>ERZ773001.2-NODE-2-length-407450-cov-21.1035_pt1 | contig 407450 bp, 333 predicted proteins | sample MGYA00511673_ERZ773001 | MGnify/ENA primary metagenome ERZ773001 (study PRJEB29015, sample SAMEA2738091) | human oral metagenome | biome: human oral; feature: human-associated habitat; material: saliva | place: China | collected 2162 ... | reverse complement strand
GTGGCTAGTGTTGGTGCTGATGTTGAGCAGTTACGTGCTTTAGCGCAGTTGTTTGGTGACAAGGCGACTTCACTTGAAGACGTTGTGAGCTCGATTAATGGGCAGCTGCACAGCGCTGGCTGGGTGGGTGAAGATGCCGATACGTTCAAGGCTGATTGGGATTCAAACCTGACCGCTTTGGTGCGTAATGTGGTGGACTCTCTGCGTGAGCGCAACACTAGCCTTAACCAGCAGGCTGATGAGCAGGAGAAAGCCTCTGCAGTTAATGGTGCTGCGAGTACAGCTGGGGCAGGTTCAGCTGCTAAAGCTGCAAATGGTTCTTCTGGTTCGGATCCTTACAACGGCAAACCGCGCGAGGGTGAAGAGGGACGCGACGCAGACTATGCGCGCCTGGCCCAGGCTGCCTATGAAGAGGGCGATCCGATCCCTGATGGTTGGCGCAAGGTTGATGCTGATGAGCTGAAGAAGCTAGGGATTGACCCGTCTGAGTTAGACACTGCGAATGGTATGCAGGCCACTATCTACCAAAATGCTGATGGTAAGTATGTGCTGGCTTTCCGTGGCACTGAGCCTAGTCGACAACCAGCTTTGGATATTGCCAATGATATTGCGGGTGGTGTCTCTACATCGCCTCAGGTGGTGGATGCAATAAATTTGTCTACTAAATTGGCTAAAGCAGTGGGCCGTGAAAACGTTGATTTTACTGGCCACTCGCTGGGTGGTGAACTGGCCTCAGCTGGTGCATTGGCCACCGGTGGAAAGGCGGTAACCTTTAACGCTGCGGGGCTCTCAGCTACCAGTGAGGCACTTGCGCGAGGTAACTGCCTAAACAACTTTGGTTTTAATGCCCAGGCCCCTATGGACGGCTCGAACGTTAAAGCCTATTGCTATGCCTACGACCCACTTAATGGAGGACAAGATTTCGCACATGATTCGGGGCTACTTGGCAAGATGGACTTGATTGCTCCGCGTGCATACGGTGAACGCCATATTATTCCTGCCAGTGAAGGCGCAGATCCTCGTGATTTTGGCTATAACCATGAGATGGCACGCCTGTATGGGGCTCTAGACTCTCAATACGAAAACCCCAGCGCGAACCATATTGCCGCCTCCGGTAGGCCCACCACCACTGTAGCTATTGGAAATGTGGGCACAGGTATTGTTAACGGTGTTGGCGAAGTAGGTAACGGCATCGCCAATGGGGTCAATGACATAGGCTCTGGCTTTAACGACGCCGGGCAGCACTTTAACTCTGGTCTTGACCGCGCCGGCCAAGCCTGGAACCGTGGCGACTATGTAGGTGCCGCCACAGAAACCGCTGCAGGTACTGCACAAGCTGTGGGTGACGTTGCTGTTGGTACGGTTAAGGGCGCCAGCGATGTGGTGGTAGGTACGGTTAAGGGCGCTGGGGAAGCTATACACGGATTCAAGAAAGCTATTCTTGGCGGCGAGTAGGCACAAGAAAGTTAGTAACCCTACTTTCAAAGCACGCTTGGCCTGGGGGAGTAGTGGGGTTTTGTCCCCATAGGGCTACCTAACGCTAACAGGGTAATTTGAGGGCAGATGTAAGTGCACTGTGGCGACAGTGCATCGTGAATTTGTTTAGGAAGGGTTGCTTGTGGCTAGTGTTGGTGCTGATGTTGAGCAGTTACGTGCTTTAGCGCAGTTGTTTGGTGACAAGGCGACTTCACTTGAAGACGTTGTTAACTCGATTAATGGGCAGCTACACAGCGCTGGCTGGGTAGGTGAAGACGCTGATGCGTTCAAGTCTGACTGGGATTCCAACTTAACTGTGTTGGTGCGTAATGTGGTGGACTCTCTGCGTGAGCGTAACACCAGTTTGAACCAGCAGGCTGATGAGCAGGAGAAGGCTTCTGCAGTTAATGGCTCAATTAGTGGGGCTAAAGGTGTAGGTTCAATAGCTAAATCCGGAAGCGGTGGTTCTGGTTCGGATCCTTACAATGGCAAGCCGCGTGAGGGTGAAGCTGGGCGTGACGCGGACTATGCGCGTCTGGCTCAGGCTGCCTATGAAACTGGTGACCCTATCCCTGATGGTTGGCGCAAGGTTGATGCTGAGGAGCTGAAGAAGCTAGGGATTGACCCGTCTGAGTTAGACACTGAAAGCGGTATGCAGGCAAGTGTTTACCAGAATGCTGATGGTAAGTATGTGCTGGCTTTCCGTGGCACTGAGAAAGATAGACAACCCTTTTTAGACGTTGGCAATGACATTCTGGGTGGCGCTGTTACGTCATACCAAGTGAGCGATGCGATATCTTTGTCGACTAAACTGGCTAAAGCGGTAGGCCCTGAAAACGTTGACTTTACTGGCCACTCGTTGGGTGGTGAGCTAGCTTCAGTTGCTGCTATAGCAACTGGCGGGCAAGCGGTAACCTTTAATGCTGCAGGTGTTTCAATCACTAGTGAGACAATTGCGCGAGCTAACTGCCTAAACAACTTTGGGACACAGTCACCCTTTGATGGCTCTAATGTCAAAGCTTATAACTATGCGCTAGACCCGCTAAATAATACACAAGATGGCGTGCATAACCTTGGGCTACTTGGTCCCGGTCCTCTTGATATCTTTGCTCCGCGTGCATACGGGGAACGTCATATTATTGCGGCTGGTGAAGGTGCAAGCTTCTCTGATGGTGTTGAATATAACCACAATGTGGAGCGTATGTATGGGGCTCTAGACGCCCAATACGAAAACCCCAGCGCTAACCATATTGCCGCATCGGGTGCCCCCACGCTTACTGTAGCTGCTGGCAACGTGGTTACTGGCTACGCTAATGGCCTTGGCGAAGTAGGTAATGGTTACGTTAATGCTGGCTCAGATATTAAATCTGGCTTCGATAGTGCCGGGCAGCACATTAGCTCAGGGGCTGATCGTGCCGGCCAAGCCTGGGGCCGTGGCGACTATGTAGGTGCTGTAACAGAAGGCGCTGTGGGCACTGCGCAAGCTGCGGGTGACGTTGCTGTCGGTACGCTCAAGGGCGCTGGCGATGTACTAGTTGGTGAGCTCAGGGGCGCTGGGGAAGTAGCACACGGAGTTAAGAAGGCCCTTGTTGGTGGCGAGTAGGCTTAGCTGCCGGTTATTAAGGCTTTGACGCGCAGGTAGGCGCGCAAAACATGGAGGATTACTCATGAAAGTTAGTTACATTGTCCCGGGCAACTGGGCTGATATTGATCTGAACGGCGATCTAGTTGAGCAGACCCGTCAGGTTGGTGACCGCTTCATGACCTACCTGGGGCAAAGCGGTAAGACGGAGCAGGTACGCGACCTAATCGACCGTCAATTCCGCTCCCAGGCCGAGGCCCTCAAGCAGGCGGGCGCCACCAACTTCCTGGTGGAAGTTGAGCCTACCGCCGGGGTGCTCACCGGTGCCTCCATGTTCGTGGTGCCGCTACCACTGACCGACGACGTCGCCCCTATGGACGCCATGCTCGCCATCGGCCGTGACAACGGCCAAGCCGAGGTGATCGAGGACGGGCACAGCGTCGTCATGCGCACCATGTCCCTACGTGACGGCGAGGACCTACTGCGCTCCACCGCTGAGGCCGTAAACCAGGAGCTCAACGTGCAGCTGCCCGAGGTGCCGCAGGTGGTATCGCGGCAGATCACCTACTTCCTGGCCAACCCCGACGTCACCGAAGCGATCGTGACCCTAACCGGTTACATCAACCTGCCCTCAAGCCCCGAGCACGACCAGCTGGCCACCTCGCTGCTGCACCTGTACGACGCCGTCGCCCGCAGCCTGAGGATGCAACCATGAACTGGAGCGCCCAAACTGACGGCAACTGGGTTTATGTAGAGCCCGGCTGGGTGGACCAGCTCCAGGCCGCCCCCGTCTATGCCGATGCTGGGGTGCAGCAGGCGTTTATGGAGATGGTGGCCCGTATTGACCGCCTGCCTGCCGACGAGGAGGCCTTCGCCCGTTTCCTCTACCTGCCCTCGCAGCTGCTGGCACCGGCTGTACTGGACCTGTACGCCTACCCGTCTAAAGGTGATGAAGCCCAGGCTTTGACTGAGCTGATCACCGTGGGGGAGGGGCAGCAGGGGCCTAGTCGAGCTGAGGAGCACAAACTGGCTAGCGGGAAGGTGGTTTACCGCTCGCTGGGGGCGTTTTCTGATGGCGACGACGTCGGTCACCACAGCCTGCGCCTAACTGGTTTCTACGCTTGGCGCCAGCACGGCAATGACCTGTGTGCGCGGGTGCTGTTTACTAGCTCAGCGCAGGTGGCCGAGGTGATGGCGGCACTGGAAGCTTTGGTGGATAACTTGGAGCTGGAAGTCTCTGAATTGGAGGCGGCGCAATCAATGTTTGCTGCTTTCCCCAGTCAGCTCGGGTAAAAAGCTTGCAAAAGCTATGCATAATTGTGCGACTGCGGTAATTTAATTACGGCGGTCGCATTTGCTTATACATCCGAATACAGGCAATGCCCATGAAATGCCAGGCAAATGCCTAGAAACTTTTCAGTGAACTGTAATAGAACCGTGATTAAATTTTCAGCCAATGGAGGCGTTTCTGAAGTAATATTGCTATACGCCGGTTTTAACTGGCAAGAATTAAATTTTTTAGAATTTAGCAAGCTTTAAACTCTGTATTACTGTTACGTTCCATAGTTGGTTTTATCTAATCCGCAGTAGGGTGCGCATCAAGGAATTGCTGCGATAGCGTTGCAATACTGCCTGGGTTATGTCGCGCTAGTATCGTATTGGCACGCAGTTTGGAGGGAAGCTGGTGGCTAATCTATATGTGCCATCTCGGCAATCTGAGCGCTATAGCATCGCTATCATTGGTGACTGCGAAGTATTACGTTTAGGTCTGTATGCGGCCTTAGCTAAAGTGGCGCAAACTAATCAGATTATTTATCTCAACGATATTGCGCAGCTAGGTTTAAATCAGCGTCGCGTAAATGTAGCAGTTGTTGATTTAGATGCGCAGCGCACCGATAAAGTTATTGAGCAAGTAGAACAGCTTGCAAAAGCTAAAGTGCCAGTAGTGGCATATCAAAGCTCAGAGCAGCCCTATTTGCTGCGCAGTGTATGTGAATTAGGCGTGCAGGCCGTGCTTACTCGGTGCGTGTCCGGCTCGGAACTGCGTCGCGCGGTGCTGGAAGTGGCCACTGGCAGGCGCTTAAGCCCGGTTTCGTGGGTGCAGGTGCGCCCCTACATCGACTATGTCATCACCGATAACCTGCAGGGACGCCGCCGCGATGTGCTGCTCTCCTATGCGCAGGGGCACACCGCCAAGGAAACCTCTAACGCACTGGGCCTGACTGTGGCCACAGTGAATAGGTATACATCGCTAGGGCGTCAAACCTGCGCCAACAACGGCATGGAAGAAACCAGCCGCCCGGCTCTGCTAACCCAGGCCCAACGCGAAGGTTTACTGTGCTAAACACCTAAACATTAGGCAAACTACTAGCAAAGCAATAAAGAAGCTTTGGATATGTAGTAAAGAAACCAAAGTGTAACTGGGGGGTCGAAGCAAAGCTTCGACCCCCCAGTGGTTTAAGAAGTGTGACGTTGGCCAGCGAAACAGGTGATTCGCTGGCCAACGTCTAGTAGTGCTGTAATGCGCCTTTAGTGCTGGTTTTGACGCCGCGCTAGGGTGGCACTAGTGCCGGGCCAATGACATGGGTCAGCTCAGGCGCGGCGGCGTGAGCGCAGCATAAAGGCGCCAGCGCCGATCAATGCCAGCGCAGCCAGGCCCACAATGCTGCTTGCGCCAGTTTTAGCCAGGCTCGGGCGGCCGCCCTCAGCCTGGTTAGCGGCGCCCTTGGGTTGCAGCGGAGCGCCAGTGTCCTTACCCGGCAGCGGGGTAATAGTTACCGGCGCAGTTGCCGGGGCGCTGGGCTTGGTCGGGCTGGTAGGAGCCGGTGAGGCCGGAACGCTCGGCTTAGCGGTGGGGCTAGCGGGGGTAGTGGGTGCAGCCGTGGGGCTAGCCGGGTTGGTAGGCGCCGGGGTTGCTGTGGGCGCAGTTGTGGGGCTGTCAGTAGGCGCCGGCGCCGGAGTGGTCGGCGTCGGGGTAGCCCCCTTGCGGGCAATGCGGAAGATCTGGTTGTTGCTGGCGGCCTTATCCACCACATTCACGTTGCCGTCAGGGTTAACCGACAGGTGGTTGGGGTTAGTGCCAGCGGGCAAAATAGCCTCAACCTTCAAGCTCGAAGCGTTAATTACGCTAACTGTGCCGGCGGTGCGGTTAACCACGTAGACATAGCCGTTAGAGTAGACAGCGCCCAGGGACTGGCTGCCGGTAGGAATATCGGCAATAACCTTGCCAGTGCCCAGGTCTAGAACCACCGCATTGTTAGAGCTCTGGCTGGCCACAAACAAACGGTTGTTGGCCGGGTCGTAGGCCACGCCCGAGGCACCATTAGCGCCGGGCAGGTCATAGCTGGTGACCTGGTTGGAGTTCTTGGTGTCAATTACATAGGCCTTGTTCAGGTTCATGTCTACCGTGAACAGGCGGCCGCTGACGCTATCCACATCAAAGTCCATTGGCACAGCGCCTTCAGGCAGGTCAATGGTGGTGGGGGCGGCGTCAAGCTGCTTAGCGTTGAAAACCTTAATGCCGCCGCCCTTGCCACGAGCAGCTTCAGTTACGTAGACACTGTCACCAATTACTCGCATAGCGCGGGCGTGGGTGACGGCGTTAGCCGGGTACTGCTTAACCAGCGACAGGTCAGACTGCTTGTAAACAGCCACCGTGTTTTGGCGAGTGTTGCTAACCCACACATAACCGTTAGCGTCGTCCACGGCCACGCCGTAAACCCCGTTAACACCCTTACCATCTGCAGCTGCGGCAGGAGTGATCTGCTTGTCGATCACAAACTTGCCAGAGGCGTCATAGTGGCCCTTAACCAGGGTGGATTCCTTAATCGGGGGGCGGCCTACGGAGGCGGTAATGAACACCTCGCCCTTAGCGTTGGCGACGCTTTGGTAGTTACCGTTAGGTACCACAGTGCCGGTGACCTGGTAAGCCTCAGTGTTTAGCGGGGTGGCGGAAGGGGTGGCTGAGGGGGTGGTGGCAACAGTGGTGGTCGCGCTTACCGCAGGGGTGGGGGTGGTGGGGTTGGCGACGGCGCCTGCCGGCATGGCGGCCATGGTTAGCACTGCTAGGGCTGAGAGTGTGCGTGAGCTGGCGCGCGATGCAATGGAGAAATGTGCCATGCGTGCTCCTTATGCGGTTTAGGGGCTTGCAGTAGCCCGGTCAATTGTTTGCTCAAAGAAGGGATTATGTTAGGACCCCCTAAGTGAGGCTAGGCTAATAAAAACCTTTGAGGCAAGTATGAAAATTGCAAAAAACTGCGCGAATAGTGCTAATTGTGACGCAAAACTCTATTTTTACTGCGTAAAGTCGTGAAAAATATCTATGGTTGAGCTTACCTTTACTAAGGCTTAGCTACCTGACAAAATTCAGCTGACGCACAACTACTTAGCGAGACTACTTAGCGAGGGAAAATGAAAGAACTATCGCGCCGTGCCATCCTAACCGCTGTAGGTTTAGGGGGAGCTGCCGCTCTTAGCGGCTGCGGTCTAGCCAATTCTTCACGCCCGGCAGCCACCGCCACTGCCACCAGCCGTAGCGTAAAGAACGTGGACGGCTCTGCAGTTAACGTGCCCACCAACCCCAAGCGGGTAGTAACCCTGTCAGAGCCCACCACTGACGCTATCTTGGCGCTGGGACTAAAGCCGATCGGCGTCGTCGCTGGCCGTGGCCAAAAAACCGTATCTAACTACCTAAGCGAAAAAGCCAAAAACATCCCGATTATGGGGTCCATTGGGCAACCCAACTTTGAGGCAATCGGCGCCCAAAAACCTGACCTGATCCTGGTGGACGGCACAGGGTTAAAAAACAACGCCAAGGCCCTGGCCACTTTGCGGGCCATCGCCCCCACCGTATACACCGGCGACGCCGGCGGTGATTGGCGCAGCAACTTCACCAACATTGCTAACGCCCTAAACCAGGAGCAAAAAGGCAAGCAGGTACTGGCCGCCTACGACAAGCGGGTCAAAGAAATGGCTAGCGCCCTGGCCCCTAAGTACTCCGGTAAAACTTTCTCTATCATCCGCTGGCAGGGCACCGCAGCTGCGCTGATCCTCAAAGAACTGCCTGCTGGCGTGGCCCTAAACGACCTGGGATTAAAGCGTCCAGCCAGCCAAGACCGTAAAGGTCACGGGCACAGCGAACCGGTTTCCCTAGAGAACATCTCTCAGATTGATGCCGACTACATGTTCTTTGGCTTCCTTGGTGGCTCCTCAGTATCTAACCCCAAGGCTGGCGGCAGTGCCGACACCTCCGCTTCCTCCAAAGCTTTACAGCAGGCCGCGCAGGTGCCCGGATTTGCGGAACTCGGGGCCTATAAAGCTGGGCACGTCTACCCGGTTGATGGCTCCGTCTGGACTTCTACCGGCTCGGCGATTTTGATGAACTCCATTCTCGACGACGTCAAGCGCTACCTGCTCAGCTAGACCGGTTTCGTAAAGATTAGGCTGCGCCTTGAAAGGCTGAGCTTTAAAAGGTTGCGCCTTACGAGGAGTTGTGTTTGGCAGCTGTGTCTGGCAGGAACTAACGAAATAGGCTCATGAAATTACGTAAATTTACGCTCAGCCTGGCGCTGTTAGCCCTGGTCGGGGCCATAGTTTTGAGCCTATTTGTGGGTTCTAAAGTTTTGGACCCGACCTTGGTGTGGCAGGTTTTGCGGCTCGGGCCAGACACTGTCAACTTACCGGCCCAGGGTGTGCAGTCAGAGCAGCATTCGCAGCTAGCTAGCGCCGCCACGGTGATGTGGCAGCTGCGAGTACCACGCACCTTAATTGGCCTTAGCGTGGGGGCGGCGCTGGGCCTGGCCGGGGCGCTGATGCAGTGCCTTACCCGCAACCCTTTGGCTGATCCGGGCATTTTGGGGGTTAACTCGGGGGCTGCCTTGGCGGTGGTGCTCAGTGTGGCCCTGTTTGGCTTAAGTGGCGTTAACACCTATATGTGGGCGGCTTTTATGGGGGCTGGCGCAGCGGCGGTGGCCGTATACCTGCTGGGGGCCACCGGGCGAGCTGGAGCTAACCCGGTGCGTTTAGCGCTGGCGGGGGTGGCGGTTTCAGCGGCCTTGGGAGCACTCACCCAAACGGTTATTTTGGCCGATCAAGAGGCTTTTAACGAGTTTCGCTACTGGGTGGCTGGCTCGTTAGAAGGGCGCGGCATAGATATTGCTATGACGACGACGCCGCTAATCGCCTTGGGGATAGTGCTGGGCTTGGCGCTTTCGCCTAGCCTAAACGCGCTGGCTCTGGGGGAGGAGGCTGCTAAAGGTTTAGGGGTGCGGGTGGAAGCTACCCGCACGCTTACCGCCTTGGCAGTGACGCTGTTAGCTGGCGCGGCTACGGCCGCTGCTGGACCAATTTCTTTTGTGGGTTTAGCAGTTCCTGTGGCTGCGCGTGCAGCGCTTGGCCCTGATCAGCGCTGGGTGGCCTTAGTTAGCCTGCTGCTGGGGCCGGTGTGGGTGCTGAGCGCTGATGTTTTAGCGCGCGTAATTATTGCCCCCCAAGAGCTACAAGTTGGGGTGGTGGCGGCTTTGGCTGGTGCCCCCTGCTTTATTGCCATGGTGCGTACTAAAAAGGTGGCGACGCTATGAAAAACCTAAACCAGAGCAGGCTTTCGGCGCAGCAGCCACCGGCTGCAAACCAGTCTGTCTCGGCCAAGCTGACTAAAGCAGCAGCTAAAGTGGCCTGCCAAGCGGCCCTCAAATCGCGCCGGCACATCCTACTGCGCCTGGGTCCCTACTCGCTGCGGCTGGGGGTGCGTTCACTGGTGGTGGCTTTAGCGCTGCTGGTGGTTTTAACCGTGGTGGCGGTAGCCAGCGTAAGCACCGGAGCTTACCCGGTTAGCCCCGCCCAGGTCAGTGCCGCCATCTTTGGCTACGGGCAGGAAGATAGCTACGCGCGTTACTTTGTAACCCAAGTGCGGGCCCCACGAATTGCCACCGCCATGTTGGTTGGCTCTGCCTTGGGCCTGTCCGGTGCCCTGTTCCAGGCAGTGTCAGGTAACCCCCTGGGTAGCCCCGACATTATTGGTTTCACCACCGGCTCTGCCACTGGTGCTCTGGTAGCCATCATTTTGGTGGGGGCCTCCCCGCTAGGGGTATCGCTAGGAGCCATTGCGGGCGGCGTCGGTGCTGCGGCCCTGGTATACGTACTGGCCTGGAAAAACGGCGTCACTGGCAACCGCCTGGTGCTGGTGGGTATAGGCCTGGCCGCCGTAGAGCATGCTCTTAACGAGCTGCTGATTGTGCGTGCCCCACTAGCTAATGCCCAGCAGGCCGCCCAATGGCAGGCGGGCAGTCTTAACGACGCTAACTGGGCTTGGCTAGCTTGGCTGGCCCTGGCCCTGGCGGCGCTAATCCCAGCACTGGCCTGTCTGACGCGGCCCCTGAGCACCCTGGCTTTAGGCGATGAGCTCGCCCATGGTCTGGGCACGCGTGTGCAAGCTACCCGTTCAGGGGCCTTGGCGGTGGGGGTGACCCTGGTGGCTTTGGCGACGGCGGTAACCGGCCCGATTGCTTTCGTGGCGTTGGCAGCCCCGCACTTGGCGCGCCGAGCTAGCGGCGCGGCGGGCGTGAATCTAACCAACAGCGGCCTGATGGGGGCCACTTTGGTGGTGGTGGCTGATTTTGTGGCCCAGCGCGCCCTAGCCCCCACCCAGCTAGCGGTAGGGGTTGTGACGGCCACATTAGGCGGGCTGTATTTGGTGTTGTTCTTGGTGTTGCAGTGGAGGAAAGGCATATGAGCGGGCAGGTCAGTTTAGCCGGCAAAGGCCTGGTGGTGGGCTATGGGGGCGCTCCGGTGCTCGACGGCGTCGATTTCGCGGTCCCCAGCGGCCAGTTCACCGTGATTGTGGGCCCTAACGCCTGCGGTAAATCCACCCTGCTTAAAACCCTATCTCGCGTGCTGCGTCCCAGCAGTGGCCAGGTGGAGCTGGGTGGGCGTCCAATCAGCTCCTATAGCCCCAAACAGGTGGCCAGGCAGGTGGCTTTGCTACCCCAGTCGCCCCAGGCTCCTGAGGGGATCAGTGTGGCTGACCTGGTGGCGCGTGGGCGCCACCCGCACCAAAGCCTGCTGCGTCAATGGTCCCCAGCTGATGAACGCGCCGTGCAAGACGCCCTAGAGCACGCCGGGGTGGCTAGCCTAGCTAGCCGCCGGGTTGAGGAACTCTCCGGTGGACAGCGTCAACGCGTATGGATCGCCATGGCCCTAGCCCAAGACACGCCCGTGCTGCTGCTAGATGAACCCACCACCTACCTGGATATCAGCCACCAGGTTGAGGTTTTAGAGCTAGCCGCCGCCTTGCAGCGCCAAGGCCGCACAGTGGTAGCCGTGCTGCATGAGCTAGCCCTGGCTTTCCGCTACGCCACCCACCTGGTGGTTATGCATCAAGGCGCCATCGTGGCCCAGGGTAGCCCGCGTGAAATAGTCACCGAACAGCTGATTGAAAAAGTATTTGACCTGCCCTGTCAGCTTTTACATGATCCCCAAACCGGCACCCCACTAGTACTGCCGCGCCCCAGAAAGCAGGCCCTATGACGGCGTCGATCAGGCCCACCCCACCAAAGCTACCGCGCCCCCAGCGCGCCCCGCTGGCCACCAGCCCCACCCTGGACGCTGTGCGCCAGCGCCTACTTGAGCGCCCGCAACTGGCCAGTCAGCTGCAAGCACAGCTGTGGCAGCAGGTGACTGCCACGCCCCTGCTGGAAGCAGACCCCACCCAGGAAGGCAAATACCTGGTTACTTTTCTGTGGCGCGGCGCGGCACAGCGCGTGTTGCTGTTCGTTAACCGGCTTACGGACGAGAAAAACCTAGCCGACTCCTATATGCGGCGACTGCCCGGTACGGATACTTGGTACCTGACCTACCGTATGGATGCTGATTGGCGTGCCTCCTACTGCTTCCTGCCGGCCCTCAGTGCCGCCCAGGCGCCCTGGCTACAGGGCAGCCAGGTGCGTTTGCGTCAGGCTCTAGACGGTGGCCTGCCTGACCCTCACAACCCGGTTACCTGCACTAATCGGCGCGGTTTTGTGCAGTCTGTGGTGTCGCTGCCACTGGCGCCGGCCTGGCCGCTAGGGGAATGGCCTGTCTTTAGTGACGCCGCCGCCGGCGCGGGCAGATTCGATGGCGGCGGACTTGGCGCGGGCAGCGGTGACGCCGATGCGGGCAGGCTCGACGCCGTCGCCGACTTAGACACCCTGGGGCGCCAAATTTGGGTTTACACCCCCGCCCTAATTGGCCGCACCCAAAGCTGGCCGGTGCTGCTAGTACTTGACGGCGAAGTTTGGCTTAAGCGCCACCACCTGCACCTGGCTCTGGCCCAGCTCATGGAGGCAGGGCTGATCGCCCCGGCCTATATCGTGTTCATTGATTCAGGTGGCACCGAGCAACGCTGGCAGGAGTTGGGGGACAGCGATTTTGGCCGCTATTTAAGTGGACCGTTACTTAACTGGCTCAAAACCCACTATGCCATTAGCCCTAACCCTGCTGAGCGGGTAGTTATTGGACAGAGTCTAGGGGCACTAACCGTGCTGCGCACCCTAGTGGCTTACCCGCAGTTAATCGGGGCGGGCATAAGCCAGTCGGCATCACTGTGGCAAGACGTGCTCTTTAACGAGCTAAACGCACTAGATGCCAGGCAAACGCCCCTAGCTGGCACCCGGGCTTGGATAGAGGTAGGTAGTCAAGAATGGATTTTGGCGCCCCTGCAACCCAAAGCAGTCCACCAGCTACGTCAGGCTGGGATGCAGGTTAAAGACATGGTTTACAACGGTGGACACGACTATGCCTGCTGGCGCATCAACCTCGCCAGTGCGCTGATGCAGCTACTGCCCGGCCCGAATGCCCTGCCCCCCTTAAGCGCCTTAGAGGCTGCTGAAGCCAGTGGTCAGGCCAAATGATTTTTAAAAATGCGGCAAGTAGAAATCCAGCCAGCCTGAACAGGCAGCGAAAGTGTATAAACACACCGCCAGCAGCATCAGCAGCGAGTAAGGGGCAATCTTACGCAGCACAGTGGCCTCAATACCCGGCGCCTCAACCGCCGTGGCTGCCACCGCCAAGTTTTGGGGCGAAACCATCTTGCCGATACCCCCAGCCACGGTGTTAGAAGCGAGCAAAGTGGCGGTGTCGGTGCCAACCGCGTGGGCGGCGCTAGCCTCCATAGACCCAAACAAAGCCCCTGAGCTGGTAGTAGAGCCACCCACGGCAGTGCCCAGCCAACCCAAAATCGGGGCAAACAGGGTGAAAGCATGACCAGTTGACGCTAACGCAGCGCCAATAGCGGTGGTTTGCCCCGAAAAGTTCATCACATAAGCCAAAGCCATCACGGCCGCAATAGTTAGCAGCGTGTAACGCAAACCAGAAATGGTGTGCCACAGTGCCACCAGGGAACGCAAAACCGGCAACGCAAAGCGGGTTTTGCGACCATACCAGGCATACAAGCCAGTAACCACAATGGCAGTAAAAATGATTGGTGTGCCCGGGTTAGACAGCAGCGGCAGCTGGTAGATCGCGGTCTGGTTCACACTACCGTCAGCGTTATGCAAGTGCCCATACAGGCCCGGCCAAGGAATATTGATGTCGGTGGATTTAAGCAGAGCATCTAAATTCACCCCCCACTTCCATAGTTTGGTGGTGGCAATCAGGGTTACCACCAGCAGGTAGGGGGTAAGGGCCAGCACTACGCGGCTAATGCTTAGACCCTCAACAGAAGCTTTAGAGTGCTGCTCGGGCGGCGTCGTCGGAGTCCAAAACAGCAAGAAAATATAGGTGGCTGCCAGGGTAAAAAGCGCCGTGGCAACGCCGGTAAGTTCAAAAGAAACCAGCGGCATAAAAAGATGCCCTAGTGCGGAAGTAACACCGGTAACCAGTGCTAGCGGCCACAGCTGACGCACACCCCGGCGCCCGTCAAGCATAAGTAGCAGTAAAAATGGGACCACCAGTGCCAAGGGGGCAATCAGGCGTCCCATAAGTAGAGAAATGTGGGAAGGATCCACCCCGCCCATACGGCCGGCGGTGAGCACCGGCGTGGCCATAGCGCCGTAAGCCAAATAAACCAGGTTACCCAACAAACACAGCAGCACAGCTCTAATCTTGGGTAACCCCAGCGTGGCCAGCATGGCGCAGGTAATGGCTACCGGCGCCCCAAAACCAGCTAAACCCTCCAGCAAGTTACAAAATGTGTAGGCCACAATCAGGGCCTGAATACGTATGTCCGCCTTACCGATACTGGAGAAAACTGCACGCAAATCCTGTGAGCGGTTAGAAAACTCGGTTAGGTTATACAGCCACACCGCCCCCACCACGATAAAAATCATGGGCATAACCGCAAAGGCCAGCCCCTGTGAGGCTGACAGTAGCGTCATAGACACCGGCATTTTAAAGACCGTCATGGCCAGTACAACTGCCAGGCCTAAAGCCAGCAGCGCACAACGGTGAGTTTTAACCTTAAACCCACCCAGCAACGCAAAAAAAGCAATCAGCGGGGAGGCTCCCACCAGGGCGGACAGGTACACGTTGCCAGCCACTGCAGTGGTTGAGGGGGTAAATGTAAGCGGCAGACTAGCGGCGACAGTGGCGTTTGTAGCCCCGTGCGCAGCTGCCAGTGCAGCGACACTAAACGGCATGAAGGACCCTGGCTAAATACAACAATTTACTTCAGTGATCATAACAAGTTTTAGACGGTTACTTACACATACTAAGGGCGCTACCCAAACAGGCAGCGCCCTTAGCCAGTATTAGCTAAATCAGACCTGGCCTAAGCCGTCCAGGTGAGCGGCTGCGGCGGCGTCCTCAGTCTCCTTCTCGGCCTGCGCCAGGGCGGTGCAGCGGCGAGCGTAGGCGGCGATCTCAGCGGCGACGTCGTCCTTCGACCAGCCCAGCAGCGGGGCGGCGATCTCAGCAATCTCGTCAGCAGCAGCCAGACCGTGGTCGCGGTGCTCCAGGTCTAGGCGCACGCGGTGAACGATGATGTCGTCCAGGTGCAGGGCGCCCTCGTGGGTGACGGCCCAAGCAACCTCAGCCTTCAAGAAGGCGGGTGCGGACTTTAGCGGCTGGCCGTATTCAGGCTTAGCGTCGATCAGCTCAAGCAGGTCCTGGGTCTCAGCGCCGTAGCGCGAAAGCAGGTGGTCAACGCGGGCCAGGGTCCAGCCGTGGGCGCGGGCAATCTCACCGGAGCGGGCGGTGACCTCGTCCAGGCCTGCAGCACCCACCAGAGCCAGGCGCTCGGTGCAGGTGGGGTGTACCTTGGTCTGCTCCACACCGAGGGCGAAGTCGACGGCGTCGGCAGCCATCACGCGGTAGGTGGTCAGCTTACCGCCGGCGATGGAGGTTAGGCCGGGGGCTACCTCGGTGACGGTGTGCTCACGTGAAACCTTGGTTGAGGCGGTCTCGCCGCTCTCGCCTTCCTTCACGCCAGGCTGCAGCAGCGGACGCAGGCCAGCATAGACACCAATGATGTCCTTACGGCTAATGGGCTTTTCTAGCACCGCGTTTGCGTGCTCCAACACATAGTCGATGTCGGCGCTGGTGGCCACCGGGTGGTCGATGTTCTCGTGCCAAGCGGTGTCGGTGGTGCCGATAACCCAGTAGCGCGGCCACGGGATGATGAACAGCACGGACTTTTCAGTGCGCAGGAAGATACCGGTCTCAGCCTCAATAGCCTCCTTGGGAACCACAATGTGGATACCCTTACTGGCCAGCACCTTTAAACCGTTGGTGACGCCAGCTAGCTCCTGAGTCTGCTCAGTCCACACACCGGTGGCGTTGATGACGCGACGCGAGTAGATGTCGCGTACAACCTTCTTGCCGGCCTTGGCGCTGGCCTCAAGGTCCTCCACTCGGGCACCGATAACGCGGCCATGGTCGTTCTTTAGGTACTCCACAACCTTGGTGCGGGTGGCAGCCAGGGCACCGTTCTCGACGGCGGTACGCACCAGGGAGATGACCAGACGGGAGTCATCCACGCGAGCGTCATAGAACTTGATAGCGCCAGCCAGGCCAGAGGTGTCTAGCGAGGGGGCTAGACGCTTGGTGCCCTTGGCGGTCAGGTGGTGCTGCACCGGCACAGTGGCCTTACCACGTGCACCTAGCAGCGCCAAGGCGTCGTACATACCCACACCCACGGCCGAGTAGGCGCGCTCAACCTCGTGCTTTAGCGGCCATAGGAAAGGCTGGGCCTTAACTAGGTGCGGGGCGGTCTCAGTAAGTAGGCGACCACGCTCTGCCAGAGCCTCAGCCACCAGCGGGAAGTCAAGCTGGTAAAGGTAGCGCAGACCACCGTGCACTAGCTTGGAAGACCAGGAGGAAGTACCTGCCGCCCAGTCACCCATTTCCACGATACCGGTGCGCAGCCCACGGCTGGCGGCATCCACAGCGATACCTGCACCAGTGACGCCACCGCCGACAACTAAGATGTCTAGACCTTCAGCGTCAGTCATTGCATCAAGTGCCGCCTGGCGCTTTTCGGCATTGAGAGCGCTAGATGGCAAAGAAGTGTTTGCGGACATCTCTATCCTCCAAAATTAAGGAACTGTTCAAACAGGTAACAGTTTGGTTCATGTAAGTGGGCCTGCCAATAGTCGTGAACGTGCGTGCAGTGAGCTAACAGACCCTCCAAAATATGCCCAGTTAAGCCAATAAATTGCGCTTTTATATGGCCATAAAACCCATTAAAGCGCTATAAACACATAAGGGCGGGTCCACGTAAGACCCACCCTTATGTATTGTGTTTCTAACCGTAGGGGATGACGGTTAGAAAGCCCTAAATTAGCCTGGCTTATATGCGGCTAAGCCCGGCCTAAAAGGGACGAATCACTCCAGCTCAGCATCGACGTCGGCGTCGACCCAGTCCAGGGTCTTGGTTACGGCCTTCTTCCACAGACGGTACAGGCGCTCGCGGTGCTCCTGCTCCATGGCGGGCTCCCAGCGGGCACCCTCAGCCCAGTTGTCCACCACGTCCTGCGTGCCGGACCAGAAGCCGACGGCGATACCGGCCGCGTAGGCAGCGCCCAGAGCGGTGGTCTCAATGACCTTGGGGCGAACTACGGGTACGCCGGCTACGTCAGCCTGGAACTGCATCAGCAGACGGTCGTTGGTCATGCCGCCGTCAACCTTGATTTCGGTTAGCGGCACGCCAGAGTCGGCGTTCATGGCCTGCAGCACGTCCAGGGTCTGGTAGGCGGTGGATTCCTCGACGGCGCGAGCAATGTGGGCCTTGTTGACGTAGCGGGTTAGACCCACCAGGGCGCCACGGGCGTCAGGACGCCAGTAGGGGGCAAACAGGCCGGAGAAAGCGGGCACGAAGTAAGCGCCACCGTTGTCCTCCACCGAAGCAGCCAGCTCCTCAATGTCGCGGGAGTTGGTGATCAGGCCCAGGTTGTCGCGCATCCACTGCACCAGCGAGCCGGCCACAGCGATAGAGCCTTCCAGGGCGTATACCGCCGGCTGGTCACCGATCTGGTAGCACACGGTGGTCAACAGACCGTTCTTGGAGGGGACCGGGGTGGTGCCGGTGTTCATGAGCATGAAGCAGCCGGTGCCGTAGGTGTTCTTAGCCTGGCCCTTGTTGAAGCAGGCCTGACCGAAGGTGGCGGCCTGCTGGTCGCCGAGGATACCGGCGATGGGGGTGTCAACTAGCAGGCCGTTCTTGCGTCCGTAACCGAAGATGCCTGAGGAGGGCTTAATTTCGGGCAGCATAGACATGGGGATGCCCATGTCGGCGGCAATTTCCTCGTTCCAGGACAGGGTGTCCAGGTTCATCAGCATGGTGCGCGAGGCGTTAGTGACGTCAGTGGCGTGCACGCCGCCGTCGACGCCGCCGGTGATGTTCCACAGTACCCAGGTGTCGGTGTTACCAAAGAGCAGGTCGCCAGCTTCAGCCTTCTCGCGGGCGCCGGGGACGTTTTCCAAAATCCAGGCGATCTTGGGGCCGGAGAAGTAGGTGGCTAGGGGTAGACCCACCTTGGCCTTGTAACGGTCGGTGCCTAGCTCGCTGCCGGCGGCTAGACGGTCGCAGATCTTCTGGGTACGGGTGTCCTGCCAGACGATGGCGTTGTAGATCGGCTTACCGGTGGTCTTGTCCCACACCACGGCGGTTTCACGCTGGTTGGTGATACCGATGGCGGCCACCTCGTGGCGGTTGGTTTCAGCCTCAGCTAGTACCCCGCCAACTACGGAGCGCACGTTGGCCCAGATTTCTTCCGGGTCGTGCTCAACCCAGCCGGGTTTGGGAGTGTAGTTGGTGTGCTCTAGCTGGTTCATGGCCACGATAGAGCCGTCGTGATCGAACAGGATTGCCCGTGAGGAAGTAGTGCCCTGGTCAATGGCGATTACATATTTCTTCTCGGTCATAATTCATCCCTTCCACTTCGTTGTGACGCACAAAGATTCTCCAAGGCGATTTGTTTGGCTTGGCGAACCCTGGCGCTGTCGGACCTCTAAGTCCGATGCGTTAATGCTTGGACCTAACCTAACCTCCCAGCTAGGCCCACAGACCTCTTTTTCCCGAAAGCGGTAAAAGGGGCCAAGCAGTAGTGTAATGCGCGATACAATCGTTCAAGAATTTCCATGCACGGCCCGACGCGGCGCTAGCTTGGGGCAAACTTTACTAAACCGAAGAAGGCAGCTTAGATGGTTGAACGCGATGACATGGCCTTCCAGGCCGCAATGATGTATTACCTGCAGTCTGAAACTATGGATGGCGTTGCTCGTCACCTGGGGGTATCGCGTTCAACTGTTTCACGTCTGCTGTCGCACGCCCGTGAGGCGGGTTTGGTGCGTATTAGCCTCAATGAGCCTAGTCGCCCTGACGCGCTGGCGTCGCAGATGAAGAAGGCTTTTAAAGTGCATGCCCGTGTGGTGCCGGTGCGTGAGGGGGCCACGGAGATTAACCGTCTCTCCCAGGTGTCTGCGGTGGCTGCCGAGATGATCAGCCAGAAGGTAGAAAACGGCACTATCATGGGCGTGGCCTGGGGTAACACGGTGGCTGAGATAGCTCAGTCGTTGCCTCCACGTGAGTTGCAGCGGGTGCTGGTGGTGCAGCTAAACGGCGCTGCTAACTCTTCACAGACCGGTTTGCCTTATGCGGATGCAATTTTGAGTCAGTTTGCCTTTGCTTTCCGGGGCCGCACAGTGCATTTCCCTGTGCCGGCGTTGTTTGACTATGCCTCTACCCGTGAGGCTATGTGGCGTGAGCGTTCAGTACAGCGAGTGTTAGCGATTCAAGAACGTGTTGACTTGGCTGTGTTTGGGGTGGGGTCGCTACGCAGCCCGGTGCCTAGCCAGGTTTATGCTGGTGGTTACCTAAATGAGGAAGATCGCCGCGCACTGGATGCTGAGGGTGTAGTGGCTGATGTGTGCACTGTGTTTTTGCGTGCCGATGGTTCTTATCGTGATATTTCGCTAAATGCGCGTGCTTCTGGGCCTACTCCGGCACAGTTGAGTCGCATTAAGACCCGTGTGATGGTGGCTTCGTCGGCTGCTAAAGCTCCGGCTATTTTGGCGGCTTTGCGGGCTAGAGTGGCTACTGACGTGGTTTTGGATGTGGCTGCGGCCCAGGCGGTGCTGGCTTTAGCGGGACGTAACCGCATGGGCATTGGGCTAGGTAGCCATAAGCCGGTAGAGTCTTAGGTATGGCCAGAGGTGACAACAACAACAACCGTACTGGCGGTGGGCGTAAGTCACCTTTCCCGCCGTTAAGGCTGGTTCAAGATCTACCTGATAGCGACGACGTCGCCCCGCGTAGCTCTAGTGGCGCTGGGGGGCGTGCGTCTGCTGCCCGCTCTGGCTCACGTGGCGGCGACGGCGCAGCTAAAGCCTCCCGTGCTAGTGGCGTTGGTAAGGGCACTGGTAGCGCGCGCCCCACAGGGGGGCGTAGCACTGGCTCAGCTCGCGCTAGCTCTCATGGGCAGCAGGTGCGCGGCGCCAAAGCCCGCACTAATGAGCTGCGCGTAGAACACTCTGGTGAGCGTGCGCAGGCTAGCTCTACTCAAGCTCGTAAGGCTCGCCCAGCCTCCGGGGTAGGCCAGGGGGTAGCGGCGTCGAGAAATACGCAGCCGCGCCCCGCCACAAAGGGCGCTACCCAGAAGGCTGCTGGGCAAAAAGCAACTGGGCAAAAAGCAACTGGTCAAAGGGACTCTGCGCAAAGGGGCTCTAGCCAAAATGCCTCGACGCGAGGGGCCCAGCGCGGCACCAGTCGAGGCGGCCAAAACGCGGGCCAGGCGCGTAGTTCTCAGGGACGTAGCGCTCAAGCTGGCTCCGGCCAGGGACGTGGTGGTCAGGCTAGTAATGCTCAGGGCCGCGCTCAGGGGCGGCCGGCTGCTCGTGCAGGCCAAGCCGGTAATGCTCAGCGCGGCACTGGTCGAGGCGGCCAAAACGCGGGCCGGGCGCGTAGTTCTCAGGGACGTAGCGCTCAAGCTCGCACTAGTCAGGGCCGTGATGGGCAAGGGGGCACTACGCGCACCGGCACCGCTAGCACGGCCCGGCGTGGAGCGGCTGCTGGCCAGCGCCAAAATCCGCGTAAACAGGCGCAAGGCGCCCCCGGCAAACGTCGCGTCAATACGCCTGGTGCGCGTCCCTCGCGCCCGCAATCGCAGGCACCCGAACGGCGTCGTCCACCCACCAATCACCCTAAGAAGCCGCCGCGCCAGCCAATGGACCCGGCACTTAAAGCCTCCTTGATGCGGCTGGGACGTAACGTATTTTTGGTAGTGCTCACAGTAGTGCTGGTGGTGTGGGGCTTTAACTACGTCACTGAGACTGTGCGCGTACAAAACTTGCAGGCGGCGCGCCAAAACCAGGGCAGTGGTATGCCCACCCCGTTGGCTTGTGACACTAAGAATCTGGATGTCACGGTTACTTTGCCGGCCCAGGTGGCGCGCGGTCAGGCTTTAACTGTCAACTTGAAGGTGGCTAATAAAGCCAATATTCCCTGCATATTTGATGTGGGTTCTGAGCATCTGCAAATGCGGATCACCTCCGGCACAGACACTGTCTACGACGCCGCCACCTGCAAGGCTGAACCAGCCAGCCGCAAAATGCTACTGGCGCCGCTGACAGCTAAGGCGGCGGGGGAAGCAGCTTATGTATCGGCTAACCCCACCCCTGACTCTTTCACTACTTCAGTTAGCTGGAATGGGCAGCGTTATAAGGCCGACTGTTCTTCAGCGGGCCCTTCCCAGCCGGGCACATACGTGTTGCGTTTGAACCTGGACGGTAAAGATCTCATTGGCCAGCAAGTTTTTATCGTTAAGTAGGTAGATAGATGAACAGTGTTTTTAAAGTTTTGGCGATTATTTCTTTTGTGATCGCTGCGCTTGGCTTAGCGGCAGGAATCTGGTCTGGCTACAACCTGTTTACGCTCAGTAAAGAAGCTAGCCAGAACCGGGTGATTACCTGGCATGACAACTCTGGCCCTTTCAACGAGACGTTTACAGACAGTAAAAACGTGCTGTGGGCGCGCCTGGCCGATGGAGTGCAGGTTGATCAGGTGGCTAAGCCAGTTTGTAGCGTGAGCACCGCTGATGGCTCGCAGCTAGAGGTGAAGCTGGAAAACTCCAAGTACCGCTTGGAAGAGGATGGCACGGTGATTGTTGGTCACGTGTTTCCTACTACCACCACTGACGCCACCGTAAACTGCGACACCAGCGCCGTGGCCCAGGTGGGGATCAGCCATGTTAAAGATGGCTCAGTGGCCACCTTCTTTGCAATTATTTTTATCCCCGCAGGTATTGCCCTGGTGGTGGGGCTGATGGCGGGCGTGCTGTTCCTAATTATTGGCGCAATTACAGGCAAGAAAGCTGTGCGTCGCTACTGATCTAGTGGCGTTAGCGCGGCACCTACCGCCTGGGCTAGGTGAGCTACCGGTAGCACCTTCATGCCTTTAATGGGGCGCAGCTCAGCGGATCCAGCCAAAGGCACAATTGCGCAGTCAAAACCAAGCCGGGCAGCTTCAGCTAAACGTCGCTGCACCCCCACCGTGGCGCGCAGCTCTCCGGTTAAGCCCACTTCACCAAAAGCCACCAGGCCTGGGGGAGTGGGTAAATTACGGGCCGCAGACACCACCGCAATAGCTAGGGCTAGGTCGGCAGCTGGTTCAATGGCTTTAGCCCCACCCACGGTGGAAACATAGACATCACTTGAGGAGGTATCCACCTTCATGCGGGCCTGCAATACCGCCAAAGCCATGGCGGTGCGTGAATAATCCAGGCCTGAGGTGGTGCGGCGCGGTGAGCCGGCATGGGTGGAAGCCACCAAAGCCTGAATCTCAATAGCCATAGGCCGGCGCCCCTCCAAAGTGACGGTAGCACAGGTGCCAGGAACCTCAGAACGGGCCTGAGACAAAAACAGCCCAGACGGATCAGCCAGCTCTACAATGCCGCGTTCACCCAGTTCAAAGCAGCCCACCTCATCGGTAGGCCCATAGCGGTTTTTAACTGCCCGCAGCAGACGCAAACGGGCGTGACGCTCACCTTCAAACTGGCACACCACATCCACTAGGTGCTCAAGCACGCGCGGACCGGCAATGCCGCCGTCCTTAGTTACGTGCCCTACCAGCAACACCGGAATATTGCGCTCTTTAGCTAGGGCAATGATTGCTGCCGCCACCGCCCGCACCTGGCTGGTACCACCAGCTGAGCCTTCAACATCAGCTGAGGCAATGGTTTGCACCGAGTCCACTATCAGTAGCGCCGGATTAGCCTGCTCAACCTGGCCAAGCACCGCCCCTAGCTCAGTTTCCGCAGCTAGCAGCAAGTTGTCAGCTAAAGCATCAATACGCGCCGCGCGCAGACGCACCTGGGAGGCGGACTCCTCACCAGTTATATATAGGACGCTGCCGGCGCCAGTTAGCTCAGCTTGCCTGGCCGCATTGGCGGCCACGGTCAGCAGCAGGGTGGATTTGCCGACGCCGGGCTCGCCCGCCAGCAAAATTACGGCCCCTGGTACGATCCCTCCACCCAGCACCCGGTCAAGCTCCCCCACCCCGCTGGGGCGGGCCTGGGCTGACTCGGCACTTACCTGGGAGATGGGCTGGGCAGCCTGAATCGGGGTGCGTACAGCGGTTTTGGCTAGGCCAGCACTGGTGCCAACTTCTGCCAGAGTGCCCCAAGCCTGACACTGGCGACACTGTCCCTGCCATTTCGCGCTGAGCCAGCCACATTCACTACAGCGATAGCTTTCCTTTTTTGCCACGATCTCACTCTAACGCGCCTATACCACGGCGCTAGTGGCGCAATTTGCAAGTTTCCAAAGCCCCAAATTTACTGAGATAAACCTAACCTTGCTAGCTTTGGAGCTCTAGGACACACTTTTAGGGGTAGAACCATTTAAAAGGGGATAAAAATGATGCTTTCACGTCGCCACCTACTGGGCGCCAGCGCCGTCGTCGCTATTGGAGCCGGGCTTAGCGCCTGCGGCACCAAAACCACCGGCAGCCAGGCCACCTCCGCCAGTAAGGCCACAGACAAATTCCCGGTAAACGTAGCCCACGTCTACGGCACCACCACCATCAAAGCTGAACCTAAGCGGGTAGTGTCCATCTCCTCCGGCAACGAAGAAGCCATCATTGCCCTGGGGGTAGTGCCCGTAGCCATGCCCGCAAACACCTGGGGCGGCAACAAAAACAAGTCCCTGCCCTGGAAGGATGAGGCCCTAACCAAGCTCGGTGCCGCCCCTGGCAGTGCCAACTACCCCAAGCAGTTCACCTCCACCGACTCCCTGCCCATCCAGGAAATCGCCGGTTACAAGCCGGATCTGATTGTGGCGGCCCTTAGCGGCATCAGTAAAGAAGAATACGAGCAGCTGAGCAAAATCGCCCCCACTATCGCCTACTCCAAGACTGGCGGGGCCTGGACCACCCCCTGGAATGAAGTAACCACTATGGTGGGCCAAGCTCTAGGCCGCAGCGCCAAAGCCAAGGAAGTAGTAGACGCTGTCAACGCCCAGTTTGCGGCAGTAGCCAAGCAGCACCCCAAGTTCAAGGGTGCCACCTTCATCACCGGCGCTATCGGCAGTGCAGACCACTCCATCGCCCTATACATGCACGGCGACAACCGTTCACGTTTCTTCCAAGCCCTGGGTCTAGTGCAGGCCCCGGTGGTGGCAGCCATCGACGCCAAGAGCCAAACCTTCTACGCCGACTACTCCGCTGAGCAGGCCGACAAGCTGGTGGCTGACGTATTCCACGCCTGGGTTGATGACGAAAAGGCCGCCGCCGCCATCAAGGCCGACCCGCTGCTAAGCAAGATCCCGGCCATTGCCAACGGCAGCGCCATCTTGGATTACAACAAAACCGACGCCATGAGCATCTCAGCTTTCAGTGCCCTCAGCGCCAGCTATGCGCTCAAATCCTACGTGCCGCGTGTAGCTAAAGTCCTTGAGAAGTAGCCTTGTCGCTGGCTAAAAAACGCCTACTTATGGCGGCGGCGCTAATTATTGGCTTGGCTCTGGCCTGCGCGGCTTCCTTCATGTTTGGGGCCCGCGCAATTAGCTGGCAGGTGGTTAGCGCCTGGATTGATGACCAGCCGGTAAAAGCTATCGACGCCGCCGTGCTTGAGGCTCGCCTGGCCCGCACCGCAGTGGCTTTAGTGGCCGGCTCGGGGCTGGCTTGCGCCGGCGCCGCCATGCAGGCCATCACCCGCAACCCACTGGCCGACCCGGGGTTAATTGGAGTTAACGCCGGGGCGGCCCTGGCCGTGGTGGTTTTTACAGTGCTAATTGGTTACGCCACGCCCGCCTCATACCTTTTTAGCGCCATGGTCGGGGCGGTTATCGCGGCCGCGCTGGTGTGGAGCGTGACTATCACCGCCTCCTCGGGGGCCGACCCCATCACGCTGGTGCTGGCAGGTGCGGCCACCAGCGCGGGCGTAGCCAGCGTGACGCAGCTGTTTATCCTCACGCGCGGCCAAGACATGGATTCTTTCCGGCGCTGGACTTTAGGTGCGGTCAGTGGCCGCAGCTGGGAGCTGATTTGGCCGGCTGCCTGCCTGGTGGGAGCCGGGATTTGCCTGCTTTTGCTGCAAAATCGCGCCTTGGATGGGCTCTCTATGGGCGACGACGTCGCTACCGGGCTGGGTATTAACCTGCTGCGGGCCCGCTCCCTGGGGGCACTCGGGGCTGTGTGTTGCTGCGCAGGAGCTACCGCCTTGGCTGGTCCGCTGGGTTTTGTGGGCATTATTGCGCCCCACCTGCTGCGGGCAGTGGGTGGACCGGCAATGGGTTGGGTGCTGGGCTCTAGCCTGCTAGCTGGCCCCATACTGGTGATCGCCGCCGACACGGTGGGGCGCCTAATTTGGCCGCCGGCGGAGGTGCCCGCCGGGGTACTGGTGGCCCTAATTGGGGTGCCGGTGCTGGTGGCGTTAGTGCGACGGCGACAGGTGGTGTCGCTATGAAAGTCCGCTTCAAGAACGTAAGCGTGGCCGCAATTTTGCTGGCCCTAGCTGTAGGCGGCGCGCTTATTTCCCTGCTGCTAGTAAACCCTCAACTGGGTTTTGGGGATTTATGGCTGGCGCTAACTGACCCCGATTCCACAGCTGCCTTGATTGTGTGGGAGTTTCGCGCCGCCCGCATAGTGCTAGGCGTGCTGGTAGGGGTGTGTTTTGGGCTGGGCGGCTCACTGCTGCAACGGCTTATGCGCAACCCCCTGGCCAGCCCCGACGTACTAGGGGTAAGCGCAGGCGCCTCACTGTGCGCCATGGTGGCGATGGTGATTTTTGGGCTGCGTGGCTTGCCAGTGTCTGGGGCGGCCTTTGTGGGCGCTATTGCCATTGTGGCCATTGTGGGTTTCCTGGCCGGTGGGCGCGGCGGTATTTCTGGCCGCTTTGTGCTGATCGGGGTGGGGGTAGGGGCCGCCGTCAACTCCTTGATCATCATGGTCACCACCTTTGCTAACACCTACCAGGTGCGCGAAGCCATGGTGTGGCTGTCTGGTTCACTAGCCTCAGCCACCTGGCAGCGAGTAAGCCTGCTGGCCGCGCTAATGGTGGTGCTAGTGCCCCTAGTGGCGCTGCGTCGTCGTAATTTGGAGGTGCTGGAGGTAGGTGACGATCTAGCCGCAGGTTTAGGGGCCCGCCCGGTGCGCGACACCATGATCATTGTGGCCCTGGTGGTGGCGCTAATTGCTAGTGCGACGGCGGCTGCCGGGCCGATTGCTTTTGTGTCTTTTGTGGCCGGCCCCTTGGCGCTGCGGCTAACTGGCCGCTGGAGTTTGACCTTAAGTGCGCTTACCGGCGTGGTGATTGTGTTGCTAGCTGATGCGGTGGGACAAATCTTGCCTTCCGGCCCTTACCCGGTGGGGCTGATAACTGGTGCTTTGGGGGCGCCGGTGCTGCTAAGTGTGTTGCTGCGTAAAGGAAATTAACAGATGACGAATAAACCACCGTCCCCCGGCTCACAGGCAGGTGCCGAGCAGCCGGGCGCGGCCAGACAAGGCCAGCAGGAGGCTACCAGCCAGGGACAGCTAAGCGCTGACCGATCGGGCACGTCCCCCCAGGGCCAGCTAAGCGCCCAAGGCGTGCAGCTAGGCTACGGCGGCCAGCCAATCGTTAAAGGTGTCAGCCTTACCCCTCCACCTGCCCAGCTAACTGTGCTGGCTGGGCCTAACGGCTGCGGTAAATCCACCCTGCTGCGCGGCCTAGCCAGGCTGCTTAAACCCAGCCAAGGCCAAGTGATCCTCAACGGGGCTGATATTGCCTCACGCCCCGCCCGCGCCGTCGCCAAAGAACTAGGCCTACTGCCCCAGGGCCCCCAAGCCCCGGCCGGACTAACCGTACGCGAACTAGTGGCGCGTGGACGCTACCCGCACCGCTCTCTGCTACGCAGCTGGTCGCGCGAGGACGAGCAGGCGCTTACCCAAGCCCTAGCCGACACTCACACCACCGAGCTAGCCCACCGCCAGGTAGATTCCCTCTCCGGCGGTCAACGCCAGCGCGTGTGGATCGCCATGGTGCTGGCCCAGCGCACCGGCGTGCTGTTACTAGATGAACCCACCACCTACCTGGATCTAACCCACCAAATCGAGGTGCTGGATCTGCTGCGCGAGCTAAACCGACGTCACCAAACCACCATTGTGGTGGTGCTACACGAGCTAGCCTTAGCCGCCCGCTACGCCGACTACCTGGTGTTTATGCGTGCGGGGCAAATCCTGGCGGCCGGTGAGCCCGCGCAAGTGGTCACCACCCAAAACCTAGCGGCCGCTTTTGAGCTAGAGGCGCGGGTAGTGCCTGACCCGGTCTCTGGCACGCCCCTGGTGGTGCCGGTGCGCTCACTAAGAGGGCAGAAGTGAGTTACGGGGCGCTGGCACTAAAAGTTGTGCAGGTTGAAAATCCCCTGCCTGGATACGCCCGCATTTGGTTAAGCGGGCCTCAGCTGCATTTAGTCGACGACGGCGGCCTCGGTGGGCTGCGTGATACCCGCATCAAACTGATTGTGGGGGCAGCTAGCGACGACGCCGGCTTGGCTTTGGGCCAGTTAGATGGCGGCTGGTACCACCAATGGTTGGATCTACCGGTAAGCCAGCGCGGCTATATGCGTACCTATACGGTGGCCTGCCAGCGCCACGACCAGGCTGGCAGGCTCAGCCGGGTCGCTATCGACATCCTAATTGGTGGCGTTGAACCTGGTGTCACTGGGATGCCAGCAGAGCATGAAGGGCCAGGCGTGAACTGGGCGCGGCAAGCTAAAGTCGGCACTAAGTGCGTAATGTTGGCGCCCTGGCGCGGCTATGACGCATCCGGCAAGCGCCTGCCCTCTACTTTGGGCCAGCGCGGCAGTGGGCTGGAATACCGGCCCGGGGCGGCTAAACAAGTAGTGCTATTAGGCGACGCCACCGCCCTGCCCGCAATTAACGCCTGCCTGCACTACGAAGCCCAACAGAAAACAGGCCGCCACTTCACCGTGGTGCTCAGTGGCCCGCCAACTTGGAGTGACTACCTTAAACAGGCCGGGGTAGGACCGGACCATTTGCAGGTAACCGCCGTAAACCAGGGCTGGGTAGAGCAGGCAGCCCGCGCCGCCGCCCAAGTATGGCAAGAGTGGCTAGCTGAAGTGGCAGCGCTAGGCGGCGTCGTCAGGCAAGAGTTACCCAAGCTCGACGTCGACGCCGACATACTGTGGGAAACCACCACAGAAACCCAAGCTGAACTTGGCCAAGACCAATCCCTAGCGCAAGCCCCCTACTTTTGGGTGGCCGGCGAACGCAGCCAAGTAGCCGCTATCCGCCGCGCCTTAGTGCGTCAATGGGGGGTAGACAGACGTCAAGTATCCTTCATGGGCTACTGGCGTGCGGGCCAAGCGGAATCGTGACGCTAAGCATTAAGAAATATCGCTAAGGCTGTGGCCAGCGTTGCACAGATGTGCCCAATATCCCAATTTGACTGGTTTTTAGTGGCTCTAACAAGGCAAACTGTGTCAGGGGCTAAGTAAGCCTTTGGATGCTGTATACAAAGCAGTAACCGCAATCATTACTACTAGCTATACCTGTGGTATGCGACAAGGAGGTTGTAAATATGGGATTCAAAGTAGTTGTTGGCGCTGATATCGCCGGATATGAGTACAAGGAACGTCTAAAGGCAGATCTGCAAGCAGACCCGCGTGTTGACGAAGTAATAGACGTAGGTGTTGACGCGGGACAAGACATTGATTACCCGCACATCGGGGTGGCAGTTGCCCGTAAAATTGCTGCCGGTGAAGGCGATCGTGGCTTAATTGTGTGCGGTACGGGCATGGGTATGGCGATGGCTGCCAACACTGTGCCGGGAATCCGTGCCTCAGTGGCTCACGATTCATTCTCTGTTGAGCGTTTAGTGCTTTCCAACAACGCGCAGGTACTAACCCTAGGTCAGCGCGTAATCGGAATTGAACTGGCTCGCCGACTGGTTAAAGAGTGGCTGGGATACGTATTTGACGAAACCTCCCACTCGGCCCCCAAAGTTGCGGCCCTAAACGACTACAGTCTAAACCGGGAATGACCCGCACTTCACACTCGAAGTAACCTACCTCCCAGAAATTGCAATAAGGAGCGCAGATTAAATGGATCTCGACCTCGCGGTCGCCGGTATCTCCGTGTACTGGATTATCGCCGCTATCGCAGGTGGCTTCATCGGTGCCTGCATCGGTGGTAACTACGCATTCGTATTCACCGGAGTATCGGCCCTATTTGGCCTATGCTACATGGTGGCCACTAAGGACAGTTACGTCCTAGACTACATTGCCTTTGGCCCCGTTTTTGGCCCTCATGTATGTTTTGCTGGTGGTGCAGCAGCCTCGGCATATGCAGCTAAACGTGGCTATATTGAAGACGGTAAAGACATTGTTACCCCGCTTAGCGGCCTAGGTAAGCCAGATGTATGGCTGGTTGGTTCCGCCTTCGGTGTATTTGGCGCCATCTTGCAGAAGTTTGTACTGATGATCCCGTGGTTTGGCCACCACACCGACTCGGTTGCCTTCACCGTGTTCATCTCCGCTATTGTGGCGCGCCTAATGTTTGGTGACTCCATCTTCGGTTCCAAGCCGGCCCTACAGGGCTTCAAGCCCCGCGAAGGCGCTCGCTGGCTTGAATGGCAGGAAAAGCCCTCACAGTTCATCACCCTGGGTGTCATGTGGGGTATGGCTTTCGGTGGCGCCTCCCTGGTGCTCAGCCACCACTTCCCGGTTCTGGCTGAAGCCAAGAACGCTCAGGTATTCGGTTTCGCTATCTCCGCCCTGTGCATCTTGATCCTAAACCTGGGTCACAACGTGCCTGTAACCCACCACATGACCATCACTGGTGGTCTGGCCGTAACCCAGTTCATCCCGGTGCTGGGCCTCAACCCAGGTCACGGTGTAGGCCTGATCTACCTGGTGCTCGGTGCCCTGGGTGGTCTAACCGGCGCTGTTATCGGTGAAGTTGCGGCGCGTGTCTTCTACGACCGTGGTAACACCCACATTGACCCCCCGGCCATCGCTATTTGGACCACCACCACCATCTTCATGACGGCGGCCCAGATCGCTGGAGCCTAAGGTTTAGGAAAAAACCATGGACGACGTCGTTAAAACCCCCACGGACTTTTACGCCGCCTACATCTTTGACATGGATGGCACTATCTACCTAGGAGACCACCTCCTGCCCGGTGCCAAACGGATGATCGAGCAGCTGCACGAGCGCAATATTCCCGTGCGCTACTTATCCAACAATCCCACCAAAGACCCGGCCGAGTATGCGCAAAAGTTGGCGCGACTGGGACTACCGACGCCGGTTGAAGAAATCGTCAACACGGTGGTCACCACGGTACGTTGGTTGCAAGCTAACCACCCCGACGCCGTCGTCTATCCAATCAGTGAAGAGCCGCTTAAGCGAGCCCTGATCGAAGCCGGTTTTAAGATCAGCGAAGACCCCAGCGAAATCGATGTGGTTATCGCCTCCTACGACCGCACCTTCGAATACCGCAAGCTACAGATCGCCTTCGACGCCATCTGGTTTTACAAGCGCGCCATCCTGATTGCTACCAACCCAGACCGTTTCTGCCCCTTCCCGGGCGGACACGGCCAGCCGGATGCGGCCTCGATTATCGCTGCCATCGAGGCTTGCACCGGCACCAAATGCGTCGCCAACCTTGGTAAACCCAACCCGGTGATGCTCACCGCCTCACTAGCGGGTCTAGATGTAGAGCCAGCCGACTGCGTAATGGTGGGTGACCGGCTACAAACCGACATCCAGATGGCCCTAGACACCGGCATGGCCAGTGCCATGACCCTCACCGGTGAAGCCACCCTCGATGACGTGCGTGCACGTGCACAAAACCAGCGCCCACGCTACATACTCGATCGCATCGACAAACTTATCCCGCTACAGTACTGGCCCCAGCTAGGCTGGAGTGAAGATGACTAGCGCTTAACCGCGCCGGTTCTTACAGCCCGGTGGCTTCCTTGCTAAATAGCTAAGTCACCGGGCTAACTATTAACCAGGGACACGGTAGTCCCGCAAGCAATTGCATTTTCGTCAGTGCAATTACTAAACGCAAAGGAGCAAATGATGGCATTTGTAAACATTAACGGCCCATTTGTAATGGGTATTGATTTCGGTACCGAATCGTGTCGTGTGGCTATCTTTGACCTAGAAGGTCATCCGATTTCATTCGCGGCCACGCCTTACAAGACCCACTACCCCCGCCCGGGCTGGGCTGAGCAGTCACCTGACGACTGGTGGAACGCACTGATGGCCTCCACCCGCAAAGCCATGGACAACGCCTACATTCCGCCCCAGTCCATTGGTGGCATTTCCTATGACGCCACCACCATGACCGTGGTGCCCATGGACAAAAACGGTAACGCCCTACGTAACGCCATCATGTGGATGGACGTGCGCGCCGCTGAGCAGGCAGAGCGGGCGTTGACCTCAGACTCCTGGGCGCGCCTATACAACGGTGGCGGCACCATGCCGGCAACCGCCGAATGGTACCCCTTCAAGGCAGCCTGGCTGCGTGAAAACGAGCGCGACATTTACGACGCCGCCTACCGCCTAGTTGACGCCCCCGACTGGCTCACCTACCGCCTGACCGGTAACTGGTCTGTCAACATCAACTCCGCCGCCCTGCGCATGTACTACAACCGCGACCACGGTGGCTGGCCGGAAGACTTCTACGCCCACGTGGGCGCCGGCGACGTCTTTGACAAGCTCCCTGAAACCGTAAATGACCTGGGTGTACTAGTGGGCGAACTGTCCACCGTCGCCGCCCGTGACCTAGGCCTAGTGCCGGGCACGCCGGTAGCTCAGGGTCTGCCTGACGCTTGGGCCGGCCAGATCGGTTTGGGTGTGGTCAGCCCCGGCAAGCTAGCCCTGATCACCGGCTCTTCCCACGTAATCACCGGTCAAAGCGCGGTGGCCGGCTACGGTGAAGGCTTCTTCGGCTCCTACACCGACGGCGTTATCCGAGGTCAGTACACCGTTGAAGGCGGTATCTCCTCCTCCGGTTCGGTGCTCAAGTGGTTCAAGGAAAACTTTGGGGTAGCCGTTGCTGCTGAGGCTGAAGCTACCGGCATGAGCCCCTACTACCTGTGGGACCGTAAGGCTGACGAGCTACCTATCGGCTGTGACGGCCTCATCGTCAACGAGTACTTCCAGGGCAACCGCACCCCCTACACTGACTCCAAGGCGCGCGGTATCTTCTCGGGCCTTTCCCTGGGTCACACTGCCGCCCACCTCTACCGTGCCATTGAGGAGGGCGTGTGCTACGACGTCGCCCACAACCTACTCAAGCTGCGCCAAGCCGGGATTGAAACCAAGGAGCTGGTGGCTTGCGGTGGGGCAACCAAGTCGCGTCAGTGGATGCAGATGCACGCAGACGTGACCGGGGTGCCCATCACCCTGACCGAAGTGGGCGACGCCGTCGTGCTGGGCTCTTGCATGCTGGCTGCGGTAGGTAGCGAGTTCTACTCTTCAATTGAGGACGCCGCCGCGAACATGGTGCACGTAACCGAAACCATCGAGCCCAACCCCGAGGCCCACGAGGAATACCAGTTCTACTTCCAAACCTACATGGAGCGTTACCCGGCACTACGCGAGCAAATCCACTCCACGGTTGACCACCTTAACGCCAACGCCAAGAACTAAACCAGAGTAAGCTTATAGGGTGCTATAAAGCCCGTAGCTTGCCAGGATAATAAGAAAGGCACTTTTGAATGACTAAATCGTTTAGCTGGAATGAGCTAGATGAGCGTGCAGTGGCGTTTGGCAAGGCACTGGCGGCAGACGCCGTGGAGAAGGTTGGCTCCGGACACCCGGGTGCTGCTATCTCCCTGACGGCGGCGGCCTACCTGCTCTACCAAAAGGAGATGCGAGTAGACCCGGCTTGCCCCACTTGGCTCGGACGCGACCGTTTTATCCTCAGCGCCGGGCACGCCTCGGTGATGCAGTACGTGCAGCTGGTGCTAGCCGGCTACGGGCTGGAGGTTAGCGATCTGGAGCAGCTGCGTCGGCGTGGCTCGCGCACCCCTGCACACCCCGAATATGGTCACACTCCGGGTGTGGAAGCCACCACTGGTCCGCTCGGTTCTGGTTTTGCTGCTGCGGTGGGTATGGCTGCGGCCGCCCGCCGCGAGCATGGCCTTTACGACGCCGCCACCCCTGCCGGCGAGTCAATCTTTGACCACAACATCTATGTGATCGCCGGTGACGGCTGCATGCAAGAAGGTGTAACCATTGAGGCCGCCTCCTTCGCTGGCACCCAGGAGCTAGGCAACCTGATCGTTATCTGGGATGACAACGCCATCACCATTGAAGGTGATGCCGCCCTGGCTTTCCGCGACGATGTTGAGGCCCGTTTTGCCGCTCAAGGTTGGCACACTGCGCACGTGGACTGGCGTAATGCCGGCAGTGACGGTGGCTACTACGAGGACGTAAAGGCCTTGCATGAGGCGCTAGAAGCTGCCCGCGCAGAAACTAAGCGTCCTTCGCTGATCCGCCTGAGCACCATTATTGCCTGGCCGTGCCCCACCAAGCAGGGTAGTGCCTCCTCCCATGGCGCTAAGCTGGGTGAAAGTGAGGTAGCTGGTCTCAAGCAGAACCTTGGCCTAGACCCCAACGAGCGTTTTGTTCTGCCTGAGCAGGTACTGGAATACACTCGCGCCCAGGCTGGCCAGCGTGGCGCCGAGCTGCACGCTGCTTGGGATAAGCGCTTTGAGGCTTGGGGGCAGGCTAACCCGCAGGCTCTGGAGCTGCTAGAGCGAGTACGTGCTGGCCTACTGCCGGCTGAGCTCGACGACGTCCTGCCGGTTTTCGAGCCGGGCTCTAGCTTGTCTACCCGCGCAGCCAGTGGCAAGACCCTGTCGGCTATCGCCTCCACACTGCCTGAGCTGTGGGGTGGCTCTGCTGACCTGGGCGGCTCCAACATGACCAACATTGCTGGTGCCAGCGAATTCCTACCCGAGGGCTCACTAAACCCTGAGGAAAATGGCCCCTACGGGCGCATTATCCACTTCGGGGTGCGCGAGCACGCCATGGGTAACATGCTCAACGGTATTGTGCAGTCGGGGCTGACCCGCGCCTACGGCGGTACCTTCCTGGTATTTTCTGACTACATGCGCCCGGCTATGCGCCTGGCTGCTTTGCAGAAGTTGCCCACCGTTTTTGTCTGGAGCCACGACTCTATCGGCGTGGGTGAGGATGGCCCCACCCACCAGCCCATTGAGCACATCGCTTCGCTGCGAGTTATGCCTGGCCTAAGCGTGGTTCGCCCCGCTGACGCCAATGAGACTGCGCAGGCTTGGCTCGGCGCCTTGGCTCACCGCGATAGCCCCACCGGCTTGGTGCTGTCGCGTCAAAACCTGCCCGTCTTTGACCGCAGTGAGGGCGGCTTTGCTCCGGCTGAGGGCACTTTGCGTGGCGCCTACACCCTGGTTGAGGCCAGCAACTCCGCGCCGCAGGTACTGCTGCTAGCTACCGGCAGTGAAGTGGCTTTGGCAGTTGAGGCACGCCAGGCTCTGGAAGCTGAAGGTATCCCCACCCGCGTGGTGTCTGTGCCCTGTTGGGAATGGTTCCACGCGCAGGACGCCGAATACCGCGAATCGGTGCTACCCAGCCAGGTAAAGGCCCGCGTGGCCATGGAGGCTGCCTCCTCTATGGGCTGGCGTGATTGGGTTGGCGACGCCGGCGAGATCATTGCCATTGATGAGTACGGCGAGTCGGCTACGCCCGCCGAGCTGTTTGAGTACTTTGGTTTCACCGTGGATAACGTGGTGGCTAAGGCTAAGCAGTCACTGGCGCGCGCCTAAGCACGCACCTAAAACACACCTAACAGGTTTGATGCGCAGCCAAATATGCTGAACTTTAAACCTGAATACTAAGCAGGTGGAGATTGAATGCATCGTTAGATTCAATCTCCACCTGCTGGTTTTTTATAAGAAGGTGTATTAAAGCTTGTCTACCTGGCAATATTACGTCTCATTTGCGTGTTGGTCCCTGGTTATAATCTTTGCACTGCCATAGGCTTGGCACATGAGATTTGGCGTCGATTTTGGAACTACCCACACTACCGTCGCTTATGCGGACCGTGGCAACTACCCAGTTGTCAGTTTTGGCAATGAAGCAGGCGACTGGATCGATTACATTCCGTCCTTAGTGGCCTGGGATGGAGCCAAACTTGTCTACGGTTTTGAAGCTGAAGCCGTGGCCCTGACTGGCGGCGATTTCCTGCGTTCAATTAAACGCCTGCTGTCTGATGTTGACGTCACCCCCAACACCCAGGTGAGCCTAGGGGAGCGCAGCTACCCCATTATGGAGCTAGTTAGCGGCTTTTTGGCTTATGTGGCTCAGCAGGTGCGTGAGTCCTCCACTATCAGTCCGCTGCGTGAAAATGAACCCCTGGAGGCGGTAATTGGTATTCCTGCCCACGCTTTTAGCGGTCAGCGCCTAATGACTATTGAGGCTTTTGAACGTGGCGGCTGGCAGGTGCTGTCCATGATTAATGAGCCCAGTGCTGCTGGTTTTGAATACACCCAGCGTTACGCCTCCACCATTAACTCCAAGCGCACCCGCGTACTGGTTTATGACCTCGGTGGTGGCACTTTTGACGCCTCCCTGGTTTCTTGCGAGGGTAAGCGCCACGAGGTGATTGATTCTTATGGTCACAACCAGCTTGGTGGTGACGACTTTGACTCTGTTCTAGCTGACCTGGTTTTGGCCAAGCTAGGCCGCGAGCGCGCCCAGCTAAGCTCGCGTGAGTTGAACCTACTGCTGCATGAATGCCGTATCGCTAAGGAGTCTTTGAACCCCAACTCGCGTTCGGTGGCGGTTGAGGCTCTGGGTAAGAGCGTGAGCGTGCCGGTTAAGGCTTTCTATGAGGCTATTGATGAGCTGATTGAGCGTACTTTTGCCGCCATGGAGCCGCTGGTGCATGTTAATGCGCGCGGTAAGTTTGCGCTCACCACTGAGACTGCGGGCCTGTATGTGGTTGGTGGCGCCGCCCACCTGCCGGCTATTACTCGTGCCCTTAAGCAGCGTTATGGCTACCGTGTGCACCGTTCTAGCTACACGGCTGCTTCTACTGCTATTGGTTTGGCTATTGCGGCTGACCCTGACTCTGGTTACGCCCTGTATGACAAGCTGTCGCGTGGCGTGGGTGTGTTCCGTGAGATGCGTGGCGGCCAGGAGGTTAGCTTCGACCCGCTGTTGGGCGCTGACTTGTCGCTGGCTCCTAGCGGGGATGTGAGCTTGGTGCGTACCTATCAGGCTGCCCACAACGTGGGTCACTTCCGCTTTGTGGAGTACACCGAAACTGACGCTTATGGTGTGCCCGTAGGTGAGGTTTCCCCGGCTGGCACGGTGCTGTTCCCCTTCACTCGTCAGCTGCAGGAGGATCCTGGGGTTGATTTGAGTGAGGTTGCGGTGGAGCGTATCGATAACGGTCCGCTGATTGAGGAGCGTTACGTGGTTTCGGCTGCATCCACGGTGCAGGTGACTATTACGGATCTTTCTACTGGTTTCGCTATTACCTGTGATCTGGGCGCCTGAGCGGGGCGCCAGTGCCGCTAGCCCTAGGCGAGATAGGCTTGGCTTGTGAGTGAAGTAGCCCCGCGTCGTCCACGTCGTCCTTTGGCTATGCGCCGCTCTGTGGCTCAGCCTGTGCCGGAAGATTTAACTAAGGTGGTGGCTGAGCCGGAGCCGAGCCCGGAACCTACGGCTAAGTCTGCAGCTAGCCGGCTTGAGGCTGGTAAGTGGGCTGAGGTGGTGCGCCTGCGTACTTTGCCGGCTGCTTTAGCGCCGGTGCTGGCAGGCTCGGGCGTGGCTGGTGCTTTAGGTAGGTTCGACGCCGTGGCTGCCTTGCTGGCTGCCTTGGTGGCGTTGGCTTTGCAGATTGGCTGCAACCTGGCTAATGACTACTCTGACGGTATTCGTGGCACCGACGACGAACGCACTGGCCCGGCCCGCCTGACCGCTTCTGGGCTGGTGGAGCCGGTTAAGGTTAAGCACGCAGCCTTTGGTTGCTTTGGCGCCGGGGCACTGTTTGGGTTGGCTTTGGTGGCTTTGAGTGGCACTTGGTGGCTGATTGCGGTGGGTGTGGCGGCTGTGGCGGCGGCTTGGTTTTACACGGGCGGCGCTAAACCCTATGGCTACTTGGGTTTGGGTGAAGTGTTTGTGTTCGTGTTTTTTGGGCTGGTGGCTACTGCCGGCACTACCTACACGCAGGCTCACGCGGTGCCCTGGTGGGGTTGGTTGACCGCTGTGGGGGTGGGCTTGATTGCCTGCTCGCTGCTGATGGTTAACAACCTGCGTGATATTGAAACCGACCCGGCCCATGGTAAACGCACTTTGGCGGTGCGTTTGGGCTATGAGCGTGCTAGCCGCCTCTACCAGGTGATGCTGTTTGCACCCCTGATTTTGGGTTTGGCCGCCTTGTGGGCTGGGGGCGAGCCCGGTGGTTCACTGGGTGTGTTGGCTGCCGTGTCTGTGGTGGCGACTGTGCTGTGGGGGCAGTTGGCGTTGCTGGCTTGGCGCCCGGTGGCCGCTAAAGCTAAGGGCCGTGAACTAATTGGCGCCCTGAAAATGGCCGGTATCTATGAGCTGGTTTATGGCCTGGGCTTGGGCCTGGCTCTGCTGGCGGTCTAAGGCACAGTTAAACTGTGGCCATGAGCGTGCAATACCCACTTCCTAAGCAGGTTTCTGAGATTTTTGATCCCACTAAGTGGCGTGACATCGCCGGTTTTGAGGATCTAACTGACGTCACCTACCACCGGGCAGTTAGCCGCGATGAAAACGGTAACTGCACTGATAAGCCCATTGTGCGCGTGGCTATTAACCGTCCTGAGCTGCGTAATGCTTTTCGCCCCCACACTGTGGACGAGCTTTACCGTACCCTTGACCATGCCCGCATGAGTGGGGATGTGGGCACAGTTATTCTCACTGGTAACGGCCCCTCAGCGCGCGACGGCGGCTGGGCTTTTTGTTCCGGCGGCGATCAGCGTATCCGCAGTCGCGACGGCTACCGCTATGAAGTTGAGCCCAGCCAGGCTCCCGAGCCGGCGTCGTCGTCGGCACAAAAAACCGCAGAAAATGAGCCGCAAGGGGCGCCGGTGCCAGACCCCAGCGGGCAGCTGGCCTCCGCCACCGCCAGGCGCGAACGCATCGACGCCGCCCGCGCCGGGAGGCTACATATTTTGGAAGTTCAGCGCCTAATTCGCACCATGCCTAAAGTGGTGATCGCGGCCGTGCCCGGCTGGGCGGCAGGTGGCGGTCACAGCCTAAACGTAGTGTGTGACCTGTCTATTGCCTCGCGCCAGCACGCGCTTTTTAAGCAAACCGACGCCAATGTGGGTTCTTTTGACGCCGGCTACGGCTCGGCCCTGCTAGCGCGCCAGGTGGGCGATAAGCGTGCCCGCGAAATTTTCTTCCTGGCCCGCACCTATGACGCGCAAACCGCCGAGCGTTGGGGGGTAGTCAACGAGGTGGTAGACCACGGAGAGCTAGAAAATAAAGCCATTGAATACGGCGAGATTGTGGCCACCAAATCCCCCCAGGCCATCCGTATGCTTAAGTTTGCTTTCAATCTGGCCGACGACGGCCTAGCCGGTCAGCAGGTCTTTGCTGGTGAGGCTACGCGCCTGGCCTATATGACCGATGAGGCTGTGGAGGGGCGTGATTCTTTCGTCAACAAGCGCCCGGCGGACTGGTCTTCCTTCCCGTATTACTTCTAGATTGTCACTAAACCGCTGCCTATCAGGGGCTTGTTCTATACCAAAGGTCATAGAGTTTTAGTTTCAGTTTAAACTCATCTATGCGTACGTTTCGGTGCTTTTAGCTGATCAGCTTCGCCATTGCATTTGCGCTGCTGTACTGCATTGCCGCCGAGTACTTCCCTAAGATCAAACTGTGGCAGGGCGCTGCCTTTGGTCTACTGGTGTGGATCGGTGCGCACGTGGTGTTCATGCCGCTGCTGGGTTGGGTGCCCAGCCCCTTCCCGTGGGTTGAGGGCGGCCAGACCTGGTCCGAGCACTTCTCTGAAGCCCTGGGTCACGTAGTGTGGCTGTGGTCGATTGAAATTGTGCGTCGCGACCTGCGTAACCGCATCACCCACCAGCCCGACCCGGAAGTTCCCTTGGAGCAGCCCTACCGCTGATAGCTAGCTGCAATCGGATTTAGTTGCCAAGGCCGTCTTTAAGGCGGTCTTGGTTGCGTTTAGGGGTCTCTAATGGCGGCGCGCCATGTCCTACGGCGTTAGGTGGATGCGTGAGCGCTAGGTGGATGGGCGAGTGCTAGGCGGACGCGTGAGCGTTAGCTGGACGCGTGCGCCTGGGCTGTGGGCGCGCGCCTGGGCTGTGGGCGAGCGGCGGATGGCGACGTGTGGGGCTGGCGAGCGGCGGATGCGCGCGGGGCTGGGCGGCGTCGTCGCTAAGGAATAATGGGGGCCATGCTTGAAACAATCCGTAAGCAATGCTCCCCGCCCGCCGCCGCGCTGTGGGAAAGCATTGACCGGGTAGAGATTTTCTCAATTGCCATGCGGGTGCGTTTTCGCGCTATCACCATGCGTGACGGCGTCCTAGTGCATGGCCCCGCCGGGTGGGCAGAGTGCGCCCCATTTTGGAACCATTCTGATAGCCACAGTGCTAAATGGCTGGCCAGCGCCCTGAGCCAAGCCACGAAAACGCTAGCTGACCAAGGTGTGCCAGAGCCTAAACGCCACCAAATCCCGGTTAACACCACTATCGCCGCCCTGGGGCCTAGGGAAGCTGAGGCGCGCGCGCTCGCGGCAGTAGGTTCGGGCATAAACACCGCCAAGGTGAAGGTGGCTGACAAACCTGATTGTTTGAGCGAAGATCTACAGCGCCTAGAGGCGGTGCGCGGCGCTATGGGGCCTAGGGCAGCGCTGCGTATTGATGTAAATGCTGCCTGGGATTTGGATCAGGCCCTAAAGCTACTGCCCCTATATGACCGCGCCGCTGGCGGGCTCGAATACGCTGAGCAGCCCTGTAGGGACACCGCCGATCTGGCGGTTTTGCGCCGCAAACTCCAGGTGCCAATCGCCGCCGATGAATCCTTGCGTCTAGATGCCAACCCCATGATGGTGCGTCAGCTAGAAGCAGCGGATGTGGCCGTGCTAAAAGTGGCCCCACTAGGTGGTATAAGCGCTGCTTATGAATTATATAAGTGTTTAGAAATGCCGGCGGTGGTCTCTTCAGCTCTCGACACTTCGGTGGGGATTTACGCAGGCCTGCGCCTAGCCAGCGCCTTAGCCGAGCTGCCCTATGCTTGCGGCTTGGCCACCGGCTCGCTGCTGCAAGAAGACGTGATAGACCCACCCTTTAGGCCAGTAAATGGGCATTTGACGCTTGCGCAGGCGGTGCCTGAGCGCATCCCGGCCGCCAGTGAACCCCTACGCGAGCGCTGGTGCCAGCGCCTAGTGCGCCTGAGTACCCTGCTAGCTAGCTAAACTTAAAACCACATCTGGCGCTTTGGCGCGCTAGAGACCCAACTTAGTTAGGCCAGTTGTGACCCCCCAAGAAGCATCCGCTCCCAGCGGCCCCGCCTTAGAAAACCCTGCCACCTTGCTGGCCCGCGCTGTGGTGGCATCCCTAGTTGAAGCCGGGGTTAAACGAGTAGTGATCAGCCCCGGCTCGCGTAACGCTCCGCTGACCTACGCCCTGGCCGACGCCGCGCAGGCCGGCTACCTGCAGCTGCGCGTGGTAGTTGACGAGCGCAGCGCCGCCTTTGTGGCTTTAGGCGCCTCCCGCTCCGACTGGCTGCATGAAGGCCTAGCCCGCCCCGCCGTGGCAGTTATGACCTCCGGTAGCGCGGTAGCTAACGCGCACCCTGCCGTAGTGGAGGCCGACGCCGCCGGAGTGCCACTAATAATTTTGAGCGCCGACCGCCCCCACGCCCTGGTTAACACTGGTGCCAGCCAAACCACGGTGCAAACCGGGATTTTTGGCGCCGCCACCCGCTACCAGGCGGACCTGGGCGACACTAACGCAAGCGACGCCGTCGCCAATCAAGTACGCCGAGCGGTAGCCGCAGCCTCAGGACGCCTAACCCTAGACCCCGGCCCGGTGCATCTAAACGTGCACCTAGCCCCGCCACTGGCCCCCGCCACCCCCTGGCAAGTGCCGCATTTGGAGCCCAAAACCCACTGGCTGCATGCGCGCAAGCCCCTAGAGGAGCAGCTAAATGGGGCTACAGTCAGCCAGGTAGGGTGCCGCTTAGGTTTAGATCCCGCCCGGCGTGGGGTGATTGTGGTGGGGGACAACGACGACGCCGCCCTGGCCCACTTTGCTGCCGCCCTGGCCCATGCTTGGGATTGGCCGCTACTGGCTGAACCCACCTCACTGGTGCGCACCGACGCCAACGCGGTGGCTGCCTACAGTGCGCTTTTAGCTGGTGGCGACGGCTCAGTTGGTGGCGACGGTGCCCAGCTTTCTCAAGAGATCGAGCAGCTGCTGGTAGTCGGGCACCCCACCCTCACCCGCCCCATCGGCGCGCTACTGGCGCGGGAGGATATTTACCAGGTGGTGCTGACCAACCGGGCGCGCTGGAGTGACGTGAGCGGGCAAGCCGCCTACATAACCACTCTGGAACAGGCCCTGAGCAGCCTAAATACCCCGGGTGGCGGCGCAGACGCCGATGCAGGTGGAGATGCCAGCGCGAGTGTAGATGCGGGGGCCGGCGTCGGCAAAAACGCTCCGCTGCCACTGTGGCTCAGGCGTTGGCTACAAGCCGGCCAACACCAACTAAACGCCACCAGCGTAACTAAAGCCGCACAAATGGCTTTAACTACCTGGCAGGCCACTTCACAATACGAATTTCATAACCAATCAACAGCAATTCACAGCGACGGCCTAGAAAACAGCGTTACTTTAATGGCAGCTTCTTCGATGACCATCCGCTATCTCGATGCCGGATTACCTGCGGGTAAGCAACTGAAAAAGATGCCCGGCCCAGTAGTGGCTAATCGTGGATTAGCCGGTATTGACGGGACTATTTCCACCGCCGTGGGCCTAGCCTGGGCCAGTGGCCAACCAGTGCGGGTAATTATTGGGGATTTAGCGGCAGCACACGACTTAACCGGCCTGGTTAAGGCAGTTACAGAAACCGAGGTGGACTTGCAAGTAATCGTGTTAGACGATCATGGCGGAAAAATATTTAGCGGCCTTGAATATGGCGCCAGTGAGCTAAGTAATTATTTCCCACGCTTTTTTACTACCGCACAGCAAGTTGATTTCGCGCAAGCAGCAGCCGCATTTGGTGCCCACGTAAGCGTAATTGACGACGTCGATGGGCTGCAATCCCTATTGTCTAAGCCAATTGAGGGCCGTAGCCTGGTGCATGTCAAACTTGTTTAAGGGTTGCTGCTAACTTCACCAAATGACCACTTCACTATGATTAGCGTCCATAAGGTAGCCATTACTGGCTACCGCTAAGCCTTTAGGAACTATTGATGAGCGATAACTACCAGCCCCGTAACCCCTACACCCCCAATTATGGTGCTAGGCCGGCAGGCAACTACGCCGCCCCCTATGGCCAGGCCCCCTATGCTCCCTCTAGCGCCCCCGCTGCTCCCTCCGCTCCCGCTAGCGGCTACCCCGGCGGCTACAACAATGGCGCCAACTACACCTCTAACAGCAGTAACGACAAAAAGAGCTCCCCAGGTTGGGGCGGGGTGATGGCCCTATCGCTGACAACCGCCCTGGTGGCCTCAGGTATCACCGCTGGCGGCATGTACTACGCCGGCGCCACAGATGAGGCTCGCCCTGCCATCACCTCCACCTCCACCATTTCAGCCAACAACCAGGGCAACACCAAGCTGGTAACCACCCAGGGCCAAACCCCTGACTGGCAAAAAGTAGCCGAAAACGTCTCTGGCTCCGTGGTTTCCATCCAGGCCAAGCTCTCTGAGGGCGGCGCCACCGGCTCCGGTGTGGTTATCGACAAGCAAGGCCACATCATCACCAACAACCACGTGGTAGCCGGGGCTAGCGCGCTATACGCCCAGCTCAAAGACGGGCGTATCTATCAGCTGGAACTAACCGGCACTGACCCCGCCAATGACCTGGCGGTAGTCAAAATTAAGAACGCCCCCTCAGACCTGACCGTAGCCCAAATCGGCTCCTCCAAGGATCTAAAGGTAGGCCAGGGCGTAATGGCTATCGGCGCCCCGCTGGGACTTTCCTCCACCGCCACCACCGGTATCATCTCAGCCCTAGACCGCCCGGTAGTCACTAAGGGCGAGTCCAGCGACAGCTCTTCTAGTTCCTCAGCCAGCCAGCGTGTTTACACCAACGCCATCCAGGTTGACGCCGCCATTAACCCCGGTAACTCCGGTGGCCCGCTATTCGACTCACAGGGACGAGTTATCGGCATTAACTCCTCCATTGCCACCCTGGGGTCTTCCTCCTCCAGCGGCACGCGTAGCGGAAACATTGGTATCGGCTTCGCTATCCCCATTGACCTGGCCAATAAAGTGGCCCAGCAGCTTATCAAGAATGGCAAAGCCACCCACGCTTACCTAGGTGTTTCGCTTGAGGACGGCGGCGCCACGGTTAATGGTGAAACCCGCGCTGGAGCTAAGATCACTAAGGTTGGCTCAGGTTCCCCCGCCGCCAATGCGGGCCTGCGTGAAGGCGACGTAATCTTGGCTGTAGATGGTCACGCAGTAGGCGAATCAGTGGCCCTGATGGGTTATGTGCGCCAGTTCAGCGCAGGCGACCAGGTCAAGTTAACCGTTGCGCGCGGCTCAAACAAGATGGATGTTACCGTCAAACTGGTTGAGCGCCCCGACGACAAGTAAAACCTCAGGCGGTAAACCCAGCCTCGGGCCGCGCGCCCGGCCTCAGGCGGTAAACCCGGCCTCGGGCCGCTCGCCCAGCCTCTATCTACAAACCCAAAGCGGCGCGCATAGGCGCCATTTTGGCGTTAGTTTCCGCCAGTTCATCAGCGGCAACTGAATCGGGCATAATGCCCGCGCCCGCAAAAATCCGCACCGAACCCACCGGCTGGTTACCCATCGGGTAGCCAGCCGGACCGCCCTGCGTACCAGCTAGCTGCGGCGTCGAAGCCAGAACCTGCCCACTACGCAAAGCAATGCACCACTGGCCCTCACCACGCCAATCCACCCAGCCCACCGGGCCGGCATAGCGCTCGCGGTCCATGCCCTCAAGCTCGCCGATCAGCTGCGCGGCCGCCGCTGTGGGGGTGCCGCATACTGCCGCCGTCGGATGCAGTGCTTCTACCAGCGCTAACGCACCTGTATCACCGGCTACCTGAGCGTAAATGTCGGTGGCTAGGTGAATCACGTTAGGTAGGGTCAGTGCGAAAGGCTCGCTGGCGCGTAACTGCTCAGTGATAGGGGTAAGCGCCTTAACCGCTGAAGCCGCCGCCAACTGGTGTTCACGACAGTTTTTAGGTGAGCCGCGCAGCCAATCAGCTAACTGCTCTAGTTCAGCTTGGTTCATGTTGGGCCGGCGCCGGGCTGTGCCCGCCAGGACCCGCGAAAACACTTGCCGCTCACGCAGCTGCAACAGCATCTCGGGGCTGGCCCCAATCATCCCGTCTACGCTAAAAGTCCAGGTGGTGGCAAAGCGCGTGGCCAGGTGCTCTAGTGCGGCGCCTAGCGTGAGCGAGCTGCTCAGGTAGCTGTCGCGCGCCAGCACCACTTTGATGGCTCGATTTTGCTTCAGCGCCTGCGTGGCGAGCTCAACTGCCTCGGTCCACTGAGAGTCGCTAAGTGTGCTGCTTTGGCTGGTTTTGGCGCTCTCGAAGGCGGCCGGGCTTGTTTGTCCGACGGCGGGCGCGTTTGTTTGTCCGACGACGGCCGGGCTGCTCGCGCTAGTGGCGGCGCTTGCTTGGGCCTGCGCACCTGCAGGGCTGGTTTTGGGGGCCGCAGCATTAGTGCCCTGGGCGAAGACAAAATCCAAAATATCTGCCAAACCAGCGTTTTCAGCTGCGTTTTCAGCCACGGCGCGCACAAAACTCAGCTGAGGGCTATAGGGCTGGCCCCTAAAAACCTCGCCGCGCGGCGTCGTCGTGGTGGGGGAGAGTTCAAAGCGAGTCAGCCACCAACCCTGACGGTCGCGCCCCACCAAAACCTGGGGCACTACCAGCACCGAACTAGCCTGGGAAGTGGCGCTAAAAGTAATAGCTCCCAGCGCTAGCGGCCCACTGCCAGGGCGACGCACCTGGTCAACCCAACTGGCCTGACCCACCTCGTGGCGCCAAGCCTGACGCAGCTGCTCAATGCGCCTAGCCTCAGGTGCCGGCGGGGCGCTTAAAGTGAGCAGGCGTCCCAAACCTACCAAGCCGTAACCCTCATGCAGCCAGCAGCTGACCGACGTCGGCGCATGCAAAAAATCAGTCAGGCTGACGCCGGGGCTAACCGACAGTGGGGTAGTGGTGCAAAACAGCTGACCGCTCATGCGCTGGGCTTAACCGCCTGATGCAGCGCCACAATGCCGCCAGAGAGGTTCTTATAAGCCACCTGACGCCAACCGGCCTCAAGCATCAGCTGCGCCAACTCCTCCTGGCTAGGCCAAGACAAAATCGACTCAGCCAGATAGTCGTAAGACTCTACGTTGGAAGAAAACACCCTGGCCGCCGGGGGCATTACATGAGACAAAAACCACTTGTAGCTCTCACGCACCACCGGGGTAGTGGGGGTGGAAAACTCCGCAATCACAATCCGCCCCCCGGGCTTAGTGACCCGATACATTTGGCGTAAAGCCGCCAAAGTGTCGTTCACATTGCGCAGGCCGTAAGAGATAGTGACCACGTCAAAAGCGTCGTCGGCAAAAGGCAAAGCGGTGGCATCCCCGGCCACAAACTGCAGATCAGGGTAGCGGCGCTTACCCTCCTGCATCATGCCAATGGAGAAGTCACAGGCCACCACCTGGGCACCGGCAAGGGCATAGTCGTTAGTGGAGGTGCCCGTGCCCGCAGCCAGGTCTAAAACCTTCATGCCGGGGCCGGCGCCCACAGCTGCACGGGTAACTGCTCGCCAGGCGCGCACTTGGAAACCGCTCATGACGTCATTGGTTAAATCGTAGCGGCGGGCGACAGTGTCGAACATGCCCGCTACTTCGCGCGGGTCCTTATTTAGGCTGGCTCGTGACATGGTCTAATCATCTCAGGTTTTTAGGGCTTAGCTGAGCGCAGATTTAAGCAAGCTAAACCGCGCGTAATAAAGCATTTTACTTAGGTGTGACAATCCGTCGTAAAAATGAACTTTTGGCGTAATATGGGCAAAAGCTAGAGGTTAAGCGCGTCGTGTGCGCAACCCCTGGCACCTAGCCACTACAGTTTAAAGGTCAATCTCTGTGCGTAAAAGGATGGTGTTCTCGCCGTGAATCCCTATGTCTCCTTACTGGTGATGGGGGCAGTTGCGCTACTTATCGCCATTGGTGGTCTGGCAATGTCTGCCATTATCAGCCCCAACCGGCGCAACTCCACCAAGGTGCGTAACTATGAGTGCGGTGTGGATCCAACTCCTGCCAACAACGCTCACGGACGCTTCCCAGTCAAGTTCTACCTGGTAGGTATGACCTTCATTATCTTCGACATTGAGGTCGTGTTCCTCTACCCCTGGGCCAGCTCTTTCGCAAAGCTCGGTATGTTCGGGCTGGTGGCAGCGCTTATTTTCATCGCCCTAATCACCGTTCCCTACGTCCTTGAATGGCGTCGTGGCGGCCTGGATTGGGACTGATAAGGGGATAAAGCATGAGCCAAGAAAACCAAGCCGGTAACCCCGGATTCCTGCTAACCAGCGTTGAGACCGTGGCCGGCCTAGCCCAGTCACGTTCGCTATGGCCCGTCACCATGGGTCTAGCCTGCTGCGCCATCGAAATGATGGCCACCGCCGGCCCCCGTTTCGACCTAGCCCGCTTCGGTTGGGAGGTATTTCGTGCCTCGCCGCGTCACGCCGACGTAATGATCGTCTCCGGGCGTGTAAGCCACAAGATGGCCCCCATCGTACGTAACGTCTACGACTCGATGCCTGAGCCCAAGTGGGTTATCTCCATGGGTGCCTGCGCCTCCACCGGCGGTATGTTCAACAACTACGCCGTAGTGCAGGGCGCCGACCACATTGTGCCGGTAGACATCTACCTGCCCGGCTGCCCCCCGCGCCCCGAAATGCTGATCAACGCCATGCTGGAGCTGACCAAGCAGATCTCTAAGCGCCCGCTGCTGGGCCACCGCAAAGAGATCGCCCGCGCCGTCGAGGCTGCCGCCCTGGCCGCCACCCCCACCCACGCACAGAAAGGCCTGCTGGCATGAGTGAAGAGCTAAGCCAGGCAACCGAGGCGCCCGTAGCCCAGATTGACGGCGTCGCCGTGCGCCCGCAGCTAGCCTTAGAAGTTATCGGCAGCGAACACGGCCTATTTGGGGCCAAAGATGCCGGTGATACTACCGGTTTTGATGGCGCCCGCAATGTAATCACCCTAGCCCCCGCAGCGGTGCGCCCCTACGGTGGCTGGTTCGACGCCGTCGTCGACGACCTAATCGAAGACCTACGTAAGGGCGGGCTGGAACCCTCCCAGGTAATCGAGAAGGTAGTTGTAGAAAACGGCGAGCTAACCATTTTCGTGGTACGCGAGCACCTGGTGGCCGTAATGCAGTACCTGCGTGACGACCCAGACCTGCGCTTTGAGCTGTGCATTGGGGTCTCGGGCGTTAACTACCCCGGCGACAAAGACCGCGAACTGCACGCCTGCTACCAGCTGATGAGCCTGACCCACGGCAGCCGTCAGCTGCGCATTGAGGTAGCTGTTCCCGACGCCGACCCGCACGTGCCCTCAGTAGTTAGCGTTTACCCCGGTAACGACTGGCACGAGCGCGAAACCTGGGACCTGATGGGCATCGTTTTCGATGGTCACCCCGGCCTCACCCGCACGGCCATGCCCGATGACTGGGTAGGCCACCCCCAACGTAAGGATTACCCGCTAGGTGGTATCCCGGTCGAATACAAGGGCGCATCCACGCCCCCCGCTGACACTCGGAGGTCTTACCGCTGATGAGCATTCACGCAACCGGTGCAGCACTAGACTCTCTGGCCGCTGACGCTCCCCAGTTTCAAACCAACGGTGGCGACTGGGATGAAGTACTAGCCCAGATTGCTGCCCGCGATGAAGAAGAACGCATGCGCGATGACCGCATCGTGCTGAACATGGGTCCGGTCCACCCCTCCACTCACGGCGTGCTGCGCCTGGTGCTAGAGGTGGAAGGTGAACATGTCACCGATGTGCGCGTAGGCACCGGATACCTACATACAGGTATCGAAAAGAACATGGAGTTCCGCACTTTCACCCAAGGCGCCACCTTCGTAACCCGCATGGATTACGTGGCCCCCTTCTTCCAGGAAGTGGCTTGGGCTCTGGCAGTGGAAAAGGCCCTGGGGATTACTGACCAGGTGCCCGAGAAGGCCTCGGTAGTGCGCGTGCTGCTCATGGAGCTAAACCGCATCGCCTCCCACCTGATCGCAGTGGGAACCGGTGGTAACGAGCTGGGTGGTACCACCTTGCTGACCATCGCCTTCCGTGGCCGCGAAAACATTTTGCGCGCCTACGAAATGATCACCGGCCTGCGCATGAACCACGCCTTTGTGCGTCCCGGCGGCCTAGCCCAAGACATTCCCGCAGGTGCGGTAGAGTTCATCCGCTCCACCCTGCCCAATATCAAGCGTGACCTGGGCGAGCTGGAAAAACTGTGCATGGGCAACCCGATTTTGCGCGGCCGTATGATCGGCGTGGGCGAGATCGACCTGGCTGGGGCTATGGCCCTGAGCCTGACCGGCCCCTGCCTGCGCGCCACCGGCTACCCGATGGACCTGCGTAAGAGCGCCCCTTACTGCGGGTATGAAACCTACGACTTTGACGTGCCGGTTTACGACCGCTCTGACTGCTTCAACCGTATGCGTGTGCGTATGGATGAATGCTTCCAGTCCCTCAAGATTGTCTCCCAGTGCCTTGAGCGCCTAGAGCAGCTAGAGGGCGAGCCCACCATGGTGGACGACCCGGCTATCGCTTGGCCGGCCCGCATGAGCCTGGCTGCTGATGGCCAGGGCCAGTCCCTAGAGCATGTGCGTGAAATCATGGGCACCTCCATGGAGTCTCTGATTCACCACTTCAAGCTGGTCACCCAGGGCTTCCACGTGCCCGCAGGGCAGGTTTACCAGACGGTTGAGCACGCTAAGGGTCTGCTGGGTGTGCACCTAGTTTCCGACGGTGGCACTCGCCCCTACCGCGTGCACTTCAGGGATCCTTCCTTCTCTAACCTGCAGTCCATGGCCATTATGGGAGAGGGCGGCATGCTTGCCGACATCGTTCCGACTCTGGCTTCCATCGACCCCGTACTAGGAGGTGTGGACCGCTGATGAGTTATGACGAAGCAACTTTGACGCGTCTACGTCAAGAAAGCGCCCAGATCATGGGGCGTTACCCCAGCGGGCATGAGCGTAGCGCGCTGATCCCGATGCTGCACCTGATTCAGAGCTATGACGGTTACGTCTCGCCTGACGGCATCCGTTTTTGCGCTGAAACCCTGAACCTAACCACCTCCGAGGTTAGCGCCGTAGCCACCTTCTACAGCCAGTTCCGCCGTCACCCCGGCGGCCAGTACCACGTGGGTGTATGCACCAACGCACTGTGTGCGGTTATGGGGGGCGACGCAGTTTGGGACGCGGTTAGCGAGCACCTGGGCATCGGTAACGACGGCGTCACTGAAGACGGCAGCATTTCGCTAGAACGCATCGAATGCAATGCGGCCTGCGACTATGCGCCGGTAGTGATGGTCAACTGGGAGTTCTTCGACAACCAGACCCCCGCCAAGGCCATTGACCTGGTAGACAAGCTGCGTCAAGGCAAGCCGGTAGGCCCCACCCGTGGCCCCAAGCAGGTGCCCACTTTCAAGCAGAACGAGCACCTACTAGCTGGTTTTGAAGACGGCCTGGTAGATGAGGGCATCAGTGCTGGTGCCCCCAGCCTGCTAGGGCAGACAATCGCCCAGGAAAAGGGCTGGAGCGCACCGAAGGAGGAAACCAAGTGAGTGACACTGCAGTGGCACAGCCCGCTTACAGTGCGCCGGGGACGCTAACGCCCATCTTGACCTCCATGTGGGGTGTGGACCGCTCTTGGACCCTGGACGTTTACCGTCGCCACGGCGGCTACGAGGGCCTAGCTAAGGCCAAGAAAATGCAGGCCAGCGAAATCGTTGAGCTGGTTAAGGCTTCCGGCCTGCGTGGCCGTGGTGGTGCAGGCTTCCCCACCGGCCTGAAGTGGTCATTCCTGCCCGCCCCTGACGGCAAGCCGCGTTACCTGGTGGTTAACGCTGACGAGTCCGAGCCGGGCACCTGCAAGGACATTCCCACCATTATGGGTAACCCGCACGCCCTGATTGAGGGTGTGGCCATCACTTCGCGCGCTATCGGTTGCGATCACGCTTTCGTATACCTGCGCGGTGAGGTTAGCCAGGTTTACCGCCGCCTGCTGGCTGCGGCCCGTGAGGCTATGGAATCTGGCCTGCTAGACACCGGTTTTGGCCTGGACGGTAAGCAGCCGCTAACCATTACTGCACACGCCGGCGCCGGCGCCTACATCTGTGGTGAAGAAACCGCGCTGCTGGACTCGCTAGAAGGCCGCCGCGGTCACCCGCGTCTCAAGCCGCCCTTCCCGGCTGTGGCCGGTCTATACGCCCGTCCCACCGTTATCAACAACGTTGAGACCATCTCCCAGGTGCCCGGAATTTTGCGTGAAAGCGCCGCCTGGTACTCCGCCATGGGTACTGAAAAGTCCAAGGGGCACGGTATTTTCTCTGTCTCTGGACACGTGCGTAACCCCGGCCAGTTTGAGGCTCCTTTCGGTATCACTATGCGCGAGCTGATCGACATGTGCGGTGGTATCCGCGAAGGTCACCAGCTCAAGTTCTGGGTGCCAGGTGGTTCCTCCACCCCCATCTTCACCGAAGATGAGCTCGATGTTCCCCTGGACTACGAGTCTGTAGGCGCCGCCGGCTCCATGCTGGGTACCCGCGCGCTACAGGTATTTGACGAGACTGTTTCAGTAGTGCGCGTAGTGACTCGCTGGACCGAGTTCTACCAGCACGAATCTTGCGGTAAGTGCACTCCTTGCCGTGAAGGTACCTACTGGATGCGCCAAATCATGCTGCGCCTAGAGGCCGGTAAGGGCCTGCCGGGTGACGTGGAAAAGCTGGAGTCGATTGCCTCCAACATCGCTGGGCGCTCCTTCTGTGCGCTAGGTGACGCCTCCGCCACCCCGGTGCTAAGCGGCATCAAGCGTTTCCGCTCTGAGTTCGAGGCTGGTTACACCACCCCGGCTTGCGAGCTTTTCCCCTACGCAGCCAGTGCAATCACGGAAAGCGGACGGTGACTTCTATGACCGACCTGGTAAACATCAAGATCGACGGCGCCTCGGTGGCCGTGCCTAAGGGTACGCTGCTCATCCGCGCCGCCGAACAGGTGGGCGTGCGCATCCCGCGTTTTTGCGACCACCCGCTGCTAAAGCCCTCAGCTAACTGCCGCCAGTGCCTGGTGGAAGTAGCTATGCCCGGGCGCGACGGCGTCGTCCGTAAGATGCCCAAGCCCCAACCCTCCTGCGCCATGACCGCCATGGAAGGCATGGAGATCGAAACCCAGGCAACCAGCGAGGTAGCTGCCAAGGCCCAAAACGGGACCATGGAGTTCTTGCTGATCAACCACCCGCTAGACTGCCCGGTCTGTGACAAGGGTGGCGAATGCCCGCTACAGAACCAGGCGCTTAAAATCATGGAGCAGGGCGGCCAGTCCGTCACCCGCTTCACCGACGTCAAGCGCACCTTCCCCAAGCCGCTGCGGCTAACCAGCCAGATCCTGCTAGACCGCGACCGCTGCATCTTGTGCCAGCGTTGCGTGCGTTTCGCAGACCAGATCGCTGGTGACCGTTTCATTGCCCTGCAAGGACGCGGTGGCGGTCACCCCGCCGGCGAGCACTCGGGTATGTACGGCGAGCAGATTGGCCGCTTTGACGCCACCGCCCTGGACTTCTACGAGCCCGGCGACTACGCGGGCACGCAGGACATTCGCGGCGAGCACCACCTGATTCCCGACCCCACCCTGGCCGGCCCCGGTGGTCAAAGCGGCGTGCAGGACGGTCTAACCGCCGGCGCTGAGGTAGGCAACCAGGATGTAAGCGGACGTCCCTTCGCCTCCTACTTCTCGGGCAACATCATCCAGATCTGCCCCGTAGGTGCCCTCACCAGCGCCAAGTACCGTTTCCGGGCCCGCCCCATGGACCTGGTTTCCACCGACTCAGTAACCGAACACGACGCCTCCGGATCCGCCATCCGCGTGGACATGCGTCGCGGTGTGGTGCTGCGCCGCATGGCCGGCAACGACCCCGAGGTCAACGAAGAGTGGATCACCGACAAGGACCGCTTCGCCTTCCCCTGGGCCAGCGCTCCGGACCGCCTGACCACCCCGCTGGTACGTGAAGCTGACGGTACCCTGGTTCCCACCAGCTGGCCCGACGCTCTCGACGTCGCCGCACGCGGCCTAGCTAAGGCCATCGCTGCTGGTGGTGTGGGCTTCCTACCCGGCGCCCGACTGACCCTAGAGGACGCTTGGGCCTGGTCTCGCTTTGCCCGCACCGTGGCCCACACTAACGACATCGACCAGCGAGTACGCCCCGCCGGCGCTGAGGATGAAGCCTTCATCGCCGCTAACGTGGCTGGTCGTGGCCTTGGCCGCGTCACCTACACCAGCCTGGAAAGCGCCGGCACGGTGCTGCTGGTGGCCCTAGAGCCCGAGGACGAGTGTGGTTCGCTGTTCCTGCGCCTACACAAGGCTGTGAACAACCGTGGCCTCAAGGTGCACACCGTGGCCCCGATTAAGAGCGCAGGTTCAGTAAAGCTACGTGCCAACATCATCAGCGCCACCCCCGGTAGCGAGGTTGCCGCTGTCAAGGCCCTGCCCGCCGAGCTAACCCAGGCCCTTAGCGCTGAAGGCGCCACCATCTTGGTTGGTGAACGCGCCGCCGAGGTGCCCGGCCTACTCAGCGCCGTCGACGCTTTGGCTAAGAGCACCGGTGCCCGCCTGGCTTGGGTGCCGCGCCGTGCCGGTGAACGCGGTGGTATCGAGGCTGGTACCCTGCCGGGCCTGCTGCCTGGTGGTCGCCTAGTTTCCGACGACGCCGCCCGCGCCCAGGTTGAGCAGCTATGGGGCGCCTTGCCCAGCGCTGCTGGCCGTGACACTGAGGCCATCTTTAACTCAGTGCTTAGCGCTGATGGCCTAGATGCCCTGGTAGTTGGTGGCGTTGACCTGCGCGACTTTAGCGACCCGGGACTGGCCCGCACCGCCATGAGCGAAGCTGGCTTCCTGGTACAGCTAGAGGTGCGCCGCTCAGAAATCAGCGAGCACGCCGACGTGGTCTTCCCCGTGGCTCCGCCTGTGGAAAAGAACGGCACCTTCGTTAACTGGGAAGGCCGCGTGCGTCCCTTCGGTCAGGCCCACGTTTCACGTGCCCGCACCGACCGTCAGGTACTGGCTATGCTGGCTGCAGAAATGGGCTTTGACCTGCACGTAAATGACCTAGCGCAGCTACACCGTGAGCTAGCTGACCTGGGCATTAGCGCAACGCACCCAGAGATGAAGCCCACCAGCGCCGTCGCCACTAGCAAGCTGGCCCCCGGGCAGGCTTACCTGGCCACCCACAAGCCCATGCTTGACGGCGGGCGCCTACAGGACTTCGAAGAGCACCTGGCCGCCACCGCGCGCCGCCCGGTGGTCTACGTGGCCCGCGAACTGGCTAAGGCCAATGGCATTCACTCCGGCAGCCAGCTGCAAGTCAGCACGCAAACCGGATCGATCACTTTGCCGGCGGTAATCGCGCCGCTAGCACCCAACACTGTTTGGCTTCCCGAATGCTCGGCCGGTTCCACCGTGCGTCAGAGCCTAGGTGGCGGCCAAGGTCTTATCGTTAATCTCTCGGAGGTGAAGTAAATGCACGCCGTCGTTATGACGCTGCCAACCGCAGCCGGGGTAACTGCGGACTTTTCTGACACCCCCTGGTGGATTACGCTGATCAAAGCCGTATTCCTAGCGGTATTTTTGATCTTGTCCGTGATTATGGCGCTGTGGGTTGAGCGTCGTGGGCTGGGCCGTATGCAGACCCGTCTAGGGCCTAACGTTAACGGTCCGCTAGGTCTGCTTCAGGCTGTTGCCGACGCAGGCAAGCTGATCATGAAGGAAGACTTCTGGCTCAAGGGCGCTGAGAAGTTCATCTACCTGCTGGCCCCCACCATTGCCGCCTTCTGTGCCTTCATGGTGTACGCGGTGATCCCCTTTGGGCCTTCGGTGAGCTTCTTTGGGCACCACACCCCGCTGCAGCTAACTGACTTCCCGGTTTCGGTGCTTTACATCCTGGCTATTACCGCCTTTGGTGTGTACGGCATTGTGCTGGGTGGTTGGTCAGCCCACTCCACCTACCCGCTGTTTGGTGCAGTGCGTAGCGCCGCCCAGGTGATCAGCTATGAGCTGGCCATGGGTCTGTCCATTGTGACCGTGTTCCTGGTTTCGGGCTCCATGTCTACCTCCGGGATTGTGGCCGCACAGACCAACCTGTGGTGGTGTGTGGGCTTGCTGCCCAGCTTCCTGATCTATGTCATCTCCATGATTGGTGAAGTTAACCGTCTGCCCTTCGACCTTCCTGAAGCTGAAGGTGAGCTGGTGGCTGGACACATGGTGGAGTACTCCTCCATGAAGTTCGCCTGGTTCTTCCTGGCCGAATACATCAACATGTTCAACGTGTCCGCTGTGTGCACCACCTTGTTCCTGGGTGGCTGGAGCGCCGGCCCGTTAACCCTGATTTGGCAGGGCGCTGACTCTGGCTGGTGGCCGGTGCTGTGGTTCGTAACCAAGGTGTGGGCCTGCATGTTCTTCATGATCTGGACCCGTGGTACTTTGGTGCGTTTCCGCTACGACCAGTTCATGCGTTTTGGTTGGAAGTTCCTGATTCCGGTGGCTCTAGCCTGGTTTGTGCTGGTAGCCATTGTGCAGGGCCTGCGTGCCTTCACCGATATGGATGCACAGCAGCTGCTGCTGGGTCTAAGCGTGATCTGCGTGGTGACCATGGTGGTGCTGTTCTTCTGGCCTGAATCTAAGTCCGAGAAGGAAGAACCTGAAAGCGACAAGTTTGACGCTTTCGCCGGTGGTTACCCGGTCCCACCGCTGCCTGGGCAGGAGCTACCTGCCTCTACCCGCCACGCGGTGGCCGCCAAGTCTGCCAAGGAGGTTGAAAAGTGAGTAAAAAAGAAATTGATGCCTCCAACCACGACCAGTGGCTGCGTGACGAGCCCTCGGCACTAGCTAAGCTGCTCTCGCCCCTGGCCGGCTACGGGGTAACTATTTCCTCCATGTTCCGTCCGGTGGAAACTGAGCTTTACCCCTTTGAAAAGCCTCGGGTTATGCCTCGCTTCCACGGCCGCCACCAGCTCAACCGTTACGACGACGGGCTGGAAAAGTGCATTGGTTGTGAACTGTGTGCTTGGGCTTGCCCGGCTGACGCTATCTACGTTGAGGCCGCCCCCAACACCCCCGAAGCCCAGTACTCTCCCGGTGAGCGTTACGGGCGCGTCTACCAGATCAACTACTTGCGCTGCATTTTGTGCGGTTACTGCATTGAGGCCTGTCCTACCCGCGCGCTAACCATGACTCACGAAATCGATGAGCTGGTAGGCGACGGTCGTGAAGGCCTGATCTACGAAAAGCAAAACCTGCTAGCTCCCTTGCCTGAAGGCGCCCTAGCTGCCCCGCACCCCATGGCGCAGGGCTGCGAAGACGGTGACTACTACCGTGGCGAGGTTAGCGGCCCCACCCAGAACCAGGTGGATTGGGTACGTGCCAACCGTCCCGATGACCCCAGCCTGGCCACCGCGAAAGTCGTAAACCAGAAGGAGGCTGTGCGCTAATGGCAACTTCACTAGCCACCGCCCTTTTGCCCGCCCCGCAGCTGGGCTTGGGTGAAAGCATCCTGTTTGGGGTAGTCGCCGTTATTGCAGTGGTGTGCGCCCTGGGCGTGCTCACCGCTAAGCGTGCGGTCTACGCGGCCGTAAACATGATCATGATCATGATCTGTTTGGCCACCCTTTACATTGCTAACTCTGCCCCGTTCCTGGGAGCGGTGCAGATCGTGGTCTACACCGGTGCGGTCATGATGCTTGTGCTATTCGTGATCATGCTGGTGGGTGTGGCCGCAGACGAGTCCATTGCTGACACTGTCAGTGGACACAAGCTCCTCTCTAGCCTGATGGGTTTGGGTTTGGTAGTCACCTTGGTGACGGCGCTGATGCGTTCACAGTTGGTGGGCCCGGCCAAGTTTTCAGCTGAAATTACTGAAGACTCCATTGGTTCTCTAGCTAAGGTGCTGTTTAACGACTACGCCACGGTTATGGAGCTAACCGGTCTGCTGCTAATCACCGCAGCCCTAGGCGCGCTGACCCTAACCCACCGCGAAAGCGCCACTAAGCGTCGCGGCCAGGCTCAGGTTGCTAAGGACAAGCTTGAGGCCTACGCCAAGAGCGGCGAGCACCCGGGTCAAAAGCCCTTCTCCGGTGTATACGCCACCACCAACAGCGCCGCCGCCCCGGCGGTGGATGCTTCCGGCAAGCTGCTTGACGAGTCGGTTTCGCGCGTACTGCGTATTCGTGGCCAGATGCTAAACACTGGAGCCCTGGTGCCTAAGGCCAGCGCACCCTTCCCGGTAGAAACCGAGGCACAGGTTGAAAACGCAGTGCACGGTCACTCCGGTATGGACGCCATGAATGGTGCCCCGGCCCCGCAGGTGAGCCAGCCTCTGGCCGCTGAAGCCGAAACTAGCGCTGACGCTGCTAAGGAGGAAAAGTGAGCCTAAGCGTTTACGTAGTCCTGGCCGTGGTGCTCTTTAGCATTGGTGCGCTCACCGTGCTGCTGCGCCGCGACGTGATTATTGAACTAATGGGGGTGGAGCTGATGCTTAACTCAGCTAACCTCGCCCTGGTTACCTTCTCACGTCTGCACGGCAACCTTGATGGCCAGGTTTTCGCCTTCTTCGTGATGGTGGTTGCCGCAGCTGAAGTTGTGGTGGGGCTATCGATTATTGTGTCCATCTTTAAGACCCGCAGGAGCGCATCTGTTGATGACGTTGACCTGCTCAAGCACTGAGAGGAAAACCGGTGAATTTTACTCCTCTCGCAGTACAAGCCTCTAGCCAGGATGCACTATCAGTGCCCGCTACTGGTTTGCTCGCTTACGCCTGGCTGCTAATTGCTGTCCCGGCCGCTAGCGCCGCCCTGTTGCTGCTGCTGGGACGCCGCAGCGACAAATGGGGCCACTGGCTGGCTCTGGCCGCAGCTGGTTTTGACGCCTGCTTTGGGCTAACCCTGATCTGGAAGCTACTAAGCCTTCCGGCTTCCCAACGCGTAACCGATCACCACCTGTGGCGTTGGTTCAGTGCCGGCAAGTGGGAGCTAGACCTGGGTATCCGGGTTGACCCGCTGTCGCTGACCTTCGTTGGGCTAGTTACCTTCGTGGGTTTCCTGATCCACGTTTACTCCGTGGCCTACATGTCCCACGACCGCGACCGTCGTCGTTTCTTCGCCTACCTGAACCTGTTCGTGGCAGCCATGCTCACCCTGGTTCTAGGTAACAGCTACCTGGCCCTGTTTGTGGGTTGGGAAGGCGTGGGTCTAGCTTCCTACCTGCTGATTGGTTTCTGGAACACTGCCGACGCCGACGCTCCCGACGCCGTCAAGGCTACCAGCGCTAAGAACGCCGTCGCCGCCAAGAAGGCCTTCGTAATGAACCGTGTCGGTGACATGGGTCTGCTGGCCGCCATGATGGCCATGATGAGTGTGGTGGGCTCGGTTGACTTCGACGCCGTCCTGCCCGCCGCCACTACGGGTGCCGTATCCACCGGCTGGCTGACCGCTATCGGCCTGTTCCTGCTGGTGGCAGCCTGTGGTAAGTCTGCACAGTTCCCCTTGCAGGCCTGGCTGGGTGACGCCATGGCTGGCCCCACCCCGGTTTCGGCCCTAATCCACGCGGCCACCATGGTTACCGCCGGTGTGTACCTAATGGTGCGCTCGGGCGCTATCTACCAGGGTGCCCCTGACGCCCAGCTGGCCGTGGCCGTCATTGGTGCCATCACGCTGCTGTTCGGTGCCATTGTGGGTTGCGCCAAGGACGACATGAAGAAGGTACTGGCCGCCTCCACCATGAGCCAGATTGGTTACATGATGCTGGGTGCGGGTCTAGGCCCCATCGGCTACGCCTTCGCTATCTTCCACCTGCTCACCCACGGCTTCTTCAAGGCCCAGCTGTTCCTGGGTGCCGGTAGCGTTATGCACGCCATGAACGACCAGGTCAACATGCGTCGCTTCGGTAACCTGCGCACCGCCATGAAGATCACCTGGATCACCATGGGTATCGGCTGGATCGCCATCCTTGGTTTGCCGCCTTTCTCCGGCTTCTTCTCCAAGGACAAGATCATTGAGGCCGCTTTCGTCGGTGAAGGTGTGCGCCCGTGGATCCTGGGTTCTATCGCCCTGATTGGCGCTGGAATTACCGCTTTCTACATGTCGCGTCTGTTCTTCATGATTTTCCACGGCAAGGTCCGCTGGACTACTGAAGCTGACCTGGAAGGCCCGGTCCACCCGCACGAGTCCAGCCCCTGGATGACCGTCCCCATGATCATCTTGTCGGTGTTCTCGGTGGGTCTAGGTGGCGCACTCAGCTACGGTGACGCCTTCACTAACTGGCTCACCCCGGTAGTTGGCCACCACGAGCACGGCGAGCCGGTTTTGGCTATTCCGGTGATCATGGCTGCCACCTTGATCCTGGTAGTGGCCGGTGTGGCCCTGGCTTGGGTGATGTATGTGCGTCGCCCGGTAGCCACCGTGGTTCAGCCTTCCAACGTTCTGGTTGAAGCTGCACGTAATGACCTATACCAAGACAACCTCAATGAGGCTGTGGCCATGCGCCCGGGTAAGGCCCTGGCTGATGGTGCTGACCGCTCTGACCGTTACGTCATCGACGGCGTCATTGGAGCCCTGGTGGCTACGGTTAAGGGTTCTGGTAAGGCCGTTACTGCCGCTGAAAACGGTTATGCGCGTTCCTACGCCGCTTACATGCTGGTGGGGGTTGTCGCCTTGTTGATCGCCCTCGTCGCCGCCCAAATTTGACGGGAAGATGTAAATGTACACGTCAGTAATTAACGCTTCATTCCCGGTGCTTTCCATCGCGGCGGCAGTGCCCATGCTGGGTGCGCTCCTACTGTGGTTAGTGCCTGCAACCCGCCGCCAGGCTAAGCTCCTGGGCATGGTGTTCTCGCTGGTAACCCTAGGTTTAGCTGGTCACATGCTGGCCAACTATGACTACTCGGCTACCGACAAGCTACAGTTCGCCCAGTCCGGCAGCTGGATCCCCGTGTTCGGGGTGAGCTGGTCGCTGGCGCTGAGCCCGATCTCGCTGGCCATGGTGGTGCTAGCCCTGGCCTTAGTGCCGCTGGTGCTTATCGCCGCTCGCTCTGATGTGAGCCAGGAGCAGCTGGGCGGTTTCACCGGACACGTACTGGCTCTGGAATCGTTCATTGTGGTGATTTTCAGCGCCCAGGACCTGTTCGTCTTCTACCTGGCTTTTGAAGCCATGTTGATCCCGGTCTACTTCCTGATCGGTAACTACGGTGGCCCCCAGCGTCGTCGTGCAGCTATGAAGTTCCTGCTTTACTCGCTGGCCGGGGGACTGGTCATGCTGGTGGCGGTAGCTATCGTGGGTGTGCACGCCTACGGCAACCCCGAGGGCTTCACCTTCACCCAGATGGCTGCCACCTACAAGGAGCTAGGCCAGAGCGAACGCACCATCATGTTCATCTGCCTGCTGGTGCCGTTCATTATCAAGGCCCCCATGGTGCCGCTGCACACTTGGCTGCCTGACACCGCCGAGCAGGCCACCCCGGGTACCTCCGTGCTGCTGATCGGTGTGCTGGACAAGATCGGTACCTACGGCATGATCGTTATGTGTGTGCCGCTGCTTACCAGCGACATGCACTGGGTCTCGCTGACCATGATGAGCCTGGCGATTGCGGCCATTATTTACGGTGGTTTGGCCGCCATTGTGCAAGACCACCTGTACCGCCTGATTTCCTACACCTCGGTAAGCCACTTTGGTTTCATGGTGCTGGGTATTTTCGGCGGCTCGGTTGCTGGGGCCAGCGGCGCCATGGTTTACATGGTGGCTCACGGCCTGTCGATCGCGGGCCTGTACCTAATCTCTGGGTTCCTGGTGCGTCGCACCGGCACCGCGCGCCTGTCCGAGATGGGCGGTATTGCCCGCGTCAGCCCGGTTATTGCCGGCACCTTCCTGTTTAGCGCCCTAGCCTCAATTGCGCTGCCGGGCCTGAGCGGGTTTGTACCCGAGTGGCTGGTGCTCACCGGTACCTTCTCGGTCTCGACGGCGGCCGGCCTGTTCGCCCTGCTGGGTGTGGTTATTGCGGCTCTGTACGCGCTGTGGCCCTACCAGAAGGTGTTTACCGGTGCGCCCAAGGAAAAGTATGTGGGTATCGGTGACCTGAACAAGAGCGAAAAGCTGCTGGTTGCCCCGCTGCTGATCGCCATGCTGGCGCTGGGTCTATTCACTGCGCCGCTAACTAACTTGCTAGCCGAACAAGCCGAGCTGATTAGTGCCTACACTGGCCAGCCCGAGCAGGTTTCGGCAGTCCTGTCCCAGGGAGGGGAAGCCAAGTGAACGAAACTGCTGCTACCGCAGCCCAATTTAACTGGGCTGCCTTGGCCCCCGCACTAGCGGTGGCGTTAACCGCAGTCCTCGGGGTGCTGGTTGAGGCCTTAGTGCCGCGCGCTTGGCGCCCCACCACCCAGCGAGTACTGGCTGTGGCCGGTATCGCGGTGGCGATTGTGCTGGCCACGGTGCGTTGGCTAGACACCCTCACCCCCACCAAAGAGGTGGTTAACCAGGTAAACGTGGGTCAGCTTGATTTAAGCTCAGTGGCTTACGGGTCTATCGCCCCGGGCCTGGTGGAGGACCGCTTCTCGCAGGCAGCCTTCCTGATCTTGCTGGTGATTGGCCTGCTCAGCGTGTTCTTGCTGGCCGATCGCACTAGTGCTCGCGACGGCGCCATTGCCGCCCAGGCCGCTGACCGTCCCGGTAGCGCTGAGGAATCCCAGTCCCTGCACTTGGGTTGGCAGACCACTGAGGTTTACCCGCTGACTTTGCTGAGTCTAAGCGGCATGATGCTGTTTGCTAACGTAAACAACCTGGCGGCACTGTTTGTGGTGCTGGAGATTATCTCCCTGCCCCTGTATGTGCTTAGCGCCACCGCCCGCCACCGTCGTCTGCTCAGCCAGGAAGCTGCCCTTAAGTACTTTATTTTGGGTGCTTTTGCCTCTGGTTTCCTACTGTTTGGTTCTGCGCTGCTTTACGGCGTCTACGGTGTGCTGGACTACGGCCTGCTAGCTAGGGGCATGACCCGCTGGGCCCAGGTGGGTGCCCCCGGCCTGTTGGTGCCGGTGGGTGTGATCTTGATTGTGGTTGGTTTGCTGTTCAAGATTGCGGCAGTGCCCTTCCACTCTTGGAGCCCGGACGTATACCAGGGTGCCCCCACCCCGGTTACCGCCTTCATGGCTAGCGGGGTTAAGGCTGCCGCCTTCTTCGCCCTGTGCCGTTTCGCTTTCTCTGCTGGGCTGTACCCGCTGTTCTCTAAGGCGGCCACCAGCCAGGTGCTGTACTGGTCGCTGTGGGTAATCGCGATTGCCACCATGGTGGTAGGTACCGTCGGCGGTGTGCTGCAAAAAGACATCAAGCGTATGTTGGCTTACTCGGCTATCTCGCACGCCGGCTTCATGCTGATCGCCATTATTGGGGCCCAGGCGGTTTCACTGACCGCGATTGCCCTGTACTCGCTGGTTTACGGCCTGGCTACCATCGCCGCTTTCGGTGTGGTCAGCCTGGTGCGCCGTAGCCACGACGGCATCAGCGCTGAAGCTAACGAGATTGCCAGCTACGCCGGTTTGGGTAAGACTAACCCGATGCTGGCTGCCGCTATGGCCCTGGCACTGCTGTCCTTCGCCGGTATCCCGCTGACCGCCGGTTTTGTGGGTAAGTTCCAGCTGTTTGTCACCGCCGCCTCGGGTAACACCCTGTGGCTGGTTGTGGCCGCAGTGGTGTGCTCGGCAATCACCGCTTTCTACTATGTGCGAGTTATCTCCAACATGTTCTTCCACAAGCCCGCTCAGGGCGTGGAGGTTGTAGTTAGCGACGGATTCGCCCTGGTAGCTATCTTCGCGGCAGTGGTTGGCACTATCTTCCTGGGCGTATACCCGCAACCGGTTATGCACTGGCTTAGCCAGGTAGCCGTTATGCTGGTGCCGTGAGTAGCGCATTGCAGTTAGACGTTCCAGAGCTAGAGGAAATTATTGTTCCTCAGCTTGATGAGGTAGAGGCGCGGCTGATGGAGGTAGTCTCCAACGCCGACGAGACCATCAACCCGCCTACCTCACACCTAGCTGCCGCTGGTGGCAAGCGGCTGCGTCCCATGCTGGTGCTGCTTACAGCCCAGTTAGGCGACGCCGCCGCAGCCTGCTCCCAGCAGGTGCATGATGCGGCTGTGGCCGTGGAGCTAACCCATATCGCCACCTTGTACCACGACGACGTCATGGACGACGCCCCCAAGCGTCGCGGGGCGCCGTCGGCACAGATGGTGTGGGGTAACTCAGCCGCGATCCTAACCGGCGACGTTCTGGTGGCACGCGCCTCCCAGATGGTGGCCGCGCTGGGGCCTGACGCGGTGCTGGCACACGCCCGCACTTTTGAGCGCCTATGCACCGGCCAGCTGCATGAGACCCTGCCGCGCCCTGAGGACGTGGATCCGGTGAATCACTACATTCAGGTGCTAGCTGATAAGACCGGTTCGCTAATTGCCCTGTGTGGGCTTTACGGCACCATGCTTACTGGCGCGGGCACCAAGGCTCAGCGGATTGTGGAGCTTTACGGTGAAAAGATCGGGGTGGCTTTCCAGCTTGCCGACGACGTCATCGATATTTGCTCTGACTCAGAAACCACTGGTAAAACCCCCGGCACTGACCTGCTGGAAGGGGTAGACACCATGCCGGTGCTGTTGCTGCGTCAGCGTTTGGCTTCCGGTGAGCTCGACAGCGCCGGCCAGGCTATTTTGTCGCTGCTATCTACCGGTAACTTGCAGCGCCAGCAGGTGCTTAGCGATGTGGTGCAGCGGCTGCGTAACCACCCGGTTACCGCCGAGACTCGCGCTATGGCTGGGGCTTGGTGTGATGAAGCGGTAGCGGCCCTGTCTGGTTTGGACGACGCCGTCGTCGAAGCTACCCGCGCCCGCCTGGAAGCTGAGGGCTTAAGCGAGGCTGAAGTGGCTCAGGGGGTTGAAAGCGCCCGTAGCCGCGCCCAGCTGGTACGTAGCGGCCTGGAGGACTTCGCCCACCTACTGGTGGATCGCGCCGCCTGAAATACTTTGGTGTTTTAACACTTAGCACAACGGCTCACTAAAGGGCCGCGTTGACCACAAAACTACCCTCGCCAGCGGCGGGGGTAGTTTTCTTGGGGTAGCCTTAGAAGCGCTTGCTGAGGGCTGCCAGTGCGCTAACCGTGAAGCTTGCCCCTACTTCCTAATCTCCGTTTATTCTTGAGGAAAATCGTGACCGCTCTAAACGTTGCAGTGATTGGTGCTGGCCCGGCCGGCATCTACGCCTCGGACATCCTGTCTAAGTCAGGCTTGGACGTTAACATTGACCTGTTCGAGCGCCTGCCTGCACCCTACGGGCTGGTACGTTACGGCGTGGCTCCCGACCACCCGCGTATCAAGCAGATCATTGTGGCGCTATACAAGATTTTGCAGCGCGGCGACATTCGCCTGATCGGTAACGTGGAAGTTGGCCGCGACGTGAGCGTAGCTGAACTACACGAACACTATGACGCCATTATTTTCTCCACCGGCGCTGACACTGACGCACCCCTAAACATTCCCGGCGCTGACGCCCCTGAATGCTATGGCGGCGCTGACTTTGTTTCCTGGTACGACGGTCACCCCGACCACCCGCGCACCTGGCCGCTAGAGGCTAAGGAAGTAGCTGTGCTGGGTGTGGGTAACGTGGGCCTAGACATTTCCCGAGTGCTAGCTAAGCACGCTGAGGACCTGATGGTCACTGAAATCCCTGAGAACGTGGCCGAAATTCTTAAAAACAACCCCTGCACTGACGTGCACGTCTTTGGTCGCCGTGGCCCGGCCCAGGTTAAGTTCACCCCTCTGGAGCTGCGTGAGCTAGGTAAGCAGCGTGACGTGGATGTGCTGGTGGATGAGGCTGACTTTGAGTACGACGCCGGCAGTGAGGCTGCGCTGAAGGCCTCCAACCAGCAGCGTCAGGTAGTTAAGGCGCTTGAGGGCTACGCCATGCAGGAGCCTGAGGATCTAACCGCCTCGCACCGCATTCACATTCACCTGTTCCAGTCTCCCGCCGAGGTGCTTACCGACGACGCTGGTCACGTGGTGGGTTTGCGCACTGAGCGCACCCGTCTAACCGGTGACGGCACGGTGGAGGGCACCGGCGTGTTCACTGACTGGCCGGTGCAGGCTGTTTACCGCGCCATTGGTTACGCCTCCAGCCCGATTGAGGGCATGCCTTTTGACTCTAAGCGCCACGTGATTCCTAACGAGGGTGGCCGCGTACTGGGTGAGGACGGCAAGCCGCTGACCGGCATGTACGCCACCGGCTGGATTCGCCGTGGCCCGATTGGTTTGATTGGCTCCACCAAGTCTGACGCCCAGGAAACCATTACTAACCTGGTGGCTGACGCTAACGCTGGGCTGCTGCACGCCACTACCGACGCCGTGGGTCACGACGCCATGATTGCGCTGCTCTCTAGCCGCGACATCCCCTTCACCACCTGGGAGGGTTGGGAGCTGCTAGACGCCTACGAGCGTCAGCTAGGTGAGGACTTTGGCGAGCTACCTAACGGCAAGACCCGTGAGCGCGTCAAGGTGGTTAACCGCCACGCCATGGCCGACATTTCGCGTGGTAAGCCTGCTCCGCAGGACCTAATTGGCCAGCCTGACACCGACCGCGTGCCTGAGCGCGTAGCTCACCGCCTACCGGCTCAGGACTAAGCTCCAGTTGGCGTAGGCTCAGCCCACGCCAACCTAGAGGAGCTAAAACGACGCATAACGGCGTTGTGTAGGCGTGGGCGCTAGCCCAGAGCAATAGTGACCAGGCGTGAAGGCCGCAGCTAAGCTGCGGCCTTCACGCCTGTTTAGCCTGGTTTAGCGCTTTAAGCTGGTTTGCACGCCAGCTTGGTTTAACGCTTTAAGCTGGTTTGCACGCCAGCTTGGTCTAGCGCTTTAGCGTTGACGCGGGCCCTCTAGGTCAGGGTTAGTTAATTCAGGGGCGCTAAAACTCCTGATTTGGGCAGCCTCACTGGCAATTGGGCTGGGGCTGGTGAGAGTGTTGCCAAGGTTTTCTAGGCCCTTGGCGGTGCTTAGTAGATTCTTCTCAATTGAGTTCACCGTCTTGTTATAGGTTTGCACGCTGCGGCGCAGGCTGGCGCCTAAATCATCCATATAGCGGGCCACAGTACCCAGGCGCTTATACAGGGTGGAGCCAATAGCTAGAAGTTGACGGGCGTCGTCGTTAATGGCGTTTTGCATCCAGGCATCAGCAACCGTACGGGCCACTGCCAACAGCGAGATAGGGGTGGTTAGCAGTACTCCGTTAGCCAGGGCGTATTCAAGTAGGCTGGCATCAACCTCCAAGGCGGCGCTAAGCACCGCCTCAGCGGGGATGAACATAATGGTGAACTGGGGGCCCTGGCCTAGCTGCTCGGGGTAGTTACGGCGGATGAGCTCATTAATGTGTGAACGCACCGCAGCGGCGTGATCGGCCAGGTAAGAGTTGGCGGCGTCTTGATCGCCTTTAGCGCCCGCATCAGCGCCGCGCAGGAAGGCATCCAGTGGGGCTTTAGCGTCAATGGCCAAGAATTCCCCACCGGGCAGCAAAATCGTGGCATCTGGGCGCGCAGAGCCGTTAGTGGGGGAGGGGGCCGCGTTTAAAGAGCCAGCGCGGTTTTGTTTACGTAAAGTGGATACACTTTTTTGCAGCTCAAAATCGATGTGTTCGCTCATCCCGCCCAGCTCCAGGACCCGGCGCAGCTCCATCTCACCCCACATGCCGCGTGCTGAACGTGAACGCAGCGCCGATTCCAGGGAGGCGGTGGAGGCCCGTAGCTGCTCCTGGACAGCGTCTGAAGCCCGCAGGCGCTCAGCAATTACCGCGTTTTGTTTAGAGCGCTGCAGCTCCATTTGCTCCACCCGCAACGCCATATGCTCTAACTGTTCACGCACCGGCTCAAGGGCGGTGAGCACCGCGCCATCTTGGCGGGCCCGCTGCTGGGCCTCCAAAGTACGCTGCTGTTCAGTACGTAACTGCTGCTCCAGGGCCTGTGCGCGGGCACTAGCCCCGGCGGCGTCGGCCCTAAGACGAGCCACCTCCCCACCGTTAGCTGCCAGGCGGGCTGCGCGGGCCGTGGCCAGGGCCCAACCCAACGCAGTACCGAGTGTGATACCCAACAACAAAAGAGCAATTGCGTTAACGATACTCATAATTTCCTACTATCCCAGGTCTATACCCCGCAGAAAGCCGCCATTTTTGCGCACGTAGCCACGTCGTCGTTACTAACTGAAGTAAAGCCTTATATACGATGTGGGCTATAAGTCACGGAAAACTAGCAACATGCTATGAGCGATACATGTTACCGTTTTGTTGTAAAGCTGGATCGTAATCTTGGAGTCGTTTTGGAATACCGCGCGGGTACTGTGCAGGATCTGGATGTTTTGGCCCGCATTGGTGCGGATGCCTTCTCTGACTACCCCCTGTTTCGGCTGACAGAGCCGGAACTACGGCCGGGTGTAACCTTCGACCAATTTCACTTCGCCTTGCACCGCATGCTGGTGAAAATTTTCCTTAAGCGCGAATCTGTGCTGGTGGCTTGCGAAGACGGTAAGCCGCGCGGCTATGCACTACTACAAAAGCAGGAAATGCCTTTTTTGCCGTATCTGCTTAATGGCGGTGTAGGCCTACTAAAGTACATCCCGCTAAAGCCGCTACTAGAATTCCTTACCCTTACCGACGCAGCCGACCAGCACGTAAAACTAAACACCCACTATGACTGGTTCCTGGAAGTTATTGCGGTGCACCCCGAACATCAGGGACGCGGCATCGGTACCGGAATGTTGGATGTAGGTATCGCCAAGTTTGTGAAGGCCGCCGGCGGCTCTAACTACGCCTTTGTTACCAACACTGCCAAGAACGCCCGTTTCTATGACCACAACGGCTGTCGTGAGCTGGCCGTAAGCCACCTGGACTACCGAGGCCAGGAAATCAACGTGTGGGCTTTCAAGAAGGAACTAGACAAGAAGAAGGCCAAGCCCGTCAAGGACACAAAAGCCGGCGCCAAGGACGCCAAGGCTGCCGATGAGGCCAAGCCCGCCAAGAACGCTGAGGAAACCGGCAAGTAATCAAAGCGGGCCGCAAACCCGCTAAACTAGGCGCGTGGCTCTAACTATCGGAATTGTGGGACTGCCCAACGTAGGCAAGTCCACCCTGTTCAATGCGCTTACCCGCGCAACCGTCCTGGCGGCTAACTACCCCTTTGCGACCATCGAACCCAACGTGGGTATTGTGCCGCTTCCCGACGCGCGCCTGGATAAACTGGCGCAGATTTTCGGTAGTGAGCGCATTTTGCCCGCTACGGTGTCTTTCGTTGACATTGCTGGAATTGTGCGCGGCGCTAGCGAAGGTGAAGGCCTGGGCAACCAGTTCCTGGCTAACATTCGTGAAGCTGACGCGATCTGCATGGTCACCCGCGCTTTTGACGACCCGGACGTGGTGCACGTAGACGGCAAGGTTGAACCGTCGTCAGACATCGAAACTATTTCCACCGAGCTGGTGTTGGCTGACATTCAGACCCTGGAAAAGGCCATCCCGCGCCTGGAGAAGGAAGTGCGCGGCAAAAAGACTGACCCCGCCGTGCTGCAAACCGCTAAGGATGCTTTGAAGGTGCTTGAGGAAGGCACCATGCTTTCTGCCGGCGCTAAGGCAGCCGGGCTGGATACAGACATTTTGCGCACCTTCCAGCTGATGACCACTAAGCCGTTCATTTACGTTTTCAACATGGACGACGCCGGTATGCACGATGAGGCTAAGCAGGCTCAGCTGCGTGAACTGGTCGCTCCCGCCGAGGCCATCTTCCTAGACGCCCAGTTTGAAAGTGAACTGGTGGAGCTAGAGCCGGCCGAGGCCGCCGAAATGCTAGCCGACAACGGCCAGGCCGAGTCTGGTCTAGACCAGCTGGCCCGCGTGGGCTTTAAGACCCTGGGCCTGCAAACCTACCTGACCGCTGGCCCCAAGGAGGCGCGCGCCTGGACTATCCACCAGGGCTGGACTGCCCCACAGGCTGCCGGCGTGATCCACACCGACTTTGAGCGTGGCTTCATTAAGGCTGAGATTGTCTCTTTTGACGACCTGGTGGAGTACGGCTCTGTAGCTGAGGCCCGCGCCCACGGCAAGGTGCGCATGGAAGGTAAAGACTACGTTATGGCCGACGGCGACGTAGTTGAGTTCAGGTTTAATGTTTAATCATTTCTGAACGAGGCAGTGGCCGGGTCGCGCGAGGGCGTGGCCCGGCCACTTGCTTATGGCGAGAGTAACAGGTCCATCTGCGTGACGAAGTGTGCGATGCTCTTGGAATACCAAGGGATCCTCGCCTTGATGGCGAGGATCCCCGTAGTAGTCTGCGTTGGTCCAAGCCCAACGCGATTACCAATATGATAACATTAAAGTGTGGTAGAGGGAAGTGTGATCTTAAACCTAGCTGGTTCGGCGAGGCTTGCTCCGTACCTCCAGGAAGCGGATGGAGATGACGAGCGTGCTTGTGAACTTTACTTGTGGGTTACAGATCTCGCGGGGGCGTTGTTTTCGACTATCGCGTTTGTTGAGGTCGGTCTACGTAATTCAATGGACCGGAAGCTTCGGGTCTGGAATGATAAGCAGGGGATAGACTATGGGGAAGAATGGGCACTCCGTAAGGGTGCGGCACCCCTGCTGTATGATCTTGTTACGCATAAAAGTTTGGCGAGTGCGCAGAATTTTGCAAGTGAGCAATCACGCTTGCGTCCAAAGACTCATCCGCGTCGTTTGGCAGCCGTCACGCACGATGATGTTGTGTCGCATTTTATGTTCGGAACCTGGGTCTATCTCATTAAGCCAAGGGTCCGCAATCAGCCTCAGCAATGTCAACAGTTGTGGCAAGAATGTTTGTCGCACGCGTTTCCATATGCCGACCCTTCCGACTCCGGTCGTGAGAAGCTGGCTGATCAGCTCGATCGGGTGAGGAAGCTGCGGAATCGTGTGGCTCATCATGAGAATTTGCTGTCCGTCGACATACGCTGGCGGCTGCGGGATATGCTCGGCGTTCTTGCGTTGATAGATCCGAATCTACCTGATCTTGCGATGCAGAGCAATCGTGTCCGCTCGCTTGTTCGGGCGGATCCTCGCCGCTCGTGGTAAGCGTAGTCGTGGAGGGTAGAGGCCTGGGCGACGCTGGTCCAGAAGGGGTTGAGATCGTTGACTACCACTAAAATTGCTCCGATTCACCCGGGTGAAGTCCTCATGGAGGACTTCATCGAGGGTTTTGGAATTACGCAGCATAAGCTTGCCGTCGCTATCGATGTTCCGCCCCGTCGTATCAATGAGATCGTCCATGGGAAGCGCGGGATCACGGCGGATACTGCCATGCGGCTGTCCCGCTACTTTGGCACGACCCCGGGGTTCTGGATGAACCTGCAGATGCGCTATGAGCTCGATCGTGCCGAAGATATGCTGGGGGACACGTTGAGTGGAATCGTTCCGCTCACGATGGTCGAAGTCGCCTAAAAGGTCTCAATCTGACGAGGCAGTGGCCGGGTCGCGCATTTAGCGTGGCCCGGCCTTGTTGTGTGCGCTGGCCTTGGGCTATGCGGTGTTGGCGGCGTCAGCGGCCCCTAGGCGGCGTCAGCGGCCCCTAGGTGGCGTCGGCGGCCCTTAGGCGGCGTCGGTGTCTTTAGCGGGCTTGGGGGAGCCTTGGCCCGAAGTGGTGCGTAAAACCTTAGAGCTGGTGGGGCGCTCTAGGCGCACCAAGAGGTCAATTTGCTTAGGTTCATAGCCCAGCGAGATACTCACGTCCTGCTGAAGGCGGCTGCGTAGCGTGGACACAGTCCAGTCAATCTCGCACTCTTGAGACACGCTGGCATCAGCCTGAATCTGTAGGTGGCTCAAGGTGCCGCTAACCCACACTGTGCAGCGCTCCACCCCGGGCACGCCCTGCGCCCGCTCAGATAGGGCCTGCGATAAAACTTCTGGATCCAAGGTAGTGAGTAAAAGCCCCTCAGAGTCACTCAGGCGCATAGGTGAGGCCGCTACCCGGCGCGGAACCTGCATGAGAAGCAGCGCCAGACCACCAATGATGGCAAGCACTGAGGCCAGCGCAAGCACGGGTAAAAGCCAGTTTGCTTGACTGGCGACGGCGCCCACCCGCCCCTGCTTGCTAGCCAGGTAGGGGGCGGCGTCGGGCCAAAAACGAGCCAAACCCAGGCCCGAAGCCAGCAGCCAAGCGGAGGCGGCCACCAAAACAAAGCCACAGATAGCCAGGACGCACCGGTTTAGCGGGGTGGAAACTGAACGCATAATCGTGCCTCCTTAGCTCGCGTGCTTGACGCGCACGCGGCTGCCTTTAATGCCCACCGGGGCGAGCATTTGTAGGGCCTGGTCAGTCTGCTTTTGGGCGGCCTGCTGCACGGGCTCTAGCTCATCTAGGACGCTGTGGACGACGACGTTAACCCGCGAGCGGCGGGCAGTGGCCGAAACGGAGTTAGCGCCGCCCAGCTGCTCAACCTGTAGCCTCACCAGTTTGGCCAGGTCACGGCGTCTAACTGCGGTCTGGCCAGGAATGTCGTCGGGGAGAATTTCGACGCGCTCGGGCCGCCCGGGCCATAGCGCCGCAATAATCATGATTAGCCCGCAGGCCGCCACAACCCCGGCGGCAATAAGCGCCGCAGTGGAGCTAAGCGAAGTGGATTTGATGGCTTCAAGCGCGTGCAGGGCGCGGCGTGGCCAGTAGCCGGTTATGAGCCGCTGGCCGGTCAGCCAAGCCCCCAGGCTTCCGCCGGCAAGCAGCAGCAGGGCTAGAACCACGCTGGAGCCGCTGCGTGAGGGGCGGCGAATGAGTTTAGGAACTTTTCTCATTTCAGGTTCTTCCTGCCGGGGCTGGCGGGGTTAAGCCAGGAGATCTCAATATTGATCTTGCCGACGCTCAGCCCAGTCAGGGACTCAACCCGGCTGCGTACATGTGCGCGCACGGCCTCGATTGTGGCCGCCAGTGGGGTGGGAAAAACCAGGCCAAGGTTCATGTGTAAGACGGCTACCTGCCCGTAGAGCTCACATTGGGCTTCGGGGCGGGAGGAAAAGTTGCGGCGGGCGCCGATGCCTAAAACCCCGCCGGCGTTGGAGCCAACATTGCCTGTTTCATAGGCGGCTTCGGCGGCAATTTTGGCCACGACTTTAGCCGGAATGGTGGTGGTGCCGCGTTGGGTGGTGCCCGCGTCGGTGCCAGCGGCTTGGGCGGTGCCCGGCTGCCCGGCCTGCCCGGTTGTGGGCTGGAGGCCTGAGGACTGGGCGGCTGCAGGTGAGGCGAGGGGCGCCATCGTCACTTCCTTAGCCGCTCAAGGAAGCTGCGGACATCGACCCGGCCCTCCAGGTACAGGCCCACTCCTAACCCGACCAGGCCACACAGTGACACCAGCACAAAGTCAGCGAAGGAGCCAAAAGCCAGAACGGTTCCAAGGAACAGGCCTACTAGGAGGGCCAGGTGCGTTGTCTTCATGAGATCTCCTCAGATCAAGGCGTAAATTACTTGAGGTTGTTGGTCTCAGACTCGTCGCCGGGCAGGTGCACGTCGGTGACGTGGATGTTGACCTCAACCACTTCCAGACCGGTGCTGGTCTCGATCTGCTCAATGATGTTGTTACGGATCGCCTCGGTGACCTCAATGATGGGGGCACCGTAGTCAACCACCACGGTGACTTCAATGGAGGTCTGGGTTTCGCCCTTCTGTACGTTAATGCCACCGGTGACGTTGGTCTGGGCGGTGGGGATGCGCTCGGTCATGGCGGTGAAGGCGCGGCGCATGGCGTTACCCATGCTGTAGACGCCGGGCACCTCGCGCGTGGCCATGCCGGCGATCTTGGCGATGACGTTCTCGTCGATGGTGGTTACGCCGTGGGAGGTGTGCAAAGGAGTGTTGGGGGTGCTGTCCGCTTCAGCGTTTTCGTTCTGCTCGGACTGCTTGCTGGTGTCGCTCATGGGAGGCTCTTTCTTTGATCTGAGTAGGTGGCCGACGGCGCACAGTGTTGATTGCCGTCAGGGTTGGCGTTGCTTTCTGTCATGATTGCCGCGATAAACGCACTAAAAGGTGCGGCTGTCTAAGAATCCCTACCGTCTCAGTCTATAGGGCTTTCGTCGTAAAAAGGTGAAGTGGGGCAGTTTTAAAGGAGCTTTCTTTTCTGACTCGATGAGGGGTCGCCTATATTGGTGTAGGCGCGGGCTGGCTGGCCCACTCGCAGGCTCATTTGTGAGACTTGGTATTAGTGCTGTTTGCAGGTTGGCCCGCATGTGCTCACGGCCTGCATAGGGAGGAAAAGCTCATGGATCCTCGTTTTTCGCGCGCATATGGCGCGTTGGCTGGGTTGGCGTTGGGTGATGCGCTGGGTATGCCAACGCAAGCAATGTCTCCAAAGCAGATTCAAGCGGTTTATGGCCATGTCACGGGCCTAGTGGATGGGGATAAAAGCCAACCCTATGCGCCGGGTATGGCGGCCGGGTCGGTCACTGACGACACCGAGCAAGCATTATTGATCGCTTCCCTGCTGCTTAAAGGCCACGGCTCTGGGCTGACCCTGGATGCGGGCGAGTTCTCTCACGCACTGTTGGCTTGGGAGGATTCCATGATTGAGCGTGGCTCACTGGACCTGCTGGGACCCTCCACGAAGGCGGCACTTGAACGTGTGCGCGCAGGCGAGGATCCGCTGTGTGTGGGCGGTGAGGGCACCACTAATGGGGCGGCAATGCGGGTGACACCTATTGGTATTGCGGCGTCGACGTCGGACCGGCAGCTTTTCGCCGACGCCGTATGGTCCTCATGCCAGGTCACGCACGCCACCCGCCAGGGCTTTCAGTCAGCGGCGCTAGTGGCAGCCGCCGTGTCACTCGGGATCGACGCCGGCACGGCGGATGTGACAGACCTGCTGTGGAAGGCTGTGGCTTTTGTGCGCTCACTACCTGAGCGCGGCGCCTGGAGCCCAGACCCGGATGTTGTGGCGGCCACGCGCAGGGCATTAAAGCTAGCTACCCAGCCGTCGTCGTCCCTAGAGTGGCTGGCCGGGCAGATCGGCACGTCTGTGGCCTCAGCGCAGGCAATCCCCATGGCTTTCGCGCTGCTGGCACGTGATCCCTCCCCACGCGCACTGCTGCAGGCCGCCAATTTGGGGGGTGACACTGACACAATTGGTGCGATAGCGGGCGCAATTTTGGGTGCAAGCTTGGGTGTTGAGGTTTTTGACGCTTACGGCTTGGCCCAGGTGGAGCAGGTTTCGCAGCTTGATCTGCCTAGCGTCGCTACAGATTTGCTGGCTTTGCGTGATAGGGAGGGCGGCGGCGCTGCCCCCGCAGCAGCTACGACGTCGCCCAACCCAGAAAAACCCGCGCTCACCCCAGCCGCGTCCCCACAAAAAGGCGCCCCGGCGGGCCGCGTGGTGCTGATGGGCCAGATCCTTGTAGACCTGGCTGTGCGTGGCGAGGCGCTACCGGCCCCTGGCGGCGACGTATGGGCCAGCGATGAAGGAATGCACGTGGGTGGGGGCTTTAACGCGCTGGTGGCCGCGCGGCGTATGGGAGCCCAGGCCGTCTCACTCAGCCCAATTGGCCACGGTCCCTACTCTTTACTCATCCAGCAGGCCCTGCAACGCGAGGAAATTACGGATTCCGGGCCTCGCATTAACGGCATAGACAATGGTTTTTGTATTGCGTTCACTGACCAATCCGGAGAGCGTACCTTTATCTCCACGCGGGGCGCTGAGACGAGGGCGCCAGCAAGTGCCTGGGCGGACTTCACCGCAACGATGCGTCCGGGGGACGTGCTTTACATTGATGGCTACCTAATGGATCACCCGGCTAACCGTCAGGCAGCGCAGGCGGCGTTGGAGGCTTTACCTGAGGGAGTGCAGGTAGTTTTGGATGTCTCGCCTGTTATCGGCATCCCGCAGGGCCTGCCCGCTCGTGACGTAATTGTTTCGATGAACCATAGGGAAGCTCAGCAGATCATTAACCAAAGCGCAAAGCGCGGCTTGGATCAGTGCCAGGGGCAGTACCGGGAGCGGCACGACCAGGCGAGCGAGGCCGGCTTGGTGGCCAGCTTGGTAGCCGGCTTGCTAGGACGCTCCGTTGTGGTGCGTGCCGGAGCTGAGGGCGCCTATTTCGCCAGGCCAGCAGCTGCTTTGGTGGCGTCGACAATGGCGCCGGACGCAGTTCCAGCGGTTTCGGCGGCGGCCAGCGCGAATACTGGCGCAGATGTGACTTACATTCCGACGCCGCGCGTTGCAGCTATCGACACTAACGGCGCAGGTGACGCCCACTCTGGCGTGTTGGCGGCGGCTTTAGCGCAGGCAATCCCCCTAGAGCGAGCGCTTTTACTGGCTAACTGTGCAGGCGCTCTTTCCACGACGATAGTAGGGCCGGCATCCTGCCCTGCGCGCGAGCAGATCGAGGCCGCAGCTGACGCGCTCGCGGACTAGGCGCGCTAGCGCCTGTCAGTGTCTAGGGCGGCTGGTGTTGTCTTGGTTCGGATGGATGCTGGCTTCGTCTATCGGGGCGGCTGGCATTGCCTGAGCCTGGGCTCCGAGGGCGGCTGGCGTTGCTTGAGTCTAGGCCAGATGGTTGCTTAGCTTAGGCCTGGGCAGGTGGCCGGCGCAGAGGCGGGTCTAAGACAAAAGCGGTCGCATCAACTCCTGGGACTAGGCGGTAGAGGGCGGCCGGGCGCCCAGCCCCTTCGCGCACGCTGTCTCCAGTGGGCTCAATGAACGACGCCGTTTTTGTGGCTTTTCGATGGAAATTACGCGGATCCAAGGCGGAGCCCCAAATGGCCTCATAGGTGGTGCGCAGCTGGGTGATCGTAAACTGCGGCCCGCAAAAAGAGGTGGCCAGGGGTGAGTATTCAATCTTAGAGCGGGCGCGTTCGACGCCGTCGGCCAAAATAGCGCCGTGGTCGAAAGCTAGGGGAGAGTCGGGACCAAGCAGGGCCTCAACAGGCTGCCATAGTGCCCCGGCGGCGTCGCCCCCCGCATGAGTTGGGGAGAAGGAAGGGGCCAGGAGCAGATAGGCCACGGAAAGAACCGGGCCGCGCGGGTCGCGCCCCAGGGGGCCGTAAGTGCGTAGCTGCTCAAGGTGACCGGGGGGAGTGACGCCGGTTTCCTCTTCAAGTTCGCGTGCAGCGGCCTGCTTTGTCTGCTCGCCGCTGCGCAGAAAACCGCCAGGTAGGGCCAGGTGGCCACGGAAAGGTTCGATGCCTCGGCGCACCACGAGGGCGTGAAGCGTGTGGTCAATGACTGTCAGGGCGACGACGTCGACGGCGATCGGGAAGGTGACAGGTTCAATCATGGCTCTAGCCTAACCTATTTGCGTCAAGTTGACATTAAAGCCTGAAGGGGTTTATCGTCATAGTGACACAAACAAATGGGAACTACCTAAGGAGTCATCATGGGAACCCTTCACAACCACCCCTTCTTCATCCGCTACCAGGGCGGCGCCGGCGACCACGTCGTCCAGATCAGCGCCGGACGCACCATCCGCTCCGGGGTTGGCCAATCCTTCTGGCTGCGCAAAGGCCGCTGCGCGCTGGCGGAAGTACCCACCGCTAACCGCGCCCACAGCTTCCTGGTGCAGGTAGCCTCCAGCGACCAGCAGAACGTAAACGCCCAGGTGGCCGTCACCTACTGCATCGAGAACGCCGAGGCTGCCGCCGCGCACTACGATTTTGGTCTCTACCCGCGTGAAGCAAAGAAAGACGCGCAGGGCCTGTGGCAAATCGATGAAACCGTCACCCGCATCGCCCACTCTGCCCTGGCCTCAACCATCGGCGCAATGGCCCTGTCTGAAGCAATCTCCGGCTCCCTGGAGCGAGTTAGTGGGCTCCTGACCCAGGCTTTTGCCGCAAACGAGCAGCTGCAGGCCACCGGCGTGGGCATTGTTGACGTGCGATTGCTGTCCCTGCGACCCGATGAAGGGGTTGAATCCTCCCTGCGCGCCCCACTGCTTGAACAGCTGCGTGCCGAGGCCGACCGTGCCCTCTACGAGCGCCGCGCCCTCGCCGTCGAGCGTGAATCCCAAATTTCCGAAAACGAGATGCAATCCAAGCTTGACCTGGCCCGCAAGCGTGCCGACCTGGTTGACCAGGAAGGACACAACGCCAGGCGCGAAGCTGAAGAGAAAGCCGCTGCTGACGCGATCGCCGTCGAGGCCGAATCGCGCCGCATCGTAGAAAAAGCCAAGGCCTACGAGACCGACTGGAACACCGCCGGACGCGCCCGGACCGCCAATGATGCGGCCTACATCCAGGCCGTCGCCGAGGCTGGGCCTGAGGTGGCGCGCGCCCTGGCACTTAAGGAGCTGGCAGGTCACATGCCTTCCTTCGGCAATATCACCATCACCGCTGACGTGCTCAGCGACCTGGTGTCGGCCTTCACTGGCTCAGCCAAGGCAGGCAAGTAATGCGACGCCGCGCGGTGGTTGTGCGCCGCCCCACCGAATATGACGAGCTCATGGACCGCTACTCCACACGCGGCCAGGTTGAGTTTGTGCTGCGCTCACGCGGGCGCAGCCTTGAGGAGGTGGAGCGCGCGCACGAGTGCCACCTGGCGGCCCTGGCGCGGGTGCGGGCGGGGATCCCGGACGGCTGGGCTAGCGCCGACGTCGAACGAGACTCACTGTCTCGCTTCCTGTTTGCGCCCGAGGACGTAATTGTTGTGGTTGGCCCTGACGGTCTGGTGGCTAACGTGGCTAAATACGTGGATGAGCAGGTGGTGGTGGGGGTTAATTCCGTGCCCCAAGCCAATGCGGGCGTGCTCGTGCGCTGCACGCCCGAGCAGGGGGTGGGGGCGCTGCGCCGCCTGGAAACGGGCTCTGACCTGCGTGTTGACCAGCTGACTATGGTGCGCGCGGCTGCTGACGACTCGCGCACACTCACCGCCCTCAATGAGGTGTTTATTGGACATCCAAGCCACCAAAGTGCCCGCTACGAGCTCACCTTGGGTTCCCGCGCAGAGCGGCAGTCCTCCTCCGGCGTCGTTGTTTCCACCGGGACCGGCGCCACGGGCTGGGGCGCCTCCCTAAAACGCGGGCGGCACATGGGGGATCTACCCACGCCCACCTCGCACTCCCTGGCGTGGTTTGTGCGCGAAGCCTGGCCCTCGCCCCATACTGGCACCAACTGCACCGAAGGAATCCTAGGTGAGGGGGAGGAACTGAGCCTGGTGGTGGGCAGTGAATCCCTGGTGCTCTTTGGTGACGGCATAGAATCCGACCGCCTCACCCTAACCTGGGGCCAAAGCGTGCAGGTCTCACGTGCTCCGCGCGCCCTGTCCCTAGTTGACCCGGCTGGGCTGCGCTAAGAGGGCGCATAGCGGGCGGGCTGTAGCTGCGCTAGGTTGTGCGGGTATTAGCGGACTAAATTATTAGTCACCTATCCTGAACGTTAAAACTCACTGGGGGGCAGGTATGGGAACTATAGATCCGCAGCTGCTGCCTTGGTTGGCTGTTCGTGACGCTTTGGTTGGTTTGCCTGAGCCGACTATGGAGGCTTCTGCGCTTTTCTTTGACCATGTGCTTCAACCAGGGGCCCGAGTTTATCCGGGACATACGGGTTCTTTTATTGATTCACCTGCTAAAGCTCTTAAAGCAGGTGTGCATGGTGTGCCCGGGGGAGAGAATATGCTTCGCAGGGTAGATGGGTCGGTACGGTATTTTTCTGTGCGCGAGGCGGCGCGGTTGCAGACTTTTCTAGACGATTATCGTTTCAGTGGTCCCTGGTCTGAGGCGATGCGCCAGCTAGGCAATGCTGTGCCGGTGCGCTTAGCGCAGATAGTTGCTGGTTCTATCCAAAGTTGCCTCTAGCAAGCTAGAAGTTGCATCTCGAACGTGACAAGATCCGCCTAATTTAGTGAGGGTGACTGCGGCAAAGGGGCTTCAGAATCGAATCTACTACTGAGTGTGTAGTAAAAATCGTTGCAATATCAGGAAAATCTATGAGATTACAGCTTCTATCTAGGTACTGTAAGTACATGCTTGACACTAGGTCACGAACGTGACAATATTGTCCCGATAGATAATTTGCTCAACTGGAGGTTTCAAATGTCTACCACAAAGCTGTTCGTATATAGTGCTCCCGAGAATAAGAAACTTGCGAATAACTTCTTGAAGCGAGCGGAGTCTCGTTTGGACTGTCTGCGTGAGCATGAATTTTTGCGATGGACCCCCTCTTTTGTGCTTCCAGGACAGGATTGGAAAGCTGAGATTAACAAGCGATTGCGTGAGGCCGACTATGTTGTCCCGCTGCTTAGTCCAGAACTATTTGCTAACATGAAGAGGGAGAAGGATTCATTAATTGATGATGCGTTTACAAAGATTTTCCCTGTCCTGCTGATAGATATAGTAGATCCAGCATTTGATGGTACAATTGAATGCTTTGGAATTAAAGATCTTCAGGTGTATTGTGGGGTTTCTTCTAAGCGGCTTTCCTATATCAGCTGCAAGAACGAATTTCAACGCAACCAGTTTGTTACTGGATTTGTTGAGAGCCTTGTCAACAGTGTTAAGGGTAATGTTGGATACAGGAATTCGAAAAACGGTGTAGCTAGCTTTTAATTTATATTGGAGATTTAATATGTATCGTAGCAAATTTTTCCTGTCCTGGGCACACGGAGAGAGAAGGGCAAAGGAATCTTTTCTTAAGCTACTTAAACCCCGTTTAGAGAGTTGCAAAAACCATGAGATTACCTGGTGGGAGGACTCATTCATTCTTCCTGGTGAAGAGTGGCTACCTCAGATTTTGGAACACTTAGAGGATAGTGACTATATTGTCCAGCTCGTGAGCCCAGCCTTTCTGGCCTCCAATTTCATTCGTACCTATGAGATTCCTGGGGTTGGGAATGCTCCTATGAAGAACGTACTACCCGTTATGCTAGTGGACCTTCCCCTTTGGGGTGCAGTAGAATTTTTTGGGATTAATGATAATCAGATCTACCGTGGTACCTCCTCTAAACGTAACTCCTATATTAGTTGCAAAACCGAATTGCAGCGTATCCAATTCGTTAATGGTTTTGTAAAACAAATAATCAATCGCATCGAAGATAAAGGTGGGTACCGCTGATGTCTAACTCTTCATTAATGCCATCTCGCCCCCTCTCTGCTGCTACAGTACGTCGAATCCTGAGCGGCCTTGAAAATATGACTCAAGGTAACGTAAAGACTGCGAATATGATCTGCGAGTTACTTGAGGAGAATAATAAAACAACTATCGACAAAGTCTTAGAGAAAATTCCAGGTAAGGAACCTACTGAGTACCTGCGCAAGTTTAAGTCCCGCTTCAATCAGGATGCAGATGGGGCAATTGCCGTTGTGTTTGACGGACGGAAAGGGCCTGAACTTTACTTTACGGGCACAGATCCTGTAATCGAGGATATCGAGGACTATGCCAAGAGTCAGGCGAACCGTCATACTACCTCTGAGAAGACAGTCGATGCTTTTATGATTGAAGACACTAAACGTATATACATTAGTTTTTCTAAAAAAGATAAAAAATGGGCGGTTTCGTGTGCTGACTTGTTGGAGCGTACGATTAGGGCTGGATTACGTAACCGCTATAATGTTATGTTTTTCAGAACAAATCAGGTTGCAGTAGGTGAATCTATCAGTAGCACTCTCGATAAGATGAGTAATGATGCAGACCTTGCTATTGTACTTGTTAGCAATAACTACCTGACTGACAGGGATGAAGCTGACCGAGTACTTGCCAAGCATCCACATCCTATTATTGTGAGACTTGAAGATATTGGCCAATCTGTGTCATTTGATCCGTTTGATCGGTATGACATTGTCTCAGGTATTTCATTTACTGAGGCTAAAGGCAAAGCAAGTAAGCAGGATTTTGCGAACAGAGTGTTGGGTCGGGTGCAGCAAAAATTCACTAGCTATCAACCATCGTCATATAGGTATATATCAGAAGTCATGGCGCAAGATTTGTCTGTGCATGCGAGATTTGAGCCTGTTAATACCCCAGTCTCTGCTCATGCTGCAGTTGGAACCTTCAATTCGGGAACTGCAGGTTCGTTTCTTGCTGTGGAACGGCTTGTAGAATGGTCACGTAGACCGGAAAATGACAACTCGCTTTTGTGTGCTCTTTTGGGTGATTTGGGTATTGGTAAGACAACTACATCTATTCTGCTTACTCGTAAGCTTCTAGAGCTTAGAAAATCTGAAGAACAAGTTCCTCTACCCATATATTTCGATTTGCGTGATTTGTCACCTAAGACGCTAACTGATTTTGGTTTGCGCACGGTGCTTAAGCGTCTTCTTAGCGTTTCTACTGTGTCACCTGTGGAAGTTGATGATCTGTTAGACACTATCCGCAGTGAGAATACCCTAGTCATTTTTGATGGTCTGGATGAAGTTCTAGTGCACCTATCGCCTGGCGATGGGCAGCGCTTGACACGTTCATTACTTGAAGTCTTAACGCTGGCTGAATCCAATAAAGAAAAATCGGCTTCTCGAACGCGTCTTTTGTTATCTTGTAGGACGCAGTACTTCAGAAACATTAAAGAAGAGTTGGCTTTCTTTGATGGTCAAGGACGTGAACGTGTACGCGGTGAAGACTATATTGTTTTTACCTTGTTACCTTTTACTGAAGACCAGATTCGTGAATATTTAGCTCGTAATATTCCAGACTCTGACCCTGAGCAGATTTTTGAGATGATTCGTTCAGTACATGACTTGGGGGCGCTAGCCTCCCAACCGGTTATGCTCAACATGATTCGTGAGGTCCTACCCAGTATCGAAAAGGATTTGAGTGGGGGAGCTCGTGTTAGGTCGGTTGATCTTTATGAGCGTTTCGTTGGCCAATGGTTGACTCGTGACGATGGGAAACATAGTCTGATTCCAGAGCACAAAATTTTACTTATGACGCATTTGGCGTGGCAAGTTTGGCGCTCAGGTTCTAGGACGTGGTCAGCGCGTTGGATGGAAAAATGGATGCTTCAATTCCTTCACTCGCATGAAGAGATGGAACTTGATTATGAATCTCGTATGCCACACCAATGGAAACAGGATTTTCGTACTGCTACGTTTTTATCTCGTCGTGGGGATGATTTTTCTTTCGCCCATTCTTCATTATTGGAATTTTTCTTAGCTAAGCGACTTTGTGATTGCTTGTTTGAAGAAGAAGATCAGGCACTTGAAGTTTGGAATATTACCAAGCCAAGTGTTGAGACTTTTGGCTTTCTAACTGAGCTAATTGATCGGCTTTCTGATATTAAGCGCGGCCAAGCACTAAGCTGTCTTGAACAAGTCGGTAAACAAGGGACTGTTGCCGCACGAACTAACGTTTTTACTTACACATTGATGGCTTTAGAACGAAATTTGCCTCATCCTAATCCAAGACTGTTGGATCTATCAGGTACTGATTTACGAAAGTGGACTATAGGTTCTAAACGAGTATCCTTAGACTTGCGCGGTGTATCCTTTAGGGGCGCGCGATTGGATGATACTCGCTTTAACCATGTATGTTTGGATCGCGTTAACGCCTCTAGAGCTTCTATGCAGCGGGCATTCTTTGAGTATTGTGCACTGAGTAATGTAGATTTCAATGGTACGGATTTATCTGGGACTATTTTCCGCCATTGTGATTTATCCAGGACTTCTTTAGGGAAAGCTAAGCGTCACCGTACCCAGCTTTTGTATACAAGTGGGTATAAGCAAGGTTTGTCTGGTGTGCTTGTAGCTCCATTATTAGAACGGTCTGAGTTTAATATTCTCCCGAAAACCCAGATTCTTAGTGGTCACTTTGATGATGTGACTGCGGTTGCGTGGTCGCCTGATGGCAAACGTATTGCTACCGGTGCTGATGATGGTGTTCGGGTTTTGGATGCTGTTACTGGAGAGGAACTGCTTAACCTCGAACACAGCAGTCAGGTTGACTCGGTTGCGTGGTCGCCTGATGGCAGGCGCATCGCTGCCGCTTCTGATGGTGGTGTTCGGGTTTTGGATGCTGTTACTGGAGAGGAACTGCTTAACCTCGAACACAGCAGTCAGGTTGACTCGGTTGCGTGGTCGCCTGATGGCAGGCGCATCGCTGCCGCTTCTGATGGTGGTGTTCGGGTTTTGGATGCTGTTACTGGAGAGGAACTGCTTAACCTCGAACACAGCAGTCAGGTTGACTCGGTTGCGTGGTCGCCTGATGGCAGGCGCATCGCTGCCGCTTCTGATGGTGGTGTTCGGGTTTTGGATGCTGTTACTGGAGAGGAACTGCTTAACCTCGAACACAGCCGCCTGGTTCGGTCGGTTGCGTGGTCGCCTGATGGCAGGCATATCGCTACCAGTTCTACTTTTGATGCTGTTCGGGTTTGGGATGCTGTTACTGGAAAGGAACTGCTTAGCCTCGAACGCGGCCGTGGGTTTGGGTCGGTTGTATGGTCGCCTGATGGCAGCCGTATTGTTACCAGTTCTACTTTTGGTGGTGTTTGGGTTTGGGATGCTGTTACTGGAAAGGAACTGCTTAGCCTCGAACGCGGCCGTGGGTTTGGGTCGGTTGTATGGTCGCCTGATGGCAGCCGTATTGCTACCGGTTCTGATGATGGTGTTCGGGTTTTGGATGCTGTTCTGCTTAGCCTCGAACGCGTCCATGGGCTGAAACGCGGTCATGGGTTTGGGTCGGTTGTGTGGTCGCCTGATGGTAGCCGTATTGCTACCGGTTCTTTTGGTGGTGTTCGGGTTTGGGATGCTGTTACTGGAAAGGAACTGCTTAACCTCGAACACGACCATTGGGTTGATTCGGTTGCGTGGTCGCCTGATGGCAGCCGTATCGTTACCAGTTCTAGTTTTGATGATCTTCGGGTTTGGGATGCTGTTACTGGAAAGGAACTGCTTAACCTCGAACACAGCCATTGGGTTGATTCGGTTGCGTGGTCGCCTGATGGCAGCCGTATTGCTACCAGTTCTAGTTTTGATGATCTTCGGGTTTGGGATGCTGTTACTGGAAAGGAACTGCTTAGCCTGGGACGCGGTCATTTGGTCGGGTCGGTTTCGTGGTCGCCTGATGGCAGCCGTATTGCTACCGGTTCTGATGGTGTTTGGGTTTGGGATGCTGTTACTGGAAAGGAACTGCTTAGCCTCGAACGCGGCCGTGGGTTTGGGTCGGTTGTATGGTCGCCTGATGGCAGCCGTATTGCTGCCGGTTCTTTTGGTGGTGTTTGGGTTTGGGATGCTGTTACTGGAGAGGAACTGCTTAGCCTCAAACGCGGCCATGGGCTGAAACGCGGTCATTGGGTTGATTCGGTTGCGTGGTCGCCTGATGGCAGCCGTATTGCTACCGGTCCTGATGGTGTTTGGGTTTGGGATGCTGTTACTGGAAAGGAACTGCTTAGCCTCGAACACGGCAGTCAGGTTGACTCGGTTGTGTGGTCGCCTGATGGCAGGTATATTCTCACTAAATCTTGGAGGAGTGAGATTCGTATCTGGGATGTGACCTCTGGAGAACAAGCGAGCTTCTTTATTACTCCTTTGCCTGAAGGTGAGCGTGTTGTTTTAAGTGCTGACCAAACCAAGGTAATTGGCGCTAGTGCTGGTGCCTGGCGTTGGCTTGGGCGATTAGCTGTCTTGCCTGACGGAAAACTTGAACGGATTCCTGTAGAGATTGACGGCCCTCTTCCGCCCCTCGGTGCTGATGCTGAGGTGGAATAGTTAATGGTAGGTAGACCCTTGCTTGAGGCTTGGAGTATATCGGTGAAAGAACTAGTAGTGGATGAAATAAATATTTCAGTTTATTCGCACTATTCTTTGCCTACGAGGAGCTTTAGTTATGTCTAAGAATAAAATGTCGGGGCACAAAAATGCTAACGACTCCGCGTACTTAAAGCACCTTGAGTTCATTCAAGCAATTGTCGCTCGCATGGCACAATCGTCAGTTCAAACTAAGAGCTTACTGTTGCCGGTTGTGGTTGCTACCTATGGCTATGCTTTGACTCAGAAATCCGTAAGTGTCTCACTTCTGGGTATTGCTGCGGTCCTCCTTTTTGGCTATATCGATGCCAGCTATCTGCGCCAAGAACAAGCCTACCGCAGACTATACAATGCTGTTATTAAGGGAACGAAAGAAATCCCGTTGCTCTCCCTTAATCCATGTTGTGTAGATAAAGTAGTATTCCCTGAAGATACTGAACTTGTTTGCGAAGAGAAATCTTTCTGGAAAAAATCTTGTGAAGTAATCAAAGAATGGGTTTTTCTTGACCCAAAGGTTTGGTTATCCTGGTCTATTTTCCCGTTCTATTTCGGCTTCTTCATGGTTGGGTGTGCAGTTCTGTGCCATGCACTCATGTCTGGGCGCTAGGTGTGGGCTTGAAGCTGCCGTCAGCAAGCCAAGCCCAGCAACTGTATTAAGGGGTTGACACAGTTGGCTGTCAGTCTTACTGTATTAGTGTATTAATACAGTAAGGCAGGAGGGACGCATCGATGCGCATCGATGACACCCGCCCCATCTGGATCCAATTGGCTGAGATCTTCCGCGCCCGCATCACTGACGGCACCTGGAAACCCGGCCAAAAGATTCCTTCAGTCCGCGACCTCGCCATCGAGGCCTCCACCAACCCCAACACCGTTCAGCGTGCCCTCGCCGCCCTCGACGAGGAAGGCCTCACCGTCCCCAAACGGACCGCCGGCCGCTTCGTCGCCACTAACGACGTCGCCCTGCACGCCCTACGTAAAGCCAATGCTCAAGCCGCAGTAGACGCCTACATCAGCGCCTGCCGTGCACTTGGCGTGGAACGGGAACAGGCCCACAGCCTCATAGATGAGCGTTGGGACGCGGACACTTAAGTCCAGGAGAGACAAAAATGACCGCAAAACCTCCCTCCACCGCGCCGAGGGCCAGCTCACCTCAAGCGGGGCCCAACCCGGCGTCGACGGTGGGTGCCCAAGCCGCAAGTGCGGGCCGCAAACCCACAAGCGGTAGCGCTGCACCCGCAAGCCCCAGCACCGCAGCAGCAAGCCCCGGCCACATGCCCGCAAACGCTTTAGTCCATGTGGAAAACCTGACCAAGCGCTACCGCACCACCACAGCCCTGCGTGATTTCAGCCTGGATCTGCCCGCCGGACACATCGTGGGTTTAATGGGCCCAAACGGCTGCGGCAAAACCACACTGCTAAAAATCCTGGCCGGCGTCCTAGCCGACTACAGCGGCGTCGTCGCCATTGACGGCCACGCCCCCGGGGTAGCAACCAAAAAGATCGTCTCCTACCTGCCCGACGCGGACTTCCTCAACCCCACCTGGGACGCCAAGCAGGCCATCAGCGTCTACAGCCGTTTCTTTGCGGACTTTGACGCCAAAAAAGCCGCCTCTATGGTGGATTTCTTCGAGCTGCCCACCAACCGCCCGCTTAGCGAAATGAGCAAGGGTATGGGGGAGAAGCTGCAGATCAGCCTGGTTATGTCGCGCCGCGCCCGCGTGTTTTTGCTAGATGAACCCATCAGCGGCGTTGATCCGGCCACGCGCGACGTGATCCTGGAAGGTATCCTGCGCGAGTTTGACCCCCAGTCGCTGCTGATCGTCTCCACCCACCTGATCTCTGACATTGAACATTTCGTTGACTACGCCCTGTTCGTGAAGGAAGGCCGCATTCTGCTCCAGGGCGACGCCGATGACCTGCGCGCCGCCCACGCAGATAGCCTCGACGCCATTTTCCGAAAGGAGTACCGCTGATGTACAAGCAACTGCTGACATACGAAATCCGCGCCCAAGTCCGCAGCGACGTGCGCATCCTGGCCGCCCTGGTGGCGGTGGTGGCTGTCTCGATCGGCGTGCGGGCCCTGGATATTCCCAACCTGAGCACCACCACTGAGATGCTGGCCTATGCGCTTTGTGTCGCGATGCCCGTGGTGGTGGCGATTGTGGGGCTGGTTGACTACTGGAAAACCCTCTACGGCCAGCGCGGCTACTTCACCATGAGCCTGCCTGCCAGTGGCGCACAGATTTTCTGGGCAAAAATTACCCGCATGGCCCTGGCCTGCCTGGCCGCTTTGCCTTTCATGGTGGGTGGGTTGGTGGCCGTGGCCGCCACATCTGCCTGGACGCAGGGGCTTAGCCTGTCGCAGTACACCGCCCCGATTCGCAGCGCGCTAGCGCCTTTCTCTACGTCGGTGCTGCTGGCTTTGGTGGCGGCTCAGCTGTTTTCCTGCTTCTGTTGGGCGGTGCAATGCTGCGCGGCTATGACTATTGGGGCCCAGGGGCGCTTTAACCACATGGGTTTCGCGGCGCCACTTATCGGCTTTGTGGGGGTTTACCTGGTCAATCAGGTACTCAGTGGGGTGGGCACGTTCTTCCTGCCGCTGTCTATGACCTTCTCTGGTCGCCTGAGCAGCGAAATTATGTGGTCCTCCTACCAGGCCACGCTCGACACGGGCGCTGCCCCCACGGTCTTTGGGCTGGGTGCCTACGTGCTAATACCGCTGTTTGCGCTGGTCATGGCGCTGTGGGCGACTCGCTCAATCGACCGGCACACCTGCCTGCGGTAAGGCACTGCGCAAGCACTGTGCCAGGCTGCTGCGCTAGGACACTGCTCTAAGGCCCGTGTTGGCTTGGGGGTGAGTGCCTATAGGAACTTTTCGGGCAAACGGGGGCGACGGCGTCGGTTACGTCTCTAGACACGACGGCGCCGCCCCCAGCTCGTGGAGACGGCGTCCTGGTCTGCTTTAGAGCCCTAAACTCTCTAGCTCCTATTGCGGCTAATTGTTAGTTTGTCATCCGCGTCTAACCTAGACATGAGGCCTTGGCGCCTGATCCAGGCAACCAAGGCGATAACAACGGCGATACATACGTAGACCATGTGGTTGGTTGCAGAATCGTTGGCCAGCTGTGGGCCGACTTTTTCTATAAGGCGCAAAACCAAGCTAAACATGATGTACAAGCTACAGCCGACAATAAGCAAGAAGCTAACAATTCTGTATATGCGCTTGGAGGCTTCATACAAAACTGAGTTGAAGGTGAAGTAGACAGCCCAAGCAACCACCATGGCCATAATTGCCCAAGCAATCTTGCCGGCTAGTGAAGAGGTTAGCCAGTCGATGTGGTCACCAACGAAGGCGCCAGCTCCAATAACAATAACTAGGTAGTCAGGAGAGAACAGGATCCAGAGCGCAACTGACGTGTAATACCAGACGATAAAGCGCAGAAGCGCGAAGAATATAGTTACCTCGAAACAAATAAAAAATACCTCAAACACGTTTTTATCCTATCAGCACAGTTGGACTGACAATAAGCTTTAATAAAAGTTCTTATATTTTGACAAGAGACCACCCTGCAGAGCCTAGGAGGCCGCTTTGTCCTGCAAAGTGAGGTCCAGCTTAGCCATGGTGGACTGGCGCATGAACCAAGTGACTGCGGCGATAACTACGGCGATACCGATGTAAACCATCTGGCTGATTGAAAGGTTATTGGCTGGCTTGGGGCCGATTCCCTGAACGAAGTCCGTAACCGGCACCAGCATGATGTACAGGCTGCACGCCAAGATCACCAGGGCGCTGACAATCTTGTACAGGCGGGTGGATTTGCCATACAAAACCGAGTTGAGGATGAAATAGACAACCCCTACCAGCAGCATCGCGTCAATCGTCCAGGCGTACTGCCCAAGCTTGGCCATGCCCTGCCAAGACAGGTAATCAAGGGTGTAAACCCAGGTGAGGCCCAAGAACAGCAAGTAGTCAGGCGAAAGCAGCAGCCACCACATGATGGCCTTGTAGCTTCCCATCCCAAAATAGAGGAGAGCGGCTAGCCCAACTAGTGCCAGGATGATAGGTAATGCAGCCCACATATTTGTATGCTATCAGTTCGGCTAGCCAGGTGGCCTGCTTTTGTCCACAGATCTGCTTTTGCCTATAGAACTGCTTTGCTCGCGTCTGCTTTGCCTGCAAACTTGCGGGCTGCTTGGGGGGCAGTTACGTACAGTTTTTATAGGACGACGGCGGTGCCGGTTGCGATTGCGGCCAGCATGCCGTTGTCTGCCCCTGCCGTGAAGTAATCTACGTGCACGCCGACGACGGCGTTCGCGCCCATGGATTGGGCCCGGGTGCACATCTCGTTAACTGCGGTGCGTGAGGCGTTGGCGATTTCGTTTTCGTAGCTGCTTGCCCGGCCACCAAACATGTTGGACAGGCCAGCGGCAAAATCCTTAAACATGTTCACGCCCGCAATGGTCTCGCCAGAAACCATCCCGATGTACTGCTTAACCGGCATACCTTCGACGGTTGGGGTGGTGACTACCAGCATGATTCATATCCTTTGTTAGATAGAGTGTCTCGGCGCTTAGGCCGCTGTAGACCTTCAACCCTAGCAGCGTTCGCGGCGTCGTCGGGAAGAAAAACAAGGCCGCGCTAAACTGAGCCAAGCAGCCAAAGAAGGAGCGAATGTGGGCGCGCGGATGCGGAAAACCCTGCCGGAAGACATTGAGCAGATCATCGCCTCGGGCGATGTTGAGGCGGTGGCGCGGACCGTCAAAAACTGCCAGGTGGGGGCATATTTGCGCACGGACGCATACAAGCCTCAGCTCATGCATTTTCCTGCCAGCCAGGAGATAACAGAGTTTTTTCTGCAGCGCGGCGAGGATATCAACAGCCTAGACCGCTACCAGTGCACCCCCATCCACTGGCGCGTGCGCGGCGGTCACACCGAGCAGGTGCCGTTGCTGATTTCGCGCGGCGGCGACATTAACGCTCGCGACTATGCAGATCGCACCGCACTGTTTGAGGCTGTAGGGCGCCTGGCTAGTACAGACACAGAACAGCTGATCAAATTGGGTGCAGATGTGCACGCCCAGGCGAACTCTGGGCTGTACGGCAACTACACGCTCACCGAATATGCGTTAGCTGGACGGCGTCTATTTGAGGCGCGCAAGCTGCTAGAAGTGATCCGAGTGCTGCTGGCACACGGGGCGTGCCCTGGCGGGAAGGAACAGGACTCGCTGAGAGGCATGGATGACCAGCGCTGCCGGCTAATCACCCATGGGCACAACGCAGACCCGGCAGTTTTTGAGGAAAACGTGGAGGCGCTGGCCCAGCTGTGTGAAATTTTCGGGGTTGAGCAGGCCGTGCCGCACCAAGCCCTGCAGGTGGGGCAGCGAATCGAAATTGACTGCTCACTTAAGGTTGAAGACCAGTTCCGGCAGCTGTGGGATTTGCTTGTGCCTAGCTCTGGGCGTGCGCGGTCTTTGCAAGGCGAGGTTGTCCGTATTGCGGGCTGCATTTCCCACGAGCTTTACGACAATGGTGGCATCAATTGGGATCGCAGTTTTTCGGTCATGGCCAAGCGGTTTGGGCGGATTGTCACCTCTCAGGTGGCTTTAGCTGACGACGACGTCGCTCGGCTGGGTCAGGCCCTTGGCTGCCTGAAAACCCGCGCGGTTACCACTAACTATGCTGAAGCGATGCAGGCCAGTGACGTGCTCACGCAGCTGGCGGTTCGCTGGGCGCGGCTCAACCCAGTTTTGGTGGCTCTAAATGCTCCCAGCGGTTGGCGGTAAGAAAACTAAGGCTTTAGCGATTTGTATAGCTTACCGGTGATCTGATGTAACCAGGCTGCAGAGTGGTATGCATCTCATATGTTGGTAATATAGTGCGGTGGCTTCTGTTGTAAAACGTAGTAAGTTTTCGAGTTCTCACCGGTTAGCCTTAGGTGTAGGCCTCGCCATGACTGCATATTTATTTGCACTGTTTTGTGTTAGTGATTTAGGGGCACGCTACCAAGTTTTAGGAAGTTTGTTTTGGTTGCTTGTATTGCCGGCAATTATGGTAAGTATGCTGGTTAAGCTTGCGGTGCTTCGTCATTCGAAACGCGATGTGGTCTTGCATCAATTGCGTCCCCTTTGGGTCTTTGGAATGATGTACATTACTGTTTATGCATTATTTCCCGTGAAGCCTAAAGCCTATTTTGTTAATGCTAATCCTGACGTAGTGCTTTCTTTGTATGACTCATATTTTGTCTATATATTATCGTCGCTAGGCTTAGGTGCTCTGTTGATTTCTATTGGTGATGAATTTATGTGGAGGTCAGGTAGGAAGATTGTTGGGGCTATTTTAGGGCTAATTGGAATATTGTCTCCCGGCCTCGCAGGATCTTATAGCTCACTGGCTGCGTGTAGCAATAGTAAAGAATGTTATTTGTTAAAAAATGCTGACATCAATCTTGATACTTCAGTTATTTTTACTGAACTCACTATATCGTGTGCTGTGGCTTTGGGCATGACATTTATGTTCAGCTTTATGATTCCAACCTTAGCTCCTGGCGTACAAAAGTTACTTGGTCATAGCGATGTAGCTATAGAGGGGGTCGGTAGCCTTGATTTGCCAGCAGCTTCGGGCGATAAAGACTTGCCTGCTGAAACAACCTCAGAAGCCATGTCACCTACTAACAGCCAGGAACTGGTTGGCTCGCCGGAAAAACAACCCACAGCTGGAAAAACTTCTACCTCGCAGTGTCTAACCGCTGCGGCTGCGCTTAGTGTAGTTGCTGTAGTCGGCGCTTCATTTGGTAGATGGACTGTCCGTCGTCATTGATGGCAAGGCGCCACAAACTTGGCGCCGAAAACTTGGTGTCCAAAAAAGCTGGTGGCAAAGCAGCACAAAAACTAAGCGCCTAGGCCAGGTGCTGCGGCGTCGTCGTTAATGAGTGCAGGCCTGGAACTAGGCACAAAGCGGCAAAGTGACCGACGCGGATCAGTCCTCTACGCCAACAATCACGTTGGAAGCCTTGATGACTGCTACGGCCTCGGAGCCAACCTTCAGGCCTAGCTCCTCAATGGCGGCGTTGGTGATGGAAGAGGAAATTACCAGGCCAGGGGCGATTTCAATCTTGACGATACCGTTAACGGCACCCTCGGTGACCTCAACAACCTTGCCGGGGAACTGGTTGCGTGCAGACAGCTTCATTTTCTCTGCTCCTTTCGGTGAAAAATACGTTAATCGCACACTATCACCGCTTTGACCTGGGTTTGAAGTCAATTCTTGGCCGTAGGTAGGGAAGCGGGTAAGGCGGGCCGGTGCTGGGTGGGACAAACCATGCCAGGCGGGGTGAGCCGCGCCAAACCCAGCAAGCTGTGCCAGGTGGGGCGAGCGGCTCCAAACCCGGCAAGTTGTGTAAGGTGAGGCAAGCTGCACAGCTAGGGCAAACCGCGCTAAACCGGGCAAAAATGTAGTTGTGTTGGACTAGTTCAGCACGGTTTTACAAGTCTCGGCTAGTTTTAAGGGTTGCGTGTCACACTTAGCCCATGGGACGAGCCGAACCGCTGAAGCTTCTGTTTGTTATCAATAATCTCTACACCCGTGGTAATGGCCTGTCCGCCTCGGCGCGGCGCACCATCACCCTGCTACGCGAACGCGGTCATGACGTGCGGGTACTTAGCTCCGGCACCGCTGAGCAAGCCCAGGCCTGCAACTTCACCGCCCCGGAATTCACCCTGCCCGCCAGGCGTTTTCCGCTGGCCGACGCTATCATCTCAGCCCAGGGTTACGCCTTCGCTAAAGCCAAGCCTAAGGTGATTAAACAAGCCGTGCACTGGGCCGACGTCGTCCACCTGGAAGAACCCTTCGGATTGCAGGCCCGCACCGCTCACGCCGCTAAACGCACAGGCACGCCAGTGCTGGCCACCTACCATATACACCCTGAAAACATCACCGCCACCATTCACCTAGACAGCGTCTGGCCGCTCAATGCACTTTTGCTGGCATCTTGGCGATGGCGTATCTACGCCTTGGCGCAGGTGGTGCAGTGCCCTTCAGACTCGGTGAGCCAGCGCCTGCAGCGGTGGGGGCTAGGGGACAAGCTAGTGACCATTTCTAACGGGGTGGGCCTGGCGCCGTCGAAATCAGCTGGAGGCGCAGAACCAGTGCCGGGTGCAAAAACTGAGCGCAGTGAGCCCAGCAGGCAGCAAGCTGAAGCTAGGCAAGCGCCCGGAAAAGCGCAGCCAGTGGATGAGCAGGTCTACCATCTGCTGGTGGTGGGGCGTTTCTCGCGCGAAAAAGACCAGGCCACCATCCTCAAAGCCATGCGCCACAGCCGCTACGCCTCCCAAATCCAACTGGTTTTCGCCGGTCGCGGGCCCACAGAAAAATCCTTGCGACGCGCAGCTAGCCGCCTAGTGCGCGATGGGGTGCTAAAACATGCCCCCAGCTTCGACTTTTTCGACGCCGCCGGGCTGGACGCTCAAGCTGAGCAGGCAGACCTCTACATTCACGCTGCATTCATCGAGGTGGAAGGTCTCTCCTGTCTGGAAGTGCTACGCCACGGGGTGGTGCCGGTAATTGCGCACTCGCCACTTACGGCCACAAGCCAATTCGCCCTAGATGCCCACAGTCGCTTCAAGGCCCGCGATCCTAAAGCTCTGGCGCGCGCCATCGACTACTGGCTTAGCGATAATGACCGCCGGCAAGCTGAGGCACAAAAATACTTAAACATTGGCGCGCACTACGACATTAACGATTGTGTTAGTAGACTGGAGTTGGTTTACCGCAAACTGGCCTCTGGCAAAGCCAGTTAGCGAAGCATATTAGACAGCCAAAACGCTGTAGGCGCTGAGCACTGTGAAAGAGTGTCGAGCGCCGCGAAAGTGTGGCTATGACTAAGGAGCGTGCCCGTGGGGCAAGTAGAAATAACTCAACGCGAAGAATTAAGGGACTGGCTGGGGCGGTTATCCTATATTCTGCGCAGCAGCGATCAGCTGCACCAAAAATTGGGATACGTCAGGAAGCAGTATAAGCAGCCTGACTATTGGCAGCCTTGGAAACTAGCCCAATTTTTGGCTAACACCATTAAATACTCTGGATTTGCATTATTACTGCTTTTTGCTGTGGCTTCGATTCCACTGGTATTTATAGCTGATGACAGGCGGTTTAGCGACGTTAAGGTGCTTGTAATTGTTGCTGTTCTAATTTTAATCTTGCTTTATTACGGGGTGTATAAGCTCGCGTATTTTGTGACAGAGCGAGTATTGGTTAAAAAATTAGGCTCTGACTCTGAAGCTCTTGAGCGGCAAGAGCGGATGCGTATTCGCGGTAAAGAACGCTTGGTTCTGCCGGTGGCGGTGGGGCACCTGGTGCCGTTCTTGCTGCTCTGGCTGATGTTGACGGCAGGCTCTGATAAGGAGTCCATCGTGGCTAACGAAACTCTGGTGCTGGCTATCGGGCTTTTGGTAAACCTGGTGGTTGGGGCGGTAGCTAGTGTGGTAACGTTGCTGTTGCACAACCGCAAGGTTGAGGCTCATAACATGGCTGAAACTGCTGGCGCTGAGGCTAGAAACATCCATAACCAGCGCGTTTATGACAGCGAAAAAGAGCTGGTGGATGAGATTAACGCTCTAGTTGGAGAGTTTACAGACACCTACCTGGGTAATTTCCCTGCCGCTTACTTAAGGCCCGGAGTGGTTGACTACATGTGGCAGCTAGTCACCAACCACCGTGCCTCCACGCTTCAAGAAGCAATCAACATTTATGAAGCTGACGCACGGCAACAGCAGCTGGCTGATCAGCAGCGCGCGATCCTTGATCGCCAAAACCAGATCCTTGCGCAGCAACAGTATGCAAATACTGCGCTAGTAACAAACATGATCATGAACCACTAAAAAAGGCTAGAAAAGCTAAGGTTCGTGTTGCGCACGGCGTTTAGGTTCCGACGCCGCCGTTTAAGTCTTGTTTCAGGCCCACGCCTGGAGCTTGAATGCCAGGTCTAACCGCTGGCAGGGGCTGGTTACGCCGCCCTGCCAGTGGTAGATTATGGCGTCAGTCACTGTGAAAGTGTTGATTATAGGAAAGGAATTTGGGCATGGGGGAGTCTGAGCAGCTAACTCAGCGCGAGGAGCTCAAAAACTGGTTGGGGCGCTTGTCCTATATCTTGCATCGTAGCGATGAGCTACACGAGAACCTCAATAGCATTCGCGAGCAATATCGTTACGCCGATTATTTGCAGATCTGGAAGCGACCCCAATTTATTGCCAACACGGCCCGCTGTGTTTCGTGGGTGTTCCTGGTACTCCTTGTGGTACTTTTTATTGCGGTTGCCAATGGAAGTCTTCTGGCGGCTATGTATATGCTTTTCACAATCGGGCCATGGACTATTGGTTTCTACATTGGCCTGCAAAAGCTTTTCCATCATGCATTCAGGAGAATCTTGGTAGCTAAACATGATGGCTCCACTAAGGGTGTTAAAGACTACTCGCGTTTGAAAGCTTGCGAAAAGGAACACTTTGTTTCGCTGGCAATTGTCTCGCACCTGGTGCCATTCTTGCTGGCCTGGACGCTGTTGGGTTTGTTAATTTTCCTCGGGTCCAAAAACCCCACGACGTCCATGGTGATTACGGTACTGTTGTTTCTACTTGGCAACCTGGTTTTAGGTGTGCTGATCAGTGCCATTATGCTCGTGGTGCATAATGCAAAAGTTAAGCGCCACAATGCCAGCGAAGATGCGGCCACTAACTCTCGCGAAGCCCATAATGAGCAGATTCATGAGCGTGAAAAAGCGGTAGTAGATGAGATTAACTCCCTAGTAGGTGAATATCGGGATAACTACCAAGGTAAATTCCCAGCAGCATATTTGCTGGCAAATGCTGTGGCCTACATGTGGCAGTTAGTTGATAACTATCGTGCCTCTACCTTGCAAGAAGTCATCAATGTTTATGAAGGCGATATGCACCGTCAACGCATTGAAAGCCAGAACCGAGCCATGCTTAACAACCAGCTACGCATGCTTAACAACCAAGAACGCATTATTGCTGAACAGCGATACACTCGCTGGGCAGTAACCAGTGAAATTGCGCGTAACCGACGCGCTTAGCTAAAGAACACCGTAAGCGTAGCCTGTTGGGCTAGAGCGAAAGGTAAAATCACCCTATGCATCAACTAAATCCTGACGCAGCTAATCCAGTCTTGTTGCAGGCTTTTGCCTGGGACTTAAATGCTGACGCCAGTCACTGGCGCCTGCTAGCTGACAACGCCCAGCTACTGGCAGACTCCGGGGTTACTTCAGCCTGGCTGCCGCCCGCCTATAAAGGACACACCGGCATAGAAGATGTTGGCTATGGGGTCTATGACCTCTACGACCTGGGAGAATTTGGCCAAAAAGGCTCCATCCCCACCAAGTACGGCACCAAGGATGAGTACCTGGCCGCCGTCGACGCCCTGCACAGCGCCGGCATCTCAGTGGTGGCAGACATCGTACTCAACCACCGCATGGGCGCAGATGAACTAGAGAACGTAAAAGCCATGCAGGTGGACCCTTATGACCGGCGTCGGATCATTGGCGGACCTGAAGACATCCAGGTGTGGACCCGTTTCACCTTCCCTGGGCGCGGCGGCAAATACTCTGACTTCATCTGGGACCACACCTGCTTTAAGGCCGTGGACTGGGATGATGCGCGTAAGCAAACCGGCCTGTGGCTCTTTGAAGGCAAAACCTGGAGCCAGAACGTGGATGACGAGCTGGGTAACTATGACTACCTAATGGGCTGCGACGTGCATGTATCTGATCCCAAGGTGCATGAAGAGCTCGACACCTGGGGGCGCTGGTATGTGCAAACTACCGGCATTGACGGCCTGCGCCTAGATGCGCTTAAGCACGTGGGTGCCGATTTCTTCGCGCTGTGGCTGCCCAAGCTGCGTCAGCGGACCGGCAAGGCGCTGCCAGCGGTAGGGGAGTACTGGTCGCGGGATGTGAATGTGCTGCGCTCATACCTGGCTACTGTGCCCTACGTGAGTCTGTTTGATGTGCCTTTGCACTTTAAACTATTTTATGCATCATGCTCTAATGGTGAAGTTGATTTGGGTGCATTGTTTAATGACACCCTGGTGGCGGCGGATCCTGAGCGCGCGGTTACCTTCGTGGAAAACCACGACACTCAGCCGGGGCAGTCGCTAGAGTCGCCGGTGCAGGCTTGGTTTAAACCCTCCGCTTACGCGCTGATTTTGCTGCGTGAACAGGGGATGCCTTGCGTGTTCTGGGGCGATCTGTTTGGCACTCCCGAAACTGGGGACCTGGCTGCAGTCACTGAGCTGCCGATTTTGATGAATATCCGCCACTTCTTGGCGTACGGCCCCCAGCACGACTACTTCGACGACGCCGACGTGGTGGGCTTTACCCGTGAGGGAGATGACTATCGCCCCGCTTCTGGTGTGGCCGTGCTGTTCTCAGATCGCCGGGCCGGCACCAAGCGCATGTATGTAGGCCGGGCACACGCCGGCTCCTACTGGACGTGCATGATTGGCGAGCAAGACACTGTCCAGGTGGATGAGGAAGGTTGGGCTACTTTCCCGGTCAGTGACGGGGGCCTGAGTGTTTATGTGCCCTCTGTGGCCCGTGAGCTGCTCGATTACGGCCAGGATAAGCTCACCCGCCCGCGTAATTAAGTGCCGACGGCGCAGTGCGACGCCGGCTCTCGGCTAGGCTCGACGCCGCCCCTTCTGTTGTGGGTTCGACGGCGCTCCTTTGCTGGGCTCGACGCCGCCCCCTACTGGCGCTCGACGGCGCAAGCTCCCGTTGGTCTTTGTGGCTAGCGGGAGCGTTTGTTTGCGGGCACAGATTTGGTTAGCTAGCCCAGTAACTTAGATCCTGACGTGCCCCGGAATCTAAAAAATCTGCAAGCAGCTCGTTGACCTGATCAAACTCGATCAAGAAGCCGTCGTGGCCGTGAGCAGAGTGAATTAGGGCGTAGCTGGCGTTGGGCACCAAACTAGCCATGCGCTTAACCTGGGCGGGGAAGAAAAGACGGTCACTGTCTACCGCAATACACAGCGTTTTAGCGGTGATCTTGCGCAGCGCCGAACGCAGCCCGCCGCGTTCACGCCCCACATTGTGGCTGATCATGGTGCGACACAGGGCCACATAAGAGCCTGCATCAAAACGACGCACCAGCTTTTCGCCGTGATAATCCAGGTAAGACTCCACCGCCAGGCGTCCGCCGGTTAGCGGGTCCTCAGCGTTTTGCGGCAGGCGCCCAAAACGCTCATCGAGCTCATTGGGACAACGGTAGGTGGTGTGGGCGATCTGACGGGCCAGTGCCAGCCCCGCTACCGGGCCGACGGCGTCGTCGTAATAATCCCCGCCATTCCAGTGCGGATCAAGCTGCACCGCACGAATCTGAGTGTGGGCCCAAGCTGCCTGCTCAGCGGTAGTTTGCGCGCCTGAAGCAACCATAACCAGGCGCTCCACGCGCCCCGGATACATGGTGGCCCACTCGATAGCGCGGTGACCTCCGAGCGAGGCCCCCACAACCGTGTTCCAGCGTTCAATCCCCAACAGATCCGCCAGGCGAGCCTCTGCGCGCACCTGGTCGCGGGTGGAAATCACCGGGAAACGCGAGCCGTAAGGGGCGCCGTCCTGAGCAATAGAAGCCGGGCCGGTAGAGCCTTGACAGCCACCTAGCACGTTAATGGCAACTACAAAGTAGCGGTTAGTGTCGATAGCCAAATCCGGGCCCACCACCTGCGACCACCAACCGGCAGTAGGCTGACCAGGCTCAGCCTCACCAATAACATGAGCGTCACCGGTGAGGGCATGCTCAATCAAAATGGCGTTGGAGCGGTCTTCGTTAAGCTCACCCCAAGTCTCATAAGCGAGCGTAATTGCCGGCAAAATAGAGTCATTTTCGAGGCGCAAATCGCCCACATTAGCGAAGCGGCGACAAGCCTGTGGGTCGGTGATTTTCCAAGCGCCGGATACGGGGGCAGGCGGAAGCTGACGGTTGCGGTTCATGGGAATGCCTTCTAAATCTGGGCGCGCAGAGGCGCAAAATTACAGATGCGATAACGCTCGCCAAGGCACGCAGATGTGGCTCAGCGAGCGTTCGGCATTCGTCCCATGAGGGGTAGCAGAGGTAGGACGGCGAAACGAAGAGTAGGTAGCGCAAAGCCAGGGCACATCAGCGCCTGGGTTGAGCTAGCTACCTGCGTCACAGTTATCTCCAATTACGTCCAATACCGCGTTAATTGTCTTAAGCATAACGCGAGTACGTCAAGGATGTAAGCTTACAAAGTACGAAGGATCACTAGTTGGACCGCTATGGCGTGATGACGTCACCAGTCGAAGAAGCTGCTATCGTTGTCGCAACTGCTGTCGCTGCCACTATCGTAACTATTGTCATCGCTATAGTCGTAGTCGCCGCTATCGCAGTCGTAACTATTATCGTCGTTGCTGTCGTAGCTGGTATTGTCGTCGCTAATGTCGTAATAGTTGCTAACGCCGTCACTTCCAGATAGCCAGCTCATGGGTGATGCATTAAACCTAGGCTGAGGTTTACGAGCTGAGTCTTTCGAATTTCCAGCTATCATAATTAAAAACATGCCTGTTGCAACGAAGACTATAATTACGGCAAGAGGTATAAACCTAGAATCCATGTCTTGCTGTTCCTGGCTATAGCCGGAATTATCGTAAGACTGGCTACTGTAACTATTATCGCTGGTCGAATCGTCGTAAGACGGATCTCCATAGGTGTCATTGTTAGGGTCGTCGTAGGAGTGATCGCTGTCGTAATTGTTGTAATAGCGGTTGTAGTAATTAGAACTGCCTGAACGAGAGCTAGAACGCCCCCACCAAGAGTTACGTCGTGAAGAAGAGCCAGAACCGCTGGAATTAGAGCCCCCAGAACTTGAACGACGCGAGGAAGAGCCAGAACCGCTGGAACTTGAACGACGCGAGGAAGAACCAGAGGAACTGCGTCCGCTTGAACCTCCGCTGTTGCCTCCACGGCCTGCCGGGACCGCATTACGCCCCGTTGTGGCTGCGCCAGAAGTTGATTGGCTGCCGCTCACTGAGCTGCTTGAGATTGGGGTAATAGAACTGCGTACACCACTGGCGCTAGCACTAGGCGCGCACAGGCATACGGCTGCGATAGTGGCCAAAGCCAGTAAAGCATGTTTGCGAAGGTGCGTATTTAATTTAGTGGCAGAAAGGGGTGAAAACACGCTCACGGTTATTCCTGAGGTAGTGCTGATGTAGTTAAAACTAGTTCCTAATCAGAATAACCGTTGCTCTAGAGGTGGGCATCGGGGAATTATCCCCTTACCGCAATGATATTGCCTCAGATTTTTAGATGATTTCGGTTTCATCTTCCTTAACTAAGCAATACAGCCCTAATCCACCTACGGTAAGAAGCCCAAGAGCCTCAAGCTCATCTGTTGCTTTAGAGTCATTGTCATCAGAGTAGCTGCTGTAACTAGAGCCTACGTAACCTGAGTTGGAGTGTCCTTGCTCAGAAGAACCTGATCTGGAGTGCCCTGAGCTGTGCCCACCACTGTGGCCACCGCCGTGACCGCCGCCATGGCCACGCGTGGGGACCCTGTTATGACCAATAGCTATGCTCACAACAGAAGTTGATTGGCTGCCACTTACTAAGGTACGTGAGCTAACGGCTGTGCGCGCAACGCTGGCGCCGGCGCTGGGAACGCACAGGCATACGGCTGCGGCAGTGGCCAAAGGTAACAAAGCATGTTTGCGAAATTGCATATTTAAATTATCTGTAGATATTTTCGCTCGAAAAATTATGGTTAGGCTTCGCTCATTGCTTTAAGCACGCCACCCACTACTACTAAACCTACTAATACAGCTAATATGATTAAAGTCGTGCGCTTTGAAAATTCGATTCCTAGTCCCTCGCTGTCGTCATAGCGGTGGTAATTGTAGTAGTCGTCGTAGTCGTCATAGTAATAGTTGTTATAGTAATTGTTGCCGTAGCGGTTGTAGTAATTAGAACTGCCTGAGCGCGAGTTTGAATAACCCTGCGAGTTGGAATTACCTGAATAAGAATCAGAGTAACCCTGAGATCCTGAGTTGCTTGAGTAAGGATCGGAATAGCCGCGTGAGCTGGAGCTACCAGAACTAGACCCTGAGTAGCCCTGAGAATTTGAGTTGCCGGAGTAGCCTTGTGAACTGGAGTTACCGGAGTGCCCCTGTGAACTGGAGCTGCCAGAGTTGGACCCTGAATATCCACGCGAGTTGGAATTTCCAGAGTAACTACGGGAGTTAGAACCCCCGGAGTTTGAGCTACCTGAGCGCGAGCCGCTAGAGCGAGAGCTGGAACGCCCAGAACTGGAACTGCGACGTGAAGACCCTGAACTGGAACTTTTTGAGCTGTGACGTGAAGAACTTCTGGAGCTAGAGCGTCCGGAACTTGAACTTCCAGAGCGCGAGCCGCTAGAGCGAGAGCTGGAACGCCCAGAACTGGAACTGCGACGTGAAGAAGAAGAACTAGAGGAACTGCGCCCGCTTGAACCTCCACTGCTGCCCCCACGGCGTGCCGGAGCCACGCTACGGCCAATTGCTGTGGTTAAGCTAGAACTTGACTGGCTACTGCTTACTGAGCCGCTTGAAATTGAGCTGACAGCAGTGCGTACAACGCTGGCACCGGCGCTAGGCACACACAGGCACACGGCTGCAGCAGTGGCCAAAGCTAGCAAAGCGTGTTTGCGAAGCGGCTTATTTAATTTAGCTGCAGATATGGGCAAAAATGTGCTCACGGCTATTCCTGAGGTAGTAGTGATTTAGTTAGAGGTCGCGCCTGACCAGATAGCCAGGCGCGACCTAACTGTCAGTGGCTACACGCGCGGAGGGTAATTCGGGTAACCAGGTGGCGGCGTAACCGCTTTGGTTGCCTTGTTTTTACGCGCAATAAGAACCGCGCACAACACTGCAGTAATTACCCCAATTACAACAACGGCTATCAACACATACATGGCAGTGTTGTCTTTAGTGGAAGAAGTAGACTGCGCTGCGCTAGTAGTGAGTGTTGGTGTAGCAGACTCAGTTGTAGCATAGCTGCTCGCACTAGGGGTAGGTGTTGGGGAGTCACCCCCATATACGCGGAAGTAGGTAGCAGCGGTAGCATCTAGCTTTACGCTCCCCGAAGCTTCTACATTCGGGGTAGAGATAGCCCAGTCGTATTCGATGAAGGTGTTGTTAAGGATTGGACGCGTATAGTCATAGGTTTTGGTGTCTAGACTAGATCCTTGCGGCAGGCTTAGCGTCACATATTTAGTGGTAAGCGTGTAGTCTGGGAAATACTTTTTAGCCGTTTCCAGATACTGCACATCTAGGCTCTTAAAAGACAAAGAGTACTTATTATCACCCAGTGGAGTTAACTTAATTGCTTGCGAGTCGCTGGGTAAAATTTCCCGGGTAATAGTGCAGAAAGTCTGGTCTTGCTCCTGGCCATACTCAACTTGGAAAAGGCTCGCAGTGTTAGTTTTAGTGCAGTTTTCTTTGGTTACACCAGAGCCGATCACCTGCACGCCTTCTAAGGTATAACCGTCAGGAAACAGCTTGTAAACGTAGGCGACAGTTAGCTCCGTATCTGCTGCAGATACGACTGGCATAAAAACTGCACATATGCCTAATAAGCTAAGCGCCATTAGCGCATTGAGTATCCGACGCATCATTGCTCATCCTCATTGAGTTACTACAAACAACTGTGAGTGCAGTATATTCTATTAACGGCGCAGGGCTAGCGGGTATTAAGTCTCAAATACTCCGCCAGCCCTGCTAGAACACTTTACTTAGTGTTCCAACCATAATCCTTGGGATCATAGTTTTGCCAACCATTATTCTGGTTGTAGTTATTGTTTTGGCCGTAACCATTTTGTGAGTAGCCGTTTTCATTGTAACTACCCGCGTTATAGCCATCTTGGCCGTATGAGTCGGGGGTGTAACCACCCTGGCCATAGCTGCTAGAGGCGTAACCGTTTTGACCATCATAACTGCCGGCGTCGTAGTTACCGGTGCCATAACCACCCTGATCGTAACCGGTTTGGCCGTAACTGGTTTGTCCATAACCAGTTTGGTCGTAACCGGTTTGGCCGTAGTTACCAGCAGAGTAATTTCCGTCAGAGTAGCCTCCCGCCGAATAGCCTCCGGAAGAGTAATCTCCCGCAGAATACCCACCCGCGTTATAGCCGCCATCAGGTGAATAACCATTAGGGTTATAGCCGCTCGGTCCGTTGCCGTAAGGGGTGTATTGCTCTGCCGCATAGGCGTTTTGGCGAGCACGCCTGATAATTACAAATACAAAAATGAGCACCACTGCCAATAATGCAAACATGATCATGGCTGTGCGAGCAGTCATGGTCGAGTTTGAGCTTCTGGGTCCGTAGTGGTTGTGGTGGTAGTAGCGGTAACGCGTGCGATTACCTGAGCGATAGCCTGAACGCCTGCGAGAAGAGCGGCTTCTGCTGCCCCGGCCCCTGCCGCCACCGCGACGGGCCTCAATGTTGGAACGCCCGGTTGAATTATCGACGCGTTCGCCTACCCCAGTAGGGAGCTCAGTTTCCCCAGTAGAGATCCCAGCCTCGCTCAACCCGTTAGCAACTAGTTGGCTAGAAGCTAACTGGGTTGAGCTGACTGCGGTGCTCGGGGCATCAGTGGAAGTGCGCGCGGCAGCTGCATCTGCGCTTGGAACGCAAAGACATGCGGCTGCTGCTACAGACAGTGCTAACAGCGCTTGTTTACGTAGCGGCTTGCGTCTTTTATCTGCAGCTGCGCGCGCATTCATACTCACTTTGAATCCTGGTTTTAGTTGTTCTGGTTGAAGCTCGGGTACTGGCGAGTAGGAGCCAGGCCCTCATCTTGTCCCAGACGGATGGTGGGGTAGTAGTCCTCAGCGTCGCCACCTGCTGCCGGCGCGGCGTCGTAATCCTGCGGCTGGGCAGGGGTTACCTGCGGGGGCAGGACGACGTCGTCACCAGCTGAGCTGGAAGGAAGCGGTTGGGCGGGGCTTGCGGGCTGAGCCGGGTTGGTAGCAGCGGGCTGGCCAGCAAAGGGGCTGCCGGCCGCAGCAGACTGAGCTGAGGGAGCTGCCGCGTATCCCGCTGACGGAGCTGACGGGCTCGGGGACTGATAGCCGCCCTGGGCAGCGCCGTTTTGGGCAGGCCCACCCTGAGTAGCACTGGGCCCACCCTGGTAGCCGCCAGGTTGAGGGTAGCCAGGGGCTGCAGGAGCGCTAGGAGCTACCGGAGCAGAGCTGCCGGCCGGAGCGTTAGGGCCACCATAGTTAGGGCCGCCAGCAGGGCCGTTAGGGGCGCCATAGCTGGGACCATTTACCGGGCCATTGGGTCCGCCTACAGGGCCGTTGGGGCCGCCGTAGTTAGGAGCACCAGGAGCCATGCCGCCGGCAGGGGCACCGGGACCAGAGGGGCCGCCAAAGTTATTGGGGCCATAACCAGGGCCAGCAGGACCGCCAAATCCGCCAGGGCCGTTAGGACCAAAGCCGGTGCCGGGAGCGCCCGGGTAGGGGCCGAAGTTAGCCTGATCGTTCTTCTTGCCGTTCTTCTTGACCACCAACACAGTGGCAATGACGCCGATAACCGCAATCACGGCCACAACAGCAGCAACGATGTAAAGCGTGGTGTTGTCGTCGTCAGAGCTGGAGCTAGAGCTGCTGGAGGTCTGCGCAGTTGAGGTGGCGCTAGGCGCAGGGGTGGCACCCTTCTGATCGCTGGTAGGCGAGTCGCTGGGGGCGGGGGAAGTGGTGGAGTTCTTAGAACCGCCAGAGCCGCCGGAGTTGCCATTCAGATCGCCGATACCAAGGTCGCCGTTGCTACTGGAGCCACCGCCACCGTTGGAGCCACCGCCACTAGAACCGTTGAAGTTGACGGTACCTGAAGCTTCAGGAATAGAACCGCCTGTTTCCCAAGCGTAGACATCAGCGCTAGGGGTGTTTCCTGTTTCAGCTCCATCAGCCGTAACGTTCGAGCCCTTGGGGACCCCGAGCATGGTTCCTGCTAGCTTGATATCCAAGCCGCTTTTGCCTTTTACGGTGGAGTTAAGAATGTTTGAATAGCCCTTAAACGTAAAGTCATAAGAGCTAGAAGTCTTATTGGTGATATAGACCCCGATAGGAGGTGCGCTAGTACTGTAGCTCTTGTAAATTAAGCAGGTAGAGCCTGAGGATTTGGACGAAAAGTTTGCTTGGTAGTCGCCACTAGCCTGGCAATCAGATTTGGTTAGTGTTCCAGTGTCATCGGAGATCAGCATGCCCTGATGGATGCTTCCTAGCTTGTCCATTATGGTGACGGCAATGCCATCATAACGGTCTGCCGCAGTTGCTGCAGGGGCAAGTAAGCAGGCAAGTATGAGTGCCAATACTCCTGTTAATGCTGACAATCTTGCGCGCATCTGTGTGTCCTCTTCTGTATGCCGCAGGTGCGGCTAGTAAAGCTGGACCCGGTCTTATAGATCTCTATATAGATCGGGCCCAGCTCTATCCTAGTGTCGTAGGGCTAAGAATATCTTGAGTTTTTCTGGGGATAACTCCCCTTAGGGGTTTCCTTAGTGGTTTGTGCCGTTAGCGTTACCAGGTCCGTAAGGGGCCGACGGCGGCTGGTTGCCAGGGTTGTAAGGGGCCTGGTTGCTTGGCGCTGACGGGGCCGACGGCGGCTGGTAGGGTTGCGGTTGGCCTGAGGGTGGCTGACCCTGGTAGGGCTGCTGATAGGCGGGGCCTGCGGGGCGTGGTCCACCCATAGCACCTGCGCCCATGGCGGGGCCTGCGCCGGGTCCAGTTGGGCCAGCTCCAGGGCCAGTTGGGCCAAAGCCTGCGCAGGGAGTGCCCGGGCCGGTTGAACCAAAGCCTGCGCCAGGACCACCCGGACCACCGGGGTAAGCCCCTGGGTAAGGGCCGCGATAAGTGGGGCCAGTAGGCTGCTTCTTCTTGTTTACAAGCACAATTGCAGTGATTGCGCCGGCTGCGAGTACCACTACAGCAACGCCGATCCCAATGTACAAAGCAGTGTTGGAATCTGATTTGTTGCTGGCTAATGCGTTGGCAGTGGCGCTAGGAGTGGCTGATTCGCTGGTTGGGCTAGGGGTGGCTGACTCAGTGGTGGGTGTGGGTGTAGGCGTGGGCGATTCGCTTGTAGAAGGATCACTACCTCCAGTGATGTATTGTGCTGCAGAAGCATCTAAGGTAGTGGTCCCCTTGACATAAATATAGGTGCTAGCGTCATCCCACCTATAGATATCGTATTTATCGTTGCTGTCGTTTGTTGCCTTTTCTACCCCCGATGAGAAGGTAGTGCCTTTAGGCATGGCAAAGGTCATGCTTGTAAAGTTTAGCGTGTGGTCAGAAAGCAGGTTCTTAGCTTCTGATTTAAGCGAGTAAAAAGACAGGGCAGTGAAGTTAAAGGAGTACTTGTTATCTCCTAGGGGAGTTAACTTAATTGATAGTGCCCTATAAAGTTTTTCTGGCTTATATTCGTAGCCAACCGTGCAAGTACCCTCTTTTTCATCATAAAGTGGCTGATATGTTGAGGACTTGCACTCCTCGGCGCTGACGCCTGAAACAGAGACTGCCTCTAGGAATGTGCCGTCTGATTGCAGACCGGCTATATATTCTGCTTCTAGCTCTTGGGCAGCTGCGGTGGGTGCAATTGCGCCCGCGACAGCCAGCGTTAAGAGTGCCATTAATGCTGTCAGTTTGCGACGCATAATGCCCCCTCCTTGGATGATTGATTATTTAGAGCATAGCGCATAAGGCGCCTAGCTTTTAGACCTGTGGATAGTTTGAGCCTGATCCGTAAGGCGGCTGACCCTGGCCAGGCTGATACGGTGGCTGAGGTGTCCCAGTTCCATTCTGGTACTGGCTACCAGTAGCTTGGTTGGCGTCCGGGTATGCGGGAGGGTTAAATGCTCCAGGAGCAGCGGTGCCTGGCATGCTGGAAACCATTGGGGCGCCCATGCCTGCAGCGCCTAAGCTAGGGTAGGAGCCGTAGTTGGGGGCGCTAGCCTGCTTTTTCTTGTTAATAACTACGACGGCGGCAATTGCGATCGCTGCAATTACTACTGCCGCAATGGTGATACCTACATACAAGCCAGTGTTGGAACCTGAATCATTAGCCGGGGCTGTGGCGCTAGTGCTCTGAGTGGGCATAGCTGAAGTGGCAGTGGTAGGGGTTGAAGATTCTGTCGTTGTGCTGGGAGTAGGCGTGGGTGAGGGAGTGCCAGCCGCTAAGTAGCCTGCCACAGAAGCATCGAGGGTGGTGGTGCCCGTTACTGACATTAACGGACTGTATTCGGTCCAGCGATAGGCATCAGTATCGGTGTTGTCTAATTTTGTGGCATTACCTTTACCGTTGGTGATAACACTACCTACAGGTAGAGATAAAGTGATCTTGGTGATCTTGATGGTATCGCCTCGATACATATCGCTGGCAAGTGCCTCGTAGTCGCTGACAGAAAGAGTGCTGAACTCAAAGGAATAGCTGGTGCCGCCATTTGAGGTCAGCTTAAGTGTAAAAGCTTTGGTGATCCGCTCGCCTTTAAAAGACAGTCCAAGCAAACAAGCGTTACGTTTAGCGTCATAAACAGGCTTGTATTTCGTGGATTTGCAGCTTTCTTCAGTTACTCCCATAACGGCAATGAATTCCGTGATTGTGCCGTCGCTAGAAAGCTGGGTTACATATGATCCCTCGTATTCCTGTGCGGTAGCGGTAGGTGCGATCATACCGGCGCCTGCCAGCATTAAAAGCGCCATTAAAGCTGTCAATTTACGACGCATGTTATTTCCTTCCCTGGTAGTGACTATTTTGTTGCCTAGATACCGATACTTAGCTACGTGGATAATTCGGGCCACTGCTGTATGGCGGCCGCTCTCGACTTGTAGGAGCTTGTCCGTTATGGGGTGAGCTGGGATAGGGGTGTGGAGTATTAGGTCTACCAGGGGAAGAAAATTGAGGTTTAGCTGGCTTTTTGTGTCTCTTGGAAAGCAGAACAGTCGCCATGATCCCAATCGTGGCAACTAGGCCGCCCACAATCATGGCAAGCAAGAGACTGTTGTCGGCTTGCCTAGAGGTTTTCTTGACACTCAGTGCAGTAGGAACAGCTGAAACTGGGGGAGCCGACGAAGCCTTACCAGTGCGTTTAGTTAGGCCAGTGGTGGTCTCGTCGGTAGCAGACGGGGTGCTTTGTGGGCTTACGCCAGAGTTGATCGTAGGGGCGCCATCTGCTGAGGCGGCCAGTTCCATAGTCCCTGTTACGGTAGCTGCACCGGTGTCAGTGGTGCTCCCATTCCAAGTGTAGTAAGCATATTTATTATCTTTGCTTTCCACCGGAGAAAGTGTTTTAGTGGTGACTTTTGCTCTTAGCGGGATGGCGAGCACGGTCTTAGTAACGTTAAGATCGTTGACATTTATCTCAAGACCAGCCGCGATTTTAACGCGCATGGCAACTGAGTTTGGTATAAACATAAAATTGATATTATTTTTTGAACCGTTGGGGGTTCTTAACAGGGCTGCAAGGTATTCGTTCTCATCATAGTACTGATAGAACATACATTCGCTTTTACTACCTGATTGGCTGAAATCAGCAGTGTAATCATCAATATCGTCGCAATTGGAGTCATTGATAGTGCCGTCAGTGCTACTAAGAGATATTGCTTCGTAGGCAGTGCCGTCTTTTTCAAGAATATAGATAAGCTTGGCGGTGATGCTACCTGCGGCGACAGCACTAGGCGCGCATATGGCTCCAGCCATTAATGTGATAAAAGCTAGTGCGGTTACAAGTGCACGTTTCACTGCTTCTCCTTGAGTGTGTCGCTTAGGGGGAGCTGTCTTAACCGTATCAGGCTAGTAGTCAGGTTCCCTAGGTATGCCGGTTCCGGGGAGTTAGGTAGCCCGCTTGGGGCTGGTTGCCTGTGTAGCCTTAGTTTTCTCTTTGAATGATTGCAGTCGGCCTGGTTATTGGCCACCCTGGTTCTGCTGCATAGCAGATGGTGGACTTGGGTGAGGCTGGGACTCTGATGTTTGTGGGATTGGGTGGCTAGCGTGTTGTGGCTGTGGACCTGAATGGGGGTGGCCGTTATAAACCCTGGTAGAGGCTGCAAAGTAGACAGTGGGACTTGGCTCTCTGCGTTTTTGTACTAGCAGAACAGTGGTTACTACACTGGTCAGGGCTACTACCGAAACCACGCCCAGTACCACGTAAAGCGCAGTATTGGAATCGCTGGACTTGTGGCTGACAGCTAGCACAGTAGTGTTATTGCCTGATGGCTTATCGTTGCTGACCCCGGTGTCTCCCGGGGCTGGGGCGATAGATGGAGTGATGGTAGTGCTAGAAAACGGTATGGTTCCTTTCAGCTCTGCAGTTGAATCAACAGCTGTGTTACCGTTCCAGGTGTAGTAGATGTTTTTGCTACCCTTGGCTACCTTTGGGGATAGTGTTTCTCTGGTGACAGTGGCATTTAAGGGCAGCGCAGCTACCGTATAAACCACGTTCAGGTCATTAGTTTTCTTTAATCCCAGAGCATATGCGACTTTGATTCGCATAGAAGCTGACAGGCTCATAAATGTGAACTCAAGCTTGTCGTCTACACGGTGTGTAGACCAGGCGTAGCTGTATTCATCCCTGTCATAGTGTTTGCGGAAAATGCATTCGTTTTTGCCACCTGACTGATTAAATTCCGCAGTGTATGTTTTGGTGTTTTTGCAGTTGGAAGAGTTTATGGTGTTATCTTTACTGTAGACGGCAGTTATTTCTTCACTACTGCCATCGTGGTTGAGTATGAACAATAATGTGGTTTCAATGTTCCCGGAAGCCGTGGCGGTGGGAGTGACAAGAGCTGCGCCAGCCAATGTGATAAAAGCTAGCGCTATTGCTAGTGCGTGTTTCACGGCTTCCTCCTTGAATGTGTTGTAAATACTAGGGGTGTTGGCCAGCCATTAAAATGGCTGGCCAACACTTTAGCCCTGGCAAGGGTCAGTTACGGTTTTGCGGGTAGTTTGGGTTAGCGCCATAAGGTGGCTGCCCTGCCTCGGGCTGGTTTTGCCTGGGCTGTGGCTGCGTGCCTGGCTGGGCCGGTCCAGCTTGAGACTGCGCCCCCGGTTGTCCCTGAGTAGGTTGAGGTTGCGGGCCAGGATAAGGCTGAGGGTTGAAGTTACCTTGCTGGGCGGCAGCTTGGCCAGGGTAATTCTGGGGTTGCGCAGCTGGGTAACCCTGTGACTGCTGCGGGCCCCGATAGCCTTGCTGAGCCTGTGGGCCAGGGTGAGGACCGTTATAAGGCATAGTCGGGGAAAGCGGTGGATAGAAACCAGGTGCCGGGCTCGGGTTCTTGCGCTTCTTCACCAGCACAACAGTGACCACAATTCCGATTACGGCAGCTACGCCCACAATCCCTAGTACCACATATAAGGTGGTACTAGAATCTTTAGACTTGTTGCTCGTAGCTAACGCGGTAGCGCTGGGGGTATCTGAAGAAGTAACAGTGGAAACTGGGGCAGGTGTATTGGTGGAACTGCTAGTCGGGCTGCTAGTAGGATCACTAGTCGGGCTGCTGGTGGCACCAGAAAGCGGCAAAGTACCTTTTATGCCTGCGCTTGAGTTAGTGGCATCAGGGCTTTCCCAAGTGTAGTAAACAAATTTGTCACTCTTCTCTACCGTTGGTGACAGATCCTGATGAGTAACGGTTGCGTTCAGTGGTACTGCCGCCCCGCTAGAAATAACGTTTAGGTCGCTATAGTAGATACCTAAAGCTTCTGAAATATCGCTGCGAATAAAAGAGGTAAGATTTAAGAAGTTAAACTTAAGGGTGTCTCCACTTTGGTAAACTAACCAATTGCTGCTGTAGCTATCTTTTTCGTAATGTTTAGCGAAAAGACACTGATTTTTACCGTCCTTTTGGGTAAATTTTGAGATATAATCTTTAGTGTCTTTGCAATTTGAAGAATTGACAGTATTCTCACTTCCGTAAACTGCGGCTAACTCATCAAAGCTGCCGTCAGCGTTGAGCGCAAATAGTAGTTTAACATCAACTTTTTCGGTGGCGGTGGCTGCCGGGGCTAACAGTGCCCCGGCCACTAGCGTGAGAAAAGCTAGTGCTATGGCAAGTAGACGTTTCATTGCCCTCTCCTTGAACAAGTAATTGCTAAAGCTTGTGGGTGGAATCCAAGTCAGTCTGGCAGTCCTGGCCAGGGTGGCTGCTGACTTGAGTTTGCGCCCTCTGAATGGCTCGGTTGAGTAGAAGCCTGATTATCTGTAAAGCTTCGTGGTTGGTTTGAATGGCTCTTATAGGTCTGTGGCTGCGCGCTAGAACTACTTTGATCATCATAGAGTGTAGCAGCATAAAGTGGCGTATACGCAGAAGTGGAGTTCTTACTTATCTGAGCTAATAAGAAGGTTCCTGCGATTATAGCAATAGAGGCTATGGTAGCAATTATTAAAAACTCATTAAGTAAGCCATTAAAATTGCGAGAGTTGGATATTGATGTAGCTACAGACTTGTTGGTGCCTGTTGCAGGCTTAGTGGCGGAGTTGTCAGTAGTTGGGCTGACGGTGGCTGGTCTGCTGGTATTGTCATGGCTGGGTTTAGGGCTAGCTGTGCTGAAAGGCGCAGATGTGTGACTAGGTTTGCGGGCGGGGCTAGGAGTGGAGGTAGTGGGCCTGCCAGTAGGGTCGTAAGGTGAGTATGAAAAACTGCCTGTCAGTTCTATATCCTCGCTAGTAGCCTCAGCGTTAAACCAGGTGTAGTAGCTGTACCTGCTATCTCCCTTATCTATTCTTGGTGACAAGGTTTGAGAGGTAATGGTTGTATCTGCAGGAAGCTGCACTATGGTAAAACTGACATTTAAATCAGAGCGATCAATGTTTAAGGTATTTGTGATTTTGTCTAGTGAATAATGGAATTCGTTAAAAAACCTAAAATTGATACTGTTACCTTCTGAGGATACTGACCAGTTAGGGGCAGGTTCACCTTTTTTGTAATATTTAATGAAGATGCATCTATTTTCTTTGCCTATACGAGCAAACCTTACGATATCTGTTTCAGTGCCTTTGCAGTTATCGGTGTTAATGGTGTTATCGTTGCTGGAGACATTAACTAATTCTTTAATGCTACCGTCGGAGTTAAGTGTGAACCAGAGTTCAGTCTTAAAATTTCCGTCAGCCGTGGCGACAGGGGTAAATAGGACTCCAGCTGCTAAGGTAATAAAGGACAATAAAATTGCCAATGCACGTTTCATTACTTTCCCTCCTTAATTGCTGGGGCCTGAAGATGGCATTTGCCAGGCCGGCTCTTCTGCGGGATAAGCGTGGGCGACGCCGTCGGTAGAAACTAGGCGAGTCTGGTTACCCTCTGGGGTGGCTAGTTCATGGGCCAACTGGACATTCTGATTCGGGTGCGAAAGCGTAGCCAAATCTCCCGAATCAGGCTGGCTGGGCATCCCATATCGCTGCGGATAAACCTCGTTAACCGGCTGCGTAGTAAGCGGCAGTCCCCCCGGGGCCGTAGGCGCCAGCGACGGCGTCGGGGCAATATACGGGCGGTAACCAAGCACGGGGGCCGACGGCGCAGAAACCATCTGCTGCGGGAAACCTGGCGCACCAAGCACGGGGGCCGACGGCGCAGAGGGCATCTGCTGGAAAACAGGCGCCCCCACAGGCTGGGCTGGCTTGGCACGATTGCGACGCGCCTTTGCCATAGTCAACGCCAACGCAATACAAGACATCAGGGCCACACCAACCGCAACAATGGCGATAGTGAGCCAAATATTGTCGTCACTGGCAGAATCGGCGGCTAAAGGGACAGCGCTCAGGGGAGTGGCCCCAGAGGCAGTGCTCAGGGAAGTGGCCCCAGAGGTAGAGGGCAGGAGAGCAGTCCCAGAAGTAGCCGTCAGAGGACTGGTAGCTAAAGGGGTAGCCGCCATAGCCGGTGAGGCCACACTAAGAGTCAAGAATGGCGCGGTTAATGTCACAAACACGCCAGCATGCTTAAAGCGTGCAGCGATGCGCTGCATTTCTCCTCCTTGAAACTTAGTGGGCAGTGCCGGGCAGTGCCATTCTAATGCGGCTTATTAGGGTACGACGCCGCCCTAGCCGCTTGGGCTGGCCGGCACTGCGTCAGTTTTTAGGCCTCGCTAGCGTCACCGCCTGCAGCTTCCTGCTTGCGGCGTTTTAGCAGTAAAAAGCCCAGGCCAGCGGCACTGGCTACCACCAGGGCGCCAACCACCCACAGGGCGGTAACTATCCCACTATTACCCTGTTTGGCGGCGGCCGCCTGCGATTTATCTGCACCAGCTATAGTCGCGCGGTAGTCAGTAGCCTTGGCAGAGCTGCTAGCATTAGCAGAACTGCTGGCTGAGCCACTGGCCCCTGGCGTGGGGGCTGCGCTAGTGGCGCCGCCGCTGGGCTGGGCGCCGTCGGGAGCCCCACTTTGCGAACCAGAGCCGCCCTGAGAGCCGTCAGAGCCACTCTGAGAGCCGCCAGCCAGCCAGCTTGAACCACCTGATGGGCTAGTAGAACTTGGGTCATTTACGGTCGCGGTAAAGCTGTTTTGATGGGTGGAATTACGCCACTGCATGAAGTAGCCCTTGCCCTCGCCACCAGACTGGTTCACTTTGACGCCGTCGCTAGCCGAAGTAACCGTGGCATCATGCACACTGACATTGCTGTTAATGGAGCTAACCTTAAGCGGTTTGAGAGCAACAAGCAGGGCCTCAACGCGGTTGTGACCGGTTAGCTTATTGCCGTTGAGTGAATAAAACTCATGCCCCGCCTGCGCGCTGTATGTGGCCGTGCCTGAGCAGTAGTTGTAGCCCTCGTTTTGTTTAAAAACCGGATTAATTTCTGCCTCAGTTTTCGGCATAGCGCTTTTTAGCGTGTCAGCGCAGCTTTGGCTGGTTAGCGTCTGGGTGTAGTCAGCGATGCTAACCGTGTACATAATCTGCCCAGCTTTGGCAAATACCACCGACTCTTGCGCTTTCGCTTCGTTAGGTGCAGCTAGTGCCGACGGCGCCAGGGTGCCAGTCCCCGTGGCCAGTAGCGCAGCAGCTACAAAACGAGTAAAAAAACGTTTACATACGGCAGTATTCATACCTATCTCCTAATTAGCCGCCATAAGGCTGGTTATTCCAGCCAGTGCGGGGCTGCTGATTTTGCTCGCTATCCGCGTCATAAATCTGGGTAGCGGCAGGGTCATAGTCCTGCGTTGGAGCCTGAACTGTCTCCTGTGAGGGCTGTGAGGTGGGCGCCTGCACGGTTTCTTGCGCGGTGGGCGCCTGAACCGTGTCTTGTGCGGGGCTCGGGGTTGGGGCCGCAATGGTGTCTTGTGGGTAGCGGTGAGTTGGGGCCAGGGTTGTTTCCTGGGCATAACTTGGGAACACCGACTGCCCGGAGTTCTGTCCGTAGGTTTGTGGGGCGCTTTGGCCGTAACCCTGGGGTTGGCTGTAGCCTTGAGCGGCCGGTTGCCCCTGCCCCTGGGGAGCGGCCGGTTGCCCGTAGCTCTGCTGGCCGTAACCCTGGGGTGCGGCGCTCTGTCCGTAGCCTTGGGGTGCGCTGGGGGCGTAAGGAGCCGACGACGCCGAAGGGGCATAGCCCGACGCTGCTGACTGTGCATACCCTGAGGCTGCCGACTGCGCGTAACCCGGGTTCGAGGCCTGAGCGGCGCTTGGTGCAGAGTACTGCGGGGCGCTCTGGCTGTAGCCCTGAGGCTGCCCATAGCCCTGGGGAGCGGCTGGTTGTCCGTAGCCTTGGGGTGCGCTGGGGGAGTAAGGGGCCGACGCCGCCGAGGGAGCATAGCCCGACGCTGCAGACTGCGGATAGTTAGAAGAGGCCGCACTGTGGGGATAGCCAGAGCTGGGCGCGGACTGTGTGGGAGTCGATGCCGCAGAAGCCGCAGACTGCGGATAAGTCGCCGACGCCGTCGAGGGGGCATAAGTCGCCGACGCCGTCGAGCTGGCATAAGCAGCCGAAGCGGCACTAGCACCTTGAACACCCTGAAGCGGGCCAGAAGTATTAATCTGTCCGCTCGTCATCGTGGGCACATACCCACTGGTGTTATTGGGATAAGACCTAGAAGCATTAGCGCCCTTACGAGGTTTACGCAAAACCATTACGATCAGCGCCAACAGAGCCAACAGCACCACAATGCCTACCCCCAAAGCGGCATACAGGGCAGTGGTGTTAGAGCCTTCCTCGCCCTCAGAGCTGGCCGCCGCCGCGCTTTGCGTAGGGGCAGCAGTCTCTAAAGGATTCGCGTTAGAAGTGGGCGAATCGCTAGCAGAAGGGCTGCTTGAAGGGCTCTGCGACGGGTTAGCAGTTTTATTGTCAGGCAGCAGAGAGAAAGGATCCTGCTTTTGGGTGCCATCATCTGAGGTCAAAGTAAATTCCATGGTCACCGCAGCAGAGGGGTTACGCCAGTAAGCCATGTGCAAATTACGCTTGTTAAAAACCTCGTATTGAAGCTTGACGTTACCCGGGGCGCTAATCACCTTGCCCTCAACGCCCACAATCAGAGCCCTAAAAGTAGCTGAGGAGATCCCCAGGGGCTTAGCAGAAACATTGATAGTGGCCTGCGGGTCAACGGTGACAGTAGTCTTACCGTTTTGCCGCGAAAACTGCGAAGATGCCTTATAGCTGGTGAAAGTCTGCAAAATAGAGCAGGTGGCACCCTTATCTCTTTGTTCAAACTGGGTGGTAAGCGTCTTGTCTTTGGTGGTGCCCTTGAAGCTCTCGCATTGAGCTTTAGTCAGGTTGTTGCTGGGGTCAACCACCATGATGTAGTCCTGCATCTTGTTGTTGTTTAGGACCACAAACATTTCAGCTATGTAGGGTTCGTCTGCTGCGCTTGCGTTGGGCCAAGCGGCTGTGGGCAGACCTAGGCCGGTAACCACTAAAGCTGTTACCGCCAGAATGTGTATAGCCTTGCGCCACATAATCGCCTCCAGGTATGAGTTTTCAACCAGTCTAAACGCTAATCGTTAGAGATGTCTGAAAACTAAGCCTTTGGGCTAGGCTATGGCCTGTGACTTGACGGTAGCTATGGGGATAAGTCTCCCTGAAAAAACAGCTACCGGTGTAGCCAACTTTCTGCAAAAATAGGACTAAACGCCTAAGCGCTCGAAGAGGAGTTGTAATGCTTTCAAACGACCAAATCACTCTCAACCCCAACCCGCTGGTACGCGCCTTGGGGAAGCTGCCCGCCAACTTCACCAAAGCGGACATCATCAGCTACATCGTTGACAACGATATTCACGCCCTAGAACTGCGCTACATTGGCGGAGACGGGCGCCTAAAGGTCCTAAACTTCGCCATCCAGTCCGTGGCTCACCTAGACCGGATCCTAACCATGGGTGAGCGCGTGGATGGCTCCTCCCTATTTAACTTTGTTGACGCCACCTCATCAGACCTATATGTGGTGCCTCAGCTGCGTAGCGCCTTTATGAACCCCTTCGCTGCTGAGCCCACTATCGACTTTTTGTGCTACTTCTACGACGTCGCCGGCAACCCCCTGGTCAGCTCACCTCAGCACGTGCTGCGCCGCGCCCAAACCGCCCTCGAAGCAGCTACCGGCAACCGCCTACAGGCCCTAGGTGAGCTGGAGTACTACCTGTTCTCCGACGTTGAGACCCTATTCCCGGTAGAAGAACAGCGCGGTTACCACGAAGCCGCCCCCTTCTCTAAGTTCGCCGACGTGCGCACCGAAGCCCTCAAATACCTGACCCAAATGGGCTGCGCGGTTAAATACGCCCACGCCGAGGTGGGTAACTTTGTTGCCGACGGGCGCCAAATGATCCAGCAGGAAATCGAATTCCTGCCGGTAGATGCCTGCGACGCCGCCGACCAAATGACCCTAGCCAAGTGGGTAGTGCGTGAAGTAGCCCACCGCCACGGCATTGAGGTGTCCTACTCGCCCAAGATCGCCGTCGGCCAAGCCGGCTCAGGCATGCACTTCCACACCCGCCTAGTAGACCCGCAAGGCAACAACCTATTTAGCCAAGGCGCCGGCCTAACCGAGCTAGCCCGCAAGGTGATCGGTGGCTACCTAACCTTGGCCGCCTCCATCACCGCCTTTGGGAATACCGTGCCCACTTCCTTCCTGCGCCTAGTGCCCCACCAGGAAGCCCCCACCGCCATCTGCTGGGGTGACCGCAACCGCTCAGTGCTGGTGCGTGTGCCGTTAGGGTGGAATAACCTCGATGATCGCATGTTCCGCGACGCTAACCCCAATGAGCCCGCAGTTGGCCAGGTCCCCAATGACCTGCAAACCGTGGAAATGCGCTCACCTGACGGCTCAGCCGCCATCCACCTGCTGCTAGCGGCAATTGTGGTGGCCGCGCGAGTGGGTCTGACTGAGCCGGGAATGCTTGAATATGCCAATGAGCGATATGTCTCAGGGGATGCTTCTAAGCTCGAAAACCTAGAGCAGCTGCCCGCCTCCTGCTACGAATCAGCCCAGCGCCTGCAGGCTCAGCGCGCCCTTTACGAGGCTGAAGGGGTCTTTCCGCCTAAGCTCATTGACGCCTGGGTGGCTTACCTTGAAGGCTTAGGGGATGAGAACTTGCGTGAAGATATCGCCACAGCGCGGGTGCTAGTGGAAGATTTGGTGGAAACTTATTTCCACATCGGCTAAGTGTGTTGGGGCTTAAGTCTTATTAAGTCCCAGCAATAAAGCCAAAGCGGGGCGCTTCCGAACAAACGGGGGTGCCCCGTCGTCGTAATCACACCATTAAAATATGAGACAGCGTTTATAAAGTTGCATCTGGTCTGCTATGTTTACCTCCATTGCCGCTTTGGCAATTTAAGTAACTTTAACGGAGGTGAACATGTCCGCTTTAACTACTCCCGAGCTATCTACGCCAGGGGAGGAGCCTGAAACTGCCGCGAGCGCATCACTAGGTGGTGACGCTAAGGTGTCTGAACACGACAACCCAGGAACTGACCTTAAGCGTGGCCTGTCCGCCCGTCACATGCAGATGATTGCTATAGGTGGCGCGATTGGAACCGGCCTGTTTGTGGCCTCCGGCGCAACCGTTTCTACCGCAGGCCCAGGCGGTGCCTTGGTGGCCTATTCGGTAATTGGTTTAATGGTGCTGTTGTTGATGCAGTCGTTGGGTGAAATGACTGCGCACATGCCCGTTTCTGGTTCTTTCCAGACTTACGCCACGCGTTTTGTTAGCCCTTCCTTTGGTTTTGCCATGGGCTGGAACTACTGGTTTAACTGGGCCATTACGGTGGCCGCCGAGCTGGTAGCGGCCGGTATTGTGATGAGCTACTGGCTGCCCGATGTGCCTCACTGGGTGTGGGCGGCTGTGTTCTTGGCGCTGCTAACCGGTCTTAACGCGCTCTCTGCACGCGCCTATGGTGAGGGTGAATTCTGGTTTGCCACCATCAAGGTGATTACCGTGCTGGTGTTTTTGGTGGCCGGCGTGGCCATGATCCTGGGAATTATGGGTGGTAACTCGCCTGGCTTTAGTAACTGGACTAAGGGTGAGGCCCCCTTCCACGGCGGCTGGCTCTCGATTGTGTCAGTGTTTATGATCGCTGGTTTCTCTTTCCAGGGTACTGAGCTGGTTGGTGTGGCTGCGGGCGAGTCGCGTAACCCCCGCAGGGATGTGCCCCGGGCTATTAAGAGTGTGTTCTGGCGGATCATGCTGTTCTACGTGGGTGCTATTTCGGTTATTGGTTTCCTGATTCCTTACACCGACCCCAACTTGCTGCGTAACGGTGAGACTGATGTGGCTTACTCGCCTTTCACCTTGGTGTTTGAGCGGGCTGGCGTGGCCGGTGCAGCTGCGGTGATGAATGCGGTTATTTTGACTGCGATTTTGTCTGCCGGTAACTCTGGCCTGTATGCCTCTACCCGTATGCTGCACTCGATGGCCCTTGATGGTCACGCCCCCAAGCTGTTCTCCCGGGTTAACCGGCGCGGTGTGCCGCTCTACGCTATGGCGGTTACGGCTGCTGTGGGTGCGGTTGGTTTCGTGACCGCTATTGTGGGTGAGGGCGCTGCCTACACTTGGCTGCTTAACGTCTCTGGTCTTTCAGGCTTCATTGTGTGGCTGGGTATTTCCTGGTGCCACCTGCGTTTCCGGCGGGCCTATGTGTTGCAGGGTAATGACTTGTCGAAGCTGCCATACAAGGCTCCGCTGTTCCCGTTTGGCCCGATGCTGGCTTTTGCTATGTGCCTGATTGTGCTGGTGGGTCAGAACTATGAAGCTCTGTTTAGGGGCCAGCTGTTTCAGATTGCTTCTAGCTACATTGGTTTGCCGGTGTTCTTGGCGATTTGGGGTATCCACAAGCTGGTTACCAAGGAGCCTAAGGTTGAGCTGGCTACCGCTGACGTCAGTGGCGTTGAGGTTGAGGTGGCTTGATAGCTTCTGCTAGCTTTTTCCCGCCTGCGGTTTAGTCCGACGGCGTAGCGAGTGCCTGGTTGCAATTTTATGCAGCCAGGCACTCGCGCTATTCCCAGCGGGCGCAGCGCTCGCTGCGGGCAACTTCGATGGCGCTGTTGCGGTCCCAGCCGTTGCTGGCGCGAAATACCAGCTTACGCGAGCTGGAGCATTGCCAGGCCGTTAAAACCACATCTGAACTGGAGCTATCTGCGTTTGAGTTGTCTGCGGCGGGGGTGGGGGGTGCCTCAGTGGGGGAGATGGTGGTCAAGTTGGGCAGGTTCAAGCCCGTGGAGGGCTCTGGGCTTGAGGACAGTGGTGTAGGCGTGGCGCTGCCTAGCGGTTTGCTGGTGGGTAGCGGCGCGGTGCTAGGTAGTGGCGTGCTGCTGGGAGTAGGGCTGGGGGTGCTTTCAGGGCTCTGGGTGGCTTGGGTGGTGGTAACGACGACGGCGCCCGGCTGGCTTTGCTGGGAGGCTTGGTGGGCGTAGAAAAGGATGCCCCCAACCATGGCAAAGATACCCAGCACCGCGAAGGTAACCAGCGACACGCGCCAGGCTGAGCCCCAGGGCGTATACAAGCTAGCTTGGGTGTTACCAAGCGTGTTTAGCTTGCTTTCGCGCAGAGAGCTGGCCTGGGCGGCGTTGTGGTGGGAGCTGGGGCGCTGGTGGTCAATCATTGGCTTACAGCTGTCGTCGGGGTCAGATACTAAGGCAGATATTACCCCGACCTGTGGCTTAGGTTAAGAAATCACAATGTTGTGACTAGGTAACAGATTTCAACCTTAGAGCCCTGGCAACAAAAGTTATTCGTTTTCTTCGCGTTGGGCGAGGATACGTTCCGCCTCTTCATCAGGCAGCGGATCACCATTGTCGTCAAGCAGGCCGTTACGTTTCATGAACTGGTAACGTGAATCAATGAGACGAGGTAACGGAAACGGCAGAATATATAAGGCGCCAATAAAAATAAAGAACAGTGCAATGAACGAGATGGAAACCATAATGAATTCGGGGGCTCCAAACCTGTCGGAGAGCATGTTGATTCCAGCTAAGGTAGACGCAATGCCCATGCAGGGATAGGTTACTGCCGCCATGTTTTTGGTCAGACGCTCGCGTAAAATGCCTCTCCATAAGTCTACCACCCACGAATCAGTGTAGGTCTGCACCCACCATGAATAAATGATGAGAGGGCCCATAATTATTACTGCGATATCTTGCCACATACTATTGCCTCCTGAATAAAACATCGCTTACATAAAAGGCTAGTGTTGCGTTAGAGATTGTGGTCATCGTGATTTCTCCCCAAATACGCCTTTGGCTAATACCGTCTTAACGGTTGATAGTCTGCTTTGCGCTCTCGTGCTATGATGACGCCTGCTCTGGGCAAGGTGGCCTGGCAGCTTAGAAAAAGGGGGGCGCCCGCCGTGCGGCGGGCGCCCCCTGTCTAGTTTGGTTTGGGCCAGATTTAAGTTTTGGCTGCTAAGCCCAGCAGCTTTACTGCTTTGCAGCTTTGGCTGCTTTATGGTTTTGGTGGTTTTGCGCCAGGCGTTTAGGCTAGCTCAGGCGGCAAAACATCAGTTTGGGCCGGCAAATTGGCGATGCCCACGGGACAGGTAATGCCGTTAGGCCCATGGTTACAGTAGCCGCCAGGATTCTTGTGTAGATAAGCCTGGTGGTACTCCTCGGCCACATAAAATGGCCCGCCCTGGCCAGATTCCAGCGCGGCGGCGTCGCCAATAGTGGTTTGGCAAACGCGCCCGTCACCAAGCTTGTCTAGCTCGCTTTGGAAAGCCTGGCGCAGCGCCGCAGCGGCCTGCGCCTGCTGCGGCGTGGTAACCCAAATCGCGCTGCGATACTGGGTGCCCACATCATTACCATGCCGGTTAGCCTGGGTGGAGTCGTGGTTTTCAAAGAAAACCCGCAACAGATTCTGCCCACCCACGCCCGCTATGGCCGGGTCATAAACCACGGCCACAGTCTCCGCGTGACCAGTTTGGCCAGTGCACACCTCACGGTAGGTGGGGTTGTGGTTGCCTCCACCCATATAGCCCACGGCGGTGGCTAACACCCCGGGCTGGTTCCAGAAAATACGCTCCACACCCCAAAAACAGCCGGCAGCCAGGTAAATAACCTCGGCCCCAGCAGGTAGCGGGTCATCGGCGCGGCTAGCTAAAACCGGGTGAAGCTCTAGACGTTCCAGCAGTGGCTGGCTGTGACCGGCGATAGTGGCCGGCAAGGCGCCAGCAGCGGCGTCGTCGAGATAAGTGCTGTCGCAGAGCGGTAACCAATTTTGCTCAGGCCCAGCTGCCCGCGTCGCAGTGGCGTAGCTCATAGCTGCTGTACAGACTTGATCTCGGCCTGCAAAACGCGGCCGTTAGGGGCCTTGTAGCTGACAGTCTCGCCAGCCTTGTGGCCCATCAGCGCCTTACCTAGCGGGGCCTCGGGGGAGAAGACGCGGGCGCCGTCGGGAACATCAGCCGCAATCTCCTGGTTACCCAGCACAAAAACCTGCTCTTTACCGGCAATAATGGCGGTAATCAGGGCGCCCTTAGTGACGGTGCCGTCAGAGCTAGCCTGACCCACCTCAGCGTTTTCCAGCATCCCCTCAAGCACCTTAATGCGGGTCTCGTTAAGGGCAGCTTCCTCACGGGCGGCGTGGTAGCCAGCATTTTCGCGCAGGTCACCCTCCTGGCGGGCTAGCTCAATGCGGCGAGCGATTTCTTTGCGCTCAGTGGTACGACGGCGCTCAAGCTCCTCGCTTAGACGGTCAAAAGCTTCCTGGGTCAGCCAAGTACGGTTGTCTTCACTCATGTTTTCTCCTAACTTGCCACCTTAAAAGCCCAGTTTAGCCCAATACGGCCATGTAGCAGGCAATACACTGGCACACCCAGGCGGCCACAGTGCAGGCATGGAAAATCTCGTGAAACCCAAACCAGCGCGGCAAAGGATCGGGTTTTTTAAGCGCATAAACCACTGCGCCAAGCGTATAAATTACGCCGCCAGCAGCAATCAAAACGACAATCGCCGCCCCGCCGGCGCGGTAAAGCTCGGGAATGAACCACACAGCCACCCAGCCCAGCACCACATACAAAATCGTGAACAACCAACGCGGCGCGGTAATCCAGCACACATTAGCCACCATGCCAATCACGGCGCCCGTCCAGATAATGCCCAGCACCAGGCGCTGATGATCCGGGGTCATTAACGCTAAAGCCAGGGGAGTGTAGGTGCCGGCAATCAGCAGGTAAATATTGGCGTGGTCAATGCGGCGTAAAAGCTGGGAAATCTTGGCTGGGAAATGCCCGTTAGAGATGTGGTACACCCCAGAGTTGGCGAAAAGCAGCAGTGAGCAGGCCAAATACACGGCGCTGCCGATTTTTAAAGTGGTCGTGGGGGCTAAAACCGTCAGTACAATGCAGGCAGCCAAAGCCAGCGGCGCAGTAATAGCGTGAATCCAGCCGCGTAGCTTGGGTTTGATTAATTTAAGAGCCTCACCGGCCGAGGCGAGTGAGTCGCTAGAAAGCGAGAGTGCTTTGGCGGCTGCCATATGAACCTCCCAGTAGCTTGTTAGGAACAAAAGCTACGCTACCGTAAGTTACGCTTGCGTAGGTAGCTATTTGATAAAGCGAACACCACAGGGCGTAATTAGGCGCTACCGTATATAGCATGGCCGTAAAAGTAGATCGGCCTGTACCTGTATGCAAGGAGCTGAAAATGGCTGGCGACAACCTGCTCTATGACGTTTACGAACGCCGGTTGTTGGCGCAGCTTGACCGCTCTAAAGTTCCCGCACACGTAGGTGTGATCCTCGACGGCAACCGCCGCTGGGCTAAATCCCTAGGGGTAGGCGCCGCCCACGGACACCGGCGCGGGGCAGATAAAATTGCTGAGTTTTTGGGTTGGGCCGAAAATGCCGGGGTTGAAATTGTCACCCTCTGGCTGCTTAGTACCGACAACCTCTCGCGTGACCCGCAGGAACTGGCGCCGCTGTTAGACATTATTGCTAGCGCCGTCGAAAACCTGGCCAATGCCAGGCGTTGGCGATTGCGCATTGTGGGCAGTGTGGAATTACTACCCCAACCGGTGGCCCAGCGGCTACTGGCGGCAGTAGAGTCCACCAGTGCCATTGAAGGCATGGAAGTTAATGTGGCCGTGGGCTACGGCGGGCGTGAAGAAATTGCCCAAGCTGTGCGTGACGCTTTAGCTGAGGCCGCCGCCCAGGGACGAACCCTAGAAGAAGTTGCCCGCAGTCTGTCTGTGCGCGACATTGCTGAGCACCTGTACACCAAGGGCCAGCCCGACCCGGATCTGCTGATCCGCACCTCGGGTGAGCAGCGTCTTTCGGGCTTCCTGCTGTGGCAATCGGTGCACTCGGAATACTACTTCTGCGAGGTTAATTGGCCGGCCTTTAGGCACATCGATTTCCTGCGCGCGCTACGCGACTATGCCCACCGCGAGCGCCGCATGGGTAAGTAGCTCGCCTTACATGGCCGGGTAGCTGGTGCGCTTAAAGCTGTCCAGGCCGGGTAGCTAGAGGGCCTGGCAGGAGCCAGTTTTAGTGCTCTTTAAGCCAGTAATAGTGCTTATAGGCGGCAAAAGCCGCGCCGGCAAAGGGAAGCAAGAATATGATCAGCGTGTAAATCATGCGGTCATAAAAACTGCGTTTACCGGTAAACAGAACGTAGACCACTGCTGCGCAGTCAACCAGAGCCAGTAGCGTCATTACGATTTGGGCAAACAATTTTGACCTTACATTTGTGGGAGCTGGGGGTCTTTTTTGTAGGCGGTTATGGGGCTTTGGGTATTTAGCGGGCTGGTTTGGACATAAGGCGGGGGGGGCTGGTGGGCCACCCCCGATCCGATTAGCCTCTAAACGTCCCTAATCGCGTCTGTGCCTTAGCAGTTTCCGCAGCACTCGTGCTCAGCCTCTTTGGCTGCGCCTTCGGGCGCGGCTGCATCAGCTTCCGGCGCGGCTGCTGCGGCTGCATCTTCGTGAGTTACAACCTCTTCTGCCTCTACTGCGGCGGCGGCAGCCTCCAGCTCAGCGCGGGTAGGCGGGTTAGCGCCCGGGCGCGAAACGGTGATGGCGGCAATCGCAATGGCGTGGGCGATTACGCGACGCAGGGCTTCTTCGCTGATGTTGTGTAGCGCCTCGCGGTTTTCGGCGCCCAGCAGGCCTTCAGTCCACAGGCCGTCGATTATGCCGCCCATGAAGGAGTCGCCGGCACCTACCGTGTCTGCTACTACAGCCGGCTGGGAGGGTACCTCTAGGCGCAGGCCAGAAGAAGTTACCGCCAGGGCCCCCTCAGAGCCACGGGTAACCACCGCAATGGCCGGGCCCAGCTCCAGCCAGGAACGCAGGGTTTCTTCCTGGTCAGCGCCGCTAGTTAGCCACTCCAAGTCCTCGTCGGAGCATTTAACTACGTCTGAGGCGGCGATTAGGCGCTCCACCAGCGGGCGGGCGTCACCGGGGGTGCCCATCAGCTGGGGGCGTACGTTGGGGTCGTAAGTGATGGTGGAGGTCTGGCGGTAAGCTGCCAGAACGGCCTGAACGGTTAGGCGCCCCGGCTCGATAATCGCGCCGATAGAACCAGTGTGCACCGCCAGTGGCACATTTTCGGAAGGAGCCGGCGTGGGCGGGTTCCAGTCCAGGTCAAAGCGGTAGGTGGCGGCGCCATCCTCACCAATAACGGCAACAGCGGTGGAGGTGGCCTCAGCCCCGTCAGAGCCCTCAACTAGGGCAACACCGTTAGATTCAAGGTGCTTGCGGATTAGCTCGCCGCGTTCGTCCTTGCCGATCCAGCACACCAACTCGGCTTGACGGTCTAGGCGTGCTAGCCCCAGGGCCACGTTCGCCGGGGACCCACCCGGAATTTCCTTAGTGGTGGCGTCCAAGCCGACGACGACGTCGACAAGAGCCTCACCAATAACTAATACGCGCGGTTCGCTCATTAAGGTTCCTTTGATTTGTGGCTGCAGTGCTTGAAATCAGCTCTGATCGCTTTGGGTGGCTGCTTCTAGGCGGGCTCGGGCCTGGTCTAACCAGTTTTGGCAGTGCGTGGCCAGAGCCTCACCACGTTCCCACATGGCCAAAGATTGCTCCAAGGGGGCATCACCGGCCTCAAGTTGGCGTACTACCTGAGCTAACTCAGCGCGGGCCTGCTCATAAGTGAGCTGGTCAACTTCGGTCGGTTGGGTGGATGTGGGTGTGGTCATAGTCTGATTGTGTCATGAAGTTGTGTTTTTGGGTGGGTCTGGTCTTATTTTGGGTTAGTCGAGCTTAGGTTAGTTGAGCTTGGGTTAGTCGAGCCGCTTGGGGTTAGTCCCCATCACCTGTGCGATTAGTGAGCCGTGAGCCACAATGGCTTCCAGTAGGGTGCCGCGTTTGAGCTGGTCTACTTCAGTGACCACATCGCCATTAGATTGGCGTAAAACCGCGTATCCACGGTCAAGTACTGACTGGGGGCTAAGCGCGCGTAGTTTAGCTAGATCAGTGTGTAGCTGGGCTTGGCTAAGGGCCAGTTGGTGGTCTACCGCCCGACGCATACGCTGGGTCAGTTCGCGGTCTTCTGCTTGACGCAAATTAATGACGGCGTCGGGCTGGCTCAGCACCGGGCGTGAACGCAGCTGCTCTAGGCCCTGCTGCTCACGCTCCAGGCGGGCTTGCCAGGCGGTGCGCGCCGCAGCCACGGCTCCCTCCAAGCTGGCTAGCTCCTCAAGCAGGTCGGGCACGATCCGCCGGGCGGCGTCGGTGGGGGTGGAAGCGCGAAAATCAGCCACTAGATCCAGCAGCGGGCAGTCGGTTTCGTGACCAATAGCGCTGACTAGCGGGGTGTGGCAGGCGGCAGCGGCGCGCACCAGGGCCTCATCGCTAAAAGGCAGCAGGTCCTCGACCGCCCCGCCGCCTCGGGCCACAACAATCACATCTACTTGCTCGATTTGGTCCAGCTCGGCAATAGCCCTGGACACTTCGGCGACGGCGTAGGCCCCCTGCACAGCCACCTCGCGGATTTCAAAGCGGGTGGCAGGCCAACGCAGGCGGGCGTTGTTAATGACGTCGTCCTTAGCTTTAGCTTGCCGCCCACAAACCAGTCCCACCACCCGTGGCAGGAAGGGTAGGGGGCGCTTACGAGAGGGATCAAATAGGCCCTCAGCAGCCAAGGCGCGGCGCAGGCGCTCAATTTGGGCCAGTAACTGACCTAAACCAACCGGCCTGATCTCGTCAGCCACCAGCTGGAAGGAGCCACGTTTAAGCCAGTAGGTGGGTTTAGCGTGCAGCACCACCTGGCTGCCTTCCTCCAGTGGCGAATCCATGGCGGCCAGCACCTTGGCGTAGGTGGCCACCGTCATGGAGGCCTCAGTTTCACTGTCGCGCAAGGTCATAAACGCCATAGAGGCACCCCTGCGTGGGTTGAACTGCACCACCTGGCCGCTGACCCACACCGGCGTCATCTTGGACATGTAGGACTCCACTTTTTGCGCCAGCAATCGCAGCGGCCAAGGGTTTTCGGCAGTGGTGTCGCGGGCCAGGGTGGCCAGTTGGCGTCCGCCGCCATTGGGGGAGGCCTGGCTAGTTACGGCCTGGTTAGCTACGGCCGGGCTAGTTGCGTTGGGGGCGCCCGAATTTACGCCGACGGCGTGGGGCGGGTTACTACTTGTCACGGCTACCACTGTGCCACGAATACAGGCCAGGTACCCTGTACCTATGACCACAGCCTCGCCCAAAAAACTTCTGCTGGCAGCTCCACGCGGATACTGCGCTGGCGTTGACCGCGCCGTGGACGCCGTCGAGAAAGCCCTAGCCCACTACGGAGCCCCCATTTACGTGCGCAAAGAGATTGTGCACAACAAGTACGTGGTGGAGGCGCTCAGCCGTCGCGGAGCCATTTTTGTCAACGAAACCGATGAGGTGCCCCCGGGCGCTCGCGTAGTGTTCTCAGCTCACGGCGTGTCCCCGGCAGTGCATGAGCAGGCCGCCGCCCGCCACCTGGCCACCATTGACGCCACCTGCCCGCTGGTAACCAAAGTGCACAAGCAGGCGGTGCGTTTCGCCAAGGGCGACTACGACATCATCTTGGTGGGCCACAGTGGACATGAAGAGGTGGAGGGTACCCAAGGTGAGGCTCCCGAGCACATTCAGGTAGTTAACGGCCCTGAAGAAGTAGACCAGGTGCAGGTGCGTGACCCTGAAAAGGTGGTGTGGATTTCGCAAACCACCCTAAGCGTGGATGAAACCATGGAAACCGTACGTCGCCTGCGTGAACGCTTCCCAGCCATGATTGACCCGCCCAGCGACGACATTTGCTACGCCACCCAAAACCGCCAGGCCGCCGTCAAGCAGATGGCTCCGCGCGCTGACGTGGTGATTGTGGTGGGTTCAGGTAACTCCTCCAACTCGGTGCGCCTAAAAGAAGTGGCCCTAGAAGCCGGTGCCAAGGCCGCCTACCGGGTGGATTACGCCAGTGAAATCGATCCCAGCTGGCTAGAGCAGGCCCAGAGCGTGGGGCTAACCTCAGGGGCGTCCGTGCCCGAAATTTTGGTGCGCGAAGTGGTGCAAAAGCTAGCGGAATACGGCTTCACCGACGTCGAGGAACTACGCACGGCCACAGAAAACATTGCTTTCTCGCTGCCCAAGAACCTGCGTGCGGATCTAAAAGCTGCTGAGGCTAACGGCGAGGGTGAGCCGCGCCCCCTTCACGCCCGCCGCGAACCGGCCCCTGACCACACCTGTTAGCGTAACTTTAGGGGCCCTTAAACCCCTAGACTTACCTTCATGAAGCGTCACTATCACAACGGCATTAAAACTTTTTGGCTGCTGTGCCTGATGTGGGCGATTTTGATCGCCTTCGGTTACGTATTGGCGCGAGCATCGGGATATTTCATCTTTATGCCGCTGTTCGCGCTGATCGCCGTGGGCCAGACTGCCTACAGCTACTGGAACAGCGACAAGCTGGCCATCCGCTCTATGGATGCCTACGAGGTGACGCCCCAGCAGGCCCCGGAGCTGTATGAGATTGTGCAGGAGCTGTCCTCAATTGCAGGTCAGCCCATGCCGCGCATCTACATTGCCCCCACCATGAGCCCTAACGCTTTTGCTACCGGGCGCAACCCCCAGCACGCGGCGGTGTGCTGCACTGAGGGTATTTTGAACCTGCTTGACCGCCGTGAGCTGCGTGGAGTGCTGGGTCATGAGCTCAGCCACGTGTACAACCGTGACATTCTCACCGGCTCAATTGCCGCCGGTATGGCGGGGATTATTTCCTCGGTGGGCACCATGTTCATGTACTTTGGCACTAGCTCGCGCAGCCGTAATGAGCGTGACAATGGGGCGGCCGCAATGGGCTTGGTAATGGCTATTTTGGCGCCGCTGGCGGCTGGTTTAGTGCGCTTGGCAGTTTCGCGTACACGTGAGTACGACGCCGACGAGGACGGCGCCTCGCTCACCGGTGACCCGCTGGCTTTAGCTAGCGCGCTTAAGAAGCTTTCGGGCGGCGTGCCCAACTACCCCATGCCGCGTGAGCCGCAGGTGGAGAACCTGTCGGCCATGATGATCGCTAACCCCTTTGGGAACCTGGGGCAGGCTATGAGCACCCACCCGCCCATGGATAAGCGCATTGCGCGCCTAGAGCATATGGCCGGTTACTGACGTTTGTGCTCGGGCCGCGTAAACAGCCCAAAAGTAGGCCCTGGCACTCTCTTAAGGAGAAGCCAGGGCCTTACTGCGTGGTCCTTATGGTCCTTACGACTATGGTGCGCCGGCTGCCGGTGCAACCACGCCGGGGGCCTTAGCGCTGGGCCTTACTGCGTACCCTTACGACCATGGCCGCGCCGTCGCCCCTAACGTTAGGGCCTTAGCGCTGGGACTTAGCGGTAATTGGTGAACTGTAGGGCGGCGTCGATGTCCAGTTCCTTAAGCATGGCGATTACTGCCTGTAGGTCATCGCGGGACTTGGAGGACACGCGCACATCATCGCCCTGGATCAGGGCCTTGACACCCTTGGGGAAGGACTCGCGGATGGCCTTGGTGATCTTCTTGGCGTTTTCCTGGCTCAGGCCCTCACGCAGCGGGCAAACCAGCTTGTAGAGCTTGCCTGAGGCCTTGGGCTCCTTGTCGCCCAGGTCCAGTACCTTTAGCGAAACCCCGCGCCTGAACAGCTTGGATTCGAGTACGTCTAGGGCGGCCAGCACGCGCTCTGCGGAGTTGGCGGTGATGGTGATGGTTTCGCCGGCTAGCTCGATAGAGGCGTCAACCCCACGAAAGTCATAGCGCTGGCTGATCTCTTTGCTGGCCTGGTTGACGGCGTTGTCAACCTCCTGACGGTCATATTTGGAGACGACGTCGAACGAGGAATCTGCTGCCATGGTGTGCCTTTCTTAGGTTTGAGCTGGGCATATAAGTCTATGTGAAAGCGGGTTTAGCCGCATGATTACAGCCATTATAGCCAGTGTGACCAGGCTCCCACTAAGATAAGTTGGCATTTGGGGGTGCAATCTTGCTAATCTTTCACGGCACCCAAACGGCAGGCATGCTTGCCCGGCGGAATGCAATTGGCAGGTTTCCCGAGCGGCCAAAGGGAACTGACTGTAAATCAGTCGCAGTATGCTTCGGGGGTTCGAATCCCTCACCTGCCACGGTAAGGCACTTCGGTGTCAAACCAAGTTCGAAAGAACGCTGTAGTGATTGAGATCATACGGAACGGACTTGCGAAAGCAAAAAAGTTCCTTATAAGATTTCGGTCGTTGCCCCGATAGCTCAGTAGGCAGAGCGTCTCCATGGTAAGGAGAAGGTCAAGGGTTCGATTCCCTTTCGGGGCTCTCGCTATGGCGGCCCACCGGCCGCCTTTAGTGTTCCTGGCGAGGTAGCTCAGCTGGTTAGAGCGCACGACTCATAATCGTGAGGTCGAGGGTTCGAGTCCCTCCCCCGCTACGCAAGGTTCGTTGCAGCGCCACTCAAGGGCTGCTCGAGGATCAAACAAGAGGAGTACAACGTGGCTAGCAAGTCCGCCGACGTTCGCCCCAAGATCACTCTGGCTTGCTCGGAGTGCAAGGAGCGCAACTACATCACCAAGAAGAACCGTCGTAACACCCCGGACCGTCTGTCCCTGAAGAAGTTCTGCGCCCGCTGCGGTAAGCACACCGAGCACCGCGAGACTCGCTGAAACAGATAGTCTGAGAATTTCTCAGCATTGCCCCACGCTTTTAGCAGCGTGGGGCGTTTTGTTTTTATAGTATTGGTTTATGTCCGCACCAGCCCAAATAGTTTCGCTAGAGCGGCTTGAGTCGACGACGACGGCCCTAGCCAACCTGATTAACTTCATCTTGCCGCGCAAGCCTTATGCTGCTGCGGTGCGCGCGGCTGAGCTGGTTGTAGCCGCCAATGTAGGCTGGCCGCTGGTACGCAATGGTATTGGTCCCACTTGGGGGGGAATGCTGCACCGGCGCATGGCCTTAGAGACGCGCCAACCCTTGCCTTGGGTGCATGATCAGGCCCAGGTGGAGTTGCTGATGCTGCGTTCACGCCGGGCTAGGAACTGGGAGTTTTGGGATTCACGCATCCACCTAGACCGCCCGGATATGCAGGTGCGGCTGACTGACTTTTTTGCTCGTAAGGTGGGGGCGCCGGGCATGGCTAGCCCTGAGGCTGCCAAGGTAGAGCCGCTGTTGTATGAAGAGCAAGAGCTGCCTGCCACAAGCACCCCGGTGACGATTACTTTTAAGCACTTGCGTAGCTGGTCACGGGTAATTGGGGATCCCAACTCAATTCATTCCTCAGTCCACGCGGCCCAGGCTGTGGGGGCGCCGGAGGCGAGCTTGGTAGTGCACGGCAGTTTACTGGCGGCCTTGTCGCTGTGCGTGCAAAGCGTCGATGAGCTGGTGATCCCGCAGGGCTTGTTCCGTGAGCAAAAGTGGAAGTGGCACTTTAAGGAGATGGTGACCTTGCCGGAGCTGGGCGCCGTCGACGTCGTAATCACCCCCCAAGGTGACATTTACAGCGCAGACAAGCTGGTAGTCGCCGCCAACTGAGGCTGGGGCAGGTGACGGCGTCGTCGTCAGTTGGCACTGATTACACTGTTAACAGCACCCGAAAGACCAGGCCAGGCCACGCAGTACAGTATGGCAGTACAGTATGGGACTAGGCCCCCCAAATCAGTAGTGCCCATAAGGTTGCGCGCAAACATACTAAATTTCATCCGTCGCCTATGAAAATACACGTTTAAATCATAGGGAAGGGATGAAATTGCATGTGTTTGCACAAATTGCATGTGTTTGTGCAGGGCATGGCTGCGCCGTCAGCATGAAACCCTCCTCATAACCCACATACAAATGACTACTCTGGTGCCATGACAGAAGCTACCGATTGTTCCCTGCCCCTGCCGCACCGCGACATCGCCAAGCCCACTCCCGTTCCCGCCCTGGCCTACCCGCTGGGTGCGCAGGCCCCCACCACCCTGGCGCAGCTGACCACCACCCGCATCGGTGGCCCCATCGCCAGCTACCTGGAGGCCCACAGCGAGCAGGAAATGATTGAGGCCATCAAACAGGCCGACGCCGCCGGCACCCCGCTGCTTGTGGTAGGTGGCGGCTCCAACCTACTCGCCTCCGACGCCGGCTTTGACGGCCTGGTGCTACGCGACGCCCGCAGTGAAATCTCCGTCAACTCAGATACCCAATGTGGGGGAGTGGAGTTCACCGTCACCGCCGGCATGAGCCTAGATGAACTGGTTTGTGAAGCAATCGCCAACGAGTGGGCCGGTTTTGCCCCGCTCTCGGGCATCCCCGGCACAGTCGGCGCCGCCCCGGTGCAAAACGTGGGCGCCTACGGCACCGAAATCGCTGAGCTGGTTACTGCCGTGCGTGCCTGGGACCGCCTAAAAGGCCGCGTGGTTTACCTGGCCCTAACCGACCTGAAACTGGCTTACCGCGACTCGCTACTTAAGCAGTCCCTGCACAGCCTGGAGGCTGGCGGCGGACGGCTGTGGGGCCCCACCGGACGCTGGGTGGTGCTCTCGGTTACCTTCCAGGTGCGCCAGGCCTACATGAGCCACCCCATCGCCTACAAGCAGCTAGCTAGCCACCTGGGCGTAGAGCTGGGCGACCGGGTTGAGGCCACCCAACTGCGCCAGGCGGTGCTGGAGCTGCGCCGCTCAAAGGGCATGGTGCTAGACCCGGCTGACCACAACACCTGGTCTTCGGGCTCTTTCTTCACCAACCCGGTGCTAACCCAGGAGCAGGCTGACAAACTGCCCAGCCAGGCCCCGCGCTTTGAGGTCACCGATCACTCCATGATTGTGGGCACCCGCCCCGCGCCGGTTGTGCCCGGGCTGGTTAAGACCTCGGCGGCTTGGCTGATCCAGCACGCGGGCTTTGGTCCTGGCTTTGCTCTCAACGACGCCGCCTCGCTTTCAACCGTGCATGTCCTGGCTATCACCAACCGTGGCAATGCTAGCGCTGGCGACATTGAGGCCCTGGCTAAAACCGTTATCGCTGGTGTGCGCGACAAATACGGGCTGACCTTGGTACCTGAGCCGGTGCGTGTAGGCCTGGACTTCTAACCAACCCAGGGCTGGCCCGTCAGCGCGCCGGCCCGCCGACCGCTCTGCGGCCCGCCAACTTGCTGGCCGCCCCTAGCCGAAAACTGGACGCTGGCGTGCAACCAGCCAAAACGCAAGCCCGCTGGAGGGGACTAAAGTCACCCTCCAGCGGGCTGTTTTACCCTCACTAAGCCGTTAGCATGGGCTAGTGACCCTACGCCAGTTTTTTCATAATCGTGATACGTCCCTACTAGCCACCCTCGCACTAATCTTCGTGTCGCTAGTGTGGGGCGCTAGCTTCTACCTAACCAAGGAAGTACTAGCCGAAGTGTCGGTTATCGACTTCCTTGGTTTGCGTTACGGCTTGGGCACACTGGTGACGGCTGTAGCCATGTACCCCTTCTACCGCCGCGCCAGCAAAACTGTGTGGATTCACGGCTTCACCATCGGCACTATCTACGCCTTTGGTCAGGTGCTACAAACCGAAGGCATGAACTACGCTTCGGCTTCCGTCTCTGGCTTCATGGTGAGCCTGTACGTGGCCGGCACTCCGTTGGTGGGGTGGCTAATGTTTCGCACCCGGGTGGCGCACATTACCAAGGTAGCGGTGGCCCTGTCGCTGGCCGGCGCCGCCGTGCTGGGCCTGCGCGGGCTGGCTTTGGGCTATGGCGAGGCCATGCTTATCGGTTGCGCCATTGTTTTCTCCCTGCACGTGGTGCTCACCGGGCGTTACGCCACCGCTAAAGACGCCTTGGCGCTCGCGGCTATTCAGCTGATGGTTACCGGTATTTGGCTGGCTTTGGTGGCCGCCCCGGGTGGTATTGGGGTCCCGCACACCACTAAGGGCTGGGTTTCTTTGGTGTTCTTGGTGATTGGTTCGGGTGTGTTGGCGCTGCTGGCTCAGACTTGGGCCCAGTCGCGCCTGCCTGCCGCCCGTGCCGCCGTGATTATGGCTCTGGAGCCGGTGTTTGCTTCGGCCGTGGCCGTCGGTTTCGGCGACGAGCAGGTAACTACCCGTCTGCTGCTAGGTGGTGCGCTGATGATCACCGGTATGCTCCTGGCTGAGGTGGGTCCCTCTAAGCTGGCTGCGGCCCGGTTGCGTAAGGCTAATGCCGCCAAGAACGACGACGTCGCCGCTCGCCCCACTGCAAAAACTTCCGGCCCCGCCGGGGAAGCTGGCGGCCCCACCGAGACCGCAGACGCCGTCGCCAGCCTGGGCGCCGTCGAGACCACGCACGCCGTCGCCACTAAAGAAACCACTGCAGCTTAAAGGCGCCAAAAAAGTCAAAGCGCCGGTAGAAATCACCCCACAGCCTGAGGGCACCTAAAAAATGGCGCATAATCGCGCTCTGGGCCCTGCTAAATAGCTAAAGCAGGGCTAATAATGGCAAACTTGTGTACATGTTTGGAGGTAACGAGCGCGATCAGGTTGCGCTTCTGACCGGCCCAGGTGTGAATTCAATCCTGGGTGCAGCATTGGCGCCTTTAGGCCTGGAGCTAGTTACCTCACGTGTACATTCTGTCCATCACCGCCCCGGCGCAGGGGTCACGGTTGGCTACACCGCAGTGGTGCGTGGCCTGGCCGGTATTCGCGGCACGGAGTACCTATGTGCCACCACTGCCCATCTAAAGCGTCCTGATGCGCCTGGCCTGGTGCGTGTGGATACCGGCGTGACCCCGGTGTATGTGTGGCGTCACCCCGGTGACCCGGAGTTGCCGGCGCTGGCGGTGGCTTGCACCCCTTCGCTATTGTCGGCGCGACTAGGTGAGCAGGTTTCTACCCGCATGGTGGCTTACCGCCCCACTCGCCGCGCGGTGGTTAAGGTCAGCTACGCTGACGGCTCGGGGGCTTTCGCTAAGGTTTTGCGGCCCGGCCATTCGCATTCTTTAGCTGAGCGCCACCGCATGTTGACGGCGGCGGGCGTGCCCTCACCTAGGGTGCTGCGCGATGACCCTGACGGCCTGGTGCTGTTGACAGTTGGTCCGGGTAGGCCCCTGTCTAATCTGCTAGCTGGCGGCATGAGTAGCAATGACGCTTCTGACATGTTTATGCGTATCACGGAGTTGCTTGATGCGCTGCCCAGCGAGGCCCTGACTTTGCCCACGCATCCGGCCTGGTCTGAGCGCGTGCACCACTATGCGCATGCGGCTTCTACGGTTTTGCCGGCTTATGCGGGGCGTATTAACGCAATTGCCGACGGCGTAGCTGAGCTTATGGCTGATTCGGATCCGGGCCCGGTGGTTCCGGTCCACGGCGACTTCTATGAGGCTAACGTTTTCACTGAGGGCACCGAGATTTCTTCACTGCTGGATGTGGACTCGCTAGGGCCCGGTCACCGCGTGGATGATTACGCCTGCCTGTTGGGGCATATGAGTGTGCTAGACCATTTAGCGCCGGGCACCTATAAGCGTTTGCGTCCGATTTTGGATGAGTGGACTCGCCAGGCTGGGCGCCAGGTGGATCCAGTGTCGCTGTGGGCGCGGGCGGCAGGCGTGGTGCTGTCGCTAGTTTCGGGGGCTCGCCGTGAGGGTAATGCGCCTTGGCGGGCCGACGCCGAGGGGCGCCTGGCTGCTGCCGAGAGCTGGCTGGCGGGGGCGCGCCAGATGTATGCCCGACGTGGCACCCACATCAACCTTTAATCACCTAAAACTAAGGCAGCCGGCGTCTAAACACAGACGCCGGCTGCCTTTTGAATTGCTGGCCTTTAGCTCTGGCCTGGCCTTTAGCTCTGGCCGGCCCGCTAAGCCAGAGTTGCGCAGCCCAAACTTGAGCTGCGCAACCGCGCTTATTAAAAGTAGCGCTTAGGCAACCTCAGCCATCAGCTTCTGTAGGCGTTCCAGGCCCTCAACTAGATCCTCATCAGACAGCGAGTAGGACAGGCGCACAAAGCCGGAGGGGCCAAAGGCCTCGCCGGGCACAATAGCCACCTTGGCGTGCTCTAGCACCAGGTCAGCTAGCGTGGCCGAGGAGTCAATAACCGTGCCACGCAGCGACTTACCAATCACTTCCTTAACTGAGGAGTAGCAGTAGAAAGCACCCTTGGGTTCGGGGGTTACGAAGCCGGGCACCTCGCGCAGCATAGAAACCATTAGGCGGCGACGGCGGTCAAAGGCTTGACGCATCTGCTCAACCGGGCTCTGGTCGCCGTTTAGGGCCTCAATCGCAGCGCGCTGAGCAATGTTGTTGACGTTGCTGGTCAGGTGGCTTTGTAGGGTGATTACAGCTTTGACGATGTCGGTGGGGCCGATCAGCCAGCCCAGACGCCAACCGGTCATGGCGTAGGACTTGGCCACGCCGTTAAGCACCACGGTGGTGTCAGCTAGCTCGGGCACAGCCTTAACGATGGGGGTGAACTTGGCGTCGTCGTAAACCAAGTGCTCATAGATTTCGTCAGTGATTACCCAAACCCCGTGCTCAAGGCACCAACGACCAATAGCCTCAGTCTCTTCAGGGGTGTAAACCGAGCCGGTGGGGTTAGAAGGCGAGCAGAACACCAGTGCCTTGGTGGCCGGGGTGTAGGCCTCCTCCAGCTGGGCGGGGGTGACTTTGTAGTCGGCGTCGGCGTCGGCGAAAACGCGTACCGGAATACCGCCAGCCAAAGCGATGGCCTCAGGGTAGGTGGTCCAGTAGGGGGTGGGTAGCAGAACCTCATCGCCCTCACTGATAACGGCCGCGAAACCCTCATACACTGCCTGCTTGCCACCGTTGGTGACCACAATGTTGGCAGGGTCGACGGCGTAGCCACTGTCACGCAGAGTCTTAGCGGCAATAGCCTGCTTTAGCTCAGGTAGACCGGCGGCCGGGGTGTATTTGTGGTTGCGCGGGTCTTTACAGGCGGCGACGGCGGCTTCCACCACATTTTCAGGGGTGGGGAAGTTGGGCTCACCAGGGCCAAAACCAATAATGGGCTCACCGGCGGCTTTTAGGGCCTTAGCTTTAGCGTCAACGGCTAGTGTGGCAGAGGGGGCAATGGCAGCTAGACGCGCCGAAACGCGGCGCTTTGATGCGGTAGTCACGCCCCGATTTTACCCCGTAATTTGTCACCGTGAGGCAGCACATACTTATTGAATTGGTATTAGTGCCAGAAGTATGGCAGTATTGAGTCTCGCTGAAGGGCAGTGGCGCAATTGGTAGCGCACCGGTCTCCAAAACCGGCGGTTGTGGGTTCGAGTCCCGCCTGCCCTGCTGAGAACGGAGGATCGCTCGGGAGATCCCGTCGGTTCACCATCTCATCCCTAACGGGCTTAAGAGCCGATTCGAACCCGAGGATTTCATGAGCCAAGTCGCTAAAGCGGACCGTGATCAGGCACAGCGCCGTAACCTGTTTGCGCGTATCACGCTATTTATCAAGCAAGTTATCGACGAGCTACGTAAGGTAGTTTGGCCTACTCGCAACAGTCTGTGGACTTACTTCTTGGTGGTGCTGGTGTTCATTACCGCCATCATGGTGTTTGTGGCTTTGATTGACACCGTGTTTGAACAGCTTGTCATGTGGGTATTTGCCTAATACTTTACGAACCAGAATCTACTAGGGAGCAACATGTCTATCGAGCAGGAAGCCGACGACTTCGCGGCTGAGGAAAGCGCCAACGAGGTCGTCGAGGTAGCCGAAGACGTACAGGAGGCCACCCCGGCAGACGCACAAAGCGCAGAGCCGCCAGCAGTGGTGGATCCGGTACAGGAATTCCGTAAGAAGATGTCCTCCCTGCCGGGCCTGTGGTACGTGCTGCACACTTACTCTGGCTATGAGCGCCGCGTGGCCGCTGACGTTTTGGCGCGCGCTGAAAACTTTGAGATCGAGGACTACGTTTTCGACGCCGTCGTGCCCATGGAAACTGTCATCGAGGTAAAGGCGAACAACAAGAAGAAGGAAGTCACTCGCGTACGCCTGCCCGGATACGTGTTTGTGCGCCTGGATCTGGACGACCCTGACACCTCAGACCGCGTCTGGCGCACCATTAAGGACACTCCGGCAGTTACCGGTTTCGTAGGTAACCGCTACAACCCGGTGCCGCTAACTTTCGAAGAAGCGGTTAAGCAGCTTGGCCCCACCGAGGCCGAAATTGCCGCCCAGGTGGCTGCCGCCCAGGCTAAACCCGAGTCTGGCGAGGGCTCCACCATGGTGGAGAACGGCCGCGTCTACGAGGTTGGTTTCGAGGTGGGCGAGTCGGTAATCGTCACCGATGGCCCCTTCGAGTCTCTGCCTGCCACTATCTCTGAGATTTCCCCCGAAACTCAGAAGCTGCAGGTGCTCATCTCCCTGTTCGGCCGTGACACTCCGGCTGAGCTCTCTTTCTCCCAGGTCTCCAAAATCTGACCCGGTAGCGGCGCGCTGATGGCGCGTCGGGGAGGGTAAGCGGCTGCTGGGCAACCGCGTTTGCGGCTGTGAAACCTCCCACCCACGCACCCGCCGTAGTCTTAAACCGGCTATGATGGGCGTTTGTGCGTGTGCATTCGCACGCGTGTCACAACCACTATCAAAGGACCCAATTTTATGGCCCCCAAGAAGAAGGTTGCTGGCCTGATCAAGCTCCAGATCCAGGCTGGCGCTGCCAACCCTGCACCGCCGATCGGCCCCGCGCTCGGTCAGCACGGTGTGAACATTATGGAGTTCTGCAAGGCTTACAACGCTGCCACCGAGTCGCAGCGCGGTAATGTCGTGCCGGTGGAGATTACGGTTTACGAAGACCGCTCCTTCACCTTCATCCTGAAGACCCCGCCGGCCGCTGAGCTGATCAAGAAGGCTGCTGGTGTCCCCAAGGGTTCGGCCACCCCGCACAGTGTCAAGGTTGCTTCGCTAACCCAGGACCAGGTGCGCACCATTGCCGAAACCAAGATGCCTGACCTGAACGCCAACGACATCGACGCCGCCGCGAAGATCATCGCCGGCACCGCCCGCTCCATGGGCATCACCGTCGCTGAGTGATTTAAGACCAAATAACCGTGGTAGAGCCATGCGCGGCTCGCACACCACGACTGCATAAGGAGAAAGCAGATGACTAAGCGCAGCAAGGCCTACCGCGCCGCCGCTGAGAAGATCCAGTCTGGGATCCTCTACACGCCGGCCGAGGCTGTCCGCCTGGCTAAGGAAACTTCCGTAACCAAGTTTGACTCCACGGTGGACGTGGCCCTACGTCTGGGTGTTGACCCCCGTAAGGCCGACCAGATGGTGCGTGGCACCGTTAGCCTCCCGCACGGCACCGGCAAGACCGCCCGGGTCCTGGTCTTCGCCCAGGGTGAGCGTGCTCAGCAGGCTATCGACGCCGGCGCTGACGAGGTTGGTGGCGACGACCTGATCGCTAAGGTTGCCGCTGGCTACACCGACTTCGACGCCGCCGTGGCCACCCCCGACCTGATGGGTAAGGTTGGTCGTCTAGGGCGCGTGCTCGGTCCCCGTGGCCTCATGCCCAACCCCAAGACCGGCACCGTTACCATGGATGTAGCCAAGGCTGTTAAGGACATTAAGGGCGGTCGTATCGAGTTCCGCGTTGACCGCGCCGCTAACCTTAACTTCATCATTGGTAAGGTTTCCTTCTCTGAGGAAGCTCTAGCCGAGAACCTGGCTGCCGCAGTTGAAGAGATCCTGCGTCTAAAGCCCTCCACCTCTAAGGGCCGTTACGTCCTTAAGGCCACCATGGCTACCACCATGGGTCCGGGCATTCCGCTGGACACCACCAAGCTGGCCTGAGCTAGTAGCGTGAGCTAAACAAAGTCTCCCGGCGCAGTTCAACTGCGCCGGGGGATTTTTGCTGTATACGGTTGAGTTTTCTTTTAGAGCTTGGGTTCTGCCACACCTTTGAAAACCCAGATTTTCATTAGCACGTACAGGTAGATGCCTTCGCAGCAGGCAGAGATCACGCGGGCCACTTCAGGGTTGATGTGCAAGCCGTAGTGCAGCAGGCTGGAGAGACCCAAAATGAAGATGACGTACTGGGAGATTAGCCCAAATACGTAGCGGGCACCTTGCGCGGCGGCGTGCCCATGGGCCTGGAAGTTAAGCCAGCGGTTCAAGATTAGTGAGTACAGTCCGGCCAGGGCGTAGCCCAGGGTGATAGATAGCGGGTAATACCAGCCAAGTACTGAGTTAAATAGCCATAGCAGGCTAATATCCAGCAGGAAACCGGAGCCGTTAATGATGGCGTAGCCAATGAAGGTGACCGGTACACGTTTACCTAGAGGCTTTGGGATAAGCCGGTGTAGGGCGGTTATTAGCTGTAAAAACACCCGTGGGGCACGGCGCATAGGGACTGTTTCGCTAGGCGCCGGTATCTCCGCTTGGTTAGCTGTGGTGGGTGCGGTAGAAATTTGAGTCATACTGGGCCTTTTACTTGCGAGCTTTACTTGTTTCAGCCTAGCGTGTGTAGCTAGAGCTGACCCCCTACCTGCGGATGAGAGCACATGTGAGTAGACCCACCCAGGTTTCAGGGGTGAGGCTATTGATGTGTAGGTGGCATTCCGATACTCTGGAGCCTGCCAAAGACCGCAGGTTCTAAACCTATTTCAGGTGGAGAGTAAATCCTTCAATGGATACCCGCGTAGGCGAGCCTAGTAGTTACATTATTATTGATGTATCACCCTGTGCCGCCGGCGCAGGGTTTTTTGTTGTGGGGCCTGTGTAAAGACCACGGAAGGAGGGCCCATGGCAAGGCCTGACAAGGAAGCGGCGATTGCCGCCCTAACGGAGCAATTCCGTAGCTCGGGCGCTGTGCTGCTAACCGAGTACCGCGGGTTGAGTGTGGCTCAGCTAAAGACGCTGCGCCGTTCGCTTGCCGGCAACGCTCGTTACGCCGTGGTGAAGAACACCCTGGCCGCTATTGCGGCGCGTGAGGCTGGTTTCGAGGCTTTCGCCGAGGAACTGCACGGCCCCACCGCTATCGCCTTCGTTGAGGGCGAGGCAGTTGACGCTGCTAAGGCTTTGCGTGACTTCGCCAAGGACAACAAGCAGCTGGTAATCAAGGGCGGAATCATGGATGGCAGGTTGCTGTCCGCCGCCGATGTAGACAAGCTTGCATCTCTCGAATCCCGCGAGGTTCTGCTCGCCAAGACCGCTGGTGCCGTTAAGGCTTCGCTGTCTAAGGCTGCATACCTCTTCGCGGCCCCGGCCTCTAAGGCCGTCCGCACCGTTGATGCCCTGCGTGAGAAGCAGGAGCAGGCTGCCTGAGTGCAGCTGGCATCACAGACAAATTTTCCGCCACCCAGGCGGAGCCCAAAAACCTAGGAAGGAACGCCCATCATGGCGAAGCTGACCACTGAAGAGCTCATTGAGGCTTTCAAGGAGCTAACCCTCATCGAGCTATCCGAATTCGTCAAGGCTTTCGAAGAGACCTTCGACGTTACCGCTGCTGCCCCGGCCGCCGTTGCCGTTGCTGCTGCCCCCGGCGCTGCCGCTGAAGAGGCTGAAGAGAAGGACGAGTTCGACGTCGTTCTCGAGGCCATCGGCGACAAGAAGATTGGTGTCATCAAGGAGGTGCGCGCCCTGACCTCCCTCGGTCTGAAGGAGGCCAAGGACCTCGTTGAGGCCGCCCCCAAGGCTGTTCTCGAGGGCGTCAACAAGGAGACCGCCGAGAAGGCTAAGGCTCAGCTCGAGGGCGCTGGCGCTACCGTCGTCCTCAAGTGATTGCTGTTTCGTTAGCTTAACTAATTCGCTAGCGAAAACTGCTTAAAAGAACTGCCCGACGTTATACGTCGGGCAGTTCTTTTACATATACCAAGACTTTTACAACTGTTTCATAACTGTCTGTATAGGATCGCCGCCTCTAATGCGAGACATAGAATCTGAAGGAAGTCCACTAGTTGGTTGCATGTGAACTTTCCTGGGTGTAACCTGAACATATCGGCCAAAGGTGGGCTGATTAGTAGTTTCCCGCAGTAACAGTCCATTATCTGAGCCTGAGGAGATGAGTCAATTGGTGACTCAAAAATTTAGCTATACGCTATTGGCCGCGCCCATAGCGGTAGCTGCAATGGTGTTATCTGGGTGTTCGAGTGATGGCGGTAGTGCTAATTCGCAATCCACTGCTGGAGCTGATGTTTCAGCAGTAGAGGCAACAGTATCTCCAGATAATTTGGTTAAAAAAGACCAAAAACACTGGGCGCTTCCCACTGATGCTTATACAGGTACCACCAACGGTCTTTATGTGGCTGTTAAAGAGACAGTGGTTCAAGATTGCATGGCGAAAAAGGGGCTCAGCTATGAGGTCTACCCCTACTCTGCTGCATCTGAAAAATCACAGGTAGGCACTGGTAGCGGGCATATGCTGTTTGACGAAGAGATAGCCGCAAAATACGGTTATTCAGCCCCTCCTGAGGACAGTATTCAGCCACGCCTCGATATTGAGCGTAAGCAAGACCAGAACCCTTCCTCCTGGAAGCAAGAGCGTGATGCCTGCTTTGCTGAAGCAGATAAGGCAGACATTATCAGGAAGTTAGACACTCAAGGTGGCCTGTCCGCAAGTGTAGTTGCTGATGTTAACCCGCCAGGGTTAGATGCTGCGGCAGCTAAGTGGCGTAGCTGTATGGCGCCGCTTGGCTTAGCTGACCTTGAAAAGGCTCCAGGTGCCTATCCCTCAAGCTCATTTGCTCAGCAAATCAGGGCTACCGGTAATGAAGAAGATTATAAGGATCCATCCCAGCACCCGGTTACTGACTATGAGCTCAAGGTTGCGGTTCAGGATGCTAAATGCAGAGCCAGCAGTGGGTATGACACCATTTTGTACAATGCCCAATGGTCTGCCTCTTACAATTATGTAAAGAAGCATCTTAACGAGCTGACAGTTTTGCGTCAGAAATCTGCGAAGGTGAAAGCTGAATCTATCGCCTTCCTGAAGAGTCGCGGAAACTATGTGCAATGAGTTAATTGTAACCAAAATTAGTGCGATGTATGTGATTTTTGAATAAACCATATAAGTGTATGTTGGTGGTGAACTTAATATGCGTAAGCATAAAGTACTCGTATCTGTAGTGATTCTGGCGGTTTTCGCGCTGGCCATTGGAGGCACATGGTGGCTAGCGCGCACTATGCAGTCTCCTGCGCAGCGTCAGGCAGCAGCTCAACCACCACAACAGCGCCCAGTTAGTGCAACAGTTACAACTGGAGATCTGACAGATACGGTAACTGCTAACGCAACTATAAGTGCACTTGCAAGCACTGACTATCAACTTACCTTGCCTGATGGCACAAAACATGCGGTAGTAACTAAAACCGGGTTAGCCTCTGGAAAGCAAATTACCTCAGGTAGCGTGCTGCTTTGGATAAATGACCGCCCAGTATTTGCTTTTTCTGGCGCAGTCCCAGCCTATCGTGACCTGCGCCAAGGAGATAGCGGCACAGATGTATTGCAGCTACAGCAAGCCTTGGCTTCTATTGGCTATCAAGTTGAAGCAAACAGTAAATTTGATGATGCCACAGCGCGGGCGTTAACTAATCTGTACCAAGACAACGAAACAGAAGTTAACACCACCACTGCAGAAGATAGCGAGCAAAGCGGAAAAGACACTGACCAGGCAGAAAAGACAGATAAAACCGGAACGGATAAAACTGGGGCGGATAAAGCCGATAAGGGTGACTCAGCCACCGGGCAAACGGACCGTAACCAGGGTGAGAGCGATAAAAAAGCTAAAAAACAGGTGCTGCTTAACCAGTCTGAATACTTGTTTGTGCCCTCGCTGGAACAGGGCAGGGTATTAACAGATATCCCGGCGGCAGGGGCAAGGCTTAGTGAAAACGCAAAGTTAACGGTTGCCGGTCAAGGTAGTCAACTTAGCGCTGAACTTCCCGCACAGGTAAGCACGCAAATAAAGGTTGGCGCTACCGCCTGGGCTAGCATAGGTGGCAAAAAGGTACAGTTAACTCTTAGTAAAATTGAAGAAGAAAGCGACAATAAACAGGGGAGTAAAGATTCTGCAAATCAGGCCGGCCCGGCCGCTCCTAAAGTACAAAAAGGTATCTTTACTGCTTCTGACGCTACCTTATTAAACAGTCAAAAGATTGGCTCTACCATACTTATTACTATTGAGCGCACCCCAACTATTCGCGGCGGCTTTATAGTGCCTAAGCGTGCAGTTGCGGCAGCAGCTGATGGAACCACCAGTGTGCTTAAACTTGAAGGTAAAACCTGGAAAAAAATCTCTGTTGAAGAGCTGGGCTGTGTGGCAGGGCAATGCTCTGTCAAATCTACTCAGTTACGTGCAGGTGATCAGGTAAGAGTAGACCAATGACCGTAATTGAACTGGTTGATGTAGATAAAGTATATCCAGGTACCGTGCAGGTGCATGCTTTGCGCGGGGTAAACCTGAAAATTAACCAAGGTGAGTTGGTTGCTATTACCGGGCCGTCAGGTGCTGGAAAATCAACGCTACTAAATGTGCTAGCGCTTCTAGATACCCCAACTTCAGGAGCCTATCTGCTAGATGGCACAGATGTGTCTGGGCTAAACGAGGATGCGCGCGCTAAATTACGCAGTAACACTTTTGGATTTATCTTCCAGTCATTTCACCTGCTTAAAAAACGGTCAGTATTAGATAATGTTGCTTTAGGCCTGCAGTATAGGGGAGTGGTACGTGCGCAAGCTTTACAGTTAGCGCGCGAGGCACTGGAATATGTAGGTTTAAGTAAACGTAGAGATTTTGCTGCTGACCAACTTTCAGGTGGTGAACGTCAGCGTGTAGCAATTGCGCGCGCTATTGTGGCTAATGCCCCTGTGCTGGTTGCTGATGAGCCTACAGGTAACCTTGACAGTAAATCTTCAGCTGAAATTGTGGCTTTACTGCGCGGCTTACATGAGCGTGGCACTACGGTTGTAATAGTTACCCATGATCCTGCAATTGCTGCTTCATGCCCGCGTCAACTGCACGTTATAGACGGTGTAGTTAGTGAAATAACGCCTAACAAGGGGGCGCATGTAGCCGAGGCGACTGAGGTGATACCTCCAGTGCAGATTCCACAAGCACTAGGGGTGGCTTCTAAAGTTAAGTGGCGTTCGGCCTTGCAGGATGTAGCGGCAAACCTTGCCTCTACTCCGCGTAGAACAGCCCGTTTGGTTGGGGTGGTTTTACTAGGGGTGGCACTAGCTCTTAGCACTTTAGGGTTGGGGCAAACGATTGGTGCGCAAGTGTCTTCCACCTTTGATGCCACCCGTAATACGCGCGTGGCAGTGGCTGTGCATAATGAAGATTCTGCCCAAGTAGTTACTCCCATGCTTAACAGCTGGAGGCAGTCAACCTGGAAAAAAATTAACTCCGTGCCAGGAGTGGACTCTAGCCTATTTTTCACCGAAGGTGATGATACTGAGGTTGCTACGCGGCTGGGAGAAAAAGGGCAACGAGCCCGCATCTACGGCTTTGATGATATAGGCGTTGATAGCTCCCTGTTCACGGTGCAATGGGTAGGCGCGAAACTTGCGCATCTGGCAGATAACCAGATTTTGATTGGACAAAACGCTGCTGAAAAACTTGAATTAGGTCCGTTAAGCGCTGATCCAAATGTATGGATTAACGGTGTGCCCTATGAGGTTGTGGGGATTATTAAAGATGCCGGCATACGTGCAGAAATGCTCGCCGGGGTGGGGCTTAACTATAGGGTTGCTCGCCAGCTGGGTGAGCCAGTATCGCTGGGTTTAGAAATTAAAGTAGCTCCTGGGGCTGCCCAACAAGTAGCTAAAGCAGTGCCTTTAACCTGGGATCCAACACAAGTTGATGCTATGAGTGTTGACGCGCCACCTGACCCACGTGGGTTAAGAGACCAGATCGAGGGCTCACTACAGGCTGTCTTACTAACTTTGACCGGCGTGTCTGTGCTGGTGGCTGTGTTGTCTTTGTCTAGTGCGATGAGCGGGGCGGTGCATGAAAGGCAGGGAGAGCTGGCTTTGCGACGCGCAATTGGTGGCCGTAAACGCCATTTGCGAGTTTTGCTTGCGCTTGAATCAATGTTTATTGGCTTTATTGGTGGCCTGTTTGGCGCATTGGTGGCTGTGTTAGCAATTTTGGTGGTAACCGTGGTGCAACGTTGGCAGCCGGTAATGGATCCGTGGGCTTTACCAATTGGAATGCTGGCAGGGTTGCTTACAGGCTTACTAGGTTCATTGGCTGCTTTGCGGCGCGTAGCCGCTGTGCAACCGGCCCAAGCTCTACGAGGCTGACATTTAACTACTTTGGTGTGTAAGGAAGATTTTTTTGTTTTATGTGCTAAAAATGTAAGCAACCAACGGATGGTCACCTAGGGGGAGTCATGTACCTACACTCAAGGATGAGGGGTTTTCTTCCGGCTGCGATCGCATTGCTTTTATGCGTATCAGGATGTGCGGATGATGCTCCTAATAACAAAGATGTAAGCGCTCAAGAAGTTTCACAAATCACCGCCCCAGCAGATGGGACAATGTCTAAAGACGGTCTAGTCAAAAAAGACTCAACCAAGGGAACTTTGCCAGCAGATCCCTACCGTTTACCGGACGATAGGTTGCAGGCTTACGCCGAGAACCTATATATCGCTAACTGCATGAAACAAAGCGGCTATGAGTATCCGGTGCAAACCTACGATTGGAACGATCCTGCCACCCCGCTGGAAAACGCTCCCGGTTATAGTGGGCGCTTTACTGTGGCCAAAGCACAAGCCTATGGTTACCACCGTGCACCCAGTAAACGCCGTGAAGAATGGCTGAAAGTAGTTGAGCAGAAAAACCAATTACTTAAAGATCCTGCTGCCGATAAAACATTTATGGCCTGCAGTGAAAAGTTACGCTCTAGCGGGGTTTTTAAAGCTTCAGACAAGCTAGAAGGCGATGTGGCCCCCTACGTAAATGACGTGTCGAAACTTCCGGCGGTACGCGCTGCCGCTCAACGCTGGCGTAAATGTATGGCGCCTCAGGGGATTGCGGATCTGCCAGAAGAGCCGCAGATGGCTCAGTCTGTGGCCACAAAATTTGGGCTAGGCCAGCCTGACGGCGACGATACTGCCACTGACACTAACGTCAGTGCAGAAGAAATCAAGCTTGCCGTAGCAGATGCAAAATGCCGTGAACAAAGTGGCTATGAACAGCTGGTCTACGACTTGCAATGGGTTGGGCAAGAGCAAATCCTGGCGCGTGACCCAAACTACTGGCAAGCCCGCCTCAAACTGGTACGTCAAGCCACTAACGAATACAAGACATATATCAACACCCACCGAAATGGCTAGCGCATAGCTTTGGTGCCGGCCAGCTAATGGCCGGCACTGGCTATGGGCTTAGAAAATGTTGTATTATATGCCGCATGTGGCGCGTATCGCAGCGTAGAGAACGCGCACTAGTATAGACACATTTGTGGTATCCGTGTACGCTAGCGCTTTGCGTGCATTGTGTATGCTTGTCGTTTTTGCCCCGCCGTAAGGCGTGACATGCGGGAAAAAATACTAGACCGCGCGCGTGTAACCGCGATCGTTAAGGAAGGGTCTCCTTTTGGCTGCTTCGCGCACCCCTGTTGCACCTACTGCTGAAGCCATCGCGGCGCGTACTGCGTCGCGTCGCATTAACTTCGCCACCATTGCGGAGCCGATGCAGGTTCCGAATCTACTAGCCCTACAGACCGAGAGTTTCGACTGGCTCGTCGGTAACGAGCGTTGGCGCGAGCGTGTTGAAGCCGCCAACGCCGTTCGCCCGGGTTCACTGCCTGAGGTATCCGGTCTGGAGGAAATCTTCGAAGAGATTTCCCCGATTGAAGACTTCGGGCAAACCATGTCCCTGTCTTTCCATGACCACCGCTTCGAAGAGCCCAAGTACACGGCTGACGAGTGCAAGGAGAAGGGTCAAACCTACTCCGCACCGCTGTATGTGGTGGCCGACTTTGACAACTTCGACACCGGTGAAATTAAGTCCCAGACTGTGTTCATGGGTGACTTCCCGCTCATGACTGAGCGCGGTACCTTCATCATCAACGGTACCGAGCGTGTGGTTGTCTCCCAGCTGGTACGTAGCCCCGGCGTGTACTTCGAGCGCGGCGTCGAAAAAGGCACCGACAAGCTGATCTACAACGCCAAGGTGATCCCCTCACGCGGCGCCTGGCTTGAGTTCGAGGTAGACAAGAACGACCACGTATTCGTACGTATCGACCGTAAGCGCAAGCAGGACATCACCGTGTTCCTGCTGGCTCTGGGTATGGACGAGTCCGAAATCCGCAAGGAATTCGCCGACTACCCGGCCCTAACCTCCGCCCTGGACGGCGACCGCAAGGTAACCACCCAGGATGAGGCGCTGCTGGACATCTACCGCAAGATTCGCCCCGGTGAGCCGCCGAGCGTTGAGGCCGGTCGCGCCCTGCTGGAGAACTTCTACTTCAACCCCAAGCGCTATGACCTAGCTAAGGTTGGTCGCTACAAGATCAACAAGAAGCTGGGTATCGCCGCAGACCTGAGCGACTCTGTGCTGCGCATCGAGGACATCAACGCCACCATCAAGTACCTGCTGGCTCTGCACCAGCACCAGGACTTCGTCAAGGGCTTCCGTGACGGTGAAGAAGTTGACATCCCGGTTGAGTACGACGACATTGACCACCTGGGTAACCGCCGCATCCGCGCCGTCGGTGAGCTCATCCAGTCTCAGGTGCGCACTGGTATGAGCCGTATGGAGCGTCAGGTGCGTGAGCGCATGACCACCCAGGACGCTGAGGCCATCACCCCTAACACCTTGATCAACATCCGTCCGGTGACTGCCGCTATCAAGGAGTTCTTCGGTACTTCTCAGCTCAGTCAGTTCATGGACCAGAACAACCCGCTGGCTGGTTTGACCCACAAGCGCCGCCTGTCGGCCCTTGGCCCCGGTGGTTTGAGCCGTGAGCGCGCCGGTATGGAGGTGCGTGACGTTCACACCTCGCACTACGGGCGTATGTGCCCCATCGAATCTCCTGAAGGCCCAAACATTGGTCTGATCGGTTCGCTGGCTACCTTCGCCCGCATCAACCCCTTCGGTTTCATCGAGACCCCCTACCGTGTGGTGCGTGACGGTCAGGTTACCGACGAGGTGCACTACCTAACCGCCGACGACGAGAAGCGCCACGTTATCGCTCAGGCTTCGGTCAAGCTCGACGACGAGGGTCGCTTCGTTGATGAGGCTGTGCTGTGCCGTCTGGGTGACGGTGAGCCGGCCCTGATGCCGGTTGACTCGGTTGACTTCATGGACGTGTCTGCCCGCCAGATGGTGTCTGTGGGTACCTCCCTGATTCCGTTCTTGGAGCACGACGACGCTAACCGCGCTCTGATGGGTGCCAACATGCAGCGCCAGGCTGTGCCGCTAATCCGTCCCGACGCCCCGCTGGTGGGTACCGGTATGGAGCGCCGCACCGCCGTCGACGCTGGTGACGTGGTAGTAGCCGCTAAGGCCGGTGTGGTCACCGAGGTTTGCGCTGACTTCGTGCGTGTAGCCAACGACGACGGCTCCGAGTCCCTATACAAGGTGGCTAAGTTCCTGCGTTCTAACCAGGGCAACTGCTACAACCAGCGCGTGGTTGCTGATGAGGGCGAGCGCGTCGAGGTAGGCACCGTCCTAGCTGACGGCCCCGCTACCGACGGCGGCGACCTGGCTCTGGGCCAGAACCTGCTGGTGGCCTTCATGACCTGGGAAGGTTTCAACTATGAGGACGCCATCATCCTGTCTCAGCGTGTGGTCTCTGACGACTTGCTGACCTCCATCCACATTCAGGAGCACGAGGTTGACGCCCGCGACACCAAGCTTGGTGCCGAGGAAATCACCCGCGACATCCCCAACGTGGGTGAAGACGCACTAGCTAACCTAGACGAGCGCGGCATTATCCGCATCGGTGCTGAGGTTAACAGCGGCGACATCCTGGTTGGTAAGGTCACCCCGAAGGGTGAAACCGAGCTGACCAGTGAAGAGCGCCTGCTGCGCGCCATCTTCGGTGAGAAGGCCCGCGAAGTGCGTGACACCTCGCTGCGTGTGCCCCACGGTGAATACGGCATCGTCACTGCGGTGCGTGAAATCGTGGCTGGCGACAGCGACGAGCTGCCCGCTGGCGTGAACCGCATGGTGCGCGTACACATCGCCCAGCGCCGTAAGATCACCGTTGGTGACAAGCTCTCTGGCCGTCACGGCAACAAGGGTGTTATCTCCAAGATCCTGCCGATCGAGGACATGCCCTTCCTAGCTGACGGCACTCCGGTAGACATCATTCTTAACCCGCTGGGTGTGCCCAGCCGTATGAATGTTGGTCAGGTGCTGGAAATCCACATGGGTTGGATCGCTTCGCGTGGTTGGGATGCCACTGCTAAGCGTGAAGCCGGTGAAGAGTGGGCCAACAAGCTGCCCGAGTTCGCGGTTAAGGCCCCGGCTCACAGCCCGATCGCCACCCCGGTATTCGATGGTGTGGCCGACGACGTGCTAATGGGTCTGCTTGACTCCACTTTGCCTAACCGCGACGGCGTCCAGCTAGTTGGTCCCGACGGTAAGGCCCAGCTGTTCGATGGCCGCTCCGGCGAGCCCTTCCCGTACCCCATTTCCGTGGGTTACATGTACATCCTTAAGCTCCACCACCTGGTGGACGACAAGATCCACGCCCGTTCCACCGGTCCTTACTCCATGATTACCCAGCAGCCGCTGGGTGGTAAGGCCCAGTTCGGTGGTCAGCGCTTCGGTGAGATGGAGGTGTGGGCACTGGAGGCTTATGGCGCCGCCTATGCTCTGCAGGAACTCCTGACCGTCAAGTCTGACGACGTTGTCGGTCGTGTAAAGGTGTATGAAGCCATTGTTAAGGGTGAGGACATTCCTGAGCCCGGCATCCCCGAATCCTTCAAGGTACTTATGAAGGAAATGCAGTCTCTGTGCCTAAACGTAGAGGCTCTGGATGCGGCTGGAAACGTTATCTCCCTCGATGGCGTCGATGACGACTCGCGTCGCCGCAGCTCTGACCAGCTGGGTTTTGACCTGGGTCGCCGCCCTAACACTGACCTGAGTGTTATCTGATCCTAACTGTGTGTGGGCTGCTAGCAGCCTGCAGCCCACACGCGTTCTTCCCTGCGCAGCACTTTCATAGCTGTTACAGGCACTGATAAGACAAAGACTTTGCAGACATTTCGGAAGTAGGAACTGTGCTCGACGCTAACGTCTTCGATCGCATTCACCTGGGCCTAGCCTCCTCGGATGACATCCGCACCTGGTCACGCGGCGAGGTTAAGAAGCCTGAAACCATCAACTACCGTACCCTCAAGCCTGAGAAGGACGGTCTCTTCTGCGAGAAGATTTTCGGTCCTACTCGCGACTGGGAGTGCTCTTGCGGTAAGTACAAGCGTGTACGTTACAAGGGCATCATTTGTGAGCGCTGTGGGGTAGAGGTTACTCGCTCCAAGGTGCGCCGTGAGCGCATGGGTCACATCAAGCTGGCCGCTCCGGTAACTCACATTTGGTACTTCAAGGGTGTGCCTTCACGTCTGGGCTACCTGCTCAACCTGGCCCCCAAGGACCTAGAGAAGGTCATTTACTTCGCTGCTTACATGATCACCGAGGTGGATGAGAAGTCCCGCCACGATGATCTGCCCATGCTGCGCACTGAGTTTGAACTCAAGAAAAAGCAGGTCACTGAGCGCGGTGAAGCTGATGTGGAAGAGCGTCAGCGTCGCCTAGAAGCTGAAGTGGCCCAGCTGGAGGCTGAGGGCGCCAAGGCTGATCAGCTTGAGAAGCTACGGCGCACGGCTGAGCGCGACATTGGCTCGCTGCGTCGTCGTAACCTCAAGACCCTAGAGCACATGGACAAGATCTGGGATCGTTTCGTTAACCTCAAGGTCGGTGACCTGGAGGGCGACGACGTTCTCTACCGTGACATGGCGGTTGACTACGGCATCTACTTCAAGGGTGCCAAGGGTGCTGAGGCCATCCAGCAGCGTCTGCGTACCTTCGACCTAGACAAGGCCGCTGAGGAGCTGACCGAGATCGTTGCTAACGGCACCGGCCAGCGCAAGACCCGCGCCATCAAGCGTCTGAAGGTAATCAACGCTTTCCGCGCCACCAACACCAGCCCCGAGTCCATGGTGCTGGACGTTATCCCGGTAATCCCGCCGGACCTGCGCCCCATGGTGCAGCTCGATGGTGGCCGCTTCGCCACCAGTGACCTCAACGACCTCTACCGTCGTGTGATTAACCGTAACAACCGTCTCAAGCGCCTAATGGACCTAGACGCCCCCGAGATCATGGTTAACCACGAAAAGCGTATGCTGCAGGAAGCTGTGGACGCGCTGTTCGACAATGGTCGCCGTGGCCGCCCAGTTACCGGCGTCGGTAACCGTCCGCTCAAGAGCCTGTCTGACATGCTCAAGGGTAAGCAGGGTCGTTTCCGTCAGAACCTGCTGGGTAAGCGTGTGGACTACTCTGGCCGTTCGGTAATCGTCGGTGGCCCCCAGCTCAAGCTGCACCAGTGTGGTCTGCCCAGCCAGATGGCCCTGGAGCTGTTCAAGCCCTTCGTTATGAAGCGTCTAGTTGAGCAGAAGCGAGCTCAGAACGTTAAGGCCGCCAAGCGTATGGTGGAGCGTTCTAACCCCGAGGTTTGGGACGTACTGGCTGAGGTTATTCGCGAGCACCCGGTGCTGCTTAACCGTGCACCTACCCTGCACCGTCTGGGTATCCAGGCTTTCGAGCCCCAACTGATTGAGGGTAAGGCTATCCAGCTGCACCCGCTGGTGTGTGCCCCCTTTAACGCTGACTTCGACGGCGACCAGATGGCTGTGCACCTGCCGCTAGGTGCGGAGGCCCAGTCTGAGGCCCGCATTTTGATGCTCAGCGCCAACAACATTCTTAAGCCCTCCGATGGCCGCCCGGTGACCATGCCGGCCCAGGAAATGATTGCCGGTCTGTTCCACCTGACCAGCAACCCCGACCCGGCGGTTGAGGTTGAAAAGGACGCTAACGGTGAGCCGGTAGTGCCCGCTTTCTCCTCCTTCGCTGAGGCCAAGATGGCTTTCGACTTCGGCAAGCTGCACCTAAACGCGCTAGCTGACATTCGTTTTGAAGAGGGCATCACCCCGCCCATCGGCTGGGTAGCTCCGGAGAACTACACCGAGGGTGACCCCATCACCCTGCGTACCACCTTGGGGCGCGCCATCTTCAACGTCAACCTGCCGGGTACCTTCCCCTACGTCAACGAGATCGTTGACAAGAAGAAGCTCTCCGACATCATCAACACGCTGGCTGAGCGTTACCCCCGCGTGGAGGTAGCCGCCTCGCTAGACGCCTTGAAGAACTCCGGTTTCGGCTGGGCTACCTGGTCTGGTGTGACCGTAGCCTTCTCCGATGTGGTTTCGCCCGCTTCTAAGCCCCAGATTCTGGCTGGCTACGAAGCCCAGGCTGCCAAGATCGAAGAAGACTTCGCTGAAGGTATGCTCACCGAGGATGACCGTTACGACGCGCTGATCAAGATCTGGACTGAAGCCACTAACGAGGTAGCCCAGGCTATGCGCGACAACTTCCCTGAGCGCAACACGGTTTACCGCATGGTTTCCTCCGGTTCGCGTGGTAACTGGGACCAGATCCGCCAGCTGGCGGGTATGCGTGGTTTGGTGTCTGACCCCAAGCAGCGTCTGATTGAGCGCCCGATTACCTCCAACTACCGTGAGGGTCTAAGCGTTCTGGAGTACTTCACCGCTACCCACGGTGCCCGTAAGGGTCTGGCCGACACGGCTCTGCGTACCGCCGACTCGGGTTACTTGACCCGTCGTCTGGTGGACGTGGCCCAGGACGTGATTGTGCGTGAAGAGGACTGTGGTACCCGCAAGGGTCTAACCGTCCAGATCGCTGACCGCGACGCTGCCGGCAACCTGGTTCCCGGCGAGATCGTGGAGACCACCGCCTACGCCCGTACCCTGGCCCGCGACGCCGTGGACGCTGAGGGTAACGTGGTGCTGGCTGCTGGTGAGGACGTCGGCGACGTCGCCATTGAGAAGCTGGTGGCTGCCGGCATCGAGTCCATCGTGATTCGTTCCGTGCTCACCTGTGACTCTGCCGTCGGCACCTGCGCCGCCTGCTATGGCCGTTCGCTGGCCACCGGTAAGCGTGTGGACATCGGTGAGGCTGTGGGTATTATTGCCGCCCAGTCCATTGGTGAGCCCGGTACCCAGCTGACCATGCGTACCTTCCACACCGGTGGTGCGGCTACCAGTGCCGACATCACCCAGGGTCTACCTCGTGTGCAGGAGCTTTTCGAAGCCCGTACGCCTAAGGGTGAGGCCGTGGTGGCTGAGGCTGCTGGCCGCCTGGCTATTGAGGACGACGTCGACGGTAAGCGCCTAGTCATTAAGCGTGACGACGCCGAAGAGGACCTGGTGGTTCCGGTTTCGCGCCGCGCCAAGCTGCTGGTGAAGGAAGGCGACCACGTTGACCCGGGTCAGCCCATGACTGAGGGTCCGATTGACCCCAAGAAGGTGCTGCGTCTGCGTTCGGTTTCTGCCACCCAGCGTCACCTGGTGGATGAGGTCCAGAAGGTGTACCGCGACCAGGGTGTGGACATCCACGCCAAGCACATTGAGGTTATTGTGCGCCAGATGCTGCGCCGCGTAACCGTGCTTGACCCGGGTGACACCGAGCTGCTGCAGGGTGACTTTGTGGATGTGATGACCTTCCGCGAGCAGTCGCGCAAGGCTATGGCTGAGGGCGGCAAGCCCGCCTCGGGCCGTACCGAACTGATGGGTATCACCAAGGCCTCCTTGGCTACCGACTCGTGGCTGTCTGCCGCCTCCTTCCAGGAAACCACTCGCGTACTCACTGAGGCCGCCATGAACGGCCGCTCTGACACCCTGATGGGTCTGAAGGAGAACGTCATCCTCGGTAAGCTGATCCCGGCCGGTACTGGTCTGGCCCGCTACCACGATGTTGAGGTGGAGCCCACCGAGGCCGCTAAGGCGGAGATTTTCTCCCGCACTGGCGACACCCAGGTAACCAACAACTACGGTCTAGGCGATTTCCACGCGGACTTCTCCGATGACTACCACACTGGATTCTCCTCGGACTACCAGTTCTGAGCTGTTAAGCGTGCGCGTTAAACGCGCACGCTAGGCTGAGCAAAAACAATCGGGCGGGTGGGGGCCAACAGGCACCCACCCGCCCTGCGTTTGCTTCGCGTCAGTTCACTCTGGCGCCCAGCGGCCCTTGTCAGCGGCTGGCGCCTAAACGCTTAGACCGTTTTAAGGTGCGCCCGGGTCGGCTGGCGCCAGCCCAAGCCGCTAGCTGGGGCACAGCACACGCCATTAGCTGGCGGGATACGCTGCGAAGGGGGCTGGGGCGACGTCGTCGTTAATAAAAGCAGCCAGGCGCGCAATTACCGCCCCCTCGTGGGGCACCAGCGGGCTGGGTAGATCCGCTAGCGGGAACCAAGCCAATGCGGCGGCCTTATCGGGCTCAGCCAGGCGCGGCTGGCCCTGCCAATGGCGGCACAGGAAAAAGAAGTCAACTCGCTGATCAATAGGCTGATCAGAGTGCATTCGGTGCGCCGCCTGGAAGGGCTGCAAATCCTGGGGCTCTAGCTGCAAACCGATCTCTTCCAGGCATTCGCGCAGCGCCCCCTGAGTGGGCTGCTCGCCATATTCAAGATGCCCGGCCACGCCACAGGCCCAGTGCTCATCCATAAAGCCAGTGCCTTGACGTAGCTGCAGTAAAATTTCCGGCCCTGCTTGGCCGGGGCGCACTAACATGATGTAAACAGCTGGTATCAAAGCGTTGTGAGCAGCGAACATATACCAAATTGTAATAGTGGACCAGACAAAAACCTGATATTTTCATGACAATAAGGCAAATACTGTACTTAATCGAAGGTGGTCATGTTGCAACAACTTAGTCTGCAATCTCAAGACGCCAATAACATCCCGCTGTATATATGGGAAGCCCCAACCCCACGCGCAATCATCCAGCTCATCCACGGCACTGCTGAACACGCGCGCCGCTACGACTATTTTGCTAAAGCGGCGGCGTCCCAGGGGTTTATTGTGGCCGCACACGATCAGCGCGGTCACGGCGCTGCCATCAGTGAAATCTATCCGCGCGGCTATATTGGTGAGCCGCACACGGTTTTAGATGACATCTTTGTGGTCAACCGCTACCTGCATGAAACCTACCCACAGCTGCCGGTAATCGTTATGGGCCACTCCTGGGGCTCCTTTGAGGCGCGTGAATTTGCCATTAGCCACCCGGATCAGCTTGACGCCCTGATCGCTATGGGTACCGGCGACGGCGCTGGGCTGGTTAATCGCCTGGGGTACAGCGTGGCCAGCCTCGAATGCAGCCGGCGCGGCACTCACTACTACTCGCGGGCCCTGCAAGAACTGGCATTTGGGCCTTTTAACCGGGCCTTTGAAAGCCCTCGCACCGCCTTTGACTGGCTTTCACGCGACCCCGCTCAGGTGGATGCTTACCTGCGTGACCCCTTGTGCGGTTTCACCATGACCACCGGTTTCTTCAAAGCCTTGGTGGGACTGACCCTGACGGTGTCCAAGCCGCGCCGCATTGGCCGCATGCGTAAAGACCTGCCAATCCTGCTTATCAGCGGCGCCAACGATCCGGTAGGTGGACAGGGGAAGGGAGTGCGCGCCGTCGCCCGCACCTTGCAAAAAGCCGGTTTAAGCGAGGTGACCATACGCCTGTACCCCGAGGCCCGCCACGAAATCCTCAACGAGCTCAACCGCGATGAGGTAATCGCAGATCTGCTGGCCTGGGCGCAGAGTGTAATTGCTGGCGATAAAATCCCCGCCGCCACCACCTTGTAGCTTTTCCACAAATAACGCGGGTGACAAACTGGCACTTAAGGCGCTAGGAGACAGTGGGCTAAGAGACCTAGGCTGGGTTACATGTCGAACTCAGTTACTGCCCTAAACCCCTCGGTTGCCCGCAAGCTCAGCGCCACCCAACTGGCCAGTGGCGTTGCCAAAATTTCCTTCGGCGTACTAGCGCTAGCACTGCTTAGCCAGGTACGAATTCCCCTACCCTTCACCCCGGTTCCCGTTAGCTTAGGTACTTTCGCGGCTATTGCTGTGGGCGTGCTGCTAGGCCGCCGCTACGGTAGCGCCAGTGCACTTACGTTCGCGCTGCTAGGTGGCCTGGGTGCACCTATTTTCGCTGGTTTTACCGCTGGCTTTACCCTGACCTTTGGGTATGTGCTGGGCTATATTCCGGCCGCGCTGCTGGGTGGTTACGCCGCTCGCGCCGCCCGCAACGGCAGTCTGCTAGCTGCTTTAACCTGGGTTTTGGCAGCTAGTGCTGTCATTTACCTGCCTGGCCTTACCTGGCTGTGGCTTGCCAGTGGCAAGAGCCTGCTGGCCACGCTGAGCCTAGGACTTGCGCCCTTTATTGTGGGTGACGCGCTCAAGGCTGGCCTGGTAGTTGCCTACCTGGCAACTGTGGCACGTCGTAGTCACTGACAAATAGCAAAGTAGACTAGGGAGCATGAGCCAAGCTAAGCCCACGCTTTCCGTGTTAGACCTGGTGCCTGTAAGCCAAGGTCGTAGCCGCAGCCAAGCCTTGCGCGAAATGGTCCTATTGGCCCAAAGCGCTGAGCGTGCTGGCTATGCCCGCTACTGGTTGGCTGAGCACCACGGCTCAACTACCTTCCTCTCTTCAGCTACCACGGTGCTGATGGGGCAGGTGTTGGCGGCCACGGAAAGTATCACGGTGGCTTCTGGTGGGGTCATGCTCCCTAATCATGCGCCTTTAGTGGTGGCTGAGGCGGTTGGTACCCTGGCCACCATGTATCCGGGCCGCGTTGAGGTGGGTTTGGGGCGAGCTCCAGGCACTGATCCGGTAACGGCCCGGGCGTTGCGCCGGCGTGAGGCTGATCCGGCGTCTTTTGTTGACGAAGTAACTGAGCTGGCCGATTACCTGGCTCCTAATGACTCGCTTTTTGAGACGCTGCCGGGGTCTGTGGCCGCGCAAACTAGCGCCCACGATGTGGCTTGGGTGGCTAGCTCTAGGGCCCGCGCTTTGCCGGGGGAGGGGACTAATCCGCCGCTGTGGATTTTGGGTTCTTCTGTTAATGGGGCGCGTGTGGCTGGTCGTTTGGGCTTGGGTTTTGCTGTGGCCGCGCATTTTGCGCCGGCTCAGGCTGAGGCGGCGGTTATGGCTTACCGTTCGGTTTTCAATGGGGCTAGTGATTACGCTCAGGCTTCGCGCCCGCGTACGGCTGCTGCTTTTAATGTGGTGGTTGCGCCCACTGATGAAGAGGCTCAGTATTTGGCGACGACGGCGCGCGCGGCTAATGCCCGAATTGTGGCTGGCCGTCCGGGGCCGCTTGATGAGCCCACTAGTGACCCTGAGGCTTGGCGTGCGTTGGCAGGGGAGCGGGCTAGCATGGTTGATGATTCACTGGCTTACTTCTTTGTGGGCACGCCCCAGCGCGTGGCCGCTCAGCTGCATGAAATGGCGCAGCGCTGGGAGCTGGAGGACATTATCTGCCTGTCTTTTATTCATGACGCCGCCGCGCGTCGGCGCAGCTATGAGCTGCTAGCTCAGGCCTGGTAATAGGGGCAGCCAAGGTGTGGGTAAGCGTAGCCTAAGCTGATTATCTATACGTTTTTGTTGCCTATTTACTAGGCCTCGCGATAGTGGTCACAAATAAAATTTACTCAATTACTCACTGTGACTGGCACCCTAGAGAGTTTATAAAACCCCTGGTCAAAAGCACTTTTGCAAGTATTTTCGGGGGGCTGCTAGCGTATGGGCTTGCGCGGAGTAGTTTCAATATTCGGCCATAGTTACAACTTTGTGACGCCCGGTCGGGTATTCTTTATGTAATTAGTGCCCTGCAAGAGTAATACTTCGGGGCGCGGTCATGTTCCGCAGATTGCAGCCGCTACGCGCAGGCGCGATCGAACCGGAGAGAGATACCGAATGTTTGTATACCTGCTGAGAAGGATATTCAACTATGTAGTGTTGCTGTTCCTGGCAACATCACTAGCGTATATCTTGGCATCCATCTCGATGGACCCCTCTACGTTATGGGACCGTTCTAACCCAAACCTGAACTGGAACGCCATTAACGCAAACCTGATCAAATACAACATCAGCCACGAGCTGCCGGTGTGGGATCGTTACACCACTTGGCTGCAAACTGTGTTGAGCAGCTGGGATTGGGGTTTCACCCCTAAGGGCGAATCTGTTAACGCTCTGGTTGCTGTTAAAGTAGGCGTTTCGCTGCGCCTGGTGGTGCTGGGTGCACTTATTGGTATGGTTGGCGGTGTTTCGCTGGGTGCCTGGACCGCTACCCGTCAGTACAGCCTGTCCGACCGCGCCATTTCTTTCATCGCTATGGTGGTTATCTCCACTCCGGCCATGGTTCTGGCAACCCTACTCCAGGTGGGGGCGGTACACCTGAACACTGCTACCGGTATGCAGATTCTTTCCTTCGTTGGTGAAGGTGAAGGTTTTGCAGACCGGCTTAACCACTTGATTTTGCCAACCTTGTCAATGTCGCTAGCCGGTATCGCCAGCTACTCGCGTTACCAGCGTAACTTGATGCTTGACACCCTGGGGGCTGACTATGTGCGTACCGCCCGCGCTAAGGGCCTGACTAAGCGCCGTGCCGTAACCCGCCACGCACTGCGTACTGCGCTGATTCCTATGGCCACTTACTTTGCTTTTGCTCTGGCCGGTTTGTTCACCGGTGCTGCTATCACTGAGCGTGTTTATGGCTGGCACGGTATGGGTGAATACTCGGTTAACGCTATTAGCGGTATGGACATTAACGGTACTACTGCGGTGGTTGCCTTCTCGGGTCTGTGTACTCTAAGCGGTGCCCTCCTGAGTGACATTTTGGTTGCAGTTGTCGACCCGCGAGTGAGGGTAAGCTGAACATGAGCGAAATCGTTGAAACTGAAATTGAAGAGGAAGCCGCAGAGGTTAAACCTGAAAAGCGCCTAACCCACGGTCAGCTTATTCTGCGTCGCTTCTTGCGTAACCGCTCTGCTGTTATTGGTCTAATTGGGCTGCTGATTCTGATTGCAGTGGCTATCATTGGTCCCTTCGTTTATCGCTGGAGCTACCTCGACGTCGACGGCGAGGCCTTCCTAACTCCTCCTGGCGGCAGTCACCCGCTGGGCACCACTCAGTCCGGTAAGGACGTACTGGCCCTGACCATGGAGGGTACGCGTAAGTCCCTCATGATCGCTTTCGCGGTGGCCTTGATCCAGACCTCCATTGCGGCTCTGATCGGTAGCTCTGCTGCCTACTTTGGTGGCTGGTGGGAAAAGATCGCCATGTGGTGCACCGACTTGCTGCTGGTGGTCCCCTCCTTCCTGATCATCGCTATCATGTCGCAGAAGGCGGGCGCCTCGAAGGGCTCCATCACCCTGTTTATCGTGCTGTTGGCCGGTTTCGGGTGGATGCTTACCGCGCGTGTGGTGCGCTCTATGACCTTGAGCGTTAAGAACCTTGACTATGTGACTGCGGCCCGATTCATGAACGTGCCCAGCCCGGTCATCATTTTCCGTCACATCATTCCTAACATCGCTTCGCTACTGATTATTGACGCCACTATCAACGTGGCTTACGCAGTGCTTAGCGAAACCACCCTGTCCTACTTCGGCTTTGGTGTGCAGGCGCCTAACACCTCGCTGGGTACCATCATCGCTGAAGGGCAGACTTCTGCTACCACCGCAGAGTGGATCTTCATGGCTCCTGCTGTGGTGCTGATCGTGATGCTGACCTGCGTGAACTTCGTAGGTGACGGCTTGCGCGATGCTATCGACCCCTCTTCCAAGTCCGGAGGTAAGGCATGAGCAAGACAAAAGATCCGGAAACTCAAGTGAAGAAGTCTAAAGTGGACGCAAAGGCTAAAAAGCCCCGTATGGAGTCTTTCAGCGCTGCAGATCTGCCTGACCCCGAGTCTGGCGCCCCCTTGCTGGAGGTGCGCGATCTATGTGTATCCTTCCCCTCTGAGGATGGGCGTGTAAACGCTGTACGCGGGGTGAACCTGAAGGTTAATCGTGGCGAGACCCTGGCCCTGGTGGGTGAGTCTGGTTCTGGTAAGTCAGTAACTTCCACCGCCGTAATGGGCCTGCTTGATGAGTCTGCGGAAATCTCTGGTTCGGTTAAGCTGCACGGCACTGAGCTACTGGGCCGTAGCGACGCCTACATGTCTAAGGTGCGCGGTATTCAGCTATCTATGGTGTTCCAGGATCCGCTAAGCGCGCTGACCCCGGTTTACACCGTGGGTGACCAGATCGTTGAGGCCCTTAAGACCCACAACGACAAGTATGACGACGACGCCGCCTGGAAGCGTGCGGTTGAGCTGCTGGACATGGTGGGTATTCCTAACCCCACCGTGCGTGCCAAGGCTTACCCTCACGAGTTCTCCGGTGGTATGCGTCAGCGTGCAGTTATCGCTATTGCTATCGCTAACAACCCTGACCTGATCATTGCGGACGAGCCCACCACGGCTTTGGACGTAACCATTCAGGCCCAGATCCTTGAGGTCCTAAAGGTGGCTCAGCGCGAAACCGGCGCCGGCGTCATCATGATTACCCACGACCTGGGTGTGGTGGCCGGTATGGCCGACCGCGTGGCAGTTATGTACGCCGGACGCATTGTGGAAACTGGCGATGTTGACGAGATCTTCTATAACTCGCGCATGCCCTACACCATTGGTTTGCTAGGCTCTCTGCCGCGTCTGGACGCTAAGAAGGATGCCGCTTTGGCAACCCTGGAGGGTAACCCGCCCTCGCTGCTAAACCTGCCTAAGGGCTGCCCCTTCGCTCCGCGTTGCCCGCTGGTAACCGACAAGTGCCATGGCGAAGAACCTACCTTGAAGAAGCATGGTGAGCCGGGCAAGTCGGGTGAAGTGCACCTGTCTGCTTGCTACCACGCCGACAAGATCGCCAAGGAATCACTAACCTACCTGGACATCTACCCGGCTCCTGAGCTGAAGACTCCGGACACCTTGAACCTGCCCCACGCTGATCGTCCCGAGGTTCTGCGGGTTAACGACCTGGTTAAGACCTTCCCGCTAACCAAGGGCGCCGTGTTCAAGCGTCGCGTGGGTACGGTGCACGCTGTGGACGGTATCTCCTTCGACGTGCGTCGTGGTGAGACTCTGGCTCTGGTGGGTGAGTCCGGTTGTGGTAAGACCACCACCTTGATGCAGGTGCTGAACCTGCTTAAGCCCGAGCAGGGCAAGATCGTGGTACTTGGCCGTGACACCGCTGAGCTAAACCGTCGTGCCCGTAAGGAAGTTCGCCGCGACCTACAGATCGTGTTCCAGGACCCGATGGCCTCCCTGGATCCGCGTCTGCCGGTGTACGACCTGATCGCTGAGCCTATGCGCCACAATGGTTACAGCAAGGAACACATTGATAAGCGCATTACTGAGTTGATGACCCTGGTGGGCCTGGAGCCTAGCCACGCCAACCGTTACGCCCGTAACTTCTCCGGTGGTCAGCGTCAGCGTATCGGTATTGCCCGCGCGCTAGCGCTAGAACCCAGCCTGCTGGTACTGGATGAGCCCGTTTCCGCCCTGGACGTATCCATCCAGGCTGGTGTGATCAACCTGCTTGATGAGCTGCGCGCAACCTTGTCGCTGAGCTACCTGTTTGTGGCTCACGACCTGTCTGTGGTGCGTCACATCGGTGACCGTGTGGCCGTCATGTACCTGGGTAAGATCGTTGAGATCGGTGACATCGATGAGATTTTCGAAGCTCCGGCTCACCCCTACACCCAGGCTCTGCTAAGCGCCATTCCGATTCCGGACCCGGCCAAGGAGCGCACCCGTAGCCGCATCATTTTGCAAGGTGACCTGCCTAGCCCGGCCAACCCGCCTTCGGGCTGCCGTTTCCGCACCCGCTGCCCCAAGTTCCTCACTCTTGACGGGGCTAAGCAGAAGCAGTGCATCGACAAGCTGCCTGACTTCAAGCACATGGGTGATGACCACGAGGCCGCCTGCCACTACCCAGAGCGCACCAGCGTGTTCTAGGGCTAAACGGCTTCGTCACTAAACGAAATTGCCACCAAACCGATTACAGTTTGGTGGCAATTTTGTCCGTATAGCGGTCAATAGTTTGCGTACAGCGCCCTATATGCGATTTACTTTTCAGCGTTGCATGTTTGTCTCATTATTTGGCTAACGTGCGTCCCTAAATCTAATGAGAATTGGAGTCATCAAATGATGATCAACCGTCGTATGTTCTTGGCCGGTTCGGCCTCTACTGCGGTTCTGGCAGCCCTAGCGGCTTGCGCTTCATCTTCTAACTCCGACGGCGGCAGTGAAAACCTAAAGCAGGCTGTTAACGTCGTTGCGCGTGACAAGGTGAAGGACGGCGGCGAGCTTAAGTTTGCTCTGAGCGACCCGATCGCCAACTGGAACAACGCCACCGTTGAAGGTAACACCGCCGCGATGAGTCAGATCCTGGGCTTCATCTCACCTTCCCTGTTCCTGTACGACTCTGCTGGTAAGCCTACCCCGCGTCCGGAGTTCTTCAAGTCCATCAAGGGCGAGGTTAAGAACGGTAAGACCGTTGTTTCCATCGAGCTGAACGACAAGGCCGTCTGGGGTGACGGCAAGAAGATCGTGGCTGACGACTACATCAAGACGATGCAGAGCGCCACCAACAAAGACTACCTGTGGGCCTCCACCGATGGTCTAGTCGACATCGAGAAGTTCGAAAAGGAAAGTGACACCAAGTTCTCCATCACTTGGAAGTCCACCTACCCCGACTGGTCTGCTGTTATCACCGTGATGCCGCAGGCTCAGGTAGCCACTCCTGCCGCCTTCAACGATGGCGTTAAGGACGCTACCAAGTACAAGAACGAATGGTTCGCCGGCCCCTACAAGATCAAGTCTTACGACGCTGCTCAGCAGCTGGTTACCCTAGAGCGTAACGAAAAGTGGTGGGGTGACAAGGGTAAGCTCGATAAGATCACCTTCCGCTACCTAGACAGTGCTGCTACCGCTGGCGCCTTTGCTAACAAGGAAGTAGACGTACTGCGTAACATCGTTACCGCCGACACCTTCAAGCAGGCCCAGACTCGTACTGACGCCGAGGTGCGTCAGAACTTCGGTCTGCAGTACCGCCACGTCACCATTAACGGTAGTCACGGCATCCTCAGTGACAAAGCTGTACGTCAGGCCTTCCTGCTGGGCACCAACCGTCAGGAAATCGCTAGCGCTCTGCTAGCCGGCCTGCCGGTCAAGCCTAAGGACTTCCTGCTGGGTAACCACTTCTTCATGCCCACCCAGAAGAACGAGTACAAGGACAATGGTGCTCAGTGGGCCTACAACGTTGAGAAGGCTAAGAAGCTACTTGACGAGGCTGGCTGGAAGGAGCCCAGCGCTGGTGCCATCCGTGAAAAGAACGGCAAGAAGCTGACCATCTACTACACCCGTCCTACCGGCGTGGTTACCACCAAGAACGAGTCTGAGCTACTGCAGAACCAGCTAAAGAAGATCGGTATCGATCTGCAGATGAAGGAAGTTGAGTCTGCTAGCTACTTCAAGACCATCTCTCAGAAGAACTTCGAGGTTACCGGTTTCGCTTGGCAGCTGACCCAGTACCCGATGAACAACATCGGTCAGGTCTACGGCAAGGACTCACAGTCCAACTTCGCTGGTTACAGCGTCGATGCCATCGACGAGGCTATCAAGAAGATCGCGGTTGAGACTGACAACGCCAAGCGTGTTGAGATGACCAACAAGGTTGACGCTCTGATCTGGGAAAACGTCATGAACTACCCGCTCTACCAGCGTCCCGACCTGTGCGGTGTGCCCAAGAAGCTAGCCAACTACGGTGCTTTTGGTCTGGCCACTGTGCGCGGTGAAGACGTAGGTTTCGTCGACTGATAGGGCTTAAGTACCTTTAAATGCCCGCTGCATGAGTAATCATGCAGCGGGCATTTTGCTTTGTTGTGAGGCCGCTCTCGGAAGTCTTTTGAGCTAGTAAACTTCGCAGCAATTGCTTGAGTGTAACTTCTAGAAATCAATCTGAAACATGCACGAAACTATCAAAATATTCAAGATATCGAATATGTATCACTATTTGGAAAATGCTTGTATAAATTCTGGTGCATATGTTTCCATATCTGTGTGAGCCCACAGTGAACGACTCATACGTTTGCTACTAGGGGCTCGCCGGAACCCAACAAGGAGAAGTTCAAATGATGATTAACCGGAGGATGTTTTTAGCAGGCACTGCATCTGCTGCAATGCTCGCTACTCTGGCTGCGTGTTCGGGATCAAGCGACACTGGCGCCACTGCTGCCAAGGCTGTTAACAAGGTTGAGCGTGGCAGCCTAAAGCAGGGTGGTACCCTGCGTTTCGGTATGGGCACTCCCGTTGCCAACTGGAACAACTCCACCGTTGACGGTAACGGTGTAGACCTGAAGAACATTTACAACTTTGTTTCTCCTGGCTTCTTTGACTATGACGACAAGGGTGAGGCTAAGCCCAACCCCAACTTCGTCACCAAGGTTGAGGATGTAACCAAGGACGGCAAGACCACCGTGACCATGGTGCTCAACCCCAAGGCCAAGTGGAACAGCGGGCGCCAGATCAGCCCGGATGACTTCATTGCCACCATTAAGTGCACTCAGGATGAGAACTACCTGTGGGCCTCTACCGACGGCTACGACCAGATCGAAAAGGTAGAGAAGGTTGACGACACCACGGTGAAGTTCTACTTCAAGTCTGCCTTCCCGGACTGGACCTCCATCATCTCCGGCACCCTGCCCAAGGAGCAGGTGGCCACCGCCGAGGTCTTCAACAACGGTATGGCCAAGACCTACAACAACGACTGGTACGCCGGCCCCTTCAAGATTGAGTCCTACAACGAGGCTCAGCAGGTAGTCACCCTGGTTCCCAATGAGAAGTGGTGGGGCGACAAGCCGCTACTGGACAAGGTGACCTTCCGCGTACTGGACAGCTCCGCCGAGGCGACCTCCTTCGCTAACAAGGAGATCGACGTCCTGGACTACATCATCAGTGCCAACACCTACAAGCAGGCCCAGCAGCGTACCGACGCTGAAGTACGTCAGAACTTTGGTCTGCAGTGGCGTCACTTCACCCTGAACGCCTCCTCCGGTGTACTGGCTGACAAGGCCGTACGTCAGGCCCTGATGCGTGCCACTGATCGGGCTGCCATCACCAAGTCCTCGCTGGCCGGTATGCCGGTTGACGCCAACAAGGTGCTGCTTGGTAACCACTTCTTCATGCCCAGCCAGGAAGGCTACGTAGACAACTCCACCAAGTGGTCTCACGACGTCGAGGCTGCCAAGAAGCTGCTCGATGGCGCTGGTTGGAAGGAGCCCAGCCCTGGTGCTATCCGCGTCAAGGACGGCAAGAAGCTGAGCATCAAGTACACCCGTCCCACCGCCGTACCTACCACCAAGACCGAGTCTGAGCTGCTGCAGAGCCAGCTGAAGAAGATCGGTATGGAGGTTGTCATGGAGGACGTCGAGTCCGCCAAGTACTTCAAGGACTACATCAACAAGAAGAACTTCGAGATCACCTCCTTCACCTGGCAGGGCACCCCCTACCCGATGATGAACATCGGTCAGATCTACGGTAAGGGTAACTCCAACTTCACCGGTCAGAGCATCAAGGAGCTCAACGAGTTGATCGACAAGATCGCCGTTGAGGCCGACCACAAGAAGCGTGTTGCCATGACCAACCAGGCTGACGAGATCATCTGGGAGAACGTCTTGAACTTCCCGATCTACGAGCGCATGCAGATGACCGCTGTGCCTAAGAAGCTGGCTAACTTCGGTGCAGTAGGCCTGGCTAGCTACCGTGCTGAGGACATCGGCTTCACCGCCTGATACAGATAATTAAAACGTCGGGGCTTGGCACCTTTTGTTGGGGAGGTGCCAAGCCCCGATTCCGTTTATCGTCAAGCAAATTTAGAACCCCACCTAAAGGCTTCAAGCTTCAAGCGGGTGCATATGCTGTTAGCGCCTAGCACCGGTAAGGCAGCTTGAACGTGCAAGAATGTAGCTATGCCTAGGGTCATTATTCGCTCGCGTCGAGCCCGCATAGCCACTATCGCCGCCTGGATTGTGGTGGCCGTAATCGTTGGGGCCGTGGCCTGGCGCGACACCACCGTTTCAGCGCTAGCGGCAGCTGGCTGGATGGGAGCTTTAGGTTGGGCTATCACCATGATGTGGTGGCTGCCGGAGCTGGAACTTAACCAGGACGCCGTCGTAGTTAGAAACGCCTGGCGCACCCACCTAATCGACTGGCGCCAAATCACCCGCATGAGTGGGCGCTGGGGAGTGGAACTAATCCTGAGCGATAACTCAAGCGTGCAGGCCAGCGCTGCCCCGCGTGTAGGTGGAATCGCCGCCGGGGCTCGCCAAATCGCCGAAAACCGTGCCAAAGAAGCCCAACGCATCATTCACCACGGCGTCGACCCCCGCCTAGTAGAACCTGGCACCGCTACGCAGTACACCAGCCTCGACGCCGCCGGCGCCATTGAGCTGCTGCGCGCCTACCAAGCTCAGCTGCATGAAGAAAAAAAGCATTCGGGGTTAAAAACCAATCCGCCCAAACCTCCCTATAGCCACCAGTGGCGTAAAGGCACCATCATTGGCACCCTGGTGGCTGCACTGGCCCTAGTGATTGCTATCGCGCTATAGCCGGTTAATGATCAGTGGCGGCTAGAGGCAGCGGTGGCAGCCGGTGCAGGGGAGTGCTGATAGCCGAGGTCAGGGCTGCCAATAGCCGGCGCCGTTGGGGGAATAAGGTAAAGCAATAAGGGACAGGTGGCCGGTGGCACAAAAGTGATGTCTACTGCATTACGGTAAGCCGGCGGTCCGGGCGGTTAGGCTAGTGAGGATATAGAAGTATCTAGAAAGAAGAAGCCTTACATGACGGTACGCCAGGATCTGCGTAATGTCGCAATCGTAGCCCACGTTGACCACGGTAAAACCACTCTGGTTGACGGCATGTTGTGGGAGGCCGGTGCCTTCGGGGCGCGGGCTACCGAAGAATCCACCGGTGAGCGCGTAATGGACTCAGGTGAGCTTGAGCGCGAAAAAGGCATCACCATTCTGGCTAAAAACACTGCCGTGCACTACCGTGGTCCGGCCGCTAAGGAAGCTGGCTTGGCCGATGGCATCACCATTAACGTGATTGACACCCCTGGTCACGCCGACTTTGGTGGTGAGGTCGAGCGTGGTCTGTCTATGGTCGACGGCGTCGTGCTGCTGGTGGATGCCTCTGAAGGCCCCCTGCCCCAGACCCGCTTCGTGCTACGTAAGGCGCTAGCAGCCAACCTGCCGGTAATTTTGGTGGTTAACAAAGTAGACCGCCCCGACTCGCGTCTAGACGAGGTTGTGGAGGAAAGCACCGACCTGCTGCTGTCACTAGCCAGTGACTTGGCCGAGGAAAACCCCGATATTGACATCGACGCCGTGCTTGACGTGCCGGTTATCTACGCCTCCGCTAAGGCTCGCCGCGCTGACACCGTGCAGCCCGCCGACGGCCAGCTGCCGGCTAACGACAACCTAGAGCCGCTGTTTAAGACCATCATTGAGCGTATCCCTGGTCCTAGCTATGACGAGGATGCCCCACTACAGGCCCACGTAACCAACCTGGACGCCTCGCCCTTCCTGGGCCGTCTAGCCCTGCTGCGTATCCACAACGGCACCCTGCGTAAGGGTCAGAGCGTGGGCTGGGCTCGCCACGAGGGCGACATTAAGCAGGCCCGTATTTCTGAGTTGCTGATTACTGAAGGCCTAGAACGCAAGCCTGCTGAGGAAGCTCACGCCGGTGACATCGTGGCCGTAGCCGGTATTGAAGACATCACAATTGGTGAGTCCCTGGTTGATCTGGAAGATCCCCGCCCGCTGCCGCTGATTAAGGTTGACGACCCAGCCATCTCCATGACCGTTGGTATTAACACCTCACCTATGGCCGGGCGCGTTAAGGGCGCGAAGGTCACCGCCCGCCAGGTTAAAGACCGCCTGGACAAAGAGCTGATCGGTAACGTCTCTATCCGCGTACTACCCACCTCGCGTCCTGACGCCTGGGAGGTGCAGGGCCGTGGTGAGCTGGCGCTAGCTATTTTGGTGGAGCAGATGCGCCGCGAAGGCTTTGAACTAACCGTGGGTAAGCCCCAGGTAGTTACCCGCCAGGTGGAGGGTAAGACCTATGAGCCTATGGAACGCATGACCATTGACGTTCCCGAAGAGCACCTAGGTGTAGTCACCCAGCTGATGGCGGCCCGCAAGGGACGCATGGAAACCATGTCTAACCACGGTGCCGGTTGGGTGCGTATGGAATTTTTGGTACCCGCGCGTGGCCTAATTGGCTTCCGCTCTAAGTTCCTAACCGACACTCGCGGCACCGGTATCGCCTCCTCTATTGCTGAAGGCTATGAGCCTTGGCACGGCGTGATTGAGACCCGCACCACCGGCTCGCTGATCTCTGACCGCTCCGGTGCGGTTACCGCCTATGCCCTGATTCGCCTGCAAGATCGCGGAACTTTCTTTGTTGAGCCCACTCAGGAAACCTATGAGGGCCAGGTAGTGGGGGAGAACCCCCGCAACGAAGACATGGAAGTTAACGTGGTGCGCGAAAAGCAGCAGACCAATATGCGCTCGTCTACCGCCGAGACTTTCGAGAACTTGACCCCGCCGCGTAAGCTAACTTTGGAAGAAGCTCTAGAGTTTGCTGCAGATGATGAATGCGTAGAGGTCACCCCGGAGGCAGTGCGTATCCGTAAGGTGATTCTTAACGGCCAAGAGCGCTTCCGTACTCAGCGACGCAACAAGTAACACAACTGTTAAGGAAATGAGGAAGAGATGACATACGTCATCGCCCAACCTTGCGTGGATATTAAAGACCGCGCCTGCGTTGACGAATGCCCCGTGGACTGCATTTATGAGGGCGCCCGCACGCTTTACATCAATGCTGAAGAGTGCGTTGACTGCGGTGCCTGTGAGCCGGTGTGCCCGACTGAAGCTATTTTCTATGAAGACGATGTGCCTGAAGAATGGGCCGACTACACCCGCGCTAACATCGACTTCTTTGAGCTAAAGGGCCTAGGCTCTCCCGGCGGCGCTCGCGCTGCTGGGGTGCAGGACTACGACGACCCAATGATCGCCGCCCTGCCGCCGCAGAACCAGGACTAGCGCACTAACGCAAGGCTTTGTCAGGTTTAAAACCTAGCAACTGCCAATGCGTGCACTTAGCTAAACGGCTAGAAGAACGTTTGTTCTTCTAGCCGTGTTTTTTTATGTACGCTCGCTATTAGGCAGATAATTAAACCGAAACCCGGCTAGCCGTGGCTAGTAAACCTCTCCATGTACATGGCTCGTTAGAGCCTAACCCTCCTTATTCACTGCTCTAGTTGAAAGTCCCTGATCATGCGTAAAGCTGTCATTTGCTTAGCTGCAGGCCTAGCCGTGTTAACCGTTAGCGCCATGGGCACATTCGGTTCAAAGCCGATTGAGAACCCAGATTTTGCTGGCCCGAAGGTTGGTTTGGTAGAAACCGACCAAACTGGAAACCGTGTGTGGCGTGGTGAACAGCCAGAGGTCATGTACAAAATTCTGGCGGACTTCACGCCATTGCGGGAACGCCACTCCGACAATATTATCGACAGCGCACTAACCTCTGACAGGCAGGTACTAGAGGTGTATGTGCGCGATGTTGCTGGTCCAGGTGTGGCGCAGCTATCGGCTTTGGCTTCAAAGTACCCCCAGCACATCAGGGTTAAGACCACCACCGTAACTGAAGCTGACGCTCAAAGGGTCAGTGACTACATCACTGAGAATAATCTGTGGGGTAACCCAGTTCTAGGTGTAGGTCTATCTGCGGAAACCAACAGTGTCACGGTGGATGTAGACCCAAGCTACCTAGCTAAGGGTGAGCCCATGCCTCTCGATAGTGCCACGCTAGGTGTGAAGCTAACTTTCAAGTCTGGCGCAGTAATCACCCCGCTGCGTTAGTACTATCCCGGTAACGTACTGGCAGTTGTCGATTATCTAGCGTAATTACTCTCTAGAAGGGTTAGAAAATGGGTAGCAGGCCAGTAGCCATTATCTGGATGATTATTGGCGTATTAGTGATTACCTCTGGGTGCGGTTCAAGCACTAAAGAGAACGCCCAAGCAGGTAATAAATCCAGTGGTATTAGCACTTCCGCTCCCCCGACAGCTAACCCCTCTCTGGGTGACCAAGACCCGTACTATCGGGACACGCGTGAAGACCATGAAGCTAAGGCTAAATGGTGTAATGACCACGCTGATAAAGCACCCGACTTCAAGGTCAGTGACATAGCCACAGTCAAGGGAAATTTCTGGATTTGTGAACGTGGCACTGGACCTAACGGCATAAGTTTCTTGTCAGGTGCTCAGCAGCGTAAATACCTACTAGAGGCATACGCTGTAGACGGCCCCACACCTAGTGCTTGCCATCCATTTACGCCAGATCCCTCGTCAACGGTTCCAACGTACGAACGCTATCTCATCTACAAAGATAAGATCTGGCGCATACGTCAAGGACTTATCTGCGGTCTCTAGCCCTTAGCTCTGCCACAGGTCAGTCCAGGTCACGCCCAGCTGCGCCAATAGCCTACGCAGCAAGGGCAGTGACAGACCCACTACTCCGTGCGGGTCGCCTTCAATCGATTCAATAAAAGCCCCACCCAGGCCATCAATTGTGAAGGCGCCCGCACAGTACATAGGCTCACCGCTGGCCACATAAGCCGCTATTTCCTTATCGCTCACCTCGGCAAAATTAATTACCGCACGCGAAACCCCCTGCGCCTGGGGGCTATCAGGGCTGTAGCCCTTGGTGGGGCTTAACGCAATAACCGCGTGGCCAGTAAACAGTGTGGCGCTACGCCCACGCATACAACGCCAGCGCTCGACGGCGTCGTCGACACTAGCAGGCTTACCCACCAACTGGCCGTCAATAAGCAGCATAGAATCGCAGCCCACCACATAGCGCCATTGCTCGCAGCCCTGCCCGCTGCGGCCAAGCTGGTGCGCCACCGCCTGCGCCTTAGCTAAAGCCAAAGCCTGCACCACCACCTGCGGCCCACAATCAGGCTGGGTGCTACGCACCTGCTGCTCAATGGCGCGCTCATCCACCTCAGACACAGCCACCTGCGGCTCAATGCCGGCAGCTCGTAGGGTAGCTAAACGACCTGAAGATTTAGAAGCAAGCACAATCATGGGCCTAGATTATCCCTAGTTAACGCGCAAAGACGCAGATGTGGGAAGCTTTATGCATGGGATTTAGCCGTTTAACCGTCGTGGAAAAAATTGATTCCACCCAAACCTATCTTTACTCACAACTAACCACCCCAGGCGGGCTGCTGCGGTCAGATGCCCCCAGCCGCTGGCCCCACCTATCGGCGTTGCGAGCTATTAGCCAAACCGCCGGACGCGGACGCGGCGGGCGCAGTTGGGTGACCCCCGAGCGCGGCGCCCTACTGGTATCAACTGTGCTTTATCCCGGCCTAAATGAGCAGCTACTGGGTTGGCTGCCGCTAGTTATTGGTGATGCGGTAGCGAAACTACTAGCCAGCCATCTAGACACAAATCTGTGGCAGGTGGGTACCAAATGGCCTAATGACGTGCTAATTCAGCCCCGTGAAGGCTCAGGAATTGAGCTAGAGCAGGTGCCCGGCTGGGGCCAAGCCCGCAAAGTTTGCGGGGTGCTATGCGAGCTAGTGGCCAACCCTAAGGGTAAGTATGCGGTAATTGCCGGTGTAGGCATCAATGTGGCCCAAAGCCGCGAGCAACTGCCGGTTGATTGGGCCGGTTCGCTGGCGCTGGCGGGGGCTAACGTTAAAATTCCGGCGTTAGTGCTAGAACTAGGTACCACCATTGATTTTGCGCTACGTGAGCTGGGGGTAAGCGGCGAGGGCCCAGCCAAGGTTACTTCCCTGCCGCCGGTGCTACACAGGCGAATTTGCGACGGTTGTCTGACCTTAGGTCAGCAGGTGCAGGTAGGGGAGGGTGCCGACGCCGTCGTTGGCACCGCCATAGATATTCGCCCACAACTGGTCATTTCCACCCCTACTGGAGAGGTAGAAGTGCAGGCCGGAGACGTTTTAAAAACCCGCTTTGCGTCCTAAATGTGATCTGAGATACCATTGCCTGTGTGATTGATACCGATGCACAATTGCCGCTCGATCCGCCAGCGGTACAGATGCTCGGCGCACAGCCCGTAAAAACCCTGCGCCAAGCCGCGCAAGAGCTAAATGTTGATATAGGGCAGGCCCGTCGTTACTGGCGCGCCTTGGGTTTTGTAAATATCGACGACGACGCCTGCGTGATTACTGACGTCGATATTGAGGCTGCGCGCGGTGTCAAGTCTCTGATGGACGAGCATGGCCTGAAGCGGGCTGCGGTAAAAAACATGCTGCGTGCCCAGTCATACACCATGGACCGCCTGGTGCTGTGGCAGTTTGAGGCGATGGTAGCTCAGATTGCGTCTGAGAAAAACATTAGTGACATGCAAGCTCGGGCATTGGCCATTGAGAAAGCCAATGAACTGGCTGAAACCCTGCAAGATCAGCTACTGTACACCTGGAGGCGCCATTTTGCGGCGCTAATTCAACGCACCAACAGTGAGATAAGTGCTGAAGGGCCTCAGCGTCGTGACGGCCATTTCCCCCTAAAACGTTCAATGGGTTTTATCGACATTGTGGGTTTCACGGCGTTAGCTGCACGCCTGAGTCCGCAAGAACTTACCCGGCTGCTGCACGACTTTGAGGACACTGCCCGCGATGTGGTTACTTCGCGCGGTGGGCGAATCGTAAAAACCATTGGTGACGCGGTTATGTATATTGCCAATGATCTGTCCACCGCCGCCGATGTGGTTACCGCCCTGATGGAAGAAATTCAGGGAGGCAGCCACAAGCTTCAGCTGCGCGCCTCACTAGTAAGCGGGGAGGTAGTTTCCCTATCCGGTGACGTATTTGGGCCTACCGTCAACCTGGCTTCACGCCTAGTTAACCTGGCCCCTCCCGGGGGAATCCGGATGGATGGCAACACGGCGGCGCTCATCAAAACCTCAAGGGTTGCCAGTAAATACGTGATCCACCCTTGTAGCAAGAAAGAAGCCAAGGGATTGGGAGAGATTATTCCCTGGTCGCTAAAGCGAACTGAGTGGGTGCTGGCTGAAAAAGCCGGAACCGAAAAAAGGTAGGCAGGTTCAGAAAAATCTGAACCTGCCAGTGGCGGGCGTCGTCGGCTTAAATGGCCGGATAAGACGGGCCTAAAGCTGGGCCCTGACTGGGCCAGCCGGGATCAGGACTGGGCCTTACGAGAAGCCAGGTAAGACTGCAAGCCCTTGATAATCATGGGCAGCAGTGAGATGAACACGATCACCAGGATCATGTGCTCAATGTTTTCGCGCACCCAGGTGAAGTTACCCAGCCAGAAACCCAGCAGGGTGATGCAAAAAGCCCAGAAGAACGCCCCGATCAGGTTAAAGATGGCAAAGTGGCGGTAGTGCATCTTGCCTACACCGGCCATAACCGGGGTGAAGGTACGGATAATCGGCACAAACTGGGCCAGGGTTACGGCCTTACCACCGTGGCGTTCAAAGAACTCCTGGGTGTTGGTTACGTACTTCTGCTTAAACAGGCGCCCATCTGGGCGGTCAAAGATCTTGGGGCCAACCTTACTGCCAATTAGATAACCGGTGCCGTTACCAGCAATAGCGGCCAAGAAAACCGCCGGAGCGGCCACCCAGATCGGTACCGGTACGGCGCCGGTGCCCACAAACATGCCTAGAGTGAATAGCAGTGAGTCACCAGGTAGGAAGAAACCCACCAGCAGACCGGTTTCGGCAAAAATCACCAGCATTACGCCGATGATGGCCCAGGGGCCGAGCCATTCAACAAACTTATTGATCAAAGTACCGGCGTCGAGCCAGTCAGGCGTGATAGAGGTCTGAACTAGCGTGGCGCTAGCAGCAAGATTGAACATAAGGCAAACTTTAAATCCTCAGCTTGGGCTCTGGCTGTGAGCAGGCCTAATTGTTGGGTGTGTACTAAGGCACCAATGTCTTTAAGACTTGGAATCTTCATCCTGACTGGTGCCGGTGAACACCACAAAGTGGTAGAAGAGGAACCGGCAGGCTGTAGACAGAGCGAAACCAACCACATAGGCGGCAATGTTGTCGCCTAGCTGCGTGTTGATATTTAGTACGTGGTGGGTGAAAAGCAAACAGGCCTGGGTTACGCATAGCCCCAAAATGTTTGCGATAACAAAAAGTGTGCCCTCACGCACCACGTTTTCTTGGGTGCGGCCGCGGTAAGTCCACAGTCGGTTAGCTATCCAGGAGTAGATGGTGGCGATCGTGGCCGCTAAAACATTGGCGCTGTTGGGGTGCCCAGACAGGAACCCCAGGGGCATGGGAGCGTACTGGAATACGTTAAATAGCCCGGCGTCGATAACGAAGGCTGAGGCGCCAACTGCACCAAACTGCATGAACTCTACAATCCAGGCGCGCAGGCGCTGAGAGACGAGGGATGAGCTTAGCATTATTTATTCCGATGGTTTCTGAAAGATACTTAAAAAGGCTTAAGGCATCCAGTAGATCTTACTGAGTGAGAGTGAGTAAGCGTCCCAAATCCAAGCTATCCACAGCACCTGGGAGACGACGCTGAGCGCAATAAATGCTACAGCAGCGCGTAGGTGGTTGCTCAGTTTAGCGCCAAGCACCCAAGCTAGTGGGGCCATCATAAGTAGCATGCGTAGAATCGAGGTTGAAGGATCGAAGAAGACCAGTAGATAGACCCAGTAGCATACGCACCACATCCAGGCTAGGCGCCCTAGCTTGCGTAGTTGACTGGAGCTAAGTGCGCAGATGCTTAGAACTAGCACTGCTATTAGGGCGACGATACCCGAGTTAGGGCCACCAAAGGTAGTGGCCTGCTTAATCCAGGGCATAAACGGGGCTAAGCTACCTTCGCGCCAGGCAGTTTCTGTATCCGTATAGGCGGTAGGCACCCCGGTAATAAACCAGGCGAATGCCGGCCAGAAAAGCGCGCCAGCGCAAGTAATGATGGCGATTGCAAATAGCCAGATACGGTCTTTTTGGCTGAGCGGGGTGGGGCTAATGTCTAGCGCAGTGGTGGCAGTTTGCGGGGCAGTAGCGGCGACGTCGTCGCTGACGTTGCCGGTGGCGTCGGCTGATTTTTTAAATGGCAAGAATGAGCTATCAAAGCGTGAGGTTGGGGAAACTATGCCGCGTGCTCGCAGTTCTTCCCAGAACCACCATAAACCGATTGTGGCTCCGAGCGGGACGCCAATAGGGCGAGTAAGCTCGGCAATACCAAAGAGTAAAATGGCCCAGATAAAGCGCCGCTTAGTTAGCAGTATGAAACCAAAAGTCAGCAGCGCTAAGGTTAAAGACTCTGCATAGGGCAGCTGCATGATAATAGCTGGAGCGAAGCTGAAGAAAAGGGCTACGCCTAGCAGGCTGGCGCGCTTGCCTACGCGTGGGCATAGCCAGGCATCTAGGCCTAGGGCTACGGCTGCGGAGCTAATCCAGGAGACTACTACTGCACAGGCAAAATAGCTTTTTGTGGTGATGGTAGAAGTAAGTGTGGCCAGGGCTTCACTCACCAAGGGGAAAACTGGCATGAAAGCCCAAGTGTTCTGACGCACATGGCCATTAGCTTCATAAGTTAATTTAGTGAAGTAACGTTCAGTGATGATGCGGTGGTACCACTTGGAATCCCATAAGGATACGTGCTCTAGGTAAGTGGGGTGAGCTGGCACCCAGCGGCTTGCCGGGGTGTCAATGGCTGACAGGTTGAAGATCAACAGACTTAGTAGGGTTATAAGTAGCCAGACGGCCAGGACTTGGAGCCGATGGGGGACACGGCTGGGGGATATGTTTGGGAACTGCATATTTGCATCCTAACGGGCGTCAGAATGTTTTGGTACCGCCTAAATAAAGGTAACTAGCAGATAAATGAGTGAAATACCTTAATGAAAACTTGAAAATTAAAGCAAATCGATCATCTTGTGCAACCTGACATAGTCCTATTGTCTATAAATGTGATCTGAGCTGCAGGTTTTGGTGACTAACTATTTTAAAAGGAAAAATTTGCGAATAATTTAGGGAACCCACAGGATGCTAATTGAGCCGTAATCCCATACCCAAGCTACCCATAACACCTGGCTAATCACACCTACAGTTAAAACCGCCAAGGCGGCTCGTGGGCGCTGACTCAGTTTTACCGCCACCGCCCAGGCTAGCGGGGCAACCATCAGCAACATGCGAAAAACTGAGGAGGAAGGGTCGAAGAAGATCAGCAGGTAAACCCAGTAGCACACGCACCACATCCAGGTCAGCCGCCCTAACTGACGCAGCTGAGGCCAGCTGAGCACGCACAGGCTAAGCACCAGCACCCCAAACAGGCCAATAACACCTGCATGGGCGCCACCAAAGCTAGCAGAGCGGTTAATCCAGGCCTCAAAAGGGGCCAGGTCCACGCCGCGCCAAGCAGTTTCCGTGTCCACATATGCGCTCATGCGCCCGGTAGAGATCCAAGCCAGCAGCGGCCAGGTCAAAGCAGCCGCGCAGGTGACTGCGGCAGTAACAAACAGCCACAGGCGGTCTTTGCGGCTCAGCGGCATGGGGCTTAAATCCATAGGGGTAAAGCTAGGCAAAGCTGGCGGGGCGGGTGCAGGGGCCGGCGCGTTGCCAGGGGTGGCGGCCTCGTAATTAGCGACGACGTCGTAGTCAGGGGAGGCCTCGGCGCTGGCTGCAATGGGGGCGGCCTCAAAAGAAGCAATGGCGCTAGTGGCAGACTCACTAGCTTCAGGTCCGCTAGTTTCAGAGTCACCAGCTTGCGGACCAGCGTGGGCCGAGCCGGTGGTTTTAGTGCCGACGGCGCCAGCCTCATTAGGCGGCGCAGGAATAGCCTGAGGGGTGGTCTCAAAAGAAGCGCTCGCGGTCAGGTCAGGTGCAGTTTCAAAAGAGGCAATAGCGGCTTCATTAGGGACAGGGGCGGCGGCGTCGTAATTAGCGGCGTAAGGGTCGGCGTCGGCATAAACCCGGGCGGAAGAGAAAGACGCATCAAAGCGAGAGGTCGAAATCAGCCCGAGCGCCCGCAGCTCCTCCCAAACCCACCACAGGCCCAGGGCGGCCCCCAGCGGCACCCCGATCGGGCGGGTAAAAGCAGCCAGTACAAACACCACCATGGCCCAGGCAAAACGACGCTTAGCTAAAACCGCGAAACCAATCGCCACCAGCGCCAATCCCAAAGACTCAGCGTAAGGAAGCTGCAAAATAATGGCCGGGCCGCAGGTGAAGAAAATCGCCACCCCTAATAAACTTGCCGCCTTACCCACGCGCGGACGCATCCAGGCATCCAAACCTAACGCCGCCAAAGCTGAGCCCAACCAGGCCACCACCACAGCGCAGGCGTAATAGTTAGCCGAGAGTAGCTTGGCCAGGCCACCACTTAAATAGGCATAGATGGGCATAAATGCCCAGGTGTTTTGGCCCACGCGGCCATCTTGACCAATCGGCAAGCTGGTGGAGTCGGGGTAGCCCTGAGTGGCCACGCGGTAGTACCACTCAGAATCCCAAAAAGCCACATGCTGCAGGTAGCTGGGCTTAGCTGCGCTCCAATAAGTCTGGGGGGTGTCTAGGCCGCCCAGATTAAAAATCAGCAGCCCAATCAGCGAGGCAATAGCCCACACTGCCAGTACCTGGAGGCGATGGGGGATACTTGAATGTTGCACGTCCATATCCTATGTGGGTTTTGCTAAGTGTGCCGTTCAGTGCACGCCCCGCTTAAGGCAGGTAGGCTAATAACGTGAGTGCACCAACTGTGGCAGTTATTGGCGGCGGGCAGTTAGCTCGCATGATGCAAGAAGAAGCGAGTGCGCTAGGTGTGCACCTGCGTGCTTTAGTGGAGGCCCCGGACGGGTCTGCGGCGCAGGTAATGCCTGATGCCCCAGTGGGGCGGCCCGACGACGCCGGGGCAGTGCGTGATTTGCTGCAGCCCAGCCAGGGGGAGCAGCCCCAAGATCTAGCTGGCGCAGCGGTTTTAACTTTTGAACACGAGCACCAAGATCACGCCTTGTTGCAGCAGTTAGCGGCCCAGGGTGTATCGGTGCAGCCTAGCGCCCAGGCTTTGCTTTACGCCCGCGACAAGCTAGAAATGCGCCGCGCTATGACGCGCTTGGATCTGCCTCAGCCGGCTTGGAGCCCGGTTAGCCAGCCCGCTGAGGTGCTTGAGTTTGCCTTGCAGCATGGCTGGCCGGTAGTGCTAAAGACCCCCCAGGGCGGCTATGACGGTCACGGGGTGCTGCTGGTTAATGACGCCGCTGAGCTTGAAAATGGTGAGGCTGCAAAGTGGTTTAAAGCTTTGGCCGACGGCGCCGGCGTGGGCGGGGGTGGCTCACTAGGAGGCGCCCAGGTCAGCTGCCTGCTGGTAGAGCAGGCAGTTAACTTCACCCGTGAACTTGCGGCCCTGGTGGCCCGTAACCCCAGTGGCCAGGTGGAGGCTTGGCCGGTGGTGGAAACCGTGCAGGTTGAGGGCATGTGCGACACGGTACTGGCCCCGGCCCCTGGCTTGAAACCGGCTACCGCCGCGCTAGCCCAGCAGGTGGCTAAGCGCGTAGCTAGTGAGCTTGAGGTTACTGGCGTGCTAGCCGTGGAAATGTTTGTGGTTGAAGGTGACGACGGCGATCAGCTGTATATCAATGAGCTGGCTATGCGCCCCCACAACAGTGGTCACTGGAGCCAGGATGGAGCCCTAACCAGCCAGTTTGAGCAGCACCTGCGGGCCGTGTTGGACTGGCCGCTAGGTAGCGCGCAGCTAGTAGCACCCACCGTGATGGTTAACGTGATTGGTTGGCGTCAAGAAACTGACGCGCCTCTACCTGACCCTGCTAGCCGCCTGGCCCAGGCTTTGCAGGTGGCTGGGCAAGCCAAGATTCACCTTTACGGCAAGCAGGCTCGGCGCGGACGTAAGCTGGGGCATGTGAACTTGAGTGTGGCTCAGGGGCAAGATCCCTGGCAGGCGGTAGAGATTGGCCGCCAGGTGGCCCACATACTTACCTGTCCGCAGCTATAAAGCTACCCGGTGGTTTAACTAGCGCTTCAAAAACCTTGAAAGGAAAAACTGTGAGCGACAAGCAGCCTGTAGTGGGCATTGTGATGGGGTCGGATTCTGACTGGCCCACTATGGAAGCGGCCGCTAAGGCTCTGGAAGAGTTTGGTGTTAGCTATGAGGCCCGAGTGGTTTCAGCTCACCGTATGCCGGTGGAGATGATTGACTATGGCCGCCAGGCCAGCGAGCGTGGTTTGCGTGTAATCATTGCCGGCGCTGGCGGGGCCGCCCACCTGCCGGGAATGCTGGCGGCGGTTAGTGAACTGCCAGTGATTGGTGTGCCCGTGCCGTTGAAGTACCTGGACGGCATGGATTCGCTGCTCTCGATTGTGCAAATGCCTGCCGGCGTGCCTGTGGCCACGGTTTCTATTGGTGGGGCGCGTAATGCTGGCCTGCTAGCAGTGCGTATTTTGGCTAGTGGTGAGGGTGAGCAGGCTCAGCAGCTGCGGGCGGCTATGCGCCAGTTCCAGGTGGAGCTAGGTGAGCTGGCTAAGGCTAAGGGGCGCGCGCTAGCTGAGCGCGTGGCTGGCAACTAGGTTGTAGCTGGCTCTGGATCAGGGTTTGATATGGGCTGGCCGGCAGCTAGGCTGCAAAGCTCTAAGGCAACCACCCAGAGGCGACATAAACTATCTAAATCGAACACAAACGAACAATTTAGGGTTAGGATAGAGCGGTGAACACAAAACACGAGCCTCGAACCGTCCTAGTAGCGGGCGGTGCCGGATACATTGGTGCCCACGTTGTGCGTCTACTACTTGAACGCGGCGACAAAGTAGTTGTCGTAGATGACCTGTCTTACGGCACACCCGAGCGCATCGGTCAAGCCAAGCTAGTGCAGCTTGACGTGGCTGGAGCCCAGGCCCAAGAGCGCCTAGAGCAGGTAATGCGCGAAGAAGGCGTGGACTGCGTAATCCACTTCGCTGCGCGCAAGCAGGTAGGCGAGTCAGTGGCTCGCCCGGCCTGGTACTACCAGCAAAACATTGGTGGTCTAGCCAATATGCTGGCCGCCATGGAACAGGCTGGGGTGGATCAGATGATCTTCTCCTCCTCCGCAGCCGTTTACGGCATGCCCGACGTCGCCGTCGTCGACGAAGAAGTAGCCTGCCACCCCATCAACCCCTACGGCGAAACCAAACTAATCGGCGAATGGATGATGGCTGACTGCGAGCGCGCCTGGGGCCTGCGCTGGGCGGGCCTGCGCTACTTCAACGTAGCCGGAGCCGGCTGGGACGACCTAGGTGACATGGCCACACTAAACCTGATCCCGATGGTTATGGAGCGCCTAGTTAAGGGCGATACCCCCAAGATCTTCGGGACCGACTACGACACCCCCGATGGCACCTGCATCCGCGACTACATCCACGTGCGCGACCTAGCCACCGCTCACATCGCCGCCCTGGATTACCTGGGCAACGGCAAGCAAATGCAGGCTCACGTATTCAATGTGGGCACGGGCCAGGGCGCTTCAGTGCGTGAAGTGGTAGCCAAGGTAATCGCAGCTACTGGCTCCAAGCTGGAGCCTGAAGAGCTGCCGCGCCGCGCCGGCGACCCGCCCAAGCTGATCGGTAACGCCACGCGCATCACCGAGGTACTTGGCTGGCAGGCCCAGTACAACCTGGACGACATTGTCACCTCTAGCTACACCGCTTGGCAGGCTGACCCTAAGCGCCCACATTTCTAAACCCAACTACTAGCTGGCGCTGAGCTGGCAAAGCTTAAGGCCCGTTGAGAGTGAATCTCAACGGGCCTTAAGTGTTTATTGGAGCCTTATTTGGCCTGGTTGAAGTCGCTGGCGGTGAGCCTTCCATCGCGCACCTTGCCGAAGAAAATCGGCGCGGTGGTGTCTACCAGCAACACAGTGGAACCCACACCTCCCGGCTCATAGTCGGGGTCTTCAATGGGGGGAGCGCCGGTTAGGCCATCGTTTGAAGCGGCGCGGAAAGCCAGCACCATTTGGCCAATATCCCACACGCCTGAATCCTTATCCACAGTCAGTGAGCCAGTGCCGGCGTCAACCAGTTTGCTGGTGGCTGAGGGGTTAAGCAGGGTAGAGGGAGACATGGCCTTCTTCACCGCCGCTGAAATAATGGCACGTTGACGCAGGCCACGGCCAATATCGCCAGTGGGGTCAGATTTACGCATACGTGAGAAAGCTAACGCCTTTTCGCCGTTAACCTGCTGGCATTTGCCTTGCGCAGTATTCCAGATCAAACCTGAATCGTGATCATCTACGTCGTAGTCCAGGCAGGCTTCAACCCCACCTACAGCATCCACGACGTTTTTAACGCCGCCCATGCCAACTTCAACATAGTGGTTGATCTTCATCTTGGTTAAGCCCTCTACGGTTTTTACCAGCAGCTTAGCGCCGCCGTAGGAGTAGGAGGCGTTGATCTTGTCCTCACCGTAGCCGGGAATGTTCACATAAGTGTCACGCGGCAGGGAGGTTAGTGAAACTTGGCCGTTTTCAGCCTTATGCAGCACCATTACCGAGTCGGCGCGTTGGCCGGCGGTGGTGGTGTCCGCAATGGCGCCGTCAGAGCGCGAGTCCGAACCCACAATCAGCCAGGTCTCGCCGGGAGTGTCAGCCATGCTTGACAGCGCATCAACCCGGCGCAGCTGGTCACTGGCCTTATTCCACAGATGCCAGGTGTAGCCACACAGGGTGATCAAAATTACTGCTAGCACCGCGCTGGTGTATTTAAGCCAGCGACGCTTGCCGCGACTGGGGCTAGCTGGTGGCTCGTCAATTGGTAAACGTGTGGGCATTACTGGGCGTGAGGATGCACGAGAGTTACGCCTGGGGGGTACGGTTGCTGGCTGTGCGGCTGGGCGCAGGCCAGTGCGCGTAGGGGCCCCGCCGCGTCCTACCTGGGCGGCTTGGGGCGCTGGGCGTGCGGGGGCGACGTCGTCGGGAAGGGGGACGGCGCCGCCGGAGCGACCCACCCGGCTAGAAGGACGCGCCTGCGCTGAGCCAGTGCGCGGAGGAATCGACTGTGGGGGAATCGTCTGCGGCCCACTGGTGCGCGCGGCACTTTGACCAGACAGTGACTGGGGTAAGGCTGTTTGCGCTCCACTAGCGTGCCCGGGCGCCGGGGCGGCCTGAGTAGCTGGGCGGGCAGTTTGAGCGGCTGGGCGTGCGGGGGCGGCGTCGTCGGGAAGGGGGACGGCAGCGCCAGAGCGACCCACCCGGCTAGAGGGACGTGCCTGCGCCGAACCAGCGGTGCGGGTAGCCTCATCAGAGGTAGAACGGGTTGAAATTGGCTGCGCCGGCGCCCCAGAGCCAGACCTAGTGGACTTGGGGTTAACCCGGCTAGAGCCAGAATTACGACGCGCCGGGGTGCCAGCACCGCTCTGAGAACTGGGGGCGCTGGTTGGTTGGTTAACGCCGGAGTCTTTAGCGACTAAACGCCGGCGCCTGGGCGGCTGACTTGGGGGAAACTGAGTCAACTATTTACCCTCCCTTACTTGCACTGCAATGCGGGGTCGGTAGTGGGGCTAGCGGAAGCCTTGGGGGCCGGGGCGGGCGACGACGCCTTGGGTGTGGGCGCCTGAGTGGTTTCTTCGCTGCTGGGCTCGGTTCCTTGCGCCGGATCCTCAGTTTCAGGGGCGGTGGCAGTGGCGGCCGGGGCTGGGGTGCCGTTAGCGGTAGAAGAAATGGTGTTAGTGGGGGCCGGCTTGTCATCCTTCAGGGACTTCCACAGTGCCTTGGCGTCTTTTTCACGCAAAACCACGCGGTTGGGGTCATCGGGGTCAGCCTCATTAGGGGCGGTGATGAACTCAATGCCACCAAAACCAATGGTGCGCACACTCATAGCTAAACCAGCCAGAGTGTTTAGCTGCCCCACATGCGGAGAAGTGGTTAGTGTGCCCAGCGCGGCTTTAGCGAAGGCGTACAGGTCAGGGGCGCTAGTGAGCAGGTTCTTACGCATAGCGGTACGCATCATGGCACCCATCAGGTTCTGCTGGCGCTCAATACGGTGCAGGTCAGAGCCGTCAGAGACGCCGTGACGCACACGCGCATACATAACCGCTGCCGAACCATCAAGGTGGTGGCAACCCTTATCAAGCTTGAGTTGGGTGTATTCGGGGTCATCAATGTCCTCGCTGACATACACGCCGACGCCGCCTAAAGCATCCACCATGTTTTTAAGGCCAGCAAAATCCACCACCATGTAGTCATCAATGTGGATGTTGGTTAGCTTCTCCACGGTGGAAATAGCGCAGGCCGCACCCGCAGCCAAGGCGCGGGCACTTAAATCCCCGTTCCCAGCGCCGTTAGCAAAGGCGGTGTTGAACTGCGCATACATTGAGTCAGTGATAGTGCCATCAGCGCTCTTACATTCAGGAATATCCACCATGGTGTCGCGAGGGATAGAAACCACCTGGATACGTTTACGGTCAGCACTAATGTGCATGATCATGGTGGTGTCAGAGCGAGCCGAAGACTCAGTAGCTGCGCCGCCGTCGATATTGTTGGCGCCCTGACGTGAGTCAGTACCCATTACCAAAATGTTTACCGCACGTCCGTCGTAGTCAGTGACAGGGCGATTGGAGCGATTACCAATGAGGAACTGATTAGGGTCGATCTGATTAACCGAAGACTGTAGGTCATGCCAGGCCATAGCGCCAAAGGAAGTGACGAACAATACCGCCGCTAGAGCACTGTAAAAAAAACGGCGCAATCGGTGGTTTACCAGTTCCTTTGCAGTATGGCGCGGGGGGAGCTTAGACGCAGTCATGAGGTCAAGTTTAGGTAACGTTGAGGATGTTTTCAGTCAGATAGGTTATAAAACTACTAAGTGTGGTCTAGTTACCGCCAGAAGAATCGAGCCCAAGAGTAGAAGAACGTGCCTGAAAACCTTGATAAATCTGCCGCTGAGTGCGGCTCAGAAGCTAGCGCAGAAGAGCTACTAAGCCCGAGCCAAGCTACGCCGGACGTGTCTGAGCAAACTATTAGGTTAATCACGGTTACCTACAACCCCGGTAGTGAACTGGAACGTTTCCTGGCTTCTATTGCGCCGGCAACCAGCGCAAAGGTGAACGTGTACATTGCCGACAACGGCACCCAGCACGAGCTAGTAGATGAATTAGCCGCCAAATACAACGCCACCGTAGTGCGCGACCCCAACACTGACCGTGGCTACGGCCCAGGCAACCTAGGCTACGGCGGGGGAGTAAACTTTGCCGCCAAGGATCTAAGTGAAGACTGGATTGTGGTGGCCAACCCTGACCTAGTGTTCCGCCCCGGTGCCCTAGATGTGCTGGTGGCAGCCGGCCTGGCCAATAAGAGCGCCGGTTCGCTAGGTCCGCGCCTGCTTAACACCGACGGCACGGTCTACCCCTCTGGCCGCGCCCTACCCACCCTGGGACGCGGCGCCGGCCACGCCTTTTTAGGTCGCATCTGGCCCTCAAACCCGCTAACCAAGTCCTACCATGGCACCAATGAGGACACCATTCACCCGGTGGGTTGGCTCTCAGGGGCCTGTCTGCTGCTGCCACGTAAGGTGTGGCAGGAGCTGGGTGGTTTCGACGACGCCTACTTCATGTTCTTTGAGGACGTGGACCTAGGTGCCCGAGTGGGTAAGGCAGGGTATGAAAACTTGCAGGTACCCGGGGCGGTAGTAGTACATGAGCAGGGCGCCAGCTGGAAAGCCCGGCCTGAAAACATGATCCGCGCCCACCACGCCTCAGCGCGCCTATACATGTCGCGTATCTACCCGCACCTGTGGCAGGCCCCGCTGCGTGGAGCCATTAACGCCGGCTTGAGCCTGCGTGAAGAAATGGAAGTGCGTCGTCCCAACCAGCGCACCAAGCACGCCTAAACGCTGCGTACGCCTAGATACTGTGCGCGCTTAAACACTGCGCTAAGCACACTTAAGCCCCCCGAGCCTATGAACTGCTCCCCTTTAGTTGGACTGAGAAATCAGACACCGACTAATGGGGAGCAGTTCATAAAGCCGAGGGCAAAAACTTACTTAGCGGCGTCGTCGGCCTTATCTGCCGGGGGAACCGGACCCAAAGCGCTGGGGTCGGGGGCTTGCGCCAAAGCAAAAGCACGTGCCAACTTAGTCAGGCGCCGCTCCTGGATAGAGGCACGGCGGAAGCTGGAAAGCAAAGACGCCAAAAAGGCCAGCACCAGCGCATAAAGCAGCAAGTCAGTACCACGGCCAACGCCCACAAAGTGAGCCAGATAGGTGGTCAGGGACGGCACCGCAATCGTGACCAGGGCGAAAACCACAAAGGCCAGCGTGACAATACGGCGCCCAGCCATATGCTTAGCTCCGCCAGAGTTGCGCAGCAGCATCACGCCCATAAGCACCACGCCCAGGGCTAGCAGGCTCTTAATTAAAAGCTGAGAATCCATTTAGCTAGCTCCTTAGCTGAACATCAAATCGACGAGGATATTAACGCTGTTCCACAGGGACTGACCCTTAGAACGCGAATAATCGGTGTACTCAATGTGTACCGGCTGCTCAGCCCAAGGCAGGCCACTGGCGCCCAGCTGGCGAATAATTTCGCTAGCGTGAGCCATCCGGTTTTGGTGCAGATCCAGCTTTTCGGCGGCGTCACGGCGCAACAGGCGCAGGCCGTTGTGGGCGTCAGTAAGCTTCATACCTGAAGTCTTAGAACCAACCCAAGCGGCAGTGCGCAACACAATGCGCTTAAGCGTGCCAGTATCGGCGGTGCCCTCAAGGAAACGCGATCCCAACACAATCGCCAAATCCTCATCGTGAGCACGGCGCACCATGGCCATAACGTCATCGGTGGAGTGCTGGCCGTCAGAGTCAAAAGTAGCTATATAGCGAGCATTAGTGCGAGTTAACACATAGGTGATGCCGGTTTGTAGGGCAGCACCCTGGCCTAGGTTAAGCGGGTGGGAGACCACAATCGCCCCCGCAGAGCGGGCTTGCGCAGCTGAATCGTCGCGTGAACCGTCGTCAACGCAAACAACATTAGGGAAGGTTTTGCGCGCATTGGCGATAACCTCAGCCACCACCTGGGCTTCATTGTAAAGAGGGACAACGAGCCAGGTCTGCTCGGCCGGGTCAAAAGTTTGCATAAACGCAATTGTGCCAGGAAATTACATCTGCGCTATGAACTAACTCCTATTAGCGTAGCGCTATGGGCTCGATTAGCAGAAAAACTAGGGATAGACTGGCCTTGTCTGATGCAGTTTTTGCGTAAAGGAGCTAACCAACGTGGCAGTACGCATCGTTGATACGGCGGATGTCTCACCCGAGGCTCAAATTGGTGATGGGTCAAGTATTTGGCATCTAGCACAGGTGCGAGAGCACGCTCAGATTGGCCGTAACTGCATTGTGGGCCGTGGCGCCTACATCGGTGAGGGCGTAAAGATGGGTGATAACTGTAAGGTCCAAAACTACGCTCTGGTCTACGAGCCCGCCGTGATTGACGACGGCGTCTTCATTGGCCCGGCTGTGACCCTTACTAACGATCACTTCCCGCGCGCTGTTAATCCTGACGGCACCATCAAGTCAGCTTCGGACTGGGAGCCCGTCGGGGTAACCATTAAGACCGGCGCGGCGATCGGTGCACGCAGCGTATGTGTAGCTCCGGTAACCATTGGGGCCTGGGCTACAGTGGCAGCTGGTGCAGTGGTCACCAAGGACGTGCCCGACTATGCACTGGTAGCTGGCGTGCCCGCACGTCGTATTGCCTGGGTTGGTAAGGCCGGCGAACCGCTGGTAGCTGCTGAGCCGGGTGTGTGGCGTTGCCCCGTCACTGGGGCTCAGTACCAGGAAGTCACAGACTCAAACTCCAACACCACTTTGAAAGAGGTAGAAAAGTAAATGGAACTCGCATTCATTCCCCCGGCAAAGCCTGTCTTCGGTGATGAGGAGCGCGCTGCCGTGGACGCGGTTATCGCCTCCGGCATGGTGGTGCAGGGTCCTCAGGTAAAGGCCTTCGAGGACGAATTCTCTGAGCAAGTAGTTAGCGGCGCCCACTGCGTGGCCGTAAACTCCGGCACCTCCGCCCAGCACCTAGCCACCCTAGCTAGCGAGCTAGAGCCCGGCGCTGAGGTAATCGTGCCCTCCTTCACCTTCGCCGCCACCGCCAACTCTGTGGCCATCTCCGGCGCCACCCCGGTGTTTGCCGACATCGACGTAAACACCTTCACCCTGGACCCGGCTGCGGTTGAAGCTGCTATCACCCCCAACACTCGCGCCATTGAGGTTGTGCACCTATACGGTCTGCCTGCCAACATGCCCGCGATCCTAGAAATCGCCCAGCGCCACGGCCTAGACGTCTACGAAGACTGCGCCCAGGCCCACGACGCCTCCATCGACGGCACCAAGGTGGGTACCTTCGGCCGTTGGGGTTCCTTCTCCTTCTACCCCACCAAGAACATGTCCTCCCTTGAAGGCGGCATGATCACCACCCGTGACGAGGGCGTCTACCACCGCTCGCGCCTGCTGCGTAACCAGGGTATGGAGCGCCAGTACGCCAACGAGCTGGTGGGTCTAAACAACCGTATGACCGACGTCGGCGCCGCCGTGGGCCGCGTACAGCTAAGCAAGCTGGCTGGCTGGACCAAGCAGCGCCAGGAAAACGCCGCCTTCCTAAACGAGGGCCTGGCCGGGGTTGAGGGTGTAGTCACCCCCTTCGTGCCCGAGGGCTACCGTCACGTCTACCACCAGTACACCATCCGTTTCGAGGGGGCTAGCGCCAGCGAGCGCGACGAGCTACAAAAGGCCCTGCGTGAGCAGTGGCAGGTAGGCTCGGGCGTGTACTACCCGATCCCCAACCACCGTCTGGACTCGCTCACCAAGTACGCTCCCGGCCTGGAACTGCCGGTCACCGAGAAGGCTGCCCGCGAGTGCCTGTCGCTGCCGGTACACCCCTCGCTGAGCCAGGCCGACCTGGAGCGCATTGTTGAGGCCGTGGCCGCTGTTGTGAAGGCTGGTGCCTGATGAGTGCTTCGCTTCGCGTTGGTGTCCTGGGCCTAGGCTCGATGGGGCGCCACCATGTGCGCAACGCCCGCAACACTGAGGGCTTTGAACTGGTAGCTGTAGCTGACCCGGGTGGTGACCGCTTCGGGGTGGCCGGTTCTTTGCCGGTGCTGGACTCCGTTTCTGCCATGATTGAGGTAGGTATCGACGCCGCCATTGTGGCTGTGCCTACCGTCTTCCACGAGGAGGCCGCCCTGGCTCTGGCTGAAGCTGGGGTGCACACCCTGGTTGAAAAGCCCCTGGCTGCCTCAGTGGAGTCTGGCCAGCGTGTAGCTGAAGCCTTCAAGTCTGCCGGCCTGATCGGTGCGGTGGGTTATGTTGAGCGCTGCAACCCGGCCCTGCTGGAGATGCGCAAGCGTCTAGCTGAAGGCCAGCTAGGTGACGTCTACCAGGTGGTTACCCGCCGCCAGTCGCCTTTCCCGGCCCGCATCAGCGACGTCGGCGTGGTCAAGGACCTGGCCACCCACGACGTTGACCTGGCTGCCTGGGTTGCCGGAAGCGAATACAAGGAAATTTACGCCCAGACCGCCCACCGCTCGGGCCGCGAGCACGAGGACATGGTGGTAGCTTCTGGTTCCTTCAAGAACGGTGTGCTGGTTAACCACCTGGTCAACTGGCTGACCCCCTTCAAGGACCGCACCACTATTGTGACCGGTGAGCACGGTGCCCTAGTAGCTGACACCGCTATGGGTGATTTGACCTTCTACGAAAACGGCGACATGCCGTTGCAGTGGGATCAGATCGCTGCTTTCCGCGGCGTAAGCGAAGGCACGGTAACCCGTTACGCCCTAGCCAAGCGTGAGCCGCTGGCTGTGGAGCACGAGCACTTCCGTGACGCCATCTTGGGCAAGGGCAATGAGCACGTGTCTATGGAAGAGGGCCTAAACGCACTGAAGGTAGTGGAAGGCATCTTGGCTTCTGCTGCTAGCGGGCAGGCTGTCCACTTCTAAAACTAATCTCAACAAACTGGGGTCGCACTCGATAGTGCGGCCCCAGTTTGTATAATTAGCGCTGATTCAGTTAGGAAACGGGATGCTAGCGCGTTTATTTAAATCATCGATACTGCGTTATCTAGGTGTTGGTGGCACCGCCTTCGTGGTGGATCTGCTAGTAACCGTAGTTACCCGCATGGTGCTGCTGGCCACCACCCCGCTAGCTGCGCAGATGGCTACGGCTTTAGCAGTTGCTGCCGGCTATTGGAGCGGCTTCGCAGTTAATTATTTAGGTCAGCGTAACTTTGCTTTTAAAAGCTATGCTAACCGCCTGTATTCGCTCATCATGTATTTCGTTTTGGTGGGCTTTAACTGGTTGGCTACCACGGTGGCCATGATTGCTTTAGTGGATCATTTGGGGCTTTCGGCCACGCTGAGCAAGATTATTTGCACCGCCGTAACTACCGTGTGGAACTACCCGATTTACCGCTATGTGGTCTTCCCGCGCCGGCTGCAGGTAGCTCAGCCCCAGCCGCGTGAACTGCCGGGAGCTATTGACGTTATTATTCCCGCCCACAACTCGGTGACCGTGCTGGAGGGGACTTTGGCGCGTCTGGCTGCCTGGTCGCGGGGGCGGCGCGTGCCTATGCGTGCCATTGTGGTTGAAAACGCCTCCCAGGATGGCACCGCTGAGCTGCTAGAGGGCTTATCGCTTACCTATGGGCCCAGCCTTTATGACGGGGTGGATATTTTCACCGTGGAGGCGGTGGCTAGCTCTAAGGGTATGGGCCGTGCCTATAGGCGTGGCATTAGTGTCTCGACGGCGCCGCTAGTGGTCTTTAGCGCCGACGATCTGCCATTTGGTACCTCTGACCTGGATTATTGGTGGGCTCACCCCACTGTTGGGCTGGCTATTGGCTCTAAAGCCCACCCTGATTCGCAGGTGGATCGGGGTATGATGCGCGCGGCTATTTCAGCAGTGTTTAGGCTGATGCGCCGGGTAATTTTGGGCTCTAAAGTGGGTGACCCGCAGGGGACTTTGTTTATTGACGGCGACTGGATCCGCGCCCACCGCAGCTTGCTGGTAGAAAACGGTTATCTTAGCTCCACTGAGATTGTGGCTTTAGCTGAACACGACGGTCAGATGCCGATCACGGAAATGCCGGTGGTGCTCACCGCTGACCAAGGTGCCCACGCTACCCGCATTAAAGTGCGTGACGTGTGGAATATGGCTTGGGGTTTGGTGGCCATTCGTCGCCGTATGCGCCGCCTGCCCTAAGCCAGCAGCTCGACGGCGCCTGGCCCCCGCGCCCCATGCATTGGCTGGCTGTGGGCAGAGGTTAACGGCAGCGGCTAGCGGTTTGTGGCCGGGCCGCAGGTTAACTCCTGGGGCACGGTCTTGATCTGCACCTTAGAGTCTAGGCCGTAGAAGATCCGCAAATGCTTCACATTAGAGGTAGGCGGATCAATCCACTGATACGAAATCACGTTATTACAAGGCATGGTTTTAGGGATCTCAACCAGCGCGCTTTGCCCGCTAGCGGCCGCCGCAAACTGGGCTTCCACCTGCTGCCAAGCGCCATAGTTAACCAGCAGCTGGTTAGCGCACAGCACCAGGGTGGAGCCAGCCACAAACAGCACCCCACCACTAAGCACACTAACCGCCCGGCCTGCGCCGCCAAGGCGAGAGAGCGCCACCAGGTTAGTTATGATCAGCGTGCCCATCAGCAGCAAAGCAATGTAGTGGTCACGGCCCACCCCGGCATAAAGCGAACGGGCCATATAGCTATTAGCCGCCAAAGAAACCGCAATCGCCCCAAACAAGGCCAGGGGCATGGGTCCCACCAACTGCCTGGGCAGGGTTAAAGCCAGCAACGCCAGCATCACAAAACTAGCTAAAGCCCAGCCAATCACCGCGCCACTAGCGTCATCCATTTGGGTGATTAGGGGGTAGCGGCCGCGCCCATAGGCGTCGTCGATAATCAACAAATAACGTCGTGAAGCCATAATCCACGCCCCCACACAGGCGGCGCTAACCACATACAGGGTTACCAGCGAGCCCACCCACAAGCGCCGGCTGGGCTGCCAACGCGACCAAAGCGGCGTCGTCGCCAATAAAGAGCGCCCATGCAGCCAAATCAAAGTTGCCGCCACCAGCACCACTAAGGCGATATACACCACCGCCACATTGGCGAGCGTGCCCGCCAGGCGCAAATGCAGCTTTACCTCCTCAGGCAGCAAATCATTAGGCGAACCGGTGGGTTTAGAGTTGCGCTCAATACGTTCCCACAAGCCCGGGGCGGTAACTTTCAGATAAAAACCGTAGCCGGTAGCCGCTAGCGAAACCCAAGTAACCGCTCGGGTAAGCAGACGCGGGCAAAAAGCCAGCAAACCAGCCACCAAACCCAGCGCGGCCACAGAAGTCATCTCATGCATCACCATGGCCAACACAATCAGCGGGGCAGCCGCCAACTGCCAACGCCAAGAAAAGTCCCCACGCGCCGCCCTAGCCAGCGGATAGAAAGCCACCAGCACCAGGTTCAAAGAAAACAGGTAATTCCACACCACAGCCATCGAAAACACTGCGTTGCCGCTTAGATGGTAGTGAAACCCAATCAGCATAAACGGGATCGCACTAGCCAAAAGCTGCGCCAGTAAATCACGGCGCACCCAGGTACGCCAGGGGCTTAGCTGCGAATAGTCACCCTCATCCTTAGGCCCCAGGCGAGTGGCATAAACCCACACCAAAAACGCAAACAGCACATAGCCCAGCGCCATCAGCACCCGGGCTCCGCCCAAACCAAAACTAAACCAGGCCGCACCAAGCCCATCAGCTAGGCGCCCATTAAAGGTATTCCAGGTCTTATCCACCATGGTGGTAATACCCGCCCAAGTTTGGCGGCCATGCGGCAAATTAGAAGCGTTAGCGAAAAGCCGATCATCGCCGTTAAGCAGCGGCAGGCGCCACAGGCACCCCCAAAACACCGCTAACAGCAAATAAAACAGGGCGCTGGGTGCGCAAGGGTATAAGCGCGTGCTCGCTAGGGAACGAAAACGCGCTAGGGAAGCAGGCACGGTTAAATAACCTCCGTAAACACATTAGAATCCGCCGCCCAAGCGTCAGCTAAAAACAGGTCGGCAAAAATACCGTTAAGGCTGCGGCCTTTGAGCAGCTGCGGGGCATAAGTAGCCGCGCTACCCGCCGGCAGCAGCGCCTGGAAAGCCATGGGGTGGCGCAGCTGCACGCGGGTAGTAAGCAGCGAGCTAACCGCCTTATCCAGGCGCAGGGTAGACAGAACCTTAATCGCCGCGCGCCTAGGGGCAGCGGGAATCGCGTTAACCCCAGCGGCATACAGTTGCGGCTGCGTGCCACTAACCCGCGCATAAATCTGGGCAATCAAATTCTTGTACCAGATACGCTCTTCATCAGTGAAAGCCAGGCCCCCGCGCTCCCAAACCTCAATAACCTCAAGATCCAGCATCGGCAAAGCCCAATCCAAGCCAAAATGCTCATAGGCTCGCATAGAGTGGTTAATGTATTTGGCTTGGCGCTCGCGGACGTTGAACCACTCAATGAGACTCTGGCGTGCGTCCAGGGTGTCTACCGTCAGCAGCTCATCAACCGCCTCCAGTAAAGGCTTGCGGATGGGGGCTAGGGCCGCCACCAGATCTTGCTGGCCTTGCAGGTTTAGGTGCTGGTGGGCTAGTAGCTCAACCCAGTCTTTGCGGCTCATCGGGGTCTTTGGGTCTAGCAGCTCCTGGCCGTGCAGGTTGCCCACAATGGTGTGGCCCGGCAAAATCACGGTGCCGGCGGGTAGCACCCCGGTGCTGGTTAGCTCACGTAGCGCATACCAGTCCTGATAGTGAGGTAGGGAGGCCCCCGCCCAAGCGTTGCGGATAAAGGCGCCGCCTTCTGCCTGCCAGGCTTGGCGCACCTTGGCTTCGCTAAGCTCAACGAAATACCAGGGCACATCCAGGGATTGCGCTACCTGCTGGGAAATCTTGGCTTCGCGCGAGCCGGCAGTGCCGTAGGTAAAAGCCACCACATCACTGGCGCCGGCCAGTTTGAGCAGGCTCAAAATCAGGCGCGAATCCAGCCCGCCCGACAGTGGCACAGCCAGGCGTCGGCCCTGAGTTAGCTTAACTACCCGCTCTACCGCCTGCTCTAGTGCCTGGGTGAAAAGCTTGCGGAAAGTGGGCTCATCAGTGATGCGCTGGTGGTAGCGCAGTGCCTTCCAGGGGTGTACGTGGGGGGTGGGGTCGCCGTCGATTAGCTCCACGCTAGAGGCGGCGGGCAGCTGGTAAATCCCCTTTAGCAGGGTGCGTGTGCCCAGGGTGTAGGCGGCGTGGCGGAACTGGAGCCGTCCGGTGGCGTCCCAGCTGGTGGGGGCGGCGTCGATAAGTACCTGGGGGTCGTCACTTACCAGCCAGGTGCCCGCCACGTAGCGGTATAGCAGGGGGAATGAGCGCGGCATGTCGCTGCTTAGTAGCGCCCCAGTTTTAGTTACGACGACGCCGCTCCACTGGCCTGCCTGCTTATGGGCCCACTGGCCCACCTGCTCAGGGGAGGTAGGCAGAGGCGCGTGAGGCTGGTTGCTGTTGGGGGCGCTAGCCCACCACTGCTGTATAGGGCTGTCGGCGGGGGACTTGGCATCAGTCGTGCTGGGGGCTGCGCCAGTGACGGCGGATGGGGAGGCGGCGTCGTCGTTAAAAGTGCCCGGCTGACACCAGCGCGAGTGGGAAGCGAAAATTACCTTGCTCATTTACTCTCCAAAATAGCCGGGTAGACAGTGTCCAAATACGATATTTACCCTGATTTAAGGGATTAACGCGCCGCAATAGTGTCTTGGTAAACCTGCACATAACGCTTAGCCACCTGGGGGGCGCTGAAAGCATCAGGCAGGGTAGCGGCCACCTCCTGCGCGCAGCAGGCGGCGGTGCGCTGAGCCAACTGCTCCAGGGCCTGGGCCCAAACTAGCGGGTCACGCCCACTAACCAGGGCACAAACCGCCGGATCAAGGAAATCTGTGTGCCCCCCATAGCTGCCGGTAACCACCGGGCGGCCAGCGGCAATAGCTTCAGCGGCGCCCAGGAAGAAAGTCTCCCCACTGGTGGGCACTAAGAACATGTCACTGTCACTAATTAGCTGGGGGATCTGCTCGCCAGGCACCTGGCCCAAGAAAGTAGCATCCACCCCTAAAGCGGCGGCCTGCTCACGGCACTGCTCCAGTAGCGGGCCACTACCAGCCCAGGTCAGCTTAGCTTTTAAGCCAAGGCCAGAAAGCTGATGCAAAATCTGCAAAGCCAGCAGTGGGCCTTTACGCTCAATTAACCCGCCCACGCCCACTAGCTTTAGCGGTGCGTCAGGGTGTAGCGAGCGAGGGGGAGGGGTCAAAGTTTGCGGGCGCACTACCTGGTTAGGCACCACCACCAGGGGTTTGCCGTGGCGGTAAGGGCGCAAATGGTTAGCCAAAAAGCTACTTACCGCCGTCACCGTGTCGGGTAGTGCCTGCGCATTTAGTAGCATATGCACGCCCCGACGCATAAACGGGTTGGTGTAAGTGGCGGTAGCGCCCGACCAGTGCTCGGTATGCACCCAAGGCTGAGCCGGGCGGCGCAGCATATAGGGAAACAGCGCCGAAATAGCCTGCGTATGCACCACATCGGCGCCGGCAGTTAGCTGCTCTAGGCGTGCGCGGGTGCGAGCCAGTGAAAGCGGGCTAGAAACCTTTAGCGGCACCCGCAGTGTGGGCACACCCAAAGTGTAGGTGCGCTCACGCCCATCATCTAAAGCGGGAGCCACTAAATGGATTAGCTGCACCTGGTGGCCTAAAGCTGCCAGGGCGGCAGCATCTCTGGCCACGAAAATACCTGAACCTGGATTTACTTTGGTGGGTAGCCAGGTGGCCACCATGGCGATACGCATAATTTGGCTTTTATTCGGCTAGTAGAGTTACTTGGCTAGCGGGGGTTACTTAGCTAGCAAAACCTCGGCGACGCGCTCAGCGGCGTGCCCGTCGCCATAGGGGTGAGCCACCTCAGGGGCCGGCTCAGCTGGGCGCGGGCGGCTAGCGGCCTCAGTTAGGGCGCTGCCGGGCTCAACCAGGATGTTCCAACCCAGCTGCACGGTCTCCACCCATTCAGTTTGGGGACGCACAGTGGTGCAAGGTACGCGCAGCAGGAAAGCTTCCTTCTGTAGTCCACCGGAGTCGGTAACCACGCCACGTGCGTGCAGGGCCGAAGCTACCAGGTCAGGGTAGGCCAGCGGGGGGTGTACCAGCAGGTTGCCACGCTTGGCGTACAGGTCAATGCCGTGCTCGGAGCACTTAGCTACCAGGCGCGGGTGAGCTAGCAGCACCACCGGGTGGTCTACAGCGCCCAGTGAGTCAAGAATGGAGGTTAGGCGAGCGGCGTCGTCGGTGTTTTCCGCACGGTGAATAGTAGCCAGCGAGTAGGCCCCCTCAGCCAGATCCAGCTCCTTCATAACCGGGCTGGGCTGAGCGGCAACCTGGTCACGCACCTGGTAGAGCACGTCAGTCATGACGTCGCCCACGATCACGGTCTTGTCAGCTAGGCCCTCTTCAGCCAAGTGCTTAGCGCCCTCCTGAGTGGGGGTAAGCAGCAGGTCAGCGGCGTGGTCAGTGAGCACGCGGTTAATTTCTTCAGGCATCAAGCGGTTGAAAGAACGCAGCCCAGCCTCTAGGTGGGCCACCGGCAAGTGCAGCTTAACCGCGCTAAGCGCACCGGCCAGGGTGGAGTTGGTGTCGCCGTAAACCAGCACCCAGTGCGGCTGGTAGCGCTCAAATACCTCATCCATGGCAGCTAGCATGGCGCCGGTCTGCACCCCGTGGGAGCCTGAGCCTACCCCTAGGTGCACATCCGGGGCGGGAATACCTAGGTCCTTAAAGAACACGTCAGAAAGCATGGGGTCATAGTGCTGACCAGTGTGGACAATTACATGCTCAATTCCAGCCTTAGCGAAAGCGTGGGCGACCGGGGCGAGCTTGACGAACTGGGGGCGGGCCCCGACTACGGAAATAACGCGCATGACTCCAGTTTAGCGGGGATAATGTGCCTGAGCCGAGATACCGGTGGGGTTTATTCACCTGGCTATATAAGTGTAGGTGCTTAAACAGTAAGATTGCCTTATGCCTACTATGGTTTATCACGCCCCCTACGCTCTAAATCGGCAGGCCACCTCTGCCTCCGGGATTCGCCCTGTGCGCATGTATGACGCGTTTAAATCACTTGGCTATGAGGTGCTGGACGTTACCGGTGATGGCCGCCGACGACGTCGGGCTATTAAAGCCCTAAAAGCACGCCTGGCAGCTGGGCAGAAAATTGATTTTCTTTACTCTGAGTCAGCCACCATTCCCACCATGCTCACCGAGCCGCGCCACCTGCCGCCGCACCCGGTTTTGGATGTGGAACTATTTGCCCTGGCGCGCCGCTACCAGATCCCCTCGGGGCTGTTTTACCGCGACATTTACTGGAAATTTGGTGACTACCGCGAGCGCGTAGGTGAGCCCATGGCTACCATTATGAGCGCGGTCTACAACTATGACCTGTCTTGGTATAAGCGCTATGTGGATGTGCTTTACCTGCCCAGTATGGCTATGGGGGCGCATGTGCCTATCTTCCCGCCCCAGCGTATGGCGGCCCTGTCGCCAGGCTGTGAGCTGGTGGATAGTGCCAGCCCTAATAATGGGCAGTTGAACCTGCTTTATATTGGTTCGGTTTCTGGTCACTACCAGCTGCATGAATGTGTGCGAGCGGTGGCGGCTACGCCCGGCGTGAATCTAACTATTTGCACTCACCAGCAGCAGTGGGAGCAGATGCGCGGTGAGTATGAGCCGCTTATGGATAGCTCGGTGCAGGTGGTGCACCGCAGTGGGGCTGAGCTTGAGCAGCTTTATGACAATGCTGATGCTTGCGTGCTGTTTGTGCAGCCTGACCCGTATCGTGAGTTTGCGGCGCCGGTTAAACTTTTTGAGTATTTAGGTCATGGTAAGCCGGTGATTGCTTCTGCAGGTACCTTGGCGGCCCAGGTGGTAGCCGATAATGAGGCCGGCTGGGTGGCTCCTTATGGGGGTGGGGTGCTGCCTACTTTACTGAGCCGTCTCCAAGCTAATCCACAGGAAGTAAACAAGCTACACCGGCAGGCTAAGGCTGCAGGTAAGGCCAATACCTGGGCTCAGCGCGCCCAGCAGGTAGCTTTTGAACTAGGACAAAAGGGGGCTAAAGCGTGAGTGATCAGCAAGCCGGCATGGCAAGTCAGGCGCACCAGCCTTTTGCCGACAGGTTAGCGCGTGCTAAGGCTAAGGGGGTAACCCTGGCCACCCGTATTCATCTGCCGGAGGCGGCTGCGGCTTCTTTCAGGCTCGACGGCGTAGAGCGGGCTTTGCGGCGGCTAGACATTCCGGTGCGGGTACTTACCAGCCAGCCCCCAGCTGATGGCCCTAAACCTGAAGACCCCCAGGGTGTAAGCGTTAGTCGCTGGCCAGTGCTGCGTGACAAATCTGGATACCTGCGCGGCTATGTCCCCTATATGTCTTTTGACCTGCCCTTGTTTGGACGTTTGCTGGCGGCTAAAAAGCCGGCGGTGTTGCTGGTAGAACCCCCGCCTACTACTGGCGTGGTGGTGCGTGCGGTAACTACTCTGCGACGTATCCCTTACGTGTGGTATGCCCCTGATGTGTGGAGTGACGCCACGGTTTCTACCGGGGTCAGCCCGGCGGTGGCTAAGGCGGTGCAGCTTATGGAGTCTTTCGCGATGCGGGGGGCTAAGGCTGTGATTGCGGTTAACGACGGCGTCGCTATCCGGGCCCGTCAGCTGGGGGCCCGGCGTGTTGAGGTGGTTAATAACGGTATTGACACTGACCGTTTTACCCCGGTTTCTGGCCATATTGGTGCGGCTCATGGCGTTACTGGCCCCTACTTTATTTATGCTGGCACGGCCAGTGAGTGGCAGGGTGCCGATATTTTCATGGAGGCTTTTAAACAGGTACGTGCCCAGGTCCCCCAGGCGCAGCTGGTTTTCATTGGTAAGGGTTCGCATTGGCCGGTGTTAACTGAGCTGGCTGAGCAGATAAACGATGCCTGCTCCGCCCAAACTCCGGCCGCCTTGGTGTTGCCCCCGCAAGATCCCCGCTCGGCTGCAGCTTGGCAAAGTGACGCGGTGGCGGCGCTGGTGTCGATTAAACCCGGTCAGGGCTACGACTTTGCTTACCCCACTAAGGTGCTTTCGGCTTTGGCCTGCGCCACCCCGGTGATTTATGCGGGCCTAGGCCCGGTAGTTAAGGAGGTGCGTAGCCAGGATCTGGGTTGGGCGGTTGATTACCGTGTGGACGAGGTGGCCCAGGCTATGCTGGCCGCACTCAAACGTGCCCAAAGCCCTCAGACTCCTAAGTGGCGCCAGCAGCTACGCAAGTGGGTGGTGGAAAATCGCTCTCAGCGGGCGGCTGCTGATGCAGTAGCGCGGGTAATCGTGGATGTGATCCGTTGATTGCTAACTGGCTGCCTACCTTAAACACCCTTCCGTCCCTGCTATTGGCGTTGTTTGGGACGGGCTGGGTGTTGGCGGTGTCAGCTGGTTTGCGCGGGAGTTTGCGGCGTCTGGCTTTGGCGCCGGCTTTCTCTTTTGCGCTCTACTCTGTGCTGGGGGTGGTGGCAGCCCGGGCGCATTTGCACTGGGACTGGAACCCGGTTATTAACGCCACCATTTTGTGTGCGTTGTTGATGGTGTCTTTGCGGTGGGCTTTGCGACGCTGGATTGGCACTGACCCGGCTTCAGTTACTCGCGGAAGCGGCGCGCTAGACGGTTGGAAAGAGCAGTTTAGAGCCGACGCCTCCCTAATTGGGGCGGCAGTAGTTACCTGGCTGCTTAGTGCCTTTCCGTTCTTCTATGGTGGGGCCAGTGACCGACCGATTCAGCTGGGTGATGCGCTCTACCACTACAACCAGGTGTGGGCGATTTCTAACACCGAAAACACCTCGATGTTTTCGGCTAACCAGCGTCTATTTGGACTAACTGAGGCCCACAGTTTCTATCCCACGGTATGGCACCAAATTGTGTCTTTGGCCTCTCCTTCCTGGGAAACTAATGTGGCCACCACCAACTCCCTGATTGCTTTGGTGGCCCTGCTGTGGTGCATTTCGATTGTTTATTTGAGCCGTGAGCTGTTCACTGACTATCCGCTGGCTCCCTATGTTTCTTTAGGGCTAACTGCCCTGATCCCGGCGTTCCCCTGGCTGCTAACTATTGATAAAGCCATGTGGCCCTACTGTTTGGCGGTGGCGGTATGCCCGGCGGTGGCCGCCTTTATGCTGCAATGCGTGCATCGCTGCGGTTTTAGCTGGCGCAGCGGGCATAAGGTGCTGGGGCTATGCGCCCTATTAACCCCACTGCCGGCGGTTTATGGGGTGGCGGTAGCTCACCCCTCATCCCTGGTGGTTTTGGGCTGGCCGCTGGTGATTTTGGCGTGGGCCCGCACCGGCTTGGAGGGCTACCGGATGGTGGCCGGCGGCAAGTACCTGCGCGGTGGGGCCCTACTGGCCTTGGCTTTTGGTGTGGTTATAGCAGTGGCGGTGGCACTGTTTGTGCCCGGACCCTGGTATGACTACATTCACCGGGGCACAGTGCGTAACTGGAACTATTTAAGTGCCAAACTGCAATCTTTACCGCTGCTTTCCTACGGCACGGTAGGCCAAACTCTGCTCACCCCCATTCACTGGGTGCTGGCTTTCTTACAGTTGGCGGGAATTTACACGGCTTTCCGCTACTGTAAGTACCGTTCCCTGGTGGTGGCGTGGCTGTGCTGTCTACCGCTGACTTTTGCCACTATGGCGCCTATCCCGGTGCTAACTGAGCTGACCGGAGTGTTTTACAACAATCCGCTGCGCACTGAAGCCATGTCAGCTATTGCTTTAATACCGCTAGTGACCTTAGGTTTCTTGGAGGTAGCTAAACGCATTAGCCTGCATGGGCGTGAAGTACTGGCTGCTGCCGGAGTGGTTTTTTTGGCTGCTACCGGCCTGAGCGCACCGTTACTGCTGGGCGATACCCGCCAGGTGTTTTTCCCCAACACCTCAGACGCTAACTTCATGGTTTCTGAATCTGAACTGGCCATGATTCACCGCCTACCTGACGTACTGCCACGTGAGGCAGTAGTAATTGGTGACCCGGTAAGCGGGGCAGGCTTACTGCCCTTTATGACCGGTCGACGTAGCGTGTGGGTGTTTGCCGGCACTAAAGCTGAGGACGTGGACGGCACCTACCTGCTTAAAAACTTCCGCAAGATCCACACTGACCCCAAGGTGTGTCAGCTGCTGCGTAAACATGGAATTGACTACTACTACCAGGATGTAAACCGACGTTTTAGCGGCTACAACACCTCCCAGTACCGCAGTGGTCTATATGGCGTGGTTACCTGGAGTGGTTTCACTAAGATAGCTGCCGCCTCTGACGGCTCCGCCGTGGTATGGCGCATTGATGTATGTAACCTGGGCCAACGCCCAGTAGTGGCTAAAACTCTTAGCCCCGCAGACCCCGAATGGGAGCCCAACGGTATCCCAGATCCCCCGCCGGGCGTTAAATATGATCACTGGCCCGGTGCTCAAGAACTATAGGACACTGATGAGTAAATTAACTGACACTCTAGTTAAAGCTGGTTATGTGGCCGCCAACCAGGGCCACGGCGCCATTTCGCGGATGCTGTGGAAGGGGGCAGGTATGGCAGACCAAGCGCGTTCCCAGGTACTGCTGGATTTGTCACGCCTAGAGGCAGACCCAGATGGCTCCTACCAGGAGCTAGCCCCCAATTGGCTAGAGCACGCTAGCGTCCTGCTTGAACGCGCCGGGGCCCAAGGCGACGCCGCACAGGTTTTAGAGGCCCTGAAACTGATTTTCCACCCCACCATTGAGCAGGGGCTTAGCCATTCGCCTATTGCTGAGATGGATCCGCGTCTGCGTAGCTACCTGTTTACTTCCAAAGTGGTGGCGCGTTTGCGCGGCGACGGCGCCGTATTGGAGCCCGCTCAGGTGGCCACCACCGGCGTGGATCTGCCTTGGGCCAAGGCAGACGGTAACCAGGTGGTAAGCGCCCATGTGGTAGATGCCCAGCGTCCGCGCGCTGAGCGTTTACTGGTGCTTACCGACACAAACTTCAACTTTATGGAGCCAATCATTGGCTACTGGCCGCAAAAAGCCCAGGTGCGTATCCGCCAGCTGGGAGACGAAGAACTAGATTTTTGTTCAGTCCTGCAAACCGTCACTGACCGGCTAGAAAACCGTGACGCTGAGGTTCCAGAATTTTTACGTAAAGATCTACAGTGGGCTGACACAGTCTATGTGGAGTGGGGCAGTGCCCTGGCCGCGCGTCTAAGCGGCACGGATTTAACTAGCGTAGGCAGCCCGCGCCTGCTGGTGCGCATTCACAAATTTGAGGCATTTACTATGATGCCGCTGCTTACCCGTTGGGAAAACGTCTCTGATCTAATCACCATTGCCCCGCCGGTGACGCGGGCGCTGACCTCAACCATATTGGGGCTAGCTGAACGCACCCGCATTAACTATGTCCCCAACTGTATGGATTTGGCTGCTTTTAAACTGTCCAAACTTCAGCCGGCCGCCTACAGCATCATACTGGTGGGCTATGACCGCCTAGTTAAAGACCCCGCCTGGGCCCTTGATGTGCTTGAGCAGCTGCGCCAGCTTTCTGACAAACCCTGGAAACTTACCTTAGTGGGGGAGGAGCCCACAGCTGGGGGTAGCTATTGGGATAGCTTCAACCAGCGCTGCCAGCAGCTGGGCGTGCAAAGCTTGGGATACCGCAGCGATATGCCCGAGGTTTTGCGTAAAGCTACCGTGATTTTGTCCTCTTCTATGGTTGAAGGCGTACATATTTCAGTGCAGCAAGGCGCCGCTTCGGGCTGCCTGCCGGTAGTGCGTAACTGGCCGGGCCTGGCCAGCCTGGGTGGGCCCGAAACCATTTACCCCGCTGACTGGGTGGTGGACAGCCCCCGCGCTGCAGCGCAACGCATCTTGGATAACACCAACGAGTCTGGTTTAACTAAACCAGAGCTAGCTGAGCAGGCCAGCCAGTGGACGCTAGCTAACCTTGACGCCCAGGTGACCTTGCCGCTGCTAGATCAGGTAGTGCTAGGAGGGGCGCCGTGACAAAAAAGCCCCTAGTGCAGGTAGTGATCGCCATCCACCGCTATGAGCGCCCCATTGAACGTGCCGTAGCCAGTGTGGTGGAAGGCAACACCACCAATGACGCAATCGTGGTGGTGCACAATATTGATCCTGAGCCTATCCGCCAGCGCCTAGAACAGTTTGGTTCCCGCGTGCAGATCCTGACCTGCACAGACGGTATTCCTTCGCCGGCTGGCCCACTGAATACCGGCCTGGAGGCCGCCACCGCCCCCTACGTAACCGCCATGGGCTCAGACGACTATTACCAAAGCGGGGCCGGTAAAGCCTGGGCTAAATACCTCAAAGCCAACCCCAGCGTCGACATTTTGATCCTACCCACCCTAGAGGCTGCTACCGGCACCCTAGACTTACCCCCGGTGCGCGTGGGACGCCGTCGTCGTCTAGACCCAGTCAAAGACCGCCTCACCTACCGCACCGGGCCACTGATGCTGGTACGCACCGAGCTACTAAAGCGCTACCAAATCCGCATGAGCTCAGGTCTGCGCACGGGGGAGGACCTGGCCTACTCCAGTCGCCTATTTATGGTGGCCCAGCGCATCGACCTGCTGCCCGCTAGCGAACCTAAATATATTGAGGCCGACGACGGTGGCGTGCGGGTCACCTCCACCCCCTTCACCATTGCACAGCAGTGTGCCGGGGTGGATATCGTAGCCAGCTCCACCTGGGCTGAGCAGCTAAAACCCGCTGCCCGCCAGGCCCTGGCCGTGCGCCTGGTGCGTAAAAGCATTCTGCCGGCAGTGGCCAAACACAGCCACGATCTAAGCCTGGATGATGTTGACTACCTCTACACGCTACTCACCAAGGTGCTTATGTTAGCCCCGCGCTACTATCAGGTGCTTAGCCGTAACGAGGCGCGCCTGGTTGAAGCCCTGATCATTGCTGGCGGTGAGGGCGCCAGCCCAGATGAGCGCCAAACTCGCCTACTGGGTGCGCGCCAAGCCGCCGCCAATTTGAACCAAGGCGGCCCGGCTAATACCGTGGCTCCGGTTAGCGTGCACGGCTGGTTTAGCCGTCAAAGCCGAGTAGCCCATTGGGGCGCGCGTAAACTAAACCAATTGCTAGACACCCTCAACCGGGGAGACAAATGAAACGGCTGATAGACGCAATTCGCCAGCTAGTGCCCTTGCTGCCGGAGGGTACTAATAGGTTCTTGTGGATATACATGGTATCCACCTCAGCTTTGGCGATTTTAGATACGGTTGCTTTAGGTCTACTGGCCCTGATGCTCACCCCCATGATCAAGGGTGAGGCCATGACCATGCCACTGCTCGGCAAGCTTGGCCCCAGTAACTATCCTTGGCTGCTGCTAGTGGTGTGTGCGCTGATGATTTTGAAAGCCATTTTGGCTTTGGTGATTCAGTGGTTCGCCACCCGCCGCTTTGCCAGCTATGAAATGGTGGTTGGTGACGAGCTTTTTGACGCCTACATCCGCGCCCCCTGGACTGAGCGGTTAGCGCGCTCGACGGCGGAAATCGTGCGCATGGCCGACGTGGGTATCGCCAACACTATCTCCGGTGTGCTGCTGCCGGCGGTAAGTTTACCCCAGCAGATCGTCAGCTTTATTGCGGTAGTGGTGGTGTTGCTGGTGGCACAGCCCTCAACCGCCCTCATCACCCTGGTGTACCTGGGACTGGTAGCCATGTTCATGAACCTGGTGGTTTCCCGCTCAGCCGTGGTGGCCGGACGGGTAAATATGCGCTACTCGCTGCGCATCACCAAACTCATGACCGAAATGGTCTCCTCCCTTAAAGAAATCACCCTGCGCGACAAATTCGCTGATGTTTCACGTGTAGTGCACCAAAACCGTGAACGCTCCACCCGAGCCCGCGCCAACATCCAGTTCCTCGGGGCCGTGCCCCAGCGCGTAATTGAAGCCGCCATGGTGGGTGGATTCGTGCTGGTAGGGGCCGTGGCCTGGTGGAGCCAAGGCACCACCGGGGCGCTTAGCGCAATTGCCCTATTTGGTGTGGCCGGCTTTAGGATCATGCCCACCATCGTGACCTTCCAGTCAGTTATGACCACCACCGCCAACTCCCTGCCCCACCTAGAGGCCGTACTGCGCGACATTAACGACGCCAAACGCTACCAGGAAAACGCTGAAGACCTAGGCACCCAGCAGCTACAGGGTGAACCTGACGCGCTGCGCCTAGAAAACATCACCTTCACCTACCCCAGCGCCCAAACCAGCGCCGTTAAAGACCTAAGCCTAACCATCCCCATGGGCTCCTCCGTGGGTATTGTGGGCACCTCCGGTAGTGGTAAATCCACGCTGGTAGACATTATTTTGGGGCTACTAGTACCCCAACAAGGCCAGATTTTCATTGGCCAGCAAAACATGGATGATGTGCTAGGTGCCTGGCGCAAACGCGTCGGCTACGTACCCCAGGAAGTGACCCTCTTTGACGCCACCATCGCCCAAAACATTGCCCTGACCTGGGGCGATGACTATGACGAAGAGCGCGTAAAGCAGGTCATTGAAATGGCTCAGCTCTCCCAGGTGATAGCCGGGCGCCCCGAGGGCATCAATGAGCGTATCGGTGAGCGCGGCCTGGCCCTCTCCGGTGGCGAACGTCAGCGTCTAGGTATCGCCCGCGCCCTGTACTCAGACCCGCTGGTGCTAGTGCTAGATGAGGCCACCAGTGCGTTAGACACCAAAACCGAGGACGCCGTCGCCACTGCCATCTCCCAGCTGCACGGCCAAGTCACAGTGATCTCAGTGGCACACCGCCTATCAACTATCCGCCACAACGACATGATTTGTTTCATGCGCACCGGTCAGCTCAAAGCCAGCGGCACCTTCGAAGAGCTGGTGGAAAAAGAACCCGAATTCGCCGTGCAGGCACACCTAGCGGGCTTGGCCTAAGGAGCAGATATGAGCAAAAAACTACTGATTATCTCGTTTTCCCCCATTGCTCGCGACGCGCGAGTACTTAAACAAGTGCGCCTGTTCACCCCCAAATATGAGGTCACTACCTGCGGCTTTGGCCCCGCCCCCGAAGGCGTCAAACGCCACCTGGAACTAACCCACGCCACCTTGCCGGGCAAAACCTGGGATGTGCTACTAGAGCTAAAAGCCTACAAAGCCGGCTACTGGCTGATGCCAGATGTGCGCAACGCCGCCAAAGCCCTCAAGGGCCTCAAATTCGACGCCGTCCTAGCTGATGACATCGACACTGTGCCGCTAGCCCTCTCCCTACGCCCACGTCTAGGGGTACACGCCGACATTCACGAATACTTCCCCCGCCTACAGGAAGAACACGCTCCCTGGGCTAAGCGTATTGGCCCCTGGTACCTGTGGCTATGCCAGCGCTACCTGCCGCGCTGCCAATCAGTCACCACCGTCTCCAAGCGCATCGCGCAGGAATATGAGGTACAAACCGGCGCCAAGGTAGGGGTAGTCACCAACGCTACGCCCTACTGGGAGCTAAACCCGACCCCGGTAGCTGAGCCCATCCGCCTAGTGCACTCGGGCACCTCCCACCGCGAACGCAACATTGAAGCCATCGTGGACGGCGTCATCGAAGCCGGTAACTGCACCCTAGACCTATACCTAACCCCCAACGACCCTGAGCACCTAGAACACCTAAAACAGCGCGCCCAGGAAAACAGTGCCATCACCGTGCACCCGCCAGTGCCCTATGCGCAGCTAATTGAAACCCTCAACGGCTACGACCTAGGGGTGCACCTACTACCACCCATCAACTTCAACTTCGCCAACGCCCTGCCCAACAAGCTCTTTGACTTTGTACAGGCCCGCCTAGGCGTAGTGGTAGGCCCCAGCCCTGAGATGGCCCGCATCGTTGAAGAAGCCGGTTTAGGCGTGGTGGCGCCAGGCTACAGCGCCAGCGACCTAGCCCAAGTACTAAAAGGCCTGACCAAAACCCAAGTGCAGGAATTCAAGGCTGCCTCCCACGCCCACGCACGCGAGCTGTCAGCCGACAGCCAGCTGCTGATCTGGGAGCGTTACATCACCAAAATCATGGGTGAGTAATGCATGTTCTGGTAATTCCCTCCTGGTATCCAGCCAGCCCAGAGGACGTACACGGAATTTTCTTCCGCCAACAAGCCCAAGCCATGACCGGCGCCGGATTGCAAATGGGTGTGTTGGCGCCGCAAATGCACCCGGTCTATGGGCCCGCCTGGCGGCGGGGTCTAAACGCACGGCGCTCGCGGCCACGCGTCAGTCAGGAAGAGGGTCTAAATGTGGTGCGCGTGGATCTGCCGGCATGGTTGCCTAAAGCCCGCTGGATTGATGCTCGCGCCGCCTTTAGCCAGTTAGAGCAGGCTTTTAGGGTCTATGTACGCCGCTTTGGGCGCCCCGATGTGCTGCACGCCCACTCGCTTTACCCGGCAGGTTTCCTAACCCACTTGTTGGCTGCCAAATATGGGCTGCCCTGGGTGCTTACCGAGCACCGCTCACTAGGCCACATGCCGGTGCGTACCGGCCTAGGCCGTCGCGCTGAGCAGCAGGTGGCCGCCAGCGCCGCTAAACGCATTGGGGTTTCGCGCGGTCACGCAGATTTCATTGCCCAGCGCCTGGGGGGTCAGTGGGATTATGTGCCCAACTTACTGCCGCCCGAGCTGGAGGCGGTTACGGTATCAGACCACAGCAACAAGCCCCTGGTGGTGGGGCATTTGTCGGTGCTGGATCCGGTTAAACGCCCCGAGCTAGTGATTGAATCTTTCGCTGCCGCCCAGCTAGGGGCAGATGCCCGGCTCATAATTGGCGGCCCGCTAACTGATGAAATTGAGTCCAGCCTGCGTCAATGCGCCCGCCAGGCGGGAGTGGAAAAACAACTGGAACTGCCGGGCATGGTCAAGGATGTGGCCGGCTTTAACCAACAGCTAGACGTATTTGTACTGCCCTCAATCACCGAATCTTTCGGCATGGTGCTAATTGAGGCCCTAGCTACGGGGGCGGCTTTGGTGGCCACCGACACCTGGGGTGCCAATACGGTCATTAGCGACGGCGACGGCGTCGTCGTAGCTAGCGCCGACCCAACCGAGCTGGGGGCGGCCATAAAGCAAGTCTCCACCTGGCCGCGCGATAAAGCTGGACGCGAGCGTAGACGCGAAAGCTGCCTGAGTCGTTTTGCTTTAGGCGCATTTGCTGCCAAGTACAAAGAGATTTACGCCGTCGCAGCTGCCAGCGCACATGCTTAAAATAGATAACAGCCTGAAAACCCTAAACAGTGAGGAAAACCGGATGCGCATTGCGGTAGTCGCTCTAGGAAAGATTGGCCTACCCCTGGCCGTACAGTTCGCCGACAAGGGCCATGAGGTGATTGGGGTTGACGTTAACCCCCGCACCGTAGAGCTGGTAAATGACGGAAAAGAGCCCTTCCCGGGTGAGGCGCACCTGGCCGAGAAGCTAGCCGAGCTGGTGCCCGCCGGTCGTCTACGCGCCACCACGGACTACTCCGAGGCTATCCCCGGGGTTGACGCAGTAGTGGTGGTAGTGCCGCTGTTCGTCAACGACGAGACCTGGCAGCCTGACTTTGCTTGGATGGATCAGGCCACCAAGTCCCTGGCCGCCCACCTAACCCCCGGCACCATCGTCTCCTACGAGACCACCTTGCCTGTGGGCACCCTGCGCGGCCGCTTCAAGCCCATGATTGAGCAGATCAGTGGCCTAGAAGAGGGGCGCGACTTCACTTTGATCTTCTCTCCCGAGCGCGTGCTCACCGGCCGCGTCTTTGCGGACCTGCGCCGTTACCCCAAGCTGGTTGGTGGCTTAAGCGAGGATGGCACCCGTCGCGGTATTGCCCTGTACCAGCAGCTGTTGGACTTTGACGTGCGCGAAGACCTACCCCAGCCTAACGGGGTGTGGGACATGGGCAGCGCCGAGGCTGCCGAAATGGCCAAGCTAGCTGAAACCACCTACCGTGACGTAAACATCGGCCTGGCTAACCAGTTCGCGGTTTACGCCGATAAGATCGGCGTGGACGTGCAGCGCGTAATTGATGCCTGCAACTCCCAGCCTTACTCTCACATTCACCGCCCCGGTATCGCGGTGGGTGGCCACTGCATCCCGGTTTACCCGCGCCTGTACCTGTCCACTGACCCCGACGCTTCCGTGGTACGCACCGCCCGCTCCTTCAACGCCACCATGCCCCAGTATGTGGTGGACCGCGCCAAGGAGATCCTGGGTGACCTGAGCGGCCTGCGTGTAGTGGTACTGGGTGCCTCCTACCGTGGCAAGGTTAAGGAAACCGCTTTCTCTGGCGTGTTCCCCACGGTTGACGCGCTGCGCGCTGCCGGCGCCCAGGTGCTGGTGCAGGACCCGATGTACACCGATGAGGAGCTGGAAGGCTTCGGCTGGCAGCCCTACCACCTAGGTGAGAACGTGGATGTGGCCATTGTGCAGGCCGACCACCCCGAGTACAGCAAGCTGACCCCGGCTGACCTGCCGGGTGTGCGCCTGCTGCTCGACGGCCGCCGCGTCACTAACCCGGCATTATTCGTCGGCGTGCCGCGCATCACCATCGGTGGTGGCGAGTAAATGCTGACAGTTATCGGCTCTGCGGTCTGCTTCGCGGCGCTGATAATGCTCCCTGGCCTCGGGCTGGCTCGGTTAACGGGCTGGCGCGGGGCCAGCGCCCTGTCTATGTCTGTGCCGCTGGGCCTGGGGGTGGCGAGCCTGGCCCAGGTGGGTTGCGCGGCGGCAGGGATTCACTGGTATCGCCCCTTTAGTCAGCTGACCGGCCTGGGTTGGCTCTCTAGGGTGCCGGTTCTTGGGGAGCTGCCAGCCGGCTACTGGCTAATTTTCTTAGTTACTTTGGTGGCGGCAATTGTTTCACGTGGAACTTTGCTTTTCGCTCCTAGAGACGCTTGGGTGGGCACCCCTAGGCGGGCTTGGGTGGGCCAGAGTCGCGCCGGCTTGGCTAATGCTTCAGTGTTAAGTGGGCTGGTGGCTGTGGCCCTGATAGCCACGACGACGCTGGCTCTGTTTGCTTTTGGCCTGCCTGATTGGGGTGCGCCCGCCCAAGCTTTTGACTCGGTGTTTCACCAAAGCGCGGTAATGGCTATTCGTAACGCCGGTAATCCCTCCCCATTTGGGGGCCTAAATTCTCTCTATTTCACCGATAAAAGCGCTTATTATCCCACCTTGTGGCATTGTTTAGTGGCACTGATTCCCGGTAATGGTTCAGTGGCTAGCTTGGCTGCGGTCTATGCCTGCCTAGGGCTGCTATGGCCTTGCGTGCTGCTGGGGTTAGTGCAAAGTGCCTTTAGGCGCCCACGCCCCTGGGCTGGCGTCGCCTTGGTGGTAGCCGGCTGCCTGGCTACAGGTCTGGGCTGGACAGCCATGACCTCACTGGCAGTGTGGCCCTACGGCTTATCTCTACTGACGTTGCCCGGCGCCCTACTGGCATTAGCTGCTCTGGGCCAGCGCCTACACCTACCTGGGCTTTTACCTGGAACTATTAAAGGGCCCAAAACCTGGTGGCCTTTAGTGTTTAGCTGCCTGCTAGGCACTTTTGGGGCGCTGATGGCTCACGGCACGGCCGCATTCAATATGGCCGTGCTAATGGCTCCCACCTTAGCCGCGTGGATCTGGCTGGCTTTGCGTGCACTGCCGCGCAAACTAGTGTTTAGCCTGTTGGGTTTAACCGCCGCGCTGGTGGCTGGGGGAGCCTGGGTTACGCGCGCTACTTTAAGTGCTATGGCTGCCTTTGAGCGCCCCGGCGGCATAGGGCTTGTGGGGCTTTTACAAAGCCTAACTGACCGGGGCATGTATGGGCCCACCGCCAACGCCAATGTGCTAGCTGCGCCGCTAGTGGCAACTGCCGTGCTAATTGGTGCCTGGCAGGCCTATAAGCGCCGGCGCAAACTACTGCTGGGCACCTGGGCGCTAGTGTTGACGCTGATTGCGCTAACCGACGGGCCTAACTGGATTGGTCGCCTAGTTGGTGCCCCCTGGTACACCCAAAAAAGTCGCATGCAACCCCTAGCGCTACTGCTGTGTCTGCTTTTAATTGCCGGCGCTATTGAGTGGCTGCTAGACAGGGGTAAAAAGGTATTCTCGCGCCGCCCCCTAGCGGCCATGGTGGCTCTAGTGTTGCTGGGGGCTGGCGGCATCGTCGGCACGACAAATGGGCATATCCGCCAGCTGCAGGGAGTCTATTTAAGCGGGCATATCGACTACGGCACAATTTTGTCCGACGACGCCCGCATCCTACTGCAACGCTCAGCCACCCATATGGGGCCGGGCGATAAGCTAATTGGCGCTCCTTCACGCGGAGAAACCTACGCCTGGCCGCTAGCTAATGTGCGCGTCATGTACGCCACCCGCGCCGAACCCAGCCAAACCTCGGCGGAAGCCAAAATCCTTAAGGCTTACCTCTACTTTGGGCCAGACTCACGTTCTTGCCAGCTGCTGCGCAGCTACGGGGTAACCCACTATCTAACTGAGGATGCCCACTCTAACCTGTGGCCTTACCGCACCGGGCCCCTGGCTGATGGGCGCGCCCCGCTACGTTGGGATAACTCGCTGGTGCGCTGGCCTACTGACACTATGGAGCTGGTAGACCGGCAAGGCGGGGCTTACCTGTACAAGCTGCGCTGCTAATAAAGGAGCGATGCGCTAAGTCCGCCCCGGCTGCGCCGTTAACAAGATCTCTGGCGCGCCGCTAAAGGCCGCACCGCTAAAAAGTCCCCCGGCAGTTCAATTACTCCCGGGGGACTTTGCTGTTTGATCCCTGCTACAGGGCCAGAATACTGGCGCTAGCAGATGCTCACTGGCAGGGGCGTTAGCTCACTGCGGCGCTAAATCACTGGCCCTGAGCAGCGTACTTGGCCTCAACCTCGGCCTTGAGCGGACGCCACCAGGCCTCGTTGTCGCGGTACCAGTCGATGGTGGCCTGCAGACCAGAGCGGAAGTCAGTGAACTTAGGCTGCCAGCCCAGCTCCTCAACCAGCTTGGAGTTGTCGATGGCGTAGCGCAGGTCGTGGCCGGGGCGGTCAGCAACGTGCTCGTAGTCGCTGGGGTCGTGGCCCATGAGCTCCAGGATCAGCTCCACAACCTCCTTGTTGTTCTTCTCGCCGTTAGCACCAATGAGGTAGGTCTCACCAATGCGGCCCTTCTCAATGATGTCCCATACGGCGTCGTTATGGTCTAGCACGTGGATCCAGTCACGCACATTCTGACCGGCACCGTAGAGCTTGGGACGCACGCCGTCGATCAGGTTAGTGATCTGACGCGGAATGAACTTCTCAATGTGCTGGTAGGGGCCGTAGTTGTTGGAGCAGTTAGAGATAGTGGCCTCAACCCCGAAAGACCGTACCCAAGCGCGTACCAGCAGGTCAGAGCCGGCCTTGGAGGAGGAGTAGGGGGAGGAGGGGTTGTAAGGAGTGGTGGGGGTGAACTTGGAGGGGTCATCCAGCTCCAGGTCACCGTAAACCTCATCGGTGGAGATGTGGTGGAAGCGGGTGCCGTGGGCGCGTACCGCCTCTAGCAGGGTGAAAGTACCCACCAGATTGGTCTTGATGAAGGGGGAGGGGTCAAGCAGGGAGTTGTCGTTGTGGGACTCAGCGGCGAAGTGCACCACTACATCGGCGTCGGCCACTAGCGGGTCAACCGTGTCGCGGTCAGCAATGTCGCCTTCAACTAGGGTTACCTTGTCGGCTACATCCGCTAGCGACAGCGGGTTACCGGCGTAGGTTAGCTTGTCTAGGACCGTGACTTTGGCGTCAGGGTGACGCACTAGGGTCTGGTGTACAAAGTTAGCGCCGATAAATCCAGCACCGCCGGTAATTAGAACGTGCATGGGCTTTCACTTTCTATGCCTGGGAAAACATGCGGAATATGTCAATAATGCCATATCTCGCATGACTCGTCTCTACATCATTAAAGCTGACGTGCTTAAAGCTGATTGGTAAACTACCAACTATGGCGAAAACTGTCTTGGTAACTGGTGCTGGCGGCTATATCGGACGCCACGTGGTGCGGGCCCTACTCGCGCGCGGGCTTGACGTAAGCGTAGTTGACCTGCGCTTAGATGAAGTAGATCCACGTGCTCGCCGCGTGGATGTAGATCTATTCAATGCTGGTGAGGATATTTACGACCAGCTTGGCCGCCCCGACGCAGTTATTCACCTGGCTTGGCGTGACGGTTTTGTGCACAACTCCCCGGCTCATATTGATGATCTACCCAAGCACTACCATCTGATTGAAAACCTACTAAAGGGTGGGCTAAAGCAGATCGCGGTCATGGGTTCCATGCACGAGGTGGGCTACTGGGAAGGCGCCATCGACGCCGACACCCCCTGCAATCCGGCTTCTCTCTACGGGGTTTCCAAGAACTCCCTACGCCAAATCACCGCCCTGCTGGCCAACCAGTATGGGGCGCAGATGCAATGGATTCGTGCCTACTACATTGTTGGCGACGACGCCCACGGCTCCTCCATTTTCTCCAAGCTGCTTGCTGCCGCTAATGAGGGTAAAACCACCTTCCCCTTCACCACCGGCAAGAACCTATACGACTTCATCTCCATCACCGAGCTGGCCCGTCAGATCTCCGCAGTGGTAGCCCAAGACCAGATCGACGGCATTATCAACGTCTGCACCGGCAAGCCCATGAGCCTAGCCGAGCGCGTAGAGGCCTACATCCAGGAAAACAACCTGGGTCTAAGCCTGCAGTATGGGGCTTTCCCTGACCGCCCCTACGACTCTCCTGGAGTGTGGGGAGACGCCACCAAGATCGCACAGATCCTGGCGCTAAGTGGCGAAAGCCTGGAGGCCTGAGTGAAACGCGCCGGTATTTTCCTGTTCTATGACCCTGAAGGCAAAGTAGACGACTACATCCTGGGCTGCTTGGGTTCACTCCAGCAGCACATGGACTACCTGCTGGTGGTGTCTAACTCGCCTTTGAATGAGTCGAACCGTAAGCGTCTAGAGTCAGTCTCTAGCGAAGTTATGGAGCGTAAAAACGTCGGCTACGACGTCGGCGCTTACCGTGACGGCCTACGTCACCTGGGCTGGGACCATATGGGCGACTATGACGAGCTGGTGCTGTTTAACTACACCTTCTTCGCCCCCATCCACCCCTGGGCCAGCCTATTTGAGCGCACAGACAAGTGGGACACCGACTTTTGGGGCATCACTGAACACGATGAAGTACGCCCCCACCCCTTCCTACCTAAATTGGTTATGCCCCGCCACATCCAGTCCCACTGGATTGCGGTGCGTTCTAGCCTGTCCACCACTAAAGACTGGCGCGCTTACTGGGAAGACATGCCCCCAATTGAGTCTTACAACGACTCTATCCAGTGGCACGAAAGCCGTTTCACCGGCTACTTCAACGCCCTAGGCTACCGTCATGAAGTGGCCTACAACGTAGACGATTACCCTTCAGCTAACCCGGTGTTTGATAACGCCAGTTTGCTGCTGCAAGACGGCTGCCCCATTCTTAAACGCCGCAACCTATTCCACAACCCCCTGCACCTAGACCGCTTTGCGATTATTGGTGCAGACATGCTGGAGCAGGCCCGCGCTGCCGGCTATGACACGGACCTGATCCTGTCTAACCTGGCACGCACCTCTAAGCCCCGCGACCTGGTCACTAACGCCGGCCTGACCTGGGTGGTGCCCCAAAGCGCTAGTGAGGAAACCTACGCCGCTGCCGCCAAGCAGAAAGTTCTGGCTGTAGCCCACATTTTCTACGCCGATATGGCTGAGGAAATTCTTCAGCGCCTATCGGTGCTACCCAAGGGCTACTATTTGGTGGCCACCACCTCTAATGAGGAAAACCAGGCCCAGATTCGCGCCGTCATGGAGCGATACGGGGTTGAAGGTGAAGTGCGTGTAGTGGCCTCCAACCGGGGCCGTGACATTGGTGCTTTCTTGGTTGACTGCAATGATGTGCTGGCCAGTGGCAAGTGGGACATTGTGGTCAAGATTCACTCCAAGAAGTCTGTGCAGGACGACTACAACGCCGCCCAGCTGTTTAAAACTCACCTGTACGACAACCTGCTAAATTCGCGTGCGCATGTGGCCAATATTTTGGCTGAATTTGCTGCCCACCCCGCCCTGGGGATGGTGCTAGCCCCGCTGCCGCACATGGGTTACCCAACCATGGGCCACGCCTGGTTTACTAACCGTGAGCCGGCTCAGGCTGTGGCCAAGCGCCTGGGGATTAACGTCCCCTTCGACAAGGACATGCCTCTGGCCACCTACGGCTCCATGTTCATTGCTCGCCCCCAAGCCTTAGCCAAGCTGGTTAATGCCGGTTTTAAGCCCGAAAACTTCCCCGTTGAGGGCGGCTATAAGGATGGCTCTTTGGCTCACGTGCTAGAGCGTCTGATGGCCTATGCTGCACTGAGTGAAGGCTTCTATGTGCGCCCAGTGCTAGCCCCCAAGTGGGCTGAGGTTTACTACGGTTACTTGGAGTACAAGCTGGCCGCAGTGTCCTCATTCCTACCTCCCTTTACTATTGATCAAGTTCCCTACCTTAAAGCTCACGGGGGTCCAATACCCAACGTGTTGGCAAGTATCAAAGTCAACATCATGTTGCGCCAACCCAAGGTAGGCAATGCGCTTAAACCCGCGTATCGCTTAGTTCGTAAAGGTGCCGCGACTGTACGTAAGCTACATCGACACTAAGGAGGGTAATGAACGAGCGTAAACGGGTCATTGATCTGACCTGGAGGATGGCTCGGCGCTCTATTTCCTCAGAATTTAAGGGAACTGCGCTGGGCCGTGCCTGGTCGTTTATCAACCCGCTGGCCACCATCGCGGTTTTCTCGGTGATTTTCGGCTTGGTTTTCCGTGGCGGGGTGGAGCCTGGTAAAAACTCGGGGATTGATGCATTCGCGCTGTGGATCGGCGTGGGCATTATTGCCTGGAACTTTATCTCTAATTCGGTTATGCGGTCCATGGATTCCCTAGTGGGTAACGCTGGGCTGCTAACCAAGGTGTACTTTCCGCGCCAAACCCTGGTTTATTCAGCAGTATTGGCTTTGGTTTATGACTTTGCCTTTGAATTAACGGTGCTGCTGGTAATTATGCTGATTGCTGGCGGCCCAACAGTGCTGCTGTTTATTCCCCAGCTAATTGCTATTACCGTTTTAGCGGCCGTATTTACTACCGGCCTAGGCATGATGCTAGCTATTGCCAGCGTCTATTTCCGCGATATCTCTCACCTGTGGCAGATTTTTAACCAGGTGTGGATGTATGCCTCGGGCGTGGTTTTCCCGCTGTCTATGCTTGATCAGCTACAAAACCGACTGTTTGCTCAGGGCTGGCAGATTAATGGGCACCCGCTGCCGCTGACCACCACTTTCCGCATGAACCCGGCTGAGCTGTTCCTAGAGGCTTACCGCAGCTGCCTATACGATTTCGCTAATCCCTCACTAGGCGTGTGGCTTGGCTGCCTGGGCTGGGCTGTGCTGTCTTTTGGGCTGGGCCGCTGGGTCTTTAGCCGCTACAGTGCGCGCATTGTGGAGGAGCTGTAATGACTAACGCAATTACTATTAACGACGTTTCTAAGCGTTTTAGGGTTTATAAAGACCGTAACCAGTCCCTTAAAGGCGCGTTTTTGCAGCGTCGTCGGGCCCAATACGAAGATTTCTGGGCGCTACAGGATATTACTTTCGATATCCCCGCCGGTAAAACCTTTGGCTTGCTGGGACATAACGGTTCAGGTAAATCCACCCTGCTTAAATGTATTGCCCAGATTCTTACCCCCGACACCGGCTCTATTAGTGCCACTGGCCGTATGGCCGCCATGTTGGAAGTAGGCTCGGGTTTCCACCCGGAGCTGTCGGGGCGTGAAAATATTTACCTTAACGGCGCCATTTTGGGTATGAGCCCTAAAGAGATTGACTCTAAACTTGACGCCATTATTGATTTTTCTGGCGTGGAGCGCTTCATTGACCAGCCGGTTAAAAACTATTCCTCAGGTATGTATGTGCGCCTGGGCTTTTCGGTTTCTATCCATGTAGAGCCAGATATTTTGCTGGTTGATGAGGTACTTGCAGTTGGTGACTTAGAGTTCCAAAACAAGTGCATGGAGAAGTTCGCCCAGCTTAAGCAGGACGGACGCACAGTGGTGGTGGTTAGCCATGGCCTTGAGCAGATGCGTTCCTTCTGCGACCAGGCAGCTTGGCTAGATCACGGCAAGCTGGTGGAGGTGGGTAACGCCGCCCAGGTGGTGGACACTTACTCTGACGTGGCTCACCAGGCCATTAAGGTTGAAGGCGGCGGTACTCGTTTTGGTACCGGCCAGGCACAGATCACCAAGATTGAGGTGCTTGATGCCTCTGGTAAGCCAGTAACTATGGTGCGTCCGGGCCAGGCGGTAGATATTCGCCTGAACTATGAAGCCCATGAACGCATTGAAGAGCCCGTTTTTGGGGTTTCTATCGACAGTCGCGACGGCGTATGGGTGTGGGGCCTGCATGGGCGCGACGCCGGTTTTGTGCCCCGCTCTATTGAGCCCGGTCGTGGCAGCCTACAGGTGCACATTCCGGCCTTGAACCTTTCGCCGGGCTCTTTCACTATCTCCGCAGCCATCCAAAATAAGGAAATGTCCGCGATTATTGATGCCCTGCAAAGGGGGCGGCGCTTTGATGTGCTGCCCGGGCCGGGTATGGAAAGCGGCGGCATAGTGATTTTGGGGGCCAGCTATGGCAACCTGCAGCCTGAGCGCGAAATGCTTTCGATCACCCCGCGTGGTAAGGCCGAGTTTGATCAGCTAGCTCGTGAGCAGATCCGGCTAGCTGAAGAACTGCGCAAGCAGAAGGAAGCCGAGCGCGAAGCCGAGCAAAACCAAGACGGAGCAGAAGGCTGAGCCGCTAAAGAGCGCAGCTTTACTCACTGCTCGCTGACCCACGCAGCTTGCCCAGCCGGGCACTTAAAGTGCTCTCTTGCAGCTGCCCGGTCAGTTCTTGCAATTGGGCTACCTGCTCGCTTAACTGCTGCACCTGCTTAGTTAAGGCGGCTACCTGCTGGTTTAAATCCGCGTGTACCAGGTTTAGAGCCTCATGTACACCCTGGGAAACCTGCTCAAGCTGGGCCTGGGAGCGGCGATAATATTCGGCGCTAACCAGCGCCTGGCCTAGAAGCGGGTTGGGGGAGTCGGTACGCAGATAGCTTTCCCTAATAGCCAGGTTGTCTTGCTGATGCTCTAGAGCGGCGGTGATCACCGAGTTGCCACTTTCACCAGCCAAACCTGGGCGCTGATGCCAAAAAGCTAGCGCCGGCCCCTCTAGGAAACCTGCCGGCTGAGCCTGCAATAGACGCAGGTTAAAGTCCCAGTCAGCCTGGGTGCTCAGCCGCCCATCCCAATGCCCCACCAGATCAGCGCTGGTGCGGCGAATCAGTTGGGAAATAGGGGGAATATAGTTACCCACCAGCATATCGATCAGATTGAAACTGTGGCGTTCTAAAGCCAAATCAGCTCGCTCAAGAATAGTGATAGTGCCGTCAGATTCAAGTTTTTCGCTAACTAACTGGGTGCGTGCAGCCACCGCCCCCAGGTGGGGATGAGCCTGCAAAAATGCCACAGTTTTGCTTAAAAACTGCGGGTCCCAAGTGTCGTCGTCGTCGTGAATAGCGAAGAAGGGGGCGCTGGCGCAGGCCAAACCCGATTCCAGGGCAGCCTCGCGCCCGTTAGAGACCCGGTTAGTCACCACCTGGGTGCGCTCTTGCAGCTCAGGGGAGGTTTTATCCAGGGCCGCCTGCACAATTTGGCCCTCGCCGCCGTCGTTAACAATGATCAGCTCATAGTCATCAAGCTGTTGGCTCTCCACGCTGGTTAGGGCGCGGGAGAGAAAAATGGGGCGATTGCGGGTACGCATAATCACGCTAACTAGCGCGCTCATGGCATTCTCCTAAAACTAGTTGGTTAAAACTAGCCGATACGTGCGTATAGATCTTGTGGGGCGTGGGCCAGTGCCTGAACTAAACCTTGGGCGCGAGCCTGACGTTGGGGGCCTAAAAGCATGCGTCCACCAGTGTTAACTAGGGCCCGCACCGCCACCGAGGCCGGCGCATAGCGAGCGGCCACACGCAGACGGTTACGGGTGTTCCAGGTGGTGAAAGCTTCTGAAGCCGAATCGGATGAAGCCGCATGGGCGTGGCGGGCTTGGGCTTGGCGCACATATTGCACGCGGTAGCCAGCGCGGCGCAGGCGGTAAGAAAAATCGGTGTCCTCGTAGTACATGAACAGGTCTTGGCGCATCCCGCCCAACTGACGCCAGGCACGGGCACTAATCGCGCAGGCCCCACCGCAAATACCAAACACTTCAGGGCTGTCATGTTCCTGCTTGGCTGGGGCCAGCCAGGAGCGGTCATAGCCGTTGCCGCAGGCATCTACTACGTTGCCGGTGGAGTTGATTAGCTCCACGCCATTTGGGTCGCTAACCCAGATGCCGCCATCTAGGCCCCGCAGCTGGGCTGAGCCGGTGCTGTGGGTGGTAGCGGCGGGTTCGGTTTGGGCTTCGGCGCCGTCGCCAACAAGACGCCACCTACCCTCCAAAAGCAGGCGGGCAGTAGTGGCCTCCACCAGATCGTGACCCAGCGGGGCGATCAGGGCGTCAACAAAGCCCTCTAGCGCATAGGCGTCACTGTTTAGCAGCACCAAGGCGTCCTGGCGCAAGTTGCGCGCCCCCAGGTTAACCCCATAGCCAAAACCACCGTTACGTCTAGCTTGCACCAGGCCAAAACGAGCCGGGCCGGCGCTACCCAGCTTGGCACCCAGGCGGCGCAGGTGGGCCAGGGAATTATCGTGAGGATCGGCGCTGGCAGAAGCGTTATCCACCACCACCAGCTCATCACCAGCTTGCAGCTGGGGCCACAGGGAGCGGGCAGCGCGCTCAGTTAACAGCGGGGTACGCCAGTTAACGATTACTACCCGCACGCTTTTACGCTGCTGACTCACTTTTGGGCCTGCTCCATAACCTGCTGGTAGACGCGCAGATGCGCCTTAGCGCAAGCCTTCCAAGTCATAGCTTGGGCGCGCTCATAGCCGGCCAAAGCAAAATGATCATGTTCGCGGCCAAGCACTCGGCGCAGCCCGGCAGCAATCTGGTCGGGGTCACTAGGCTCCACTAAAATTCCGCAATCTCCGGCCACCTCAGCGGTTGAAGTACCCAGCGAAGTCACCACCGGTACCGAATGGGCCATAGCCTCAAGCACCGGCAGACCAAAACCTTCCCAGTAGGAGGGGAACACAAAGGCGCGCGCCCCCGCATAGGCCTGCTGCAGGGTGTCTTGGGCCAGGTGTCCGAGCACGTGCACACGGGAAGTGCCGATAGCCTGAATCAACTGGCGCTCCACGGCGTCGTCGCCCCACCCGCTGGGACCCACCAAAACCAGATCCAACTGCGGGAACTCGCCGGCAATACGGGAAAAAGCATGCAGCAGGCCGGGCAGATTCTTACGCGGCTCACGGGTGCCAGTCCACAGCACATAGGGACGCGAAAGCCCATAGGCAGTGCGGAAAAGATCAATCTGGGAGGCGCTTACCTCCTGAACGCTGACGCCGTGAGGAATCACATGCACGCGCTCAGAGTCAATTCCGGCCTCATAGCAGTCATCGGCGGTGGCCTGGGAGGGCACAATCACCGCCTGGGCCTCTTTAATGGTGCGCTGTAAAGATTTACGGAAATAGCTGTTACCGCGCTTAGTGAAATGCTCCGGGTTACGCAAAAATGCCAGGTCATGCACGGTTACCACAAGCGGCTTACGGGTGGGGGGAATAGCCCAGGTGGTGGCGTGAACCAGGTCAGAGGCCGGCAAAATAGCTTCAGCTAGGGGAGAGTGTAAACGGTTCCAGGACTCATACAGGGCCGGGCGCGGTAAATTCGCGTAACGCACCGGCATAGTCTCCAAACCCACCGCGCTGGAGCCCGGATCATTATGGCTGCGGCGGGCGGCAATGCCGGCAACCTTCACCCCCTGGGCGCGCAGGCTGTGGGCCAGATTAGTGATATATGTGCCAGAACCGCCAGGTACCGGCTGCCACATTTGCTCTACCACCATGGCCACGCGCACATCATTAGGCGCCTGAAAAGCGCCTTGAGCGGCATCTTTAGCGGTTGAAGAGTCAGTGGCGGGGGCGGAAGCAAACGACAAGCGCATGTGCCAAGACTACCGCCCATGGCTTTACCTTTATGCTAGTGACATGAAGGTGCTGCTAGATGCCACGGCCATCCCCGCAAATTTGGGCGGCGTGGGACGATATGTAGATGATTTGGTGCCATGTTTGGTATCCCAGGGCGTTAACTTGGCTTTGGCAGTGCAAAGCCGCGACGCCGAGCATTTCGCCGCCCGCGCCCCGCGCGCTCACATAATCACCGTGCCGCACCTGCTTGAACGCCGCCCGGTGCGTATGGCTTGGGAGCAGTCGGGTCTGCCGGCCCTGGTACGTAAGTGGCGCCCAGATGTACTGCACTGCCCTCACTACACTTACCCCACGCGCCTGGCGCTACCCAATGTGGGCGTGGCCGTAACCTTGCATGACGCCACGTTCTTCTCCCACCCCCAGGCCCACTCGCCGCTAAAGCAGCGGTTCTTCACCGCCGCCATCACCCGCGCCTCCAACCACGCCGACGCGCTGATTGTGCCCTCCATTGCCACCCGCGACGAATCCATCAAATACGCCGGGGGTAGCCCCGAAAACTACTTCGTGGCCTACCACGGGGTAGACACCAAGCGTTTCTACCCGGTCTCAGATACTGAGCGTGAGCGTGAGCGTGTAGCCGCCAGCCTAGGTCTAACCGGCCAGCCCTACATTGGTTTCCTGGGCACGCTAGAGCCGCGTAAGAACGTGCCCGCACTGGTGCGCGCCTGGGTGCAGGCCTTTAGTCAGCAGCCCAACCCGCCAGCCTTGGTGTTAGCAGGCGGTAAAGGCTGGGATGAAGAAATCGAGCCGGCCTTGGCGGGCGTGCCCAGCCACATGCGCGTGCTGCGCCCAGGCTACCTGCCGCTAGAGGATCTGCCCGGTTTCCTCTCCGGCTGCCAGGTTTTGGCCTACCCCAGTGTGGGTGAAGGTTTTGGTCTGCCGGTACTAGAGGCCATGGCTTGTGGGGCGGCCGTGCTAACCACCCGGGAGCTGTCTTTGCCTGAGGTGGGTGGCGACGCCGTAGCTTACTGTGAACCCGACGTCGACTCTATCGCCGAGGCTTTAAGCTCACTTAGCGCTGACGCCACCTTGCGCCAGCAGCTAGGGGCAGCCGCCCAAAAGCGGGCCAGTGAATTTACCTGGCAGCGCGCAGCGGTAGAACACATTAAGGCCTATGAGTATGCCGTTGCAGCTAAATCCTAAAATGTTGGTAAAACTGCGGCAAAACGCGGCTTTTCTAACCGCCTTGGCGGTAGTGGCGGCGCTAGCGGCAGCCTTTGCGGCAGCGGCGCTAATTGTTCCCGTCAAAGGCGGGCACCTGTCCGATAAACAGCAGTTGCTGCGTGACTCGCTTTCGGGCGGTTTTGTGTCAGTCAAAAACGGTGACACCATTCAACAGCGCTTTACTGCCGCTGAAAACGGTTTAAACGGACTACAAGGCCAATTCAAACTGGGCATTATGGACTCTAGTTGCCGTCTAGAGCTGCGGCTAAGCGAAGTCCACGCCCAGCCCGGCACCCAAGCTTTGCTGCCCCCGCCGAGTAAATCCCCAGCGCAAGGCAGCACCCAAGCGCAAGCGGCGGCGTCGGCCTCAAACGCGGCTAGCCAAAACGCTGCAGCCACCCCCAGCCCGACCACCACGCAAGTAGCCAGCCAAAGCCTGCCCTGCGCCCAAGTCATGGTCAATGAGTCAGGCACCAAAATTATGGGTTTTAAACCCATCGCCAACTCCAAAGGTAAAACCTACCAAGTGGCGCTCAGCGTTAAAGCTGACAAACCCACCGTGGTAGTCACCCGCTACTACAACCCGGTCTCAGCTACAGACCCCGACCGCCCCAACGAAAAACGCAAACGCCACGTAGACAACCAACCCAACTACCAGGTCAAAACCGGTGAACAGGTACTTAAAGCCGGCGGGGCCACCCTCAACAACCAAGAACTAGCCGGGCGCGAAGAAAACCTACGCGGCACTGGGGAAGTAACCACCACCGCCCTGCTGCCCATCTACTCCGATGCCAGTTGGTGGGGTACTTTGCAGCGCGGCCTGCAACGCTCCCAAGGGCTAGGCCCCTGGTGGGTTAGCACCCCCGCATTAGTGATTTGGTTTGCGGCTACCGCCGTCAGCGCTGTAGCAGCTGCTGTTTTGGCGGTGCGGCGCTCGCGTTGGACTATGGCGCTGGTGGGGGCTTTCGCCCTGTTCCAGGCGCTAGTGTGGGCGGCAGTTATCCCTATTTTCAACGGGATGGATGAGTACCAGCATGTGTCCTACATACAGTATTTAGCCACCCACAATGGCCCAGATAGCGGCCTAACTCGGGGCTTAGCTAACTACTCTCCACAGCTAGTACGCGCTTATGAATCCTCCAACCTGTTCTATGCCTGGGGCACGGACCGGTTTGACTACAGCCAGATCTCCTCGCTAAACGGACAGCTCAATCAGCTGCCTGACCGCGCCCTGGTACGTCCGCAAGTGACCCAGTATCCACCCGGTTATTACCTGGCTGGGGCTCTGGTGTATAAGCTTTCGCCGCACACGGGCCTGAGCCAGTACTACGATGTGCGCCTACTATCAGTGGCTTTAGCGGTAGTGGGGGCGCTGGGTATGGCTTACTTTGCCCGTCAGCTGTTCCCGCGCCGGGCTTTGGTGGCCACACTGGTGTCGCTGTCGGCACTGGCTCACCCCATGATTGCCCACCAAAGCGCCATTATTAACAATGACATTTTGGTGATTGCCGCCAGCATGTGGGCCTTGGCTTTAGCTACCCGCGCCCTAAATGCGCAGCGCCCCCTGCGTTGGCTAGCTGGTGCGGGCCTGGCTACAGGCGTGGCCATGGCTAAACCGCAAGGCATTTTGATTGCGGCCATGGTGGCTTTGGCGCTCATTGTGGTGTCGGTGCGTGCCCGCAGCTTCAAACTGGCTTTTAAAGGTGCAGCGCTTAGCGGCGGCGGGTTCATTGCCGTGTATATCTGGTGGCCTATCTATCGCGTCATAGTGGGTTTTGGTTCAGTGATTGCCGCCCCGCGCCCACAGGTGAACCTGGTAAACGCCGGGGGAGGCCTGGCTATGGGGCCGGTGCGTGAGCGTAGCTTGTGGGAGCAGTGGCAGTGGTTTTGGCATGACCAAACCGTTGACGACTACGCCCTGTTTAAGGCTCGCTGGATTAAGCAGTTCTTCGGTAACTTTGGCTGGTTGGATGTGTTTTACCCAACGCGTGTCTATCATCTGTTGGCCCAGGTCATGGGGCTGTTTGCGATTATCTGCCTGATCTGGGTGGCCCAGCGCTGTGTGCGGCTGGTGCTTAACCGGTTGCGTCCCCTGGCGGTAAAGGCCGACGACGCCGCTGGGGGCAGTGGTGACGTTGCTGCCACAGACGCTAGTGAAAGCGCAGGGGGCGGCGCCGTCGTTACTGAAAAACGGGCAGGGCAGCTGGGAGCTAAACGCAACCAAACCGCCACCTGGATCTGGTGGTGCCTGGCGCTAACTGTAGGCTACCTGGTGGCGATTAACCTGCTGGGCTTTGTCTACTCCATAACTGCCGGCCACGATGACCTGCTCCAAGGCCGCTATATCTTGCCCGCAGTGGCAGGGCTATACGCTCTGCCCGCACTGTTAACCCAGGCAGCAGTGCAAAGCCTGCAAAATAATCCCTGGCGTCCAGTGCGTGGCGCGTGGCTAGATAAACTAGTGCCAGCCGTGGCCTTAGTGGTTTTCGCCGCAGTCATGGCGCTGAACTTAGCGGGGCTGGGGGTTATCTTCGAGCGCTTCTATGTGTAATATTTCTAGCTTTTTAAAGCATAAAGTCACGGTAGCGGCTAACCTATTGTTAGGCCGCGTCAGTTTGAGAACGGAAAAGCAATGCCCGATCAGTTAACCGTTGAATCTACTCCTATCCCCGGATTCCTACGCCTGACTTTGCCTGTCCATGGAGACAACCGCGGTTGGTTCAAGGAAAACTGGCAGCGTGAAAAGATGGTGGCGCTGGGTCTGCCCGATTTTGGCCCGGTGCAAAACAACATCTCATTTAACGATGAGGTGGGTGTTACCCGTGGTATTCACGCCGAGCCTTGGGATAAGTACGTTTCGGTAGCCACCGGTAAGGTTTTTGGTGCCTGGGTGGATTTGCGTGAAGGCCCCAGCTTCGGCCAGGTCTACACCACCATCATTGAGCCGGGCGTGGCCGTATATGTGCCGCGCGGGGTGGGTAACTCCTACCAGACCTTAGAGCCCAACACGGCCTACACTTACCTGGTCAATGACCACTGGTCGCCGGACGCCGAATACACCTTCTTGAACCTAGCTGATGAAACTGTGGCCATTGACTGGCCCATCAGCCTGGATAAAGCCATCTTGTCTGACAAAGACCTAGCTCACCCGCGTCTAGAAGCAGTGACCCCCTTCCCGCCGGCAGCTAAGCGTGCGCTGGTAACCGGCGCCCACGGCCAGCTGGGCCGCGAGCTGATGCGTCAGCTACCCCAGGCGGGCTACCAGGTCACCGGGGTGGATCTACCTGAGGTAGACATTTCTGACACTGAGGCCATGGAGGCTTTTGATTTCTCCGCCTACGACGTGGTGATTAACGCCGCCGCCTGGACTGACGTGGATGGCGCCGAAACTGCCCAGGGCCGCCCGCTGGCTTGGAAGGCCAACGCTACCGGCCCGGCTAACCTGGCCCGCGCCGCCGCCAAGCACGGCTTCACCCTGGTGCACATTTCCACCGAGTATGTTTTTGACGGCACCTCCCAGGCTCACACTGAAACTGAGCCGCCCAGCCCGCTAGGTGTATACGCCCAGTCCAAGGCTGGTGGTGACGCCGCCGTCAGCGCCGCCCCCAAGCACTACCTGGTACGCACCAGCTGGGTGGTGGGTGAGGGCAAGAACTTCATCCGCACTATGGCTGGCCTAGCTGAGCGCGGCGTTAAGCCGTCCGTGGTTGATGACCAGGTGGGTCGCCTAACCTTCACCAGCGATCTGGCTAGCGGCATTATCTACCTGCTGGGTCAGCAGGCCCCCTACGGCACCTACAACCTCACCGGTGGCGGCGAGGTAGTGTCTTGGGCGCAGGTAGCTAAGCGTGTCTATGAGCTAACCGGCCATGACCCCGCTGACGTAACCCCCATCAGCACCGCCGAGTACTTTGCTGGTAAGCAGGTAGCTCCCCGCCCGCTGGTGTCCACCATGGATCTGAGCAAGATTGAGGCCATTGGCTTTAAGCCTTCTGATTCCATGCAGTTGCTAGAAACATACGTGCAAACCCTGCGTTCCTAAGCATGAACTAACCCTGGACCTGTTAATTTAGGTCCAGGGTTAAGTTTATATATGAAAGGTGCAGCCTCGTGAAGCTACCGCGTGTACCCCGAGCAGCATTGGTGGTGCTGGCTTTTTGCTTCGCTTTAGTCAGCGGCTTTAGCTGGGTTGTGGCCTCTGCGCCTGGCTCTAGTCCCGATGACGACTACCACCTGGTGTCCATGTGGTGTCCGCGTCCGGTTACTGAAAGCTGCGCTACTAAGGTGGTTGAGGGCCAGCTGCGGGTGGGTGTACCCGAGGCTTTACCGGGTGCTACCTGCTCTTCTTTCCACGTCGATATTTCGCAGGCGATGTGTAATCGCTATTCCGATAAGCGCATTAGCTACTCGCTGCGTTACGACAACGGTAACTACCCTTACGGCTACTACCACTTCCACCACATGTTTAAGCCCCTGGGTGTGCAGGGCCTGGTGATAGCTTCACGCACCGCCAATATGGTTATAGCCCTGGCTTTACTGGGCTCAATTGGCTTGCTGGCGCCGCCAAAACTACGCGGGGCTTACCTGCTGGCAATGGGGGCGGCCTGGATGCCAATTGGCATCTATTTCATAACTTCTAATAACCCCTCTAGCTGGTCCATTACGGGTGTTGCCGGCTTTAGCGCGGGGTTGCTGGCCTCCCTTTATGCCAGTGGACGACGGCGCTGGTACCTGCTGGCTTTGGCTTGCGTGGGGGCGCTGCTGTGCTACACCTCGCGGGCGGATGCCTCTTTCCATATCTTTGTGGTGGCGCTAGCTATCTGCGTTGCCTGCGCTAAGTGGCGCCCACATAAGGTGCAGCTGGCTGTGGCCACCTTGGCCAGTGTAATTGGCGTGTATCTGATGCTTTCTTCGGGGTCAGCCACTATCGCTGAGGGACACGCTGAGGCGGTTTCCCCGCAGCAGAAGCTTGAAGCTATAGAACTTAACGTAACCCACCTAGCTAAGTTCTTCTCTGGTTTTTGGGGTCTGTGGGCTGGGGCCGGCTGGAAGGATATTCCTTCTGACGGCTACTCGGGCATGATCGCCATTTTGTTGGTGGGCTTCATTGTCATGCTGGGCGCTGAGCGTATTGGTTGGCGCAAGGCTATGGGGGTGATTATTACCCTGGGGGCTATGGCCGGTATTTCGGTGCTGGTAGCTACCCCGCCGGCTTTCCCCAGCATGTTTGCCTATCAGCCACGTTATGCGCAGCCGCTACTGTTTGCCTGGTTGCTGCCCTGGTTGTTCCTGGGTATTAAACGCCCGCTACTGAGCCGCTCACAGGCCGCGCTGTACTGGGCTGGTATGGTGGCCGTCAACGCGGTGTTCATGCATAAACTGATTTTCCGCTACACCCACGGCCTGGTGGGGGGACGTCACTTCTTAAACCTTAACTTTGATGTGAGATGGTGGTGGCAAGACGCCCAGCTGACCCCTATGAGCACCTGGATGGTGGGGGCTTTGGCTTTCGCGCTGGCCTCAGGTATTGCTATCTGGCTGCTGTTTGGGCCTGGAGCTATTAGTACGCCGGCTGAGTTAGCAGCCCCAAGTGGCGCTGCTATAGCCGACGGCGCCCCTGAGCCCGCTGCCAGCGCTGCTGAGCCTCCTGGCGCTGGCGAATCTGCCCCTAGCGTCGCTGCCAAGGCCGGCGCCGCTGAAGCTGCTGGCACCGCTGAGGCCGCCGTCGGCTCTGAAACCACCAGCGCATCCTAAGGAAATCAGTGCTTAACTCTTTACTGATTATTATCCCGGCCTGGAATGAGGCTGAGGTTATTGGCTCAGTGCTTGAAGAGCTTACCGATTTCTACCCTGACGCCCAGGTGTTGGTGGTCTCTGATGGCTCCACTGACGCCACCGCCCAGGTGGCTCGCGCCCATGGCGCTAAAGTACTGGAGCTGCCCTACAACCTGGGGGTGGGTGGAGCTATGCGCGCTGGCTACCTGTACGCTCAACGCCACGGCTATGACTACGCCCTACAGCTTGACGCCGACGGCCAACACAACCCAGCTGATATTCCCCAGCTGCTACAGGCAGCCACCCAAAGTGGCGCCAATGTGGTGATTGGGGCCCGTTTTGCGGGCCAGGGTAACTACAAGGTACGCGGTCCGCGTGCCTGGGCTATGAAGCTACTTTCAGTGGTGCTTTCACGGGTAACCCATACCCGCCTTACTGACACCACTAGCGGCTTTAAACTCTGCGATAAGCGCGCAATTAAACTGTTTGCAGCCAACTACCCGGCGGAATATCTAGGCGACACGGTAGAAGCCCTGGTTATTGCTGCCCGCTCAGGCTTAAAAGTCACCCAGGTGCCGGTGCATATGCGTCCGCGCGCCGGGGGAGAACCCTCCCAAAATCCCTTTAGGGCTGCCAAGTTCTTGTTGCGTGCTATTTTGGCTTTGGGCGTGGCCCTAACCCAAAACAAAGCTAGCACTGTGGAGGCATAATGCATCATCAGTCAAGCTACTGGTTAGGCGTTGTTTTTGGCGTCATTGTGTTCGTGACGGTGTTTATTCGCCTGCGTAACTACGGCATGAAGGAACGCTACTGCACCTGGTGGATTGTTATTGCGGTTGGTTCAGTGCTGTTTTCGGTGTTCCCCAACCTGCTAAATGGCTTGTCGCGGGCTCTGGGGGTGCTCTCCTCCATGAACCTGGCGTTTTTTGGTGCCGGGGTGGTGCTATTGCTGCTGTCGCTGCGGTTAAGCGTGGATTTATCTCACGACGACGCCGAACGCCGCCGTCTAGCTGAAGAAATCGCCTTGCTGCGCCAAGAAGTGGAGCAGCTAAAACAAGAACGCGACCAGCGCCCACCTACCAAGCTCAGCTAGCCAGCAAACAAGTCCCGCTAGTTAGAGCAGGTGCTCCGCTAGTTAGAGCAAGCTCAGTTAGCTAGCACCCGGGCGGCAATCTGCTCATACTGGCGTGCACGCACCGGCCAACTCCACTGTTCAAGCAGCTCACGGCTGGCAGGAGCTTTAGGCGCGCGCAGCATAGCGGTGATGGCTTTAGTCATGGCCGCCACCGTGCGGGTGCTAGTGATGTTTACCGGCGCTCCTTGAGCCTCAAGCAGTTGGGCTCCAGGCACGGGGAAGGTAACTACCCGCCCACCTTCAGCGATAGCCTCCAGCAGGGTGGTTTGGAAGCCCTCAGATAAGACCGTGGGGTTTACTAGAGTGGCTCCAGCAATGGCTTGGCGTACCTGGGCTGGGGTGACGCGCCCGGGGATGTCGACGACGTCGTCTAGCTTAAGCTGAGCCGCCAAGTCACGGGCCGCCTGCAGTTGGGCGCCGTCACCAAGCATCTGGCCAGTTACCTGCTGGCCTGCATGGCGTAGCTGAGCCAAGCAACGCAGGTAGGTCTCCCAACCTTTACCCTCCACCATGCGACCAATAAACACCAGGTGGTTGGGGCGCTGCGGGCCGCTGTAGGAGGTCTCAGGCAGGTTAATTGCGTTATAGAACACCTGTGGGTCTTTGGCGCCTAGACGGCCAGCGAAGTTAGCGGCAGCCTCAGAAACCCCCAAAACCTGGGCGGCGTGGGTGGTTATGTAGCGGCCTAAACTCAGGTCTACAACCCGCGAACCGATAGCAATAATCGGGTTGGAGTTGTTAACAAAGTTGGAGCCATGCTCGGTGTGGATATAGGGGATACCCGCTTTTTGTGCGGCGCGGGCACCCACAAAACTCATCGGGAAAAAGCGAGTGTGGGTGGAAACCACATCAATATGCTTGGCTTTAAGGAAGCTGCTGATAGCGTTGGCACTACCCAGGGCGGGGTAGCTGATTACTTCTGCGATAGGCAGATGACCGATACCGGTAAGCACCTGTACTTTACCGTCCTGGCGGACGGATCGCTCAGAGTCTAAAGTCAGCACCCACACCTTATGGCCCAGCTGGGTGAGTTGATCAGCCAGGTTAAATGCGTGCATCTCCACGCCACCTAAACGCGGCGGGTAGGTGTTTAACACCATTGCGAAACGCATTACTTCTCCTTCGGGCGACGCAGCTGCATAGTGAGCCAAAAACAGATTACCGTGGTGGCCATTGCGCCTAGATAGGCTAGCGAGGCACCAAGCAACCCTAATGGCGGGATAGCTGCTACCACCAGCACGGTAATGACCACAGCGGCAGCAGCATAACCCCAGAATACCGCCCGTTGCAGGCGCATGGTGGTAAGTGCGTAATACAAAATCACGGCGGCAGCGTTTAAAGCCCCGCCCCCTACCAACACCACCAATTCTAGACGGTAGCCGGAAATGTCCTGGCCAAAGAACAGATTCAAGATGGGCACACCAATAGTTACCGTAGCTAAAGCCACTGCGGCAAAGGCCCCCACTGTGGCCAGCAGACCTCGGCGCACAATGGCGCTAAAACCACCCCAGTTATTTTCCACCCAGTAGGTGGCCATGCGCGTCAGCAGCGGCCTAAACACCAGCAGGGAAAGCATATTGATAGCCACCGCCGGCATGTAGATGATAGCGAAGTAGCCCTGGGCGGTGAAATCCATAAAGTACTTGATGCCATAACGCGGGGCGTTAGACAGGTACATGGCTGTAAATGACGCCAAAAACAGGGGCGCACACTCAATTAGTAGGCGCTTAATGGCCCCCCAATCCCAGCTGGGGGTGATACCAAATCTATCGCGTGCGGCGGGGTAGAAAGCCACCACCAGGGCCACCACTGATACCGACAGGGAAACTAGAGAAGCGATAAACAACGAATCGGTTAGCACCACCAGCAGGCAGAAAACCGCCATGGTGGTGAAAATACGCCAAAATGAGGCGCGCGCCCCTAAATCTAGGCGCCCTTCACGCTGAAACTCGCTGTAAAAAACATCCTCATAGGCGTCAAAAACCCGAAGCAAAGCAATCGCAATAACCAGCCCCACGCTGGTGCTCATCCCGCTAGAAACCAGCGAGTAGATCACAATTCCGCCAATCATGGCGGCCACGGTGAGGATGCGTGTGGCCAGGTAGATGGGGAAATTGAACTCGCGGCGCACATCGGTGACGTGGAAGGTACGCACCTCATACATGCCCAGGGTCTGCCATTGCTGACCAATAGCAATGGCTAGTGAGAACACCCCACCTGCCGCCACGCCGGCGCTATGGGTGACCACCGCCAGCATGATCACAATAGAAAATGAGCTGATCAGGCTGGAGGCGGTGTTCCAAAAATAGTCGCGGCTAAGCTGCGAAGCGCTCACTGGGGATCCCGGCTGTGGCTACCGTCTTCGTTAAAGTGCCAACCACCAAACTCTAGCCGGTAGGGGCGGTGGCCCACACGCTGCTGGGGCGGGGGAGGAGTCATGTAGTCACCAAAACCGCGCTTAAGCCAAGTGTCATAGTTAGCCGGCAGTTTAATGGTCAGGTGCTCAAAAGGCAGCTCAACCGTGTTTTTAAGCTCTGCTGCCGGCAGTGACCACTGCTGGGGATTGCGGGTGGAGAAATCTGCCAGCCAAGTCTTGGCCCCGGCCTGCTTTTCGTAGCTGCGGGCGGCACGTTCCCAGTGCTTAATGAGCTTGGCTTGGCTTAGATGGGCAGTTTTAAGGCCTGTGTGTACCGTGCGCATAGCTAGTTGCACGGCCTTGTCTACGCCGCCGCTTAAACCGGTGGAGGCGGTGGCACTACCGCGCAGGTACAGGGCCCGCGACCACACCCAGGTGCGGGCGCATTGGGCTTTAAAAGCCCGCTGGTTGGCTGGGCGTGCATCAAGCGGGAAAATGTCCACCCCGATTGGCATCTCAAAGTCACGCCCGGCAGCTGCCTGCGAGATGAACTTGGTGCCTTTAAGCCCAAGTACGGCCACAGTGCTGGGGTAGTTGGCGTGGCTGTGGTGGCTTAGTAACTCAAAGTCCTCACCCAGTAGGGCCGGGGCTTGGGCCAGTAGCTTTTCGTAGTCGGCGCGCGCCATGCACACGTCGGCGTCGTCGTCCCAAGGGATAAAGCCCTGGTGACGTACCGCGCCAATGGCAGTGCCCCCGTAGGCCGCGTAGTTTAGCCCCAGCTGTTTGCATACCCGGTCAAGCTCACCTAGAACATAGGTGGTGGCTAGCTGTACCTGGCGCAAACTGGCTAGGTCTAGACCCTCATCTGGGTCAATAGCGCTGCTGGCAGCGGCCCCAGCGCCGACGCCGGCTTGTCCCTGGCCCTGCCCGCTAGCTGCGGGGCTGGTAGCTGCATCAGGGGAGCCTTCTAAACCAATACCGGTTACCTGCGGGTAGGGCAGTAGATCCGTGTAGGGGCCAAAATCCACGATGCGCGGGATGTGACCGATACGCGCCTCGGGCGGGGGCAATTGCATATAGTCGCCGTAGCCGCGTCGCAGCCAGGCGTCATACTGGGCCGGCAGCTGCACGGTGATGTCCTCAAAGGGCACCCGCACGGTAGGCAGCAGCTCAGAGTTAGTGATAATCCAGTTTTCCGGGTCGCGCATAGTGAAGTCAGCCATGCGTGTGGTGGGGGTGTGCTCCCAGGCCCGTACAGCTTTTTCCCAACGGCGCTGCAAGGTTTGCGGCGAGAGTTTAGCGGCTTTAAGAGCCCAGTTAGCGCCGGTGGTGGCGGTGTAAATGAGCTGTTTTTTAGTGCCGCTAATGCCGGGCAGGAAAGGCTTGGCAGTGCCGTGCAGGAACAGTAGCCGCCCCCACAGCCAAGAGGCCCTAGCCATGCGCTTAAAGGCAACCGGATCGGCCGGAATATTGTCTACCGGCAGCACATCGATAAAGAAAGGCATCCGGTAGTCGCTGTCCACCGCGAAGTCAGGAATCAGCAGGGTGTCTTTAAGTACCATCTTGGTGAACATGAACGGGAAGTTAACTACTGTGCGCGTGTTGTGTAGCGCAAAGCGTTCATCTATAACCTGGGGGGCCAGGCTTAAGAAGCGTTCATAGTCACTGCGCCGCATAAGCACGTCTACGTCGTCGTCCCAAGGGATAAAGCCCTGGTGACGCACCGCGCCAATGGCGGTGCCCCCATAGACGGCGTAAGGAATATCCAGCTTGGTGCATACACGGTCAAACTCCGCCAAAATTTCTTTCAGCAGGGCGTGAATATTGTCTAGGAGCTGCTGGTCGCTCATAGGTTTCCTAACTTGCAGGTGGGCGATACAGCGATTCTAGCGGCTTTGACGCTTGAAAGAAGTCAGCTCACGCCAATTTTCGGTAGCCGCCAGCACGGTGCCAACCAAAATCACTACACACAGCACGATTTGGATAGGCGCAGGCACGATCGACTGCAAAAGGAAGGCAAACAGCACTGCCCAAGCCGAGTAGGAAATGTTAAGCGCCATGGCCCGCGCGGCCCCCAGCAGGTCAATGGCCTTGTAATAGAACAGGTAGGAGGCGGTGCCGGCGGCGGCGGCCAAAGCTACCAGGCCCATCGCGCCAGGGCTGGTTAAAGCCTGTCCGGTGCTGCTTAAAGCGCCACCTAACGGCACCACTAGCACCAGGTAGGTCAGCCCCGAGGTGGTTTCGCGGATCTGCAGGGCCGTCTCATTGTCGACGGCGTCGTCGCGCATACCCCAAGCCAAAATTACGGCTTCACAGCCCCAGCCGACCACAGCCGCCAGGGCGCCGAGCACACCCCAAAGCGTGGAGCCAGAAACACTGGTGGAGGTGTAGCTGGTGGCAATAATGGCGCCAATAGCCACAGCCAGGGCAATCACCTGGCGCGGCCGCATGCGTTCTTTAAGCACCGCCACTGCCAGGGCCGTGCCCAAAGCCGGGTAGAAGGTGGAGATGATGGCGGTGTAGCCTGCGCCAATCTGGTCGATAGCCAGCAGGTAACCGCTCATGCCGATAGGCCCGCCCAGCAACGCGGCCACCATAACTGCGCGGCCGCTGCGCGTATGCACTGCCCGCCAAGTGTCTTTTAGGCGCCCGCGCACAGCCATGAAGATCAGCAGGATCAGGGCGCAAATAGCGTCGTGTAAAGCTGCTGAAACTAGGGAGGCGTGGGCGTCGGTGGCGAAGGGGTTAAGCGCCAACGCAAGAGCCAAAATGACAGTGTCTAGGCCCCACAGGGCACCTGAACCAATTCCGTAACGCATGGTTTGCTCCTACTTATTGCGTTCTTATTGCGCTGGTTTTAGTGGTTTGTGCTGGTTTGATCCGGCGTGGCGACGGCGTCGCTAGCGGTCTCGGCTTGGCTGGCGGCTGCGGCCTGCTCATAGGCGGCTAGCACCCAGTCAATGTTGTCGCTGGCGGCCTGGTAGTAGATGTAGAGCCACTGGCCCACGTCGTCGCCTTCAGCCTCCTTAACTAAAGACCACACGTACCAGCACCAACCAGCGAAAACCACGTAGGCGTAGAAGTGACGCTGCTGGGCGGCGGTGGGCTCAGCCTCAAGATAGGCGGCCAAGGCGGCGTCGGACTGCTCACGGCTCAAGCTGGCGCAAACCACCATGGTGCCAAAGTCGGCGGCCGGGTCTGACATGCCCGCATATTCCCAGTCGATTAGGTCGATTTCGTCGTTAGAGGCATCGTTAGAAACCAGGAAGTTAAGCGGGAAGAAGTCATTGTGGCTGGGCACCAACTGGTAGCCATCGGCCTCAGTGAAACGCTTTAGGCGCATGATCTTGTCGCGCATAACCTGATAGTCGGGCACATCAATCGGCCCAAACTGGCGCAAAATTGACTCATACTTTAGGCCCTCGGTGACAAAGTCAAAGTGGCGCGACAGGCGCATGTCACTGCTGTGCAGCGTGCGGGCCATATCCATAGCCCGGGTGAGCTGGGAGGGATCATTAACATCCAGGTTGGCGGCATCGGGAATGAAACGTGAAATCTTCCAACCCTTAACCGTGTCACCGGTGATGAAAGTGTGGTCAATGCCCAGGTCACGGGCCAAATTCAGGGCCTCAAACTCAGCGGCGCGATCCACGATCTTGTCCGTGCCCGCACCCGGGTGACGGTAGACGTACTCCTGATCGCCCACCCTAAAGTGGCAAGACAGGTTAGTGATGCCCTGCTTAAGCGGGTAAAAATCGGTGATCTCATCAACCTGGCAACCCAGCGTGGAGGTGATGTTGGTGAAAATATCAGAGTCAAGATTCTCCAGGAACAGCGGGTCAAAGGAGCGAATCTCATCTATCGAATCAAACTCTTTAATTACCCCCTCCGGGTAGGGGCGCATCACCATATTCAGTTCACGAATGTGGTCTAAGTAGATTGACTCCCACAGCTTGGGGGCAGTTTCAGGCAGGTGATAGACACTTTCCAAAATGCGGCGGAAAGTAGTTGAAAAAGCCCGGTCAAAGTAGACGTGGCCAAGCATGTACCAGGCGTTGGCGCCGCCTACGCTAGCGCCAGTAATGCGTCCGCCAGCACCGGTAGTAATGCACCATTCAGCTGTGGGGCCCTGGGCATACTGGGCCGAGTAGTAGGCCTGGTAAACGTAGTCTTCAAAAGGATTGACCGTGAAGTAGTCATCAGATGAGCAAATGTAGGTGTTGGCCAGCTGCTCACGTACCAGCCACAGTGAGCCGTTGTTGTTACGGGTGGCATAGTCGGAGTTGACCACGATTTTGACCCCGTACTTAGCGGCCAGGTAGAAGAAATGCTCCTTCTTGTAGCCCACCACTACCGTGATGTCATTAATGCCAGCCTCATGCAGCTGCTCAATTTGGCGGTCAATTAGGGCCTGGCCTCGCACGCGCAAGGTACCCTTGGGACGCTCATAGGAGATAGGGGCAAAACGCTGGGATAGGCCCGCCGCCATAATGATGGCGTTATCCACCTTGTAGGGGGCTAAGGCTTGGCGACCGGCGTCAGTTAGGGTGCGCTCGCTGATGTAACCGGCGGCTTCGCATTGGCGCACGGTGGAGTTGACGCTGCCCAGAGAGATGCCGGTGAGCTGTTGCAGTTCGCGCTGGGTGAGGGCTTTATCTGCGTGCAGTAGGGCGCGTAAAACCTCAAACTGCAGCTGCGATAGTGTGGTGGGGCTGGAGGAACTCATAACAATCCGTTCACCGTAGCGTTACTAACTTGCGCGTTCGAATATATTACTACGGGCAGCAAATGTGAACAGGCTAGGCTCTAAAAGTGTCACACTGTACAAAGTTGCCTTGTGCTAGGCCCGCTTAGGGCCTGCTTAGGCCCGGTTAAAGTGCGGTTAGGGCCCGCTTAGGGTCCGGTTAAAGCCCGCCTAGAGCCCGTTTAAAGCGCAGTTAGAGCCCAGGTAGAGACGAAATAGGCCCCGCCATTGGCGGGGCCTATTTAGGCTGCAGTGTTTTGCGGTGCTAGCAGCTGTTAGCGCTAAAGCCGGTTAGCTGGTGCGACGCTAATAGGACGCTGATTTACTTGCCGCGCTCTAGTAGGTCTAGTAGGTACTGGCCGTAACCGGACTTAACCAGCGGCTCGGCGCGCTGACGCAGGCCGTCGTCGTCGATAAAGCCGTTGCGCCAGGCGATCTCCTCGGGGCAACCCACGCTCAGACCCTGACGGGCCTGGATGGTGCGCACGAAGCTGGTGGCGTCAGCCAGGGAGTCGAAAGTACCGGTGTCTAGCCAGGCAGTGCCACGCGGCAGCGGCTCTACCTGCAGGCGGCCTTGCTCAAGGTAGGTGCGGTTAATGTCGGTGATTTCGTATTCGCCGCGCGCGCTGGGCTTGAGGTCGCGGGCGATGGAAACCACGTCATTGTCGTAGAAGTACAGGCCGGGCACAGCCCAGTTCGAGCGCGGCTTAGCCGGCTTTTCTTCAATGGATAGAGCCTTGAAGTCAGCGTCAAACTCCACCACGCCGTAATCGCGGGGGTTGGCCACCTGGTAGGCAAAGACCACACCGCCGTCGGGCTGGGTGTGGCGGCGCAGGCGCGTACCCATGCCGGGGCCGTAGAAGATGTTGTCACCCAGTACCAAAGCGGCAGACTCATTACCGATGAAGTCTGCACCCAGCACGAAAGCCTGAGCCAGGCCGTTGGGTTCTTTTTGTACGGTGTAGGACAGGTTTACGCCCAGCTGCGAGCCGTCGCCTAGTAGACGGTGGAAAGCCGGTGCGTCGTGGGGGGTAGTGATAACCAGGATTTCACTAATGCCGGCAATCATAAGCGTGCTCAGCGGGTAGTAAATCATGGGCTTGTCGTAGACGGGCACCAGCTGCTTTGAGGTGCCAAGGGTGATGGGGTTTAGTCGAGTGCCGGAACCACCGGCTAGTACGATGCCACGCATAAGTCCCATTGTTTCTTATTTGCGCTCTAAATGCACCTATTTGCCCCGGTAGGCTTGCTAAATGCGGGTAGTGGCTGGGGGTCTTGGTAAGGCAAAAGGGTTGGTTAAGGGCTTGTGTGTGCCACAAAACGGGTAGAGCGGGTCATGTTTAACTGACAATTTAGGACTTATCGGCTAGCGTAGATCTAGTCTTACACACCAGATGAAAGCAAATTTGATGGATCGACTCAGTGGTGCGGTTAAGAACTATGACTGGGGCTCCCCAAATGCTATCCCCGAGTTTTTGAATGTTCCCGCAGACGGTAAACCCTTCGGGGAGCTGTGGTTTGGCGGCCATGCTGGCGGCCCAACCCAGCTGCTCGCAGATGATGGCAGTGCTCTAAACACCTCGCCTACCACCTTGGATCAGCTGGTAGCTAGCGACCCGGTGGGGGTGATGGGTGCAGATATTGTGGCGCGCTTTGGCGATCAGCTGCCTTACTTGTTTAAGGTGATTGCTCCCAACCAGCCGCTGTCGCTGCAGGTGCACCCCGATATCGAGCGGGCACGCATTCGCTTTGATGATGAGGATGCAGCTGGCATTGCCATTGATGCCCCTAACCGCAATTACAAAGACCGCAATCACAAGCCGGAAATGGTGCTGGCCCTGACCCGCTATGAGGCGGTTAGTGGCTTCCGTACTCCTCGGCGTGCCATTGAGGTGATTGATGGCCTTAAATCGCCGCTGGCTTGCGCGGTGGCGGAGTTCTTGCACGCTAACCCCACCCGTTTTGGAATTAAGAAGGCTTTTAGCTGGCTGCTTAGCCCGCAGACTCGCCCTACAGCTGAGCAGGTTGAGCAGCTGGTGGATGAGGTTTCGGCGCGAGCGGCGGCGGGAGCCTCACCGTCTCCTCGACTTGATGCTTACATCATGGCGATGCAGGCGGCTTTCCCAGGTGACCCGGGGGTGGCGGCGGCGCTGCTGTTAAACCCGGTTACTTTGAACCCGGGGGAGGCGTTGTTTGTGCCCGCAGGTGCGGTGCACGCATATATTTCTGGTTTGGCTGTGGAGATCATGTCTGCCAGTGACAATGTGCTGCGTGCGGGCCTGACCCACAAGCATGTTGATGCCCCCGAGATGCTGGCCTGCGTGGATTATGTGGCGGCCCCGCCTATGCGCCCGGCCCCCGAGCGCCTCAGCGAGCACTGCCGCGCCTATAACGTGCCGGTGGAGGATTTTGAGCTGGTAGTTACCACGGTTAGTGAAGCTGATGGCTCTGTTAAAGTGCCCGGACGCGGGCCGCGCACGTTGTTAAACGTTGACGGCGAGCTAACTGTTAATGCGGGCGGTAAGAGTCTGCCGCTGCGTCGCGGTCAGGCTGTTTTTGTGCGTGCCGACGACGGCGCCGTTAACGTTAGCGGTCACGGCACCCTGGTCCAGGCTGACGTACCGTAAGCCAGCTAAAGCAGCCAGCTGCCTTGCACTAACTGCCAAAGGCGCTCTAAACGCTTCACTTAAACAATAGGGGGGCGAAAGCTAAGCTTTCGCCCCTATTGTCTGCACCTAACTGCAGCCTTCTTGAGCTAAGGCGCGGCGCATCTGCTGTGACGGTAGCTGTGGGTCTAGCAGTAGAGCGGTGCGACCATTTAGCCAAGCCCCCAAGGTTGCCAGTAAAGCCTGACGGGTATCCGAAGTGGATATCGCTAATGGCGTAATCTCGTTAGCGTAACTTTCTTCGCTGTTCGGGCGTGTCGTCTTGGAGTTTGAATCTGCGAGTAGGCTGCTCCTATTTGTTTGCCCAAGGTTGATGTCGGCTTGATTTGAACTTGGTGGCGTTAAAGCTGTTATCTCCTGAGGTTTTTGTGAATCGTTAATACCCGCTAATGTTTGGGTATAAAGTCCCGCCTGGTCTAAAACTTGCTGGCGAGAGATAAGCTCACCATCGCTTAGCCAAGCGGGAGCAGTAGATGGGCAGGCAATTGGCGTAAAACTGTCGGGGTAAGACATCAAATCAGCGGCGCCGTCGAGAGTAAGCGGAGGCAGCGCTCCGGGCCAGCGTAGTGCCAAAGAAGCCAGGGGAGTGAGCACGCTAACTTCAGCCTCAGGGTCCAAATTTGCCTCGTGGCAAGCCAGTGATAATTCTGCTCCCTGGTCACTGTCTAGTGTTAAAACGTTGCCAGCACGCCAAATTCCGGCCGCCCACACAATCGAGCGCCAGTGCGGCGGCAGAGCCATATGAACGGTTAGGCTGGGGGTGCCAATCTCACTATCTAGTAGCGCGGCCACCTTCGAAGACCACATATTGACTACGTGTCCGCTCAATTCGATGCGCTCGTCAACCCCATACCAGATGACGGCCGGTTTATAAAGGTTCGGTAACAAATCGAACAAACGTTCAAATGACAAGCATTTAGAGACCATGGCAAAATTAGACCAGATTCCCCCCTTCCCCCACACGCGGATCACGTCAATGATGCGTAGGTATCTAGTCCCAGCTAGGCCTATGTATCCTTAGCTGACCCCAACTATGCTCATCATTACAAAACGTTAGGGCGTGTTATGTACGAGATCTTCTCGAATGGACCTATTACCAGCAGTGGCCTCAGTGGTGAGGACGCCGCTGACAATGGTGTCGGGGTCCAGTCAACTGATGACTCCTCAAACTCTTCGCGCAAGCCAGCCATCGTATTCACCTCCATTTTCAAAAAGGGTGATATAAGCTGGCAGGCAGGCGCACCTTGCGAGGGTATGCCCGGAGATATTTTCTTCCCCGAAAAAGGCGGCTCCACTCGCGACGCTAAGAGCGTATGCAAGACCTGCAAGGTGCGACGCGAATGTTTAGAATATGCACTCGCGTATGATGAACGCTTCGGTATCTGGGGTGGCTTGTCTGAGCGCGAAAGGCGTGATATTAAGCAGAATCGATGAGTGTGCTAACGACTAAAAGCCTGACCCAAACCATTGCCATCCTGGTTACGTCGGGTGTTAGTCCGTATTTGAACCAGGCTTTAACTGCGCTGGCGCTACAAACCCGCGCCCCGCAGCTAACCCTGGTAGTTAATGTTGAGGCTACCAGTGCCTCCACCGAAGATTTACAGGCACTGGTGCAAGCCTCCGGTTTAACCGCGCTAAGCCACACAGAGCTGATAAACGCCCCCGAAGCCATGAATTTTGGCCAGGCGGTAGCGCGCGCCGTCGAATTAATTGAAAGCGGACACTACCGCAGCCACGTCAACACCAATACGCCGCTTTGGCTGTGGCTGCTCCACGATGACAGTGCCCCACAGGTTGATTGCCTAGAGAATCTACAAAGCGCCACCGCCAATGCCCGCTCGGTAGCTATGGCCGGGCCTAAACAGGTGGACTGGGACAACCCCGGCAAACTTTTAGAGGTGGGTCTGCGCGTTACCGCCAGTGCTCGCCGCGCCAATGAGATCGTGCCCGGCGAGATCGACCAGGGCCAATATGATGACCGTGTTGACGTGCTGGCAGTCGGTAGCGCTGGCGTTCTGGTGGATTACCACCCCTTCATTAAACTTGGTGGCTTTAGCGAGCACTTTGGCCCCTTCGGTGACGGCCTAGAGCTATCTAAAGTAATGCGCCTGGCTGGTTACCGCGTAATTGTTGTGCCCGAGGCCGTGATCCGCCACCGGCAAGCCAGCTACTTGGGCTTGCGTGGGCTTGGCTCCAACGACGACGCCGCTGCGGATACGTCAGAACCTGACGCCAGTGCTGAGCTCGCTGCCGACGCTGAGAGCGCAGGCAGCCTTGACGACGTCGAGGAGGCTCAGGGGGCAAAAAGCGAGCCGGGCGCAGCAGATGTGAGCGAGGCAGGCGATAGCAAAACCACTGAGCGCGCCAAGGCGACAACCACCCCCAACCCGGAACTTTCCTTCCGTCAGCGCCGCATCGCCCAGCTGCTGAACTGGCTGCAGGTAAGCGCAGTACCCGCACCGATTTTGGTGTGGCTGTGGATTCTTCCCCTAGGCCTAGGCCGTGGCCTGGCTCGCGCCCTGGCTGGCCAGGGACAACTGGCACGAGACGAAATCGCCTCAGCCTACTGGCTGCTAAGCCACCCGCGGGTAGTGCATGGGCTGCGCACCCGGCTTATGCGCAACGCCCGCCTGCCCAGGCGCGCCCTAAACGAGCTGTACCTGCCTGCCAGTGAAATTCGCCAGGTCAATCGCGACCAGGTGCGTCAGCTGCGCCAACAGCGCGAACGTGAACAGGCCCCCAGTGAGCTCGAAAGCCGCGAACTAGCCTTCATTGCCCGCCGTCGTCTACAAGTCTTTAGCCTGCTGCTAGTGCTAACGCTAGGAGTGGGCGGCTGGCTGCTGCGCTCAGTGGCGTTAGCAGGCGCAGTTTCTGGCCACTTCACCTTTGGTTACGACTACTCCGTGCGCGAAGGCTGGCAGTTAGTCACCAGTAACTGGTTGCCCAGCGGCGACGGTGTGGCCACCTGGCCGGTAAGTACCTTCATTCCTTTTGCGCTACTGCGCACAATCACCGCGCCCCTGGCCCTAACCAGTGCAAACCTGAACTATGTGCTGCTGGTGGCCTTCCTGCCGCTGAGCCTGCTAGGCGCCTGGATAGCAGCCGGGGCGCTAACCCGGCGTATCGCCCTGCGCGCCTGGGCGGCGGCTGCCTGGGTGATTAACCCGCTGAGCCTGACCTACCTGATGCAGGGGCGTATTAACTCGGCGCTAGTGCACCTACTGCTTCCCTTCGCACTGGCTACCACACTGCGCGGCCTGGGTTGGGCGCGCCGGGAAGCGGTGGCTCCCGGAACCGTGGGCTCACGTGAACACGATGAGGACGCCACTGAAGCTGAAGCCCCCGAAACAGCCCTGCCCCTGGCCCTGGCCCGCCCGCTCAAGCGCTGGGACGTTAACTACCACGCGCTGGCCAGCGCCGCCCTAGCCTGGGCGCTAATTACCTGTCTGGCCCCGCTAGTGGGTCCGGTGGTAGTGCTAATGATCCTGTTATATGGGCTGTGGCATCACAAAGAGTGGGTGCGTTTAGGGGTTCTGGCCGCTCCTACCCTGGTGGTGTTAATCCCCACTATTGGTGCCAGTTTGTCCTTGCTGCGCAGCGGTATGCGCGGCAGTGCCCTGGCGCTTACCTGGGGACAGGCCGGGGAGCTGAACGGCCCGCGTCGCAGCCTCTACCAGCTGCTGGTGGGTACTGATCTGAGCCCAGCTGGCTGGGTGCTGGCTGCCTTTACCGTGCTGTTGGCGCTGGCTTTGATGGTTATCGGGGCGCTTAGTGGAATGCGGGCGCTGGCCTTAGCGCGACTGACCCTGACTGGTTGGGTGCTCGCCCTGGCGCTGGTGGTGTTTGCCCACCGCTTTGGGCAGACCCCCTTTGGTCTGGTCAGTTTCGCCTTCGCGCTGAGCCTGGCAGGGGCTTTGGCGAGCGCCGACATGTTTAGCCGCGCTAAGCGTTTCACCCTGGCTCGTCCCGGCCGCACCGTCACCGCCTTTAGCACCTTAGCTATTTTGGCTGCCGGCGTGGGTGGCGTGTTAAGCGCCCCCCAACTGGAGGTCAGCCAAAGCTCTACGCAGCTAAACGCGATTGGTTTAGAGTCCCAGCGTTCAACCACTAAGCAGCGGGTTTTGTACCTTTCCAGCCAGGCGGATCAGCTGCGGGTGCAGTTGTGGCGTGGCGACGGCATCCAGCTGGCTGATGTGGCTCCGGCCAGTGTCATTAACGCGGCCCGTAGCTACGACGAAGCTAACCTGGCTTTGCTCAACAGTGTTGGTGCGCTACTTAAAGGCCAGCAGTCAGGGGCTGTCGATAGCCTAGCTAGCCACGGTGTCAGCCTGATTTTGCTGCAAAAAGGCCAGTCCACCGCGATCGCGGCAGATACCGCCAGCGCCCTGGACGCTACCCCGGGCCTGGAGCGTCTAGCTGACACCCCCACCGCCATGGTTTGGCGCGTTAACCCCTCCCATGCGGACCTGTCGGCGCGGGTACATGCGCAGGGCGCAGATAATACGGTCAAAGCAGTTTCTGCCTCCATGCTCACTTCTGGAGCTCAGCTGCCGGCCAGCTCCGCTAGCCGCACCCTAATTCTTAACGAGCGTGCCTCTAGCCATTGGAAAGCTAGCTTCAACGGTCAGGCTTTAACCCCCACCAAGGTGGATAAGTGGCGTCAAGCCTATGTTTTGCCCTCCCAAGCTGGGCGCGTTGAAATCAAGTACGGCACTAGCACCCCGCTGGGCCTGGCCTTGATGGTTTTTGCCGGGCTCTATGTGTTGGCAGCCGTGCCGTTTAGGAAGCAGTCATGAAGCAGCTCAAAGTATTTACCCGCCCTGAGCGTCTAACCTGGAAGGGCGCCCTAGCTAGCGTGGGGGCCCTGGCATTGACCTGTACGGGGGGAGCGCTGGCCTGGCAGGCTAATGGCTGGTCGGTATATAAATATGCGCCCGGTATTGAGCAAACGGTTACCGTCACCAGTGCTAGTGATGATCTGATTTGCCCTGCTAGCGCCGAAAATAACCTACAGGCTCCGGCTTACACCCAGCCGGTGGGCTACACCCTAAGCGTTGGCGACATTAAACGCGCCGGCGGTAGCCAGGCTTACGTTAAGGATGGCGTGGTCTCTAGCTACGACATTTCAGGCGCCACCATTAAGCTGGATCAATCCGCCTCCCGCACTAAAGCGGGTGGGGCCATGGTGGCTTACTCCGATAGTGGAGACCTGCGTTCTTTAACTGCCGGCGGCTGCGTTCAAAGCTCAGTGACCAGCTGGATTGTTGGTGGAGCCACTATTGTGGGTAGCTCCTCAACGCTGTATGTGGCTAACCCGGGTAACACCACTGTTAACGTTAAGGTCACCGCCTGGGGTGCTAGCGGCGAGATTTCTTTGCCTAGTGACGGCCAGCTGTCTATTGCCCCCGGTAAAGCCACCCAGTTGGCTTTGGAGAACTCTGCCGACGCCGACCCCCAGCTAGCTTTGCGGGTACAGGCTGAAGGTGGTCGCGTGGCCGCCTGGGTAGCTTCACAAAAGCTCGACGGCGAATCTGCGGCAGGCAGTGACATTATTACTTCTACGGCCTCGGCGGGCACTTCACTGACCATTGGGGCGCTAAGTATTGATAAGGCTGCCTCGCAAATCACCCCCCAGGCAGCTGCTGCTGATGCCGCTGCTACGCCGTCGCCCAGCGCAGCTGTCAGCGCCACTGCGACCCCCAGCGCTAAAGCCACTGCCAAGGCGAGTGCAAAAGCTAGCAGCGCTGCTAAAGCAAGTGCCACCCCCAGCGCTAAAGCAAGCGCCAAAGCTACCGCTAAGCCCAGCGCCACAGCTACCCCCAGCGCTACTGCGACTACAGCCGCTGCGACGCCGTCGCCCAGCGCAAGCGCAGACAGCCTGGACCTAAGCGGGGCCCTTAACGAGCCGCGCCTGCGGGTGCTTAACCCCGGGGACAAAACCGCGCATGTGAAAGTAACCCTGCTGGGTAAAAGCGGGCCGGTGCAGTTCGCGCCCGCCAGTGGCCTAAACGTTAAGGCTGGCCAAGTGGCTGACCTGCCGCTAGGCGGGCTAGCCCAGGGTACTTACGGCGTCAAAATTGACTCTGACCAGCCGGTAAGCGCCGCCGCGCTGTCTACCTCGCAGGGTAGTGAATACCCGGAGCTGTCAGGTCAGCACATCCACGATTTCACCTGGTCTCAGGCCCAAACTGGGCAGGGTGGGGTAGCTATGCTGCCACGCCAAGACGTAACTAGTCAGCTGCTGCTAACTAACCCCTCAGCCCAGCCCAAGCAGGTCACGCTCAGCGCGATCGGCTCTAACTGGACCAGCACCCTGACCCTGCCAGCGCTATCAACCCAGGTGGCGCAGGTCCCTGACAGCGTACAGGCGGTTAGTGTTAGCGGCGCAGTTCCAGCCACCTTGGTTAGCCGCGAAACCTCTGGTGATCAGGCGGGCACACTGATCTCGGTGATTGACCGCATTGAAGTAACTGAGGCCACCGCCCAGCGGCGTATTCGGCTGTAGTGCTCGCTTAGTAATCAGGGCCCGCTTAGTAATCAGGGTCCAGGTCTTGGGGTAAAACCCCAAGGGCCTGGGCACACTGCTCTAACAACACTATATAAAGCACCTCTTGCAGCTGCTCAGGGCTAATGCACTGGGAGCGGATAGGGCGCTGGTAGAGCACAATTCGGGCGTGTAAACCTGCTTTATGCTCAGCCGGGAAGAACCGGGCCAGGCAGGTGGCATCCTCCCAAGGGGCCGGGTCTGAGGCCGGCACTGCCTCCACTGCTAGCTCAACTTGGCCAAGCTTGGGATGGCGCTGGGATAGCTCCCTAAAAATCTCCACTGCAACCTGATCAAACTGGGCTGAGCGAGTATTCCAACCTGGGTGGTTGGGGCGCAGCAGGGGTAGACCCAGGTTTCGCCCGTGGCGCGCGCGTCTACGTGCGCGTTTAGCACGAGCCGCCCCACTGAAACCAGGTGAGGCGGCTACGCGTACATATAGATTACGGCGAGCAATCTGAGGGTCTTTCACGCCCTCAGTTTACTCAGCTCAGGCACTACGGCGAGAGCGCAAAACCAGCGCGCCCGCACCAGTAGCCAACAGGGCCAGGGCTACTAGGCCGCTGGCAGCATCCAAACCGGTGATAGCCAGCTTAGAAGAGTGCACAGCACCAGTCTTAACCTTGGCGTTAGCGCTAGGCAGCTTGTCAGTTACCAACACGCCGGCGTCAACCGGGGCAGGTAGCGGTGAAGGCTTAGCAGGCACAACCGGCAGCGGCGAAAGCGGGGTCCTAGGCTCCTGCGGGATAGCGATAGCCGTGGGCTCCTGGGTGGGGGCCGCAGTAGGCGCCTGGGTAGGTTCCGCAGTGGGCTCCTGGGTGGGGGCTGCGGGCGCTGTCTCGGTGGGTGCAGGCGTGGGGGTTGCTGCCGGGCCTAAATACATGACCTGAATATAGGCGTTGGGGCCAAAATCAGCGGCGCTAGCAGGCGTTTGCTTGGTGGCATTGTCAGCGCCAGCTACCAAAATAGGCGGTTCGGTCGGGAAAGAGCCAGAGAAGGCCACAGAAATACCAAAGCGAGTACCTGGCTGCTTAGCCTTAATGGTGGTCACCTGGTCACCCAAACCACTGATCGGGTGAGAACCGGCGGTAAAAGCAGTGGCCGGGAAGTAGTAGACCTCGCCGTCGCCTGCATAGGGGGCACCTACAGCCACCAAATGAGGCTTACCCTCGCGGGCAAAAGAAGCCACTGACCAGCCAGAGCCGGCGCCGGTAAGCACCGCAACATTGGGGTCAGTCTGGTTAGTGCTGTTAATCGTGTAGGTGCTGGGCAAAGTTCTAGCACCATAAAGCAGCGCCACACCGCCATTAAAACCAATCAGGGTGTCCTCGTAGCCATCGCCGTTAACGTCTCCGGCGTTAGCAGCTGTAGTGGCCTTACCCAGGTAGCTGTTCTCTTCCAGAGTGATTTCAGCGGTCCCAGCAAAGGGGTCGTTTAGGTAAGAATAGGTTCCAATATTGGTTACTAGCCAAGCTTTAGGGTGCTTGCCATTAGCATCAGAGGCGGTAAGCACGTAGTCGGTATGGCCACTACGATTAACATTGCCGACGAGTTGAATGGAATCAAAGAACATGCCTTCAGGGCTGTACAACTTCGAGGTGCGCTCATGGTGATCGGGATTGTTTAAATCTATATCACCCAGACGCCCATCCAAATTCATAAGATGAGCTACTGAGCGGTTGCCCTCAGGGTTAAGCACGACGATGTCAGCACGGTAATCGCCGTCGTATTTACCCGCGAAGACGGCTGAGAAGTGGGTGGTACCCGGGGTGCCGGTGATGGTGAAGCCCTGGCCTTTTTCTGAGAGCTTGGTGTAGTCAACGTCAGAAAAGTCAGTCCTGCCGTAAATTAGCCAAGCTTTACCGGCAGTTGATGAAGAAACCAGTATCTCATCTTTGCCATCATGGTCAACGTCAAGTACGCAGGATACAGAAACATTAGGTGAAGCAGGAATCTTGAAGCTGCTTGTGCCCGCCACCGGCATTTTGCCGCCGGGGTTGCCGCCCGGAATGACGGTAACCAGGCCGGAAGGGGAGGCCGTAACGATGTCTTGCTTGCCAGTGCTGGTAGAGCCATAGCCCCTGCCATCGCCATTGACATCACAGAACCGATCCTTGGCGATGGTAGAGCCGATCTGCGTACCTACCCAGGTACGCTCATTTTCGACAGATTGTTCGGGGGCTGCGTTAGCTAGCGTGGGGAGTGCTAGAGCTGCAACGCAAAGCCCAGCTAGCGCACTGCTGCGACGCCGGTTTGCGGCGAGTAACCACGACGGGACCATGGCTTCCTCTCTTAAGGGAGTAATTAATCTGTGTGTATCCTAGCAAAGCTGATAAAAGGCTGTTAACTATTAGGCCCTAAAGTGACCGTGTTGTAATACAACTCAACCTCAGGGGATTTGCATACCCTTACTTTGTTACATGCCGACGGCGCAAAAAGCGTTCAGATAGTGATATCGGCGGTATGGTTTTAGTGGCACTTTGTTAGTAATGGAACGGCATTTGCCCTAAGGTTAGGAAATTATAATTGAGCAAACGTGAAACCTATCGCCGTGGCCCAGTGCTGCTGCGTGGTAGCCAGATCCCGCGTGACACCTCTGATGCTCGCCTGCTAGCTAGTTCCGACGCCGCCGCCTGGCTGCATGAGGATCCCTGGCGGGTGCTGCGTATCCAGTCTGAGTTCGTAGAAGGCTTTGGGGCGCTTACTGGCATTGGTCCAGCCATCAGTGTCTTTGGTTCAGCCCGCACCCCTAAAGACGCGGCCGCCTATGAGCAAGCTCGCGCTGTAGGGGCCGGTTTAGCTAATGCCGGTTATGCGGTTATCACCGGTGGTGGTCCGGGCATGATGGAAGCGGCTAACCGTGGGGCACATGAGGTGGGCGGTTTAAGTGTTGGCTTAGGAATTGAACTGCCACACGAGCAAGGCCTAAATGAATATGTTGATTTAGGCGTTAACTTCCGCTATTTCTTTGCGCGCAAAACTATGTTCATTAAGTATTCGGATGGTTTCGTGGTTATGCCAGGGGGATTTGGCACCATGGACGAATTGTTCGAAGCTACTACCTTAGTGCAAACTCAAAAGGCCCGCTCTTTCCCAATTGTGCTAGTAGGACAAGATTATTGGGGGCCATTGTTAGATTGGATGTCTACCACAATGGTTGCGGAAGGCATGATTAGTGCTGATGACATGAATTTATTGCAGCTAGCTGATAATGCTGAGCAGGCGGTTGATCTGGTGGTTTCTGGTGCTAGCGCCAGAATTGCCGCTAAAGCCGCAGAAAACCGTGCCCATCGTCGTGCTGAGCAGGGCTGATAGCATTAAATAGCAGCCATGAAATTTGGTGTTTTTACGCACCTAGCGATCACATTTAAAGGTTCACAAGACTATACTGGAAACAGTTGAGTGTGCGTTTTGGGATCCATGCTCGTGATTCGCGAAAGGTGATGCCATGGCAGCCATGAAACCTCGGACTGGTGACGGTCCACTTGAGGTAGTCAAGGAAGGTCGTTCCATCATTATGCGCATGCCTCTAGAAGGCGGCGGCCGACTGGTGCTTGAGATTAGCCCCGAAGAGGTCAAAGACCTCGCCGCAGCGTTAGAGACCATCTAAGTCTTAGCGCTAACGCATATACATAAAGGGTCACTCTTGGTGAGTGACCCTTTTGCTTTAAATGGCGCTTTTAAGCCAATTTTGCGTAGTTTAAAGCTCGACGCCGGCTGCGGCCGGGGCAGGGCGTTTAGCGGCGCTAGCGGCCCGTAAAATGTCGCGCGGGCTTAGCTCCACCTGGCTACGTAGCTGCGCTAGCAGGGCCGCATCAGCATCGGTTAGGGGAGCTAGGGCGATATTGGCTGCGGCAGCGTCTACAGCCGCCGCAGTGGGGGCGGTGTCCGCTGGGGCGTCAGCGTTGGCTACAGCGTCGCTGTCAGCGTTGCTGGGCTCAGCGTCAAGACTTTGGTCAGCTAGCGTTGGGTTGACCAAGCTAGCGGAGTTGTCGGTGTCTACTTGGGCACTAGTGACCGAGTCGGGCGGGTTTATGTAGGCAGTGTCATCAAAATTGCCGCTGTCGGCGGCCTCGGGGGCGTCAGTAACGGCAGGGGCAAAATCAGCTTCAGTGCTGGCTGCGTCAGTAGCCTGTGCGCTAGCGTCGGCGCTGGTCTGTTCAGCGTCAGTGTCAGCCGCAGTGGCCTGTTCAGCGTCAGCCTGGCTAGAGTCAGTGGAGGAGGCAGCAGGCTCCGTGGAGGAATCAGCGGGCTCAGCCAGGGGAGCTTGCCCGGGCTGGGACTGCAGGGCATCGCGGCCGCTAGTGGCGACGTCGTCGGCTACAGAAACCGTGTCGGTGACAGTCTCTTTAAGGGCCTCAAGTGGATTGCTTAGATCACGCTTAATGGCCTCAAGATCCTCACCCATAACGTCACGCACAATTTTGCGCGGGTCGTAATTGCGCGGGTCAAAATCAGCCAGCTTCAGATCTGACAACTCTGGGCCTAGCTCCTCGCGTACCGAAGCCTTAGCGCCCTCCAAGCTCACGCGGGCTTTACGCACAAACTGGGCGAAAGTACGCGTGTATTCAGGCAGCCGGGAGGGGCCGATCACCACCATGATCACCAGCAGGATTACTAGGAACTCGCCACCGCTAATACCAAACACGTCTCTTAGTATAAATTCCCCTATGCAGCTGCGGCGCCTAACCGGGGCCAATTTATGCCCTAGGAATGATGGCCTTGCCCACCTGGTGAGCTAGTTGGCCATATTTTCTTCCTTAAGGCGATACTATGTAAGCGCTGTTCCCACCCGTCATATGCCAGGAGTATCTGTTGCGTGCTGATAAAAACCTCACCTGGGTCTATACCGAGGAGCAGGCTTTCGAAGACGAGGTGCTGACGTTGGCCCGTCTGCGCGGCACTGAACTGGGGGCCACCCCGGTCTCCAGCGGTACAGGTGCAGCGCTGCGTATGCTGGCAGCCGTCTCGCGAGCCAAAGCTGTAGCTGAGGTTGGTACCGGGGTTGGAGTCTCAGGCTTGTGGTTGCTTTCAGGCATGGGTTCCGACGGCGTACTAACCACCATTGATCTGGAGGCTGAACTACATCGCCAAGCTAGGCGCATGTTTATGAATGCCGGTTACCAAGCTTCGCGTTTCCGCATGATTAACGGGCGCGCCAGCGACGTGATGCCGCGTATGGCCGCCAACTCTTACGACATGGTGGTACTGGACTGTGGCCCCAGCGAAAGCGCCAACCTAGTCAACATGGCGCTACGTATGCTGCGCGTAGGCGGCATCCTAGCCATCACACGCGCGCTATGGAACGACAATGTGGCTGACCCGGCCCGTCGCGATCCGCAAACCGTAATCATGCGTCAACTGGGGCGTGAACTTATCGCCCACGAGCAGCTGCTGACCAATATCCTGCCAGTGGGCGACGGCTTGCTAGTTAGCGTCAAACTCAGCTAGAGACCCAAACCCGGCTAGAGACCCAAACTGATTAGACCTAATTAGAGCCAAAACTGGTTAGGGCCGAAACTGGTTAGGTTCAAGACTGGTTAGACCGAATTAGACGTGGGGGCCGCTTGCATTGCAAGCGGCCCCCACAGCTTGGTTTGGTAAATGTTTGGTTTGCTAAAGGAGCATTTGTAAAAGCGCAGATTAAGGCGCGGTGTCTTTAGACTGGGCTGACGCCTAGACTGCGGCCAGCCAGGCCGCGTGCGCGGTGACCGAGCTTGCGCGCCACCCCAGCTAGGCCCTGGGCAGCGCTAGAGCCAGCGGCGGGGCGGCCGTCGTCAGCAATAGAAGCCGGCACCCCACAGTCAGAGCCTTCGCGCACATTAATGTCCAGTGGCAGCTGCGCTAGCACCGGCACTTCATAACCCAGCTCGCGGCTCAAGTTAGCGGCCACCTGGGCGCCCCCGCCGGAACCGAAAATCTCTAGGGTGGTGCCGTCAGGCTGCTCAATGTAGGACATGTTCTCGATTACCCCAACCACCTTCTGCTTGGTTTGGCTGGCAATCAGACCAGTGCGCTCAGCCACCTCAGCGGCAGCGGCCTGTGGGGTGGTTACTACCAAAATCTCGGCGTTAGGTAGCAGCTGCGCCACCGAAATGGTTACGTCACCGGTTCCCGGAGGTAGATCCAGCAACAGCACGTCTAGATCGCCCCAGAATACGTCGGTGAGGAACTGCTGCACGGCGCGGTGCAGCATCGGGCCACGCCACACCACTGGCTGGTGTTCGCCCACAAACATGCCGATAGAAATAACCTTCACCCCGTGGGAAACCGGGGGCACAATCATGCCGTCAAGCTGGGTGGGTACGTGGTCCACGCCCAGCATACGAGGGATGGAGAAACCGTAAATGTCGGCGTCAACCACGCCAACGTTGAGCCCCTGGGCGGCCATGGCGGCAGCCAAGTTAGCGGTTACAGAAGATTTACCAACGCCTCCCTTACCGGAGGTGACCGCATAGACGCGGGTCAGGTTGCCGGGCTTGGTGAAAGGAATTTCCGGCTCGGCCACGCCACCGCGCAGCTTTGTGCGTAGGGCGGCACGCTCCTCGTCGTTCATAACCCCCAGCTCCACCTTGACGCTGGTTACGCCAGCGACGGCGCCAACCTCGCGTTGGGTGTCAGCGGTTAGGGTCTCTTTAAGCGGGCAACCTGCCACGGTGAGGTTCAAACCGATAGTAACTGCGCCGTCGTCGGCAATATCAATAGAACGCACCATGCCCAGCTGCGTAACTGGGCGGCGAATTTCAGGATCGATGACGCGCTCTAGAGCGGCCTCAATAGCCTCTTGGGTGGGTAGTGTCATGAGCTAATACTAAAGCCCAGCTAACACTTCTATTGAACCGGTACGGTCATAGATCACATTTGAGATATCTAGCAGCGAAAAAGCTGCCGCCCTCAAAGGGTATTAGCTGGGCTGCTAGACGCCGTCTAGTCGCGCTTGGAAGTAGGGTTGTCTTGCTGTTGGCACTGCTGATCTAACTGATGCTGCTGCTCTAACTGCGCCTGGCGCTGAGCAAACTCGGCCTGCTGCTGGGCGGCGGCCTGGATTAGGTTACGTTCCTCAGCCACAATCTCCATCAGCAAGTCACGCATCTCTGAACGCACAAAGTCACGGGTAGCCACATCATTCATGGCGATACGTAGCGCCGCAATTTCACGGGTCAGAAACTCAGTGTCAGCCAGGTTGCGCTCAGCGCGCTGACGGTCTTGCTCAGCAGTTACGCGGTCACGGTCATCTTGGCGGTTCTGCGCCAACATAATCAGCGGCGCTGAATATGAAGCCTGAGTAGAAAAAGCCAGGTTAAGCAGGATGAATGGGTACTCATCCCAGGCATAACCCACTTTAGCTAGGACCACATTCGCAACAATCCAGGCGGTTACGAAAATGGTCATATACAGCACGAATGAGGGTGAACCCATAAAGCGGGCGGTGGCCTCAGCAAAACGGCCAAAACCGTCCTTATCGCCGCTGCCGCGCCGCCACGGCTTCCAGCCGCGCTGTGAAGGGTCTAGGGGAGTGTCTAGAGAGTCAGCCATTTGCACTCTTTTCGATGGCCTCATCGGTTACGTCATCATCAGCGTCACGCCAGTCATCGGGCATGAGGTGGTCCAAAACGTCATCGACGCTGACGGCTCCCACCAGGCGGTCTGCATCATCTACTACAGCCAAGGCGGTTAGGTTATAGGTAGCCAAAATACGGGTAACCGTACCAATAGAGTCACCCGGGGAAACTGATTCCAGATCCCGATCAATAATGGAGCCCACCAGGGTTTGGGGAGGCTCACGTAGGGCCCGCTGTAAATGCACCACGCCAATAAAACGGCCGGTAGGCGACTCTAGTGGGGGACGAGCCACGAAACCCATAGTGGCCAGGGCCGGGCTGCCCTCCTCCTTACGGGCGTGGGCCAGGAAGGTAGCCACAGTGGCCTCGGGAGGCAAAATAATAGGTTCAGTGGTCATCAAACCACCTGCGGTGTAGTCGTCATAAGCCATCAGGCGGCGCACGTCGGCAGCCTCATCGGGCTCCATCAAGGCCAGCAGGGCTTCAGCTTTAGGTAGGGGCAGCTCAGAGACTAGGTCGGCGGCGTCGTCAGGCTGCATAACATCCAAAACGTCGGCGGCGCGTGGGGCCTCAAGCTTAGACAAAATAGCTAGCGAATCCTCAGCCGAAAGCTCCTCCAGGGCGTCAGCTAGGCGCTCATCGGTTAGGGCTGTGGCCACTTCAAGGCGGCGGGTGGGGGGTAGCTCATGTAAGGCGTCAGCCAGGTCAGCAGGCTTTAGATCCTCCATGGTGGCCAGCAGCGCACTAACCCCCTGCTCATTAGGGCGCAGCGACAGGCCGATGACGTCGCCCACCTCAACGGTGAAAGTCTCGCCTTTGCGGAGCCCCAGGCGCCCAGTGACCGGGCGCTGCACAAATAGGCGCGTCACATTCCAGTCATGGTTGCGGTCTTTTTCGATGCACACGTCGCGGATTTCCACGGTGCCCGACCCGTCACGCAGGGTTACGCGCTTATCTAAAAGCTCACCCACCACCAGGGTCTCTAGTGAACGCTGGGAGAAACGACGCATATTAAGCACGCCGGTAGTAATTACTGCCCCTGGTTCCATGGCGGTTACGCGGGAAAGGGGCACAAATACTCGACGGCGCCCGGGCACCTCAACTACCAGTCCCACTGCACGGGGAGCTGCGCGCAGGTTAATTAAAACGACGACGTCAACTACTTTGCCTACCTGATCACCAAGTGGGTCAAAGACCGCTGTGCCGGCTAAACGAGCGATGTAGACGCGGGTTGCGGAACGGGTGCGCATAACCTCCATGCCCTCAGGTTAGCCCCCTAGCTATGGCCAGAGCTAACCACAAAAGTGTGAAAAGATCGGCTAAATAAACCAAATAGTTTTGGGGTGGCACCTCTTTAGTAAGTGCCACCCCAAAACCTAGATTAGCCAGTAAAGACAGTTTTAATGGCTAAATTTCACCGGTCTTAACTACGTATCAGCCGCGCAGAGAACGTACCCAGTTTTCGACGTCGTCGGTGTCACGCGGAATATCGGCGGTGATGCGACGGGCGCTACCATCAGGGTCAATGACAATGTCGTCCTCAATACGCACAGCCTGGCCGCGCAGCTCCTCAGGTACCTGCAGGTCATCGGCGCGGAAGTACAGGCCCGGCTCAATGGTGAAGCACATGCCCGGCTCTAGCAGCGCATCCATGTACATTTCACGGCGTGCCTGGGCGCAGTCGTGCACATCCAGACCCAGGTGGTGGCTGGTGCCGTGCACCATCCAGCGGCGGTGGTACTGGCCTTCAGGGGAAAGCGACTGGGCGGCGGTGACGCCCTCAGGCAGGCAGCCCCAAGACTCTAGACGCTCAGCCAGAACCTCCATGGCGGCATTGTGTAGGTCACGGAAACGCACCCCGGGCTCGTTAGCTTTAGCGAAAGAAGCGTCGGCGGCGTCGAGAACTGCCTGATAAATCTTGCGCTGAGCCGCAGAGAAAGTACCCGAAACCGGCAGGGTACGGGTCACGTCAGCGGTGTAGAGCGAGTCCACCTCGGCGCCGGCGTCAACCAGTACCATGTCAGACTCAAGCACGCGCCCATCGTTGTTAATCCAGTGCAGCGTGTTGGCGTGGTTACCGGAGGCGGCAATGGTGTCATAGCCCAGACCGTTGCCCTCTTCGCGGGCCACGGCGCCAAAAGCACCCTCCAGCACACGCTCACCACGCCAGTGCTCAGTGGCGCGCGGCAGGGAACGAATCAGCTTTTCAAAACCGGACTTGGTGACCGAGACAGCCAGTTCCAGCTGCTCAATTTCCCACTGGTCCTTAATTAAACGTAGCTCAGCCAAAGCCTCTAGCAGCTTGGCGTCGTTAGCGGCGTTAACCTGGGCGTCCGCTGCACCGTTTTGGCTGCGCACCTGGTTGACCAGCTCAGTGACGCTGGGGTCAGCCTCGCTAACCACACACAGTTCTAGCGTGCCCGCATCCTTAGCTAGAGCGTCACCTAGAGAGTCAATGTGGGCGCAAGCAATACCGGTGGCGTGCTCAACTTCCTCCAGGGAAGGACGCACCCCTACCCACAGCTCGCCGTAGCGCGGGTCGCCATAAAACTCTTCGCTTGAACGTGAAGCGCGCGGACGGAAGTAAAGCACAGCGGTGTGAGTGGGGCCTTCGCCGCTGTCACGGATGGGCTCAAGCACCAGCACGGCGTCGGGCTCAAAATCAGTGCCGGTACCGGTCAGGTGAGCAAAAGCCGAGTGCGGGCGGAAGCGGTAATCGCAGTCATTGTTGCGCACCTTAAGCTGGCCGGCAGGAATCACTAGGCGCTTGTTGGGGAACAGCTTGCCCAAAGCCTCACGGCGGGCAGCGGCCCAAGGAGCAGACTCGTTACGACCCTGCGTGTTTTCTGGGCGCGGGCCCCAGTTAGAGCCAATGAACTCGCGGAAAGCGGAGTTGGCGGGCTGACGTGAACGGTTGTTGCCACGGTCAGCTAAAGTCTGGTTGTCGCTGGAAGCGGCGGATTTTTCCTCAGTCATAAAGCCATCATAAGCTGTTTGGCGCGCTGGTCCCTAAGCTGTCTAACAGGCTGGGACTAAGTTGGCAGCGAGGCGTGCTTGGGTGCTGGCAGTAACTGGCCTCTTAACAACCGGGTGAGCCTAACGGCGTCCCGGGTGAGCCTAACGGCGTCGGCGCCACCTAGGCCATACAATCCAAGTGTGCGCATTGATCCTCATACTCATTCAAGTTTTTCCGATGGCACCCAAACCCCAGCACAGTTAATCGCTTCCGCTCTCGAATGCGGTCTGGACGTTATTGGGTTGACCGACCACGACACCACAGATGGATGGCACCAAGCCGCGCAAGCAATTGAAGGCACCAGCCTGAAACTGCTGCGCGGCATGGAAATTTCCTGCTCCTACCAGGGAATTACCCTGCATCTGCTCTCTTACCTACACGACCCCGACAATGTGGCTTTAAATCGGGAGCTTAGGCGCTCGCATGAAGCCCGCCATGAGCGCGCCCGCCTTATGGTTGAGCGGCTAAGCAAGGACTACCCCATCACCTGGGAGGAAGTTGTCGCTCAGGCAGCTGCTGGAGCCACTTTGGGGCGCCCTCACATTGCTGACGCGCTGGTAGCTGCCGGGGCTTTTAAAGACCGCAGCGAGGTTTTTGCCGGCCCGCTTAAGGCCGGTTCTCCTTACACCGTGGAGCGTTACGCCCCCGACCCGGTCAAAGCCTGTGCCCTGGTGCGCGCAGCTGGGGGAGTGCCGGTGGTGGCTCATCCACGCGCCGCTAGCCGCAGCAAACGCCTGATTCCTGACGAGGTATTTGCCCGCATGGCCGAGGTTGGTTTGGCTGGGCTTGAGGTTTACCACCGCGATCACGACGACGCCGCCCGCGCCCAAGCCCTGCGTCTTGCTAAGGATCTGGGGCTGGGAATTAGTGGTTCAAGCGACTATCACGGGGCTGGTAAGCCCAACCGTTTAGGTGAAAACCTGATGCCGGTAGAGTTCTACGAACTCATTGTGGATCAGGGTCTGCTGCCCATTTTGGAGGGATAGTGGAAATCTTTGAACCCCATGTGTTTGCTACCTCGCTAGCCACGCTGGTAGTTATTCAAGACCCGGTGGGGGCCATCCCGATCTTCCTGTCACTAACTGGCAAACAGTCCGATACTCAGCGTAAAAGATCTGCCCGCACAGCTACGCTAGTTAGCCTTGGCGTAATTTTAGTATTCGCTTTAGCTGGACGCTACATTCTAGAATTTCTAGGCATTAGCGTGCCTGCTTTGCAGCTATCTGGTGGCTTGCTGCTACTGTTGGTGGCCTTGGAGCTGCTTACTGACAAAATGGATGAAAATCCTGACCCTGACGCTACCGGCGGGGTTAACGCAGCCCTAGTGCCCCTAGGTACGCCCCTACTGGCTGGGCCCGGTGCGATTGTGGCCGCCATGGTGGCAGCTGATTCTTCTGGCTCCACCGCCGGTTGGATCAGTGTGGGTGTGGCTATCGTGGTGTCGCACGTGATCATTTGGCTCACCCTGCACTTCTCCACGGTGCTTAACCGTATTCTTAAGCAATCTGGTATCACCCTGCTAACCCGCATTGCCGGTTTGCTGCTGGCAGCTATTGCGGTGCAGATGATGGTGGACGCGGTAGAGACCTTCGTGAAGCAGTTCGGGGCCTAGCCTCAGCGGTGGGCCCTGCTGCGCGGGCGGCAAAAGCCAAGAACAAACCCCCGGCTCAACCGAGCACGGGGGTTTGCGGCGTTTAAAGGAGCCTACCTGAGCCAGTGTACTCCTTAGAGCTCACTCAGTGGGTTTTAAGAAGTTACCCAGTTTTTTGGCTTGGCCAGCAGGCTTGGCTAAGCAGGCTTTTCAGCAGGCTTCTAGCCGGCTTCAAGCTGGTTTTGTCCAGTTGGTTTTACTCAGCAGCTTTAGTGCGGCGAGCACCGCGAGTGCGCTTACGGGGACGACGCGACTTAGCCTGCTTAGTGCGCACGGCGTCGTCGGCCTTACGGTGAGCGCGCCCCCGACCCCGAGAGCGGCCGCGAGAACGGGCGGCAGCGCGAGAGCCAGTGGTGCCCAGATCCTCAATATATTCAGCGCTTAAACCCTCACGCTTACGCTGCGAGCGCGGCAGGCGGTTACCCACATTCTCAGGAATATCCAGGTCACTGTAGAGGTGGGGACTGGTGTGGTAGGTCTCTACCGGCTCCTTATACTCCAAGCCCAGCGTCTTGCAGTTCAGGCGCCAACGCGGCAGGTCCTCCCAATCCACAAAGGTGACCGCCGTGCCGTGCTTGCCGGCGCGCCCAGTGCGGCCGATGCGGTGCACGTAGGTCATGGCGTCTTCGGGGCACTCATAGTTAATAACGTGGGTGACGTCGTCGACGTCGATACCACGGGCGGCCACGTCGGTAGCTACCAGCACATCCACCTTGCCGTTACGCAGGGCACGCATGGCCTGCTCACGGGCGCCCTGGCCCAAGTCACCATGTAGCGCGGCCACGGCGAAACCCTGCCTGGACAGCTCCCGGGTGACCGTGTCGGCGGTGCGCTTGGTGCGGCAGAAAATAATGCAGCCTTCGCGCTCGCGGGCCTGCAAAATGCGGCAGATAACCTCCACCTTGTTCATGGCGTGCACGCGGTAGGCGTACTGGGAGACGCTGCGCACTGTGAGGGTGTCGTCTGCGGGATCTTCCTGGGCCCGAATATGGGTGGGCTGGTTCATGTAACGCCTGGCCAGGGCAATCACTGCGGCCGGCATGGTGGCGCTAAAGAGCATGGTTTGGCGGTCGGGGCGGGTGGCGGCCAGGATCTTTTCCACGTCGGGCAAGAAACCCAGGTCAAGCATTTCGTCGGCCTCATCAAGCACCACGGTGGTGACGTGGTCTAGACGCAAAATGCCGCGATTAATCAGGTCTAGTAGGCGCCCAGGGGTGCCCACAATAACCTCCGCACCAGCTTTAATGGCCTCGATTTGGGGCTCATAGGCGCGCCCGCCATAAACCTGGGCGATGCGCACGGTGCGGTATTTGGCGGCGGCGCTGAGCTCTTCCGCCACCTGCTTGGCCAGCTCACGGGTGGGCAGGATAACCAGGGCCTGGGCGCTGCCGGAGGCTGGGTCTTCATCCCAACCTTCTTCGCCGGGGCCCAGGGTGTCCATCAGTAGTGGAATGCCAAAGCCTAGGGTTTTACCGGTACCGGTTTTGGCTTGACCAATAATGTCTGCCCCATCGAGCGCTACCGGCAAGGTTAATGCCTGGATCGGGAAGGGGTGGGTGATGCCGCGTTCGTCCAGGGCCTTGGTGATTTCCTCTTCCACGCCGTACTGGGCGAAAGTTTTGGTCTCTAAGTCAAGGCTGTCGGCGGTGGCGCTGATGTCTGCGTCTACCTCATCGGGGCGCACAGCGGTGGCGGCAGCGGAGTTAATTAGGCCAGTGTCTACGGCCTCAATGTCAGTATTGTTCTCGCTCATATATGCCTTCAACTTTAGGCGCTTTTTTGGCTTTATGGCAGTGGAAATGGGGTAGTTCACGTCAGCGCCTCACTAATGTGAGCGGCTTTGACTAAACTGTTGCCATGGACACTGCTTCTAATGTTTCAGCCTCTGGGGCCCCCGCGTTTAATTTGGTGGCTGGGCTGGTTACCTGGTCTTTATCGGTGCAATCCATTCGCCTGGGCAAGGATGCTTATATGGCTCCCGACATGGTCACGCGGGCCGCGTTGATGCGGCTAAGTGCCCAGACCACGCAGGATTTTAAGGCGGTTTCTACCCGTAGCCGTGAGCTGGGGGTGGATGCGCTAGATAATGCGCAACCGTTTATGGGGGCGCTGGGTGATTACGATGAGCGTACTCGCCCGGCTGACTGGCCTGAGCGCGTGCTTAAGACTTATTTGGGTATGGGTTTGCTGGGCGACTTTGCGGCCCACGCGGTCTCGCTGCTGCCCCCGGCGCTGGCCTCAGAGCTAGAGCCCTATCTGGACCACCGTGAGCTGGATGCTTTTGCTTCTGCCAGCATTTTGGGTGCAGCCGGTTCTGACCCGCAGCTGGCGGCCCGCTTAGGGCTGTGGGGGCGGCGCGTGGTTGGTGAGGAAGTGGGTACTTTCCACGCTTTGCTGGCACGTTTTAAGGGTTTAGCTGCCGACGACGCCGCCCGCCAGGGCTACCACGACGCCCTGTCTGCTGGGGCGGCCACCCGCATGAAGGGCCTGGGCCTGCGCGTATGAGGCTGGCTGCCTACAAATATGAGGCTGGCTGCCTAAAAACTAACCCCACCGGCTTGGCCGGTGGGGTTTTGTGTGCGCCTCTAGCTGGCGGTGCGGCGCCTAGGGGCGCCTAAAGAATCAAAGAATCACAGGGCGAAGCCCACGCGACGCGGTTCGCTCTCACCTAGCACTACGTAGGCGATGGCTGAGGTGGGCACGTAAACCTTGCGGCCCTTGTCGTCGTCGAGAACAACGGCGGGGGAGCCCTGAGCGGCCTTAATGGTGGAAAGTACGCGCTCTTGGCTGTCGTTGGTCTCGAAGGTTAGCTCGCGCGCAACGTTGGTGATGCCGATGGTGACCTGCATGTAAAGCTCCTAGTAAAGAAGTAGTGGGCCGGCAGGGAATGCGGGAAATTTACTTACATAATGCTACTGCAATGCAAAAAATACACGAATTGGCGTGTATAAGCTGTGTTCCAATAGTTACATGAGCAAATTCTGCTTAACGCCGCCATCGCAGCGCTTTGAGTTGCCACAACCAGATGCTTTCGCCACTAAAGTCTGCCAACTAGTTGGCGAAGGGCGAAATTTGGTGGCTTTGGGGGCGCCGGGCAGTGGCAAAACTACTTTAGCGGTCTCCTTGGTGGCCCAGGCGGTGGCGCAGGGGCGTCAAGCAGTGTTGCTTAGCCCCACGCGCGTGCGTGCAGATCAACTGCGCACCTATTTGGTGCAGGCCCAAACCCAGTTGGCCAGCCGCCAGGGCCAAGCGGCGTCGCAGGAGCTGACGCCAACCTCAGGAGGCCCGGCGGACCAGACCGGCCCGGGGGCAGACTCAGGCGTCCCAGCGGATAAGTCCGGCCCGGCCCAGACCGGCCCGGCGGCGTCAGCCCAAACCTATACCCAGGATGCTGCGGGGGCCGCCCCAGCGGCGTCGGTGCAGGTGGACACCCCGCGCGTGTTTACCCCGGCGGCTTTTGCGCTGCGCATCCTAAGCCAGTGGTTTAGCCAGCGCCTACAACCCCTGCCAGCCCCGGTGTTGCTGATGGGCGCTGATGAGGACGCCGCCCTAGAACAGCTAATTGGCCAGGTCAGCTGGTCTCAACCAGCTGAAGTAACCCAAACACGCGGTTTTCGCGCCCAAATCCGTAACCTGTTCTCGCGCTGCGGTGAGCTGGGGGTTGACTACCAGCTGCTAGAGCAACTGGGCCAGGCTGCCCAGGTACAGCTGTGGTGTGAGGCGGCGCCGCTGTTAAAACTGTGGGACAGCCAAAGTGACATCAGCGCCGCCAACCGGGCCATGGCGCTGAAACTAGACACCGCCCGCCTGCAAGATCGGGCCCTATATGCGCTAGAGCATTGGTATCAAGCCGATGTAACCGCCCCACCACAGCTGCCAGATCTGGTGGTGGTAGACGACTACCAAGACTGCACGGCGGCCACCGCCCGCCTACTGCACGCTTTAGCTGCCCTAAACCTTGGCGAGGCTGAGGGACAAGGCTGGTCGGCTGGCCAGATGCCAAGCGCTGGCCTCGGTGGCGCCAGTGGCGCGCAAGGACCTGGCAGCCGCAGCAGTGCGAATGGATCTGGTGACGCCACTGGTGCGGGGGAACCCGGCGACGTCGGCGTGACTAGCCCCGGCGGCGTCGGGAGCAGGGACAGCACCCAAATAGTGGTGCTAGGCAACCCTGACGAGGCGGTTGAAACCTTCCGTGGCGGTGACCCATTAATGCTAGCCAGTGCCGCACGCGATTTTGACGCCGTCGCCCTAACCCTGCCGCAAGTACATCGCGGCTCACGCCAAATCGCTGCTCTAATTGAACTGGCCGTGCAGCAAGTACAGGTAGCCGGATGCATCAGCCAACGCCGCCCCAATTACCAGCATTTGGCGCAAAACAGCCAAAGCGTGTGCTTTAAAGTGGCGCCAGATGACACTGTCCAGGTTGGGGCTGTGGCCGCGCATATGCGCTCACTGCATCTAGAGCAAGGCCTGGCCTGGGGGCAAATGGCGGTGATTGTGCGCCAAAGCAGCTCGGTGGAGTTGATCCGTCAAGAACTACGTCGAGGCGGAGTACCCCTAGCCCCAGACACCCCTGCCCTACTGCTACGCAGTGAACCAGCCGCGAAGGCCCTACTTGACTGCGCCCGCGCCGCCCTAGAGCAGCTACTGGGCGTGCCGGTGGTGCAAGAAGAAGCAGCCCGCGCCCTGCTACTAAGTCCCCTGGTGGGCTTTAGTGCCATTGAGCTACGTCGGCTGCGACGTATTTTGGGGGAGAGCCCAGATCACCTAAGCACCCGAGTGCTTAGCGACACTGAGCTGTTTGACCAGCTAGAAGCAGCCCCCACTTTGGCGGCCAAAGCTAAAGTAGCCCAAGCCATTAATGAGGCCCTGACTAAAGAACGTAGCCAAGGGCTAGAGGCGCTGGTATGGGGAGCCTGGCAGGCTAGCGGCAAAGCCCAATACTGGCGTCAACTAGCTCTAGATATTGAGGCTGACTCGCTGCTGCGCCAACGTGCCGATCATGATCTGGACGTGGTTATTTCCCTGTTTAAACGTCTAGAGGTGTGGAGTGAACGCAACCCCTCAGCCTCCGGCCTTCAGTTCCTTGATGAGCTAGAGGCCCAGCAGGTGGCCTCAGACTCGGTGGCGGCTCTAGGGGCGCGTCCACAGGGTGTTTCGGTGCTGACGGTGGCGGCCTGTGCGGGGCGTCAGTGGGAGTTTGTTGCGGTTTTAGGTATCGACGACGGCGTGTGGCCTAACCTGCGTTTGCGTGACAGCCTCACCCAAACCGGTTTACTAACCGACATTGTCTCCCAACGTATAGCTGACACTGTCAACTTAGCTAGCTTAACCTCCAGTTCAGACCCACAGGCCCTGGCTCAAGCCCGCGCCCAGATTTGCAGTGACGAGATGCGCCTGCTGGTGGCCGCCATGTCACGGGCCAACAGTCAACTGTGGCTGGGGGCAGTTAACGGTGGCGAGCAGGGACCCTCCAGTTTCTTCAACTACCTAAGCCGCCAAAGCGCCATCCCGGTTGAACCAATCCAGCCCGGCGGTGCCTACACTCTGCGCGGCCTGGTAGCTACGCTACGTCGGCAATTAATGCTTGATTTAAAACACAACAACGGTACCGAGGCCCCACAAATCGCTGCGCTACTAGCTGCCCTAGCTCAGCGCGGGGTGCCCGGAGCCGATCCACGCAGCTGGCTGGGGATCGCTGGGGCCAGTCAATTCCTCACCGAGCTGCCTGCCCAGCTAGAGGGCCAAGACCGCCTGGGCACGCAGGTGGCCACCCACGCCGTCGTCGCCCTTAAACAATTGCAAGCCCAGCGCGTAAACCAAGCCCGCCAACGCGGGGCAAGGCTGTCACCATCAGACGTGGAAAACATTGAAACCTGCCCGCTGCGCTGGTATTTGCAACGCCACGGGGGCTCGCCGGTAAGCTCCAGCGCCCAGCAGATCGGGGCGCTAATCCACTGGCTGGCCCAGCAAGGTCAAGAACATGGGCTAAGTCGTGAACAGCTATTAGACCTGTTCTATCGTGAACGCTCCAGCCTACAGCTACCCGGTGGTTGGTATGGGCGCCAAGAAAACCAACGAGTAGAGAAAATGGTGGAAAACCTGGCCCTTTACCTGGCCAACAGTCCCGCAAACATGCAGGTAGAAGTGGAGTGCCCAGTGCGCGCTCAGGTGGAACTAGAAGTGGATGGCGCCCCGCTTAAAATCAAAATTTCCGGGCGCGCAGACCGGCTAGAACACACCAGTCAAGGTATAGACGTAATCGACTTTAAAACCGGCGCCAGTGTGGACTCTGCCGGCGCCCAAACCAACGCTCAGCTGGCCACTTACCGTGTAGCCCTGCAGGCATGCGGCGAAAACGTGCACGGTGGGGCGCTCATCATGCTGGGCAAAGAAAATAAAAAAGCCCAGGTGGATGCTTTAACCTATCCCGGCTCGCGCGAGTTAGCCCCCAGTGACTACCTAGAAACTGGCCAAGGCTGGGACACGGACCTGATCAGCGCCGCCGCCCGCGATAGTTTAGGGCCCAGCTATCAGGCGCGCACCGGCGAACATTGCCGCCACTGCGCCTACCAAGATTTCTGCCCCGCCCTAAGCGATCGGAACTACCTATGAGCGCACCAAAACCAGCAGCCGGGGCCCAATTCCTAGCCCTACCTGCGCCGCCGCAACGCTTAACCCCTGCTCAGCTATTTACTGCGTTGGGTGAAAAGCATATGCCCACTGATCAGCAAGAAAAGGTAATTACTGCGCCCCTAAAACCAACTTTGGTGGTGGCCGGGGCCGGCTCAGGTAAAACCGCCACCATGAGTGCGCGCGTAACCTACCTGGTGGCCAGTGGGCAGGTGGACCCTAGCCAAGTACTGGGTCTAACCTTCACCCGTAAAGCCACCCATGAGCTGCGCGAACGCATCGAAAGCCGGCTCGGGCAGCTGTATCGCTATCCTGGCTGGACACCGTCAAGTAGCGGCCAGGGCCAAGAGCTCACAGCGGTGGCGGGGGAGGCCACCGTAGCCACCTACAACTCCTTCGCCGGGGCCCTAGTGCGCGAATGGGGCCTAGAAGTAGGCCTGGAAACCGACACCGCCGTACTGACCCCTGCCAGCTCCTGGCAGATCATGTATGAGCTGATGGAAAACTGGGGCCAAGAATTTGAAGAACCCTTCAGTTCCCTAGATTCAGCCACCGAACTAGCCCTGCGGGTAGCCAACTCGCTTAACGAAAACTTACTTAGCGTAGCTGAAGCCCGCGAGCTGATGGCAGATCTTGGCCAGAACCTAAAAGACCTGCGCTCAGTGCGCGGGGCAGCCAAAGCGATTGACGCCAAAAGCCTGCCAGCCATGACCAAACGTATCCAAGTGCTGGATCTGGTGGAGCGCTACATTGACTACAAACGTGAAAACTCACTGGTGGACTTTGGCGACCAGGTGGCGCTGGCCTGCCGGATCGTTACTGATGAGCGGGTGGGGCCGCGCGTAATCGCTCAATACCGTGACCGCTTCAAAGCGGTGCTGCTAGATGAGTTCCAAGACACCTCGGTGGCGCAAACCATTTTGCTCTCCAGCCTCTTTGCCGGGTGCGGAGTGGTGGCCGTGGGTGACCCCAACCAGGCCATTTACGGTTGGCGCGGCGCCAGCTCGGCGGCGCTAGGCCAGTTCCACCGCCACTTCAGCAACGGCGCCGGCCCGGTGCTGCAGCTATCCACTGCCTGGCGTAACGATCCACAAATCTTGCAGGCAGCCAACCGCATTAGTGACCCGCTGCGTGCCAGTGGTCAGGTGAAAGTAGAAAAACTGGTTAAACGCCCTGGAGTGGGCGATGAGCGCGGCAAAGTGTGGGCTGCCAGAGTGCAAGATGGCCTGGCTGAAGCTGAGCTGATCGCCAAATTCTTGGCCCAGCGTTGGTCTCCAAGCAAATCTATGGCGGTGCTGTGCCGCACCCGCAGCCAATTCACCCCGATCGTGGCCGCCCTGATTGAGCGTGGCATCCCGGTAGAGGTGGTGGGTTTAGGTGGCCTGCTGGATGTGCCCGAAGTGGCTGACGTGCGCGCCCTGATGAGCGTGGCTTTAGACCCCACCAGCGCCGACCGCTTAATGCGGCTAATTGACCTGGTAGGGATCGACGCCGCCGATCTAGACGTGGTGTGGAGCTTTGCCCGCGAACTGGTTAACGCCCGCGCTAACACTGGGCAAAGTAGCGCTGAGCCGCTACTAGCTGAGGCCCTAAGCGAGATAGTGGTTAACTTTGCAGCATTTGAAGCTTTCTGCAAAAAATATGCCTGCGCGCTGTCACCGGCGGGCCTATACCAAGCCAAACGCCTAGGGCGCATACTGCAAGAAGCTAATGCCGCCGCCAACTTGGAACTGGTGGACTTCATCTCCTGGGCTGAGCGCGCCCTGGGCTTGGATGTTGAAGCTGCTGCGCGCGTGGATGTAAATGAGGTGGGGGCGCGGGCGCTAGCAGCGCTGCGAGCCCAGGCGACGTCGTTCAAAGCCCAAAACCCTGAAGCTGGGGCGCAAGTGTTCTTAGGCTGGCTAAACGCGGCCCAAGACCAAGAACGCGGGCTGGAACTACCTGAAGTTGAGCCCGCCCCCGGCGCGGTGCAAGTGCTAACCGTGCACGCCTCCAAAGGTTTGGAATGGGACATAGTGGTGGTTCCCGGCCTGGTGGAAGCCAATTTCCCCAGCTACCGTAGCCGGCCTAAAGAGGACTACACGGTGCTGGCAAACAGCTGGATCACCCAGGTGAGCGAGTTCCCCCATACCCTGCGCCGCGACTATGACTCACTGCCGCCGTGCCCATTTATTGGGCTTAGCCCCCAGGCCGGTAAAGATGCGATTTTGGCTGCCGGCGAGGAATACCGCAGTGAGCTTGGTAAATGGGAGGTGGCTGAGGAGCGGCGCCTGGCCTATGTGGCCTACACTCGGGCCCGCAGCCAGCTGCTGCTGACTACCAGCCACTATGCGGCGCTTTCAAAAACCCCCAAGATGACCAGCCGGTTTTTGAAAGAACTAGAGCGTTCACAGATGGTGCAGTTCCTAGCAGATGATGAACGCGACGATGATTTAAGCAATCGCGCCTTAGACCAAAGCTCGGTGTCTGTATGGCCGCACCAGCTCGACGCCCTGGCCGGCCTGGAAGAGCCAGGTGTTGCAGGGCCTGGTATTGCAGAGCCCGGCGGCGTTGGCGCAGGTGGGGGCGCTGCAAGTACTGGCGATGCCGGCGCAGGTGGGGGAGGTATTGGTAAAGGGACTGCTCACGACGGCGCCGGGCTGAGTGCCGTTGCGCCGGGCCAAGCTGGGCCGGGTCAAGCAGTGCTGGGCAAGCAGGCTGGGCTGAGTTTGCGGCTGCGCGCAGCTGCCCTAGTCAGCGCGGCGGGCGGCTGCCAGGGTGCTGGCTCCGAAGAGGCTTTACAAATACCGGAAGGTTTAGCGCCGCAGCTTGATGATTGGTGGCGACAAGCCCGCCTGCTGCTGCAAGAGCGCCAAATCCGCCAAGAAAACGGGCTGGAAATTGTTTTGCCCAGTCACCTGGCTGCCACGGCCATGGCTAAAGTGGGTAAAGAAGACTTCATCATGTCTTTACGTCGCCCCTTGCCGCCGCCACCTTCCAAGGCAGCGCGGTTAGGTACAGCCTTCCATGAGGAAATGTCGCAGCGTCTAAACAGTGAAGGCACTTTGCTTTCGTTAGCTGAAGCCGGCAGTGACCGCCTGAGCCCCGCTGACCGCAAGCAGGTTAACGACTGGCTTGATAACATCGCTGACCTGGAGATACTGCGAGGCTATAGTCCCTACGCCACCGAAATTGACCAGGAAATTAGGTTGGCTGGATTCAATGTGCGTTGCCGTATTGACGCCGTGTTTAAAGCGGTTGAAAAAGGCCGCGCCCAGTGGCTGATTGTGGACTGGAAAACCGGTGGTCAGCGCGTGCGGGTAGATCAGCTTTCACTGTATGTGCATGCCTGGGCGGCCAGCCAAAACGTGGATATCAGCCAGGTGCGCGCGGCCTATGTATATGTGCAAGACGGCCATGTTGATGAGCTGCGACCGCGCCAAATCATTGGCCTAGATGTCTTCAAGGAGCGCCTAGAAACCCTGCGCGCTCAGCACTAACACAGGCAAAAACAAACACAGGCAAAATCATCCCTTCCCTATAAAAATTCCATGGGGTTTTATAGGGAAGGGATGAAATGTCAGTATTTGTGGGCGGCATTTCAAAATGTGACCCACAGTTATCAAATGCTGAGCCGCAAGCATGGTCCACAAGTGTGTGGGGCCACAGGAGCCGAGGGGGATGGCTCGCTGAGACTGCGGGCATGGTCCACAAGTGTATGGCGCTACAGCCGCCCACAGATGCTAAGCCGGTAAACCTGAGCCCGCCGCTCCAGGATGAGTTCAGGCCAGCAAGCTCAGGCCAGCAAGCTCAGCGCTCCTCAGTTTCAATCGGCGCTGTGTCCATGCGGTAGATCTCCGTGGCTGTGTCTGGTGTGGCCGTATGACGCCGCGCCCAGGCCTGGTTTTTAGCACTCTTCTCCCGCTGGGCCAGCAGATCGACGCCGCCAGTAAACTTTTCTTCACTGATGATTTCGATCTGCGCACTTGCAGGCGTGTACGGGCTGTAGGGGCTATAAGGACTGCGCACAATACCCAGGCTTGAGGTGTCAAAACCTAGATCTGGGCTAGCTGCGCTAAGCCCCATGAGAGGGCTGTGAACATCCGGGGTTTGCTCCACCGTATCTTGTGCGCTTTTTGCGCTGCGGCCCCCGGTATTTAGATCCAAAGTAGAGCTGCTTTGCGTACTGGGTTCGCGCCCGCGCCAAGTGCCAGCGCTGAACCTCGAACTAAAGCTAGCGCTAAGTTTTGAACCCAGAGCGCCAACACTGAGCTTCTCAGACTTCTTAGCTTCCGGCTGTTTTTCTTCGTCATGGCCAGAAGAGCTACCGTAGTCGCCAGAGTAGGACTCGTAATCTAAATCGTCGTAGTAGTCTTCAGCGGCCCTAGTCCCAGAGCCGGACTCGTCTTGGCCCCCAGCATTAGTGTGGTAGCCATCCGCAGTGTGGTAGTCATCCGCGCTGTCAGCACTCGCATAGTTCCCGGCGTCGTCGTAATTAGCTTCTTTACCAACTGTCTTGGCATCAGAGTCGTAATCAGTGCTGTAAGTGCTGTCGCCAGACGTGTCATCGCCGTCGTTGCTATAAGCACTGTCGTCACTATAAGCACTGTCGTCGCTATCGTCATCAGGGGAAATATCCGGCGAAGCGTTGGAAGCCACCACCGCCATGGGCCTTGAGCGCTCCACAAATAGCTCGTCGCCCACCTGCTCGGCCAGGTCTTCGAGCATTTCTACAGCTTCATCAATGATTGCGTCATCCTTGGTACGCACCCCGTGCAGCAGCCAACGCGCCAGGTTCAGCTCACTGACCAGTTCTGCGCGCAACCGCAGGTATTTATCCACGCCCTCAATGCGGCCACGGTCATAGGCTTCCTCGATCACATCCAAAGTGTCAATCGGGGCGCTGGAATAAACCCAGGCCAGATCCTCAGCCGGGTCACCTACACGCATTTGGCTTAGCCCCTTGAAAGCCAAAATTGAGCCGCCGCCGGTAATGATGTTCTCTTCGGCCAGGTCACCGTGCACTACCACGGGGTGGAAGCGCCACCACAGATCCTCATCCAGTGCCGACTCCCAGCGGGCCAACAGATTGGAATCAACCTTGCCGGTCATGGCAGCGTCGTCGAATAAAGACTGCCAGTTGCTGCGCACATCGGCGGCAGTGAGCACTGGCAGGCCGGCCTCTTCGATCAGGGTGGGGGGAATTTCATGCAGCTGAGCTAGCGCGCGTCCCAGGCCGGCAGCCAGTCCGGGGCCAGGGCGCAGGGATTCAATTGCTAGTGGGTGGCCGGGGATGTGGCTACGGACCTGCACATACGACTTGTCTGGAAGAGTCACCCCACCTTCGGGGCGCGGCACGTCAAAGTCCACGTAGCCACCGTCTACACGCCGGCCAATCTGTTTAAGCACCCGCGACTCCGCGATCAGTGCGGCACCAATGGTGGGGTTGGTGGTGTGGATTACTTCCCAGTGCCGTCCTTGCACGTCAATCAGTCCAGTGAGGGTCTGATCTGCGTCTCGGTGCTGGGGAAGGGCCAACCGTGCGGGGATCACATTTGGGGCGGCAACAACCGCCAGCGCAGCCAGGTTCAGGTAGGAACGCTCACGAGACATGCCTATAGCGTAAAACACGGCTTAGTGGTTGCGCCCTTGCCGCGCCGCCGCTTGAGGAATAAGCCCCAGTGATACGCCTGTTGCTAGCGTGGCTGGTGGGCTGGTTTGCTGGGTCCTAGGGCCGACGCCGCCGGCACAGTTTGGTCTCGACGGCGCCGCTAAGGTTTGGTCTCGACGGCGGCGTGGTTTGGTTTCGACGGCGCTGGGCGGGTGGGGGCGACGCCGGAGGAGTGGCCGCTGGCGACCTTCCATAACGAGACGACGCTGGTCGGGGAGGGTGCCAGGGTGGGATCAGATGCCGGACCGGGCGGGTGCCAGGTGGGCGCCGTCGTCGTTGGCGAAGAAGCAAACAGCAATAAAACGGGACTTTAGTACCAAGTAATGCCCGCATGCTTTACCTTAAGAAAGACACAATCAAGTCACAATCGGACAAAGTTCAAAAAAAGTGATGCAGGAAACTAACGGGCGCGTTAGTCTGGAACTGGAAAGGTATTTACCCAGCTCATAGGGGTATCGAGCGGGAAGTTAGGGGCCAAGGTGGCAACAGACTTTTTTGGTACGCAGGTACGCAAAGCTGTGCGCCGGGCCGGAATTGACCCGCTCAAAGACAGCGTCGAGCTCAATAACATCATCAACTATGTGCGTGAAGAATACGTAGCGCGCGCAGATGCCGGGCTGGTGCCCAGCGATGTTGATTTAGACCAGCTTTCCCGCCAAATCCGAGCCGAACTGACCGGCGCCGGGGTGCTGCAAGGCTACCTGGACGACGATTCCATTGAAGAAGTTTGGGTTAACGGCCCCGGCCAGGTGTTTATTTCGCGCGGTGGACGCAGCGAACTAACCACCACCATCCTCGAAAGCCAGGAATTAGAGCAAATAATTGAGCGTCTGCTGCGCGCCTCTGGACGGCGTCTAGACCTGTCTAGCCCCTTCGTGGACGCCCAACTGCGCGGCGGCGAACGTCTGCACGTAGTGATCCCACCTATCACCGCAGGTAAATGGGCGGTAAATATCCGCAAACACGTAGCTAAAGTGGCGCGCACAGCTGACCTGGTGCGCCTGGGTTCTTTAACCGCCCAGGCAGCCCGCTTTCTCGACGCCGCCGTGGCTGTGGGTTTAAACGTGGTGGTTTCAGGGGCCACGCAAGCCGGAAAAACCACCATGGTGCGGGCCCTGGCAGCCGCCATCCCACCTCAAGAACGGGTGGTGACCTGCGAAGAAGTCTTTGAGCTGGGGCTGCGTAACCGCGACTGTGTGGCTATGCAAACACGCAGCGCTAATATTGAAGATCGCGGCGAAATTCCACTGCGACGCTTAATTAAAGAATCTTTACGTATGCGCCCCAACCGGCTGCTTATCGGCGAGGTGCGTGAAGCTGAAGCCCTGGATTTGCTGATCGCCATGAACTCGGGGCTGCCCTCAATGTCCACAATTCACGCTAATTCTGCGCGTGAAGCCGTGGTGAAACTATGCACTTTGCCGCTGCTGGCTGGTGAAAACGTCTCTGCCGCATTCGTTGTGCCCACGGTAGCTAGCTGCGTGGATTTGGTGGTGCATTTAAACCAGGATCGCAGTGGCAGGCGGCGCGTAGAAGAAATCGCTTCACTTTCAGGTCGCGTTGAGAATGGTGTGATAGAGCTTGCCAGTGTCTATAAAACCGATAGCGACGGCGTGCTGCGTCGGGGGCTGGGGGCGCCTGATGCACAGCGCTTTAGCCGCGCCGGTTTTGACCTAAGCGAGCTACTGCGACAGGAGCGCCCATGGGGATAGTCATAGGCCTGATATTTGCGCTGGGGTGTTTAAGCATTCTGGCCGCGTGCACTTCGGAACCTAATCCACGACTAACGCGCCTAAACGAAGCCATGGAACGCAACTTGCGTCAAGCTGGGGTAGGTAAAACCTCGCCAGCTGCTTTTAGTGCAGGCTGTCTGGTGGGGGCGCTGGTGGTGGGCCTGGTCTTTTTAGGTGTCAGTGGAGCTTGGCCGATTGCTTTAGCGTTCGCGCTAATCACCTTGATCATGCCGGTGGTTTGGATTAACTCCAGGGCCCGCAAACACCGCACTGAGCTGCGCACTCTGTGGCCAGACGCAATTGACACCCTAGTTTCTTCTATCCGCGCCGGGTTAAGCCTGCCCGAAGCCCTAGCTAACTTAGCTGAGCATGGCCCGGTGCAGCTACGCGGCGAATTTGCTGCCTTCGCAGTGGACTATGCGGTTTCCTCCAGCTTTGAAAACTCGCTGGAAGCTTTCAAGCGTCGCAGCGCAGACCCGGTAGCTGACCGCATTGCCCAAGCCCTGGCACTGGCTCATGAGGTGGGTGGCAATGATCTTTACCAGGTACTACAGTCACTTTCGCAAATGCTGCGCGCCGATTTACACACGCGCGGCGAGCTGGAAGCCCGCCAATCTTGGACAGTTAACGGCGCTAAGGTGGCCGTGGCCGCGCCCTGGATTGTGCTGCTGCTACTTTCCACCAAACCCAGTGCCGCCAGTGCCTACGCCACCCGCCAAGGTGCCCTGGTGCTACTGATTGGGGCGCTTACCTGCGCGGGAGCCTACTGGCTGATGCTGCGTCTGGGGCGTTTGCATGAAGAACAGCGGGTGCGGTGATGATGCGACAAGTAACTGCACTGGGTTTTGTTATCTGCATCCTGGGCTCTAGCGGGGTGTGGCTGATTTACCGTGCACTTTTCCCTTCCCCACCTACCTTGGCTAGCCGCGTGGAGCCCTATGTGCATCTGCGTAAACGTAGTGCTAGCGCGGAAAACTCGCGTTCTTTCAGCTCTTTCATGGGGGCTTTGGTGGCGCAGTTGGGGCGGGCGGTAGAAAATACTGGTTCCTCCTCTGGTTCGGTGCGTCGTCGGCTAAACCGTATTAACAGCCCCCTGAGCGTGGAGGATTTCCGCTTGCAACAGCTGGCCTGCGCTGTGGCCGCGTTGGTGGCCACCATCGCCTTTGGGGTGGGGGCCAGCCGCTTCACCCATGTGGCCCCGCTGGGGGTAGTGATGTTGGCGTTGATCGCAGCGGTTGTGGGATTGTCTGCGCGCGACTGGTATCTGAGTGTTAAGGTGCGCCGCTACCAAAAACAGCTGGTGGATCAGTTGCCTGACACGGTAGAGCTGTTGGCCCTGGCGGTGGGGGCGGGGCTGAGTCCGCAAAACGCGATTGAGCGCGTATGTATGCAGTCCAGCGGGCCTATGCATGACCAGCTGCAAGCCACCTTGTCGCAGATGCGCGCCGGTAGCCGCTTGGCTGTGGCCCTGGAGGATCTGTCTGAACGCAATCAGCTGCCGGCCCTGAGCCGCTTTTGCCAGGCCATGATTGTGGCTATTGAACGCGGCACGCCTATGGCTGAGGTGTTGCGCGCCCAAGCCTATGACGCGCGTGAAGCTGCCCGCCGCGCCCTTATGGAGGAGGGTGGGCGTAAAGAGATCGCCCAAATGGTGCCGGTGGTTTTCCTAGTGCTGCCGGTAACGGTGGTATTTGCGCTCTATCCGGGATTGGCGGTGTTGCACTTTAAGCTGTGAAATTTACGCCCGTCTCAAGACAGGGGCAGGCGCACCCATAAAGAAATTCAAAGGAGAATGACTGATGAAAAACATGGTGGTTAAGGCTGCCTCAAAGCTGCGCGCGCTGCGTGGGGCCGTTGGCTCCCAGCGCGGTGATGTGCCCGGCTGGGTGCTGGTCACCTTGATGAGCGCCGGTTTGGTGGTGGCGTTGTGGACTGTTGCCGGCAAGGTACTTGTGGAAGTGTTCAACAATGCCATCTCTAAAGTCGCTGGCATGGGTTAACGACCAGCTGCGCCAGGTTTTCGGGCTACATCCGGTTTCCCAGGCGTGCCAGGCTTTCCGGCTGCGCCAAGTGCGCGCTAACCAGGGCGGCTCTAACCGGGTAGTGCACTCTAACCAGGTGGTGCACTCTAACCAGGCAGGCTCGGTGCTGGTGGAATGGTCGCTAGTGGCGGTGCTGGTCATGGCGGTAACTGCGGCCTTGCTACAGCTGACGCTTAGCCTGTACGTGCGCAATATTTTGGCCGACGCCGCCTCCGACGCCGCCCGTCACGCTGCGTTGGTGGGTGCCAGTGACGCTGAAGCCAATGCGCGCGTACAACAGCTATGCCACGGGGCTTTGCGTGCCAACTACCCGACTAAATCTGAGGTTTCTCACCTGCAACGCGGCTCAGTGTCGCTGGTACAGGTGCAGGTCAGTGCCCCTTTGCCGGTGATTGGCTTATGGTCTCCCACAGGTAGCGTGGTGGTGCGCGGCCATGCGGTTGATCAGCGTAGCTATCAGCGTTAGGGGCCTACATGCGCAAACTAGATTTTCAACGCGGCAGTGCCACAGTGGAATTTATTGGTTGGACCGCCATAATCGTGATTCCACTGGTGTATTTCATTATTTACCTGTCGTATCTGCACTCTGCGGCACTGGCTTTAGAGTCAGCGGTGCAGGCAGCTGGTCAGGTGGCTATGCACGCACGCACCCCGGAACAGGTTTCGCAGGCCTACACCGCCGCCCAACTGGCCTTGGATGATCAAGATGTGCAGGCTGATGCCCGCCAAGCCATGCACATTAGTTGCCTTAGCTCAGGTTGCGGCGATGGGCGCGTGAGCATTTCGATTAGCGCCAAAGTGGCCCTGCCAGGAACTGGCCGGGCAGGTCAGGGCTTAGCTCCGGTGAGTTTAAGTGCTACTCGGCAGGTGCAGCTAGCTGATACACGCGGCTGGAAAGGGGCTAAATAATGCGCACCTTACACTGTCAAGTGCCCTCTCGAATGCGCCGGGCCTGTGCGAGCCAGTCCGGCAGCACCATGCTGCTAGGAATTGGGGTAGGGGCAGTGGTGCTGGCTTTGATCCTGATTTTGGCTACTGCCACTGCGATTTACCTTGACCTTAAACGCCTAACCTACCTGGCCGACAACTGCGTGGCCTTAGCGGCCCGTGAAGTTGGCAGTGAGGGTCAGTTAGATGCGCTTGCCGCCCAAAAAACAGCCAGCTCATGCGTGGCACAGCAAGGCAGTGACCCTAATGGCCCTTTGGCTGGTTCGCGCCTTAGCGCAGTTAGTCTTAGTGGTTTAAGCGTGCAGGCAGACAAGGTGCAGGTGCAGCTTTCGGCCCGCACCAGCCCGGCCCTGATTCCTTGGGGGTTGCTGCCTGCCAGTGGCTTCAACCTGCACGCTGACGCCTCTTCTCACCTCAGCTTGCTCCAGTAAGGCTCGACGGCGCCCGGCCCTAAATAACCTGGCCGGCACGCATACGTACCACCCGATCGCACTGGGCCGCCTCAGAGGAGTAGTGGGTGGAAATCAAAATCCCCACCCCACTGGAGGCCAACTGACGCAGATACTGCCAAAGCCGCAGTCGGGCTAGCGGATCCATGCCGGAGGTAGGCTCATCCATAATCAGCAGCTGCGGAGCGTGCATAGTGGCGTTCATACAGGCCAACATGCGCCTAGTAGACAGTGACAAGTTAGCTACTGGGCTGGCACCAAAACTGCTGGCCCACCGGCCCACCTGGGTGGGGACCTGGCACTGATACTGGCGCGCATTGAAAATCAAGTTTTCACTTGCGCTCAACGATGGCGCCAAACCCACAAACTGGGGTACGTACCCTAAAAGCTTGCGCGCCTGCAAGCTACCGGGGCGTTGGCCCAGCACGCTAACCTGGCCAGAAGAGGCTGCTTCGAGACCCAAAATAATGCGCATACTGGTGGATTTACCGGCGCCATTAGCGCCAATTAAACCAACAATTTCACCCGGCGAGACAGCAAAAGACACGCCTTTAAGAGCCTCAAAATCGCCAAAGCGTTTGCGCAGTTCCTGCACACTAATCAAATCCTGCGCTTTGGGGGAGGGGGCCGTTGCTGACTTGCCGCTGCCTGCCTGGGTTGAGCTGGCGGGCTGTGCGGGGACTGAGTCGCTAGCCCCCGCTTGGCTTGATTGACCAAGCTCTGTGCTAAAACCTTGCCAATCGGAGCCGCTTTGGGCGCAAAGCTGCCAGGCAATACAGGCTCGCTCTAGCGGAGCGCTGCGCTGCCAGGGCTCGCCCAAGCTGGCCACGGTTTGCTCATCAAGCTGGGGAGCGCAGGCAATTAGCTGCTTACTAGTGCCAGTGGTCATCACACGTGAGCCCAAAGTCAAAATAATTTGGCTAGAGTCTTCAGCCTCATCAATATAGGTGGTGGCTACCACCACCGTGGCGCCGCGGGCAGCTTCAGCCTTAAGTAAAGCCAAAATAGCTGTGCGTGAGTCAGGATCAACCCCGGTAGTGGGCTCATCTAGTACCAGCAGCTGCGGCTCAGGTAGGGCCGCCATAATCACGCCCAACTTTTTACGCATTCCCCCAGAGAGGTTACGGGCCAGGCGGTCAGTGAAACGATCCAGGTCAGCTGCCTTTAACAGCTGCTGGGCGCGGGCGTCGTCGTAATGACCAAAAATTTTTGCCACAAAACGCAAGTTTTCAGCCACAGTTAAATTCGGCCAGGTACCCGAATCGCTAGGCATATAGCCAATCTGCCCGGAGCCAGGCAGGGCGCTGACCTTACCTTGGCTGGGGCGACGACGGTGGTTAAGTAGCGCCAAGATCGCATCTTTGGCACTAGCGCCGTCGCCAATAATGCTGCTGACGCTAGCGGGCGCAAAGCTAAGGTCCGTGCTTTCCAGGCCTGCGCAGCGCACATTTTCAAAACTAATCATGGCTAACCCCTTAAATGCTGCGCAGCGAACGAGCCAGGCGCGCCGTAGCTGCCCCAAAGAGCACCACGCATTGCAACGCCATAATGCTAAGCGGCAGCCACAGTTGCGCGGCGTTAGAACCGTTAAGCATCACCCCACGTGAAACCTGCACAAACCAGGTCAGCGGCAGCAGATAACCGATGCAGCGCACCAAGACGGCCATAGATTCGAGCGGGAAAACCAGGCCTGAAAGCAGCGTTTGGGGAATGATGGTCATAATCGCCATTTGCACTGCCTGCGCTGTGGTTTGTGAAACCGTGGAGATCAGCACACCTAGCCCTAACACCACACCCAGGAACAGCACCCCGGCCAGCGCAAATAGCCACAGCTGCCCGTTGAATGGAATATCGAACAGGTACACACCTGCTAGTGCCACCGCGCTCATATCCACTACCGCCAGCATAAAGTAAGGCGAAATTTTGCCAGCAATAATTGAGCGAGCCTTAATTGGCATAACCGCCAGCTGCTCCAGGGTGCCGGCCTCGCGTTCACGCACCATGCCAATAGAGGTGATCAGGGTGCCAATAACCGCCATCACCAGGCCGATTAGACCAGGAATCATCACCCAAGAGGTTTTTAGGTCAGGGTTGAACTCCACCTTGATCCAGTTGGTGTTAGTTTCCTGAGCTTGCTTGGCTAGGGCCTGGAGCTTTTGACCTTGCTCCTTAGCGGCTTGGGCTGGGTTAGTGTGTAGCCCCTGCGCGCTTTGCTGGGCTTGGGTGGCGGCGCTGGAAAGCTGTTTTAACTGGGCGCGCATGTCGGTGGCCTGCATTTGCACCAGGTCGGCCTTGGCGCTTTGGGCGGTAAACAGCTTGGCGCCGTTTAGGTAGACATCTACCCGCTGGCTTAAGGTTCCCGCCTTGGCTTTGGGGATAACGACGACGTCGCCGCTGGGCGAGCGCAGTAGCTTTTGGGCCTGGGTGGGGGTGGCAGGGGCTGAAGTGTCAGCCGTAAAGTTGAATTTGTCGGCTCCCGGTAGGGATTTTAGATAGCTGACAGTTGAGCTGGCCTGGGGGCCTAGGACTTTGACGTTGATGTGGTCAACGGAGAAGTTGGCGGCGTAGCCGAACACTAGCAGTAATAGCAGTGGCAGCATGATGATCATGGCTAGCGTGCGCCGGTCACGTTTGAGTTCTTGAAATTCCTTGATGAATAAGGCCCTCATGGTGTGTTCCTTTGATTGTGTCTGGTGTCCAGTAGGGCAACAGGCGCGGTATTTCATCGCTTGATGAAAATATTAAGATATTTCATCGACTGTGGAAATACTTGCTCTCTAATGTGACGCAATATACGGTAGAGACGTGAGTTCAGCTGCTAACGCCGTCGGGGGAGCCAAACGTGGCCCACGCAAGGGTGGGGTAGATAAAGAGCAAATTTTGGCTGCCGCACGCGAAGAATTTGCGCTGCATGACTACAAAGGCACCACCATGCGCTCAGTGGCGCGCCGGGCCGGGTGTGATGCCAAGCTGATTCACTACTACTTTGGCTCCAAAGATGAACTGTTTGCTGAAGCTATCTCGCAGGTAATGGAATCGCTGCAGATTGCCCAGTGGTGGATAAGTCAAGCCAAGGAAGGTGGGGGTGGGGGAACGCAGGTACTGCGCCAGCTACTGGAATTTGTGGAAACTAATGAATCGGGGCCAGCTTATGTGGCCATGGTGCGCGCACTGTCTTCTGAAGAGCGAGTGCGACAAATGTTTCTAGACCGCATTACTTCGCGCGTAGCTCTGCCAACATTTATCAGTTTGGGTTTAGATCAGGTGCCAGTGCGCATGAATCTAATGACCACCCAGCTTTTAGGCCTAATAAGCGTGCGCTACATCATGAAGTTTGAGCCTCTAGCCTCAATGCCAAGAGATGAGGTAGCTGCCCTGGTGGGGCCAACTTTAGATAGGTATATGTCGCCAGAGCTATTTGCTAAGTAATAAAACTGCCCTGCCAAAATATTGGCAGGGCAGGCATCAGCGGATGTTTTGAATAGATTTTAGGCAGCTACCGGCAGGTCAAGTTCGCTGTTGCGACGGCGCAACTTGGCGGCCTGACGCTTGGCTAGCTGCTTCATGTAAGCACGCTTAACAGTGACAACCGTGTATACGCCCACTGCCAGGAAGAACAGGTTGGCTACAGCTGAAGGCCAAGCGTTTACGTAGGCGCAGTTGATAATCAGCAAAATCGCGCCCGACATGTTCAGGGCGTTGTACTTTAGGGAATCGCCAGCCCACACGCCGCGCGCCACTAGGAAGTAGGCGGCTACAAGAGCTAGGGAACCGATCCAGCCGATAACGGCGACGCTGATGTCAACAAGGGAAGTCACGCAGATATTTTTACGCGCTTTTAAAGTGAAGATCAATTAAATAAAAACGCATTGGGTATGTAGAATTACTTCATGCAGTTGGATCCGCGACGCATGGCTATTCTGCTGGCTGTATATCGTAACGGTGGAATTGTGGCCGCCTCAGATACTTTGCGTATTTCCCCCAGTGCTATTTCGCAGCAGATCAGGCTATTAGAGAAAGAAGCTGGGGTACAGCTGCTAGAGCGCACACCTCGCGGTGCACAATTAACCAGTGCCGGCCGGCTGTTAACTGATGCCGCAGAACGCATAGAGGCTGAAATCACAGGTGCCCAGCGCGAGCTTTTAGCCTCCAGTGGTCAAAGTGTGACCGGTATGGTGCGGGTGGGCTCATTCCAAACCGGTATTTTGGCGCTGCTGCTGCCGGTGCGTGAACAGATAAACCAGCTGCATCCAGGTATTGAACTACGTATCTATGAGCTCGATGATGCAGTTTCTCGCCGGCGCCTGCGCAGCGGCGAGCTAGACATGATGCTGCTAGAGGCAGATGAATCAATTACTTTCACCCCCACCAGCTCCACCAAAGACATCCCCCTAACCTCAGATCCCTGGGTGTTGGCAGTACCCCCGCATCACCCTGTACCGGCCTCACTTAGCGAGCTAACTAAACTCAACTGGCTGGATATGGATATTTCGACGGCGGGCGGCGCGGCCATGCGCCGGCTAGAGGGGGCCCTAGGGCACCGTTTTAACTCCACCCACGAAATCAACGACTACTCCACAGGGCTGACCATGGTGGCGCAAGGCTTGGGCTACTGCCTAGTGCCTCAACTGGCTCTAGGAAGTTTCCCCGCGCCCGCCGGAGTTGTCCTGCACCACCTAACTGGACTGGGCGGACGCAAAGTGGTGCTGCGCCATCGGGCCACCCGCCTAGAACCAGACGCCGCCGCCAGTGAAGTAATCCGCCTACTAACGGCGAAAGGACACTGACGACGGCGCCTAAAGCTAGGCTCAGTAGCTTTTGATCAGGAAGTGGCTACAGCTCCGGTAAGTACCAGCACCACAATCACCGCACCCAAAATCACACGGTAGATCAAGAATGAGGTGAACTTGTTGGAAGAGACAAACTTGAGCAGCCAGGCGATAGTGGCATAAGCGACAATACCCGAAACCACGGTACCCAAAATGGTGGGGCCCCAACCAATGTCAGCAGAGATATCTTCACTGGCGGTAACGGCTTCCAGTAAACCTGCGGCCACCAGTGCCGGAATACCCATGAAGAAAGACAGACGAGTAGCGGTTACGCGGTCAAAACCACGGAACAAGCCCGCGCTGATGGTGGCGCCAGAGCGAGAAATACCCGGGAAAATCGGGGCCAAAGCCTGGAACAGACCAATGATCAGCGCGTCCATAATGGTCACCTGGTTCATGGAACGGTCCAGGTTCTTCTTACGGTCAGCCAGCCACATCACCAGTGACCACACCACTAGCGCGCCAGCAATAATCCACAGGCTACGCGAAGTGGTCTCAATGAAGTTCTTCAGTGCCAGGCCCAGCACAGCCACCGGGATGGAGCCCACAATAATGCCCCAACCCAGGGTGTAGTCGGGGTCAGCGCGGTGCTCCTTGTCGCGCAGGCCGCGAATCCAGGCAGTAGCAATGCGTACGATGTCAGACCAGAAATAAACTACGGCAGCGAGGATCGCGCCAATCTGGATGATAGCGGTAAACGCGGTCATACCAGCAGAGTTGATCTGGTAGCCCAGCAGTTTTTCCACGATGTTGAGGTGTCCGGTGGAAGACACCGGTAGGAATTCGGTGATGCCCTCAATCACGCCTAGGATGATGGCGTCGATCCAGTTCATGTAAAGGTCCCTCTGGTCAGATAAATATTTGCTTAGGTAACTCTAGCGTGCTTCCAGCGTTATAGCCGTGGCCTTGATAACTGCAAACAGACTAGTGCCCACCTGGATGCCTAATTCTGCAATGGCGGCGGCGGTTAGGCGGGTGCGTAAACGCTGCCCATCAGCTAGGCGCAAGGACAAACTTACTACCGCTCCGTCGCCATCCAAACTGCTAACGCTCACCGGGATAACGTTACGCGGCGAACCTTTAGGTTGCTGTGGGTAAAGCGCAATGGCGTCAGGGTTAATAAGTGCTACCGCCTTAGCACCCACCTGCCAGGGGGGCTGGCCGTCGTTAGCTTGAGGCCACTGGGACAGGCGCAGACTCAGACCCTGGCCAAGCTTGAGCTGCGGGGTGGCCTCATCCCCAGCCAAAGTGCCGTTTAGCAGGCTGGCTCCCGTCAAATTAGCCACAAACTCGGTGCTGGGGGTGGAAAGGATTTCGGTGGTGGGGCCTTGGGTGATCAGTTTCCCGGCGTCCATGACAGCGACGGCGTCACTAAGGGAGGCAATATCTACCAGGTCGTGGCTGACCATCACTACGGTGATAGCACGCGCCTTGGCGCGCTCGCGTAGCAGGGCGCGCATCTGGGAGCGGGAGGGCACATCCAGGGCTGCCATGGGTTCATCTAGCACCAGTACTTGGGGACTGGTGGCCAGGGCGCGGGCTAAAGCTACCCGGGCGGCCTGACCACCTGAAAGCTCGCCGCCTTGACGGTAGGCCAGGTGACTAGCTCCCACCGCGCACAGCTCATGCCAGGCGCGTTGGCGGGCACGACGGCGTCCTTGGCCTTGGCAGCGCGGGCCAAAAGCCACGTTGTCCAACACGCTCATATGGGTGAAAATCCCTGGGTTTTGTGCCAACAGCGCCACAGGGCGTTTGCCAGGGGATACGAAAGTGCCGTGCCAGCCGGGCTCATCTAGGGTTTTGTCAGCAATTTTTAGATAGCCCTGGGTGCGTAGCAGGCCGGCAATTATTAAACACAGGGTGGATTTACCACAGCCGTTAGGGCCAATCAGAGTCAGAAACTGGCCGGGGCGAACCTCTAAGTGGGCATTATCAATTGAGCGTTCAGGCAGCTTAGCCACCAGCTCAACGCTAGAACCAGGTTCGGTGGGGTAAGCCGGCTGGATGTGTGCACTACTGGAGGCGCCAGCTGCATCAATCTTTTTGAATAGCTGACGCTCAGCCCAGGTGCGCAGGCGGTAAATCCAGCCGCCAGGCAGCGCCGTCAAGCCCACCAACAGGGCGGAAGTAACCACTAGCGCCACCGCCAGGGCCAGGGCGGTATCCGCATCCGATTCTCGCTCCAAATAGATAGCCAGCGGCATAGTGCGAGTAGTGCCCTCTAGTGAGCCCGCAAAAGTTAGCGTAGCCCCAAACTCGCCCAGCGCGCGTCCCAGCGCCAAGGCTGTGCCGCGCGCCAAGGCTGGAGCCACTAAAGGCAAAGTAATACGCGCCAACACTGTTAAAGAGCCGGCTCCCAAGGTACGCGCCATGCGTTCAGCTTGACAATCACGGCTGCGTAAAGCCGCCTCCAAAGTGACTACCAAAAACGGCATGGACACAAACACCTGGGCTAAAACCACCGCCGTCGTCGAAAAAGCGATAGAAATCCCGGCCTCTTGCAGGCTGGGGCCAAGCCAACCTCTGCGCCCGAAAGTAGCCAGCAACGCAATACCGGCCACAACCGGGGGCATAGTCATAGGCAGTACCACCACAATGCGGGCCAAACCCACTCCCGGCCACTGGTGCGCTAAAGCCAGCGCCAAAGGCACCCCCAAAATCAGGCTGACCAGGGTGGATATTAGGGCGGTGCGCAGGCTAAGCCACAGTGCGATTTGGGCACTTTCACCGCCCAAAAGGGTAGGAATTTGCCCCCAAGGCACGCGTAGCCCCACCCCGATAAGTGGCGTCACAATCGCTAAAGCGGCAATTATGCCTAAGACACGCACGCTTAGCGGAAGGCAGGACAAAGAATTATCGCTGGGGCTGCGCATGGTGGTATTTACCGGGTCCTAAATGGCCTTAACCAGGCTTTACTTGCTGGCGGCTGGGCCAAAACCGGCCTTAGCTAAAATGGCCTGACCATCCTTGGAGTTGACGTAGTCGATGAAGATCTTGGCGTCCTTGTTGTTAGCGGCAGACTTGGTGGGGGCGATCAGGTAGTGGTTGACTACGCCGTGAGAGTCGATCTTGATAGTTTCAACCTTGTCGCCGCTGGCCTTAGCGTCGGTGGTGTAAACCAGGCCGGCGTCAGCCTCACCGGTTTCCACCTTGGTGCGTACGTCAGTTACCTTCTGCTCTTCGGAGACAGGCTTGAGGGTGATACCGGTGGCTTTGGACAGCTTGAGCGTGGCCGCGCCGCAAGGCACGGCTGGGGCGCAAATAACCAGCTTGGCTTTATCTAGGGAAGCGTCCAGGCCGGTTACTTTAGCAGGGTTACCCTTGGGAACAATCAGGGTTAGCACGTTGGTGGCAAACTCACTGGGGGCGCTCACCACACCTGCCTTGACGGCGTCGTTCATGGTGGATTTGTTGGCGGTGGCCAGAACCTGGGCATCGGCGCCATTGCTGAGCTGGGAAACTAGATCCTGGCTGCCCAGGAAGGAGAACTTAACTTTCAGGCCCGGATTAGCGGCCTCCACCTTCTTACCAATCTCAGTGTAGGTTTCCTTCAGCGAAGCAGCCGCAAACACGGTGATAGTGCGCTCACTAGCAGCGCTGGTGCCGGCAGAAGAACTGGGGGCGCTAGCGCCAGAGCAAGCGGCTAGGGCCACGGCAGCAGTAGCTGCCAGAACTGCACTGGCAACTTTACGCAGCGATGCGAACATATCTAATCTCCTTGAAACAAAGCGGGCCGATAAAAACGGCTCCACTAGGGATAATAGCGTTTTTATCGGCCCGCTAGGGTTTTGGCTAGGGGCGAGGCCCTAACTGTATGGATGGCGGCGCGGCCTAGGCGCCCTGGCCTGAGGCTCAGACGCCCGGGGCTATAGCCTAGGCGCCCTGGGAGGGAGCCTCAGCGGCAAAACCAGGCTTGGAGGCGTTGCCAGTGCCCTGAGTGTGTACCGGCTGCCAGCCGCGACGTACCGGGTCAGCCTGGATCGCAGGCTTACGTGAGCGGTAAATCACGTAGGGGCGGTTCACATAGCCCACCGGGGCGCTAACCACGTGCACCAGGCGAGTAAATGGCCAGATTGCAAACAGTAGCAGACCGGCAATCACGTGCAGCTTGAAAGACATAGGCACATCAGCCATCAGCTCCGGCTTAGGCTGCAGCACGAAAATCGAGCGCAGCCAGGGACTGATGGTTTCACGGTAGTCATAGCCCCCATGCGGCCCAAACAGCTGGGTGGTGACGGTGGCGTAAGCACCCAAACCGATCGGTAGCAGTAGCAGCACGTACATGATCTTGTCGTTAAGGGTGGTGGCCGCGCGCACGCTACCAACCACGAAACGACGGTAAAGCAGACCAACTAGGCCCACAATGGTCATTGCACCTGCCAGTGAACCCATGCTGACAGCACCCAGGTGGTACAGGTGCTCGGGCACCCCCACTGCTTCAGTCCAGCTCTTAGGAATCAGCAAACCAACAATGTGGCCCGCAGCTACAAACAAGATACCGAAGTGAAACAGCGGGGAAGACCAGCGCAAAATCGCTGACTCATGCCACTGGCTAGAGCGTGAAGTCCAGCCGTACTGGTCCTTCTTATAGCGCCAAATTAGGCCGCTAATGAGCAGTGCAAAAGCGACGTAGGGCAGGACCACCCACGCCAGTAATGCGGATGTAGACATGTTCTCCTCTTTTCGGGCGTGGATTTAGACCTGCACGGTGTCCACAGCAGGCGCCTCATTTTGGGCTGCAAGCCTGGGGGCAGTGGTTGGGAAGGGCAAAATATTGGTTACCCCCACTGTTTCGGTAGGCGGCCCGGCGTGAATCAAGGCCGCCACCCGTGCGGCAGTAGCTTCATCCACTGGCGCCAAGGTGGCGCTTAGGGCCTCAATAATTGCCGCATAGGGGCTGTGGTAGCTGCGCAGTGCCCGCAAAAGCACCTCAATGCCTTCACGATGACTGCCCAGCAAAATAGCGGCGATTTCGTCGTCGCTACGAGCTGACAGCTCCAGCACTAAAGGCAGGTAATCTGGCAGCTCATCGCTGGTTTGCTCCCAGCCGGCGCCGGCTAGGGCCTGTTTAAAGGCCAGCAGCGCGGCGCCCCGGTGACGGGTATCGCCCACGGCGTAGTAGCTCAGGTACAGGCAGCAGCGACGACGGCGGTCAAAAGTTTCCACATAGTGCTCAGCTAGGGCGCGTTGACCTAGCTGGGTGGCCGTAGCCAAAAACCGCTCCAGCGGGCCGGCTACCTGCTCAGGTAACTCAGCTAAAGCGTCACGGCAGGCCTGTAGGCGCTGGGGAAAACTCTCATCTGGATAGTCCAGCAGCAGCGAACACACCATATGGGCGGTGCGCCGCTGAGTGTCGCTTAGCGCCAAGGCGCCTACGGCAGCAGGACTCATTGGCGGGCTCCGGTGGGGGCTGGGGCACCAGGCCCGCTAGAGCCGGCGGTGCGACGTGAACGCAGACTAGGTAGCGGCAAGGACACACGTCCGCTGCGGCGCACATCGGCGCCGTGGAAGCCGCTCACATCGGTGCAGCCGCTAGCGCAGGCACTGGGGGCGCCTTCACCAAGCAGCGCGGCGACGTCGTCGCCCATAGCCTCCATGCCGCGAGGTACCTCAGGGCGGGTGGTGGGCACTACGAAACGGTCGTCGTACTTGGCGATAGCCAGCAGCCGGTACATGCGCTCTAGGTCCTGAGCCTCCATGCCTACGCTGGCAGCAATCTGCGGGTCAGGTTCCTGACCCAGGTTGCGGGCGCGCATGTGTGAACGCATAGCGGCCAGGCGGCGCAAAGTACGCTCAATCAGGTTCACGTCGCCAGCGGTAAACAGACCCGCCAGGTACTCCATAGGAATACGCATGTCGGCTACGGCGCTTAGTAGCACACGGTGATCTTCAGCGTCAAAGCCGGCGTTAGCCACCTCATCAACCACCGGGCTGAGCGGGGGTACATACCAAACCATGGGCATGGTGCGGTATTCGGGGTGGATAGGCAAAGCCACCTCATAGGTGTTGATCAGATCCCAGATGGGGGAGGACTTAGCCGCCTCAATCCAGGTGTCCGGAATGCCGCTGGCACGGGCGCCAGCCACCACCTGCGGGTCACGTGGGTCGAGCATGATTGAACGCTGCGCCATGTACAGATCCTGGGGGTCTTCCACCGCAGCGGCCTGCGATACGCGGTCAGCATCGTAGAAGATAACACCCAGGTAGCGCAGACGCCCCACACAGGTCTCTGAGCAGATCGTGGGTTGACCTGCCTCCAGGCGCGGGTAGCACAGAGTGCACTTTTCAGCCTTACCGCTGGAGTGGTTGAAGTACACCTTCTTGTAGGGGCAGGCGGACACGCACATGCGCCAACCACGGCAAGCATCCTGATCTACCAGCACAATGCCGTCCTCAGTGCGCTTATACATGGCGCCCGAGGGGCAGGCAGACACACAGGTGGGGTTGAGGCAGTGCTCGCAGATACGCGGCAGGTAGAACATGAAGGTGGACTCAATGTCCTTCTTCACGCTCATGTTCATCTGGGCCAAAACTGGGTCTTGATCCAGGGTTTCCATTGAGCCACCCAAGTTGTCATCCCAGTTGGGACCCCACTCGGGCTGGTTAATGTAGCGCCCATCTAGCTGGCTCTTGGCGCGCGCCACCGGAATGGCGGGCGAGTCCTTGGGGGCCGAGAGCAGACGGTCATACTCATAGGTCCAGGGCTCGTAGTAGTCCTCAACCGTGGGCATCTGCGGGTTGGCGAAAATATTGGCTAGGCGACGCAAACGCCCACCTGAGCGGGGCACCAGCTTGCCGTTCTTGGTGCGCTTCCAGCCGCCCTGCCACTTGTCCTGGTCCTCCCAGCCGCGCGGGTAGCCCACGCCTGGGCGGGTTTCAACATCGTTGAACCACATGTATTCGGTGCCCTCACGGTTAGTCCAGGCCTGCTTACAGGTCACTGAACAGGTGTGGCAGCCAATACATTTGTCGAGGTTCATCACCATGCAAATTTGTGCCATTACGCGCATCAGAAAGTTACCTCCTGGTTACGACGACGGCGAATCACGGTGACTTCGTCGCGCTGGTTTCCGGTGGGGCCAATGTAGTTGAAGGCATAGCTCATTTGCGCATGTCCACCCGCGAAGTGAGTGGGCTTGAGGAAGATACGCGTGAGCGAGTTGTGCGTGCCTCCACGCTTACCGCTGGTTTCCGTCAGCGGAGTGTTGATTTGGCGGTCCTGGGCGTGGTGCATAAACACCGTGCCCTCGGGGATACGGTGGGAGACCACCGCACGCGCCGCCACGATACCGTTACGGTTGACTGCCTCAATCCAGTCATTGTCTTTGACGCCGATCTTTTCCGCGTCAGCGGGGCTCATCCACACGGTTTGGCCACCGCGTCCCAGCGTGAGCATGTGCAGGTTGTCGTAGTACTGGGAGTGGATCGCCCACTTGTTGTGCGGGGTCAGGTAGCGTACGGCCACCTGCGCACTGCCGTTAGCGTCGGTGGTTACCTGGCCCAGCTCAGGTTCGCCGGCCAGGGCCGCCAGGTCTAGCGGGGGCCGGAAGATCGGCAGGGACTCACCCAGGTCACGCATCCAGTCGTGCTCCACGTAGTAGTGCATGCGGCCAGTTAGCGTGTGCCAGGGCTTGGCACGCTCAACGTTAACCACGAAGGCGCTGTAGCGTCGTCCGCCATGCTCCGAACCGGACCACTCTGGGGAGGTGATTACCGGCTGGGGCTGCTGGATAGTGTCAGCGTAGGTAATGTGACGGTCCTGGGAGCCCTCGGATAGGTCCCAAGACTTAACGCCGGTACGTTCAGACAGCTTGCGCCAGCCGTCAGTGGCGACGGCGCCGTTAGTGGTGCCCGAAAGGGTAAGTACCATCTCGGCTGCCTTCACCGCAGTGTCGACCAACGGACGCCCGGCCTGCGGGCCGCTGGGTGCCACGCCGTTCTTGTGGGCCAGGTACTCCATACCGTTACCGGCGGCGCTTAGCGGCACACCCTTAAGGGGCATACCAGCCTTTTCAACCAGTGGGCCGACCGTGTTGAACTTGTCGATGATCTGCGTGTAATCACGCTCAATCGGCACCAGCTTGGGCATGGTTACGCCCGGGATCCACTGCTTAGGCAGGTTTTCAACACTGCCGTGAGGCATGGTCAGCTCATCTGGCGTGTCGTGCATCAGCGGCGCAGCCACAATATCGGTCTGTGTGCCCAGGTACTTGACTGCCATCTGGGAAACCAGCTGCGCCAAGGACTGGAACACCTGGAAGTCAGTGCGTGCCTCCCAAGGCGGGTTGATAGCCGCATTGAAAGAGTGGATATAAGGGTGCATGTCCGTAGAGGACAGGTCTTCCTTCTCATACCAGGTAGCTGCCGGCAGTACGACGTCAGAGTGCAAGGTGGTGGAGGTATTACGGAAGTCCGCAGTCCACATCAGATCCAGCTTGCCCGTAGCCGCCTGCTCGTCCCACTGCATGGTCTTGGGACGCAAGTTCTCCGGGGTTTCATCAATGTTTACGTCATTGCCGGTACCCAGCATGTGACGCAGGAAGAACTCGGTGCCCTTAGCGGAAGAACCCAGCAGGTTGGTGCGCCAGTTAGCCAGAATGCGCGGGAAGTTCTCAGGGCGAGAAGGGGCTTCGCAAGCAAAATGCAGCTTGCCAGCCTCAAGCTCACGCACGATGTATTCCTTAACATCCATGCCCTCTTCACGTGCCTGCTGCGTCAGTAGCAGCGGGTTACGGTCAAAGGTTGGGTAGGAGGGCATCCAGCCGCGCTTCATGGATTCCACCATGAAGTCCGCGTTGGACTTACCCACCATAGAGCCGGGGTGTACTGGGGAGGCGATGCGGTCAGCCTGAGTGCGGTCATAGCGCCACTGCTCAGTGGTTAGGTACCAAAAAGCGGTGGTGATCATTTGACGGGCTGGACGCTGCCAGTCCAGGGCGAAAGCAAACTGGCTCCAACCCGCAATCGGACGCACCTTTTCCTGACCCACATAGTGGGCCCAGCCGCCACCGTTAACACCCTGAGTGGCGCACATGGAGGTCAGCGCCAAAATGGTGCGGTAGATAGCGTCAGCGTGGAAGTAGTGGTTAATGCCCGCGCCCATAACAATCATGGAGCGGCCCTTAGATTCAATGGCGTTAGTGGCAAAGTCACGAGCTACACGAATCAGGGCGTTAGCGTTAAGACCACTCATCTCCTGCGCCCAAGCCGGGGTGGCCGGTACGGAAGAGTCCTCATAGCCGCTAGGCCACTGGCCCGGCAGGCCTTCACGCTCAACCGCATACTGGGCTAGCAGCAGGTCATAGACAGTAGTGACCAGGGTGTCACCCACACGCAAGGTGGGCACACCATAGTTGACCACGCCGCCACCGGCCGTGCCCGTGGGGGTGGTGGAGCTGGGCAGGTCAAAACGCGGCAGGCTAACCAACTGGGGCTTCCAGTTGGCCACATCCATGGCGCTCATAACCGGGTCTACACCCTCAAGCTTGAGGTTCCACTTGCCCTTACCGCCAGGACCAAAACGGTCAGCCAAGGTACCGCCCGGGTCAGCCGGGCCGCGCTTGGCATCCCACACCAAGGTGCGGTAGTCGGGGTTTTCCAGCTTAGCTAGGTGCTCATAGCCGGGCAGATCTTTAACATCTGCGGCGGTTAGGAACTGGCCGGGCACATACCCCTGCTCAGTCTTTTCCAGCTTGATCAAGAAAGGAGAGTCAGTGTGTCGACGCATGTAGTCAAGGAAGAACGGCTCACGGCGAGCTACGTGGAATTCCTTGAGGATTACGTGCCCCATAGCCTGGGCCACGGCGCCGTCGGTACCGGTAGCAACCTTTAGCCACTGGTCAGCGAACTTAGTGTTGTCCGCATAGTCGGGGGAAACCGCAATTACCTTCTGGCCGTGGTAGCGGGCCTCGGCCATAAAGTGCGCGTCAGGGGTACGCGTCAGCGGAATATTAGAACCCCACATGATCAGGTACTGAGAGTTGTACCAGTCACCGGATTCGGGCACATCCGTCTGGTCACCAAACACCTGCGGGCTGGCCGGGGGCAGGTCCGCATACCAGTCATAGAAGGAAAGCATGGTGGCACCAATTAGCTCGTGGAAACGCGAACCAGCGCCGTAGGAAATCATCGACATAGCCGGGATAACCGAGAAACCGGCAATACGGTCCGGGCCCCACTGGCGGATAGTGTGCACATGCGCAGCAGCGATTAGCTCCAGAGCCTCATCCCAGCTCACGCGCACCATGCCACCGCGACCACGGGCGCTCTTATAAGCGCTGGCAATGGCCGGATCGCTAACTACCTGCTCCCAGGCGGCGACGGCGTCGCCATTGCAACGCTGCTTAGCCTCACGGTAAGGGTCCAGCAGCGCTGAGCGAATGTAGGGGTAACGGATACGGGTGGGCGAGTAGGTGTACCAGGAGAAAGCCGCCCCACGCGGGCAACCGCGCGGCTCATACTCTGGCATGTCGGGGCCGGTGGTGGGGTAGTCGGTAGCCTGCTGTTCCCAGGTAATGATCCCGTCAGAGACCATTACCTCCCACGAACACGAACCGGTGCAGTTAACCCCGTGCGTGGAGCGCACAACTTTGTCGTGCTTCCAGCGCTCGCGGTAGAACACATCCGCGTCGCGGCCACCGGTTAGAAATAGGCGGCGTGCGTCGTCGCTAACCTGGCCTTTACGCAGGTAGCCACCCATTTTTAGCAGGCTAGGCAGGGACTCAGTGTCCGGTGCCTTGCTGGCTGAATCGGTCATGGTTAATTCCTTCAAATTTTTCTGACGCCGGCTGTAGCTGGCGTGAGTTGGTCTTAGAAACGGCCGAGGCCGCGCTTGGGATCAGCCCGGGAAGGGAGCACCCTTACGGGCGTACTGACGCCAGCACAGAGCTGAAGCGAGCACGCAGAACACGGCGCAGGCCAGGAAGAAGACCCAGGGGGCGACGGCGGTTAGGGCCATACCAATCAGGAAGGGGCCTAGCGAAGCGATGGCAGAGGTGAAGCCGATGGCGCCACCAGCCTGACGGGCCGGCATGATCATGGGCATCTGCTTGAAGGTACCGGCGTTACCGAAACCAGAGAACAGGAACATGGTCAGCATCAGGCCCAGGAACAGGTAGAAGTCGTTCCAGCCGGTGGGGTTGTAAAGCACCCAGGCGGTAGCGGCCAGGGTTACGGCCATGCCGACGCCAGAAATGAAGGTCCAGATGGCCCCGCCCATACGGTCGCAGAAGGGACCCCAGGACATACGGATAAGTGAACCGATTAGCGGGCCTAGGAAGGCGAAGGTCGCGCCCAGTACAGGCAGGCCCAGCGAGGAGGCGCGGCCGAACTGGTTGTTGATTAGCAGACCAAATACGGCAGAGAAACCTGAGAACAGACCGAAGGTCATCACGTAGAGGATGGTCATGTACCAGGTGTTGGGGTTGGAGAAGATGTCTAGCTGCTGCTTGATGTTGGCCTTTACGGGCACATCACGCAGGTAGATGAAAGCTAGAGCGGCGGCCACCAAGCACCAGGGCACAAAGAAGATGGCGGCGTTGTAAACCCAAATGTGCTCGCCGGTGTGGGTGCGCTGGGGCGCCAGCCAGGTCAGACCGAAAAGACCGAAGCCCATCAGCACAGGACCAACAAGCAGAATGACGGACATGCCGAGGTTGCCGATGCCGCCCTGCAGGCCGAGCGCCGTGCCGGCGAGGCGCTTGGGGAAGAAGTAGCCGGTGGAGGACATGTAGCCGGAGAACGCGCCACCGCCGATTCCACACATGAAGGCGAGGGTCAGCAGGACCCAGTAGGGAGTCTGGTTGCTTTGTACGGCGAAGAACCAGCCCAGCATGGGTAGCGCACATAGCAAAGAGGTCAGACCTACCAGTTTGCGGGTACCAATTAGCGGCGGCAGGAACATGTAAACCAGACGCAGCAGACCACAAGAAAGTCCCGGCAGGGCGGTTAGCCAGTAAAGCTGGGACTTGCTTAGGTGGAAGCCTAGAAGGGTTAGTTTCGGAGCGATAGCGCTGGGTAGGAACCAAACGCAGAAAGCTAGGATCAATGAGTAAGTGGTGATGGCGAGGGTGCGCCAAGCAATGGATGAACTCCATTTATTGGGGTCTTGGGGGTCCCAACCTTTAAGGGTGGTGCCGGTAACTTCCAATTCGGACACGGATACTCCTGCGTTCGTTGCTACTAGTCCCTGTAATTGTTTCGGATTTTAACGGGCTAATTAAATTGGCTGCTATGCAAGCTTTAAATCCGCATAAAATCAAGGAAAACTACTAGGCTTAAAGGGCGAGTGTGTCCGAGTTACGTCACGCCGGTGTGGCGAAAATAGGTCTTGGATCACCTTTTGTCTGTATCTAGTCTGAGTGTGGGCTTAAGCTGAGTGCATGGAACCGATTAAGCAAAAGGGCTTTCACAAGCTCCCCGAGCCGGTAAAAGGCGCGGTAATTACTGTTTCTGATCGTTGCTATGCGGGCACGCGCGAGGATGCTTCAGGCCCCTTGGCCGCCAAACTGCTGGCTGACTATGACGTGATTGTGAATGAAGTAAAGCTGATTCCTGACGGCATTGAGGAGGTCACCCAGGCTTTACGTGAGGCAATTGCGGCTGGGGCGCGGGTAATTCTTACTACCGGGGGTACTGGGGTAACTCCGCGCGACCTGACCCCGGAAGGCACAGCGCCGCTGCTGGCAGTGCGTTTGGATGGGTTGGCTGAGCAGGTGCGCGCCTATGGGCTGGCTAAAACTCCACTAGCTAGTTTGTCTCGCGGCTTGGTGGGGGTTACTTCCCGTGGGGCCGACGGCGTCCTGATTGTTAACGCTCCCGGCTCGCGTGGCGGGGTTAAGGACACTGTGGAAGTTATTGGTCCGCTAGTGCCGCATGTGCTTGAGCAGCTAGGCGGCGGCGACCACTAAACGGTGCCCACTAAAGCTGGGCTGCAAAGTTTTCCACGTCACCTAGGGTGTCTAGGTCTGTGGCCAGCCAGGTAATTGGACAGGTAGTTAGGTCAAGGCCGGCCAGGGCGCGTTTGACGCTGATGTCACGTAGTCCCTGGCCGCCTGGGGCGACGGCGCCACGCAGTTTTTCAGTGCAGTACAGCCCCACCAGTAGCTGCCTATATCCCTGGTGATAGGCCACGGCGCCGTCGTGAATCAAAGCGTTAGCTAGAGCCGGCAGGCAGCGGGCGGCCAGGGGAGCGTCACAGCTTAGTAGCAGCGTTAGTTCCTTAGCGGGGCGTAAACAGGCTAAACCTGCCTCAATCCCGGCCACCGGCCCACCCAGGGGTGGGTCTTCCAAGCTGCGTTGCACCCCGGGCGGTAACTGCACGCTGGGCGGGGCCACCACAGTTATGGCAGTGATTTGCTGTGCGGCTAGATCATCAAGTAGGTAGTCGAGCATACGCTTGCCCTTGATGGGCACGTCCGCCTTAGAAATTCCGCCCATGCGCCTGGCGGTACCGCCAGCCAAAATCACTGCCTGCACTCGGGGTGCCAAATCAGGGTTAGCTGAAGCAAGGCCCGCCGCTGAAACTGGGCTAGCTGTTGCAGCAGGCCAAGTAGCAGAGCTGGCTGCTAATGGCGACAAGGAAGCCGAACTTGACAATGTCTAGCTTTCTGGGGTGGTGGGCGTGGCAGCTGTCTGGCTTGCAGGCTCGACAACTGACGGCGCGCTTTCGGTGGAGGCGGCGCTCGCAGTGGCAGTGGCGTTTAGGTCTGCGCGGGTCCATGTACCTGAGCGGCCCCCGGATTTAGCGGTGATATAGGCGTAGTCGATGGCAGCTGAGCGGTCCACGCCCTTAACCATGTCTACCACGGCCAAAGCCGCCACAGTAACCGCCGTAAGCGCTTCCATCTCCACCCCGGTGCGATCTGCGGTGCGCACGGTAGCTTTTAGCAGTACCCCGGCGTCGGTGATTTGCGGGTCCACACTCGCCCCATGCACCCCGATCACATGGGCCAGGGGTAGTAGCTCAGGCACCTTTTTGGTGGCGGCAATACCGGCAATGCGGGCCACCGCCAACACGTCCCCCTTGGGTACGCGCCCCTCGCGCAAAGCCGCAACCACCTGCGGCGAGCAGCTAACTAAAGCCTCGGCGCTAGCGCTACGTACAGTTGGAGTTTTGGCAGTCACGTCCACCATGCGCGCGGCGCCGGCAGAGTCTAGGTGGGTAAATTCAAGGCTCATAGTTACTTCTCGTTTCCACTTGCCGGCTTGCTGGGGGCCAGGGCATGGTTATTGGGGGCGACGGCGTCGCAGTTGTCTGTCTTGGCAGGGGCAGTAGTGCAGCAAGGGCCGCTGGGAGTGCTAGGGGCGACGTCGGTTGGGGCGCCGGGTCCTAGCTGCCAAGTTGGGGTCAGGCTGAGTAAACGTAAAGGCTGGCCCACTTCCACTGCCTCAACTTCGCCAGGTACCACCGCTAAAGCTTGCGCCAAATGCAGCGAACCAATCAGATGCGAGCCAGAACCCAGCCGGTGTGAAGGCGTGGCCACTGCCTGACCCTGCTCATTCCAGTGCAAATGCACCGGCACATGCTGGCGCCTACCGGCAGGGCTGCGCCAAGACGCCCCGGCCACGCCCTGGCCCCAAGCCAGCACCTGGGTGCGCCCATCTAAAGCAGCCAGTACCGGCACCACAATCAGAGTGAAACACACCAACACACTTACCGGGTTGCCCGGCAGGCACACTAGCGGCACCTGTCGCTGCCCGTCAGCAATAGTGCCGTGACCTTGGGGTTTACCCGGCTGTAGGGCTAGCTTGTCGAAACTTAAATTGATGCCATCTACTGCCTGATCAGCTAGGGCCTTAAGCGGGTCGAAAGCTCCGGCGCTGACCCCGCCACTGGTCACCACTAGATCAGCCTGGCTGGCAGCTTCACGTAGGGCGCGCACCAGATTGTCAGGATTGTCATCCACACGCATGGTGCAAACACATTGAGCGCCCCAGCGTTCACACAGGGCAGCTAGCATCAGGCCATTAGAGTCAGGGATCATGCCGGGCTCTAGGGGGCGTCCGGGTTCGGTTAGTTCAGAGCCGGTGCTGATAACTGCTACGCGTGGTTTGGGGCGTACCGCTAAGGTTCCGTGTCCAGTGGCGACGGCGGCCGCCAGTTGAGGTGCTTCCAGGCGGGTTCCAGCCGGCAAAACTGGCTCACCCAGGCCGGTGTCTTCACCAGCGCGGCGGATATGACGCCCCAGCGTTGGGGCCTGATAAATCTTTACCTGATCAGGTAGGGGAGCGGCGCCAGCGGCCTGGTCGGTTAACTCCACTTGCACCACTGCGTTGGCGCCGGGTGGGATGGCCGCCCCGGTCATGATGCGCATGGCAGTGCCTTCAGGTAGCGGGGCTGGGTTAGCGCCCGCTGCCACATCCCCGCTTACTGGTAGGCAAACCGGGGTTTGCTCACTTGCCTGAGCTACTTCACTGGCCCGCACGGCGTAACCATCCATAGCTGAATTAGTCCACGGCGGCACCGGCGCTAAGGCAGTAATTGACTTGGCCAGCACCTTACCGGTGCAGGCGGCAATAGGTTGCTCGCTTATAGGCAGGGCGTCAATGCCCGCCGTGAGGGTAGCAATGTAGTCGTCAACGTCGCGCATAGTCTTTAGGGTAGCGGCTGCCAGTCGATAGTGTCCCAACGCGCGGCGGCGGCGTCGGCTATAAGTAGGCGCCCAAATAAGCCCGTGCCGGTGTGGGTTAGGAATTTAATGGCCTCATTAGCCATTACTGAGCCGCACTGGCCCACCACCGCGCCTAGCACCCCGCTAACATCTGCCGGATCTACCAGGCCAGCCTGTGGGGGAGCGGGGTAGAGGTCACGCAGTTGGCTAGGCGCATAGCCGGCGCGAGTGGGCCGCGACCAGAACCCGGCCACCTGGAACACCTGGGCCACCACTGTGCCCCAAATCAGGGGTACCCCGGCGCGGGCGGCGGCGTCGGCCAAAGCATATTTGGAACTAAATGAGTCGGTGCAGTCCAGCACCAGATCGTAGCTGGCCAGTAGGGCGTCGTCGCGCTCATCTACAGCCAGGCGCCGGTGGTAAGGCTCTAGCTTCACTTCACTAGCTAGGCGGGTGAGGTAGTCAATGGCCGAATCAACCTTGTGGCGGCCAATATCGCTGGGGCTATGGATCACCTGCCGGTTTAGGTTGGTGGGCTCTACCAGGTCGTCGTCGGCAAAACCGAGCGTGCCCACAGCGCCGCTAGCTAAGTAAGTAAGCACTGGTGAACCCAGCCCGCCACAACCAACTACCAGCACTCGCGACTTTTGCAGCAGATCAACTCCCGCATCTGTCAGCACGCTAGCGGTGCGCTGGTGACGAGTGGCACGATAGCGAGAATTCAAAATTTCCACCTAAATGAAACGTTAATATTAGTGTTAAATCTGGTTGTTTTTAGAAGGGAAAGCCAATGGCTAAGGTGATTGCGGCTCAAGTGACCCAAAGTGCTGTTGATGTAAACGCACTGGCCCAAGCGGTTGGGGATGCGGGGGCCGGGGCTACCGTCACTTTTGCCGGGGTGGTGCGCAATCACGACGGCGGACGGGCAGTTGATCGGCTCGAATACAGCGCTCACCCCATCGCCACCCAGGTGGTTGAGGAAATTGCCGCCGAGATTAGTGCGCGCCCCGGGCTGCGGGCGCTAGCCATTGTGCACCGGGTAGGTAACCTGGCTATCGGTGACGTGGCGCTAGGTGTGGCCGTAAGCGCTGATCACCGCCGTGAAGCTTTTGAAGCCTGCGCTGACGCCGTGGACCTGGTTAAAGCCAAACTGCCGATGTGGAAGTTACAGGCCTACAGTGACGGCGCTCAGGAGTGGAGCAACTGCCCCTAAGCGCCCGCGAGGTCTGCAGCTACCCGGCGGCGTGGCTGCCCGGCGACCGGCGCGTCCCTGGGGCGCTTAAGCTCACCCGGCGCTCAGCCCACCTGGCGGCTCAGCCTCCGGCAAAGGGCGGTAGCACATCCAAATTGATGCCCTCATCTAGAACGCTGTTGCGATCGGTGACGGGGCGCGAGTTAATCAGATAGCTACTAGCCGCCAGCACTCGGGCCAGCTCATCGCTGCGCTGTGAAAGCTGGGCCAGTAGCTGCTCTAGCGTAGTGCTGGGGCTAATCTCAACAGATTCACTGGTGGTGGCCGCAGCTTGGGCGGCCCCAGCGAAGTAACGCACAGTTATTTGCATGGTTTCCTTGTAAATTTTTTAGCTGTAGCGGATTTAGCCGCCGATAGTGGACATTGAGCGGCGCGTTAGATTTAGCGGCTGCGCATTAGGGCCGGCGTCACGCCCATGAGCTAGGGGCTTAAACCAGGTGGCTTGCTGCCAGGTGCTAGCAATTTCTTCATCGCTGGCCCCGCCGCGTAGCAAAGCCCGCAGATCTGTCTCTGCCTGCGCAAATAGGCAGGTCATTAGCTGGCCGTCAGCGGTTAGGCGGGTGCGGTCGCAGTCATCGCAAAATGGCCTGGTAATTGAGGCAATAATGCCCACGGTGCCGCCGGGGCGTGTGGCGGTGGGGGCCACCTGCCATAGCTGGGCTGGGCGCCGGTCAGGGCGGCCCAACTCGGTTAGTTCGAAGCCGTTAGCTGCAAAAATATCCAAAATCCTTTGGGCACTAACGATTGCCTGGCGACTCCAAGCCTGCGCACCTAGTGGCATGTGCTCAATAAAACGCAGCTGCCAGCCTTCACGCAGGCTCTTATCCAGCAGGCTTGGTGCTACCTGCTCGATTGTGTCCGCCATGGCTACGGCATTGACCTTAATTGGGTTTAATCCCGCCATTGCAGCCGCCTGGATACCACGCAGGGCATCAGCAAAGCGGTCGCGGCGAGTAATAGTGGCGTAGACACTGGCGTCAATAGAATCCAGCGAAACATTAACCCGATCTAGCCCGGCGCTGCGCAGCTGGGCTGCGCGCCGATCCAGGCCTAAGCCATTAGTGGTAAGGGCCAGATCGGGCTTAACGCCAGCGTGAGTGCGCAGTCGGGCTAGGGCTGCCACCAGCTGCTCTAAATCACGCCGCAGTAGTGGCTCGCCGCCGGTAATGCGGATGCGTTCAATGCCTAAGCGTTCCACCCCAATGCGCGCTAAGCGCACCAGTTCCTCAAGGCTTAGTAGCTGCTCATTTTTTAGCCACTCAAGGCCCTGCGCAGGCATGCAATAGGTGCAGCGCAGATTGCATTTATCGGTAATAGATAAACGCAAATCTCTGGCCCGGCGACCATAGCGGTCAACCAGCTGCCCACCCGCCTCGGCGCCAGGGGCGCGTAGGGCGGGTGGGGCAGTGGCTAAGCTGGGAGCGCTCACAGTGGTTTATGACCTTTAGTCGGTGCGGTGAATTAGCGCGGCGAATGAGTTAGGCAGTGCGCAGTCTTTAGGCAGTACGGCGGATGGCTACGATAGCGCCGTCGTCGCCCTCATAAACCAGCTCATAGCTGAAGTCGCCGGGAATCTGGGAGTCAATCTGCATCAGCAGCGGGCGCGGTACGTGCGGGGCAAACAGCTCCATGCCCTCACCCGGAGCCAGGGAGGCCACTGCACCCAAAATGGCGGCGTGGCGTAGCTTGGGCGGGAAGGGGCGGGCGTCTAGACGCGGCAGTTCATCTTGCACGGAGCTGCAGCCGCAGCCACAGCCGCCGTGGCCCTGGCTGGAAACGTCGGTAACAGGGATCTGGTTCTGGCTCATTGGAGTCCTTAAAAGTTTTGAGTTGTTGTGATCGGGGCGGGCAATGGGACGAAAGTATCTGTAACTAGCATAGATTGCCAGCCCACTAGAAATATTATTACGGTTTTAACTATGAAAAATAAGTCGGCTACCCCCAAGGCCGCCAACAGCGAAAAACGCGCTGCCCTGGCGCCGCGTTACCTGGCTTTATTGTTAGGTGGCGTTTGCGTAATGGCTGGGCTCGACGCCGCCCTGCTGCGGCTAAACCTGCCCGCTCCCGTCACCGGGGCGCACCTGGCTGCGCTACATGGGCCGCTGATGCTGGCAGGCTTCTTGGGCACCGTTATCAGCCTAGAGCGGGCCGTGGCCGCGCGTAGGCGCTGGGCTTGGGTGGCCCCCTATGCACATGCGGCCGGTATGTTAGCGCTGCTGGCCGGGGCCCCAAGCGCGGTAGGTAAAGGGCTGTTGCTAGTGGGGGCGCTCGGCCTAGACGCCGTCTACCTATATATTTTGCGCACCCGCGCCGGGGCCGTGGCCACCCAAATCGAAGCCCTAGGGGCGCTCAGCCTCACGTTGGGCACCTGGCTGTGGCTAATGGATAAACCCCTTGAAACCGTGGCCACGCTCTGGCTGGAATTTCTGATTTTCACCATTATCGGCGAGCGCCTAGAACTAGCCCGCGTAGCTTTTATCGGCAAAGTTGAGGGCCGGGTTTTGGGCCTGTGCCTAGCGGTGCTCTCATTTAGCGCCCTGTCCCTGGTGTGGGGGCCAGCCCAAATCTTGGCGGCCGCAGCCCTGCTAGCCCTAGCGCTCATAATGGGCTACCACGATGTAGCTCGTCGCACTGTGCGCGGGGGCGGCCAAGTGCGTTTTGCTGGGGCTGCCATGCTAAGTGGCTACTTTTGGCTGGCCGTCAGTGCCACGGTCTGGTGCCTTTACGGTTTTAATGGGGCTGCCTACGACGTCGTCATCCACACAGTCACAATCGGTTACGCCCTCTCAATGGTGATGGCCCACGCCTCCATTATTTTGCCCGGGGTGCTGCACCGCCGCCTGCCCTACCACCCGCTTATGTATCTGCCCCTTGGCGCTCTGCATGGCGGCCTGATTGTAAGGGTATTAACCGCTAACCTTGGTGGCCTATCCTGGCAGGTAGGTGGAGCTGTTTCCATCGCCGCAATAGTGCTGTTCCTACTTATCGCAGTTACCCGGGCGGTAACTGCCAAATAGTCCGATTATGCCCAGCTAAGCAACCAAGCTCCTCGCTTCCAACCCCGCATCGCTACCAAGAAAACTGCCATGGAAATCACCCAGCCCCCAGCCAAAAGCCCCCAACCCCGACCGCATCGGCGCACCACCCAGATAAAACGCAACGCCGTGGTGGTGGCTTGGATTTTTACTGCCCTGGTGCTGCTAGCTGGCAAATACGCCCAGCTGTGGCCCAATCTAGATGCTTGGGCGCCACTACATGCGGCCCTGCTGGGGGCCTTGGGTAGCGCTATCACCATTTGGAGCGCCCATTTTGCCGACACCCTCCTACACCGGCCCGCCTGGGGTGGAGCGCTGATGCTAAACGGGCGCCTAGGCCTGCACAGCGTGGGCGCCGCTCTGGTAATCACCGGGGTGTGCATTAATAGCCAGATCGTAATTGGCGTGGGGGCTAGCTGCGTGGCGGTGAGTGCGACGCTGGGCGTGGCGGCCATGGTGGTGCAAAAACGCCGTGCGGTGGCAGCCCGTATGGCGGCGCTAGTGGACTACTATATTTGCTCCCTCAGCTACCTAATGGTGGGGGCGCTGGCCGGCTGGTCTATTAAATACTTTGACTTTAAAGGGCAAGCGGCCTGGTCAAACCGCATGTATTTAGCCCATGTGCCGATCATGGTACTGGGAGTTTTGGGTATCACTGTGCTGGGCACGCTGGTGGTGCTGTGGCCTACCATGCTGCGCACCAAGATGGAGCCGGTAGCCCCGCGTCAAGCGCAACGAGCTCTGCCCGGTCTGGCTTTAGCAGTGGCGGTGATTGCCTTTTCTGGGCTGTGGCGGCCACTGGCTGGGATTGGGGCTCTGCTTTATCTGTTAAGCGCCGCCGCCGTGGTGGCGCCGCTGTGGCGTACCGGGGCGCGCAAAGGGGTAACTAACTATGCGGGCCTGTCTACCGCCGCCGCCTTGGCTTGGCTGGCCTGGTGCGTAATTCGTTTAGGCGTGGGGGTTTCTTACGCCGCTAACGACGACGCCGCCCGCGCGGTGGCCCACGGCCTGCGTTTAGCGGTGGTTAGCGGCTTTGCTCTGCAAATCTTGCTGGCAGCGCTTAGTTTCTTAACCCCGGTGATGCTTGGGGGAGGCCCGGCCATGTCGCGCCTAACCCACGCCATTATGGACCGCTACACCTGGTGGCGGATCACCACCATTAACCTGTGCCTGGCGTTAGCTTGCCTGCCGCTGCCACCTGCGGTGCGGGGCGTAACCGGTTTGAGTGCGGCCCTGGCCGGGGCTTATTTCTTTGTGGCCGCAGGCCAAGCGATTCAGGCCCGACGCAAGGGCGACACTAGCGCCGCCCCGCCCTCCACCGTCACCTTGACTAAGGCGACTAAGGCGGCCACTGCCGATGGCGCTAAAACCGGGGCAGCTAAGAACGCAAACACCGCTGCGCCCACTGGCAGCGTTAAAGCTACCAAAGCGGCTACCAAGCCGACGTCGTCGGCGTCCGGGGCTGCCCAGAGTGCAGGCGCCGCGCCAACTGCGACCGCGCAGAGTGCGGGGGCCACTGCTGCAACCCAAACCCCAGACCGACGCGGGGCACTAGCCGGGCTGGTAACTGCCGCCGTCGCCGTCGTGGCTGGCGCAAGTGCCAGCTCAAACCAAACCCCGGGCGGACTTATGGGGCTAGGCGCCGGGCAGGGCAGTGCCAGCGCTGGCGGCAGCGGCCAGGTGGTCAACGCCAACATCACCATTAAAGGCATGAGCTTTGTGCCCTCCAGTGTGGATGTGCCAGTGGGGGCGACTCTGCGTCTAACCCTGAAAAACACCGGCTCTGAAGTGCATGATTTAGTGCTGGCAACCGGGCAAACCACCGGGCGTTTAGCAGTGGGAGAGAGTAAAACCATTACGGTTAACAATGTGCGCGAGCCAATTGCTGGCTGGTGCTCGGTGGCCGGACACCGCGCCATGGGGATGGTGTTTGACGTGAAAGTGGCCGGGGTTTCCAGCAACACTAGCCACAGCGGGCACCAGCATTCGGCCAGCAGCCAAAGCGCCCAGGTGGATCTAAACTGGCAGCCGCCCAGCTACTTTAAAGCCTACGATGCACGCGCCCCACGCCCCCAGGCGGCGGGCACAGTGCACCGTCACACTCTACGCGTTAGTGAAATAACCGCCCAGGTGGGGGCCGGAGTAACCCAAAAACGCATGACCTATAACGGCGGCGTGCCAGGCCCGGTGCTACGCGGCCAGGTAGGTGACCGCTTTGAAATCACCCTGGTCAATGACGGCACCATGAGTCACTCCATTGACTTCCATGCCGGGGTGCTGGCGCCCGATAAACCCATGCGTTCAATCTCGCCGGGCCAAAGCCTGCAATACAACTTCACCGCCACCCGCAGCGGCATATGGCTCTACCACTGCTCAACTGCGCCCATGAGTGTGCACTTGGCAGCAGGTATGCATGGCGCGGTGATTATTGACCCGCCCGGGATTAGCCAGGTGGACCACGAGTTTGTGCTGATCCAGTCAGAAATCTACCTGGGCCCTGAAGGTGGGGCCATCGATGAAGCTAAAGTGGCCGCTAAAACCCCAGATCTAATGGCGTTTAACGGCATGGCTTTCCAATACAAGTACCGCCCCTTGCAGGTGGCGGTAGGCCAGCGGGTGAGGTTTTGGCTGATGGACGCTGGCCCTTCACTGCCGTGTACTTTCCACGTGGTGGGCGGCCAGTTTGACCAGGTGTTTTATGAGGGTGCCTGGACGCTGGGTGGCCCTGACCAGATCGGTTCGCGTTGGTCAGGTGGCTCGCAGGCGCTAAACCTGGGGCCCTGCCAGGGTGGCTTTGTGGAATTCGTGCCGCCACAGGCGGGCCACTACAGCTTTGTCACCCACGCTTTTGCCGACATGGAAAAAGGCGCTGTGGGTGTGCTGCAGGTGCAGTAGCTAGTCACGTGCAGTAGCTAGTCACGTGCACTAGCCGTTTAGGCGCAGTCGCAAATGCCTACCGAGCAGGTAGTTTTGTTGCGTTTTAGCTCTACCAGCCAGGCGCTAGCCAGCTGCGGGTGTAGCTTGAGCTCAGCGCTAGAAACCACCCTCACGCCGCTGGAACGCGTCAGCAGCTCAGCAATATAGGCCTCGTGAATGATGCACACCAGAGGGTGGGGCCAACCACCTTTAGCGAATGGGCAAGAGCGCAGCACTAGCTTGTTTTTGGCTAGTTCCGGCGAAAAACCCATAACCGTGAAGATGGGCCTGAGCTGGTCAATGGCGTTTTCTAGGCGCTGGTTAGCCTCAGCTAGCCCGTTGGCGTCGTCCGCCGTGTCAGCACCTGCCTCGCTTAAGTTGCTAGGCTCAGTGGCGACGGCGTCGCTGGTGACGGCATCGCTGGTTGCTACGGCTGCGCTTGCCGCTTCTGCGCTAGTGGCGACGGCGCCACTGGTGCCCTGGAAGCCGGTTTGGGCGGGTTGCGGGCAGGTTAAGCCCGCCCAGTTTTTACCTACCGCAATAGCCTGAGCCACGCCATCGCTACCTTCAGCTAAAGAAATCGCGGTAGCAGTAATAACATCCAGGTAGGTGCTTAAAATCTGGTTGGGATCCAGGGTGGTGACGCTGTAAAGCAAGGTCGGACGTCCGCGCTTACCCGTGCGCAGCGGCAGCGTGGTAACCAAGCCAGCGTTTAACAGTGCATCAAGATGCTCACGGGCAGTGTTGGGGTGCAGCTTTAAGGTTTTAGCCACCTCAGCACTGGAAATAGGCTGGCCCGCGCCCTCAACTACTTCTAAAACTCGCCTTTGCGCCGGCAACAGGCTGATTTGCGAGCGAATATCATTCAGTGATGAACGCACACTAGTTGGGTATGGAAGTGGTGAATGGGTCATGCGATGCCTCGCCAGATTGCTGGGTGGGTGGACCTTGGGCCTAGTCTACGTTACAAGTGTTTTTAAGCTTTAGTTGGATCTTGAGCATCCAAGGAGGCTGTCAGCAGGCGCCTAAAAGAATCTACCCGCCCGCAGCGAGTTTCGCGCGTGGATACATCTTGTGCTTTAGCCGCCCACTGGTCAAGTGCACAGTCAATCACTCCAGGTTCGTGGCTGCAGCCACGTGGGCACTCTTGGGCTACCTGAGCCAAATCAGCAAAGCCGCGCAAGACGTCGTCGGCGGCCACATGCGCCACCCCAAAGGAACGCACCCCGGGGGTGTCAATTACCCAGCCGCCATCGGGATTAACCACAGCCTGCAAGTTAGTGGAGGTGTGGCGACCGCGCCCAGTAACCTCATTGACATGCCCAGTTACTCGGTTAGCAGCCGGAACTAGGGCGTTAATCAGGGTGGATTTACCCACCCCAGAGTGGCCTACCAGCACCGAAACCTTACCGGCCAGGGCCTGACGCACCACCTCAATGCCGCTAATGCCACTTTCAGTGATAGTGGTTGCTAAACAACGCACCCCCAGGGGCTGATACAGGCTCAGCAGCTCGGTGGGGTCAGCTAGGTCAGATTTAGTCAGCACCAGCAGCGGCTCCATGCCGGCGTCGTAGGCGGCCACCAAATAGCGGTCAATCATACGTGGACGCGGCGGTGGATCAGCTAAAGCCGTGACCACCACCAACAAATCGGCGTTAGCCACCACCGGTTTTTGTGAGCCGGCGCTGTCTCCATCCTCAGCGCTACGTAGCAGCAGGGTGCGCCGGGGCTCAATACGCACCATACGGGCCAGAGTGTCTTTACGCCCCGACACGTCACCAACCACCGCCACTTGGTCGCCCACAACCACTTTGCCTCGGCCCAGCTCTCGGGCCTTCATGGCGGTAATATCGCCGCCGCCGTCCTCAGTTAGGGATGGGTCATCTAGGTGAATACGGTAATGGCCGCGATCAATACGGGTAACCATGCCGGTGACGGCATCAGCATGAGCCGGGCGCACCTTAGTGCGTGGACGCGAACCTTTACCGGGACGCACCCGCACGCGCGGATCATCGGTACCAATATCGCGTCTAGCCAATAGCCTCTCCTGCACTCTTAAGCATGGCGTCCCAAAGCTGGGTGAATGTGGGCATGGTTTTGGTGGTGGCACCCACATCATCCAGGCTAATTCCGGGCAAATTTAGACCCATAATAGCCGCGAAAGTTGCCATGCGGTGATCTGCGTAAGCCTCCAAGCTGGCTGGGTGCAAATCACAGGGATGGAAAATTAAATAATCCTGGCCCTCATCCACGTTCCCCCCAAGTTTGCGGGCCTGGGTGGCAATGGCCGCTAACCGGTCAGTTTCGTGACCGCGCAGGTGCCCAATACCCCAAATCTTGCTGGGCTGGCCCTGGCTGGCAGCCACTAAAGCTAGTGCCGCCATGGTGGGCACCAGCTCGCCTTCCGCGCTGGCATCACGCTCAATGCCGCGTAAGGCGCCGCTGGAGCTAACTTGCAGCGTGCCCTGATCCAGCTGCACCTGGGCGCCGAAAAGCTTAAGGATTTCCAGCCAGTTAGCCCCCACCTGGGTGGTGTGGGTGGGCCAATGCAAAATCCGCACCTGCCCGCCTGCGGCGGACACCAGCGGCGCGGCAATAAAAGGCCCCGCATTGGAAAGATCAGGTTCAATCACGCTGCGGCCCCCGCGCGGGCGCCCACTAACGCACCAGCTCAGCTGCTCGGCGTGGTAATCCTCGGGAGCCTGCACTTGCACGCCGCATTGGCGCAAGCTGGCCACACTCATCTGCAAATGCGGAACAGATACCAAAGGCTGCTTAGCGCTGACAGTTAAGCTTTGTGCCTTGGCCCCTAGGGGTAAAGCTGCCCCCAGATACAGCAGGGCAGAGACAAACTGGCTCGATTTAGAACCATCGACCTGCACCTGTAGATACTCTTGAGGGTTTAAACCAGCGCCATGAATAGTGAAAGGCAAACGCCCGCGCTGCCCATGCCACTCAAATCTGGCCCCCAACGCCTCTAGGGCGTCGGTTAGCGGCTCCATAGGCCGAGCCAAAGCCGCCTGATCGCCAGTGAAAGTCAAACTAACGCCCAGGGCCAGGGCCAGGGGCGGTACAAAGCGCATCACTGTGCCCGCCAGGCCGCAGTCAATAACCGGGGCAGGGGAGCGCTGCGCCTGCCCGCCTGCCGGTTTTTGGCCAGCAGCCAATGGGGTTACCTGTAGCAGATCACCATGCCAGGTAAAGCGAGCCCCCAAAGTCTCTAGCGCCGCGCGCATCAAGGCCGTGTCGCGGCTTTCCAGCAGACCCTCAATTTGGCTAGGGGCATCAGCCAGCGCCGCCAGTAGCAATGCGCGCGCACTTAAAGACTTAGAGCCCGGCAGTGAAACAGTGGCGTCAATCGGTTCACTTGGGGTAGGGCAGGGCCAAGCTTGCATCAGTCCTGCTCTTTGCGCCGACGGCGGCAGCAACGGCCCGGGCCATGGCCATGTCCCTGAGGCCCATGTGCGTGCCCGTGAGGCTGCTTGCCGTGCTTGTGGCACTGGCCCGGCTGACCATGATTGTGCTTGTGGCAGTGACCGTGACCGGGGTGAGAGCCATGTGCCTTGCCGTTACAGCCCTGGCCAGCGGCGTCGTCGTCGTTGGCAGCAACCCGCTTAAGCTTGCGACGCTGGCCAGCGGCCACCCCTAAAGCCAACAAACCGGCACTAAGCGCAGCTCCACGCAGCGCCGGAGTCAGCGACACCACCAGCTGCCGGCCATTGAAATAAGTGGAATTAATCAGCGTAACCGGCACATTCAAAGCCGCCAACGTATAGGCACTAGCTGCAGGGGCAATCGACAAACTCAAAGCCGTCCCCGCAACCACGCTAACCGCCCCAGTAGCCGTAGCAGCCTTTTCAACCAGCGCCACCGGCAGCGTGGTTAAACCATAGGAACCTGCATATTCCAGCAAACCTTGAGCACGCTGGGCATGTTCATCACTATTAACCACAGCATCCAAACCATCAATGATGAAAGGCACAGCCGCTAAAGGACGCAAGAAAGGTAAAAGCACGCTCATAAACCCCATTGTCTCAAATAGGCCAGCATTGCTGATAGAGAAACCCTAAACAGACGGGAATCACCACCGCCCCCAGCGCGTTTAAGCCGGCATGAAATCACGATCCACCCGGCGCGTCACGCCCGTAACCGCTAGGCTGGTAAGTGATGAGTGAACAAACAACCGAAACGGACGCGCAGCGCTCAGCACGCTTCCAGGCGGACGCTCTGCCCTACCTAGACCAGCTTTACGGGGCTGCCCTACGCATGACCCGCAACAGCTCTGACGCCGAGGACCTGGTTCAAGACACCTATATGAAAGCCTTCGCAGCTTTCAACCAGTACCAGGACGGCACCAACCTGAAAGCCTGGCTGTACCGGATTTTGACCAATACCTTCATCAACTCCTACCGCAAAAAGCAACGTCAGCCCATGCAGGCAGATTCAGACTCTGTTGAGGACTGGCAGCTGCATCGGGCCGCCAGCCACGATTCGGTAGGACTACCCAGTGCGGAAGACTTCGCCCTGGACTCTCTGCCCGACAGTGAAATCAAGTCTGCCCTGCAAGAGCTCAGCGAAGATCGCCGCCTGGCCGTGTACCTGGCGGATGTTGAAGGTTTCTCCTACAAAGAGATTGCCGAAATCATGGATACCCCGCTAGGCACGGTTATGTCGCGTTTGCACCGAGGACGCGCCCAGCTGCGCGAGTTACTAGCCGACTATGCACGTGACTACGGTTACAAGCAGAACGCTGAACCTAGCGCAGCCGCTGTGAAGGAGGAAACTCATGCCTAAAACCAACGTGAAAGGCTGTTCCTGCGCCGAGACTTTAGCGCACCTACACGCCTTTGTTGATCGCGAATGCGACGAACAACTCACCGCCCGCCTGCAGACCCACGTGGCCGGATGCTCCCACTGTAAAGCCCAGGCCGACGCCGTACGTCACCTACAGGGTCTGCTGCGCTCGCGGTGTGCTGAGCAGGCCCCGCAATCCCTGGTGGAGCGGGTACGTACCCAGCTGGCGGTGGTTAGCTCTACTTGCGCATGTACTCCTAGCCTGTGTGAATGCGGCCATGGAGGGACAGAAAGGCGCACCACTACGGTGGCTACTTCCACCAGGGTGGTTAGCGATTCGGCTGTAGCCAGCGTATCTCGCTCGGTGACCTACCGCAGTTAGCGGTGCTTGTCACTTGGTGGCATGGCGTCGAATGTGTAAAAATAGCCTAGTTATATGCCCCCTCGTGGGGTGTTAGTCCCTATTACGAGGAGGCCAGTATGTCCAAGCGCGGTCGTAAGCGTAAGGCCCGTGCCAAGGGCGGCGCTAACCACGGTAAGCGTCCCAACGCCTGAGTAAAACTTAGCGCTGAGCACCCAAGGTGCTCAGCGCTTTTTGTTTATGCGCTTGCTGGCTGCGGGGCAGCCAGTGGCAGGTGGCGCGCTCCCCGGTGTTAGCGGGGCTGGCTGGGCAGGGGCCTGCGAGCCTTAGCAAGCGTGAGCCTTAGCTTTTACAGCCCCAGCCACTGGTTCCAACCCCGGTGCAGTACCAACCAAGCCAGCAGGCCGTAACCCGCCTGGCCGGGGTAGGCGCCGTCGTTAAGCGCAATGTCAGTAAGCCACTGCTCATGCTTAACCAGCGGGGTATAGGTGTCCACGTAGGTGACATTGCGGCGGCGGCACACCTCACGGGCCGCATTGTTTAAGGCCGCCAGGGCCTTCGGGTCGGGCACAGTCAGTGGCGGCGGCCCTACCATCAGGCATTCAAGCTTTTCGTACATCACGGCGGCGTCGATGATATTGGCTAAAGCCAGGCTAGAGCGGGCAGTGCTGACATTGTGGGTAACATCTGCCACCCCAACCCCAATTACCAGTAGGTTGCGGGCGCCAGGAACAACCCGGCGGGCAGCCTCATCGCGCCAACGGTTAGACAACTGGGCGCTAACTTCCCCAGGAACGGCCAGCGTAGACCAGGAGGGGGCATCAATAACCTCTAGCGAGTTGGTGCGCGCCATAACGCGTCCCACCCAGCCCAGGGCCCGTGCATCTCCGCGACCTGTAATCAGCTCATCGCCAATGAAGATCAGGTTGATCTCACTCACGGCCAGCATCCTTCCTGCTTGGTTAGGGAAAAATCGTAGCATTGGCCCGGCCCGCAGATGCTGACCGGGCCAATACGCGCGTGTCTTTAGCGAGCAAAGCCCTACTTAGCGGGCAAAAGCCCTACTTAGCGGGCAAAAGCCTCGTCTAGGAGCAGCTTTTGCTGAGCTACGTGAGCTGCTGAAGTACCCACAGCCGGGGCGGCAGCCTCAGGGCGAGCCACCACTCGCGGCAAGCGTCCAGCCGTGATCGAGTCAGGCAGGTGCAGGGCCAACCAAGGCCAAGCGCCCTGGTTACGCGGCTCATCCTGGACCCAAACCAGCTCGGCTCCCGCAAACGGTGCCAGGGCCTCCAACAGGGCTGGCTCGTCGAGAGGATAGAGCTGCTCTAGACGCACAATGGCAGTGTGCTTATCTTCCGCGTGCTGGCGGTGGGCCAGCAGATCCCAGTAGATACGGCCTGAGCATAGCAGCACTCGATCCACCTTGTTCTCGGCGGCAGCAGCTAAAACTTCCGGATCAGTTTCACCAATGACAGTTTGCATGCCGCCGCTGATGAAGTCTTCTACCGGCGAGACGGTGGCCTTCAAACGCAGCATCTGCTTGGGGCTGATCAGGATCAAAGGCCGGTGCGGTTCACGCCGGGCCTGGTCACGCAGGGTGTGGAAGTGGTTAGCCGGGGTGGAAGGCTGTACCACGCGCATGTTGTCCTGGGCGCATAGCTGCAGGTAGCGCTCAATTCGGGCGCTAGAGTGGTCCGGGCCCTGGCCTTCCAAACCGTGCGGTAGCAGCAGGACCAAGCCAGAGCGCTGGCCCCACTTTTGCTCAGCAGAAGAGACATACTCATCAATTACGGTCTGGGCGCCATTAGCGAAGTCGCCAAACTGGCCTTCCCAAATGTTTAGACCCTCGGTGCGTTCTACTGAATAGCCGTATTCAAAGGCCATGGCCCCGTATTCGCTTAGCAGCGAGTCAATAATAGACAGCTTGGCTTGGTCGGGGGTCAGGTAGTCCAACGGGGTCCATTCTGAACCGTTGCGCTGGTCGTGCATGACGGCGTGGCGCTGGGCGAAGGTGGCACGGCGTACGTCTTCACCGGTCATGTGTACCGGTACGCCCTCCATCAGCAGCGAGCCAAAGGCCAAAAGCTCGCCAAAGCCCCAGTCAATGTCGCCTTGGCGGCTCATAGTTTGGCGCTTGCGTAACAGGTTCATCAGCTTGCTGTGTACCTGGAAGCCTTCAGGGACAGATACCTGGGCGTCACCGATACGTTCAATCACTTCACGGGCTACCGCAGTGGGCTGTGAATGTGAAGTTTCGCCAGCCTTAGGGCCACTGTAGGCAGGGGCATCAGTATTGAGGTGACCGGCACGGGCCTCGTTAAGGATGTGCTCCAGGTTGTCGCGGTAGGCGTCCAGTAGCTGCTCGCACTGTTCTTCAGTGAGATCGCCACGCCCCACCAGGTTAGTGGTGTAAACCGAGAAGGTAGAGGGCTTGCGGTCGATCAAGTTGTACATAACCGGCTGGGTCATTGAGGGGTCGTCACCCTCGTTGTGACCACGACGACGGTAGCAAACCAGGTCAATAATGACGTCCTTGTGGAATTCTTGGCGGTATTCCCAAGCCCAGCGGGCTACGCGTGCCACAGATTCGGGGGCGTCACCGTTTACGTGGAAGATCGGCACCTGTAGACCCTTAGCCAGGTCCGAGGGGTAGGTGGTGGAGCGTCCCAGCGCATTACCGGTGGTGAAACCGATCTGGTTGTTGACGATCACATGAATAGTGCCGCCGGTGTGGTAACCGGGCAGCTGGCTCATATTGAGCACTTCGTAAACCACGCCCTGGCCTGCAAATGCGGCGTCACCATGCACCAAAATCGGTAAAACATTGTAGCTGCCGTCAGCGCCGGAGCCGCTGCGGTCTAGCTTGGCGCGCACAATACCTTCCAGCACCCCATCTACTGTCTCCAGGTGGGAGGGGTTGGCGGCCAGGGAAACCTTGGTGGTCACATCATCGGTGCCGGTGAAGGTGCCGGTGGTGCCCAGGTGGTATTTGACGTCACCAGAACCCTGGCCGTTGGTCAGGTAGTTACCGTCAAACTCGTCAAAGACCTGGCCGTAAGACTTGCCGGCAATATTGGTAAGCACGTTTAGGCGGCCACGGTGAGCCATACCAATAGCGGCTTCTTCAATGCCATCATGAGCGGCGGCGTCGATCAGGCGGTCCAGCAGCACAATCAGTGACTCGCCACCTTCTAGCGAGAAGCGCTTTTGGCCCACGTACTTGGTTTGCAAGAACACTTCGAAGGCTTCTGCCTGCATCAGCTTGGTTAGGATGCGACGGCGCTCAGCAGTATCAATGCTGGGGGTGACACCTTCCATGCGTTCTTGCCACCAGCGACGCTGGGCTGGGTCTTGGATATGCATGTATTCCACGCCCACATAACGCGAGTAGGCGTCACGCAGCAGCTGCAAAATTTCGCGCAAGGTGGCACGGTCCTTGCCACCTAGACCACCGGTGGGGAAAACCCGGTCTAGGTCCCACAAGCTCAGCCCGTAGGAGGAGAAGTTTAGATCAGGGTGACGGCGCAGGCGGTAGGCCAGCGGGTCAGTGTCGGCGGCTAGGTGTCCGCGCTGACGGAAAGCGTGAATCAGCTCAGCTACACGGGCTGGCTTGCCGGCGTCGGCTAGCCGGTCGTAGGTGACGTCCTGGTCCCAGTGCACCGGTTCGTGGGGGATACGCAGGGCCTTGAAAGAGCGGTTCCAGAAGCCATCTAGCCCCATCAGCTTGCGTTCCATTAGGCGCAGCAGTTCACCGGACTGAGCACCTTGGATGACGCGGTGATCGTAGGTGTTAGACAGCGTCAAGACCTTGCCTACAGCCTGGCGGGCCAGGGTTTCGGGGCTGGCACCAGCAAACGCGGCCGGGTAGGTCATAGCGCCCACGCCCATGATCAGACCCTGGCCGGGCATAAGGCGCGGCACAGAGTTAAGGGTGCCGATCATGCCAGGGTTGGTTAAGGTGGCGGTGGTGTCCTTGAAGTCATCTACAGTCAGCTGCCCCTTGCGGGCTTTAACTACCAGTGCGTCGTAGGCGTCAATGAAACTAGCCAGGTCTAGTGTGTCGGCGTTCTTAACGCTGGGGACCAGCAGACGACGCTCACCGTTGGCGCTGGGCACGTCAATTGCCAGACCCAGGTTTACGTGGGCGGGGTTGTGTAGCGCCGGCTTACCCTTTTCATCCAGGGTGTAAGCCACATTCATTTCCGGCATCTCTGCCAGCGACTCCACCAGGGCCCAAGCGATCAGGTGAGTGAAGGAAACCTTGCCACCACGCGTGGAAGCTAGGTGAGTGTTGATTAGCAGACGGTTTTCAATCAGCACCTTAGCCGGGATGGCACGGGCAGAGGTGGCGGTAGGAATCTGGAGGGAAGCCTCCATGTTCTTAGCGGTGCGGGCGCTGGCTCCCTTTAGGGTGTCAACGCTTTCCACCACGCCGTTACTGGTTTCGCTAGCGTCACTATGCGCCTGGTTGTAGGCATAAGGGGAGGTGGGGGACTTGAACTGGGCTGTGGGGGCTGGGGGCAGGTCAGAGCGGGAAACATCCTCACTGGCCAAAACGGGACGTCGGCTAGCGGAGGCGGTGGCAGCACCAGGGATTTGCACGCCAACGCTAGCGCTAAGCGGCTTTGAGGGCATGGCCGGCGACTGGCCTGCTAGATACTGCGGGTTTTCGCTGAAAAACTCGCGCCATGATTGGGTTACTGAGGCCGGGTCGGCTAGGTAAGCCTCCCGCATATCCTCGACAATCCATTCGTTGGTGCCAAAGCCCTGAGCGAAGTCGTTCTCAGACACGGTTAGCTGCTCCTTATATGGCATTGCGTGCTAAAACTGTGGTTTAAGTCTAATACTGCAAAGCTGACTTGCAGAGTACTTTGTAGCCTTTAGTCCTAGATATTTTTTAAATGTTCTCGCATGTTGAGCATCGCTTGGGGTTGCTAGGGCTGAAATTGGCTGCGCTGCGACGGCGCCCAGCTGGCTGCGCTGCGACGGTGCCCAGCTGGCTGCGTGCTAAAGCTGCGGGCTTGGTATAGCGTTAGTGGTACCAACTAGATTTTGATAGGGAGCTAAACGCTGCATGGTCATTAAATGGCTAATGATAGTTCTGGGGGTGCTACTTACCGCTGGAACTGCGGTGTTTGTGGCCGGAGAGTTCGCCCTGGTGGCCCTGGATCCATCGGTTGTTGACGCCCGTGCTCAAGCCGGCGATAAACGTGCCGGGCGGGTAGCTAAGGCGCTGCGTCACCTGTCTACCCTGCTTTCAGGCGCACAGGTGGGTATTACGCTGACCACCATTTTGCTGGGTTACACCATGCAGGCCGCCCTTAATGAGCTGCTTTCTCAATGGCTGAGCCCCTGGCTGGGCCAAACCTTGGCGGCCACCATCGCCGTGGTTAGCGCCCTAATTATTGTTAATGCCTTCTCTATGGTGTTTGGCGAGCTGATCCCCAAAAACGCTACCCTGGCTGATCCACTGGCTGCTGCCGGTTTTGTTACCCCTTTCATCACCGGTTTCACCTGGCTGTTTAGGCCGCTAGTAAATCTGTTAAACGGTATGGCTAATGCTCTACTGGCACGCTTTGGCATTGAGGCTGCCGAGGAGGCCAGTGGTGCCCGTAGTGCCGGCGAGCTTACCGCTCTGCTGCGTCGCAGCGCTGAGGAGGGCACACTAGAGGTCTCCACCGCCCGCCTACTTACCCGTTCACTTGGCGTAGATGAGCTCAGCGCTGTAGATGTAATGACTGACCGTGGGCGCATTCACTGGCTGGAAGAGTCCGCCACCGCCGCTGACCTGGTGGCTTTAGCCAGCCAAACCGGGCACTCACGTTTCCCTGTCTTTGGTGACTCTCCCGACGACGTACTTGGGTTAGTCAACCTGCGCCGCGCCATCGCGGTGCCCTATGAGCGCCGCGCCCAAGTGCCAGTGACTTCCTCTTCAATCATGACTCCCGCCCCGCGCGTACCAGAAACCATGCCGCTAGCTTCCCTGCTGGTGGAGCTGCGTGGATATGGCGAGCAGGAATCTTTCGGGTTGCAAATGGCCATTGTGGTGGACGAGTACGGGGGCACTGCCGGAGTGGTGACCTTGGAGGACGCCGTCGAAGAAATCGTGGGTGAAGTATCTGACGAACACGACCGTCGTCGTGCCGGCATCCACCTAGACTCAGCGGGGCGCTGGATCGCCCCCGGCTGGAGCCGCCCCGACGAGGTTACGGCCCGCACCGCCATCCGCATTCCCGACGACGGCCCTTACGAAACCCTGGGCGGCCTGGTCATGAATGAGCTGGGGCGCATACCCCAAATTGGCGACGAAGTAACCCTGCCCACCTGCACCGTTTTGGTTGACGCTATGGAGGGGCGGCGCGTCACCCGCGTGCGTATCACCCCGGTTGAGCAGGAGCTGGAGGGGCTACAGTGAACACCACTTTGGCCCTGATTTTGACGGTTATCCTGCTGGTTGGTAACGCGTTTTTTGTGGGTGCAGAGTTTGCCATTACCTCCTCGCGCACCAGCCAACTTGAGCCTTTAGCCGCTGAGGGTAACTCGCGGGCGCGCACAGCCCTATGGGCTGTGCAGCATATTTCCGAGATGCTAGCTACCGCCCAGCTGGGAGTGACTTTATGTTCCACCGGTCTGGGCGTAATTGCCGAGCCGGCGCTGGCGCATTTGCTGGCGGCTCCGCTACATGCGGTGGGTTTAGGAGCCGAAGTGGCCCATGGCCTGGCGGTAGTGGTGGCGTTGCTGCTAGTGGTTACGGCTCACGTGGTTTTGGGTGAAATGGTGCCCAAAAACGTTTCTATCTCCATGCCCGATAAGGCGGTTTTGGTTTTCGCCCCGGCCTTGGTGGCTTGTGAGCGGGTAACCCGCCCGGCTGTGAGTGCCTTAAATGGCCTGGCCAACGCGGTGCTTAAACTTTTTGGGCTAGAGCCGCGCGATGAGATTGAAACTGCTTTCACCATGGAAGAAGTGGCTTCAATTGTGGAGCGCTCACGTGATGAGGGTGTGCTCAAGGATGACTCTGGGCTGGTGGCTGGGGCGCTAGAGTTTTCTGAGGAAACCGCCGGCTCAGTGATGGTGCCACTAAATAAACTCACCTGCTTGTCTGAGCAGTGCACCCCGGCCCAGGTGGAGGCGGAAGTAACCCGCACCGGTTACTCGCGTTTCCCGGTCACTAACGAGCAGGGCAAAATCAGCGGCTATATCCACCTTAAAGATGTGCTTTATGCCAGCGCTGACGAGCGTGAACAGCCGGTAGCCCCCTGGCGTTTGCGGGCTTTGGTACCCGTACGTGCGCACGATGAGATTGAAGATGTACTGGCCGCCATGCAGCGTACCGGCGCCCATTTGGGTCGGGTAACTGATGAGAGTGGGCAGATGGTCGGTGTAGTTTTCCTCGAAGATGTGTTAGAAGAACTGGTAGGGGAAGTGCGTGACGCCCTGCAGCGTCACCAGTTACGCTAAGTGTTAGATGCGTCAGTTTAGCCGTCTTGGCTAAGTGACCAAGGTATGATACCGCTGATACCAGTGGTATTTGAATGACATAAGTCCGTAGAAAGTTGGGTGTGGATGAGCGATCAGCCGATGACACGTCGCCAGCGACGTGAACTTGAGCGCGAGCGACAGGCCCAGCTGCAAAGAGAAAACGCCCGCGAGTTACTTTCACAGGTTCCTGATGACAGTAGTCTTTCTGGGCGCGCTAATGCGGCTTACGGCAACGGCGCTGCTTATAGTGGCAATTACGGCGACGGCGGTTATAACGATGCCGGTTACAGCGGCTCATATAACGGCGGCTATGGCTCTGGTGCGCCAGCCTCGGCAGCCAGCGCACCTTCAAGCTTCAGCGCCCCGTCAACCTTTAGTGCCCCGGCTGCTGATTTTAACGCTGCTACTGGCGCCAGTGCGACTTTTAGTGCAGCAGCTTCGTTTACTAGTGGCACTGCTGCCTCTGCGCCCAGTGCTCCCTCCAGCTTTAATACTGCTGCCAGCTTTGGTCCGAGTCCCTTCTCCGGTGGCACGGCGGCTTCGGCGGCTAGCGCACCTTCGAGCTTTGCTATGCCAGCCTCGGCAGCCAGCGCCCCATCCGCTTTTGGTGCCCCTGCTACTGGCGCCAGTGCTCCATCTACTTTCAGCGCAGCTGCCTCGGCCGCCAGCGCCCCTTCAAGCTTCGCAGGCACCGCCTGGAGTGGTGGCCAGCCGGGCGCCGTTCAGCCGAGTGCTGTCCAAAATCCTGTCGACGACGGCGTGGACTACCAGCCCACCCAGATAATCTCCGCCATTAAAGACGACATTATTGACGACGTCGCCATCCGTAACTGGAGCGCGGCTGCCTCAGCTAAGGTCGCTAAGGCAGCCGATGCGGTAAGCGCAGCCAGTGTTATCAGTGCTGCCAGTGTAGCTAGTGCAGCTAGCGTGGCCAGCGCCGTTAGTGCACACACAGCAGCCTCAGCGGCTGGAGCGCAAGGACTAAACATAGCCGCACAGGCGACGTCGGCGGCAGCTAACAGCGCTAACCTAACCCCCCTTCCCGCAGCCCAGGTAGACCAGACCCCGGCGCGCGGCAACCCGCTAGAGACTAGCAACCCAGTAGAGACCAACTCGCTGAGCACTCCCACCCAGCTAGGTTGCGGCACTACGCCGCCGGTTAAGCGTAAAGGCGCGGCAGCACGCCGTCGAGCCGCGTTTGCTCGTGTGGGGCAGATCTGCACAGTTAGCGCCCTGGCACTAGTGACAATTGTGGCGCCGGTGTCGGCGGCCATGATGGGGGCTGACTCGCCGCTAAGCACCGCGCTGGGTGCACACCGAGGCCAAAGTTCACGCCAGGTCATCAGCGGTAAAGATTCCGTGGCTGGCAGCGTGGACCATTCGCCTCTGGAAAGCTCTGACGTGAAACTGCGTAACGTGCCTGACGCGGCCACTAAGGCGCGCATCCGGGCCGCTTACGAGAACCCGGTGGTTACTTGTGCTCCGCAGCAGGGAGCTAGCGGTGACACCACGGCCTTTAACACCACCCCTGACGTGTTTAAGCCGATGGTTGCCGGTACCTACACGCTTTCCAGCCCTTGGGGCTACCGTATTCACCCGGTGCTGGGAACATCCAAGATGCACGCTGGCCAGGACATGGCTGCGCCGGCTGGTACTCCTATCTATGCGGCTGCTGGCGGTGAGGTGGTTGAGGCAGGCATGGTCGATTCCACCGGTACGGTCACCATTAAGCACGTGCTTGACGGTAAGATCTGGTACACCTCCTATCTGCACATGTATCAGGACGGTATTTTCGTTAAGAAGGGCCAGCAGGTTAAGGCTGGTCAGCTGATTGCAGCAGTTGGCTCTACCGGCTACTCAACCGGCCCCCACCTGCACTTTGAGGTGCGAATTAAGAACGACACGGCGGATGCTTCCACGGTTGACCCGATGAAGTGGCTCAGTGACCACAATGCGGTTGAGCTGTCTACCGACTGTAAGCCCAGCAGCGATAACTCCACTTCTGGCACTGGTGAGGGCACTGGTTCTAGTGACGGCTCCACCGGCACCACTGATAGCGGTTCCAGCGATGGCACCGGCACCGGTACCGGCACTGGCGATAACTCAGCTGGGTTGACCGATAACTCAAATGGTTCCACTGGCACCAGTGATTCGGGCACAGGCACTAACGGTTCCGGTACTGGCACTAATGATGGCAACACTGGGGCTAACGGTGGCACTGGGGCTAACGGTGGCAACACTGGAAGGTCTGAGACAAACACTGGTGAACCTAACTCTGATGGTTCCACCAGCGGTGGCAACTGAGCACAGGCAAACACAGACAAACACAGACAAATACAGGCAAAATCATCCCTTCCCTATAAAAATTTCATGGGGTTTTATAGGGAAGGGATGAAATGTCAGTATCTGTGTGGCCACTACGTCTGTGTCCCAGCATTGGAGACGGTGGGTCTTAATTTTTGAGCGGCACTGACCGACGGCGTCGACGACGGCGGACGGCGCGGACAGGTTATGCAGCGCGGTGCCGGCACCTATCTATATACAAAATACACACAAAATACAGGCAAAATCGTCCGCTCCCTATAAAAATTTCATGGGGTTTTATAGGGGACGGACGAAATCTGCGTATCTATGTGTGCTATGTGTGATGGTGTGGAAGGGTGGATGCCCACTAACGAGGTGGCTGCCGACTAACGAGGTAGTGCCCACTAATGAGGTGGCTGTCCACTAACGGGGTGGCTGTCGACGGGGGTGGCTACCAACTAATGCGCGGCCTAACTAACCGCGACGGCGTCATGATGTCTGGGGGTGACGGCGGCCTGGAACTCTTGTGCCTTTTAACGGCCCTCGATGCCGGCACGTCCTAGCTTGACTAGTAGTGCATCCTTGTCCACGGCCTCCCTCCAAGTCCAGCGCACCACGCGGGCGCCGGTAGCCAGCTCCAGAGCATTTTCGCGCTGACGCTCATTTTGGGCGATTTCCCCAGACGAGAGGTCAGTGTAAGTGCCGCTGTTGTATTTACCCAGGCCGTCAAATTCGCCGATTATATTAAAATCTGGCCAGTAAAAATCGACTCGCCCCACAAAATTGCCGTGATCGTAGATGGTTTCTTGCAGGCGTGGCATGGGCAGGTGCCCCTTGAGCATGACTGCGCGGCTAAGTGATTCACCCACCGATTCACTGCGGGCATCGGCATGTTTTACAACGTCGCGAGCTTTTATAACTCCTTTGCAACCGATGCGCCGCCCCAATTCAGTCAAAATTTGCTGCTTTGTAGCTATTTTTTCGCGCAAAACATAGTCCACACTTGCAATTCCTGAATAGAAATCACGCGAACACAGCAAATCCGCAAGTGTATATAAAACATCGGTGCAGTACATCCCCTCGACCTGTACTGGCTGGGAATCATAATGCCAACTGCGGGTGCGCCGCCAGGTAGTGACCGATGCGTGGATCTTCAAACCACTAATTACCTGCACTTGGTTGGGCATGGGGCCAACCATGGGTAGCCCGTGAAGTAGCGCGGCGGACTCTCCGGCAAACACAGGCCACGGGCAGGGGCCTTCCTCACGACACTGCCCGCGCACCTCAGCGCCGGCCTGGGCAAGCTTGCGAGCTGGGGTGTTGCGCCGTCGAGCGGCGTCGGCAGCAATATAAACTCGCAAAAGATGCAGCTCCTCCTGAGTAACGCGCTCATAATCGCTGATGGGGATGTAGCAGCCGGGCATGATTTTGGCCAGCTGCGGGTCGTTACCTTTGGACTGGCGCGAGTAGGAGTCCATGCGGTAATTGGTGGTGGCCAGGTCGCTGCTGCGGTATACCGGGATGTCCTTGATATTCATAGAACAATGATGAGATCTAAAGGCTAGTTAACGCTTGGTAGCTGTGGATAAGTGTATTTGTGCCTGGTTTTTATCCACCTGTGGTTAATTTTGTCAGCGCGCGCTGGCTTGTACTCTCATGTACTCGAGTGTGGGGGCGTGTGGACGAGTGAGCGTGGCTGGTTGTGAACGCTTGGCTATGGGCCCGGCTGGGGTGACGTCGCAGATCTCGCTGGTCAGGCGGGGCAGCCGTCGCAGGTTCTGCTGGTCAGGTTGGGTCGACGGCGTCGTCGGGTCGGATTGGTGCGGTCAGGCGGGGCCGCGTCGTGGGCGCGCTAGGCCGACGCCGCCACTTAGGGGACATGGCCGACGTCGTCGTCAGTCAGGGGGAGAGACTAGCTGCTAGTTGATGCATGTTGCCTCTAAAAGTTTGTGCATGCCAAATGTTGAGACCTAGTCTCTCTAGTGTTGAGATAGGCCAGTAGTGGCTGCGTAAATACTGACATTTCATCCCTTCCCTATAAAACCCCATGGAATTTTTATAGGGAAGGGATGATTTTGCCTGTATTTGTCTGTGTTTGTCTGTGTTCGCCTGTATTTAGGCAGTGACCGGTGGCAGTACGGACCAGGGGAAATTAATCCATTTGTCTGTCTGCTTAAAAACATAGTCCGGTTTAATAATGCTGGTGGGTTTTAAATAAATTGTGGCACTGCGGGCATCCACTTTAACGGTGGCACTGCCCATGGATAAACCTTCTTTGGCAATTAAATCAATAATCAGCTTCAGGGTTTTACCTGAATCGGCCACATCATCCACAATTAGCACTCGCTTGCCTTCAAGCGAGGAAATATCCATATAGGGCTCAAGAATTTCCGGCTCTAGCATGGTTTTACCCACGCCGGTATAAAACTCCACATTTATAGCGCCATTAACTTTAACACCTAGCGCATATGAGATCGCCCCAGCCGGCAGCATGCCGCCGCGCGCAATGGCCACAATCAGATCCGGCATCCAGCCTGAATCTGCTATCTGCTGAGCGATTTGTCGGCAGGCATCCCCAAACCCCTGCCAGGTAAGGTTCTCGCGATCTTCCGCCTGGGCACCGGCCGCCTGCGCACTGGAAGCACCATCATCAAAAGCTGTTACGTTGCTCATGCTTTATATTAACGCGCCCCGGCTGCTAATACTTGCTGCGGAGCAATTGCGCTAGGTATTAAGCCACATATATTAAAGCGCTACGACAAATAGCATATAAACCGCTAATACCTAAATCATATGTCCGCATGGTGGACTGATATTGAATGTGTCTAGTGCCACCTTTAGGGTTTTCCCAGGTTTATCGCGTTAGACTGTGGCTAGACGCAGCTAAGCGTTAATAACTAGAGCTGAGGAATAAATGAGCTATCAACCTTATGTAGATCCCGTAGGCATGGATCCGCGCCACTACGGCTTTGCTGACTCCGTTAAGCGCGCCTTTAGCCAGTACGCCAAGTTCGACGGTGTGGCATCCATTGCCGAATACTGGTGGTTTGTTCTGTTTAACGCCATTGTTGGCGGTGTTCTATACCTCCTGGTAATTGTCCTGTTTATTGGGGCTGCGGCAGGCGGCGGTGACGAGGAGGCTGCCGGAGTTTCGGGCGGAATCATGCTGTTAATTCTTGGCTTGTATGGTTTGGCGGTATTCCTGCCGAGTCTGGGCCTGACCATTCGCCGTCTGCACGACGCTGGTTACTCAGGTTTCTTTTTTCTGCTTAACTTCCTCGGTCCTCTAAGTATCGTGCCCGTAATTCTGTGCATCTTGCCTTCTAAGCCCGCCGCTTGGAACCCTTCTTGGCTCGACGACGAGGCGCGCGCTCTGCAGGCCCACATGCTCGGTGGCGCTAACCCCTACGCTCAGGGTGCTTACGGCGCCCCGATGATGCCCGAATACGCTCAGGGCCCTGCTGGTCAGGGTGCTCCTTACGGCCAGGGTGCCCCCTATGGTCAGGGTGCTCCCTACGGTCAGGGCGGTCCGCAGGCTCCTTACGGCCAGGGCGGTAGCGCTCCCTCCAGCTACTGATGCGAGCTACTAGCTGACTGCTAAACAAAAAATTGGGCGTCTACTTTGGTAGGCGCCCAATTTCGTTTGCGATTTAACTTGCCTGCTTGTATGCGCCAGCGCAGCTAGCTAGCGCGGCTAATGCGTTGAGCCGTCGTGTGCTGGCCCGCGTTATAAGCCGCTGCCAGTGGCACTGCGTTAAAAGCTGGCGCGCCTCGCTATTTGTGTGTCGCGCTATTGGCAGGCCTCGCCAATTGCGCACCGCGATATTTTGAGCGTCGCGCTATTTTGCGCACGAAAAGTGCCCCAGACAGGATTCGAACCTGCGACCTTCTGCTCCGGAGGCAGACGCTCTATCCACTGAGCTACTGGGGCGCAGGGCCAAGCTTACCAGGGTGTTTGGGCAAGCGCATTTTTCGACGTCGCCCATGCCTGATCTCACTTTGGCCCACGTAAGTGCCGTCTGCCCTGGCCGTCTGCCCTGGCTGCCTGCCCGAGCCGCCCAGAGCCTGTGACTTAGAGCCGATGCGCGCTAGGGCCGGGGCGAGTGACTAAGGTGGCCGCGCGCTGGCCAGGCTCTGGATAAGCCTGGCAGTAGTCGCCAAGCCAACGCTGAGCAAAGTCTTCAGCCTGGGCGCTGGGCACAAGCGCCCACACGCTGCCACCAAAACCAGCCCCAAAAGCACTAGCTGCGCTAGCCCCCAGGCGGCGGGCACTGGCTTGCAGATAGACGGTTTCAGGCACCTGATTGCCCAGGTAATGCTCACTGTAGTGCTGGGAGCGGTCCACAATCTGCCCAAAAGCAGCCAGGTCGCCGTCGCGCAAAGCCGCACTGGCTCCCGGCACCAACTCATGTGCCTCCACCAAGAACTGCTCTAAACGCTGGGGCAAATACTCACGCCCAGCCACAATCTCGCGCAGCTGCGCCGGGGCCTGGGGGCTAGAGCATACGGCCTGGTTCAGGTAGACGTCACTGCGGCCAGTGGCCTGGTTCCACAGCTTAACGATCTCGGTGGTAGCCAGTGAAGCACGGTTGTAAAGTTCGCGCGCCTGCCCGCTCTTTTCAGCCAGCACCCCAGAAACCGCCACCACAAAAGAGTAATCCGGCGGGAAATCAATATCTGCCTCGCGCCGGGTGGGGCAGAAGGAGAACTGACTCAGCTGGCCTTGATGCGAGCACATAATGGCGGTGTGGTCTTGAGAGCCGCCAAAGGTTCCCACCCCCATATGCCCTTCAAGTTCCTTAAAGGTCTGGCCGTTTTCAATGCAGGCTAGGTAGTGGGCGTAGTCCTCAATAGAGCAAATATTGCGTTTAAACAGCTCAGTGGATTCAATATCGCCCAGGTCAATTAGTACCCGCGCCAGCCCCACAATCATGGCTGAGGAGGAGCTCATGCCTGAAGCTAGCGGCAAAGTGGAGGTTACTTCCACCTCAGCGCCCACGACGGCGTCGCCAAAGTTACGTACCAGGCGGGCCACCACGGCGGCCGGATAGCCGGACCAGTGCCCGCGTCGGTCTACCGGGTCTTGGCGTAAACCAATTTCAACCATGTCGCTGGCTGCGTCAGAGCGAACTCGCACTACCGGTTCATCAATGGCCCGCCCGCGCAGAGTGATGCCCTGGCTGCTGGCGCACACCAGTGAGCGTCCGGCGGCATAGTCAGTGTGCTTGCCCAGCACTTCAATGCGTCCGGGCACAAACCATGCCGAGTGCTGACTCATAGGGACACCTCCGTGTGGCTTAGGGCCTGACGCACAGCGTCAATATCGGTGCGCCGAGACATGTCCAGTACGCCCTGGGCAGCGGGGGTGACACGGAAGCTGCGTCCCCGGCTGCGGGCTAGACGCACCGCGTCCACCAGCTCATATTCGCCGCGCACAGACTTATCAATGTCGGCGCAGGCGGGGAAAATGTCGGGGGTGAACAGCCAGGCGTTCATGGAGATGGGGGCGTGGCTGCCCAGGCGCTCAAGCTCAGCGGGGGAGGGCTTTTCAATAATGTCGCTGAGATTGCCCTGCTCATCAACGCTGATAACCGCGAAAGCGGCAATGCGTTCGGCGGGAATATTGGATTTGGCGATCAGGGCTTCGCGTTCAAAGCCAACCACTCCCGCGCCCGGTAGTGTCACCAGCGACTTTAGAGCTTCGGTGGGGTAGTAGTTGTCGGAGTTAAGCACCACAACGCGGTCTTGGCTGGCAAATTCTGCGGCGGCGGCTAGCGCGTTGGCTGTGCCCAGGGGCTCGGCCTGGATGGCGTAGTGGATGTGTACCCGCTTTAGCTCCAGGTTGTCGTAGTAGTCGCGGAAAATATTGTGTTCGGGGCCGATCACTAGGCACACGTCGGTGATGCCCACATCGGCTAGGGCGCTGATTACAAAGTCAAGGAAGGGACGGCCGACATCAATCATGCCTTTAGCGCCGGCGTTTACGGCGGCGCTGTTGTGGGTGGGGTCTGGGGAACCATCGTTGGCACGCATCCGGATGCCCAGGCCTCGGGCAAGAATGACAGCCTTTGTCACAGTTGAAGTCATGGCTCAATCTTAGCCGCTAAAACGGGTTGAGTAAGCCAAAATAGCTAAGAATTTGTGTGGTTCTGTGCGCTTTTGTTTGCGGTTTTGGGCTCGACGGCGCCCGTGGGGCCTGTATGTGAGGGCTCGACGGCGCCCGTGGGGCCTGTAGGGAGGGGTATGGCAGCGTCGACTGTGCCGGACTAGCCGGCCCTGAAGGACACGCGTTGGTTCTAAGAACGTGGACCGCCCCAAAAGCACGGGCCGGCCCAAAATAGGCCGGCCCGGCGCCAGTGGCTTAAATGGCCGCTATTCCACGATTAGTTTTGGCTGCTGCTGGCCGCAGTCGCTTAGTCCTGGCCGCTGCTGCCCTTAGCCAGTATCAGTCCTGGCCAGTGAGGGTTAGGTAAACCAAGAACAGGTTCAAAACAATGATGATGATTGCGCTTAAGATGCTGGCTATACGCAGCGGCAAACCGTCAGTGTAGCGCCCCATCAGTGCCTTATTACCGGTGGACATAGTTAACGGGATCAGCGCCATGGGGATACCAAAGGAAAGCACCACCTGGCTGACCACCAGCGCCCAGGTGGGCTCAGCCCCAGAGCCAATAATCAGCAGAGCCGGAATCAAAGTAACCAGACGCCGAGCCAGCAGCGGCACGCGAATGTGCAGCAAGCCCGCCATAATTTCTGAACCGGCATAGGCGCCCACAGAAGTAGAAGCCAGACCCGAAGCTAGCAGACCAATTGCGAAAATAACCCCCACGCCTTGGCCCAGGTGAGCGGTGATAGCCCGGTGCGCCCCCTCAATGGTGTCGGTGCCCTCCACGCCACCAAGTGCGGAGGCAGCCAACAGCAACAAACCAATATTCACTGCGCCCGCCAACAGCAGCGCAGCCACCACATCCACGCGGGTGGCGCGAATTAGTGACCACTTGCGTTGATCACTGTGATCACTGCCGTGACGGTCATTAACCAGGGAAGAGTGCAGATAGATAGCGTGCGGCATAACCGTGGCCCCCAACATAGAGGCAGCCACCAAAACCGAATCTGACCCCTTAAACGCTGGGATCAAACCCTCGGCGGTTTCAGTCCAGTTAGGTGGAGCCAGCACCAATCCACCCAGGAAGCCGAAAGTAATAACGATCAGCAGCGCAATAACTGCCGCCTCAAAGTGGCGTTGGGTTTGCCTTTCACTAATAGCCAGCAGAGCAATCGAGGCAATACCCACAATAATGCCGCCGGCCAGTAACGGCAGCCCGAAAAGCAAGTGCAGTGCCAAGGCGCCACCAATTACTTCAGCCAGGTCCGTGGCAGCAGCCACCAGCTCAGCTTGGGCCCAGTAGGCCAGGCGGGCTTTGCGACCCAGTGTGTTACCAACCAGGGTGGGTAGAGAACGGCCGGTAACAATGCCTAACTTGGCGCTTTGGTACTGGATCATCACCGCCATCAGGCTGGAAAGCACCAACACCCACACCAGTAGATAGGAGTAGCGCGCACCGGCAGTGATATTAGCGGCAACGTTGCCGGGGTCTACATAGGCGACGGCGGCCACAAACGCTGGCCCCAGTAGTCCCAGTCGAGCTCGTGCAGAGCGGATCGATGAACTTAACATTAGGTGCTTCCAGAAAAAGTTAGGGTACCCGAAATCTCTGTGTCTCAGTTTAGCGGCTATGTGGCTAGCGCTGTCAAAAGGTAGCCTATTAAACGTGACTCCAGAAGAACTCTCCGGCGCCATCGGCGCGATTTTGCACGAACTGGTAGCAGACGGCTCCCTAAACCTGGCTAGCGAAGAAATTCCTGAACCTAAAGTTGAGCGCCCGCGCAACCGTGACCACGGAGACTGGGCCACCAATGTCGCCATGCAGCTGGCCAAAAAAGCTGGCACCAACCCCCGCGCCCTAGCCCAGCTACTAACTGAGCGCCTAACCCAAAACCCCGGCATCGCTAGCGCCGAAATCGCCGGCCCCGGCTTCATTAACATCCGCCTCGACGCCGCCAGTGCCGGCGAGCTAGCCCGCACCATCCTCACCGCCGGTGCCAACTACGGCTGCAACACCTCTCTGGCCGGCCAAAACATCAACCTTGAATACGTCTCCGCCAACCCCACCGGCCCGGTACACCTAGGCGGCGCCCGCTGGGCAGCAGTAGGCGACTCACTAGCACGTATCTTCAAGGCCAGCGGCGCCCAGGTAACACGCGAATACTACTTCAACGATCACGGCTCCCAGATCGACAACTTCACCCGCTCCCTACTGGCAAGCGCTCGCGGCGAGCAGACTCCTGAAAACGGTTACGGCGGCGCTTACATCGCCGAAATCGCCGACCAGGTGCGTGCCATTGAAGCTCAGGCCGGTCACCCCGACCCGGCCACGCTGGAAGATGAGCAGGCCCAGGAAGTTTTCCGCGCCGTCGGCGTAGGGCTCATGTTTGACCAGATCAAAGCGGAGCTAAGCGAATTCCGTAGCGAATTTGACGTGTTCTTCCACGAGGACTCCCTGCATGAGTCCGGTGCAGTTGACCGCGCTATCGCCCGTCTGCGTGACCTGGGCAAGATTGACGACCGTGACGGCGCCGTCTGGCTACGCACCACCGAATTTGGTGACGATAAAGACCGCGTACTAATCAAGTCTGATGGCCAGGCCGCCTACTTTGCTGGCGACGTAGCTTACTACCTAGACAAGCGCTCACGCGGCGCCGACTGCGCCATCTACCTGCTGGGCGCCGACCACCACGGCTACATCGGCCGCATGATGGCCATGTGTGCAGCCTTCGGTGACCAGCCCGGGGTTAACCTACAGATCCTCATTGGCCAGCTAGTTAACCTGGTTAAGAACGGTCAGGCAGTGCGCATGTCCAAGCGCGCAGGCACGGTAGTTACCCTCAACGACCTGGTTGACGCAGTAGGGGTGGACGCTGCCCGTTATGCCCTGGCGCGCTCCTCCATGGACTCCATGATTGACATTGACCTGGACCTGCTAGCTTCCAGCTCCAACGAAAACCCGGTCTACTACGTACAGTACGCCCACGCCCGCACCCGCAGCGTGGCTCGCAACGCCGTCGAGCACGGGGTAAGCCGCGACGCTGGCTTTGACCCAGCCCAGCTAGACACCCCGGCAGACAACGCCCTGCTAGGGGTGCTCGCCCAGTACCCCGCCATCGTGGCCCAGGCCGCCAGCCTGCGCGAACAGCACCGCGTGGCCCGCTACCTAGAGCAGCTAGCCGGCGCCTACCACGCCTGGTACGCCGCCACCCGCGTCACTCCGCGCGGTGATGAAGCGGTAAACAGCGGACACGTAGCCCGCCTGTGGCTTAACGACGCCGTCGCCCAGGTACTTGCTAACGGCCTAGGCCTGCTAGGTGTTAGCGCCCCCGAGAGGATGTAAACATGAGCGTACGTATCGGTTTGCTAGGTCTGGGCACGGTAGGTGCCCAGGTAGCGCGCATCCTCAGCCAGGACGGCGAGCGCCTTGAAAAGGCGGTAGGCGAAAAACTGGAGCTAGTAGGTATCGGGGTGCGCTCGCTTGATGCTAAGCGTGACTGGCAGCCCGAAGCAGATCTGCTCACCACCGATTCCATGGCCCTAGCTGGCTCATGTGACCTGGTCATTGAGCTAATCGGCGGCATTAACCCGGCCCGTGAGCTGATCACCACCGCCCTAAACTCCGGTGCTAGCGTGGTTACCGGTAACAAGGCTCTACTGGCCACCCACGGCGGCCAGCTGCTGGAGCTGGCCCAGGCCAAGGGGGTAGACCTACTTTTTGAGGCGGCTGTAGCCGGGGCTATCCCGGTGGTGCGTACCGTTAAAGAAGGCCTAGCCGGCGACAAAATCATCTCCATCAGCGGCATTTTGAACGGGACCACTAACTACATCCTGGATGAAATGACCACCAAGGGCCTGGATTACGACACTGCGTTAGCTGCCGCCCAGCAGCTGGGATACGCCGAAGCTGACCCCACCGCTGATGTGGAAGGTCTCGACGCCGCCGCTAAAGCCGCCATTTTGGCAACTTTGGCTTTTGGTCAGGAAGTTACCTTAGCTGACGTGTCGGTCACCGGCATTTCCAAGATCACCAAGGCCGACATTGACCAGGCTGGCGCGCGTGGGGGAGTGCTGCGCCTGCTAGGTACGGTGCAGGCCCCCGCCGGCCAGCCCAGCGCCGTCGTCGAACCCGTATTTGTAGCTAACGACCACCCCCTAGCCGCAATCCACGGCCCGGGCAACGCCGTCGTAATTGAATGCGAAAACGCCGGGCGCCTGACCCTAACCGGCCCCGGTGCTGGTGGCGCCCCCACTGCCAGCGCAGTTATGGGTGACGTGGTAGCTGCCGCCCGCGCTCTAGTGGCCCGCCGCTAAAGGTGCCAGTGGCCCGCCGCTAAAGGTGCCAGTGGCCCGCCGCTAAAAGGCGCCACAGCGCTAGGCGCCCCGGCCACAGCGCTAGCCGGCTAAAAACCGCCCAGCCGCCGCAAACAGCTAAAACAGACTTAGATTTAAGGAACCAGCGAGGAGAAAACATGGCCCACATCTGGCAAGGCCTGCTTAACGAATACCGCGACCGACTGCCCGTTTCACAGTCAACCCCGATCGTCACCCTAGGCGAAGGTGGCACGCCGCTGGTGCCCGTGCCCACGCTTTCTAAGAAACTTGACGCCCAGGTGTGGGTGAAGGTTGAAGGCATGAACCCCACCGGCTCTTTCAAGGACCGTGGCATGACCATGGCCATGAGCAAGGTGGCCGAGTCGGGAGCCAACACGGTTATCTGCGCCTCCACCGGTAACACCTCGGCTTCCGCTGCCGCCTACGCGGTGGCCGCCGGCGTTAACTGCGTAGTGGTGCTGCCCAAGGGCAAGATCGCTGCCGGCAAGCTAGCTCAGGCCATTGTGCACGGTGCCCGCCTGGTACAGATCGACGGTAACTTCGACGACGGCCTAAACATTGCCCGCGAGCTGAGCCGCTCCTACCCGGTGGCGCTGGTTAACTCAGTTAACCCCTACCGCCTGCAGGGTCAGAAAACCGCCGCTTTTGAGGTGGTAGACACCCTGGGTGACGCCCCCGACGTACACATGCTCCCGGTTGGCAACGCCGGTAACATCTCCGCTTACTGGATGGGTTACAACGAGTACGCTGGGCGCACTACTGCGGCCACAATGAGCGCCGACTTCGACGCCGCCGCTACTGACCCGCGTGACTTTGCGCCGGTAGCTACCCGCGTGCCGCGCATGTGGGGCATCCAGGCTGAAGGCGCCGCGCCTTTCGTGCACGGCGGCCCGGTAGCCAACCCCGAAACTGTAGCTACCGCTATCCGTATCGGTAACCCGGCCAGCTGGGACTATGCCGTGGCTGCACGCGACGACTCAGACGGCTTTATTTCCGCCGTTTCCGACAGTGAAATCCTTGATGCCCAGGCGCTACTGGCCGCTGAAGCCGGCGTGTTCGTAGAGCCGGCCTCAGCCGCTTCTGTGGCCGGCCTGATCAAGGCTGGCGAGGCGGGCCTGGTACAAAAGGGCTGGAAGATTGTATGTACCGTGACCGGTAATGGTCTCAAAGACACCGCCACCGCGCTTAGCCGCCAGGAAATCACCACTGAGTCTATTGCCCCCACCGTGGAGGCTGCTGTGGAGCTGTTGGGTCTATGAGCGTGCGCATCAGCGCCGAATACGCCTCAGTTCGCGTTCCCGCCACCAGTGCCAACCTGGGGCCAGGCTTCGACAGCCTGGGGCTGGCGGTGCGTTTTTATGACGAGGTTGATGTACGCCCGGTAACTTACGCCACCCATGTGGATGTTGAAGGGGTAGGGGCCGGCAAAGTCCCCACCGACGACAATAACCTGGTGGTGCGTGCCTTGCGTTTTGGTTTAGAAGCGGTTGGGGCCTCGCAAGCCAACTTTGATATGCGTTGTCGCAACCGGGTGCCCCACGGCTCAGGTATGGGTTCTTCAGCCAGTGCGGCGGTGGCCGGGCTGATGCTGGCACGCGGCCTTATCGACGAGCCTGAAGCTCTTAACGACGAGGTCATCTTGCAGCTGGCCACTGAAATGGAGGGGCACCCCGACAATGTGGCTCCAGCTATTTACGGTGGCGCCACAGTTTCCTGGATGGAAGCGGGCAAAGCCCACAGCGCCCAGATCCACCTCGACGCCTCCCTGCCGGTGACTTTACTGGTTCCCCCGGAAAGTATCCGCTTGGCCACCGCTAAAGCCCGTGAGGTGCTACCTGAGGTGGTCTCGCGTGAAGACGCTATCTTTAACATCTCACGAGCAGCTTTGCTGATGCTGGGTCTAACTGGGCAGAGGCAGCTGCTAATGAGTGCCACTCAGGATAGGCTGCACCAGGATTACCGCGCTGAGGTGCTTGAAGACTCGACGGCGGTAATGCGCGCCCTGCGTGAAGAGGGCCTGCCTGCGGTTATTAGTGGAGCTGGGCCAACTGTGCTGGTGCTAGATAAGCTCCCCAGCCACACCCGCAACACTTTGCGCCGCCATGGTTGGAGCGTGCTTAGCCCCGGCGTTGACACCCAGGGGGCAGTGCCACTGCCGCTGTACTAGATCTGTTTGCGTCCTAAAGACGGCGCTGACTAGATCAGCTGAGCAGCTGAATTTAGCTTTAAGGGCTGACGGTTTAATAATCGTCGGCCCTTAGCTGTATCATAAGGGCAGTAGAGTGTTTACTTTAATGCTGGAAAGCGTCGAATTTGTGGCACAAATATGGTAGAAGATAGGTGTTTTTAGCATCTATCTGGTACAGTGATGCACGAGCAAGGACTGGATGCAGTTCAAGCTCAGCACCCAAGTTTTTATGCGAGGTCTTCGCAACTGGATGCTTAATACAAGTCCGTGTTTATCCGGCACTCGAATTATCCTCATTACCACCTGCGCTAATAGGTGGTAAAAACCATAGAAGGATCCTCGTGACCGAGACCCCCAACGCCAAACCTGGCACATCCCGACCATTGTCAACCATGCGTCTGGCTGACCTGCAAGAGCTAGCCGCCTCCATGGGACTTGTTGGTACCTCGCGGATGCGCAAGGTTGAGTTAACTTCAGCAATTCGCGCCGCCCGCCTAGCTGCTAAGAGCAACGCTGCTGCTAACACTAGTACCGCCAATGCACTAAACCCGGCCGCTACCGTGCGTCCAAGCGAAATTCCCGAACTAAGCATTAATCCGCGCCTAGCGGCTCGCCGCGAAGCTGAGGCAAATGAGCTAGAACAGCCTCAAACTGAAGGTGTCCGCCGTTTGGGGCGCCGTCGTGCTTCCGCCCCTGTCTCCGCCCCCCGCACTGACCTGGGCAGCCTGGACCTAGGCCTAGAGCTACCGGCCCCGCGCAGCGAATCCGAAATGAACGCACGTGCTACTGCCCGCGCTGCTGCGCGAGAAATTGAGCGTTCGCGCCGCGCTGAGAGAGGCGACAAGAGTGAGCGTGAAGAAATGCGCACCCGTCGTCCGCGTCGTCGCCTAGCCGGCGCCCAGGCAATCGAGGAAGACCCGGGCAAACGCGGTGGTATTGAAGAACACATTAACGCCAAGGCTGCGCTGATGCGTGAACTAGCCGAGCAGACCGGCACTAACGCAGTTGAGCCCAATGAGCGCAGAGCTGAGTCCAGCGCCGAAGAGCCCGCCGAGCGCCGTCGTCCCCGTGATAGAAAACGCAACCGCGACAACGTAAACAACGAGCCGCGCGAACGCGAAGAAGAAGTACTAGTGCCCGTGGCCGGCATCCTTGAAGTTGGCCCCAACCACTCCTACCTGCGTACTTCCGGCTACCTACCGGGCCCCAACGACATCTACGTCTCCAGCGCCCAGGTTAAAGCCAACGGATTGCGCCCCGGTGACGCGGTAACCGGTTGGGTACGTGAAGGCTCACCTGAGCCCTACACCCGCTACCAGGGCCGCAAACAGCAACAGCAACGCCAGATCCGCCCCAAATACAACCCCATCCACTCGGTAGAAACCGTTAACGGCATGGATGTGGAAGCGGCTAAGCGTCGCCCCGACTTTGCTAAGCTCACCCCGCTTTACCCGCAAGAGCACCTGCGCCTAGAAACCACTCCCAAGGCTCTAACTCCGCGCGTAATTGACCTGGTAGCCCCCATTGGTAAGGGCCAGCGTGGTCTGATCGTTTCGCCGCCCAAGGCCGGTAAGACCATTGTGCTGCAGCAAATCGCCAACGCTATTGCGGTTAACAACCCCGAAGTGCACCTAATGGTGGTGCTGGTTGATGAGCGTCCTGAAGAAGTTACCGACATGCAGCGCACGGTTAAGGGTGAGGTTATTGCCTCCACCTTTGACCGCCCGGCCTCCGACCACACTGTGGTTGCTGAACTGGCCATTGAGCGCGCCAAACGCCTGGTAGAGCTAGGCCAGGACGTGGTGGTGCTGCTTGACTCCATCACTCGCCTGGGCCGCGCCTACAACCTGGCCGCCCCGGTCTCTGGCCGTATCCTCTCCGGTGGTGTGGACGCTGCCGCGCTATACCCGCCCAAGAAGTTCTTCGGTGCCGCCCGTAACGTAGAAAACGGTGGCTCACTAACCATTTTGGCAACCGCACTGGTAGAGACCGGTTCCAAGATGGACGAGGTGATCTTCGAAGAGTTCAAGGGCACCGGTAACATGGAGCTGCGCCTGTCGCGTCAGCTATCTGAGCGTCGTATCTTCCCGGCGGTGGATGTGGCCGCCTCGGGTACTCGCCGCGAAGAGCTGCTAATTGACCCGGCACAGCTAAAGATCATGTGGAAACTGCGTCGCCTGTTTGCTGGTCTTGACCAGCAGGCCGCCCTGGAACTGGTGCTTAACAAGCTCAAAGACACTGCCTCCAACGCTGAGTTCCTGATGGCTGTTTCACGTCAAACACCGGCAGTAAGCGCTGCTGAGCAGGAAGTTAACGCCAAAGCCTAGGTGGCCCCAACGCCAACTGTGGCAAAGCTGAATAAAACAAGTGGTGGGAATCTCGCTGAGCGTGAGGTTCCCATTGCTTGTATGCGAGGTAATTGGCTGGCATAATCGCCACGTTGACCGGTTCACCTAAAAAACGGTTTTAGGACCCGGTAACCTCTGAAGCTATAAGGAGATTCCTAAATGAAGCAGGGTATTCACCCCGAATACGTGCCCACCACGGTGACTTGCACCTGTGGTAACACCTTCGAGACTCGCTCTACCGTCACCTCCGGTGAGATCCGCGTAGACGTGTGCTCTAACTGCCACCCCTTCTACACCGGCAAGCAGAAGATTCTGGACACCGGTGGTCGTGTGGCTCGCTTCGAGGCTCGCTACGGCAAGCGCAAGAAGTGATCTGGGTTTTACTGCCCTAAATGGTGCCCCGGGCCGAGAGGTTCGGGGCATTTTTGCGTCCTTAGGACCCTGGTAGGCTTTAAGTATGTCTGATACCCATGCTGAGGATTTCTCTGCCGCCCGCGCACTTGTTGATGAATACACTGATATTGAAGCGAAAATGGCTAGTGCGGCCACTGATCCTGTGGCTCTACGTAAGCTAGGACGCCGCTATGCAGAGCTTGGACAGACAGTAGCTGCCTATAGGGCTTGGGCCTCGCTATGCCAGGATTTGGCTGACACCCGTGAGCTAGCTGAAGCCGACGCCGACTTTGCCGCAGAAATTCCGGCTTTAGAGGCTGCTGAGGCGCAGGCTGCAGATAAGTTGCGTAAGCTTTTGATTCCGCGTGACCCCGACGACGCCCGTGACGTAATCATTGAGGTTAAAGCCGGTGAGGGCGGAGAAGAATCCGCCCTGTTTGCCGGTGACCTGGTGCGTATGTACACCCGTTATGCTGAGCGTATGGGTTGGAGCACCGAGGTTTTAAGCTTCACCGACTCTGACCTGGGGGGCTATAAAGATATTCAGGTGGCTGTCAAAGCTAAAGGCACGGTAGCCCCTGAAGACGGGGTGTGGGCGCACCTGAAATATGAGGGTGGCGTGCACCGCGTACAGCGCGTGCCGGTGACTGAATCTCAGGGCCGCGTACACACTTCAGCTGCCGGTGTGTTTGTGATGCCTGAAGTTGATGACCCTGGCGAGATTGAAATTGACCCCAATGACCTGCGCATCGACGTGTTCCGCTCTTCAGGTCCGGGCGGTCAAAGCGTTAACACCACTGACTCGGCTGTGCGCATCACTCACCTGCCCACTGGCATTGTGGTGTCTATGCAGAACGAAAAGTCCCAGCTGCAAAATAAGGAAGCGGCTATGCGCGTGCTGCGGGCCCGCCTGCTAGCTGAGCAGGCCGCCCAGGCTGAGGCTGAAGCTAACGCGGCGCGCCTAAGTCAGGTGCGTACTGTGGACCGCTCTGAGCGCATCCGCACCTACAACTTCCCCGAAAACCGTATCGCTGACCACCGCACCGGTTACAAGGCCTATAACCTCTCTAATGTGCTTGACGGTGATTTGGGCCCGGTAATTGACTCTGCGATTGTTATGGATGAGGCCGCGCGTCTAGCTGCTGTAGGTAACTGAAATGGTTGCGCCGCTGGCGGATCAGCCGCCGGCAACAGAGCCTCCTGGCACCTTAGAGCCAGCAATGCAGGCGCCGTCGCTGGAGGGGAAAAGCCAGAAAACGCCAGTAACTTCGCTGGCTGGGCAGGGACGCGCCCAAGTTATGCAAGCTATCTCCCAGGCCGCTGCGCGCCTAGCTGAAAGCGGGGTGGCTAGTGCCCACAGTGACGCGCGCCAACTGGCCCAGTTTGTGCTGGGCCAAGAGCTCTACCTGCTTAGCCAAGCACCACAGGATTTTTTCGAACGCTATGAGCAGGTGATCACCCGGCGCGCTGGGCGTGAACCGCTACAGCTAATCACGGGCCGCATGTATTTTCGCCACCTGGAGCTGCTAAGCCAGCCGGGGGTGTTTATTGTGCGCCCAGAAACTGAGGTGGTGGCCGGGGCCGCGATCGAGGCCGCCAGCGCCCTGGCTGCGCCGCTGGTGGTTGACCTGTGTACTGGTTCGGGAGCGATTGCTTGCGCGCTGGCCAGCGAGGTGCCCGGCTGTCGGGTGTGGGCGGTTGAGCTAGATTCCCAGGCAGCCGCTTTAGCCCGCGTTAATGCGCTAAAAAACCAGGCCAACGTAAGCGTAATTGAAGCTGACGCCACCGGCCCTTTAACTGAGTTAGCTGAAATTGAGGGCCAGGTGGATGTGGTGGTAACTAACCCGCCGTATGTGCCCGCTGGGCTTATTGAAGATAGCGAAACTGCCAACTATGACCCGCCCCTGGCGCTTTTTGGTGGGGGAGTAGATGGCTTGGAGCTACCCCTAAAACTGATTAAACGGGCCTCTAGCTTGCTGCGGGTGGGGGGAGTGCTGGTTATGGAGCATGACCCCAGCCAAGTGCAGGCCCTGGTCAAGGCGGCTAAGGCGGCTGGTTTTAGCCAGGCTGCCTGTCACCGGGATCTAACTGGCCGCCAGCGTTACCTGCAGGCGGTTAAGTAGCGTTTTGTGGCGGCTTTAGGGTCGACGACGGCGCGGGGCGCGGATGGCTAGACTGGGCCTGTGGATCTTTTTGGCGACCCCATGCGACTAAACCCTGCTGCCGTACTACCGTCCCTTAGCGACGCCGACGAGGAAGCTTGGCAGCTGGTTGAGCCCCCTGCTGACTATGAAGAGGGCTACGACATGCCCGAACTAGATAGTCAAGATCAAGCAGCCCTGGCCGCCTGGGCGGCTCAAGACTATGAACAGTGGCCCACTGCCATTCCTGGCGGCGCTGGCTTCACCAGCGACTACGCTGGCGTGGCAGCTGGTACAGCTGACTCTGACGCGGCTGACCCTAGCCAGGTAGGTAGCCAGGCGAGCGGCGCAGCAAAGGCAACCCACGCGGGCGCCGTCGCCGCTTACAACGCGGGTGCCACTGCAAGCAAGCCCCACACGGGCGCCGTCGCTAACAAGAGCGCAAACCCCGCAGCAGAGCAGCTTTTACAGGGCCTAAACCCAGCCCAATATGAAGCCGTCATCTACCAAGGCGGGCCGCTACTGATCGTAGCCGGCGCTGGCTCAGGCAAAACCCGCGTGCTCACCCACCGCATCGCCTACCTGCTAGCCACCGGCCGGGCCCGAGGCAGCGAAATCCTAGCCATCACCTTCACCAACAAAGCTGCCGCCGAAATGCGCGAACGCCTAGAAACCCTAGTGGGAGGGGCCGGCAAATACATGTGGGTACTCACCTTCCACTCGGCCTGCGTACGCATCTTGCGCCGCGAACACGAAGCCGCCGGGCTAAGCTCAAGCTTCTCCATTTATGACGCCACCGACTCCCAGCGCCTAATCACCTTGATCGTGCGCGAACTAGGCATCGACCCCAAACGCTTCACCCCCAAAGCCTTCGCCAACCGCATCAGTGATCTAAAAAACGAGCTGATCACCCCGCTACAATTCGCCGAAACCGCCAACACCTCCAACCCCTTTGAACGCCACCTAGCTGAGGTATACCGCGCCTACAACCAGCGCCTAAAAGCCGCCAACGCCCTCGACTTTGACGACATCATCATGCGCACTGTGCAGCTGCTACGCGCCAAACCCGCCATAGCCCAGCTGTATCGACGCCGCTTCAGGCACGTACTGGTAGACGAATATCAAGACACCAACCACGCCCAATACGTGCTGGTGCGTGAACTTATTGGGGTTGGGGGTCAAGGCCCCAGCGGGGAACTAACCGTAGTAGGTGACTCAGACCAGTCCATCTACGCCTTCCGAGGCGCCACCATCCGCAACATCGAAGAGTTCGAAAAAGACTTCCCCAACTCCCACACGATTTTGCTGGAACAAAACTACCGCAGCACCCAAAACATTTTGAGCGCCGCCAACGCCGTGATCAGCCAAAATGATGGACGGCGCGCCAAAAACCTGTGGACTGCGCTAGGTGACGGCGAAAAAATCGTGGGCTACGTGGCCGACTCCGAATACGACGAAGCCCGCTGGGTCAGCCAAGAAATCGAGCGCCTAGGCGAAGAAAACGGGGTGCGCCCCGGCCAAGTGGCGGTGTTCTACCGCACCAACGCCCAGTCACGTGCGCTAGAAGAAGCCTTCATGCGTGCCGGGGTGCCCTATAAGGTAGTGGGCGGCACCCGCTTCTATGAGCGCAAAGAAATCAAAGACGCACTAGCCTACCTGCGCGCTGTTGATAACCCAGACGACACCGTCTCGCTGCGCCGCATTTTCAACGTACCCAAACGTGGACTGGGCCAAAAAGCTGAAGCCACCCTGGCCGCTCACGCCGAAAAGTACGGTATTTCTTTCGGCCAAGCCATTAGCGACGCCGCCGGCAGGGCGCGCCCAGAAAACCCACAAGGGCAAGTTATATTTACCCCGCAGGTTGAGGGCCTAGCCACCCGCACCCGCACCCAGGTGCGCCGCTTTGACGACATTTTGGAAGGGTTACGCACCCAGCTGCGTGAAGGCGCCGGGGTGGCTGAGCTACTCGACTCAGCCCTAGACACCAGCGGTTACCTGGCGGAGTTGCGCGCCAGCGACGACCCCCAAGACGCCAGCCGCGTAGAAAACCTAGCTGAACTGCACGCAGTAGCCGAAGACTTCCAGCAGGAAAACCCCACCGGCACCCTGGCTGAGTTCCTAGAGCGCGTCTCGCTGGTGGCAGATTCAGACCAAATTCCCGACGACGACGGCGGACAAGGCCAAGTCACCCTCATGACCGTGCACACCGCCAAAGGCCTGGAATTCCCGGTAGTGTTCGTCACCGGCTTTGAAGACGGCACCTTCCCGCACTCGCGGTCTTTAGCTGACGAGGCCGAACTGGCTGAGGAGCGGCGCCTAGCGTATGTGGCACTAACGCGCGCCCGCGAGCGCCTGTACCTGACCCGAGCGGCTGTGCGCAGCGCCTGGGGGGCTTCCAATGTGATGGTGGCTTCGCGTTTCCTTGACGATATTCCGCCCGAGCTTATGCGCTGGGAGCGGGAGGCGTCCTCAATGGATAGTTTGCGCGCCGGCTACGGTGGTTTCAGTGGTGGCTACCGAGAAGGCGGCTACCAAAGGGGTCGGGGTGATGGCGGCGGCAGTGGCTATGGCGGCGGCGGTAGCTACCGAGGGGGCCGGGGCGATGGCGGCGGCTACCAAGGCGGCACTGGATCCAGTTATGGCGGTGGCTATGGCGGCGGCAGCGGCTATGGCGGTGGGCGCCGAGTGGATGAAGACGATGATTTTTCTGCGCCAATTGGCACCGGGCGGCGCTCTAGCGGGAAGCTGGGGCGCGTTGAGAGCGCTAAAGACCGTGCCAAATCCCGCCGCAGCCAGAAGCTAGGGGTTAAGGCTGAGCCGGAGGCAGACGAGCTAGGCATTAAGCTTGGCGACAAGGTACGCCACGACGCCTACGGTGTGGGCACGGTGATCGCCCTGGAGGGTAGCGGTAAATCCACTGTAGCCAAGGTGGAGTTTAGCGACGGGGTAGTTAAACGTCTGATGCTGCGCTACGCGCCAGTGGTTAAGCTCTAGCTGGTCAAGGCGCGCCGGCGCGCACATTTACCGCCCTTGGCGCCCTGGTGGCGCCCAGAGAATGGGCGCTACCCGCAGCTGGTCAAGACCTAGAGCTAACAATAGGGGCACGTAAAGAAATTTACGTGCCCCCCACCCATTTGGGGTTCAACCCGCTATCTGTGGGCGGCTAAGCCGCCCGCCAGCTACCTGCCTGGTTGCTCACAAAGGCGGCAGCTTGGATTTGTCGATAGCTACCTCATCTTGGCTGACCACCGGAATTACGTGCTCAAGGCGTAGCCACCACTGGTCGCGTGGGCGGCGGTTAGCTAGGTCAAGCTCGTCGTTCATGTGGGCCAGTGGGCTGTCGCGGAACTCGCCGTTAACCAGACCCACATAGTGGCCCCGGGCGGTGCCGGCAACTAGTTCATCAACCAGTACCTGCATGGCGTTGGTGACTAGGCGGGTAGCCATCAGGCGGTCAAAAGCGGTGGGGTTACCACCCTGCTGGACGTGGCCAATCACCGATTCACGCACGTCATATAGGCCGTGGGATTCCTGGGCGAAAATGTCTGCCAGTAGCTTGGTGGAGTACAGGCCGCAGGCGGCCTCGTTACGCAGCACCAGGTAGAGGCGCCGTCCGTCACGGAAAGAGTTAACCATGTCGCTGGTGGCGGAGGCGATCTCATTAAGGTTGGCGTCATGCTCAGGCAGGTACACCTTTTCAGCGCCGGCAGCCAAGCCGCTCATCAGGGTTAGGTAACCGCAGCGCCGACCCATAACCTCAGCCACGAAGCAGCGCTTAGAAGCCGAAGCGGACAGCTTAATGGCGTCCAGGGTGGAAACCGTGGAGTTCACGGCGGTGTCTGCACCGATGCTCAGCTCGCTGCCGGGCAGGTTGTTGTCGATCGAGGCGGGCACACACACAATCGGAATGTTGAAGGCGGGGTAGCGGTCTCGTTCCTTGATTAGGGTGTGTGCACCCAGGTAGGCGTTGAAGCCACCAATCACGATCAGACCATCAATGTGGTTGGATTCCAGGGCTCGCCCGATGCTGTAAAGCTGCTCAATAGTGGGGTAGTCGCGGTGAGTACCCAGGGCTGCACCGCCTTCACCTACCCAGCCTTCGACGTCGGCCCAAGACAGCTCCTTTACGGCGCCGTCAAGCAGACCCGGGAAACCACCTTCAATACCCAGCATGGTCAGCCCGTGGTCAATACCCAAACGCACCGCAGCGCGGGCGGCAGTGTTCATACCGGGAGCCAGGCCACCGGCGTGCAAAATAGCTACGCGCTTGTTCTTCACCGGGGAGGCCTCGTTGTGAGAGCCCTGCACCGGCGGGGTAGACATGTTTTCAAAGATTTGCAGCATCTGCGCGAAGGAAGCGCCACGGGCCTCTACAGCCGCCTCATAGTCGCCAGCCTTAACATAGGAGGCCACGGCGCGGGTGTTTTCCACCGACTCCATTAGCGGCAGGTGCGCAATGCGGTTGTGGCGCACCCCAATAATGTGCGGCTCACTTTCAGGAGTGGCTCGCAAAACTTCCTGAGCGGCGGCGTAACCCAGCAGGGTGGACATCCAGCGGTCATAGGCGCTGGGGCGGCCACCGCGCTGAACGTGACCCAAAATGGTTACGCGGGCATCTTCACCCAGGCGTTCTTCTAGCACATCACAGACATCGGAGGCAGTAATGCGGTTGCCTTCACGGTCTTGGGCGCCTTCAGCCACAATCACCAGGGAGTCACGTCGTCCAGCGGCGCGCCCGGCCTGCAGTTTGTTGCACATGTCTTCTTCCCAGCCATCAGCCGGGGGTAGCTCAGGTACAAACACATAGTCGCAGCCGCCAGCTACTGCACTCATTAGCGCCAGGTAGCCGCAGTGGCGACCCATAACCTCAATTACGAAGGTGCGCTGGTGGGAGGCCGCCGTCGACGATAGCGAGTCAATAGCCTCCATAATGCGGTGCAAAGCCGAGTCTGCACCGATAGTCATGTCAGTGCCTACCAGGTCATTGTCAATCGAACCAACCAGGCCAGCAATCATTAGCTGCGCGTGGGCTGCGGCCACTTCAGGGGTGATACGCCCAGTTTCCACAAGCTCAGCTAGCAGTGAGGGCCAGGCTTTGCGGAACTCGTTGGTACCCGTTAGTGAACCGTCACCACCAATCACCACTAGGCGGTCAATGCCATGCTCTAGTAGGTTAGCTGCCGCCGAGAGCATACCTTCGCGGGTGCGAAACTCCTTGGAACGGGCGGTGCCGATGATGGTACCGCCGCGATGCAAGATAGAACCCACGCTGTCCCAGTTAAGCGGGCGAATCCCTTCTCCACCAGCAACCGCACCGGCCCAGCCTTCCATGACTGCGTAGGGCTGTGCTCCTAGACGTAGCGCGGTACGTACCACTGCACGCACTGCAGCGTTCATACCTTGCGCATCACCTCCGGAGGTAAGCACCCCAATACGCACCGGGGTGTTTTCTGTAGCCACCTTGCATCTCCTTCCGGGTAAAAAAACTCCAGTAGTATTGTCCTACATAAAGAGTGGCTTACGCCATGTATGCGCGCAAATCAAGACCAATTTGGCCCTTTAGTCCCCACTGCGTGAACAGGCGAGTTAACCTAATAGAAATAAATGCCGTCAACCCTTGAAAGGATACGCCGGTGGATCTTTACGAATACCAGGCACGGCAACTGTTTAAAGCACATGGGGTGCCAGTTCTTGGTGGCGAGGTAGCTAGTACTGCGCAGCAGGCGCGCGAAATCGCCCAGGAACTATTTGCTAACGGCTCCCAGCTAGTGGTTGTTAAAGCCCAGGTTAAAACTGGTGGGCGTGGCAAGGCCGGAGGCGTCAAGCTAGCGCGCAGTGCACAGGAGGCCTTTGAACGCGCCCAGGAAATCCTTGGCATGGACATTAAGGGCCACACCGTGCGCAAGGTGCTTATCAGCGATGGTGCCGACATTGAGCAGGAGTTCTACTTCTCGGTGCTGCTAGACCGCGCCCAGCGGGCTTACCTGGCGATGTGCTCGCGTGAAGGCGGCATGGATATTGAGACTTTAGCTAAGGAACGCCCTGAGGCTTTAGCTAAGGTGGCAGTAGATCCGCTAGTGGGGATCGACGCCGCTAAGGCCGCTGAGATTGTGGCTGCGGCTGGCTTTGAGCCCGGTAAAGTGGCCGACGACGTCGCCGAGGTAATCCTTAAGCTGTGGGAGGTTTTCACTGGTGAGGACGCCACCTTGGTGGAGGTAAACCCGCTGGTGCTAACCCCGCAGGGCACTGTGCTAGCCCTGGACGGCAAGGTCAGCTTGGATGACAACGCCCGTATGCGCCACCGTGACCACGAGCAGTTTGTAGACACGGTAGACGCTGACCCGCTAGAGACTCGCGCTAAGGCAGCGGGCCTTAACTATGTGCGCCTAACCGGTGAGGTGGGCGTGCTAGGTAACGGTGCCGGCCTGGTTATGTCCACCCTGGATGTGGTGGCTGGCGCTGGTGAACGCCACGGCGGTATGCGCCCAGCTAACTTCCTAGATCTAGGGGGCGGCTCTAGCGCCCAGGTGATGGCCACCGGCCTGGAGGTAGTTGCCTCTGACCCACAGGTACGCGCCATTTTGGTGAATGTTTTTGGCGGCATCACTTCTTGCGTGTCAGTGGCTGAAGGCATTGTTGCGGCAGTGTCCTCGCTAGGGGAGTCCTTCACTAAGCCGATCGTGGTGCGTCTAGATGGCAACCAAGCTGAGGCCGGGCGCGCTATCTTGGCTGAAGCTAACTTGCCGCAGGTAACCATTGCCGAAACTATGGATGGCGCCGCCGACCGCGTTACCGCCATCGCCCAGGAACTAGGGGAGAACTAATGAGCATCTTTCTTTCGTACTCAGATCGTGTCCTGGTCCAGGGCATGACCGGTTCCGAAGGTCAAAAGCACACCCGCCGTATGCTAAGCGCGGGCACCAAAGTTGTGGGTGGGGTTAACCCCCGCAAGGCTGGTACCAGCGTTGACTTTGAAGTTAGCCCCATTGGCCCGGGCAGCAGCGAGGTTAAGGCCGGTACGGTATCGGTTCCGGTTTACGGCACTGTAGCTGAGGGTAAGGCCGCCACTGGCGCCGAGGTTTCCGTAGTGTTTGTGCCCCCGGCTTTCACTAAGAGCGCCGTGATTGAGGCGGTCGACGCCGGTATGCGCCTGGTTGTGGTTATCACTGAGGGTGTGCCGGTAGCTGACGCCACCATGTTTAGGGCTTACGCCGCCGCCCACGGCACCCAGATCATTGGCCCCAACTGCCCGGGAATTATCAGCCCGGCTAAATCCAATGTGGGTATCACCCCGCCTGACATTACCGACGCCGGCCCGGTGGGTTTGGTTTCTAAATCCGGTACGCTCACCTACCAGCTCATGTATGAGCTGCGCGACCTGGGCTTTACCACCTGCATTGGGATTGGTGGAGACCCGGTGGTGGGTACCACCCACATTGACGCCCTGGCTGGTTTTGAGGCCGACCCTGACACTGAAGTGATCGTGATGATCGGTGAAATTGGGGGCGACGCCGAAGAGCGCGCTGCCGCCTACATCAGCGAGCATGTCACTAAACCGGTGGTGGCTTATGTGGCCGGCTTTACCGCCCCTGAGGGTAAAACCATGGGACACGCTGGTGCGATTGTGTCGGGTTCTTCAGGAACCGCAGCGGCCAAAAAGGTAGCGCTAGAGGCTGTGGGGGTTAAGGTAGGTCGTACCCCAACCGAAACCGCCGAGCTAGCACGTGCGGCCTACCAGGAGCTCCACGCTAACTAATGAGCACTTCAGCCACCCCAACTAGAACCGAACTGACTGTCCCTAGCGACTGGCCTGGAGCCGTACGCGCCGGCGTCGAATGGGTTGCCTTGGGGTGGCTGAGTGTAGTTATCCCCACCTTATTGGTGGCTTTGATTGTCACCCCCTCAGTGCAGTATTCAACTGTGTCCTCCCTGGCCTCAGGCACTAATTTGTGGCTGCTGGGGCTAGGGGGCGCGCGCCATTCCGAAATTGATGGCACCCTATCTTTGCCGCTGCTGGGGCTGACTGTTTACAACCTCTGGCTGGCGCGTAGCTTTATTAGGCGCGCTCAGCTGTTTAACGTTTCGGCCATTGTGGTAACTGCCTGCACTAGTGCGGGGGCAGCTTTTGTGGGTTCATTTACCGCCCCCTCATCAAGCAGTTTTTTCCCGGCGGTGCTTTTTAGTGCACTTTTGGCGGCGGTTGTGGCCGCAGTTGAACTGGCTCGCGCCGGCCATTTAGACGACACCCGTTTAGGCAAGGCCTGGGCTAGGCGGCCCCTGTGGTTGGGGTTGGGGTTGCGCCTGGCTGGCTTTGAGCTGCTGACTTTAGCGACGGCGGCGCTAGGGGTTTTAGCGCTGGCGCTAATTACTGGTTTTTCACGTATCTCCACCCTGCATGACTCCCTGGTGGGGGTCGGTACTGTGGCCACTGTTTCGCTACTTACCTTGCAGATTCTGTGGCTGCCTACCGCCGCCATCTGGGCGCTTAGCTGGCTGGCAGGACCCGGTTTTGCCCTGGGTCAAGGCAGCTTGTTTAGCCCGGGGGTGGTGCGCGCCGGTAGCGTGCCGGCCCTGCCAATGCTGGGGGCGCTACCTAAAACTGCTTTTGGCTCAGCCTGGATCATTATCGTGGTTCTAATACTGGGGCTGACCCTGGTGACCTGGCTGGCTATAGGGCGCAAAGTGGCTGCCAACAGTAAGCTAATTAGCCTGCGTGCCACTCTGGCGCTGGGGGCAACCGCGATTATTACTAGTTCACTGGTGATTTTGCTGCTTTGCCTGGCCGCTAGTGGCTCTGTGGGACCGGGGCGCATGAGCGTAGCTGGCCCCAGAACCCTGGCGGTGGTGGGTGCGTTAGCTGCCCAACTATTTGCCGCAACCCTACTGGGGCTGGTGTTGCCCCATCCGCGTGTGCGGCTAGGTGCAAGTCAAACCAAACACAAGATTGAGGTAGTTTCCATGAGCGCATCTAAAGCTGCTGCCCGCAGCGGCAATGAACCCAAGCGCCTGGTGGTGCTGGCTTCGGGCTCAGGCTCAAACCTGCTGGCTATCCTAAAAGCCTGCCAAGACCCCACCTATGGGGCCAAGGTGGTAGCAGTGGGCGCCGACAAAACCTGTAAAGCACTCGATTACGCCGCCCAGTACAAGGTGCCTAGCTTTGTGGTGCCGCTAAAGGACTACCCCAGCCGCGCCAGTTGGGACCAGGCCCTCACCGACGCCGTCGCCAAATACCAGCCCGACCTGGTGGTTTGCGCGGGCTTTATGAAGCTGGTGGGGGAGAGCTTCCTAGCTGAATTTGGAGGCAAAACCATTAACACCCACCCGGCTTTGCTACCCAAGTACCCTGGCGCCCATGCAGTACGCGACGCTTTAGCCGACGGCGCCACGGTTTCGGGAGCCACCTTGTTTTGGGTGGATGCGGGCGTGGACACCGGCAAGATCATCGCCCAGGTGCAGGTGCCGGTTAAACCCGGTGACACTCACGAGAGCCTAACTGAGCGTATTAAAGCCGCCGAAACCCCCCAGCTTGTAGCTGAGCTGGGCAAACTAGTACGCAGCTAAATACTGCAGTTGGCGCATCCTGCAGCTGGATCTGGTAGGTCCCAATAGTGTGCGCGCACTAACTTAAAGCAACCCCAACTCTACAGTAAACTGGGGTTGTTATCGCTGTAACTGGCGTGGGTGGGTCACCACCGGGGAGCGGCGAGCCCTTGAAACTTAAGTTTTAAGGGGTAAACCATGGCGCCGCCCGCCTGGGTGCCTAGGCAGTTATTTTCCAGTTTCAAGGAGTCAAATTGACTGCAATCCCCACTGCTCACGTACCCACGGAAGGTCTAGTAAACCCTGATCAGGTGCCGGTTAAGCGCGCCCTGCTGAGCGTTTATGACAAGACCAACCTGGTAGAGCTAGCCAGCCAGCTGCACGCCAACGGGGTTGAGCTAATTTCTACCGGTTCCACCGCCGCTACCATTGCTGCCGCCGGTATTCCGGTCACCCCGGTGGAGCAGGTTACCGGCTTCCCCGAGTGCCTAGAAGGCCGCGTTAAGACCCTGCACCCCAAGATTCACGCCGGTATTCTGGCTGACCGCCGCAAGGACGCTCACCTGGCCCAGCTGCGTGAACTGCAGGTAGCTCCCATTGACCTGGTGGTGGTTAACCTTTACCCCTTCACTGACACGGTTGCCTCTGGCGCTGACTTTGACGCCTGCGTTGAGCAGATCGACATTGGCGGCCCCTCCATGGTGCGCGCTGCCGCCAAAAACCACCCGGCAGTAGCGGTAGTGGTAGACCCGGCCCGTTACCCTGAGGTGGTTCAGGCTGTGTCTGCAGGTGGCTTCACCCTCTCTCAGCGACGGGCCCTAGCTGCCGCCGCCTTCGCTCACACTGCCAGCTACGACGTCGCTGTGGCCAGCTGGTTCTCCAGCCAGCTAGAGACCGAGGCAGCCCTGCCGGAGTTTGTGGGCGCCACCTTCACCCGTGCCCACGCCCTGCGCTACGGCGAAAACCCGCACCAGAGCGCTGCTCTGTACACCCAGGGCCAGGCTCAGGGCATTGCCGGCGCCGAGCAGCTGCACGGTAAGGCCATGAGCTACAACAACTACACCGACGCTGACGCGGCTGTGCGTGCTGCCTACGATCAAGGCGAGGCCACCACCGTGGTGGTAGTTAAGCACGCCAACCCTTGCGGCATTGCGGTAGATGAGGATGTGGCTAAGGCTCACGCTAAGGCCCACGCCTGCGACCCGGTGTCTGCTTACGGCGGCGTAATCGCCACTAACGCCACCGTCACCGCCGCCATGGCCGTCCAGGTTAAGCCGATTTTCACTGAGGTGATTGTGGCCCCTGAGTATGAACCGCAGGCCCTGGAAATCCTCAGCGCCAAGAAGAACCTACGTATTTTGCGCCTGCCTAAGCCGGTACGTGGTGGCTATGAGTTCAAGCAGGTAACCGGCGGTCTACTGGTGCAAGAGCGTGACAATGTTGACGCCGCCGGTGACGACCCGGCCCAGTGGCAGCTGGTGGCCGGCCCCAGCGCCGACGCCGAAACCCTAGCTGACCTACGTTTTGCCTGGAACGCTGTGCGCTCGGTGCGCTCCAACGCGGTGCTGCTAGCCCACGCTGGAGCCACTGTGGGTGTGGGTATGGGCCAGGTTAACCGCGTTGACTCGTGCAAGCTGGCCATTGAACGCGCTAACACTCTAGGTGCGCGCGCCACTGGTGACGCCGCCGCCAATCAGGCCAACAGCGCCGGTGGGGCGGATGCCAGCCAGATCCTGGCCACCAGCGCCCCCCAGCGTGCGGTGGGTAGCGTGGCTGCCTCCGACGCTTTCTTCCCCTTCGCCGATGGCCTGCAGCTGCTTATCGACGCCGGGGTTAAGGCCGTGGTGCAGCCTGGTGGCTCCATCCGCGACGCAGAAGTGATTGAGGCCGCCCAGGCCGCCGGCGTGACCATGTATTTCACTGGTACGCGCCACTTCGCTCACTGATACATTTAGCGGGGGCAGGTTTATACCTGTCCCCGCTTTATATCCCAACCCCTTTTAAGTTCCGCCCCCTTAAGTTCCCACCCACGCCAACGGGTGAAACCAATGTGTTAAACCAGGCGTTAAACAAGGAGCCCCATGGATTTAGTACTGGTAGCCGCCCCCATAGTTTTGGCGACCGTATTTTCCGCAGCTGCTATCGGTAAGCTCACCTCCGGCGTCGATGACGCCGATACTTGGCGTGAACTGGGCCTACCCAAATTCCTAAACCAAACCTGGCTGCGCCGCGCCCACCCCTGGGGTGAGCTGGCCCTGGCGCTAGCTTTACTGGTTGTGCCCGGAATACTGGCTTGGCCGGTGGCCCTGGCCGCGCTGGTTTTGGCTAGTTTCTACCTGGTGCTGATTGTGCGCCTGGCCCGTCAAGATCAGGCCAGCTGCAACTGTTTTGGGGCTAAAAATGCCACCCAAGTGGGCCCGGCGCTAATTGCCCGCAACCTGGCACTGGTGGCCCTGGCCTTGCTTTGGCTGGTGGCGCTAGCCCTGGGCACGCCAGTTTTCGCGCTTCAAGTGGCCACTAATCCGACAGTTCTAGCCCTGGCAGCGGTGGCGGCAGTTACTTGGCTACTAGCCCAAGCTTCACTGGGTAAAGCCCCGGCGCCAGTAGAGCAAAGCGGCTTTGCTCAAGATTATCTAGACGCTCCCGCCAGCCAGCAAGAAGGCGAGTATCTGCGCGCCCTGATCCCTATTGCCACCCTCTACGACGAGTTTGAAAGTGGCTATGACTTGCGCGCTTACTCATCCCGCCAGGCTCACCTGTTGCTGTTCCTATCTATGGAATGCGGCTACTGCGACGACATTAAAGCCCTAGTGCCCGGCTGGATCAAGGCCATTCCCCAGGTGGCTATTAAGGTGGTTTCCCCACGCAGCGCCGAGGAATACTTCGCCAAGGGAGACCCCTACTCACTGCGTGGACACTATCTACGTGACGTTAACGGAGAAGTTTCGCGCCTACTGGCGGTTGAGGCGGTGCCCGCTGCCGCGCTTTTGGGTACTGACGGCCTCTTAGCCGGTGGCCCGGTTGAGGGTAAAAAAGCCGTAATTGACCTGGTAGAGCAGATGCTGGAACAAATCAGCGACGCCGTCGACACCGGTGACCTACCGGCTGAAGCCTCCAGCTACGGCGCGGTAAAAGGTATGCTGTAGCGGTTGCCAAGGAGAAAAATGAGCGAAGAAACAGCTGAAAGCGTACTTTCCCCTAACCAGTTGCCGCCGCGTCACTACTATCGCGTGGCCGGGGTGGGGGTAGTGACGGTTTGCGTGCTAATCGTGGTGGCCACGGCGCTGCTGGGTTACTCACGTTTTGCGGTTTTGGAGGCCGCTGCACTGACTGGCGCCCTTACCATAATTCGCCTGCTGCGCCCCGAGGGCACCTGGATTCAAGCCCGCAGCCGGTTTGAAGATTTAGTGGTGGGTACTGGCCTAACCGTTGGTTTAGTGCTGCTGTCCACCTACGCTAACCTGCCGCGCATCTACTAAAGCCTGCTTTGGCTGTGGCTGCGCTGGGGTCGACGCCGTAGCTGACATAGCGACGCCGCAGCTGACTGGGCTGGTTTGGGGCCGACGCCGCAGCTGGCTTAGCTGCCGGGGCCGCAGCTTTAGGTAGCCCTGCGGCTTTAGGAGTCCTTTGGCTTAAGCGCTGCGGCGAGCGTCGGCTTGCTTAACCGCCTGGGCCACTTCCTGGGGTTTTAACAGCGGCACCATATGTGAGCTGGTTGAAGCCTGCCACAGGTGTGCATCAGGCAGCTTGCTCGCATACTCACTGTGGGCCTTAAACCATTGTGACTCAGGTGAAGAGCTGGCCAATAAAATCTCTACCGGCACCTGCGGATGGGGCAGGGGCTGCTCGCGCAGCTTCGCTAGCGCCGGGTAGTAGCCCTCATTTTCTTGCCGCCGCGCTTTTAAAGCGGCGTCGCTGACGTCCTCGACGCGCACTTTTTGCTGCAACCGCACCGGTAAATGCTTATAGCCTGAAGCCATCAGGAAAGCAGGCAGTAGTTTAAGATCGCGGCTAAAAGTGATCGCCGAATCAAAAAGTGCCTCCAGGCGTTTACCTAGGGGACCAATCTGGGCCCCCACAAATTCACTTGAGGGATCAACCAGCACCAGCGCCTTAACCAACTGTGGCTGGCGTGCGGTTAGTAAACGGGCCATGATGCCCCCATAGGAATGGCCCACAATAATGGCCCCCTGGGGTGCGTAAGCTCGCACCACCTGCTCTAGGTCTGCCACCAGGGCCTCTAGGCTGCGCTGTGTTGCGGCCGGTGAGCGACCCAGGCCGGAGCGATCATAGCTGATCGTGCGATAGCCGGCTTTTGCCAGTAAATGAGCCACATTTGCCCACAGTAGGCGCGAGAGCCCCAGGCCTGATTCAAACACCACCGGCGGCTTAGCCTCGCTTGTCGCAGCCGCTGGCGCCGTCGTGGTTGCAGCCGCCCCGGAAAACGGCAGATGCTCCACTACATGCAATCGGCGCCCGTCGCTTAAATCAACATAGCTGTGCTTTGAACGGGGCCAATTTACCTGCTTAGCGCTCATGGCTTCACCATAATCGGATTGATCAGTTAAAACGATGGGAAACTGACAAATTTCGCTATATGCGGCGAATGCATATTTACGGAAATAATGTAAGAAAATCTCACTATGCGGAGAATGTAGCGCTATAAGCCAAATATTGAGATTATGTTGCACACCTAGGCGCTGTTGCTATTGGCGGCGTACCGCGTTCGCCAGGCGCATCGCCGTGAGCGAAGGAAAAGGCATGATCTCGGTGCGTAAGCTGGCAAAAGCTGGCGGCATCCTGTTTTGGGTGATTCTAGCGATAGTGACTGCTTTGGTGGTGGGCTCTATTAAGGTGGGCTCCTCCCCGCTGATCACCGTGCCGCTGGCGCGCGTATTCGTTACTTTTTCGGCGATTTTCGCCCAGTTCTTAAGTTTTGCAATTCCGCTGATCATCGTTGGTTTAGTGACGCCGGCAATTGCAGATTTAGGGCGTGGAGCCGGTAAGTGGCTCTCTATTACTGCGGCCCTAGCCTATGGTTCCACCCTGTTTTCAGGTTTCCTTACCTACGTGGTGTGCGCCAGCATTTTCCCGCACATTATCACCAAGTCTTTGGCTTCTAACGTGGGTAAGGCCGACGCCGGCAGCCTTAAGTCATATTTTGAAGTGGAAATGCCCCCGGTCTTTGGGGTCATGACGGCGCTGCTGCTGTCTTTCGTAATCGGCATTGGCCTGTCGTTGGTGCCCAGGGGTGTGCTGCGTAAAGCCAGCATTGAATTTAGGGCTATCATTAGCTCTTTGATCAACAAGATCATTATTCCGCTGCTACCGCTGCACGTGTTTGGTACCTTCTTAAACCTGGCTATCTCAGGTGCAGCCTGGCGCATTATGCGCACCTTACTGAGCGTAGTGGTGGTAGTGCTGGTGCTGGAAGTAGTTATCCTGCTGACCCAGTTTGTGGTGGCCGGGCTGATTGGCAAGCGCAACCCGCTAAAGGCGCTGTGGACCATGATGCCCGCCTACACCACTGCCCTGGGTACCTCCTCCTCGGCTGCTACCATCCCGGTGACTTTGCGTCAGGTTCGCAAAAATGGGGTATCTGCGCCGGTAGCTGCTTTTACTGTGCCTCTGTGTGCCACTATTCACCTGGCTGGTTCAACCTCAAAAATTACCGCCTTCTCACTGGCCATCATTGCCTCTCAGGGCATGAATGTTTCGACTATGCAGTACGCCGGCTTCATTTTCATGCTGGGTATTGTCATGGTGGCCGCTCCGGGTGTGCCCGGAGGTGCGATTATGGCCGCCACCGGTGTGCTCTCTTCAATGCTGGGCTTTAACGAGTCCGCCATTGCCCTTATGATTGCCACCTACATCGCTTTGGACCCCTTCGGTACGGCTACCAACGTAACCGGCGACGGCGCTATTGCCATTGTGATTGACCGCCTGGCTCACGGTAAGTTCAACGACGCTAAAGCTGACCCGGAAAACGCCCGCGAGCTGTCTTTTGACGGCATGGCCTATCTGGACAAGGTTTCGGTAGAAGGGGTAGTCACCGACGAAGACCGCGCCCTATCCCAGCAGCTGGGAGCCTAGTGCGTCGCGACATCCACAAGGCCATACAAGGCTCTGTCCCAGCAACTGGGACCCTAGCATGTGTCTAATGCGCTGGCGCCATAACTGCTGCAGTGAACACCCTTAAAAAAAATAGTTAGCGCTAACCTAGTGTTAGCGCTAACTATTTGTGTAATTGTCGGGGTTTGTTGGCTGTCGCAGGCCCCGGCGGTGTTTAGCGATCCATAAGCTGGCGCAGTGGGCCGGGAGTGTTCATTAGCTTTTGGGGCTTGCCGCTTTGAACAATCTGGCCGTTTTCAAAGACCACTACCCGGTCAGCCAGTTCTAGGCCCACCAGCGTATGGGAGACTTCCAAAATAGTGGCTTCAGGTAATGCCTGGCGCAAAGACTTGCGCACGCTAGCAGCCAGCTTCAGATCCATATGTGAAGTGAACTCATCCAAAATCAGCAGACGCGGCTTGGCCACCAGCGCCCGGGCAAAAGCTAGGCGCTGGGCCTGGCCGCCAGAAAGCGAACTGCCACGCTCACCCACAACCGTGTCTAGTCCCTTAGGCATAGCCCGCACCTCGGCAGCCAGTTGGGCGTACTCCAGGGCCTGCCACAGTTGAGCAGTATCTGCCTGTGGGGCTGCTAGGGACAGATTCTCGCGGATAGTGGCGCGCATAATGAACGGATGCTGGCTTACCAGCTGTACTTGGGAGCGTAGCGAATCAACCTTAAGTGTGCGCACATCGTGCCCATCAAGCAGCACGCGCCCGCCCACCGGATCATCGCAGCGCGCCGCCAACATGCTCAGTGTGGATTTGCCGCTACCGCTAGCACCCGCTAGCACCGTCCAAGAGCCAGCGTTTAGGTGTAGGGAAACCTGAGTTAAGGCCTGGTGTTTACGCTCACCAGGGTAGGCGTAAGAAACCTTGTGCCAGGTGACCTCCAAACCAGACTTGGCGGCGTCGTCGCGACGGGTAGGCAAAGCCTTAGGGCCATCAAGCAAAGCCGGGCCATGGGCGGTGGCATAAACCCGCTCAGCACTAGCCCAAGCTACCGACACCGAAGAAGGCATATCCTCCAAGGTACGCGCGCTAGTGCGCTGAGCTACCAGGGCGGCAATCACCGCCACCACCGTGGGGGCCTGAGCCAGGGGAGCGGCCTCAAAAACCGGGTCACGCAGCCAAATAAACAACACCCCAAACAGCATCAGGGCCATTAAGAGCTGCCCGGCCGCCCAACGCAGCGCCGCCCAAGCCCGTATCGGAGAATCAGCGGCGGTGATTGAATCACCAATGCGTTCAAGCTGCTCTAGACGCTGCAACTGGGCGCCATAAGAAAGCACCTCGTTGTAGCCCTGCACCGAGTCAGTTACGTGGGCCTGCAGTTGGCCACGAATCTTGGCGCTTTTCTGGGCTGCGGCAAGGGAGAACTTAGCTCCCATCAGCGGCACCACCACCAGGGTAAGCACCAACATCACTAGGACAAAAATAGAAACCGTAGCCGGAGACACAAAGGCAATCCACAGCCAGGTCAGCAGCGGCACCACCAGCGAGCTTACTAACGGCGCCAAAGTGTGGGCAAAAAACACCTCAATACGGTCAATGTCTTTAGTTAGCCGCCCAGTTAGCTCAGCTGAGCGGGTGTGCAAAGACAGACGCGGCGACTGGGGCAGCATGGACTTAAACAGCGCAACGCGCAGCAGCTCTAAAGCTTTGAAAGCAACCAGGTGCCCCAAAAATTGCTCAGCGTAACGTAAAGCGGCCTTAACCAAAGCAATGATCAAACATGCCAGCAAAAACAGCCACACCAGGCCGGTATCGAAGCCGCCGCCACCGCTGAGCTTACGCAGCGCCACCGCGAGCGCATAGGCCCCCAGGCAGTAGATAACTACCTGCAAGATCTGGTCCAGTAGGCGTGCGCTTACCGACAGGGCCAGGGGTTTTAGTGCCGGCCGCGTTACTTCTAGGATCCAGTTATAAACCCGACGCCGTGACATCAGTCGTCCTCTCCGCTAGAGCTGTGGGCTGAGTTGGCATCCATAGCAGTTGGTTTTTTGGCAGAGTTTTTCTTGGTTTTAGTGGGTTTTTGCATCTGGGCTAAAGAGGCTAACGCTGAGGTTAAGGGAGTAGTCATGGCGTCGCCGCTAACCTTGGCGGCCAGGAGCTGGTCTGCCTGGGCTTTAGTGGGTTGGGCTGGGCCGGTGGGTTTAGCTTTGGGTTTGCGCGGCGTTAGCTCGTGGAGTTTGCCTTTAGAAACCTTAAAGATGCGGTCAGTGTGGATTAGCGCCGCTGGGCGGTGCGAAATGGTTACCACAGTGCGGTTGGCACCTAGGTTTTCTAGGGCTTTAGTGATGGCAGCTTCGCTGGCCAGATCTACCTGGCTGGTGGGCTCATCCAATAGCAAGATGGGGCGGTCAGCTAGCACGGCGCGGGCAATAGCCAGGCGTTGGGCTTGGCCTCCTGATAGGCCCATGCCGCTGTCGCCCAGCATGGTTTCTAGTCCTTTAGGTAGGGCTCGAATTTCGGTGTCAAGCTGGGCTACTTCCAGGGCCCGCCATAGTTCTTCAGTGGTGGCTTCAGGCTTAGCTAGACGTAGGTTTTGGGCTACCGTGTCACCAAACAGCCACGAGCGCTGGCTAACTAGGGCACTGGAGCGCTGCACACGTGACATATTGGCTGGGCGCAGGCGGATAGGGCCAAGGCGCCCGTAGCCTTCGCGGGGGAGTAAGTGGCCTGCCAGTAGCGCCATAAGCGTGGATTTTCCGGCTCCTGAGCGGCCCACAATACCGATGTGTTCACCCAGTTCCACCCGTAGGTTGACGTTTTTAAGTACTACGTCTTTATCGCTCCAACCAATGGATACGTCACGCAACAAGATAGCAGCGGTGTCTACTTCTTCTGTCTGGTAGCTGGAGGCCTTGGCGGGCACCGGCGCCGGGGCGGAGCTGGCGGGGGTGGGGGTGGCCAAAATATTGCGGATAGCTTTTTGGCTGGCGCGTCCACCCATACCCACATAGAAGAAGGCCCCTACGTGGTTAAGCGGGTCTAGTAGCACTAGTGCCACTAGGGCTAGAGCCAGGGCGTCACCAGCATCTAGGCGTCCGGATTTTAGGCCGCTGGCAGCAATAGCCACTGAGGCCATCAAAATGAACACGCTAGTAAATAGATCGGTAGCTAGGATTACTAGCTGGTTGCCTGCCAGTAGGCGCATTAGGGCCCGGCGGTTAGCTTCGCCGCGTTGGCCTAGACGCTGGGCGTAGCGTTCACCAGCGCGGGCTAGTACTAGAGTGCTTAGACCCTGTACCGCATCTAAATATTGGGCGGCTAGGGCGGAGCGCTGTCTGCGTGAGCCGGCGGCGCTACCACGGGTGAGGCGGCTGACGCCGATGCTGCCGCCAATAGCAACGCCGACACCTAGGGCCAGTTCTAGGGCGCTGAGGGGGTCAATGAAGATAGCTGCCAGCACTAGCACCACCAGCGGCGTGATTAGGGCACTGATTGCTTGGGGCAGGAAAGTGAACTCGTATTTAGAAACGCGCTCACTGCCGTCAACCAGGGTAGAGACTAGTGCGCCGCTGGCGGTGGTTTTAGCGCTATCGGCGCCTGCTCCGGTACGCGGCAAGTGACCGATCGCGAAAATGTGGTCTAGGGTGCGCACGCGCAGGCGTGTTTCTTCATCAAGCGCACTTTGGCGGCCAATATAGTCAGCTGCCGCGTAGCTTAGGGCGCAGATGCTGGCAAAAATAACGGCTGTGGCCAGCCAGGGCCAGGCCGCTGAAAATGGAGAGATTTGATGGGCTAGTACAGTGGAGTTAAAAGGTGCCCCTACCCCCTTACCAAAACCAATCAAACTTAGTGCGCCGCTGGCGCCTGCTACGACACTAAACACACAAATTTGACGATAAGACCGCTGACCCAGAGGTGAGCGGGTGGGTATTGATTGGCCTCTCACGGCTAATAGCTTATCCTGCCATTAGCGCCTTAGGGGGAGGGAGCACAGTTAGCTAACCTGCGTGCGCACTTAGGGTCATGATTTGGGCAAAATCGCTGGGTCCTAAATTTTGTGTGCTCAAGGGCATACACTTATAGCAGTGGCTGTGCAAGGAAGCAGTCCTTAATTGTCTTACCTTAAGGAGACTTAACTTATGGCAAACGCCCCCGTAAATGTCACCGTCACCGGTGCCGCTGGCAACATTGGCTACGCACTACTGTTCCGTATTGCCTCTGGCGCTCTATTGGGCCCCGACCAGCAGGTAAACCTACGTCTGCTGGAGATCCCCCAGGCTGTTAAGGCCGCTGAGGGTACCGCTATGGAGCTATTCGACTCCGCTTTCCCGACCTTGGGTAGCGTGGACATTTTCGATGACCCCAAGCAGGCTTTCGACGGCGCCAACATCGCCTTCCTGGTTGGTTCTATGCCGCGTCGTGCGGGCATGGAGCGCTCTGACCTGCTGCAGGCCAACGGCGGTATCTTCGGTCCTCAGGGTGCAGCCATCAATGCTGTAGCCGCTGACGACATCAAGGTCCTGGTTGTGGGTAACCCTGCCAACACCAACGCCCTGATTGCTGCCAACCACGCCCCGGACGTGCCCAGCTCTCGCTTCACCGCTATGACCCGTCTGGACCACAACCGCGCCCTGGCTCAGCTAGCTGCCAAGACCGGTGCTCACGTAACTGATCTAGACAAGGTCACCATCTGGGGTAACCACTCCTCCACTCAGTACCCTGACTTGACTCACGCCACCGTTAAGGGCCAGCCGATCACCGAGCTTTTGGCTGACCGCGCCTGGGTTGAGGGTGACTTCATCCCCACCGTAGCCAAGCGTGGCGCCGCCATCATTGAAGCCCGTGGCGCTTCCTCCGCCGCCTCCGCTGCCTCTGCCGCCATCGACCACGTGCGCGACTGGGTCAAGGGCGTTAAGGGCTACTCCTGGACCTCCGCCGCCATCATGAGCGACGGCTCCTACGGCGTGCCCGAGGGCATCATTTCCTCCTTCCCGGCAATTAGTGTTGACGGCGAATGGAAGGTTGTTGAGGGCCTGGAGATCGACGACTTCTCCCGCGCTGAGATTGACGCTTCTGTCAAGGAACTGCTGCACGAGAAGGACACCGTTAAGGGTCTAGGTCTGATCTGATCTTTAACTAGCTACTGAAGCTGGCCGCCACATATGTGACGGCCAGCTTTGTTGTTGTGGGCTACCTCGCAGATAGAGCACACCCAGAAAACATCCGCACAAAAGTGCACAAAAAATAACAAATCGGTAGCGATTTTTGCGCAAAACCCAATTTTTCCAACATTGCACGAAAATTTGTTGCACAATTGCAACTACAGAACGGAAATTTGTTGCCCAAGTGACTTGACTGAGCGCTACAACAAGCAATCGGCCTAGCACGCAAGTAGCAACTTCTAGGACAACGCTGTTCAGGAGCGATCATGAGCGTAAGCACATACATGTCACGGCGTCAGGTACTAATCGGTGCCACTGCCACCGCACTCGCGGCCACCCTGGCTGCCTGCGGCTCAAGCGACAAGAAGGGAGGCAAGTCCGGCGAGGCAGTAGGCGAAGGCGATGCCAGCCAGGTCGACGTCGTCACCTGGTGGCAAGCCGGAAGCGAAAAGGACGGTCTAGAAGCCCTAGTCAAGGTCTTTAACGCGCAGTTCCCCAAGACCAAGTTCGTCAACAAGGCCATCGCCGGTGGCGGTGGCTCCCAGGCCAAGCAGAAGCTAGCTGCAGACCTGTCCGCTGGCAACCCGCCAGACACCTACCAGGCCCACGCCGGCGCTGAACTCAAGGACGACATTGACGCCGGCTACCTGCAAGACGTCTCCAAGCTCTACGACGAGTTCAAGCTCAAGGACGCCTTCCCCAAGACCCTAATGGAGCGCCTAACCGTAGATGGCGCCATCTACTCAGTGCCCTCCAACATCCACCGCAACAACGTAGTGTGGGCCTCGGTATCAGTGCTTAAGGCTGCCGGCCTAGACCCGGCCAAGCCTGCTGAAACCATTGACGCCTGGATCAGCGACATGGAGAAGATCAAGGCCGCCGGCTACACCCCCATCACCATGGGTATGGCCTGGACCCAGATGGGCCTGTTCGAATCTGTGCTAATTGCAGACCTAGGCGCAGAAAAGTACTCGGGCCTGTTCGACGGCAAGACCGACTGGGCTGGCGCTGAAGTAACCAAGGCTGTTGAGCACTACGCCAAGATCGTCTCCTTCACCGACAAGTCCCTATACACCGAGGACTGGGAGCCGGCCATCAAGCCCATCATGGAAGGCAAGGCCGCCTACAACGTCATGGGTGACTGGGCGGTAGCCGGTTTCAACGCCGCCAAGAAGACCGCTGGCACCGACTACGTCTACTTCCCAGTACCGGGCACCAAGGGCATCTTCGACTTCCTAGCCGACTCCTTCACTCTGCCTGAAAAGGCCAAGCACCCAGGCGGCGCCAAGAACTGGCTCAGCTGCATCTCCTCCAAGGAAGGCCAGGTTGCCTTCAATACCGTCAAGGGCTCCATCCCCGCCCGCACAGACTTGACGGACGAGGAAAAGAAGAAGTTCTCTGAGTACCAGCGCTCAGCCATGGAAGACTTCTCCAAGGACACTATCGTCTCTTCCATTGCTCACGGCGCAGCCCTACCGGCCAAGGCCTCCAACGCCATGGGTGACGCCCTAAGCAAGTTCGCCCAGGGTGCCTCAGATGCTAAGGCTCTGCAAAAAGCCCTGGCTGAAGCCTACAAGGCAGCGCAGTAAAATTTCCGGCTGGCGCCCTTAAAAGCTGATTAAAAGTCAGCAAGTGCTCTCTGGTTCCTTTCTTGGTGGTTAGGGTGCCAGCCGGCATAAACGCGGTGGGCGACGTCGTCAAAGCTACGACGGCGTCGCCCACCTTTTTAACATCAGCAAGTGTCAAGGAGGACAACGCATGTCCCAAGCCCGTGCGGCGCGACGGCGTAAAAACAAGATCAGGCAGTGGGGCCCAGGCCTGCTGCTAATCTCTCCGTCCCTAATCTTGGTGGCAATCTTCGTTTACGGCATGATTGGCGCCAACTTCAAGACTTCCCTATACAACACCCACCGGGCCGCCCAGGTCTCAGGACGGCGCCCGTCAAAGTATGTGGGCTTTGAGAACTTCTCCAAGCTCTTTGAAGACCCAAACTTCCAGCACTCCTTCATCAACCTGATCCTGTTTACCGTGGCCTTCCTAGTGGGCACACTAGTACTGGGATTCCTATGGGCCTGGCTGCTAGATAAGCCCATCAAGGGGGAGGGGATCTTCCGCTCGATATTCCTATTCCCCATGGCGGTGTCCTTTGTGGCCTCCGGTGTGGTGTGGCGCTGGCTGCTTAACTCCAAAACCGGCAGCGAAGCCTCAGGTCTAAACCGACTATTTGAAATGTGCGGGCTAACCTTCCTAGAAAACAGCTGGGCCTCAAATGTCCACTTTGGCATCTTGGCAATTGCAATCCCAGCCATCTGGCAGCTAGCAGGCTATGTGATGGCCCTGTTCCTGGCCGGTTTTAGGGGCATTTCAGATGATCTGCGTGAAGCCGCCCGTGTCGATGGCGCCAATGAATGGCAGCTATACAAAAACATCATTTTCCCGCAGCTAACCCCCATTGCTCTAAGCGCCGTGATCATCATTGGGCACATGTCGCTTAAGAGCTTCGACCTAATCATGTCGATCACCGACCAGCGCACCTACTCCACTAAGGTGCCCGCAATCGACATGTACAACTTCATGACCGACAACGACTACTCCAACGCCGCCGCCGTAGGCGTGATCTTGCTGGCGCTGGTAGCTATCGCAGTTATTCCCTACCTGATCCACGACACTAAGACAAGGAAATGAATATGAGCGAGCCTAAAGTTAAAACTGAGCGCGCTCATGGCTCCCGGCGCTTTCAGCTAGGAACCACCGTGCGCTACGTGCTGCTATTTATCTCCCTGGCGCTGGTGCTAATTCCGGTCTATGTGCTGATTGTGACCTCTTTTAAGGGCTCGGCTGAGGCTGACCCCTCCACCACCTGGTACCTGCCTGAGCACTGGGAAACTAAAAACTGGTCGCGGGCTTGGGAAGAACTAGGCGGTGGACTGGTGCGCTCGCTGCAACTAGTGATTCCGGCGGCGCTGATTTCAGCCATGCTGGGTAGTGCTAATGGCTTTGTGCTTTCTAAGTGGCGCTTCCCGGGGGCGAATGTGGTGTTCACGCTGATTTTGTTTGGCATGTTCATTCCCTACCAGTCGGTGATGATTCCGCTGATGCGCCTGGTGATTAACGCTGACCTGGGCTTTGGGATCCCCACTTTGATCTTGATGCATGTGGTTTACGGTATTCCGATCACTACCTTGATCTTCCGTAACTACTACGAGACGGTGCCTAATGAGCTTATTGAGGCGGCCCGCGTGGATGGGGCCGGGATGCTGCGCACCTACTTCTCGGTGGTGCTACCGATTTCTGTGCCGTCTTTTGTGGTGGTGCTGATCTGGCAGTTCACTAGCGCCTGGAATGACTTCCTGTTTGCCTTGTTCTTTGGTGGCGGGGCGCAAAACGGCCCGGTAACGCTGGCTTTGAGTAACTTAGCGCACGGCTCGATTCTGGCCGACTATGGTGCCTCAATGTCGGGTGCTCTGATTGCTTCAGTGCCTACGCTGCTGGTTTATATCGTCCTGGGTAAGTACTTCGTGGGCGGTTTGATGTCTGGTTCCGTTAAGGGCTGAGTTACATTCTCGACGGCGTCGCTGTTTTTGGCGACGTCGTCGAGCTGGCTTCTTATAATCGTCCCTATGGCCCGACGCAGCTCTAAGCGACCCTATAACCAGCCCCATGTACCACTAAATATGGACCGGTTAGCTTCCTTGCCACGCTCACAGCGCGGGCCTGGGGGAGCGGAGTTTACTGTGCGTAATGTGCGCGGGGCTGATAAAAGCTATATCTGCCCCGGATGCAATCAGACGATTGCCCCACGTACACCCCATGTGGTGGCTTGGTCTAATGAATCATTGTTTGGGGCTGAGCGAGGTTTGGAGGAGCGTCGTCACTGGCATACCTCCTGCTGGAACCGCAAGCTGTGGTAGCGATTGTGTCAGTTGGACGCGATGGCCAGCGGTTTAGTGTGCGTTCGCGTAGAGCATAATAGCTCCAAGGAGGGGGCTATTCTCGCAGGTAGTGGCGGGTTTGCTGGAATAACTGCCAAGTTCGTGCTGTTTGTTTATGCTTGACTAAATTGAGTTACTTTGTTCTATGAGAATAAATTTAGCTTTATATTTACCTTAATTAATTAATAAACCCTTGAGATGGCGGGGAGGCTGCCATAAATTAATGCTGTTAGAGATGTTCAATGAAGAATATCTATAGGGTTGGCTTATCAATTAAGAAATTTTTATAAGAGACACCTATCTATTATTTGCAATTTTCCTGTAAACCTGCTCTCACCTGCAGTTTTTGAGAGAATTCAGGACTGGAAAACGCTCTGATATTGGTGCACACTTTGCATATGGGCAAGACAGTGGGTTTAAACATAAAGATTGACCCGGGTTCTAGCCTCCCGGTGTTCATACAGATTGTAGATGCAGTTAGTAAAGGTGTGGAAAAGGGTGTTATTACCCCCGGCACGCGCCTACCAGCTACGCGCACTTTAGCCGCCAAGCTAGGTGTAGCCACTAATACCGTGGCGAAGGCCTATCGCGAGTTAGAGCGTCACGGAGTGGTGCAGGGACGAGGCCGCTTGGGCACTTATGTGCTTGATCGTGACCAGGCAGCTACCCACCGCGCTGCGGGAGCCTACTCGCGCTCTATGAAATCTCTGGGGCACTCACTAGAAGAAGCACAAGACTACCTGGCCTACGCCTGGAGCTAGGACAGGGTTAAAACCAAGGTGCGGGTAAAACGTTGATCCCGCGTGGCTCGCACCTTGATGCGTGATGCTTAAAGCACTACGGCAGTGATTTAAGTATTACGCATAATAAAAGGGGCGGATGGTTGCCAACAGGCCATCCGCCCCTTGTTTTTCCTTCTGGCTACTTGTCAGCGCTAGCGGCGCTAGCAGCGGACTGGCTAGAGTCTGCTGACTCAGCCAAGTCAGCAGAGTCGCTGCTGTAGCTAGAGTCTGCGCTTGGCCGCGGCTGGGTAGCAGGCATACCGGTTACAAAGGCGGCGGCGCTACCAAGCACCCCGCGCATCTCCTCCAGGTAAGAACTGATCGAGTCACGCTGTGCACGCAGCTCCTCTACCTCACGCTTAGCGGCGGCAGTGAGGGCATCTGCCTGGATCTGTGCATCCAAAATCAGCTGCTCAGCCTCGCTACGGGCACCGGCAATAACCTCTTCAGCGGCGCGGTTAGCGTCAATCTGACGCTTGCGGGCTTCCTCGTCGGAGGCGGCGCGCATCTTCTCGGCGCGTTCCATAGCTTCACGCAGACGCTCTTCGGCGTCAGCAGCCTGCTCTTCAGCCTTAGCCACCATAGCTTCAGTAGACTTACGGGCAGCCTCAGCAGCCTCGGCAGCTTCCTTAGCGGTGCTTTCCTTAAGCGCAGCCACCTCAAGAGCGCTGTTTTGACGCAGCTCAGCAGCCTCAGCGCGAGCTGCCTCAGCCTCATCCTTAGCAGCGCGGCGAGTGGTCTCGGCTTCCTTACGGGCCTGGGTCAGCAGTTCCTCGGCCTCAGTATTGGCCTTGTCGGTAACCAGGCGGGCTTCCTTGCGAGCGTTGTTGAGTAGCTCGCGGGCCTGACGCTCAGCGCTGGTGGTTGCCTCCTCGGCGTCGCGGGCAGCCTCATCGCGAGTAGCCGCAGCCTCCTGCTCGGCGCTAACGGTGATCTCGGTAGCTTTCTTGCGGGCGCTAGAAATGGTCAGTTCAGCTTCACGTTGGCTGGTGTTGGTCAGGTTGGTGGCCTCCGTGTTGGCGGCGGTGCGCACCTTGTCTGCCTCACGCTTAGCGGCAGAAACCAGCTCCTGAGCACGGTCTTTAGCGTTAGCTAAGGTAGTGCTGGCTTCATTTTCTGCCTTAGAACGTACTTCTTCAGCTTCCCGGCGAGCATCTGCCAGAGTGGTGGCAGCCTCGGTGGAAGCACGTTCGGACATTTGCGCCACATTCGTGCGGGTGCGGGTTAGCAGGCTATCTGCCTCGCGGTTGGCCTTTGCCAAAATAGAGGCAGACTGTTCTTCAGCATTGCGTAGCAACTGCTCAATACGTGAGCCCAAGCCAGCGTAAGTGGGCTTGTCACTCTCGCGTAGACGACGCTGTGCTTCTGCTAGCTGTCCGGCTAAAGTCATGGCGCGGTGGTCAAGGCTGGCCACCTCGTTACGCGCTTCCACTAGTTGGCGACTCAGGCTCTCCAAACGCTGGTCCACCTGCAGCCGATCGTAGCCGCGCATGGTGATAGCGAATTCACTGTGGTCCTCAGCCACGTTTAACTCCTCGGTCGTTAAAGCTCGGGGCGAATAGTGCCCACCGTCCAAGCCTAGCGGGTCGCAGCAGGTTTTGCGGCAAATGAGACAGTGCTACCCAGCTCCCCCCTAAGCAAACAAATCAGCCTGTCTCTTAGCATCGGCTCAAGCAAATGTGTAGGCTAGACGTCAAGAATATCTACGCTACGGCTTTAATATCTAGATCCCGCAGAGCGCGGCGCGAACGAGCTCACCCGAGGAGAACCTAAGTGAACAGAATTCTTTCCCTAGTAAAACCCCGAGTGTTAAGCATCGTGCTTATCGCCTTGGGCCTATTAGCGGTGATCTTGGCGGTTGCCTCAGCCACCATCTGGCGTCCTTCGCAGACGGCAGTGGCCACGCTTAAACCGGCAGCCACCACGGCGTACGTTGTTACCGGCGACGGCGTTTTAAACATGGTTGACTCCACTGTCACCATTACTGCCAAGGCTAAAGATGCCAACTCTAGCGTTACCTTGGCGCTGGCTCGCTCTGAGGACGCCCAGGCCTGGCTAGCTAACGACCCCTACACGGAAGTTACCGGCCTAAGCTCCTGGGAAGCCCTATCTGGGCGCACAATTACCGAGCGTTGCAATGTAAAGGCCACCCCCACCCCCACCGCTAAGGCCACTAGCACAGCTAAAGCCACCGCTACGGCGTCGGCTAAAGCTACGGCTACCTCCAGCGCTAAGGCCACCCCCACCCCTGACGCTAAGGGCTGCATTAAGGCGGTTGCCTCCAATGCTTCCCTAAACGGCTCAGACATGTGGGTGACCTCCAAGACCGGCAAGGGTTCAGTGTCCATCACTTATGACCCCAGCTCCTCTAACTATGTAGTTCTGGCCGCTACCGATGGTAAGCAAGCTGCCCCCACCTTCAGCTTGTCGTGGAAGCGCACCGTAGGCACTCCCTGGTTAATCCCCGGCCTGATCGTAGGCGGTTTGCTGGTAGCCGGCGGGGTGTTCATCTTCATGCTCGATATTCAGATGCGCCACCAGGAGCTAGCCAATGCTCAGCGTCGTCGTCGTCGCCAAGAAGAAGCGGCCGCACGACTGAACAAGGATCCCAACCGTCCCCTCACTCGCCTGGAGCTGCGTGAAAAGGCCCAAGCTGAGGCCGCCGGTAAGGTCTGGGTTGACCCGCGCCGTGACGTGCCCAGCGAAAGTGCTGCCGACGTCGACGCCGACCGCACCATCCCGGCCGCGCCCAACCCGATTACTGATTCACGCGGCATCTGGGCCGTCCAGGCTGCTGGGGGAGCGGACCGCGTAGCCGCTGCTCAAGACCAGGTAGCCCCCCAGGAAGGCGACGCCGTGCCGCACCTGCCTGGTACTGCGTTTAATGCCACTGCGTTTACTGGCGCCCCAGTCATGGGTGGCGGCGCCCCGGTTATGGGAGCTGCTTCGGTTATGGGCGCTAGTGCGGGTGTAGATCCCACCCCGGCTGCTGGACAAAGTGCCTTCAGTGCCACCAGCGCCCCGCAGGCTCCGGTTTCTGGGCCTAGTGCGGCCAGCGCCCCGCAGGCTCCGGTTGGTCCCCGCGCGAGCGGTGCCCCGCAAGCCAGCCCGTTTGCTCCGCCCAACAGCGCTGGTTTTGCCCCCAAAGCTCCCACGGCGCCAATTGAAGAATCTGCCCTAAGCGCGGCCAGCGCTGCGCACGCGGCAGTTAACCCCTTCGCAGTGCAGCCAGGCACTAACCCGTTTGGGCCCAGGTACTCCAGCATCTTTGATGAGCCACCCTCGGCCCCCAGCCCCACTCCGGCTGCTGGTAATGCCGCCTTGGCAATGGAGCGCTCAGGTGCTTCAACAGACGTATTTGAGCCCATTAACGAGCCAGTGATCTCTGCTCCTGAAGCTAGTGCCCCCAGCGCGGCCAGCAGCTCCAGCGCAAACAGCGCCACTCCGGCGATGGGCCAAGCTCAGCTAGAAAGCGCCCCTAGCGGCACTAGCGCGGCTAGTGGCGCCAGCGCCGCTAGCGGTGCCAGTGCAGACAGTGCCAGCGCACCCACCCCGGAGCAGGCAGATGAGCCTAAGCGCGAAGACGTGGCTAAGGAGGAAAACTAAAATGAATTTGACTCGACGCGGCGCCCTAGGCGCCCTGGTAACCACGGCTGCCGGTTTGGGTCTAAGCGCCTGCGGCCAGGAACTACCTAAGCCTCAGCCACCTAAAGCTGATGCCACGGCTAAGCCGGTGCTTGACTCTACGCGCCTAGAAACCATTTTGAAGCGCATCCAAACTGGGCTTACCGCCGCCGATAAAGACCGTGACCCGGCCAAGCTGGTTGGCTACCTAAACGGCCCGGCGCTGCGCCTGCGCACAGCTAACTACAAGCTGGTTAAAGCCGGCGGAGGCTCTGTGGCTACGCTCAACACCAATGCGCGTATGTCTGCGGTGGGCGCTACCTCTGCTTTCCCACGCACTGCTATCAGCGTCTCTGCCATTAGCGGCAAAAACAACTCGCCGCTACTGCTGGTACTGGACCAACAAGATGCCCGCAGTAACTATGAAATGTGGGCTTGGGTGCGCCTATTTGCCGGCGCCAAGATCCCGGCAACTGCCGGTCCGGCCGTGGGCTCAGCCCAGATCGAGGCAGACTCCACCCAGTTCCTGTTCTCACCTAGTAAGGCCATGGCCGCCTATGTGGAGGCCCTAAACAAGCCCGATTCTGCTAACGGCAAGGCTTTCCCCGACGACGGCCTGCGCAAGCTAGTAGCCTCCGAGCGGGCCGTAGCCAGCCAAGTAAAGGATGCCGGTAGCATCACGGTTAGCGTTAGCGCCGGTAACGACGGTTTCCGTGGTCTAGTAACCAGCGACAATGGGGCTATTGCGGTAGGTTCACTGAGCTTTACCACCACCTACCAGCGCACTTCAGCTAAGAGCACCATTACGGTCTCTGAGCAGTTGGCCGCCTATATGGGTGGAAATAAAGAAGTCACCAGTAAAGTTATGGCTACCTACGAGGCTATGGTGGCCTTCTACCTTCCTCCCAAGGGTGCTAAAGCTAAGGTGCCCACCGCCCTGGGAACCGGCGTGGTACTGACTTCAGTGACCCGTGACGACTCCAACCCGCCTAAGTAAGGAAGTAATCCATGTCGATGTTTGGTGCTGTTGACCTATCCACTCTAGCGCCCTCAAAAGGCGCAGCTAGCGGGGCTGGTAGCGAGGCTGGGGCTAACCCCGGCGTGGCTGATAGCGGGGTAATCGACTCGCCATTAGTGATTGACGTTGACGTCACCAACTTTGAGGACGCTGTAAAGCGCTCCATGCAGGTGCCGGTAGTAATTTCACTATGGTCACCGCGCAGTCAGGTTTCTGCTGAAGTTAACACTGCGCTTGAGTCGCTAGCAGCCCGCTATCAGGGCCGCTTCCAGCTGGCCCGGGTGGATGTTGATGCTAACGCCAAAATCGCTGAGCTGTTTGCTGCCCAAAGCGTACCCAGCGTGGTAGCTGTGCTGGGTGGTCAGCCCGTGCCCCTATTCCAGGGCCAGGCCAGCGCCCAACAGCTAGAGCAGATCTTTGAGCAGGTTATGCAGATGGCTCAGGCTAACGGCATAACTGGCCGGGTACGCCTAGATGCGGCGCCGGTAGCGCCAAGTGAACCGGTTGAAACTGAGGTGCAGCGTTTAGGGCGCGAGGCCATTGAGGCCGGCGACTACGCCAAGGCCCAAACTATCTACGAGCACGCCCTGGTTAACGAACCAGCCAATGATGAGTTACGCCTAGCTCTAGAGCAGGTTAAGTTGCTCCAGCGCGTAGAAGGCGCGGATCTAGACGGCGATCTAGCTGCCTCAGACCAGCCTGAAGCCACCTGGCGCCAGCTATTAGCTGGGGCCGACGCCGCCCTGGCTATGGGTGACGTTGAGGGCGCCTTGGCACGCGGGCTAGAGGCTGTACGCCGCAGCGCTGGCGATGAGCGTGACCAGGCCCGTGTGCGCCTGCTAGAGCTGTTTGAGCTAATCGGCACCACTGACCCGCGCGTGGGTAAAACCCGCCGCGCACTAGCGTCGCTGCTGTACTAAAATCCAATACTGAAGTTGGGGGTCTGCTTTGCAGGCCCCCAATTGCTTGGCTAGCCACTAATACAAACACACTGACGCGTTAAAAAACCACTAGCAGCTAAACTTGTGGGGCCAGTTCCTAGGAACTGGCCCCACAGTTATAGATCAGCTTGCAGAGCTAATCAGGCGATCGGTTCACTCTTGATCTTCCACACCTCGCGAGCGTAGTCGCTGATGGTACGGTCAGAGGAGAAGCGGCCAGAGCGGGTGATGTTTACCCACACCTTACGGTTCCAACCTAGCGGGTCGGCGTCGTGGTCGTGGGCCATGCGGTCCTTGGCCTCGCGGTAAGCGGCGAAGTCACCCAGCACGTAGTAGACGTCAGCCGGCTCGTAGGAGGGCTCTAGCAGGCTGCGGCGCAGGTCGTAGAACCAGCCTGAACCGTTGTCGTCCAGGGTGCCGTCCACCAGTGCGTCTAGCACTCGACGCAGGCCAGGAACGTTGTCCATGTGCCAGCGCGGGTCGTAGTCGCGCTTGAGGGCGGGTAGCTCATCCTCGGTAGCACCGAAGATGTAGGCGTTCTCGTCACCGACGGCGTCGAGGATCTCTACGTTGGCGCCGTCGAGGGTACCCATGGTCAGTGCACCGTTCATCATGAACTTCATGTTGGAGGTGCCCGAAGCTTCCTTACCGGCCATGGAGATCTGCTCAGAGACGTCCGCAGCAGGAATGATGTGCTCGGCGGGGGAGACGTTGTAGTTGTGAACGAAGACCACCTTGATGGTTTCGTTTACGTCGCTGTCGTTGTTAACCAGCTCAGCAATGGTGTTGATGAGCTTGATGATGGCCTTGGCGCGGATGTAACCGGGGGCAGCCTTAGCGCCGAAGATGAATACGCGCTTGGGTACCTGCAGGCTCGGGTCCTGCTTCATGCGGAAGTACAGGTCCAGGATGTAGAAGGCGTTGAGTAGCTGACGCTTGTACTCGTGCAGACGCTTGATCTGTACGTCGTAGATGGCCTCAGGGTCAATCTCGATGCCTTCACGCTCAGCGATCCAGTTGGCGAAGTCAGCCTTGTTGGCGGCCTTGATTTCGCCTAGGCGACGGTAGATGTCGTCGTTGCCGGCGCTGGTGTACTCGCTCAGTACGCTTAGGTCCTTAACCCACTGGTCAGAACCGGTTACCTCATCCAGCAGGGCGGCCAGGCGGGGGTTGCACTGCTTGAGCCAGCGACGCGGGGTGACACCGTTGGTCTTGTTGTTGAAGCGCTCAGGCCAGATGGCGTACCAGTGGGCCAGGGTGTCGCGCTTGAGGATCTCGGTGTGCAAGGCGGCCACACCGTTGATCGAGTAGGAGGCGTAGCAGGCGATCCAAGCCATGTGGGCGCGGCCGCCGGAAATCGGGGCCATGTAGTCGATGGTGCCCTGGTCGAGGCCGCGCTCGGCCATGTCTAGGCGGAAGCGACGGTCGATTTCACGCACGATCTCAGCGATACGCGGGAAGATGCGGTCGAAAATACCCATCTCCCAGGTTTCCAGGGCCTCAGCCAGCACGGTGTGGTTGGTGTAGGCGAAGGTCTTGGTGACTACCTCCCAGGCCTCTTCCCAGCCCATGCCGTAGTTGTCTAGCAGTAGACGCATCAGCTCGGGGATGGCCAGCACCGGGTGGGTGTCGTTGAGCTGGATGGCGTTGAAGTCGCTTAGGCCGCGTAGGTCGGTGCCGTGCTGCTCAATGTAGTTGGCCACAATGTCCTGCAGTGAAGCAGAGCAGAAGAAGTACTGCTGACGTACGCGCAGCACCTTGCCTTCGTAGGTGGTGTCGTTGGGGTAGAGCACACGGGAGATGTCCATGACGCGCTCACGCTCAACAATGGCGTCAGTGAAGCGCTGGGAGTTGAAGGCGTCGTAGTCGAACTCTTCTAGCGGTTCGGCCTTCCACAGGCGCAGGGTGTTAACGTTCTTGGTGCCATAGCCGGTGATGGGCATGTCGTAAGGAATGGCGCGCACGGTCATGTCGGCGTAGGACACTAGGCGCTGTTCCTCTTGGCGACGCACGATGAAGGGATAACCCTCTTCCATCCAAGAGTCAGGGTGCTCGGTCTGGAAGCCGTTTTCAAACAGCTGCTTGAACAGACCGTAACGGTACAAAATACCGTAGCCATATACGGGCAGGTCTAGGGTGGCGCAGGAGTCCAGGAAACAGGCTGCTAGACGGCCTAGACCACCGTTGCCTAGAGCGGCGTCGGGCTCTTCTTCCAGGACCTCAGATAGGTTCTGGCCGAAGGCGTTGAGGGAGGTACGAGCCTGCTCAACTAGACCCAGGTTGGAAAGGTTGTTTAGTAGGGCGCGACCCATTAGGAACTCGGCGGAGAAGTAGTGTTCCATGCGGCCGGCCTTGTAAGTGCGGTCGGTAGATGCCCAGTCGTCAGCTATGTGATCGACGACGGCGGCCGACAGGCCCGCCCAAACTTCCTGCGGGGTGGATGCCTTAGCGGGGCGCCCAGAAACGGCGCGTACCTGAGAAACGACTGCGTTGGACCAAGTGTCGGTCATAGCCTCAGCTTTCGACTAAGCAGTTTTGCTTGCCAAAGGGTATTTAAAGCAAACAAGCTGCAACGAGTATTACTTCTGTTTTACGGGACTTATTAAGCACTGTCGAGACATTTTGATGTGAAAATGCCGGTATGGCACATTAGACCCTAAACAAAACGTGGTACAAACCTAGCAAATGCGCAGCTGGTGGGGCTAGATGGGATTGCATATAGGCCTTTAGGCCCAAGTTATCTTATAGTGAAACTAGACACTAAATGCAAACCCTAAAAACGCCGCTGGCCGCCGCTAACGGTTTTGTTAGCGGCGGCCAGCGGGTTTAGCTAGACTCAGTCAGCTACCGGACGCAGGAAGATAGCGCCCAGCGGAGGCACGCGCAGACGCACCGAAGCGCTCTGGCCGTCCCAGGGTAGTTCCTCAGCCTCAAGCACGCCGGGGTTGGTAACCCCAGAGCCGGCGTAGTCCTCGCTGTCAGTGTTGAGTACTTCCTCCCACTTGCCGGGGAAGGGTAGACCCACGCGGTAGCCCTCGTGGGGGTTACCAGCAAAGTTCACGATGCAGGCGATTAGGTCCTTGCGGCCCTCAGCGTCCTTCCCCTTACGCAGGTAGGTAATGACGTTGTGGTCGCCATCGTTAGCGTTGATCCACTCAAAGCCGTGGTAGGTGAAGTCCTCGGTCCAAAGTGCCGGGGTGGCCTTGTATAGCGCGTTGAGGTCGGTGATCAGGCGCTTGATACCGGCGTGGTCTGGGTTCTCCAACAGCCACCAGTCCAGGGAGTTGTCAGCGTTCCACTCAACCCCCTGACCAAATTCCTGCCCCATGAACAGTAGCTGCTTGCCGGGGTGAGACCACATGTAGGCGTACAGGGCACGCAGGTTGGCGCGCTTTTGCCAGTCATCACCAGGCATCTTGGCGATCAGTGAGCCCTTACCGTGGACTACCTCGTCGTGGCTGAGCGGCAAAATGAACTGCTCAGAGAAGGCGTAGACCAGGGAGAAGGTAAGTTCACCATGGTGCCAGCGGCGGTTAACCGGGTCTTCCGCCATGTAACGCAGGGTGTCGTTCATCCACCCCATGTTCCACTTGAGGCCAAAGCCCAGACCACCCTGATCGGTGGGGGAGGTAACACCCGGCCAAGCGGTGGATTCCTCGGCGCACATGATGATGCCCGGGTGCTTGCGGTAGGCAGTGGCGTTGGCTTCCTGTAGGAAGCTGATGGCCTCAAGGTTCTCGCGGCCACCGTACTGGTTGGGGCGCCACTGGCCGTCGTTACGCGAGTAGTCCAGGTAAAGCATGGAAGCTACGGCGTCCACGCGCAGGCCATCAACGTGGAACTCTTCTAGCCAGTACAGAGCGTTGGCAACCAGGAAGTTGCGCACCTCGCGGCGGCCGAAGTTGAACACGTAGGTACCCCAGTCGGGGTGCTCGCCACGCAGCGGGTCGGGGTCTTCGTACAGCGCGGTGCCGTCGAAGCGAGCCAAGGCGAAGTCATCCTTGGGGAAGTGGGCCGGTACCCAGTCCAGAATTACCCCGATGCCGGCCTGGTGTAGCTGGTCTACCAGGTAGCGGAAGTCGTCAGGGGTACCGAAACGGGCGGTGGGGGCGTAGTAGGAGGAAACCTGGTAACCCCAAGAACCACCGAAGGGGTGCTCGGCTACCGGCATGAACTCCACGTGGGTGAAGCCGGTTTCCTTCAGGTAGGGGATCAGTTCGTCAGCTAGGCCACGGTAGCCCAGACCCTGACGCCAAGAACCCACGTGCACCTCGTAGATGCTCATGGGGGAGTTGTGCGGGTCGCGCTGGGGGCGCTGCTCCATCCACTCCTGGTCCTGCCACTGGTGGAACTCGTCGGTAACTACCGAGGCGGTGGCCGGGGGGATTTCGGTGGCGCGAGCTAGCGGGTCAGCCTTCTGCTTCCAAGAGCCGTCGTGGTGGCAGATCTCGAACTTGTAGCGGGCGCCGACGCCGACGCCGGGCACGAACAGTTCCCAAACACCACAGGCGCCTAGCGAACGCATGGCGGTGGCGCTGCCATCCCAGTAGTTGAAGTCACCAACTACGCGCACAGCGCGAGCATTGGGGGCCCAAACTGAGAAGGCCACACCGCTAACTTCACCCATCGGACCGGAGAAGTGCTTGATGTGAGCACCTAGTACCTTCCACAGTTCTTCGTGGCGGCCTTCACCGATCAGGTAGGTGTCAATGTCACCTAGGGTGGGCAGGAAGCGGTAGGGGTCATCGGCTTCTACCACCTGGTCACCATAGGTGGCCTTAACGCGGTAGTCGGGCACCTCGTTGCCAGGTAGGACTGCTAGCCAAATACCGTCCCGTTCGTGGACGGCCGGGTAGGTGCCGTTTTCGGTTACGATCTCGACGGCGTCAGCCAGGTGGCGCACGGTACGGATGGTAACGCCGTGCTCGCCGGGGTGGCCGCCTAGGACCTCATGGGGGTTGTAGTGACGGCCATAAGCAATGTCGCTAAGTACCCAGGAGTCAACAGGTACCGCTAGTGCTAAGGCGTCATGCGCTGTGTTGTCACTCATAAACATATCCTCCCATGTTTTTGGGTTGTGTGCGTCACCATTCGTCCCAGATCATCCAGGGGAATGTGGGCCCATGTCGGGCGGTGCGTGAGCTCATAGACGAGCTCATAAACGGTCTTTAACAGCAGCTCCACTGTCAAGACCTGGTCTTGGAAAGCAGTCGTTTCCGGCTGCGTTAAGGGGTGGGTAGCAGGAACATGGTTGCAGGTTAGGCTGGTAATTTCCTGGCGGTAAGCCATAAAGAATTTTTCCACCAAAGCGTCGCAACTGTGCTCACTTATGCCAGCCGTAGCTAAGGCATAGCTAAAAGAGCGAGCCATGGAAGCCAGATCACGTTCCAAAGGCGCTAAGGACAGTTGCTCACTGTCAGTGCGTAGCGGCTCGCCTTCAAAATCAACCACATACCAGTTCGCAGAGCGTAAGCCGCCAGGCGAGTGAGCGTCGGCTGCAGATACCAGCAGTTGACCTAGGTGATAGTCACCGTGAATGGCTTGCAAAGTCACGGCCTGGCTAATTTCAGCTAGTAGCGGCTCTAGCGTAGTTTCTAGCTGCTGACTCAGGGCACGCGCGCGGCTAGTTTGCTCAGGGTCAAGCGGGCTGGCTGCCAGTAGCGTCTGCAGCTGCTCAGTTAACGCAGCTAGACGCTGACGCGCCAGAGCGACGTAGTTAGTTTGGCTTTGGGTGCCTAGGCTATGGGCCAGACAAGCGTGCATTTGCGCGGTTAATTTACCCAGCTGCTCGGGCACTGTCAGGCTAAGCGGCTGCCCAGGTGGGGCTTGGCGCAGCTGAGATACGTAGTATTCAAAGCCATCGCGGGCCCCGGCAATAAATTGGTGTCCCACCACCACTACTACTTGCGGCGCGGATGGCTTGGTTAGGGCCTCAGCGTCAGAGCTTGCTTGGTTTGCGCTCGCGTCACTTGTCGCCGACAGCGCAAAGGGCCAGGTCAAGGTGGGGGCTAGTACCAGCGTGGGAGCGGCGTCGAAATCAGCTAAGGCCCGCGCTAACAGGCATTCACGGTTAGCGCCAGGGTATAGGCGGCGCAGTACTTTAGCGATAACTTTTCCCTGCGCGGTGGAGAGCACCACAGAAGTATTGGACTGCTCGCGGGCGCTGTCGTCAACCACGCTCACCTTAAGGCCGGTTAAAGCCTGCCAGGTGGCATCTAATGTGCAGGCCTCGCTTAGCCAAGCTAGGCGGCCGTCGCATTCAAAGCTTGCCTGCCAGCCGCTAGTGGGCGCCTGCCAAGCCAGCTTGATGGGCACACTCAGGGCGGCGCCGTCGTCAAGTAAGAAGAAATACCAACGTAAGGTGTCGCCTGAGTCAAGCACCTGAAAACTTACCTGGACATTGTCAGGCAGCAAGGTGCCCCAGCGCTGGGTAGCCAAAACCGGACGCAGCAGGTTAGCTAACTGCGCCGGTTCGGGCCAAGTTGGGACACTCATCACTGATCGTCACAGGCGGGTGATGTTAAATACGTGAGCGAAACGCCCCTCGTGGGGGTCTAGGCGCACGTAGTTAGAACCAGACCAGTAGTACTCGCCGCCGTTTAGCTCATCGACGGCCTTAACTACCGGGCGTGAACCATCAGCGTTGCCGGGCAGACCCAGGGCAGGCAGGTTCAGTAGCACTTCACCCTCAACCGTGTTGTAGGGGTCAAGGTTAACCACAGTGAGCACAATGTCTTCACGGCCGTCCAAAGACTCCTCGGCTCGTACCCGCTTGGAGTAGGCGATCAGAGAATCATTAGTGGTGGCGTGGAAGGTGATGTCACGCAGCTGAGCCAAAGCCGGGTGCTGGTGGCGGATCCGGTTTAGATCAGTTAGTAGCTGCTCAATACCGTTACCACGGGCCGCCTCGAAGTCACGGGGCTTGTACTCATACTTCTCGTTGTCGATCTGCTCCTCATAGCCCGGACGCGGTACCGACTCGGCCAGCTCATAGCCGCTGTAGATACCCCATGTGGGGCTGAGTGTAGCAGCTAGCACTGCACGCAGCTTAAAGGCGCCCTCCTTACCCCAGGTCATGAACGGGGTCAGGATGTCGTGAGTAGTGGGCCAGAAGGCCGGACGTAGCACGTGGGCGGTGTCGTGGCTGAGCTCGTGCAGGTACTGCTCTAGCTCCCACTTGGCGTTACGCCAGGCGTAGTAGGTGTAGGACTGCTGGAAGCCGATCATGCCCAAGGTGCGCATCATGGCGGGCTTAGTGAAAGCCTCCGCCAGGAAGAATACGTCGGGGTATTCCTCGCCGATCTGCTTAATTAGCCTCTGCCAGAAAGCTAGCGGCTTAGTGTGGGGGTTATCCACGCGGAAAATCTTTACCCCGTGGTTAATCCAGGTGACTACTACGTCATAAATTGCCTGGTAAATACCCTCAGGGTCATTGTCGAAGTTAAGCGGGTAAATGTCCTGATACTTCTTAGGCGGGTTTTCAGCGTAAGCAATTGAACCGTCTGCCAATACCGTGAACCATTCAGGGTGTTCCTTCACCCAGGGATGGTCGGGAGAGCACTGTAGAGCCAGGTCTAGGGCTACTTCCATGCCCAGCTGTCCGGCACGCTCTACCAGCGCGTCAAAGTCAGCAAAAGTACCCAGGTCGGGGTGGATGGCGTCGTGCCCACCGGCGTCGGAACCAATGCCGTAGGGGGAGCCCGGGTCTCCAGGTAGAGCGGTAAGGGTGTTGTTCTTACCCTTACGGTTGGTGTAGCCAATGGGGGAGATGGGGGTCAGGTAGAGCACGTCAAAGCCCATGGCGGCAATGCGGTCTAGCTGCTGGGTGGCGCTAGCTAAAGTACCCGAAACCCACTTTTCGCCGTCGAAGTAGGCACCTAGTGAGCGCGGGAAGATTTCATACCAGGAACCAAATAGGGCCCGCTGGCGGTCCACCTGTAGCGGGTAGGTGGCGGAGGGGGAAACCATGTCGCGCAGCGGCAGGGCGGCTAGTTCGTTTTGTACCGAAATGTTTAGTCCGGCGTCTAGACGTTCATAGGGGTTGCGTGAGGTGTCACGTAGCACGGAGGCGGCATAGTTGAGGGTGTTGATGCCACCCTTGCGGCGGGTAGGTACCTCGGCTGCGCGTAGCAGTAGGCGGGCGCCTTCTTCCAGCATTAGTTCGACGTCGACGCCGGCATGCACCTTGAGCGTGGCGTCATGCTTCCAGGTGGCGTAAGGGTCAGACCAGCCCTCAACCCTAAAGCTCCAGGCGCCGGGCTCGTCGGGAGTTAGGCGAGCCTCGTAGCGGTTAAGGCCCATGGCGATTTCGTACATGTTGGCACGCGGGCCGTCAGTGCCGTCAGGACGCACCAAAATGGCGGTGGCGGCAAAAGCGTCGTGGCCTTCACGGAAAACTGTGGCGCGAATCGGAATGGTTTCGCCTACAACAGCCTTTGTAGGCCAGCGCCCATCTTCAATGACGGGAAATACTTCAGTTACAGGAATGCGACCGATAAAAGAAAATTCGGCAGGGCGCGGCGTGGCTGTCATGTCACTACAGTAACCTAGCTCACGGAGCATTGCCACCTGCAATATTAAAAAATAATGGCCCCATCCCAAAGGGACAGAGCCATACTTTAAAGCCTTAGCTACGCGCTCAGATGTTGCGGGTAACCTTGCCGGCCTTTAGGCAAGAAGTGCACACGTTTAGACGCTTAGGGGCGCCATTAACGAGCGCACGAACGCGCTGAATGTTGGGGTTCCACCGGCGGTTGGTCCGCACGTGGGAGTGCGAGACGCTCTTGCCGAAGATGGGGCCCTTGCCGCAGACGTCGCAAACAGCAGCCACGGTGTCTCACTCCTGATCTTCAACTTGAAAACGCCTAGACTCGGCAAACCCGGCCTGGCGCAAGGTCATGTACCTCAGGCAAACCGCCTCAGGCAACCCGAACAGTGTAGCGCTATTTTGGCTCTATGCTCAAACTTTAAAGCTATGGTCTGAGGCACAACTTGCGCGTGGGTAGCCTCTAGCTAGGTTAACACGGCAAAATTAGGTCTATGTCTGCGCCTGAACACCTGGGTATCGAACAGCTCCATAGTTGGCTGGTCCATGCTCATGCTGCCTGCGTGCGCCACGGAGAGCTACTAAATACGCTAAATGAGTTCCCGGTTGCAGATAGTGATACCGGCGCAAATGTTACTCACACTCTGGCTGGGGCGGCCCGGGCACTAACTCAAGCTGATGTGATTGATTTTGCCGACGCCGCCACAGTGGCCTCAGCGGGAGCGGTGCTGGGGGCGCGGGGTAACTCTGGGATGATTTTGGCCCAGTGTTTCCTTGCTTTTAGCGAAAGTGCCCAGAATGCTCCCAGCCAAGGGCTACGTCCAGTGGAGCTGGTGGCCGCCTTGCAGGCCATGGCGCGTGGGGCCGTAAAAGCGGTCTCCCACCCGGTGGAGGGCACCTTTATTAGTGCTATGCGTTCAGCTGCCCAGGCGGGCGCCGACACGCTAGATACTTCGCCGCGCCCAACCCTGGAGGAAATCACTGCCACCGCTGCTTTTGGGGCTCAAGAGGCCGTGGTGGAAACAGTCGGTATTGGTCACGGCCCGGTTGATGCGGGGGCGGGAGCCATCATGCTGATTATGACGGCGCTGGCAGACGTATTTAACCCGCAGGGGGACCTGACTGGCACTGCCCTAAATATGCTCACTGACCTATCTCAAAACAACACTTCCCATAAGCAGGTTTCGGGACGGTCAGGCGAGTTTGAGGTGATGTATCTGTGGAATGCCACCGCCTTCCAAGCTGAGCGACTACGCAAAGCCTTGGGGGAGATAGGTGACAGTGTGGCCGTGGTGGGCGCAGTGGACAGCCTCAATATGGGTTTGTTCCACGTGCATGTACACACCGACAATCCCCGCGCGGCCCTGCCTCCTTACGGTAAGGCCCGCCAGATCTGTATTCGTCGTCTGCGCTCTAGCCGCACTGAGCCGGCCACTAACCCCTACGGTTTTAATGCCCGGGGCGGCTCAAACGTAATTCCCCTGGAACGTTTTAGTTCTAAGCGCCCTGCAAAAGCGGCCCGTAAAGTCCAAAACGAGATTGGGGTAATTGCCTGCACACGCGCCCCGGGACTGATTGTGCCTTTGGCGCGAGCCGGGGCTGTGGTGGTGCTAGAGCCAGACTCTGATGCGATTGTGCGGGCGGCAGGCGATATTCAAAACCCCAACGCCTTTGTGCTGCCTTGCGATGAGGCTTCAATTTCGGCGGCCCACGCAGCTTCCCGCTCGCTAACTTCACGCGCCGCAGTGTGGGCTTTAGATGACAGTAATCTTGGCGACGACATACTGGTGGCCGGTGATTACATCACTAAAGCTGCTGGCGGCGTTGAGGCCCTGACCCGCCTGAAGGTAGCTGACACCTCTAATGAGGTGGCCATGTTTGTTACCGCCATGGCTTTAGGTTTGGCTGAGCTTGAAAACAGCTCAGATTTAGACGAAGCCGCCAAATTGGCTTTGATGGAACGTACCGCCTGGGTAACGGCGGTACGGATGCGGGTACTTGAATTTAGCGGGGTCGACGCCGAACATATCGCCCTGGCGGTAGCCAACGCACTGGGGGAGTGGACCGTGACGGTTACGGTTTTAGTCGGTGCCCTAGCCGATAGTGACGTAGCCCCCTTGATCCGCGACGCCGTCGGACAAAAAGCCCAAGATATGGGAATAGACGAAGACCTGGACGTAAATATTTACGCCTCGCACCAAGATCTAGATCAGGTGCTGGTGGGCTTGGAAGGATTTTAATGACGCCGGCCAATGCAGGCGGGGAAATTGATCTGTTAGAGCGGCCCCTGGAGCGGTTGCTGGGTAAACGCACCGCCACCGCCCTAGCTAAGCTGGATCTGCACACCGGCTGGGATCTGCTGGACTATCTACCTAAACGCTACGAAACCTGGGGGCAGCTGAGCTCTTTGGATCAGCTGGTTGCTGACGAAGAAGTGACCGTGCAGGTGCAGGTAATTCACGCCCAGGTTAGACGCACCGTCTCCGGGCGGCCGCCAGCAATTTTGCAGGCCCTAGTTACCGATGGGCTGATGGAAATGGAAGTGGTGATGTTCGGGGCCCACTACCAGTTAAGCAACTACGCGCACCAACTTCAGCCCGATACCACCGCAATTTTTGCCGGTAAAACCAAGTTTCGCGGCGGGCGCTTGCAACTAACCGGGGCTAAGTTCCAGGTGCTTGATGAGCTAAGCGAAACTGAACGTCAAGCCCTGATGGCTCGGCCCATCCCGATTTATCGCGCTAGTGAATCCTTGCCTAGTTGGCGCCTAGCTAAAGCCATACGTATGGTGCTTGATCAGCTTAGGGATACGGATGTGCCCGAGTATGTGCCAAGGAAAATCTTGGCCAAACGCCGCCTACTTGGCCTACTTGAGGCCTACCGCCAGGTGCACGAGCCAGCAGATAGTAGCCAATGGGTGCGGGCGCGAGCGCGCCTGCGCTACAACCAGGCTTTACTTACCCAGGTGGCTTTAGCTAGTCACCGCGCCGATGTTTTGGCCCGTGAACATGCTATTGCCTGGCCGGTGCCTAAGGCAGATTCGCTACGTAGCCAGATTGATGCGCATTTGCCTTTTGAACTGACCGCCTCCCAGGTGCAGGTGGGTGAGCAGATCGCTCAGGATCTAAATAAGACCGTACCCATGCAGCGCCTACTGCAAGGCGATGTGGGCGCAGGTAAAACCGTGGTGGCCCTGCGCGCGATGGCCCAAGTAGTAGGTCAAGGCGGCCAGTGCGCCCTGCTAGCCCCCACCGAAGTGCTAGCAGCCCAACATGTAAGCTCCCTAAAACGCCTACTTAGTCAAGTGGGCCCAATTAACGGGGCGCAAAGCACTAAAGGCACGCAAGGCAAAGGCGCCCAAGACAATAAATTAGCACCGCTGCCAGGACTGGAAGTAGATGTCGCAGACAAAGTCTATTTACTAACCGCCTCAATGGCCCTGAGCGCAAAACGCGCAGTGCTAGCCAAACTAGCCAGTGGTGAAAGCGCCATTGTGGTAGGTACCCACGCCCTACTTTCAGACACTGTCCAGCTGCCTGGTTTAGGGCTGGTAGTTATTGACGAGCAGCACCGCTTTGGGGTGGCTCAACGTAATGTGCTGCGTGAACGCGGCTCACTTGATGCAAGTGGCGCTCACACCACCCCGCACCTACTGGTTATGACGGCCACGCCCATTCCCCGCACAGTGGCCATGACCGTTTTTGGGGATCTAGAAATTTCAGTTTTAGAAGGACTACCGGCCGGACGCACCCAGGTAACCACCCACCTAGTGCCCTGGGAAAGACAAACCTGGGTGCAAGCCCTATGGCGCCGCGCCGCCCAAGAAATAGCCGGCGGGGGGCGCGTATTCGTGGTGTGCCCCAGCATTGACAGCGAAACCTCAGACGCATCCTTAGCCTCCGTAAACGACTGGGCTCAGCGCCTAGCCAAAGAACCAGAACTAGCCGGCATCGCCATTGGCACCCTCACCGGGCGCATGGACGGCGTCGAAAAAGAAAACTCCCTCAGCAGCTTCATCCAAGGCACCACCCCACTACTGGTAACCACCACCGTAGTGGAGGTAGGGGTGGATGTTTCTGACGCCACCATGATGGTGATCTTGGACGCCGAACGCTTTGGCCTATCTCAACTGCACCAGCTACGTGGGCGGGTGGGGCGCGCCGACAAACCCGCCATCTGCATGGCGGTAACTGGCGCGCAGGTAGGCTCACCCGCCTTCCACCGGCTTAAAGCTTTCGCCTCCACCACCAACGGGTTCGAGCTGGCTGAAGCAGATCTACGTCTACGCAGCGAAGGCGACGTACTGGGCTCAAGCCAGTCAGGGCGCAAACGCAACCTAGACCTGCTGCAAGTAACTGACAGCGAACACGTCAAAGTAATTGAGCAAGCCCGCCAAGACGCCTGGCAAATAGTTAAGGCCGATCCACAGCTAGAGCAGGCGCCGGCCCTAGCCCAAGTGCTGGCCCGTCGCCTAGATGAAGACTCGCAGGCCTTCCTAGAAAAGTCCTAATCCAACTCAGCAAACCACAGGCGAGTTTCACCGTATTTCTTATCGCTAAAACTATGCATCCCTGCCGGCCAAGTCGGCTCCGGCGAGCGCGTAGAACGCTCCACCACCACCACCGAGTGCGGCTGCAGCCACGGGTCCTGGCTTCGCACCAGCGGAGTCAGAACCTCACTGACGCTCTCTTCACTCATGTCATAGGGCGGATCAAAAAACACTAAATCTACCGGGCTGCCAGCTGGCCCCGCAGTGTAGCCCTGCGCCTTGGCCATAACCACGCGTACCCCGCGCAAACCCAGCCGGCGCACATTATCCTGGCAGGCCTTAATTGCCCCGCGCGCATAGTCAACCAGGGCCACCTCGCTAGCGCCACGGCTAGCTGCCTCTAGCCCCAAGGCCCCAGAGCCGGCACATAAGTCAACTACCCGCCCACCTTGCAGCACCTGATAGGTCTCAAGTTTAGAAAACAGGGCCTCGCGCACTCGCTCAGAAGTAGGGCGAGTACCTGAAGAGGGCACACGTAAGGGGGCCCCACCTACGCTGCCGGCCACGATTCTGCTCATACTTAAAGCCTATTACGGCGCGCTCGCAGCGGCTAAAGTTGCAGCTGGCATTAGGCTTAGTACATGCGCATAGCTCTCTACCCCGGCTCCTTTGACCCAATAACTAATGGACACGTAGATATTGTTAGCCGGGCCGCCAACATTTTTGACCAGGTAGTGGTGGCTGTGGCGCAAAACCGTGATAAGCGCGGGCGCTACCACTTTAGTGATGAACAAAGAGTACAGTTAGCGACGGCGTCGCTAAGCTACCTGCAAAACGTTAAGGTAGTGGCCCTGCGCGGGCTGGTGGCTAGTTATGCTGAGCAAATCGGGGCGGTTGCTATTGTTAAAGGGCTGCGTAACGGCAGCGATTTAGATAGTGAAGCACCTATGGCGTTTATAAACACACAGCTAGGTGGAGTTGAGACCGTATTTTTACCTGCCGCCCCCGGCATGGGACATATCTCCTCTTCACTAGTGAAAGATGTGGCCAGCTACGGCGGTAACATTGACTCACTTGTGCCGTCGGTAGTTGCCACGGCCCTTAAATCTTGAAGGAGGCGCAGTGTCTGAAAATGAGCGTGGGGCAGATGTCCTAAAGTACCTGAGCAAGCTTGAGCGTGCTCTGGAACAGGCTCGTCCGATGCCCATGGGCGCCTCGGTGCTGGTAAACCGTGAAGAATTTTCTGACCTATTGTTCCAGGTGCGTCAGCATTTACCGCTGTCCATTCAGGATGCCCGCAAAATCCTAGAGCAGGAAGACCAGATAATTGACCAGGCCCGTGAGCGAGCCAAAGCTATAGTTGCTGACGGTCACCGCCAGTCTGAGGCGCTAATTGAGCATGCCCATGAAGAAGCTGAGCGGCTTATCTCTGGCGAGAACATTGTGCGTCGCGCCCATGAGCGCGCCGATGAGATCGTGGCCCAGGCTGAAGACAAGGCCGCCGGGATGCGTGCGGGTGCAGAAAACTATTCAGATGCCCACTTGGCCTCCTTGCAGCAGACCCTAGAAAAGTTGCTGCATCAGACCATGGCTGGACGCTCTGAGCTAGAGCGCCGTCGTAACCCCGAAACCCCGGCAAGCCAGACCTGGCAGGACCCTTCCGTGACGCGCCGTCGCAATATGGGCTGGTCAGTTGACCCCTCCTAGATTGCCCCGGCGGCGCAGCCTTACTAAAAACTTTGCCCCTTGCATAACTACTGAAGGCAAACATGAGTGACTTTGAAATTTCCCTGCGCGATCTACCTCACCAGGCAGGATCCCTAAAAGAAGTAGATCTAAGTGTGCCCGCCCCGGCAGATCTGGGTAACGCCATGATTGGTGCTAAGCCAGGCTCCCCGGTGCGAGTGCAGGCCACGCTTACCTCCATGGCCGACGGCGTACTGGCTAGTGGCAGCGCCCAGGTGCATATCGCCGGTGAATGTGGCCGCTGCCTAGATGAAATCAACTATGAGCAAGACATTGACTTCTCAGAGCTATTTTTCCTGCCGCAGGTAGCAGCCAAGCTAACTGAAGACAGCGAAGCAGAAGACGCAGACGAGCTATTCACTATCTCAGATGAGGACAGCGTGGATTTAGAGCCGGTGCTGCGTGACGCCCTGGTTTTAAAGCTGCCCTTCCAGCCCCTGTGTAGCGATGACTGCCCGGGTCTATGCCAAGAATGTGGACAGCGTCTAGCTGATCTACCTGCCGACCATCACCACGAGATCCTAGATCCGCGTTGGTCTGCGCTGCGCTCACTGCTAGAGGAAGAATGATGGTTAGGAAAAGCAAGTCTCGGGTAAAAGCCCCCGCCGCCCGTACTGACCGGGAGGTGCTGCTTAACCGTTGGGGCATCAAAATTGACCCCAAGCTGTTAGAACTTGCCCTCACCCACCGCTCCTGGGCTCACGAGCAGGGAGGCCTGCCCACCAATGAGCGCCTAGAGTTCCTGGGTGACTCTGTGCTGGGCCTGGTGGTAACTGAAGAGTTGTATGAGCGCTTCCCAGGCGTTAACGAAGGCCAGCTGGCCAAAATGCGTTCAGCTACCGTCTCTGAGCCGGCTTTGGCGCAGATTGCCCAACAGCTGGGGCTAGGGGAGTTCATTTTGCTGGGTAATGGTGAGGCCATTACCGGTGGGCGTGAGAAAGCTTCCATCCTGTCTGACACGGTTGAGGCCATGATTGGTGCCACCTACCTAACTCACGGTTTTACTGCCACCCGCCCGGTGGTGCAGGTTTTGGTCTCTGGTTTCCTTAACCGTGCCCAGGTGCGTGGGGGCGCTATGGACTGGAAAACTTCGCTGCTGGAGCTGTGTAATGCGCATGGTTTGGGCTCGCCTAACTATGAGGTTGAGGGCTTTGGCCCTGACCACTCGCGCCGCTTTAGGGCCAGCGCTCATGTGGGTGAGCGTGAGCTAGGCAGAGGGGAGGGCTCCTCGAAGAAGGCTGCGGAGCTGGTGGCCGCTGAGTCTGCCTACGCCCGGCTTTTGGCTGAAAAGGGCGACGCCGGCTTGGCCCTGCCCGGGGTTAATGAGGCTTTGGCCGCCGATCAGGCTCACGGCAGTCTGCTTGGGGGCGTGCCCGCTAACGCCACTAACGATTAATGCCTGAGCTTCCTGAAGTTGAGGTAGTGCGCCGGGGCTTAGAAAAGCACCTGGTGGGCTTACATTTCACAGCGGTTGAGGTGTTAGATAGTCGCCCGCTACGCAAGCATGTGGGGGGCCCGGCCTCGTTTGTGGACCAGCTGGTGGGTCGCCAGGTGCAGGCAGCGGTACGTCGTGGCAAGTTTTTATGGCTAGTTCTCGACGACGGCGCCGCCCTGACCGCTCATCTGGGTATGAGTGGGCAGCTACTGGTCCATAGTGGGGCGCAGGCTGAACTTTTTAGCCACCGCCATTTGCGGGTGTGTTTAACCCTAGAAGGCTCCACAGTGCTGCACCATGTGGATCAGCGCATGTTTGGTGGGCTGGCGGTGGTGGATATGGTGCCCACTAGCGACGGTTTTCCAGGTGGCTGTGGCAGTCAGTTAAATGCCATTCCGGTAACCGACACCCATGTGGCTCGCGATGTTTTAGATCCCTATCTTGATAAAGCCCAGGTAATTGGCCGCTTGCAGGCTTCTAGCCGGGCCATAAAGACCCTGCTTTTAGATCAAGGTGTTATATCGGGGATCGGAAACATTTATGCTGATGAAGCTTTATGGGCTGCACGTATTGCCGGCGCCCGGCCAGGTAGTTCACTTAGTAAAGCCAAGTTAAAACTTTTGCTGCAAAGCACTGGCGAAGTTATGCAACGCGCTTTAGCCCAAGGTGGCACCAGTTTTGACGCTTTATATGTAAATACTGAAGGAGAATCTGGATACTTTGCTAGGTCTCTAGAAGTCTATGGGCGTGAGGGGAAACCCTGTTCGCGTTGCGGCCGGCTACTGCGCAAAGAGGTTATTGGGGGGCGTTCACATGTACGCTGCCCCAATTGTCAGCGCAATAAACAGGGTTAAAACACGGCGTTATAAAAATTTCCTATAGTTTTACAAGTTTTTGATTATAGGACTAGGGCCCATTGTTGCTAGTCTTAGCTCCATGGTAGAAAACCGGGAGGGCGCGAACGTTCGCGTCATGATTATCGATGACCATGAGATTGTCCGTCGCGGCATCTCAGACATCATTGACCGCGCGGACGGCCTTGAAGTTGTAGCGGAGGCCGGTTCTAAGGCGGAGGCTATACGGCGTGCGGACCTAATGCGTCCTGACGTTGTCCTGGTGGATCTACAGCTACCTGACGGCACCGGTATTGAGGTTATCCGCGCCCTGTCTCAGTCTGTCCCGCAGGCTCTACCGATCGTGCTAACTTCCTTTGACGACGACGAGGCCCTGGCTGAGGCGCTGGAGGTAGGGGCACGCGCCTACGTGCTTAAGAGCGTGCACGGCGCCGAAATCTCTGATGTGGTACGGGCCGTGGCTGATGGGCGTGTGCTGCTAGATGAGCGTACGGTTACGCGCCGACGCGCCGACCACGATGACCCCACCGCTGACCTAACCAACGCTGAGCGTAAAGTTCTGGTGCTGATCGGTGAAGGCCTGTCTAACCGTGAAATTGGCGCCCAGCTGGGGGTTGCTGAAAAGACGGTTAAGAACCACATCACTTCTCTGCTAGCTAAGATGGGCTTGCAGCGTCGCACTCAGGTGGCCGCCTGGGTGGCTAGCCAGCGTGCCTCAGGTTGGCGCGCCGGATCACGCAGCTAAGCAGTTTTTTAGCCGACCGAGTTTTCTAGCGGCGCCTGCCAAAATAGGCGGGTGCCGCGATGCGTATCCTGGCCCGCCTGTGCAGCCTGGGCGGCGTCGTCGCGCGGACTGGGCCCCAAACTGAAGCTACCGCCACGACGCAAGGCTCGCTGACTCATATTGGCGGTGCCAGAGCTGCGCGTAGAGGTAGGATCTAGCCCCACGCCGTCGTCATCCACCCGAATCTCCACCTGGCTGGGGGTGTGCTGACAAGAGGCGTTAGTTAGATCCAAGCCGGTGAAATCAATCTGTACCCGCACCGAGGAAGCCTTGGCATGTCGGGCCACATTAGCTAGCGCCTCACGGGTTACCGCCACTAGGTCATCGGCCAAATCATCATCAACGGCGGCGTCAATAATGGAGATCAGATTATCTTCCTCGTCGCGGCAACAGTTGCTAAGTGACTTGCCGTCAACCGTGATAATCAGCGAAGGGGCGTAACCTAGCGAGTTGCGGGCCAGTGAGGATTCACGGCGCAAACGCTCCACCACCCCCACTTCCTCATCGCGGTCACGCAAAGAGCGCACAATTGAGCGGATCTGGGCCACCGATTCATCAATAGCCCCCAGTGCGCCGTCGAGAGCAGCCAAAATCTCCTCGGGCTCCAGCTGCTCCCCAGCAGCCAAGCGCTTGCGAGCTGAAGTGATACGCATACCGGTAGCAAACAGCTGTTGGATAGCTAGATCATGCAGATCACGGCCAATGCGGGCGCGCTCATCAAGCAGGTTAGCCATCTCTTCAGCGTGCTGGGCGCTAGCCAGTTCAAAAGCCATCGAAGCCTGTGAGGCCACCAGTTGGGCGATTTCTAGATCCTGCTCAGTAAACTCCCCGCGTCCAGGGGCACGCAGCAGCAAAATCACCCCAATACCCTGGGAGTGGGAAATCATGGGGGCATATAGCGCTGGGCCAAAGCGGCTTAGCTGCGCCACCCGCAGCACTTTTTCTTCACGTAAAGAGGGCACCAGCAGGCCACAGCGGGCATGTAGGCAGTTCATGGCTCGCCCATCGGGAGGAAACACGGTGCCAATCAGCTCATTGGCCCACATACCGTCAGCCAGCTCGCACACCCAGCTGTCACCAATTCCCGGCAAAATCAGGGCCGAAGTATCCGCGCGGGCCACTTCACGTATTCGTTTAGTGATCAGACCTAGGGCGTCTTCCTCGTCAGCCCCAGAAAGCAGCGTGCTAGTTAGCTCCTGCGAGACACTCATCCACTGAGTGCGCTCATTGGCCACCCGGTACAGGCGGGCATTATCAATGGCCACAGCCGCCGCCCGCGCCAACATAGAGACGGTAGCGGCGTCACTAGTAACAAACCCGCCAGGCTTATCACACAGATAAATCTGGCCAAAGATTTGGCTGTGCACCTGCAAAGGCACGGTTAGCAGTGAGCCGGGCCCTTCACCCTCAATGGCGCCGGTAAAGGCGCTAGCAACTGAGAGGTTATTGCGGATAATGGCGCCCGAATCGATTAGGGTGCCCGCCTGCTGGGGGTTTAGCTGGTTGGGGCCCTGCACCGATTCATAAGCTAGCTGCACCGGCGAAGCCGTGGGCACGCCGGAGTTAACCATGGGCCCAAAGGGGTTGTTTTGGTTATGCACCGCAATAGTGCCCCAGGCGGCCCCGGTTAGCTGGCAAGCGGAGGTGACAAAACGTTGCAGGGCGTCACGTACTTTTAGCGAGCTGGTTAGATCCAAGGCGGCTACCATTAGATCCAGGGTGCGTGCATCTAGATCTGCGGCGGTACCTAGCCCCAGGTCAGTTAGGGCCCGGGTGGAGCGCATCCGGTTGGAGTGTACAGTGAAGGCGTTTACCTCACCGTTTTCGACGGCGACCGTAGCCGAGGAGTAGGTAGAAACCCTGGGGGTTAGGGGAGAGGGGATATCAATATCGCCCAGTGGGTCATCATCGGGCACTCCGGGAAATTGGAAGGTGTCACTCATCGCTGCTCTCCTCTTGCGCTAGAGCCCAAGCGTATTCGTTGCTGGTAGCTAGTAGCTGGCTGTGGCTGCCACGGGCAACAATGCGGGCACTTTGGTTTTCTTTGCCTAGCAGCACTACTTCATCAGCGCTGGCCAAAGCGCTTAGACGGTGGGTTACTAGCACAATAGCGCGCTTAGAGTCGGCTTGTAATAGGTCGGTGATTAGGGCGTCGGCGGTGGCTGGGTCTAGGTGCTCGCCGGGCTCATCTAGTAGCAGGATGCGCGCAGGGCTGGCTAGGGCCCGGGCCAGTAAGAGTCGACGGCGCTCCCCACCGGAAATACTGGTGGCACCCGAACCCAAGACAGTGTCTAGTCCTTTAGGTAGCTGGGTTAGCCAAGCGCCTAAACCTACCTGTTCTAGCAGCTGGTATGCCTGTTCAGCAGTGATATCACCCTTGGCTACGCGCAGGTTTTCTAGCACTGAGGTGTTAAAAATATGAGCGTCTTCAGCAGTTAGACTCACATAAGCGGCAGCTTGCTGACGCGGGGCCCCATACAGTGGCTGCCAAGTGTTTTGGCTAGTTAGCACCTCGACGCTTCCTTGGGCACTAGGTAGGATCCCGGCCAGGGTGTACAGCAGGGTGGTTTTACCAATCCCAGAAGAGCCCACAATAGCCAGTGACTGTCCCGGTTTAACTTCCAGATCAATACCTTGACTGATAATAGGGCCCCCGGGCCAAGCAGTAGCCAGGTTACGGGCGCGCAGGCTTAGCTCAGCGCCGGGCGCAGCTAGCTCATGGGTGGGCTCATCAGCTGCCTGGCGGGCCTGGTCAACTAGATCCATCACGCGCGTGGCGGCCTGGGCGGAAACAATCAGCTGGGTGCTGGCTGGCCCAAGCGGGGCGGTGGCCTCAAAAGCAGCCAGAGGTGTAAGCGTGATAACCGCCAGCATCACCGGGTTTAGGTTGCCGGCGGCCACGGCCGGGCTACCAACCAAAATAGCCCCAATTACGGCGCTCAAGGTGGCGGCGATATCAATGGCGGCGGCCAGAGCGCGGGGGCGAGCGGCGCTGTCTTTAAGGGCAATAATGCGCTGCTCAATTTGGGCTAGCTCATTTTGGGCGGTTTCCATAGTGCCGTTAATGCGCAGTTCGTCAGCGTTTTCTAGGAGGTTAAGGGTGGCATTTGCCAGCTGCGTGTCAGCTATACGCCGTGCATCTAGGGCCCGGCGAGTAGCGCGCATAGTTACTAGGGGAGCACCAATACCGCTGATAGCTAGACATAGGGCCAAAATCAAGGCGGCAGGGGGGTAGATAAAGGCGATAGCCACCACCGTAAGTAAACTGCTCACCAGTGCCACCGCAGCGGGCAGGTAGGCACGCACCACCAGGTCGCCGACGGCGTCGATATCAGCTCCCATGCGGGCTAGCACGTCTCCACGGCGCAGAGAGGCCACCACGTCAGCGCGTGAGCCAGCTAGGGCCTGATAAACCCGGGTACGTAGCCCATTCATGCCCCGCAGCGCCGTGTCGTGGCTGATTAGGCGTTCCACGTAGCGTAAAACTGCGCGAGAAATACCAAATAGGCGCACCATTACTGGCGCCACCCCCAGCATCACCACATCGGGGTGCTGGCTGGCGCGGGCAATTAGCCAGGCAGCCACTGCACTTAAGGCAATGGCGCTAGCTAAACCAGCGCTACCGGTAAGCACTGAAGCCCAAAACCGGCCCCGGTTAAGCCCTAGCAGGCGCAGGCAGTGGCGTAGGCTGGAGCGTTCTTGACTACTTAGAAACACCATATTCACTTAGCCTCCTGCGCGGCTAGCGCCTGGGCGCACACCTCAATGACATTGTCGGCAATGTTGATAAGTGCCTGACGGTGAGCAATAACCACCACAGTGGAGCCGGCTGCACGTAGCTGCAGCACTGCCTGCACAATCTGATTTTCACTGATGGCATCCAGGTGGGCGCTGGGTTCATCAAGCAGTACCAGGGAGCTGGGGTTGACTAGGGCCCGGGTTAACGCCAGGCGCTGACGTTGACCCACACTTAACCCCACCCCGCCTTGACCTAGCTGGGTGTCCCAGCCTTGGGGTAGGGCGGCTACGACGGCGTCGAAACCGGTTACCTGCGCTGCCTTTTCCAGCTCGGCTTGGCTGCACGCGCCGGCGCTAAGCAGATACTGACGCACTGAGCCGGGCAAAATCGCTGGATGCTGGCTCACCCAGGTTAGCTGCTGCCACCAGGAGTTAAGCTCAACTTCATGCAAATCCAAGCTGGCGCCGTCGCTGCGCAAATTAACCTGGCCGCTATCGGGGGGCACTAGGCCCATTAACACCTGGGCGGTGGTGGTTTTACCGGAGCCAGATTTACCTACCAGCACATGGATTTTTCCCGGCTCTAAGCGGGCCGATAGCTCGGCGGGAGCATAGGCACCTCGGGCTTTAACCGAAAGATTACTGATTTCAATAGTGGTTTGGCTCAGCTGCGGGGCTGCTTGGCTGCCTTGGTGATGGGTGCGTTCAATGATTTCAAAAGCCTGCTCGGCGGCAGCCACGCCGTTAGCTGAGGCATGGAAGTGGAAACCTACCTGACGCAGGGGCTGATAAACCTCGGGCGTAATCATGATTACCAGTAGGGCAGTAGCTAAATCCATGCGCCCATATAGCAGACGGAAACCCACTTCAACGGCCACAATCGCTACCGACAGGGTGGTGATAAATTCCAGCACGGCGCCAGAGAGGAAAGCTACCCGCAAAGTAGCCATAGTGGTGGCGTTGTAGGCCTTGCCAAGCTGATAGATGCGTTTGCTTGAACCTTGGGCGCGCCCTAAGGCCTTAAGGGTGGGCAATCCGGAAGTCAAATCTAAAACCTGGGCGCCTAGGCGCTGCATGGCGGCTAGACGCTCATTGGAGTATTGGGAGGTGAGCTTGCCGATCAGGATCATAAAAATAGGGATCAGCGGGATGGTGGCCACTACCGCAATGGCGGAGGGGATGTCCTGGGTGAACATCACTAGAGCCGTGGCCGGGGTGACTGTGGCCGCCAGCAGCAACTGGGGCAGGTAGCGGGTGAAGTAGGGTTCTAGATCATCTAGGCCGCGTGTAGCCAAGGTGGCGCTCTGGGAGGTGTTGGTTGAGCGCCAACGCGGGCCGGCGCCAATGGCTTGCTCTAATACGAGCTTGCGTAGCTGCACCACAGTTTGTGTGGCCGCGCGGTGAGCGCGTGACTCTTGCAGGTAGGTGATTACTACGCGCACAACTAGCACCCCCGCCAACAGGACTAAAGGCACAGCTAGCGTATTTAGGGACTGCTTTGCGGTGATCACGGGGGCAATGACGTAGGCAATCAAAGCAGCTTGGCTAACTATGGCCGCAGCGGTTAGAAAACCGGTGACTGCGGTGAAAATAATGTAGCTGCGAGCTGCTTTAGCATAGCGCGCCAGGCGTGGGTCCAAAGGCTTCACAAGGCCAGTCTAGCGAGGATATTCAAATAGTTTGATTTAGGAAAAAAGTCTGGTGGCGGGCAACCACAAGCAGGTTGCCCGCCACCAGTGTTTTGATTGCGATCAGCAATCAGTGGTGACTACTGATCTTGTTGATCAGCAGGCCAAGTGATCAGTAAGCCAAGCCCACCGGCTTAGCGGAGCTGTCGCGCACCTTAACCGGGTCCAGGCCGGCGTTGGGGTCAATCTTTTCAGCGTTGATGCGCTTGGCGAAGACCTTGTAGCTCCAAATGGTGTACACCAGCACCACGGGTACGAATACCACGGCGGCAATGGTCATAATCAGCAAGGTCACATCCGCGCTAGCACCCTGAGAGATAGTCAGCGAGTAAGCCGGGTTGACGGAAGAACGCATGATGTCGGGGGTGATAGCCAGGAAGATGAACACCACGGCAAAGGCGATGGCGCCAAAGTGGGTGGCAAAAGCCAGGCCCTGACGCCCACGCAGGTTCAGGTACAAGGAAGCCACCAGGAACAGGGCAGCCAGTACCAGTCCAATCCAAGAGGCGGGGGTGGCAGAGTAGGCCAGCTGAGCCCACAGCGCCCACAGTGCGGTGAGCACGGTGGAGACCACACCCAGCTTCAGGGCCAGGGCGGAGCAACGCTTGGACAGATCGCCAGCGGTCTTTAGGGCCGCGAACAGGGCCCCGTGGGTCAAGAACAGCGAGCAGGTAACCAAACCACCTAGCAGAGTGAAGGGGGTGATTAGGCTCCAGAAGCCGCCGGTGATTTCGTGGGAGGCGCCGGGAATCAGGGTGCCGGCGCTCTGGGCGGCCAGGGCCTCAGAGACGGGGACAACCTTGCGGCTGGCAACCTCAACTACCTCAATTTGCATACCCTGCACCAAGTTGGCGAAGGCGGCACCCCACAAGATGGCGGGCAGCCAGGCGCTGATGGTGTGGGCCCAGTCCCAGCGAGCACGCCAGGTGTCAGAGTTGATCTTGCCGCGCCACTCAATAGCGCAGACACGCACGATCAGGGCCAGCAGGATCAGGAACAGAACTAGGTAGGCTCCAGAAAAGAGCGTGCCATACCACTCGGGGAAGGCAGCGAAGGTGGCACCACCAGCGGTGAGCAGCCAAACCTCGTTACCGTCCCAGTGGGGGCCGATAGTGCCTAGTAGAGCGCGGCGTTCGCGCTCATCTTTGGCCACAAACTTGTAGATCATGCCCACCCCAAAGCCGAAGCCTTCTAGGGTCAGGTAGCCGATCCACAAAACAGCGATCAGGATGAACCAGAGAACAGATAACGTCATTTTGTCTTACTTCCTTGTATTTATCAGTACTGGAAGGTCAGCTCGGCGTCGTCGGCCGGTTTGTCAGCTACCGGGGTGCGTACGCCTTCACGCACATAGCGACGCAGGAGCATAAACCAAACCACGCCCAGAGCGGCATAGAGCAGGGTGAATACGACCATACTGGTCAATACGGAAGCGGAAGAGACTACCGTGGATACACCGTTCTGGGTGAGCATGTATACCCAGGTGGTGGGGTCGTCAGGGCGTACCGTGGCCAGGTTGGGGGCTACTACCCAAGGCTGACGGCCAATTTCGGTGAAGATCCAACCGAAGCTGGCGCCCAGGAAGGGCAGGGTCACACTCCACAGGGCCAGCGTGCCCAGCTTGCGGTTAGCAATGAGCTTGTTGGCGCGGGTCAGGTACAGCACCACCAGGGCCAGCAAGATGGATAGCGAACCGGTGCCGATCATCAGACGGAAGGTCCAGAAGGTGGTCATGACGTCGGGGGTGTAGTTGATCTTGGAGCCGTCGGCAGCGGTGCTACCAAAGCGCTGCTCCATGTCCTTTTGGGCCTCGTCCAAGCCGGTCATGCGGGCGTTGAAGTCGTTGGTGGCCATGAAGGAGTAGACCTTGGGGATCTCAATGATGCGGGTGGGGCCGCCGTTGGCAGAGCAGTCACCGAAGGCAGCTACGGTGAAACCGGCGCCTTCCTGGCTCTGGCATAGGGCCTCAGCAGCGGCGAACTTGGCGGGCTGGTATTCAGCGATTTGCTGGCCCTGCCAGTGACCGGTGCCCAGTACCCCAATACCGGCGATTAGTGCGAAGTAGGCGCCAAAGCGAGCGCCGCGACGCCACAACTCAGTGGCCTCAAACTTCTGCTCGGCACGCACTGCGCGCACCATCCACCAGATGGAAATGCCCATAACCGTAGCGCCAGCAACCAGCAGGGCGGTGGTCACTACGTGCAGGTAGGTGGCCCAGGTTAGGGGAGAGGTGAGTACCTCGAAGAAGCCGCCAATACCGTCAAGCTCGGCGCGGCCGGTCTTGGGGTTAACGACGGCGCCTACCGGGTGCTGCATCCAGGAGTTAGCGGCCAAAATGAATAGGGCGGAGAGGTTAACGCCTAACGCCACCATCCAGATGCACAGGTTGTGCAGTTTCTTGCTCAGGCGGTCCCAGCCGAAAATCCACACGCCCATGAAGGTGGATTCCATGAAGAAGGCCAGCAGGGCCTCGAAGGCTAGTGGGGCACCAAAGATGTTGCCTACAAAGCGAGAGTATTCAGACCAGTTCATACCGAACTGGAATTCCTGCACGATACCGGTGGCTACACCCAGTGCGAAGTTAATGATGAATACCTTGCCGAAGAACTTGGTAAGAGTTAGCCACTGCTCGTTACCGGTCTTGAGCCAAGCGGTTTCCATGAGTGCTACCAGCGGTGCTAGACCGATGGTTAGCGGAACCAGAACGAAGTGATAGACGGTCGTGATCCCGAACTGCCAGCGGGCTAGGTCCAGACTGTCGAGCGCCATTGCGGTGGTCACAAGCGCTACCTTTCTTGGTACTAATGATTAAATCTTGAGTTTTTAGCCGTAGGGCCAAAACACTTCGCCGTAAGTGTACGTCTAAGCCTGACGCACTGTCATGAAGAAGTGGGACTTTTTGACTAAGGGTGCAAATGACTCAAGTGAATTTGTTTACCCTTGCAAAATACCTGGGACATACGTCCCGAACGGGCTTGTGTGGACTTAGCTAGTCCTGACCTAAGTCCCGGCTTGCGCACCCTCGCCCCGACACGCCCGAAAAACACTCAGGCCCTGCTTGGGGCTATTGACGCCAACAGTAAAAACTGGCTATCTGTGACGCCTATACCAAGTTTTAGCGCCAAGGATATGGAATAATTCCCCAAGAGCTCCGCTTACGTACCAGCGCGCTCTCCGCCTGCCCTGCGCTCGCCAAACTGCTTTTGCGCCGCATATGTTCGTCGCTGCAAAGCCCGGCTAGAATGCGCACTGCGGCGGCCCTGACATCTCACAAGGGATGCTCCTAGACTTTCCGCCCACTGCGGCGACGACCCGACCAGCTTGGGGTAGGTGCGAACCTGGGCTGCGTCACTTTGGAGAAAATAATGGCTGACTCCACTTTTAGTGCTGCTGAGGAACCCCAGGAAGTCCCCAGTGCGCCTGCTTCTTTCGGCTCCCTACTATTTCAGGCCCCAGATTTTTCTGCAGTGCGTAAGCGCCCGGTAGTAGAGGCTGATGCTGCTGAAAACGACGACGACGCCCCCCGCCCTGCGCGTGCGAGCGTTAAGTCCCGTAAAACTCGCCACCGTGACGAACGTACTAGTCACCAAAAGCGCGTCGAAGCAACCGGCGAAGAAAGCGAAGAAACTCAGGACGAAAGTACTGATGTAAGCACAGCTGAAGAAGACGATGAAAGCGGCCGTAAGTCCGTGCGCCGTCGTCGCGGTGGACGCGGACGCCGCTCACGCGTGCGCGAAGAGGAAGAAGAGACCACTATTAGCGCTTCCAGTCCTGAAGATGCTGAAGCTGACGCGCAGGCCAGTGAAGAAAGCAGCGAAGAGGAAGAAGGTGGAGAGTCCGGCTCGCTGCGCCGTCGCCGTCGCCGCCGTACCCGCACCCGCTCAGATGAAGCCCGCGATGTTAAAGACGAAGTTACCGCCCTTAAAGGCTCTACCCGCCTAGAAGCCAAGCGCCAACGCCGTCGGGAAGGACGCGCCGCCGGACGCCGTCGCCCGATCGTGACCGAAGCAGAATTCCTGGCCCGCCGCGAAAGCGTGGACCGCCAGATGATCGTGCGTGAAAAAGACGGCCTCAACCAGATCGCCGTACTTGAAGACGACATGCTGGTAGAGCACTACGTAGCCCGCCACACCCAAACCTCAATGGTGGGCAATGTCTACATTGGGCGCGTACAAAACGTGCTGCCCTCCATGGAAGCCGCCTTCGTTGACCTAGGCAAGGGCCGCAACGCCGTGCTTTACGCCGGTGAAGTTAACTGGGATGCCGCTGGCCTAGAAGGCAAGCCCCGCCGCATCGAAGACGCCCTCAAGAGCGGCGACACGGTAGTAGTGCAGGTAACCAAGGACCCCATTGGTCATAAGGGCGCGCGCCTAACTAGTCAGATCACCCTGGCCGGACGCCACCTGGTGCTAGTGCCCGGGGCCTCCATGACCGGCATTTCACGCAAGCTACCCGACACTGAGCGCGCCCGCCTAAAGCGCATCTTGAAGCAGGTTGTGCCCGCCGGACACGGCGTAATTGTGCGCACCGCCGCTGAGGGCGCTACTGAAGAGCAGCTAGCCGCTGACGTGCAGCGCCTAACCGCCCAGTGGGAGCAGATCCAAAAGAAGGTGCAGGCCGTTAACCGTGGCTCAGGCAAAGCCCCGTTGCTACTAAAGGGTGAGCCGGAGCTGGCTTTGCGCGTGGTGCGTGACGTCTTTAGTGAAGACTTCCGCAAGCTGATCGTTTCGGGTTCTAAAGCCTGGCAAACCATTAGCGAATATGTCACTGAGCTTAGCCCTGAGCTAGCTGACCGCCTAGAGCACTGGGTTTCTCCGGTGGATGTGTTCACCACCTACCGGGTAGAGGAGCAGCTAGCTAAGGCTTTTGATCGCAAGGTGTGGCTGCCCAGTGGCGGTACCTTAGTAATTGACCGCACTGAAGCCATGACGGTTATTGACGTCAACACCGGCCGCTTCACCGGCGCGGGCGGCACCCTGGAGGAGACCGTCACCCGCAACAACCTGGAAGCAGCTGAGGAGATTGTGCGCCAGCTGCGTCTACGCGACATCGGCGGCATGGTGGTAATCGACTTTGTGGATATGGTGCTTGAGTCCAACCGGGACCTGGTGCTGCGTCGCCTAATCGAATGCCTAGGCCGTGACCGCACCCGCCACCAGGTCACTGAAGTAACCAGCTTGGGGCTGGTACAGATGACCCGTAAGCGTGTGGGGCAGGGGCTAGTAGAGGCCTTCTCGACGCCGTGTGAGCACTGCAATGGGCGTGGCTTTATCGTCCACGACGCCCCGGTGGAAAACCAGGTGGTGGACATGTCTATGTCTGCTTCAGCCCATGCAGATAGCGGTAAACGCCGTCGTAAGCAGCGTAAGGATGAAGAACCGCGCCGTAAGAATGACTCAGCCAGTGAGTCTGCTGCAGCCAGCGTGGCCGATGAGTCTGAGCGCGACAATGTGCGTAATGCCCTAGCCCAGATCGCTGCCGCCGCTGAGCAGGCACACGAAAGCGGGGCTAGCGAGGCGCCGCGTGAAACTGTGCGTCAGCCGCGCCGGGTGCGCCGTTCGGGCCAGTTTGTTGAGCCCGCTGCGCCGGCTGACTTTATGGAGCTTTTACAGCCGCAGCAGGCTCACGACGAGGCTGCCAACGGTACTGCTCACGACGACGCTGGCGCCCCTAGTGATGCTGGTGGCCCGGACGCCGCCCCTGAGGCTCAGCAGTCGGCTGACGCGCCACTAGAGCCGGCAGCCGTCCAGGAGGAGGTAACCGGACAGGCGTCCGCAAGCGCCGAGGTAGCTGAGCAGTCACACGCAGCTACCGAGGTAGCCCAGCCGCGCCCACGCCGTCGGGCTGTGCGCCGCGCTGCTAGTGCCCCCGATGTAAGCGTCACCCCCGAGCACGCCCCGGCCGCCCCGGCCCAGAGGCAGACTATTTCCGGAGGTGGATCGGTAGTTGCTAGCGCCGACACGGTGCTAGAAACCATGCGTCGCCCACGCCGTCGGGCAGCTAGCTCCGGGGTGGTGGCACCGGCACAAACTGAAACCGGTGCGCAAGACCACACTGAAGAATAGCGAAAACAGGTTGGCGCAACGCCCCTTCGTCACGTAGAGTTGACCGTCGGTGCGTTGCGCACCGTTTGCCAGAAAGTGCCAAGTTGGCTTAGTAGCTACGGGGCGCTTAAAACGACTAAAAGAGATGAGCATCAACGTGGTCTACGCGATCGTCAAGGCTGGTGGCCGTCAGGAGAAGGTCTCCGTCGGCGACGTCGTCGTTGTCGACAAGCTTGCCGGTGAGATCGGCGACGAGGTAACCCTCGCCCCCCTACTCCTGGTGGATGGCGACAAGGTGACCTCGGACGCTGCTGGCCTAGCCGAGGTATCCGTTCGCGCCGAAATCGTCGGCGACGAGAAGGGTCCTAAGATCAACATCCTCAAGTTCAAGAACAAGACCGGTTACCGTAAGCGTCAGGGCCACCGCGCCAAGCTGACCGCCGTCAAGGTTACCGCAATCGCCTGATCTTGCCCTATATCGGCATCGATTAGTCTTAGCAGAAAAGAGGATTAGGAAATGGCACACAAGAAGGGTCTGGGTTCCTCCCGCAACGGCCGTGACTCGAACGCACAGTACCTGGGCGTTAAGCGCTACGGCGGCCAGTTTGTTAAGGCCGGAGAGATTATCGTGCGTCAGCGCGGCACTCACTTCCACCCTGGTGTAAACGTAGGCCGCGGTAACGATGACACCCTGTTTGCTACCGCAGCTGGCAGTGTCGAGTTCGGCACCCACCACGGTCGTAAGGTCGTCAACGTCCTAGTTGAGGCCTGAGACCAGCGACTAAACGTCATGTGAGGGCGGTTCGGCGCGATGCCGACCGCCCTTGCGTCATATATACGCCCGCAACTGATACCTAGGAGAGATCATGGCCAGTTTTGTTGATCGCGTGGTTTTGCACGTTGCCGGTGGTGACGGTGGCCATGGTTGCACCTCGATTCACCGTGAAAAGTTCAAGCCCCTAGCTGGCCCTGATGGTGGCGACGGCGGTCACGGCGGTTCAGTTATTTTGCGGGTAGATCCCTCGGTCACCACTCTGCTTAGCTACCACCGCAGCCCTCACCGTAGCGCTGCCAGTGGCACCCCGGGTATGGGGGACTGGCGGCGCGGCGAAAACGGCGCTGATGTAATCTTGCCGGTGCCTGAAGGTACGGTTGTTAAAGACACTGACGGCAGCGTAATCGCTGACCTAGTTGAGCAGGGAGCGCAGCTGGTAGTGGCGGAAGGCGGCGCCGGCGGGCGTGGTAACTTCTCGCTAGCTTCCTCTAAGCGGCGCGCCCCGGGCTTCCACCTGCTAGGCCTGCCCGGTGAGAAAAAAGATGTAGTACTTGAGCTAAAGTCCATCGCTGACGTGGCTTTAGTGGGTTACCCCAGCGCCGGTAAATCCTCCCTGATTGCGGCTATGAGCGCGGCGCGCCCCAAGATTGCCGACTATCCCTTTACTACTTTGGTACCTAACCTAGGCGTGGTTGAGGCCGGCTCTCACCGCTATACCATTGCGGATGTGCCCGGGCTGATCCCTGGCGCCAGTGAAGGCAAGGGCTTGGGCCTGGAGTTTTTGCGCCACATTGAGCGCTGCGCGGTGATTGTGCATGTGCTTGACGCGGCCACGCTGGAATCTGACCGCGACCCGCTACACGATCTTGAGGTTATTGAAGCTGAGCTGGCCACCTACTCCCAGCGCCTAGCTGATGATGGCAGTGCCACCGGCCGTCTGCCGCTGATGAGCCGTCCGCGCGTGATTGTGGTTAACAAGGTGGATATGCCTGACGGCGCCGCCATGGCTGAAATGATGCATGATGAGCTGCTAGAGCGCGGCTGGCCGGTGTTTGAAGTCAGTGCGCTAACCCGTAAGGGCCTACGTGAACTGTCCTATGCGCTAGCGGCCCTGGTAGAGCAAGACCGCCAGCAGTTGCAAGAGGTCGAGAGTCAGACGGTGCGCCCGGTTATTACCCCGGCCCCGGTAGGACGGCGTAAGAATGAGCCCATTGCCACCATTAAGCTGATTAACCACCCCCAGGAGGGCAAGGTTTATCAGGTGCGCGGCCAAAAGCCTGAACGCTGGGTGCTGCAAACTGACTTCACTAACAATGAGGCCGTGGGCTACCTAGCTGACCGCCTGGCTATTGCTGGCGTGGAAGATGAGCTGCTCAAGGCTGGGGCACAGGGTGGAGACACGGTGCTGATCGGTGATTTAAGCGACGGCGTCATCTTCACGTGGGAGCCCACCCTCACTGCCGGGGCTGAGCTGCTGGGCCAGCGCGGCACGGATGTGCGCGTGGAGGACTACCACCGCCGTACCAACGAGCAGCGCCGAGCTGAATATAAAGAACGTATGGACGCGAAAGAAGCTGCCCGCGCAGCCCTGCGTGAAGAAGCAGCCCAGGGTCTGTGGACCGACCCGGATCTGTAAACCGAATCTATCAACCAGATAACTCCGTCAGGCAAAGATCTGACAACATATGTGACGTGCTAGCACCGTGTTAGCGGAGCGGCCTTAATCGCGCTGGTCGCCCCACTAACGGCGCTGCCGCACCCGGACGATTTTTGGGAATATCGCCTGGTGAGGTGGGGTAGGACGCCTTTGTCTTACCCCGGCGAAGCCAGCTTATATGTGTCAATCGTTTAGCATGTTTACTTAAAATCTCACAGCGTCTCGATTTGCCTTGAAGCGATGCAATTGGCTAGTTAGCAGTCCTTACAGCCATAATAAAAGCAGTACTTCCGAGCATTATGAGGACGCGATGCCGTTTAAATATGCACGCACCGCCGGTGTGGCCATAATACTTGCCGCCATAGTTTATTCCACCTGGCTGCTGTCTGGTCTGCTGGGCTCGCATTTGAGTTGGGTTAACGCCTACGCCTCTGAATTGGCTGCTAGTGGCCAGCCCACCGCTAAGGTCACTCGTATTGGCGACGGCGTAGCCTCACTGCTGGTTAGCGGCACCGGCATGGTAGGGCTTAACAACCTGGGTAGAAACGTCCACTGGCGTAAAATTAACCGCTGGGGCAGGCGCTGTGCCCTGCTGGGATTTGGGGGACTAGTACTTATCGGTGTGGCCACCATTGTGGACGTTAGTTTCCCAATGCAATGCGCGGTATCTCTAAACAGCTGCAAGGCGCAGCTGGCCCACTCCACCAGCTGGGTTCACCGGGTTCATGAAGGCTCCTCAATTGTGGTGGGAGGGGCCTGGATTGCCGCCGGCGTGGGCCTAACCGGCCTACTGAGCCCACGCAGCGGCCTAAAGCTACACAAAATTATGCCGGCTAGTCGTTACCTAACCGGCATAATGACTGCGGCAAGTGCCTTCTATGCGATTACCGCCGCCGTGCTAGAAGTACTCCAGCGTTACAGCGGCATCGCTCAAAGAGTACACCTGACCATCTTATTTGTGTGGATGGTGGTGTTTGGGCTTGAGCTAATCATTAGTCCCAAACGCTGGCGCAAGCTTAGGCGCGCACTTAGATAAAGCACGCGCCTAAATGCCTTTAGTTCACATCCATCCAGCAGCTACCCATAGGTTCAAGCTCAACCTGCCAGGTTTGGCCCTGGCCGCATACGCTGGTGCTAACCGCCTGGTAGGAGTTGTTGGTCACCAAGAACCGGCGCACCTGCGGATACCAAGCTACTTCAGTGGCCGGGTGGCTAGTGTGCCACTGCTCAATTAGGTCTTGACAGTTAGCCGCCCAATACAGGGCGCGCTGCAGGGTGCGGCTGTTTACATAGGAGTAGGGCAGACCCGAGAAATACACGGCGCGCCCGGCTCCATAGTGGTTAACCGCCAGCTGTACGCTGCCCTCTTTTAGTCGCAGAATCTGCGCGCTGCTAGCAAACACATCCCCACCAGCGCCTTCGCCGTCGTCGAAAACCGGGTCTAAATCAGCGCTAACGTAATGGTCGGCAGTAACCACCGGGTAGCGGTCAGTAGACAGTGACAAGGACTGCTCACGATCCACTCCCAAAACATCGCTGAGCTGCAAGAAAGCCCCGCCCTTGGGATAGGCGCTAGGCTCACCCACACCAATGAAACCGCCGCCAGCGGCCACCCAGGCGCGAATAATTTCGCTCAGACGCGGGTCATCCCAAGCCTGAGCCCCAGAAAAAGCGGTGCCAGCAGCGCCAGCATTAATCAGCACCCCAATATCGCTGGGCACGCCCTGGTCCAAAACCTCGTTGAAGGAGAGGAACTCTACCTCAAAAGGCAAACCAGCCAAGGCCTCAACCACACCCACATAGGAGTAGCAGGCCTTATACCACAGTGCGTGGGCCACCATATGGGTTTGCCAGCTGCGCAGCTTACCCCAGGCATTCAAAATACCCACCTTAAAGGGGGCGTTAGCCGGCAGGTTACCGCCGGAAAACTCGTGAATGTCGCGGAACTCCTGACAGATCTGGGCAATGCGCTGAACAAACTCAGGAAACTCCAGAGCCAGCGAAACATAGCCGCCATAGCCCATCCGGTCTAGTGGGCGGCGCACAATAGCGCGCCGTGAAGTTAACCAAGAATCATTGGCTTGGCCCACCGGGTCTCCGCCCTCGTGGTTGAAAACGTCGGGGAAAAAGTAAGGTAAGAAACGCACCTCGGTGTATTTAACCCCGGGAATATCGCTGATCAGGCGGGTAGTGGCGGCACTACCGGCGCTACCAACCACCGCATCTAGCCCGATTGAGGGGAAATACTTGCCGTAAGGCTCGGTGCCAATCCAGTTATCGCCTAGGAACATCATGGCTTCGCGCCCATTAGCGTGGGCAATATCCACCAGCTCCTTGGCCTTGGCGGCCACAAACCTGGAAGTGAAATCAATCCAGTCTAGGAACTGGGGGCTGGGGGAGCGGAAGGGGCAGTTGTAGTAGCCGGCGTCGACAAAATCTTCAGCCCGCAGTGCATAGCCGTATTCAGCCTCAAAAGCGTCCAAAGCTTCAGGTGAGACGGAGGCAGAGTAGCCAAACCAGTCCACAAACTTTTCTTTGCCACTCTCGTTAAACATCAGCGTGAAGTGGTAGAAGAAAGTGGTAAAACGCACCACATCCACTTCCGGGTGGGCCGCTAGCCAGTCGGTCAGGGCCTGGCGGGTGTGCTCCCACACCGGGTGCTTGCGCGCGTCATAGGGGCGTTCTTTGACGCGGGTGGGGTCATCTTGCCAATTGTTGGTGATGTAGTTGTACATCTGGGTGGAGTCCCATAGCTGATCAGCTAGGAAAGCCACAGTGTATTCATGCCAAGGCGTGGGCTGGGGGATAGTTACCACCCCGCGCTGGCGATCTAGCTGCCAGTCTTCTACCGGCACTACCTGGCCAGTGGTGCGGTCAGTGACCTCCCAAAAACGCTCATAGCGCTCATAGTGCGGGGCGAACTGGTCACGGAAATAGCCCTCCATGACGTCAATTTCTAGGGCAGTGGCGCCTAAAGCAGTGTGCCGGGCAGAAAGCAGATACTGGTTAACCAAAGTTTGGGGATGAGCCAGCGCAAATTCTTGATCGCCACGGGCCGGGAAGTAGGTGGAGTAAACCTTATCCACCAGTTCAGAGGCTATTTCAGGGAGCCAAGTACCGTCAGAGTTACGGACGGCATCTGCACCTAAAGCAGTGCAAAGGGCGCGGATTTGTTCGTCAATGCCCTCTTGAATGGGCATAGTGACGCGACCGGTAGTGCGCGGGGCGGGGGGCATGGTCATTGCAGACTTCCTCGGCAGCAGTTACACAGCTAGGCTGGCGCCTCAGGCGCTAACCAAGCTGTGTTCGATTATGTTGGGGTAGGGGAGAAAATGTTTCCCTTAAACAATCATAGTCTCTACGCCGGCGGCTTTGATCCACGCTAGCGTGTCCTCATCCACACCGCTGTCGGTGATCAGCAGGTCAATCTGTGACAGCTTACGGATCAATGCAAAGGCACTAGTGCCCAGTTTTGAGTGGTCACTAACAGCCACCACCGTCTCAGCCGCATCAGCCAAGGCCGCGTTAATGGCTGCCTCACCCTCATGGGAAGCGTAGGCCCCGCGCGGGCCTAGAGCCTCAACCCCTAAAAACAAGGTGTTGATATAAATATCGGGCAAAATCCGCTGCGCCAGGGGGCCTACCAGCTCATATGACTGGGGGCGGGGCACCCCACCAGTCATCACTACCCGCACATGTGAGCGCACAGTCAGCTCATAACCAATATTGACCGCATTAGTAACCACCGTAACTTGCGGCACTTCCAAAGTGGGTTCAGGCGCGTGCAAGGCCAGCTCACGGGCAATCTCAGTGGTGGTAGTGCCCCCATTAAGCGCAATAGTTTGGCCCGGCTCAACCAGTTTGGCGGCAGCGTGAGCAATACGTGTCTTTTCCTCAGACATACGCGTAGTGCGGTAACGCAACGGCAGCTCTGAAGAAGTAGGGTTGGCACTAGCCCCGCCGCGAGTGCGGGTAACTAACTGTTGGCTGGCCAGTAAATCCAGGTCACGCCGGGCAGTGGCGGCGGAAACCCCCAGCTGAGCGACGACGTCGTCAATATGCACGCTGCCGGCTTCCAGAACCATAGCCAGTAGCTCGCTAAGCCGATCGTGCCTGGTCATTACTGCCTCCCGTAATACGTGTCAGATTGCCAGTGTAGGCCGCGAAACTGTAGGAAAACTTGGTTAATACCCCCATAAGGATAGGCTATTTATATTAATTCATGGCAGTATGTAGGCATGGAAAAAACAGGGCGAGCACCACGCATAGGCATTATGGGTGGCACTTTCGACCCGATTCACCATGGCCACTTGGTGGCTGCAAGCGAGGTACAAGACGTCTTTGAGCTTGATGAAGTAATCTTCGTTCCTACAGCTTCCCAACCCTTTAAACGTGACCGCCGCGTCTCTGCTGCCGAGCATCGCTACTTGATGACAGTTATCGCTACGGCCTCTAACCCGCGCTTTACGGTGTCCAGGGTGGATATTGATCGCGGCGGGACTACCTACACTGTGGATACTTTGCGCGATATTGCCGCACTTTATCCAGGCACGGAGTTGTTCTTCATCACTGGCGCAGATGCGTTGGCGCAGATTTTTTCTTGGAAAGACGCCGATAAACTATTCGAGCTTGCACATATGGTGGGGGTCACCCGTCCGGGACATGTGTTAGACAAGACCGGACTGCCAGACAGCGTGCAACTGGTTGAGGTGCCAGCTATGGCCATCTCCTCAACGGCATGTCGTGAAAGAGTTAAACGCGCCGCGCCGGTGTGGTACCTGGTACCAGACGGCGTAGTGCAATACATTCGTAAATATGGCCTTTATAGAAGTGGACAGCGCAACAGCGCAACCACCTCAATGACCGCCAATGTAGCCCAAGGACAAACCGGCAGGAAGGATAGCGAAAGTGACTGACGCGCCTCAAAACGGAGCTGCCCGCCCAATGTCGCGACGAGCACGCCGCGAAGCGGAGCGCTCAGCGGAGCGTGAAGCCTTCCTAACCGGCCAGCAGCCCCTGCTAACCCGCCGCGAAATGCGCCGCCTGCGTGAAGAACAAGAAGCTTTACGTGAGGCAGTGGCCTCAGGTGAATTAACTGTTGATGAGGCTCAAGCACTACAAAGCCCTATGGCAGAGATGGATATTAAAAGCCACACTCTGCACGAGCACAACAGTTTTGAGCCTATCCGTGAGCCGCTTTTAGGCTCTGGCCCCGGCGACGGCCCTAGCCGCGCTAATGCTGCCCCTAGCACCCCTGGCTTCCCTAGTGCTCCGGCTGCTAGTGCTCCAGTTGCTGCCCCTAGCACCCCGGTTGTTACTCCTGGCGACGATCTTAGAGATACACGGGTAGTGCCTACCGCGGCTAGCCGTATGCCTGAAGGCGCTGGACACACAACTGCCCCTACCTTCCCGCCTGTAAATACTGCAGCCGCTAACGCCGCCAATGCTGCTAACGGCGCCAATGCTGCTAACGGCGGCAACGGCCCCGCTGTGGGGCTACCTACGCACCTAGCCAGCAGCTCGCCCACCGCCGGCTCAGCTGCTTCTTTTGGTATTTCTGCTGCTAGCGCCACCAGCGCTGGAGCTGGTCCGCTAGGTGGCCAGGCTCCCACTCAGCCGGTGGTACACGTAAATTCGGCTCACGCTGGGGCTCCCTCACTGCCAACTTACCCTGCGCGCTCGCGGCGTGCTGCTAGTGCGGCCAGCGCGGGTATGGCCAGTAGCGCCAGTGCTTATAGTTCTTTGAGTGCTCCCTCGGCTGCTCCGGCTGTTAATGGGCGTGCCACCCGACGCCGCGCTAATGCAGCTAGTGCCCCCAGTTCTTTCTCTGCTACGGCTGCCTCGGCCACGGCAGCTTCAGCTGATTTGGCTAGCCGCGCTGGGACTCGTTCGCGTAGGCGTGCGGCTGCTAGCGCAGCAAGCGCCCCTAGCATTTTCTCGGCCACCGCTGCTTCAGCTGATTTGGCTGGTGTAAACGCGGTTAGTGCCCGCTCTGCTGCCAGTGCGCCTAGCGCTTTTTCTGCCACCGCCCCCAGTGCCATGTCTGGTACTGCCGCCTCGGCAGCTAGCGCTAACTCGGCAGTTTCTGATCTTGGTGCGGATCTGCCCCGACGCCGCACGGTCTTTAATGCGGTTAGCGCCCCGACGCCGTCGGCCGCTCCACGCGCTGAGGCTGCACCGGCCTCACCCTTCCTGCCGGTGCACTCGGTACTAGAGAATCCGCCTGCCCAGCTTGGCCAATCTGCTCATTCAGCTGAGCTACCGGTAGCGCAGTCAGCTCCGCAGGCAGCCCCGGCTGCTCCCGGTGGCGGCGAACAGGGTCCGTTGTGGCAGTCGGTTGCAGCCGACCGCACCCAGCCGGTGCCTTCCGCTGACGAGGCCGGTGACTGGAATGTTTCTACCGCCGCCTATGCGCCGGTAAATGAGCCGCTGGCTGATGCTCAGCCCACCCCGGGGCAGGCCGAGCCGGCCCCCATGCGCCGTCGTTCACTACTGGGAGGTAACGCCCAGCCAGCGCCCACCCCGGCTCCGGCGGCTAATGAAACCCCGGCACGTCGCCCAATCGTGCGCGCCCCCTCAGTAGCCAAGGGCGTGCGTGAGGTAGACACCAACACCGGTGAACTGACCATCATTAAGCCCGCCAACCCCAACCCGCCGGTGGTGCAGCGCACCCCGGAGATGGTTTCCACCCAGGATGAGTTTGAAAATGAGGTAGTACCCAACTGGGGTGCTTTCAGCCAGGCCCGCGCCAACCAGCAGGCTAACTCGGCTCCTAATGAGGCGCTGGCGGACACTGGTTTGTATGACCACCTGGAAGATGACGAGTCTAGCCAGGATGGCCGTGGCTTACGCATCTTCCTAACCATGTTGCTGATCATTGTGTTGGCACTGGTGGTTGCGGCCGTGGTGTGGTTCGTTGTGCTCGACGGCGGCTCCACCAATGCCCTGGCCCTGGAGCTACCCAAACTCGAATAGCAAACGCTAAAAAGCCAAGCAGCCGCCAAGTATTTACATGCTTGGCGGCTGTGCTTTAATCAGACTTAGAGAATTTAAGGAGACGAAATGTCCGCCACCCCTTACGCGATTGAACTTGCTTACGCAGCGGCCCACGCCGCCTCCCAGAAGAAGGCTAGCGACATTATCGCTATTGATGTTTCGCAGCGTCTGGCCCTAACCGATGTGTTCCTAGTGATCTCTGCTGGCAATGAGCGTCAGGTTATGGCTGTGGTAGACGCCGTGGAGGAAGCCCTACACAAGGCTGGCGCTAAGCGCCGTATGCGCGAGGGCTATTCGCAGGCCCACTGGGTGCTGCTGGACTACAACGACATTGTGGTGCACGTCCAGCGCGAGGAGGACCGCGAGTTTTACGCCATGGAACGACTATGGAAGGACTGCCCGCAAATTGAACTGCCCACCAGCGTGCTCGATAGTGAGTAAACATGGCTAAGTTGGTGGTGTGGCGTCATGGGCAGACCGATTACAACCTGCAAGGGCGCGTGCAGGGGGTAACCGATATTTCCCTAAATGCAGCTGGGCTAGCCCAAGCTGAGGCAGCGGCGCCAATTATTGCGGCCTATAAGCCGGTTAAGATCATCGCTTCACCCCTGGAGCGGGCTCAGCAAACCGCCCAGGCTCTCGCCAAACTGAGCGGGGGCAAGGTGGCTAGTGATGAGCGCCTAATTGAGCGTTCCTTTGGGATTTGGGAAGGCCTAACCGGTAAAGAAATTAAGGCTGGCTGGCCCCAGGAGTTTAAACAGTGGCGCGGTAAGTGCGGCACGCCCGGTGGCATTGGTATGGAAGAGCGCGACGCGGTGGGCCAGCGCTCTGCTGCGGCTATGCGCGACGCCGTGGAGGCCTTAGGCACTGACGATACGGTGGTGGCGGTAGCCCACTCGGCAGTTTTGACTATGGGGGCCACCTGTCTGCTGGGCCTGGACCCTAATAGTTGGTCGGGGCTGCTGTCGCTGGGCAACTGCGCTTGGGGGGTACTACATAACGGTTTACGCCCGCCAGGTTGGGCTATTCGCCAGTGGAATGTGAGCGTGACAGATAGCTCTAACGCCACCCCAGCGATTTGGTGATGTAAGCCACTGCTGGAGGATTTGCCAAAACTGGTTGGGGGCGGCTAAAGTTTTCCACGTTGCGTTAAGCGAAGGTTAAACGCAAAACCGGTTCGTTTTATCGGATTGGGGCTATGGCGCAGTTGGTAGCGCGCTTCCATGGCATGGAAGAGGTCAGGGGTTCGAATCCCCTTAGCTCCACGCTTACACGTTAAGTGTAGAGACAAATTAATACGGGGCTATGGCGCAGTTGGTAGCGCGCTTCCATGGCATGGAAGAGGTCAGGGGTTCGAATCCCCTTAGCTCCACGCTTTTAACCGACCGGATTACCCGGTCGGTTTTTTTATTTCCGCAACCAGGTTTTTTTATCCCTTTAAACCGGGTTAATTTTGGTTTGTGACGACGACGCTCACAGTTTTATTTGTTATATGTCCGCCGTCATAGTGGTGGTTGTTACTTAGGACTTAACTGTTGTGATAGGGGACTTAGCCCCATGTAGCATATGGCCAGCTGGGAGTATGATGCTGGAGCGCTGAAGAGACCCTAAAATCAGCCTGAATGTTAAGTAACATCATGATTAATTGTAAGCATTAAATTACTAACCATTCTAACTAGCGCTGGTTTAGTGCTGATTAAAAGAATTGTGAGTCAAATATCCTGAAATCTTTTTCAACGGCGTGTTAACCTTGCGTTGGATTGGAGAATGCTTTGGAAGAATCTATTACTGAACCTATCGATATGAGTCAGCCTGCCAGTGGTGCCGGTGCTGACACTGCAGCGGTGCGCGGTGAAGATGGCCAGGCTACTGAAGATGCTCCTGCCCAGGTGTCTGAGACTTCATCACCAAGCGCTGTTAATCGAGCTGAAGAACAGGTGCGTGTGCGCCGTAACGTAGTTGCTGGTATTAGCGCCCTTTCAGCAGCAGCTTTGCTGATCATTGGTGGCATTGGTGTAGCTTCAATGAACCGAGGTCAGGATCTAGATAGCAACCTAGCTAAAGTCAATGCGGTTGCTACCCAGTGCCCTAACTCTCCGCAGCAACTAGCGGCCTACAGCTCCTTGGTTAACGAAATTAAGGATGCTGAGAATACGGTTAAACGTCAGCGTGACAAGGTTGACGAAAAGCTCATTAAGTCATTAGATCAAGAAATTGAGAACTCGCGACGCCTGACGGTTTATGACGGCACTGACTGTAATAAAGTCAGTGTTTCAGCTGCCCGCATTGACAAGGCCTTTGACACTTTGGCGGCAGCTCACGACGCGGTACTAAATAGTGCCGGCCTAGGGGCGGGCGTTAACACTGAGGATCTCACTGAAGAAGAGCGCCAGGCTGTAGTAGCCCGTGAAGGTCGCCGTGAGGCGCGCAAGGAGCGTCAGCAGGCAGCTAGTGCAGCACCTACCACTCAGCCCACTTCGCGTAACAAAACTGCTACCAGCAAGTCTGGTACTGACGCGGCTAACTCCTCTTCCGGTAACGGCTCTAATAACTCTGGCGCCAAGCCTGGTAATTCGGGCACGGGTTCTGGTGGCTCAGGTAGCGGTTCAGGTAGTGGCTCTGGTTCCGGCAGCGGCGGTAGTGGTGGTTCTGGTGGCGGTAGCGGCAGTGGCGGCTCGGCTACGACGGCGCCCCAGGCCCCCTCTGAGCCGATTGTGGTGCCCACCGTGCACCCTGATCCGGTAACCTCTCCGCAGCCGGTAGCTCCCGATCCGGCCCCCACCGGTGGTGGCGACGGCGGTGGTGAAAGCCCCAGCCCAGATCCGGAGCAGCCGGGTGATGGCGACGGCGACACTGCTGTAGGACAAGACTGAAATTTAATGGTGGATTGACGCAAACCGCGTCAATCCACCATTTCTTACTAGGTGTAGCACCAAAAATAGTCTAAAATATGACCTGCCTTACCGTCGGGTGAGTAAGGCCATGCCGCGCCAGGTTGCGCCATGCCTGGTGGGCGGGTAATGTTTATTTCACCGACGCGGGGTGGAGCAGTTCGGTAGCTCGCCGGGCTCATAACCCGGAGGTCGCAGGTTCAAATCCTGTCCCCGCTACCA